>Ga0207971_100056_pt1 | contig 122620 bp, 106 predicted proteins | sample LakWasMet56_HOW8_2_FD_183890 | JGI IMG/M metagenome (GOLD analysis project Ga0207971, IMG submission 183890) | Freshwater sediment methanotrophic microbial communities from Lake Washington under simulated oxygen tension - Sediment Metagenome... | ecosystem: Environmental > Aquatic > Freshwater... | reverse complement strand
CCGAAGCGCAGGGGCCCCCGGAGAGCGCATCGCGTCTCTCCCTGTCAATTGCTTCATCCATCCTGCGGGTCGCCCCATAAACACCTCCTAGTTGAAGGTGTTGCGACGACCAGTTGAATTCGCCCTGGCTGCCTCGGTCGCTGTGGAATATCAGCCCAGGAGGCGGCCTGCGGCGCCACCACGCCATGGCCAGCGCGTCTTTGACCAGGCTGGCTTGCATGTGCGGCTGCAGGCTCCAACCCACCACCTGACGGTTGAACAGGTCGATGACGGCGGCCAGGTGCAGCCAGCCCTCGTCCGTTTGAATGTAGGTGATGTCGCCACTCCAGAGCTGGTTGGGGGCTTCAGGATTGAAGCGCCGCTGCACCAGGTCGGGCGCCACCGGCAGGCTGTGGCGGCTGTCGGTGGTCACCACGAACTTGCGTTTGGTCTTGGCCCTGATGCCGTGCTGCTGCATGAGCTTGCGAACCCGGTCTTTGCCCACTCGGATGCCCCGGGCCAGCAGTTCCTTGTGCATGCGTGGCCAGCCGTATTTCCCCTTCACCTCGGCGTGGATGGCACGGATGTGCGCCAGCAGGGCTTCATCGCTGTGGCGCCCTGCAGGACCACCGTGACCCGCCTGCCGCCGGCGCAGCCAGTTGAAGTACCCGCTGGCGCTGACATCCAGCACCTCGCAGGACACGCTCACCGGGTAGCGGTTCTTCATTTGGTCAATCCAGGCGTACCTCGCAGCGTGTCCTGCGCGAAGTACGCCGCGGCCTTTTTTGCGATGTCGCGCTCCATGCGAAGGCGGGCATTCTCGGCACGTAGCCGGGCAATCTCCATTTGCTCGGGCGAGACTTGGATGCTCTTGTCACCACCGCCCGCACCGTCCAATTCACCCTGGGCTGACAGCCGCACCCAGTTGCCCAGGCTCGCTTTGGGAATGCCCAGTACCTTGGCCACCACCGCAATCGCCTGACCCGAGCGGACCTGCCGAACAGCCTCCCGCTTGAACTCTCGCGTGTACTGCGCACGCACCTGCTTGTCACTCATCTCTGAACTCCTTGTCGGTATTTTCAACAAGGGTTAAAAACTCCACTTTCCAGGGGCAACCTCAAACCTCCACTCCTTGACCTAACGAAATCCAGCATGGCCACTGCAAAGAAAATTCCCGCTCCCGCCAAGAAGTCCACGAAGCCGGCACCCGCCGCCAAGAAGGTCGCTGCGACCAAACCCACAGCAACCGTCAAGTCCGTAGTAGCAGTCAAGCCCATCAAGACGGTTTTCAACAAGACCACCCTGGTGGCGCACTTGGTCGAGCAATCCAGCGTGGAACCCAAGGCCGCTAAAGCGGTGCTCGCGGCGTTGGAGTCTGCGATCCTGGGCTCCGTGCACAAGAAGGGCTCCGGCGAATTCACGCTTCCCGGCCTCATGAAAATCGGCCTACAGCAAGTGCCCGCCAAGAAAAAACGCTTTGGCAAGGATCCGTTCAGTGGCGAAGAGCGCTGGTTCCCTGCCAAGCCCGCATCGGTCAAGATCAAGACGCGCGCACTGAAGAAGCTCAAGGACGCGACGCTCTGATCCCTATGCAACTTGGCGCTGCCCATGAGCAGCGCCAATTACTCACTCCAGCAGATGTAGCGTCAGCACGGCTAACGCGACGGTCGTGCCCCAAAAAAATGGCGGCGAGCGATAGGCAGAGTGCTATGAGATTCTCGCTATGACTGGCCTTCGTCCGCACACCGGATGGGACTAGCGGTCAGTTCCAATTGGAATCGTTGGACTTTGCTTCGCGACGAGTCTCGGCTTCCTTGATGAAGGGGCCAGGCCCCGCCTTGGTACTTGGATTCTCAAGCGCGAAAGCGCAATCAAAGTACTTCTCAGCGTCAGCCCAGGAGGCTTTCTCTTGCCACAACGTCAGAAATGCTCGGCTCACATCAACAACGCTTGGACTGACTTGCAGTGTCTGGATGCCTAACGCGTTGAACGTGTCTTCATGGTCATGCAAGCTGCCTGATTGGCCTGCATAACTGTAGAACTGCCGAATACTTCCTGGCTGCGCAAACCGTGGAGCGAACTCGCATGTTGCCCCCGTCTCCGCGTTGCGTCCGGCATGTGCTTCGGAAAAGCTGTCCTGCACCATATGCAATAGAACGCCGATCGCCACCTTGTCCAGGTCCTTTCGCACTTCGACAATTCCTGTTGCAAACAGGTTGATTGCGGTCAAATCGCCTGGGAAGTAGCGGTCCAACTGCTCAACCCCAACAGTTCTGATGATGCGATCCTTGGGGATGGTGCTGGCCCCAATGCCCCACAAAAACTGCGCCCACATTTTCATGCGACGCACCGTATCCGAGGCGGCCTCACCATCGAACGCTGCCATGGAATGGAAGAACTGAAGGTCCCCGAAATGCGACCGATATAGTAGATAGTCGCCAGGTCCGAAAGCTGGCTCGCCCGGCTTCACGGTGATCCGCTGCTTAGCCGTTTTGTCCGCATCGGAGAACAATGTCTTCCAGCATTTCGGCTGAGAGGTCGAACGCAATGTCACCTTGGGGTTGCAGTCCCCAACGCGCGGAGGTGCGGACTTGCTCAGCCCAAACGGCGGATCGTCTGGCCAACGCACCCCATACAGCAGCACCTGGTTCTGACGAATTGCATCTGGCGTGAGGCACTGGGATTCGAAGCCTGCTTGCACTAGGCAGTCGAGCGCATTGAGAGTGATGGCTTCATGAACCGGGCTCTTGATCATTGGCAGCGCGTTGCCAACAACCCATTGCCCAATCCCATCCATCAGTTGACTATCGCCCAGATTGGTCAGCTTGCGATCAACATCAGTGATGCGCGGCAGTACTTGGAATGCACACGCGATAGACGGCAACATGCAAGCCATGACGACAGCGCTCGCGAAGCGACGCGCAGCAAGACACTGATTCATGAATCCCCCCCTTTTTACCCTTTGCCGCGCAATCTTGGACGAGTTTTGAGAACTAGACAAGTACGCAACGCGACTGCTCCACTGCGGGGCCGTTTTAGACTTTTGCTTTGCTTAAATCTGTTCCAAAGTATTCTGATTGAGTTGTTGCTCGTTTTTCCCGCCCGGCGTCCATCCTGATGGCGGCATTTCAAGTCCGAGAAGATGCGCGAATTCTTATGATTTGCGCCATGAAGATCTTGAAAAAAAATGGCTCAAATTTTTGCCCTAACGCTTGTGTCGACACCGTTGACAAGCCGTTTTTTGTCATGGATGATGGTTCACATGTCTCACCGCAGCTCCCAAATTTCCACTACCTCGATAGTCATTACGACCATCGAGCGGTGCCTAGCTTGCGGCTGAAGACATAGTCTCTCATCCCCCTGTCAGCCCGCTGTTTGATCAACACGCGGAGCCTGACACCTGACCCAAGGCATACCCCACCGGGCTCCGCATCAGGAGCCCGCCATGCCTCGTCAAGACCAGAGATCTAAAAGTCCCAACCCACCGGGCTTCAGCCAGCGCACGTTCACGTACTTTGCCCGTGGCGATGTCCACAGCCTTGATCTGCTGCTACCCATCTCCTTCACGCAAGACGATGAAGCGGCGCAGACGCGTGACGCCCAAGAGCAACTAGACGCCCATGAGCAAGCGATTCGCCAGGAAAAAATTGCCACTCTAACGGCCCGCCGGCGCCAGGAAGAGCAGGAGGAGGAAGCGCGCCAAGCCCAAATCAAGGCGAAAGCAGCCACGGCTGGCTCTGAACCGTTTCGCTCAAGAATCGGTGACCTCGACCTCGAGGCTGAGCTTGAATTTCTCAAGAAAGACGCAAAGGCCGGCACGAAACTGGCCCGCCGTTCGTTCTCCCGGGCGCTGGCGGCCAAACGCGCAGCAGGGAGCCAGCTGTTCGCCAAGGTGTATGAGTGGGACGAGGTGATGAAGCTTGTGGGCAGGGTCGGAGTGACGCCCGATCGGGATGCGCTCAAACGCAACAAAGACCTGTTCCTGCGCATTCGCAAATCGCACCCACACAACATGCGGCCCGTGGGCTACATGCTGCATGACCACCAGGACGTGCTCGGTAACCTGGCACGCATTGAGCAGCAGCTGCCCCACTTTTCGGCGGTTCTGGCCTTGGTGCGCGAACGACTGCAGCTCTCATTCGCTCGCCAGCAGCCCATGCACATCCCACCCATCCTGCTGCTTGGCGGTCCAGGGATTGGCAAAACGCATTTCAGCCAGGAGCTGGCAAGGGTGCTGGGCCTGCCTGTGCGCCGTCATGCGTTCGATTCGGCCATCACGGAGGCCGCTTTGACGGGCTCAGAAAAGCGCTGGGCCAACACCTCGTTCGGCTTGTTATTCGATGAGCTGGTACTGGGCCGGTCGGCCTCTCCCATCATCCTGCTGGACGAAATCGACAAAGCACGATCGGATAGCAATGGCAATGCCCTGGGCCCGCTGCACAGCTTGTTGGAGCCCGTGTCGGCCAAGACGATCATGGATATCAGCTTGGACATTGTGATGGACACGAGCCATATCGTCTGGGTTGCGACGGCCAACGACCCTTGGAAGATCCCCGCACCAATCCGCAGCCGCATGCACGAGTTCACGATCGAAGCACCTACCGGGCACGCCGCTCTCGAAGCAGCGAAGGCAGTCGCTCGTGCGGTACATGAGCGCATGGGCAGCACGCTGTTTGACCCACCGGCTTCCCGGGTCATCGTGTCCCTTGCCCATCTCTCGGCGCGTGAGTTGATCCAGGCGTTGGAGACGGGCTACGCCCGCGCCCTGGCCGGCGGCAGTCGCGTGGTCCAGCGACACCATTTGCCTGCGGACATCTTGCAAGAGGGACAAGAGGGAGATGCGAGCAAGGGCGTGCCCGACCCGAACGGCTCGGACCCGCCGCCTAGCGGTTACCTGCATTGAGGAGCATTGCGATGAAATTCCCTGCCGCCCTTGACCTCTTCAAGCGCACGCTCCTAACCGAGCGTGACCGTCCAGATGTGCATGCGGCCATGCTCAAGCTGGCCCTGCCGGAGACGATTACCTCTGTCAGTTCCCAGCTCCAGGAGGCAATCGCCGCTGGCGAGCGCGTCTGGATGACCGCCGACCTGCACATTGGCCACGCGAACATCATCCCGTTTTGCAACCGCCCCTTCGCGAACGTCGTGCAGATGAATGAGCACCTGGTTGCCCAGACCGCAAAGGTCCAAGATGACGAGTGGCTGGTGATTGTGGGAGACCTGGCCATGGGGGACCACCAGGAAGCGATGACGTGGATCCGCCGCATCCCAGGCCGCAAGGTCTTGGTGCTTGGCAACCACGATCTTCGGCGTGATGGCAAGTGCCTCTATTTATCCGAGCGGGGTTCGGAAGGCCGACGCCCTTTGTTCGATGCGATCGTGCCTTTCTTGGCCTGGCGTGGCAATGGTGGCCAGGACGTCTTCGTGAGCCACTACCCGGCGATTGCAAATCACGATGTCGACCGACTGCTGAACTACCACGGGCACCTGCACCGCCAGGTGCTGCCACCCATGGAAAAGACCCACTTCGTGAACGCGGGTTGGGACGTCACACAAGGACTGCTATGCCTTTGAATCCACGCACGCTCAAGGCTCGATCCGAGCCAGTTCGGTCGGCTCTTATGGGCCGTCGCCTACGCATTCCATTGCCTCGTGAGATCGATTGGCGCATTGGGGCGCGGGTGTATTTCTCGCCAAAACACGACGCCTACGGCTCATTCGGGGTCGCATTCACCAAGCGTCCGGGCCGTGTCTACAAAGGGCGCCTCCTCTCGGCACGGATTCAAAGAGACCGCTTTAGGCCGCGAGCAATTGTTCGCCGCAAGCCAGCCCCAAAACGGCCATAGCCTTGCACAGGAGCCTTGCATGAAAATTCTCGTTCTCTCCGACCTCCATGTGGAGTTCTCACCCTTTGTGCCAGATCCGGTGGCAATGGCCGCAGCCGATGTCGTGGTCCTCGCTGGTGATATCAACAAAGCGGCCTATGCGGCCGCATGGGCCCGCCGCACGTTTCCAAACAAGCCGGTGGTCATGGTCTCTGGCAACCATGAGTTCTACACGGGCGATTGGGACGGCACGCTGAATGAGATGCGCGAAGCGGCGATGCGTCACCAGGTGCACTTTTTGGAAAATGATTCGGTCACGATTGACGGTGTGCAGTTTCTGGGAGCCACGCTGTGGACGGACTTCGCGTACTTCGGCGTGCACAAAATCGAAGCCGCCATGGCCGAAGCAGAGCGCTATATGGCCGACTACTGGGAAATCAGTGGCTGCACGCCGCTTGCCACGATCGATCGTCATGTGGAGAGCCGGACTTGGCTTGAGCGCGAGCTGTCTTTGCCTGGCGAGGCCGCGAATCGCGTCGTGGTGACGCACCACTATCCACACAAAAAATCCACGGCAGCACAGTACCAGAATGATCTCTGCACGGCGGCCTTTGGCTCCCAGCTACAGCACGACTTGATCGAGCGTGCGGGCCTGTGGATCCATGGCCACACGCATTCTTCGCACGCCTACCGCGTTGGCAATTGTCGGGTGATCTGCAACCCGCGGGGCTACCCCTTTGACATGTTCAAGAACAGCTATGAGAACCTGAATTTCAATCCCAGGCTGTTGATGGAGCAGACGCCCAATGGACAGTGGGCTCAGAGCGACATGCGAGGGGGTATGCCGCCATGAAGATGCTTGTGTACTCCGACCTGCACCTCGATCTCCATGCGTTCGAACCGCAACTGACGCGGGCGTACATGCAGAACATCGACGTAGTGGTCCTGGCCGGCGACATTACCGAGGGGACCACCGGACTGCGCTGGGCGCGGGAGACGTTCCCGGACGCCGCCATCGTCTACGTCGATGGAAATCACGAGTTCTATGGCCAGCACTGGGACAGGCACCTTGATGTCATGCGTACGCTGGCCACAGAGCACGAGATCCAATATCTGGAGAACAACAGCGTCACGATTGGCGGCGTGCGGTTTTTGGGTTGCACCCTCTGGACGGACTATGCACTGCATGGAGGCGATTCAAAACTTGACGCGATGATTGCAGCGCGTCAAGGAATGAACGACTACACGCGGATCAAGATTGATTCGCCGCGCGAGTTGTACTGGCAGCGCAAGCACCGGCTGTTTCCTGCAATGGCGGCGCGCCGCCATGCGGACAGTAAGCGCTGGCTGGAAGAACAATTGAGCCAAGGCGAGCCTCAACGTACCGTCGTTGTCACGCACCATGCGCCGCACCCTCAATCGATTCCGCCAGAGTTTGCGGGGCACAAGCTATCGCCTTGCTACGCAAGCGATCTAGAGGATTTGATGGGGAGGGCCAGGCTCTGGATCCATGGACACATCCATGAGAGCGTGGACTATGACCTGAGTGGAACGCGGGTGGTTTCCAACCCGCGGGGGTACAAGCTGAAGAACAACGGTGGGATGCAGAACCAGGCGTTTCATGCGGACTTCAAAATTGATGTCTAAGTGGCAGATGTCATCCACCTCCGGGATAGGCAATCCCACTATTGGCATTTTGTGTGTGGCGCCGAACTCAATTTATAGCGCTCCGGGCCTCATAACCAACACTTCGCGGCGCTTCCGTGTCAGGCACACTGACACACAATGGCCACCTTTACTCGACAAGAATTTGGCATTGATCTGCCTCAATTCGCCTTGCCTTTCAATTGATTTACTGCAAGCGCTGCAGCAGATCCAGGGTCGGATAGCCGTCTGCCGGCAGATTCAAGCTACGCTGGTATTGGCGAACACCGCGCCGCGTGGCCGGGCCGATAGCGCCGTCGGGCGTGCCGCTGTCGAAACCACGCGCGTTCAGCGCCGTCTGCAAGGCCATCACTTGGCTGCTTGTCAGTGCCTGCAAATCGCGTGGCCAAGCTGTCTGCACTGCGGGGCCGCCAGCCAGTTGTTGCGCCAACAAGCCACCTGCGAGCGCATAGCTGGTCGAATTGTTGTAGCGCAGGATCGCGCGGAAGTTGGGTCCGACCAAGAACGCCGGTCCGCGTGCACCGGCCGGAAGCAGGATTGACGCATCCTCCAACGCCGGCAGCGGTGCGCCGTCCATAGACTGCACCCCCTCCTTAGCCCAGAGCGACGCCGGTTGTCGTACGCCGGCATCGGCGCGTGCGAAGTCGAATCCCGGCGGCAAGCGCACCTCCAGCCCCCACGGCTGGTCGGCTTGCCAGCCCGAGCGCGCCAAGAAGTTCGCGGTCGAAGCCATCACATCGGCCACGCTGCCCCAAATGTCGCGGCGGCCATCATCGTCGGCATCCACCGCATACGCCAGAAAATTCGATGGCAAAAATTGCGTCTGGCCCATCGCCCCGGCCCACGAGCCAACCATCTGCGCGCGGCCGATGTCACCACTCTGCAGAATTTTCAATGCTGCGAGCAATTGGCCACGTGCCCACTGCTCACGCCGGCCCTCGAAGCCAAGTGTCGCCAGGGCGTCGATGGTCGGAATGTCGCCGACGAAACTGCCGTAATTGCTCTCCATGCCCCAGATCGCGACGAGCACTTCTGTCGGGACGCCGTAGCGCGCTGCAATGGCGTCAACTTCGGGTCGCAGTGGCAGCAGTTTGTCCTGACCACGGGCGATTCGCTGCGTCGACAGCGCGCTATCGAGGTAGTCCCATACCGTGCGTGTGAACTCGGGCTGCGCCCGGTCCAGCTCGATGACACGAGGAAGGAAGCGGACATCACCGAATGCGATTTGGAGCGTTGCCTCGTCAATGCCCGCTGCGCGTGCACTGGTGCTGAACTCGGCCACCCAGCGGGCAAATTTCTGGTTGTGTTCCACCTCGTCGGATACGGCGAGGGGCGGCCTGGTGGCGACCGTCGGTGCAGCCGGTGCTTGGGTTTCGACAGGTGGTGGGGAGGCGCAACCCGCAACGGCGAAGATCGCCAGCAAATGGGGAACGCACCAGAGGCGAGCGAACGCTGTAAAACGGGATGTTGTTGGCATTCATTCCATTCTCGTCCTTCTATGGACCCAGGCTGCTTTGACTCCCTCAGCGCCACTGACGTTCCACTGCGTGCTCTTTGGATATGGGCCCTCTTGGTTCGGCGTGCTCTTCAGTGCGTCCAGCATCACAGCGGTTGATTGACGCGCGCGACAGTCAATGAATGTTGTTCGATCGAATGCTTGGCTGTCGGTGCATTGTTGGGTTTTTACAGCTTTTCAAAATGGACAGATTCAGAGTGAAAAATTTGCAGAGTTTTTTTACGATCAACCCTAATCGAGTATCGAGGCACGATTAAGGATGGCGCGAGCCCGGGACGCTACCGGCTTGTCGATCATCTGTCCGTCGAGCGCCACGGCTGCTCCGTGGCTTTGCGAAGCGGCGGCGAGGACGCGTTGCGCCCAATCGAGTTCGTCATTCGTTGGCCTGAAGCTGTGGTTCACGACGCCGACCTGCCGCGGATGGATGCAGAGCTTCGCACCGAAGCCGAGTCGACTCGCGCGCCGGGCTTCTGATTCCACCTCGTCATCGTTATCGAGCGCCGTGCTTGGGCTGTCGATCGGCGCAAGCAGACCGGCGAGGCGCGAGACCAGCGCGAGTTGCGAACGAAAGTAGATGAGGTCGTCAAACGTGGCGCGCATGCCCATGTCCAACTGAAAATCGATCGCTCCGAACGCGAGGCGCTGAACGTTGGGCACATTTGCGATAGCGCGCAGGTTCTCAAACGCGAACGCCGATTCGATCAAGGCGATGATCGGTGGGGCGTCGCTGAACGCGCCGAGATGCTCGGGGCTCTCAGTCTTCGCGAGCATCACTGCAGCGACACCTGGCAGACGACACAGAGCGAGGTCGTCGGTGAACCACGGCGTATCGGCCGCGTTGATCCGCAACACCAGTCGGCGATTGGCTGACTCAGAATGGGCCGATAGCCAGAGCCGCACCGTCTCGCGCGCCGCAGCCTTGTGGTTGGGCGGAACGGCGTCTTCGAGATCGATAATGACGCTGTCAGCACCGCTCGCGAGCGCCTTGCTAAAGCGCTCTGGCCGGTTGCCCGGCACGAACAAATACGAGCGCGGCGTCAACGGTTCAACCTTGAGCAAAGAAGTGCCCGATCGACGGCGCATCGGGCAACGACCACACCCTGGCGATCACGCGCTGCATCTCCGCCATACTGGCTCCGCCACGATAGCTCGCCAAAGCAAGCGCCTTTTCTTCGAGCTCGTTTCGCGTTAGCGTGTTGCCTGGATCGCCTTTGGGCTCAAGCACCGTGCCTTCGAATCGCCGCCCGTCCGTGGTTTCAACGCAGACTTTGCCGACCCAGCGTGCAGGGTAGGCTGCGTCAACTTCCAGGTCGAGCTTCATCAACACCTTGTCGTGGATCGAACGCACCGGTGTGTCGCGCCAGTGGTTGTCGAATTCGGCCAGGCCCGCACGCCCACGCACCGCGATTAGCCCGAGCACCGTGCCCATCGAGAACTTGGCCTGATGCACTGTCTGCGGGTCGATCACGGGGCCGAGCACATCGATTGCCGCTTGGTGTACGAGCGCCGTGATCGTGCGGATATCGTCGGCCGCGAGACGATGCTCACGCAATACTTGCTGCAGTGCGTCGGCCGCCGGATGTGTGTGTCGACATGCCGCATGGAACTTAAACGAGGTCTCGGCAAGCGCCCAGCGCGTGCCGAGACCATCATTTAACCGTCGTGCATCGGCATCGGTCGAGGTACCTGCGGCCAGGCCTTGTGGGCCGTCGAGGATGTGGCGCGCGCCGGTAAAGCCGTCACGTGCTAGGTAGGCTGCCGTGAGCCCGGCGCCTGCAGCGTGCGCGGTATGCAGTTGCTTCGAATCTGCTGCATCGCGCAGGAATTCCCAGAGCCCCGCCGATTGTGTGCCGGCAGAGCCGAAGGCGTGTCCCATCTGTTCGGGCGTGAGCTTCAACAGATGGCCGACGGCCGCCGCAGCCGCAAACGTGCCTGCCGTGCCCGTCGTGTGAAAGATGCGGTAATGCGAGCGCCCAAGGAATTCTCCCACGCGGATGCCGACTTCGTAGCCCGCGACGCTTGCCGTCAGCAGGTCTCGCCCGCTCGCGCCGATCGCTTGCGCGACCGCAAGCGCTGCGGGGAAGACAACGGTCGCCGGATGGAAAACTGAGCCGTTGTGCACATCGTCCTGCTCGGCGACGTGGGACGCAGCGGCATTCACGGTCGCGGCCACGAGGGGGCTGCTGCCACGTCGATGAATGAGGATTTCGCTTGGCCCGTCTGCAGGCCCCATCGATTCGGCGAAGCGCGCGATCGACTCGACGGGCCGCGAATCCTTGCCGGCCAGCGCCGAGGCGAACCAGTCGAGAAACAGGTCCTCTGTGCGTCGGACGACGGAGGTGGGAATCGTCTCGAACGACAGCGTGGCGGCAAAGTGCGTCAGCGCTTGGGTGGAATCGGTCATCGGGCAATCTTTCAGGTTCATACGGTGGCATCGGTCTTCATGCGTTCGATCTCTGCAGGCGTGAAGCCCAGTTCCGACAGCAGAGACACGGTGTGTTGCCCAAGCGCTGGCACTGCGTCCATGCGGGCGTCAAAACTTTCGGCTAAGCCCGGGGGAAGCAGTGCCGGCACCGGCCCGTTGGGGGTGGCCACATCCACCCACCGGCCGCGCGCCTTCAATTGCGGATGCGCCCACACGTCCTGCATCGTGTTGACGTGCGCATTTGCGATTTGCGCGTCTTCGAGACGCGCGATGACCTCGTCGATGGTGAGGCTCGCGAAGTGCTCGGTGATGAGTTGATGAAGCGCCGGCTTTGCAGCGACGCGGCGCGCGTTCGAGTTGAAGCGTTCGTCGTTTGCAAGCGCAGGCTGCAGCAGCACCTTCGCGCAAAACAGGTGCCATTCGCGCTCATTCTGCAGACCGAGCATCACCGTGCGACCGTCACCCGCAACGAACGGGCCGTAGGGGTAGATCGTGGCATGCGAAGCGCCGGCGCGCGGGGGAGGCTCGGCGCCTTCGAAAGCGTAGTAAAGCGGATAGCTCATCCACTCGGCCATGCTCTCGAGCATCGATATGTCGATCCGGCGGCCGCGTCCCGTCTTGCCACGCTGAATCAGTGCCGCCATGATGTTCGAGTAGGCGTACATGCCCGCCGCGATGTCGGCAATCGAACAACCGGCCTTCGATGGTGCGTCGGGCGTGCCGGTGATCGACAGAAACCCCGCCTCACTCTGAATCAGTAGGTCGTAGGCCTTCTTGTCGCGATAGGGCCCTGGATGGAGCGGATCGTCGCCGTAGCCCGAGATGTCGCACACGATCAACGCCGGGTGCTTCTCGCACAGCGCGCTGTATGAGAGCCCGAGCCGTGCTGCGGCGCCGGGCGCGAGGTTTTGCACCAGCACGTCGGCGGTCTTCAGCAGGCGTGCGAGCACCTCGGTGGCCTGCGGATGTTTGAGGTCGAGCGTCAGGCTTTCCTTCGATCGGTTCGTCCACACGAAGTGCGAGGCCTGGCCCCGTACGCGCGTGTCGTAGGCGCGCGCGAAGTCTCCGACGCCGGGGCGCTCGACCTTGATGACGCGTGCGCCGAGGTCGGCCAACTGCCGGGTACAGAACGGCGCTGCGATGGCGTGTTCGAGCGTGACGACGGTGACGCCTTCGAGCGGTCGCATCAGAAGCTCCTCGGCAAGCCGAGCACGTGCTCTGCGACGTACGACAGAATCAGGTTGGTCGAGATCGGCGCGACCTGGTAGAGCCGTGTCTCGCGGAACTTGCGCTCCACGTCGTATTCGTTCGCGAAGCCGAACCCGCCGTGGAACTGGATGCATGCGTTAGCGGCCTCCCAGCTGGCTTTTGCCGCAAGGTACTTGGCCATGTTCGCCTGGGCTCCGCATGCGTGCTGTGCGTCGAACAGCTTGCACGCTTCCCATCGCATCAGATTGGCTGCTTCGACTTCGATGTGGCTTTCGGCGATTGGAAACTGCACGCCCTGGTTCTGTCCGATGGGCCGGCCGAACACGATACGCTCGCCGACGTACTTGGTCACGCGGTCGATGAACCAATACCCGTCGCCGATGCATTCGGCCGCGATCAGGGTGCGCTCGGCGTTAAGCCCGTCGAGGATGTACTTGAAGCCCTTGCCCTCTTCGCCGATCAGGTTCTCTTCGGGGATCTCGAGGTTCTCGAAGAACAGTTCGTTCGTCTCATGGTTGACCATGTTCGGGATCGACCTGACCGTCATGCCATTCTTCTCGGCGGCGCGCAGGTCGACCATGAAGATCGACATGCCTTCGGACTTCTTCTTCACATCGGCCAGCGGCGTTGTGCGCGCCAGCAGAATCATCCAGTCGGAGTGCTGAACGCGCGAGATCCAGACCTTCTGCCCGTTGATCACGTAGCGGTCGCCGCGCTTGACGGCGGTGGTCTTGATCTTCGTTGTGTCGGTGCCTGTGGAGGGCTCGGTCACACCCATCGATTGCAGGCGCCACTCGCCGCTGGCGATCTTCGGCAGGTAGTGCTTTTTCTGTGCATCGCTGCCGTGCCGAAGCAGTGTGCCCATGTTGTACATCTGGCCGTGGCATGCGCCAGAGTTGCCGCCACTGCGGTTGATTTCCTCCATCACGACGCTCGCCTCCGAGAGGCCGAGGCCCGAGCCGCCATATTCCAGCGGAATCATCGCGGCGAGCCAGCCGGCCTTTGTTAGCGCATCGACGAAGGCCACCGGATAGCCACGTTCGTGATCAACCTTGCGGTGGTACTCATCAGGGAATTCGGCGCAAAGCGAGCGCACCGCGTCGCGAATGTCCTGGTATTGATCGGTTGTGTTCTTGAACATCAGGTCGTTGTATGGGTGGGATCACGCGAGCACGGCATGCGCCGTCATCGCGAGGTGGCCGAGGTGGTTGCGCGCCCACAGCGCCACGCTACCGTCCGCCTCGCGCTTGCCACAGACGGTGAATGAATCGATGTCGAACAATGGGCTGACCGCCTTGAAGTCGAACCGCGCGATCGCCGCGTTCGGCATCTCGCGGCGGGCTAGGTCGAGCAGCAAGGTGGCAATCAGCGGGCCGTGAACCACGAGACCGGGATAGCCCTCGACCTGGGTCGCATAGTCGCGGTCATAGTGAATGCGGTGACCGTTGAACGTCAGCGCCGAATATCGGAACAGCAGCACCGGATCGGGCGTGATAAGACGGCTGAAATCCTCGTCGGCGCGTGCGCGCGGCGGCGTTGTCGCGGCAGTGCTCGGGTTCGGGTGATCGCGGTAGACGATGTCGTGTTCCTCGTGTACGGCAATGCCCCGTGCGTGCGAGATCTCGTGGGTCACCGTTACGAACACGAGCGAGCCGCTCCGGCCTTCTTTCGTCTCGACACTCGAGATGGTCGAAAGGCGCGTCGCCGTGTCGCCGACGCGAAGCACGTTGTCGAACGAGAGCCGGCCGCCAGCCCACATGCGCCGCGGCAACGACACCGCCGGCAGGAAGTCGCCGCGATTCGGATGGCCATCCACGCCGATGTCGCGCTGCAGCGCTTGCGGCAGGAAGTACAGCCAGTGCGCGAGTGGTGGCAGGGGCGCGTCGATCGTCGGTTCCGCGCCGTCGGCGCGGTTGAGCATGGCGCTGAAGCCGGCTAGCGGCGCGGCCGTGATGGCGTCGTCGCGCTGCTCGGTTCGGCCAATCCATTGGCGCAAACGATCTGAAGAGTTGGTGGGGGAGGGAGCGGTCACAGCGAGGGTTCGTTTCGAATAGGTGGTTAGCTTGCCCTGCGACGGCCCAGGCCGCAATTTGCGATTCGGAAAGACAGCGTTCGGGTCTGACTAAGAGGGCGTGTTTCCTCTACGGGGTAACCCGGGGTTTGGGAAATGCAAATGGCGTTCGGTCAGTGCAGCCGCTAAATTTGCCTCCATCGAACACGAGACAAATCAATGAAGTCGAGACACACACAGCCAATCAGTCAGGAGCAAATCGCTTTTGTGTTGACGGTGGTGCTGTTCGTGATCTTCTCGTTCATGCTGCCGAACTTTCTGGCAGCCAAGAACATCCTCTCGCTGCTGCGTAGCGTGGCCGTTCTCGGCATGCTGGGGCTTGGCATTCAGGTCGTTGTTCTGGGGCGCGGCATCGATTTGTCGATGGTCGCGAATATGACGATCTCGGTCGCGTGGACGGTGCAGCTTGTCACGCGCGGCGAGCCGCTCAGTCTCGCGTTGATGATCGGTATCGGTTTCTCGCTGGTCGCCGGCCTCATCAATGGACTGCTGATTGCGTACGTCGGAATCCCGCCGCACTTCGCGATGTTCGCGATGGGCGCCTTCATCTACTGGTTCGGTTTCGCGCACCTCATCACCGACACCGACGTGGTCTACGTGCCGCAACCCATAGGCTGGATCCTGGAACTCGGCCAGGGCGCCTTCCTCGGCTTTCCGATGCCGATCATCGTAGTGGCCTTCACTGCATTGATCGGCTACCTGTTCCTCAAATACACGAAGCCTGGCCGGTTCATCGTCGCCGTCGGCGACAACATCGCTGTAGCACGCATCGGTGCCATCGCTGTCAGGCCGATCTTGGCACTGCAGTACTGCCTCTCGGGCGCTATCGCCTTCCTTGCAGGCGTCATCACCGCGACCTCGGTGCAGGCGATGAACACGCGGGTCGTCGGCCCTAACTTGATCTACAACGTGAGCCAGAAAAAGGTTGTGATCGCCCGTTCGCTGGTGCAGAAACTGAAGCGCATCCTCTTTGATGTGCCGATGCGCGGTGTTGATGCCGGCGCCAATGCTGAGCTGCACCGCGTGATCGACGGCCTGGCCGATGTAGGGCTTGTCGTCGTAATGATCTCGTCGTACCTGCCGGAAGTGTTGAAGCTCTCCGGTCGGGTGCTGGTGTCGAGACAGGGCCGCATCGTCGATGAGTTTTCGTTCGATGAAGCCACCGAAGAAAAGATCCTTTTAACAGCCGTGCATTGACACGATCGGAGAACCCCTATGAGACTCAAAGACAAAGTTGCCATCGTCACCGGTGCGGCGAGCGGCTTCGGCGCCGAGACGGCACGCTTGTTCGCCCGCGAGGGCGCGCTGGTGGTGGTCGCCGACCTGAACCTTGCGGGCGCCAAGGCGGTGGCCGCCGAGATTGGTTCGACAGCGCTCGCGATCGAATGCGACGTGTCGCGCCGCGTCGATGTGGACCGCCTCGTGGCGGCCTGTATCAAGGAATTCGCGGTGCCCGACATCGTCGTCAACAACGCCGGCTTCACGCACAAAAACCAGCCCTTGCTCAACGTCGACGAGGCGCTCTTCGACAAGGTGTTCGCGGTCAACGTGAAGTCGATTTTTCACATGGTTCATGCGGTGGTGCCGCACATGCGGCAGCGCGGCAGCGGCGTGATACTGAACATCGGCTCGACGGCGGGCATCCGGCCGAGACCGGGCCTCACCTGGTACAACGCATCGAAAGCTGCGGTGAACCTGCTGTCGAAATCGCTGGCCGTTGAACTCGGAAAGGACGGCATTCGCGTCAACGTGATTTGCCCGGTGATGGGCGAAACCGGCATGCTCGGCGACTTCATGGGCGTGCCTGACACCCCCGAGAACCGCGAGCGTTTCATCGCCGGCATTCCGCTCGGCCGCCTGTCCAGGCCGCTCGATATCGCACGCGCCGCGCTCTACCTCGCGAGCGACGAGGCCGAGTTCATCACCGGGGTCGAGTTCCCGGTCGACGGCGGCCGCACGGTCTAGTTTGGAGACATATCTGATGCAGCAGCATTTCATCGGCGGCCAATGGGTCGCTGCCGCCACCGGCGAGACCTTGCCCGTGCTCGACCCCAGCACCGGGAAGGCGTTCGATCAACTTGCTCGTGGCAATGCCGCCGACATCGACCGCGCGGTCGTTGCCGCACGCCACGCGTTGGGCGGTCCATGGGGCTTGCTCACCGCCACCGAGCGCGGCCGGATTCTGAGCAAGATGGGGCAGATCATCCTGTCGCGAGCCGAAGAGCTCGCGCAGCTCGAAGCGCGCGACACTGGCAAGCCGCTGACGCAGGCACGCACCGATATCACCGTGGCCGCGCGCTATTGCGAGTTCTACGGCGGCGCGGCCGACAAAGTGCATGGCCACCAGATCCCTTACCTCAATGACTTCCATGTTGTAGTGATGCATGAGCCTCACGGTGTCACCGCGCATATCCTGCCGTGGAACTACCCGGCACAGATGTTTGGTCGATCAGTGGTGCCTGCACTCGCGATGGGCAATGCGGTCGTGCTCAAGCCTTCCGAGGACGCGTGCCTCACGCCGCTGATGTTTTGCCGGATAGCGCAAGAGGCCGGTTTGCCGGACGGCGCGCTCAACGTCGTCACGGGTCTCGGCGAAGAAGCGGGTGCAGCGCTCACCGCGCACCCGGACATCAACTTCGTGACCTTCACTGGTTCGCCGGAAGTCGGTCGGATGGTTCAGAAGGCCGCGGGCGAGCGCCTTATCAAGTGCGTACTCGAGCTCGGGGGTAAGTCACCGCAGATCGTCTTCGCCGATGCCGATCTCGACCGCGCCGAAGCGACCATTCTCAATGCCATCACGCAGAACGCGGGGCAAACCTGCTCGGCCGGAAGCCGGTTGCTGATCCAGGAGTCGATCCTCGACGAGTTCATGGTGCGCGTCAAAAGGCGCTTCGTCGCATCGCGTGCGGGGTCTCCCGCAATGGATCTCGATTGCGGCCCGCTCATCAACGCCGCGCAGAAGGAACGCGTCGAAGGATTCATCCGCCGTGCTGTCGACAACGGCGTGCCTCTCATTGCGCAAGGGCGGGTTGCTGACGGAGTCGCGGCTGGCGGCTACTACGTCGCACCGACGGTGTTCGGCCCGGTGCCACGCGGCCACGAGTTGGCCTGCGACGAGGTCTTCGGGCCGGTGTTGTCGGTAATCCCGTTCAAGGACGAAGCCGATGCGGTGCGGCTCGCCAATGCGACGGATTTCGGCCTGCTGGCCGGCATCTGGACTCGCGACGGCTCGCGCCTGACGCGAATGGCCAAGCGCATGCAATGCGGGCAGGTCTACCTCAATTGCTATGGCGCGGGTGGCGGTGTCGAATTGCCATTCGGCGGCGTCAAGCACAGCGGCCACGGGAGGGAGAAGGGTTTTATGTCGCTCGAGGAGTTCTGCGTCATCAAGACAGTGGTGCAGTACCACGGTGAGTAAGGTCGAACCCTCTTAATGACGCGTGGCAAACGAAGACTATGGCTATGCATTTCGATCTGGTTGACCTGCGCCTGATGATACGGGTCGCCGAGGCCAACAGCCTCACGCGCGGCGCGGAGGCTGTCTACATGTCGGTGCCCACCGCAAGTACCCGCATCAAGAACATCGAAGATAGCATTGGCATCAAGTTGTTCTATCGCACCAGTCAGGGTGTCACCCTGACTTTGCCAGGGCAGGCCTTCGTGCACCACGCCAGACTGGTGCTGGGGCAACTCGAGCACCTGAGCGGCGACCTGCAGGAATATGCGAAGGGAATCAAGGGCCACCTTCGCGTGTTCGCGAATACCACGGCACTTGGCGAGTTCCTGCCGCCGGTGTTGCGTGCTTATCTGCTCGCACACCCCGACGTGAATATCGACCTGCGTGAGCGCCTGAGCGGTGACATCGTGCGCGCAGTTTCCGATGGGCAGACGGATATCGGGATCGTCGCTGGCACGGTGCGCACAGAGAACCTCGAAGTGATTCCCTACCGGCGCGACCGGCTCGTGCTGGTGGTGCCACGCGATCACCCGATGGCGGCGCTGCCTTCGGTCGCCTTCGTCGATACGCTGGAGCTCGAACACATCGGCCTGCATGAGTCGAGCGCGATCCACGCCTTCCTGCGGCAGATCTGCAGTGGTTTGCATCGCACGATCCGGTTGCGGATTCAGGTCGGCAACTTCGAGGCGGCCTGTCGAATGATCGAAGCGACGGTGGGCGTGAGCGTCCTGCCCGAGTCGGCCGCGCGGCGACATGCGGAGACGATGGCGATCCAGATCGTTCCGCTGATCGACGACTGGTCGCTACGTGCGATGCAGATTTGCGTGCGCAGCATGGAGTCGCTGCCGCCTTTCGCACGCGATCTCGTGACGTTGCTGATTGAAGACGCGCGCATAGCGAGCGAAGCGACTGCTGACTGAGCGACCCATGCCACTTTCATCCATGCCATCTAACCGGGATGCCTCATGAAGATTCGCGCTGCCGTCTTCAAGGAAATCGGTGCCTCTGTACTTTACGCACAAATCCTTCCGCTGCAAGTAAAGGAAGTCGATCTCGACCCGCCTAGCCGCTTAAAGGCAAAATTTGAAATCGCGGATTCAGGTTTGAGACGTCCTTGTATTGAGGAAATTTCCGCTAGATGGCGCCGGAATGTCCACCTCAGGTGGCCCAGGATCACCGCGAGGAGAAGACTTTCGCGATTCCCCGACATTCACCCTCATTGTCCAAACCCTGCAGGTGCGCCAAGTCGCAGTGACAAGGCAAGTGAGATTGCTTTGAGCTTTTTCGCCACTTGTTCAATATTCGTCTCAACGGCTTCATTTTCGAGCAAGCTGAGAGCCAATCCTGCAATAACTTTATTGGAAAAATCACGAACGGCAACGCCGACGCAAAACATTCCATCCCTAATCTGACCATCATCAATTGAAAATCCGTGGCTGCGCGCTTGCTGGATATCGTCCATTAATTGATCAAGATTTGAAACACTTCGAGATGTTAATTGGTTGGGCCATTGTGACTTTAGATGCTGTTGGATTTCTTGATCGCTCAGTGCGCTAAGCATAATTTTCCCAGTTGCAGTGAACGCTGCAGGCAAGCGCATTCCAATTTGAAATGTGAAACCGAGCGGTCTCTGACTATTTCGACAGGCAAGATAAACCACGTCGTTTCCGTCTAGTACGCTCAAAGTAACTGCATAGTCACGCAGGTCATCATTCCCAGCCATGTGCTCTTGAAATGCACGTATCAGATCTGTTTGGTTTAGGAAAGCATTGGCCCAGCGCATGATTTGCGGACCTATTTGGTAAGTGCCATCAGCAGCCTTTACTAGCATGCCAAGTTCGAACATTGTCCCTAGCAGGCCATGCGTCGTACTTTTCGGCAAGCCGAGGTTGCGCGAGAGCATCGCAGCAGTGAGGGGGACCGGGCTAGATGCCACTGCGTCCAAGATGCCAGCGCCACGACGAAGAGCCGGCGTGATATTTTCAGAAGAAGCAAGTTTCATGCCAAATATCCTTAGGGAATTCACTAGTTGTTTGATGGAAAGCTATCAATAGACTTCAAGTGTTCATTGTACAGAACCAAGTTCATCATGCTGAATTATTTTGAAATGTCAACTAAATTTTGTGCAAGGCTCGCTCTATGTTGAGAGTGCCTACATTATTGCGAGATAGATGCCTAGTTGACGGCCGGTGGATTGACTCTGCGAATGAGGCGCGAATTGAGGTTAAAAATCCTGCGGATGGTACTGTTGTCGGAACCGTCCCGATGTTGGGGGCGGAGGAAGTGCGTCAGGCAATCGCGGCAGCGCAGTTTGCTCTAGGTGGATGGTCTAGGCTGACCGCGCGTGAGAGATCTGCTATTTTGAAACGATGGCATGGATTGGTCTTAGCCAATTTGGATGATCTAGCGGCACTAATGACCGCAGAGCAAGGTAAGCCACTGGCCGAGGCAAGAGGCGAAATTCTGTACGCCGCGTCATTTATTGAATGGTTTGCTGAAGAGGCAAAACGCGCCTATGGCGAAGTCATTCCCTCTACCCTGGCCGATCGTCGTTTGATGGTACTGCGTCAGCCGGTCGGTGTATGTGCCGCCATCACGCCATGGAACTTCCCTGCAGCGATGATTACTCGAAAGGCTGCTCCAGCTATGGCCGCGGGCTGCACAATCATTATCAAGCCTGCAGAACAGACGCCACTATCTGCTTTGGCCTTAGCGGAACTTGCGGTGCAGGCTGGAATTCCAGCCGGAGTTTTTCAGGTCGTGACTGGTGATCCCAAGGTTATTGGTGGACTTCTCACTGAAAGCTCCGTCGTGAGAAAGCTGTCATTTACCGGATCAACCGAGGTCGGGCGTATTCTGATGGCGCAGTGTGCGCCCACCATCAAGCGTCTTTCGCTTGAGTTGGGAGGTAATGCTCCCTTCATAGTTTTTGATGATGCTGATCTTGATGCCGCAGTAGAGGGAGCGCTGGCTTCAAAATATCGCAATGCCGGTCAAACCTGCGTATGCACAAATCGCTTTTATGTGCAATCGAGCATTTACGAATCGTTCGCAAAACGGTTTACCAAACGAGTCGCAGAACTGTCGATAGGACGTGGAGATCAACCTGGAGTCCAGATCGGTCCACTCATTGATGCCGAGGCCGTAGCCAAGGTTGAGGCGTATATAGCGGATGCATTGGCGCATGGCGCCAAGATTGAAATCGGTGGACGTCGCGGGAAAGAAGGCCCGTTGTTTTACGAACCAACAGTTCTCACCGGCGTAACTCAGGTGATGCGAGTAGCACGCGAAGAAATATTTGGACCGATTGCTCCGCTCTTTGCATTTGATAGTGAAGAGGAAGTTATTGCCATGGCCAATGCAACAGAATATGGCCTTGCAGCGTATTTCTATACCTTGGACGCAAGGCGTGCATGGCGCGTAACCGAGGCGTTGGAGTACGGCATGGTAGGGCACAACACAGGACTAATTTCGAACGAAGTCGCTCCATTCGGAGGAATAAAACAATCCGGTGTGGGTCGAGAAGGTTCAAGACATGGGATCGAAGAGTATCAGGAGTTGAAATACTGGTGCTCCGTTGTTGAGTAAAATGAATAACGCGAAATGACGCTTAGCTATATGGAAACTAAATCATTTGAATTTCGTACCGTTCCATTAATTCGAGTGGAGTGGGGCGGTGCAGGTCGATTAGCGGAGTTGCTTGCTCAAACATTCGCACAGCGCAACATCCTAATTGTTACTGATCCGGGTTTGGTCAAGGCGAGACTGATTGAACCGATCGTTGCCAACCTACGCGCGAATGGTTACTCCGTTGCGATATTCGATGATGTCGTCGCTGATCCTCCAGAAGAGGTGGTCCTCGCAGCGGTCGAATATGGGCGACAACTCAAACCAGGAGTAGTCGTTGGGTTGGGAGGCGGCTCTTCACTCGATGTGGCAAAACTTCTTGCCGTTTTGTTGGTTTCTGAGCAAAAAATTACTGAGATCTACGGTATTGGTAAAATTCAAGGCCCTCGCCTACCGCTTGTACAAATACCGACGACGGCAGGTACCGGCTCAGAAGTGACTAACATTTCGATAATTACCACTGGCGCCGCATCCAAGTTGGGAGTGGTAGCGCCGCAGCTATATGCTGATCTAGTGCTGCTTGATGCACAGCTGACACTCGGTTTGCCGCGCATAGCAACGGCCGCAACTGGTATCGACGCGATGGTACATGCGATCGAGGCCTATACCAGCAAGATCAAGAAAAATCCAATATCAGATACTTTGGCGCGCGAGGCGTTACGGATCATCGCGGCAAATCTTCTGACCGCTTGCCAAGATGGTCAAAACCGAGCGGCACGCGAGGGTTTGCTACTTGGAGCTACCCTGGCGGGTCAAGCTTTCGCGAATTCCCCGGTCGCTGCAGTGCATGCCTTGGCGTATCCATTGGGAAGCCATTACCACGTGGCTCACGGATTGTCGAATGCGCTCATGCTTGGGCCGGTACTGCGTTTTAATACCTCGGCAGCAGCACCTCAATATGCTGAATTAGCCGACGTGATTGGTGTTCCAGGCCATGGGAATACAGAAAAACGGGCGAATGACTTTATTCAAGCGATAGAAATATTGATGAGTGAAAGCGGCTCGCCTCGACGGCTTCGGGACGTGGGTGTTACCGAGGATAGCTTGGGAATGCTTGCTGACGAAGCCATGAAACAGACACGTCTGCTCATCAACAACCCAATTGCGTTGCAACGTAACGATGCCATGGCACTCTATCGTGAAGCATATTGATATAAAAAATATCTGTAGTAAATTGCTTCATCCTGATAATGGGATTCATGCTGTTTTAATATACGCTATTTGATGGATTTTATTTTATGCAATCACTAAATAAAAAAATCAGATTTAAGACAGATCAACAGATGATAGTATTGTTGATCTCATTAATAATATTTGTTATTTTCTCTTTTACTCTTTCGAATTTTTTTAGTGCCGGAAATCTGATAGCTATGATGCGCTCAATCGCAGTGTTGGCTATTCTTGGACTTGGGATGGCCATTGTTGTGATTGGTCGAGGTATTGACTTATCCATGGTGGCTTTGATGGCTGTGCCTACTGCCTTGGTGATGACATTGGTAGAAAGTGGCGTTGGATTAGCTTTATCAATTATGGTGGGTGTGGCTTTTGCTATTGTCGTGGGTGTAATTAATGGCGTTCTTGTGGCATATGCAGAAATACCAGCGTTGTTTGTGACGTTGGCCATGGGTTTGGTCTTGGCGGGTTTGGGGCAAGTAGGGATATTGAAGGCGGACATGGTCAGCTGGCCGGAAGGTATGGATCCAGTGCGTTGGATTGGTGGTTCAAACGTATTTGGCGTGCCTAGTAGCGTTTTGGTCGCTGCTGCCATGTTTCTCTTTGTGAACTGGTTTTTAAGAAAAACAAAAATAGGGCGTTTTATCTACTCTATTGGCGATAATCCAAACACGGCTAGAACTACGGGTATCTTTGTGCGCCCGATCATGGTTTTGCAATATGTTTTGGCAGCCTTAATTGCTGTGTTGGCGGGTTTAGTCATGGCCTCGTCGAATAATTTGATGGACACCAGAATCTACAACCTTTCGTTAATTTATGACATTATTTTGGTGGTGGTCTTAGGAGGGGTTGGCCTGTCCGGTGGTCGTGGCGGGGTATGGAGCGTTTTGGTTGGAACCTTGCTCGTCGGTATTGTGTTCAATGGTATGACCATCATGAATTTTCCACTGGATATTCAGGATTTATTCAAAGGTATTATTTTGTTGATTGCCGTTATTGTGGATAGTTTCTTGAATCCGAGAAATGAGGAAACAGGGCAGCAGGGGGATATTTGATTTTCCAGATGGAGGTGGGTTGTATATTTATTAACTCGTACGTAGATTGTTTTTGAATTTATAAAGGAGACGTAAATGAAAATGACCGCAAATACCAAAGCCACTCAGTTCGGGATGAAATCCCTTCTCGCTCTGACCATTGCCGCAGTAGGAACAATGGTTGGGGTGGCGCATGCACAGGATGGGGCTATCAAGGATCCTGAGCGGACGCATTATTACGAGGTATTTAAGGGCAAACGGGTGGTTTTTGTTCCCGTGTTTATGGGCTTGGATCTGACCGAAGGTTGGTCCAAAATTATGACCATTCAGGCCAAACGGCTGGGTTACAACTATGAGGTGAGAAACGCCAACTTCGACACCTCTGCAGGCGTGCAAATCCTGACTCAGTTGCTCAGTGAAAAACCAAAACCCGACGTAGTGGTGATTCAAAACCCCGACGTTACTTCCTATGCCAAGCTTGAAAAGCGAATGGAGGATGCCGGCATCCGAGTAATCCAGCTGAACATGAAGAGTTTGACGTCGACGACGGGATTTGCCGGTGCTGACGCCACGGTGATCGGCGAAACCCAGGCCGAATGGGTGGTTAAACAGTGCGGTCCGAATACCTCGCGCAAGGTGTTAATCTTGAACGGACCGACCACGGCGCCGTGGACGGTCTACATGCAAGAGGGCTACAACAATGTGCTGTCCAAAAACCCGGATATCAAGGTGGTTGCACGCCAGTCGATTGGCAACTACGACTCGTCGAAGGCCAAGTCGATCACCGAAGTGACGCTCAAGCAGCACCCTGACCTTTGCGCCATTATGGGGGTTTGGGATATCCCTGATCTCGCTACCGGGTCAGCCGTCAAGGATGCAGGAAAGTCAGGTAAGGTGCTGGTGTCAACTAGTGGGGGTGGGGGTGAAGTGGCGTGCAAAGGCTTGCAGACCAAGGCTTTTGACCATTACGTTAGCTATGACGTGCCGGGTCAAGGCCGTGACGTCAATGACTTGATCCAGATGGCTCTGCAATTGAACGACCAGCCGGGAAAAGTCAAGGTGGCGCATTACACGCCGTTGTCGGTTTTCACGCAGGCCGACGTAGCCAGCCATAAGTGCTGGACACTCGACACTCTGAATTGATATACAGCCAAAGGTGCCCTGGTACGGTGCCTTTGGCGTTTCTCCATTTTTTGACTTCAAGTCCCAACTGGCACAGTGCTTTATTGATCAAGCACGATAGTTTGTGTGTCCAAAATTCAAAATGGTAAATCGCCCATATGTCAATGGAATCATCTGGTGAATTCAATCGGTTGCGCTATAAATATTGGCCCGATCGCGCAATAGGAGAGTTGCTCTCCAAGAATTGGATGGAGACGGCGGTTCCATTGCTAGTACTTGTGCTGGTGATCGCTGTATTTTCGTCGCTTGTTGAAAACTTTCTCTCTTTCAGCACGATTGCCGGCTTTCTGCGGGAAGGCAGCGAGCTCGGCTTTATCGTGCTGGGGCAGGCCATCGTGTTGATCGTCGGCGGCATTGATTTGAGCGTTGGATCGATTTACGCAATCTGCAACGTATTGGTGCTGTATCTGGTTCACGTTCAGGAGTGGTCGGTGGCTTCCTCCATTGTCGTGACCTTGCTGGTAGGGGCGGCCCTGGGGGCCGTCAATGGCGTGCTCATCGGTTACCTGAAGCTGCGAGCCTTCCTAACGACGCTGGTGACTCTTATTGTTTTGCGCGCGATTTACAACCTAATTCAGTTCAAGTGGGCCGTCGGTATCGCATCGACACTGCCAGAGTCTAGTCTTTGGGACTATCTGGGCAGTGGAAAAATGCTCAGCCTCCCCGTTGCGACTTGGATATTTGCGGTGGTCGCTGTTGGTTTCCACCTGTTCCTTACGCGTATGCGTGGTGGCTGGCGTCTGCTTGCGGTCGGGGGCTCGCGCCGCTCGGCTTACAACTCGGGGCTGCCGGTGAATCGCATTGCGGCGCTGGCCTATGTGGCTTCGGGCGTGTTTGCCGGGGTGGCGGCGGTGCTTTTTGCCGCACGTGTGGACAGTAGCAGCGCCGATACAGGCCTAGGACTGGAAATCGTTGTGCTTGCGGCAGCCTTGCTCGGTGGCATCCGTCTGGGTGGCGGCAAGGGCTCGGCAATGAAGGCAGTGCTCGGCACCTTTATCATCTTGATCGTTACCAACAGCCTGCGCGGCTTGGCGGTGCAAGCGGGCTATATTCGTATTGCGTTAGGCGTGATCATGATTCTCGCCGTGACCCTGGATATCCGTTGGTTCAAGAACCGGGGCAAAGCGATAAGCGAGCTGTATGTCAGCCCAGGTTACTTGCCTATGCCAAAGGCCGCATCGCTTGCGGCCGGAACGCCCTATGCGGTGAATAACAAGCTAGGTAATATTGAGCTCATTGGTCTGGGGCAGGTTGAGTCGCCGGAAGACGTGATTCTGGACTCGGACGACCATTTATACTGCGGAACCCGCCATGGCGACATCATGAAGTTTCATGCGCCGGATTACAAAAAAATGGAGGTGTACGCGCATATTGGCGGTCAGCCGCTGGGAATGGCTTTCAATGCCGCCGGAGATCTGTATGTCTGCGTTGGTGGCATGGGCTTGTACAGGGTGAGGCGTGCCGATCGCGTGGTGGAAAAGGTCACCGATGAAACCAATCGCTCGTGGAACACGGTCAACGACGACAGCCGTTTGCGCCTCGCTGATGACCTGGATATCGCGCCCGACGGTCGTATTTATTTCTCGGAAGCGACCATACGCTACGAAATGAGCGAGTGGCCTATTGATAGCTTAGAAGCGCGCGGCAACGGACGTATCATTTGCTACGACCCGAAAACCGACAAAACGCAGACGGTGCTCAAAAATCTGGTGTTTCCCAACGGCATTTGCATGGTGGGCGATGGGCAGTCGCTACTGTTTGCCGAGAGCTGGGCCTGCCGTATTAGCCGCTACTGGTTTGATGGGCCGAACAAGGGTCAGGTGCAGGTGGTGATTCCCGATTTGCCGGGCTATCCCGACAATATCAACCGTGCTTCCGACGGTAATTTTTGGATCGCCATCATGGGTATGAGGAGTCCGTCCTTTGACCTGGCGATGCGCTGGCCGGGCTTCAGGCGCCGGATGGTCAAGCGCTTAGGACACGACGAATGGTTGTCGCCCAATATCAACGTCGGCTGCGTGATCAAGTGCGACTTGAATGGAACTGTGCTGGAGTCCTATTGGGACAAGGGAGGCGAGAACCACCCGATGATCACCTCGATGCGCGAGCACAAAGGCTATCTCTATCTGGGTGGAATTTCCAATAATCGTATTGGGCGATTGCGTCTGGATGGTGCCGATCCACATTTCATTCAACATCCGATCAACGCGAGGTAAGCCATGTTGAAACAACTTAAGCGGGCGCGTGACCGGTTCTTTGGCGCGGGTGAAGCAGACACCTCAGTTCCAGTGCTTGATGGACCGCTCAAGCCCAACCATATTCTTGAAAACGCCGAGGTTTTTTTCGAGGCTACTGGCCTCGAGGATATTTGCATCACCGCCGATGGCCGCCTGATGGTGGCCAGTGGCGTCACGGTGCTTTCAGTTGACGACTCGGGTAAAGCACAAACCATCGCCAGCCTGGACGAGCCTGTTCAGGCGCTCACTGCCTACAGTGATGGTCTGGTGGCCGCCACTAGCGGCAGCCTGCACTTCATCGGCGGACATCTCGACGGCAAGCAATACCGGGTGGCGAAGGAGTCTTTCGACGGTTGCATCAATGCGATGTGCGAGCACCCCGATGGTTCCATCATCATCAGCGAGGGCTCGGGTAGGCATGGGTATTCTGAGTGGACAAAGGACTTGCTCAGTGACGGCGCCAGCGGGCGGGTTCTGCAGTACCGGCCCGAGAACGACAAGCTAGACATAATCAAGCAAAGCCTGAAATACGCCTACGGTGTGCTGGTGGACGCACAAGGCGCAATCTACACCTCCGAATCCTGGGGGCATCGCATCGTTCAGATAGCACAGGGGAATGCGCGCAGCGTTTACCAGGACTTGCCTGGCTACCCCTCGCGGTTGATCAAGGCGGAGGCAGGAGGATATTGGCTGACCGTGTTTGCGCCGCGCAACCAGCTTGTCGAATTCGTGCTGCGGGAAACAGGTTTCAAGCATGAAATGATGGCCAAAATCGACCCGAAATACTGGATTGCACCGGCGCTCAGCTCGGGGCACGATTTCATAGAGCCCATGCAACAAGGGGGAGTGCGCCAAATGGGGGTGCTCAAACCTTGGGCTCCCGCGCGCTCCTACGGTCTGGTGGTGCGTCTCGATGCTGACTTCCAGCCGCAGTATTCGCTGCACAGCCGCGTTGGTGGCTACAACCACGGAGTGACGGCAGTGGCCGAGTTCCACGGCGTACTGCTGGTCTTGTCCAAAGGGGCGAGTAAGGTGCTGCGCCTCCCTCTGTCTGACATTAAATAATGGGTGAGGGTTATGACTCCAATTTTGGAACTTAGGGGCATCACAAAACTATACGGGGGAGTGCCGGCGGTCGACGGTGTCGATTTCACCCTGAACAAGGGCGAAGTGCACGCCTTGTGCGGGGAAAACGGTGCCGGAAAATCCACCCTAACCAAAATCATGGCTGGCGTGGTTGAACCGAGCGAAGGCGAGCTGGTGCTGGAGGGCCGAAGGGTGCAGTTCCGCAACCCGGTCGAGGCGCAGCGTGAGGGGATTGCCATGGTGTTTCAGGAAACCAGCCTGGTACCGACGATGACGGTGGGGCAAAACCTTTACTTGGGCAACGAAAAGCTCTTCAACCGCTTGCGCGCGGTGTACATCGCCTCGCAGCAGTTGCTGCAGTCGCTCAACTTCAACGTCGACCCGACGAAGACCGTGAGCGAGCTGGGGGCTGCGCAAAAGCAGATGGTGGAGATTGCCCGTGCGGTGCTGCACAAGGCGCGGGTGATTATTTTTGACGAGCCGACGGCGACGCTGACACCGGAGGAAAAGCGATATTTCTTCGACTTGATCCGCAACTTGAAGGGGAATGGCGTCTCCATCATTTTCATCTCGCACGCTCTTGAGGAAGCGCTGGAAATTTCCGACCGCATCACCATCATGCGTGACAGCAAGTTGATTGTCTCAGACGACACCGCCAATTTCGATCGCGAGAGCATCATCCGCGCCATGGTGGGACGCGATCTCTCCAACACCTTGTACGGCAAAAAGGAAAGTGTGCGCCCCGCCGGCAAGCGGGTGCTCAGCGTGCAAAACCTGCGCATGGGCACCATGGTCAGGAATACGTCGTTTTCGGTGTTTTCCGGCCAGATTACCGGGGTTTTTGGTTTGATTGGCTCGGGCCGCACGGAAACTTTCAAGGTGGTTGCGGGCGTGATCAAGCGCGATTACACCCATGGGGGCAAGGTTATCTTCAACGACCGTCCGGTTCGCTACCGGGTCCCGGCGCCTGCCGTGGCCGAGGGCATCGCCTACATCACGGAAGATCGCAAGGTCGATGGTTTCTTTGAAACTATGTCAATCTCCCGCAACATTTATGCAGGCGTACTCGCCAAGGAGCGGCTCGAGCGCTTTCTTACCTCGAACGGCGAGGAAAAGAGCATAGGTCAGGAGTGGCGCCAGAAGCTCAACATCCGCTCGGTGACAGCCGATGCCAACGTCATCGAGCTGTCGGGCGGCAACCAGCAAAAGGTGGTGATCGCCAAGTCGCTTATCCAAAACCCTAAGCTGGTGATCTTCGACGAACCCACGCGTGGGGTCGACGTCGGTGCCGTGGCCGAGATTCACGACATCATCCGCAAGCTCGCCGACGAGGGGCTGGCGGTGGTGGTGATCTCCTCCTACCTCCCGGAAATCATGCTGTTGTCCGACCGAATCCTGGTCTCGCGCCAAGGGCGCATCGTCGAGGAGTTCAACGGCCTGGAGGCGACGGAGGAAAAAATCATGTATGCCTCAATTCACTGAGGCGGGCACCGTCGATGACGGGTTGTTGCGATACCTGTCGCCGCAGTGTTGGCACCGACCAAAAACTGAGCTACATGTTTGACCTACCCTGCTGCAATTTTGTTCAGCGAGGGATTGAGGATTGATCACCATGGACATGATTGGCAGGATCCGGCGTTTGAACGTAAGGGGGAAGAAGTCGGAGCGCGAGATCGGGCGGCTGACGGGGTTTTCAAGTGCACCTGAAAACAAGGCAGGCTGAAAAAGCAGCTCCGACAGCTTGAAAAACAAGAAAAATGATGCACGGACCAAGCATGATGGAGACGGGTTGCATCATCTGAAAAATGCGGCGCTAAAGCACTCATCGATCCGAGTCGTTCAGTGCATCCCCGGGTGTCTTTGAGGCAAGTGGAAGTCCAATTTACAGATTTTATTTTTATGAAACTGTGAAAGTACCCGCTTGCTGTTTTTTTTACAGGTTTCCAAAAGATTGACGCTAGACTGAAAAATTTACAGAGTAAGTTTTTACGATCATCAGCGCCGACGCCGTAGGCGTGCCAGGTTTCTGGGTTTGCAGCGCAGGCTCATTTGGCGCAGCCAAGTGAAGGCCCGCAGGGCCGTGCCGCAGCTACAAGCCGCGCAATCTCGCCAAGAGCGTGACGGTCGAACGACCGTGACTGGTCTTTGCCATGAAGGGCCATGAACAATGGACAGCGGCTAGAGTCTAGGCAATCGTCCGGGATGCCACCCTTACCGATGTATTCAATGCAGGGTGATGTCCGCGCCAGCAAGTTGTGGGCTGAAAGTCAGGAGCTGAACTACCCGACCAAGCATGACGATGCTGCCTGGCTGTCGATTATTGCCAGTGTCGCTGTACTCAAAAGTGTAGGTACGTTTGAGTGCGAGGTGCCCGTCCTCGTCACGTGCCAGTTTGATATTGGCGAGGGAGACAGTGTCGTCGAGGAATTGCACCCCATTGAGATGGCATTGGCTGCGAGCGCGCGCCACGGCGATCTCGCGGACACGGGTACTTTCGAACCATAGCCAGAAGAGACCTCCCAGAATGACTGCGCCGATAATTTCGAACGATGACATGATAAAAAAATGTGAGCCTGCTTCCGTAGTGGCTAGAGCTTGAAGATCTCGGCACCCACAAGACAAGATGTGAGAGCCAGTCGTCTCAACTGCTTTGTCCCAGACTTTTACCGCTGAATTTTTCCGGTTCGTGCTCCCCTCCCGCTGGGGAGCTTGTCTCAGACTTTAATGGCAAAAACAGCTCAGCGCCGACGCTGTAGGCGCGCCAGTTTCTGGCCGTGCCGCAGCTACAAACCGCGCAATCTCGCCAAGAGCGTCCCTGTGGAATGACTGTGGGGCATTTTGGCGCCCATGATCGGCACCATCGTTGCATTGCGTGGGCAACGGTGGACGAACCGGACGAGTCCTCCGCGTATTCCATAACTGCTATATATTGGTTTATGTCACACACCATCCAAGAGGAATGCATGTCGATCCAATCCATTCTGAAATCCACCGTGGTGGTACTGGCGATCGTGACCGGTGCGCCGCTTTTCGCACAGGGCACGCCCATCAACACAGCGGCGTTTGACGCGCTGGTCGCGCAGGGCCCTGTCGCCGACGCTGCGACCATCGCTTCGAGCACCTGGGCCAGCAAGATCAAGCAGGCCGGCGCGCTGCGCCTGGGCGGCACACAAACCTCGAATCTGTTCTCGCTGCTCAACGAAAAAGACGGCAAGATGCGCGGCTTCGACGCCGGTCTGGCCCAGCTCATCACGCGCTACATCCTGGGCGATGGGGCCAAAGTCCAGTTCACGCAGGTGACCTCGTCTACGCGCGAACAGGTGCTCATCAACGACCAGGCGGACATGGTGCTCGCCACCTACTCCATCACCCCCGCCCGCGCCGAGAAGATCTCGTTCGCCGGCCCCTACTACACCTCGCAGGCCGGGGTGCTGGTCAAGGCGAACAACAAGGCGATCCAGTCGTACAACGATCTGGGCGGCAAGAAGGTTGCCACGCAGGCGGGCTCCACGGGGCCCGCGATCCTCGCGCAGTTCGCGCCCAAGGCGGTTGTGCAAGAGTTCCAGACGCACCAGGAAGCCCTTGACGGATTGCGCCAGGGACGTGTGGATGCCTACGTCACCGACTACACGCTGCTGCTCAACGCCCTGAGCCTTGGGGCTGGCGACGCGCAGTTGGCAGGCGCGCCCTTTGGTGCGCAGGACCCCTACGGCATCGGGCTGCCCAAGGGCTCGGACGGCGTGGCCTTCATCAATGGTTTCCTCAAGAAGGTGGAAGCCGACGGCACCTGGGCCAAGCTTTGGTCGATCTCCATCGGACAGCGCACCGGCAGCACAGCCGTTCCGACACCGCCCGCCCTGCCATAACCCGTTTCAATAGCGGATGGGCGAGGTTTTCAAGCTTCTGGCCGACTATGGGCCTGCCTTCGGGCAGGCCCTTTTGCTGACATGGAAGCTCACAGCGCTGTCGTTCGTGCCCGGCTTCTTGCTGGGCATTGTGGTGACGGTGCTTCGGCTCCTTCCGCTGCCGCCGCTGCGCTTCGTGCTGACCGTCTACGTCGAGATCTTCCGCAACATTCCGAGCGTAGCGCTCTTGATCTTCATTGTGTTCGCGCTGCCCGATCTCAAGGTCCTGATCGACTATGAGCCCAGCGTGGTCCTGACCTTGACGCTGGTCTGCTCCGCGTTCACGGCGGACTACCTGCGGGCGGGCATCAACACCGTCGGCGGCGGCCAGATGGAGGCCGCACTCAGCTTGGGGCTGCGGCCGATGCGCGTGATCACTGCGGTGGTATTGCCGCAGGCGCTGCGCGCGGTGGTGCAGCCGCTGACCTCGCTGCTGATTGCATTAATGCTATCGACCTCGCTGGCGTCGCAGGTGCCGTTTCCCGGCCGGGAGTTGACCGCGCTCGTGTCCAAGATCGCCACAGACTCCGCCGCTGGCATTGCCGCGTTCGCGGTTGCCGCTGCGATGTACGTGGCGACGGGCTTGCTCATTGCCTGGGCTGGCGCCACCCTGGAAAAGAAGGTGCGGATACTGCGATGAGCCGCCCTCTGGAAGAGATTCTGTTTGGAAATCCGCGCCCCCAGGCCCAGGCCGTCACACGGGCGGTGAGCGGGATCGCAGCAGCCATGCTGCTCCTGCTGGCTGCGGGTGTCGCGCTCCGGTTCCATACCGCAGGGCAGCTCGACGCCCGGTTCTGGGAATTCTTTGCCTGGCCGACAACCTGGGCCTTCCTGGCCAAGGGCCTGCTCGGCACGTTGGCGTCGGCGGCGATGGCGGCCGCCATCGCGCTGACCCTCGGGCTGGTGCTGTTGCTCGGGCGCCTGGCGCCGTTGCGGCTCGTGCGCTGGCCGAGCGTCGCGGTCATCGAGTTCCTGCGTGGCACGCCGACGCTGCTGCTCATCTATGTGTGTTTTCTGGTGCTTCCGCAGGCCGGGATCAAGCTGAGCACCTACTGGATGTTGACCTTGCCCGTCGGCCTTAGCACCGCTGCAGTGGTGGCCGAGGTATACCGCGCGGGCGTGCTTGCCGTTCCCCGTGGCCAGACCGATGCTGCGCGAAGCGTGGGGATGACCGAAGCCCAGGTGTTCTTCCTCATCGTCTTCCCCCAGGCCCTTCGTTACATTGTCCCGGCACTGGTCGCGCAACTGGTCATCGTGGTCAAGGACACCACTTTCGGCTACGTCGTCACCTACGGTGAACTCATGCAGAACGCCAAGGTGCTCATCGCCAACTACCACGCGCTGGTGCCCGTGTACCTCGTGGTAGCGATGCTTTATTGCCTGGTGAACTGTGCGATATCAAGCGCGAGCAAGCGGCTCGGTGGGCCGATGCATTGACCATCGGCAAGCCGCTTGCGTCATCACCAAGCTGCTCACGTGTCGGTGGCGCGGTGCTCTGGCAAAGGAAAAAGGGCTGGGTCCGATTCTGGCCGATTCCGGCAGTTGGCAGACGTGTGGCGACCGGCAGCAAGCTGAGCGCGGTTTCTTTCCAGCGCCGCCGTGTCACGCAAGAACCTCAAGCTTCCTGAGGTGCGGCGGCGAACGGACGCCGATACCCTGCGAGGCGTAGCATGGGCTCATGACCGACGGACAAGACCGCGCCTCCCTGCAGCACCTCGACGCCTATTGGCGCGCTGCCAACTTCCTGTCGGTTGGCCAGATCTTCCTGTGGGACAACCCGCTACTGAAGCGCCCGCTGGCCTTGACCGACGTGAAACCCATGCTGCTCGGACACTGGGGCACCACACCCGGACAGAACTTCATTTATGCGCACCTGAATCGCGTCATCAAAGCGAACGATCTGGACATGATCTATGTGTCTGGCCCTGGTCACGGCGGTCCGGCCGTGGTCGGCAACACGTACCTTGAGGGCACCTACAGCGAGGTCTACCCCGAGATCGGCCGTGACGAAGCCGGGCTGAAGAAGCTGTTCAGACAGTTCTCGTTTCCCGGCGGCATTCCCAGCCACGCGTCGCCCGAGTGCCCGGGATCGATTCACGAAGGCGGTGAACTGGGTTACTCGCTCAGCCATTCCTTCGGCGCCGTGTTCGATAACCCCGACCTGATCGTCGCCTGTGTGGTCGGCGATGGCGAGGCCGAGACCGGGCCGCTGGCCACCGCATGGCATTCCAACAAATTTCTAGACCCGGTGAGTGACGGCGCGGTGCTGCCGATCCTGCATCTCAACGGGTACAAGATCGCCAACCCGGCGGTACTGGCGCGCATCACGCACGAGGAGCTGGAGCAGTTTCTGCGCGGCTGCGGCTGGACGCCGATGTTTGTGGAAGGGCATGAGCCTGCGGCGATGCACGCGCTGATGGCAGCGGCGCTGGATCAGGCTGTGGCCGACATCCGGCGTATCCAGTGCCAGGCACGTGGGCATGGCCAGCAGGAAAAGCTTGAGCGCCCGCGCTGGCCGATGATCGTGCTCAATTCCCCGAAGGGCTGGACCGGGCCCAAGGAGGTTGACGGTCAGCCGGTGGAAGGCAACTTCCGTTCCCACCAGGTGCCGCTGCACCCGGCCGATCACCCCGGGCATTTGCAGCTTCTGGAGGACTGGCTCAATAGCTACCGCCCACAAGAACTCTTCGACCAGCAGGGACGCCTGCAGCCCGAGCTGGCCGCACTGGCGCCCAGCGGGCAGCGGCGCATGGGCGCCAATCCGCACGCCAACGGCGGCCTGCTGCTGCGCGACCTGCACCTCCCCGACTACCGCGCATACGCAGCCGAGGTGCCTATGCCTGGCGTTCCGGGCATCGGCGATACACGCATGCTCGGCCCATTCCTGCGCGACGTCGCCAAGCTGAACGACGCCGAGCGCAACTTCCGCATCTTCGGGCCCGACGAGACCGTCTCCAATGGCCTCGCCGCCGTGTTCGAAGCCACCAACCGCCAATGGGACGCCGCGACCGTTGCCGGCGACCAGTGGCTGGCGCCCCAGGGGCGGGTGATGGAGATGCTGAGCGAGCACCAGTGCGAAGGTTGGCTCGAAGGCTATCTGCTCACCGGGCGGCACGGCCTGTTCAATTGCTACGAGGCCTTCATCCACATCGTTGACTCGATGTTCAACCAGCACGCCAAGTGGCTGAAGGTCAGCGCACAACTGCCTTGGCGGCACAAGATCGCGTCGCTCAACTACCTGCTGGCCTCGCATGTCTGGCGCCAGGACCACAACGGTTTCACGCACCAGGACCCGGGCTTCATCGACCACGTGGTCAACAAGAAGGCCGAAGTCGTGCGCGTCTACCTGCCGCCCGACGCCAACTGCCTGCTGTCGGTGATGGACCATTGCCTGCGCAGCCGGCATTACGTGAACGTGGTGGTCGCCGGCAAACATCCGGCGCCGCAGTGGCTGGCGATGGACGCGGCCGCGGCGCATTGCGCCGCCGGTATCGGCATTTGGCACTGGGCCGGCAACGAGTTGACCGAAGGCGCGTCCAAGGGCGATCCGGACGTGGTCATGGCCTGCTGCGGCGATGTGCCGACGCTCGAAACACTCGCCGCCGTGCAGATCCTGCGCACAGAACTTCCCGACCTGCGCATCCGGGTCGTCAATGTCGTCGACCTGATGAAGCTGCAGCCGCAGAGCGAACATCCGCACGGCCTCTCGGATGCGGGCTTCGACGCGCTGTTCACGCAGGGCAAGCCTGTCATCTTCGCGTTTCACGGCTACCCCTGGCTGATCCATCGCCTGGCTTACCGGCGCACCAACCACCACAACCTCCACGTGCGTGGCTACAAGGAAGAAGGCACGATCACCACGCCCTTCGACATGACGGTGTTGAACGATCTGGACCGCTTTCACCTCGTCATGGACACCGTCGATCGCTTGCCGCAAACTGGCGCTGCGGGCGCCGCCTTGAAGGCCCGACTGGCGGCCAAGCTCGTGGAACACCACCGGTACATCCGCGAGCATGGCCAGGATCTGCCGGAAGTGCGCAACTGGCGCTGGAAGGGAGGCGAATCATGACGGTTTCACAGGCACCGTTGATCGCGACGGCGCAGGCCCTGATGGCACCAGGCAAGGGCCTGCTCGCGATGGACGAGAGCGTAGGCACCTGCAACCGGCGCCTGGCCGAAGTTGGCATAGCGCAGACGGAGGAATCCCGTCGCCGCTATCGCGAGTTGCTGGTCACCGCGCCCGGCCTGTCCGAAGCCATCAGTGGTGCCATCCTGTTCGATGCGACCTTGCAGCAGAACACCGGCGACGGTGTGCCGTTCGTCGATGTTTTGCGCGCCGCCGGTATCGTGGTCGGCATCAAGGTGGACGCCGGCGCGAAAACCTTGGCAGGCCATGCAGCAGAGCAGGTGACCGAAGGCCTGGACGGACTGCGCGAGCGCCTCGCGCGCTATGCATCGCTGGGCGCACAGTTCGCCAAGTGGCGCGCGGTGCTGACCATTGGAGACGGTTTGCCCAGTCGGGCCTGCATGCTGGTCAACGCACACGCTCTGGCGCGCTACGCTGCTCTCTGCCAGGAAGCACAACTCGTGCCCATCGTCGAGCCCGAGGTGCTGATGGACGGCGGGCACACGCTGGCGCGGTGCAGCGAGGTCACGGCCGAGGTGTTGCACCAGGTCTTCGAGCAGCTCCACCGCCAAGGGGTAGCGTTGGAGGGAATGGTCCTCAAGCCGAACATGGTGCTGCCCGGCCTGTCCTGTGGCGCGCCGGCCTCATTGGACGCAGTTGCCGATGCTACGCTGAGCTGCCTGCGGCGCGCCGTGCCGGCCGCCGTTGCGGGCATCGCATTCCTGTCCGGTGGCCAACCGGCCGCGCTGGCAACGGCACGCTTGAATGCCATGCACCAGCAAACCAGCTTGCCCTGGCCCCTTACCTTCTCGTTCGGGCGAGCGCTGCAGCAACCGGCGCTCGGCCTGTGGGCCGGCAGCGATTCCAACCGTGTCGCTGCGCAGAACGCGCTGCTGCACCGGGCACGCTGCAATGGCGCGGCCGCGCGGGGCGCCTGGCGCCCTGCCATGGAGACCGAAGCATTTCCGGCATGAATATCTGTCTGGTCCGCCACGGTGAAACCGCCTGGACGCTCAGCGGCCAGCACACCGGGTTGACCGACCTGGGGCTGACTGCCCATGGCGAAGATGAATCGCGGGCCCTGGCGCCACGCCTGCGGGCCCTGGCTTTCACGCGCGTCCTGGTCAGCCCACGCCTGCGAGCGCGCCAGACTTGCGCGCTCGCCGGCTTCGGGGCAGTCAGCGAGATCGAACCCGACTTGTCTGAATGGGACTACGGTCGCTACGAAGGCCGGACCTCTGCAGACATCCGCCAGGAGAACCCGCAATGGAACATCTGGCGAGATGGCTGCCCCGGTGGTGAATCGCCCCTGGATGTCAGCGCGCGGGCCGACAGGCTCATCTCTCGCCTTTGTACGGTGCAAGGCACGGTGGCGCTGTTCTCGCATGGCCAGTTCGGCGCTGCGCTTGCCGTGCGCTGGATCGGGCTGGCCGTCAGCGAGGGCCAGCACTTTGCGCTGCACACGGCCTCTGTGAGTGCGCTGGGCATTGCCGCCCACCACCCGGATCGGAGGACCATCGAGCTGTGGAACGAACGACCAGCTCCGCCATCGGGCCTGACGCCGTTCCAATGACTGCGCGAACGCGCTGCCCTATGGCACTCAGCCGGCTGGGTTTGCCGTCGAACGGTCTGGGGCACCTGAAGTTGGAGAGGGAAGCACTTCGAAGGTCGACGCAATCCAAAGCACAATCTCGGGGGAAAGAATCTACAGATGAGGAACTTGCTGCGTGAAACTTCTTCTTGTCGGAGCAACGGGGCTGGTAGGTAGCCATGTCTTGCGCCTCGCACTGGCCGACGATCGAATCGACAGTGTGGTGGCTCCCTCGCGTCGGGAACTGCCCAAGCATCCCAAATTGCTGTCCCCGGTCGTAGACTTTGACCATTTGCCGAAAGATGCCACTTGGTGGCAGGCAGATGCGCTCATTTGCACCCTGGGTACCACCATGTCCAAGGCCGGCTCCAAAGAGGCCTTCCGGCGTGTGGACCACGACTACCCACTGTCGTCCGGCCAATTGGCGAAGCAGCACGGCACGCTCACCTACGTGTTGAATTCGGCGCTGGGGGCGGACGCGTCGTCGCGCTTTTTCTACAACCGGGTGAAGGGAGAGCTGGAGCGCGATCTGGAGAAACTGGGATTCTCATCCCTCACGTACGTGCGACCAGGACTGATCGGTGGAGACCGCCAGGAAGTCCGTGCGGGCGAACGAGCGAGCGTTTCTGCGTTGGCATGGCTTGGCCCCTTCTTGCCGCGCCGATGGCGGTTGAACCCGGCGCCAAAGATTGCCGAAGCTCTGCTCGCTGCCGCGATCCATCCGGTGCCAGGCGTTCATGTCATCACGTCCGAACGGATGTGTTGAACCCATTTGCCGGCCGACGCTCCCATCACGCTGCGGCAGGCGTGGCCCGCCTGGTAGACGCAAAGGGAAAAATTGGGCGGGCAGCGCAGATCGGCACAATGGCCAACAATGCCCAGCTACCTCTGCCTTGCACGACTGCTTCATGAACAACATTGATGGCTTCATGCATACCATTTCTTCCCAGAAGGTCATCGACCTGCTGCTCGATGCCGTGTGCATCGTGCAGGCAGACAGCCGGATTGTTTTTGTCAGCGCCGCATTCGAACGCATATTTGGCTACACGCCGCAGGAAGTCGTGGGCCGGCGCATGCTGGATATGCTGCATCCCGACGACTTGCCTGCCACGCAGGGCCAGGTCACCGGCATCATGGCGGGCGATTTGCAGCTGCAGTTTGAGAATCGCTATGTGCGCAAGGACGGTCGCATTGCCCACATTCTCTGGACCGCACGCTGGCTGCCCGACCGGCAGGTGCGGCTGGCGGTGGCGCACGACATCACCGAGCGCAAGCGGCACGAGAGCCTGCAGGCAGCGCTCTATGCCATCTCGGAAGCGGCGCATGCCGCACAAAGCCTGGAGTCGCTCTTTGAGCGCATCCACGAGATCATTGGGCGTTTGATGGTGGCAACCAACTTCTCGGTGGTGCTGCGCGATGCCGCCACGGCCGAACTGCGGTATGCCTACCACGTCAACGAGCGTGGGGTGCCGCCCAGCGCGCCAGTGTGCGGCGACGCGCGCTGCGCCGAGGTGGTTCGCAACGGCAGCACCTTGCTGATTACGCCCGACGCTTGCCATGGGTTTTCCGTGCACGCGTCGTCAGCAGATGCGGCGCCCCAGGCACGGTACTGGCTGGGCGTACCGCTGCGGTCGGAGGGCGGTGTGGTCGGCGCGCTGGTGCTGCAAAGCTACGGCGAAGAGGTCGCCTACACGCCCACGGATCAAGATCTGCTGCAGTTTGTCTCGACCCAGGTGGCTACCGCCATTGAGCGCAAGCAAATGCACGAGCGCCTGCAGCAGATGGCGCAGTTCGACGCGCTCACCCGCTTGCCCAATCGCATGGTGCTGATGGACCGTTTGCAGATTGCCCTGGAGCGAGCGCGCCGCGATGGCACGCTGGTGTCCTTGCTGTTTGTGGATCTGGACGATTTCAAGCGCGTCAACGACACGCTGGGTCATGCCATGGGCGATCTTTTGCTGCAACGGGTAGCGGGGCGCCTGCAGGGCTGTGTGCGTGCGTCCGACACCGTGGCACGCCTGGGTGGCGATGAATTTGTGGTGCTGCTCGAGAGCGGGCGCAAGAAGGAACACGCCCAGACGGTGGTGAACAAGCTATTGGCTGCCTTTGCCCATCCGTTCGACCTGGAGGGCAACGTGCTGCACATGCATCCCAGCATTGGAACGGCGCTTTACCCCGAAGATGGTGATGACGCTGCGGCCTTGCTCGACCATGCTGATCGAAGCATGTACCTATCCAAGCAGGCGGGTGGCGGCGGTGGGCCGCTGGCCTCTGCGCCCGCCGCGCAAGAAGCCCCGACGGTTTAATTCCATTTTCAGATCGATGCGACATTAGGCGCGAAGCCGCAGACAGTGCACTGGCACGGCAAGGCGAAGCAACAACATGTCGGATTGATATGGAAATGGAATAAGTTCAGTAGCTGCGCCCGCCCTTGTACATCGCGTGCTGGCGCCGATTGAGCGTGGCCGCTTCGCCCAGCCGCGCCATGGCGGCCCCGGCATGGGCATGGGTGATGGCCATACCAAGAGCATCCGCCGCATCGGTTCCGGGCAGGCCGGGCAGGTTGAGCAGGCGGCGCACCATCTCCTGCACCTGGCTTTTGGCTGCGCGGCCGTGGCCGACGACCGCTTTTTTCATCTGCAGGGCGGTGTATTCGGCCACCGGAAGGTCGCGTGCCACCAGCGCCGTGATGGCCGCCCCGCGCGCCTGGCCCAGCAGCAGCGTGGACTGCGGGTTGACGTTGACGAACACGATCTCCACGGTCGCCACGTCGGGCTGGTAGCGCGCCACCACCTCGCTGATGCCGTCGAACAGCACCTTCAGGCGCCCCGGCAGATCGCCCAGCGCGAGCTGCGTGGTGCGAATGGTTCCGCTGGCCACGTAGGCGAGCTTGTGGCCGTCCACGTCGACGACGCCAAAGCCCGTGGTCTGCAGGCCAGGGTCGATGCCGAGTATGCGCATGTGCTATTGAATAGTGAGCTATTTGCGCTTATGGGATAAGCGCTACAGGCCGATTTGACCAAATAGTTGGGTGTCTGGGAAACGCGGTGGGTGCGCCCCAGCCATGATACGGGTGCGATTGCAGCGCGGCCTGCGTCCCTGCAAAATGAAGCCATCCGATTCTTGAGGAGCCTGACATGTAGACCGGCACCGTCCGCCTGCAGCGCGTGCTGCGCGCCAGCCCCGAGCGCGTTTACCGCGCGTTTCTCGACCCGGCCGCCATGGCCAAATGGCTCCCGCCGCATGGCTTCACTTGCACGGTCGAGCACATGGACGCCCGCGTGGGTGGCCACTACCTGGAGCTGGTGCCCGGCGAATGCATTCGCTACACCGACCGGTTCGACGATCCCAACCTGCCTGGCGACATGCAGACCACCGTGCAATTGCGCGCCGTGGGCTGCGGCACCGAGCTCAATGTGCTGCAAGAGGGGCTGCCGGCCGTGATCCCGGTGGACCAGTGCCTGCTGGGCTGGCAGGAATCGCTGGTGCAGCTGGCACTGCTGGTGGAACCGCAGATCGCCGGTTGAGCGCGGGCCCGCGCCCTTGGCCCCTTGGCCCCTTGGCCCCTTGGCCTTTTGGGTGCTTCCTATTTTTCCTGATGGCAGAAGAAAGAGACCATGCAATTTTTGCGACTTGGCCCCATGGGCCAGGAAATCCCCGTGGCCCTGTGGCAGGGGCAGTATTTCGACCTGCGTGCCGTGACGGCGGATATCGACGGCGCGTTCTGGAGTGCCCAGGGTGCCGAGCGTGTTGCACGGGCGCTGCAGCGCGGCGAGCTTGCGCTGGTGCACGACGCCCAGGCCCTGCGCGTGGGCGCGCCAGTGGCGCGGCCGCAGGCGCTGCTGTGTATCGGGCTCAACTACGCGGCGCACGCGGCGGAGTCCGGCATGCCGGCGCCGCAGCAGCCAGTGCTGTTCTTCAAACACCCCAACACCCTGGTCGGCCCGAACGACGCGGTGGCCGTGCCGCGCGGCGCGACGCGCATGGACTGGGAGGTGGAGCTGGCAGTGGTGATCGGCCAGCGCGCCAGCTACCTGCCCTCGGTGGCGGCAGCCCGGGCGCACATTGCCGGCTACTGCGTGGCCAACGACCTCTCTGAGCGGGTGTTTCAGCTCGAGCGCAGCGGATCGCAGTGGGGCAAAGGCAAGTCGCTGCCCGGCTTCTGTCCCCTCGGCCCGATGCTGGTCACGTCCGATGAAGTCTCTCCAGACGGTCTGCGCATCCGCTCCTGGGTGAATGGCGAGCCGCGCCAGGATTCATCGACCCGCGACATGATTTTCAACGCGGACCAGATCGTGCACGACCTCTCGCAGTACCTGGTGCTGGAGCCCGGCGACGTGATTCTCACGGGAACACCCGAGGGCGTGGCGATGTCGGGGCGTTTCCCGTACCTGCGGGCGGGCGACGTGGTGGAGCTGGAGATCGAAGGGCTGGGCCGGCAACGCCAGCAATTGGGATGACCCAACCTACGGCAATTCGGCGCTGGCCATGCGTCCCATGATGGTGCGCGTGCGTCCGGCGATGTAGGCCGAACCGGGGTTTTTCTCGAAGCGCTTGGGCGCCGGCAGCATGACGGCCAGGCGCGCGGCTTCCTGGCTGCTCAGGCGGCTGGCGCTTTTCTTGTAGTAGCGCTGCGCCGCCGCTTCGGCGCCAAAGACGCCGTCGCCCCATTCCACGCTGTTGAGGTAAATCTCCAGGATGCGCTGCTTGGACAGCATTCTTTCCAGCAGCAAGGTCAACACGAATTCCTGGCCCTTGCGCAGCAGCGTGCGCTCGCCCGAGAGCAGCAGGTTCTTGGCCAGTTGCTGGGTGATGGTGGAGCCGCCGCGGATCTTGGCCGCCCGCACCGGGCGGTCGGGCGCATGGGCACTGGCCTTGGCGGCCAGCTGCTCGGCGCGGTTGTTGCGCTCCCAGGCCTTTTCGATGGCGTTCCAGTCCACGCCATCGTGGTTGACGAAACCGTCGTCCTCCGAGGCAATCACTGCGCGCTTGAGCGACTCGGCAATCTGGGGGTAGGGCAGCCACTGCTGGCGCCAGTGCAGCCCTTCGCCGCGCAGTTGGGTCCAGATTTCGCTGCGCTGAAAGCTGGTCGATTGCGGGTCCACCACGGCCATGGCGGCAATGCGCAGCACGAAGAAGAGCTGCAGCGCGACCAACGCCATGAGCACCAGCGCCACCCAGCGCAACAGGGCCTTCATGGATGCCCTGCGCCGGTCGTTGCTGCGGCGCTTGCTGCAGCGCGCATCTCCTGCAGCACCTGCGCGCTTGGCGGGCGCACGCCGCGCCAGAGGGCGAAGGCTTCCGCCGCCTGCTCCACCAGCATGCCCAGGCCGTCGCGCGCCTGGGCACCGCCGGCAGTGGCCCAGTCGAGAAAGCCCTGGGCCGCTGGGCCGTACATCATGTCGTAGGCCAGGCTGCCAGGGCGCAGCACCTGTGCAGGCACCGGCACCGCATCGCCCGCCAGGCTACTTGCTGTGGCGTTGACAATCAGATCAAAATCATGCTCCAGCGCTTGTGTGGATTGCGCTAGCAGCTCTGTTTTATGTAGCGTCGCCAGCGGTGTGTGGGCGCGCACCAGGGCCTCTGCGCGGGCCAGCGTGCGGTTGGCCACCACCACGCGGCGCGGGCCGGCTGCCAGCAGCGGGGCCAGCGCCCCGGCCGCGGCGCCGCCGGCACCGATCAGCAGTACGTCGCGCCCGGCAATGTCAAAACCGGCGTTGCGCGTAATGTCGGCCACCAGGCCCAGACCATCGGTGTTGTCGGCCAGGATGGCGCCGTTCACAAAGCTCAGCGTGTTGGCTGCGCCCGCCAGCTGCACGCGTTCGCTGCACCGGGTGGCGGCGGCCACGGCTTCGAGCTTGAAGGGCACGGTGACGTTGCAGCCGCGCGCGCCCTCGGCGACAAGCTGCGCAATGGCGCCGGCAAAGCCGCCCGGCGGCACCAGGCGCGCCTCGTAGCGCAGGCGATCGCCGGTGAGCTCGGCAAAACGGGCGTGAATCCAGGGTGAGCGACTGTGGGCAATGGGGTTGCCCAGCACGCAGTACAGATCAAGAAGAGACGCGGGTGATGTCATGGGGCAATAGCTTACTGGCGCAGCAGTGGCAACCGGTGCGCGCCAAAACCAGTGCCGCCGTGGAGCGGGTCGTCTTGGAACCGCTTCGCCCGGCCACTGGAGGCGTTCCCCTTGGGGGATGACGCCGAAGGCGGCTCAGGGTGTACTCAACGCACCGAAGTCTCCAAGGTCTGGTCGCGGGTGAATTTGAAGCGCGAGACCACGGCGATCTGGTCGGCTTTGGCGCGCATTTCTGCGGTGAAGGGGCCAAAGGGACCGGCGGCACGGGCAATGGCCTGGGCGCGGTGGTCCAGCAGCGGGTTGCCCGAGCCCTGCACGACTTCGGTCTCCAGCACGCGGCCGTCGTGGTTGACGGTGACGATCATGGTCAGTTCGCCATAGATCTTGTTGCCGGCTTTTTCGGGGAAATTTTCGGTGCCTTTGTCTTCTACCTTGCGGCGCAGGGCGTCGTAATACACGGCGTAGGCGGCTTCGCGCGTGGACGGGCTGATGTATCGCTTTTTCGGCCGCGCGTTTTCCTCGTTGATGCGCCGCTCGATCTCGGCCAGGATTTTGACGAGCTGGCGCCGGCGCTCTTCCTGGGCCCGCTCGCCGGCGCTCTCGCTGGGTTTGCGTGGGTCGGGCGGCGGCAGGGCGGCCACCTGGCGGCGCAGTTGGGCGAGCAGCTGGGTTTGCTGTTCCAGCAGGGCGTCGGCCTTTTTCTGCGCGTCTTCAAAATCGTTGCCGACGCGGGTCAGGGCCGAATAGGGCAGGGGGCTGGTGGCCCGGCCCTTGGCGGCCTCACCGCCGCCGGCCAGGGCGTGCTGGGCAATCGCCTGGGCCTTCTCGGGTGGCTCCTCATGGGTGCGCGCGTTGACCAGAATCACCTCCAGCGGCGTGTCCTGGAACACCCGGTCGAACTGCTCAGGCGCGACGAAGCGCACCGACAGCAGCACTGCATGCAGCAGCACCGAAAACGCCAGCGTGATTTGCAGCGTGCTGAAGGTGCGGAGCGACGCAGGAAATTTCACGGCGCAGCAGCGACGGCCGGGGCCGCTTCGGTGTCGTTCATGTCAACCGCGATGGCGATCGGTCCTGCGACGGCGCTGTCGCCGTCCTCGCCATCTTCGTCGCTCTCGTCGTCCACCGGGCCGTCGTCGCTGGTGTCCAGCGGGTCGTCCAGGCGTTCGAGCACCGTGCCGTGCAGGTCGAGCGTGATCTCGTCCACCTCGCCGAGCTTGACGCGCAAGCGCGCGCCGCGCGGCAGGTTCTGCGCGCCCAGCACCGGGAAGACGAGGGGCAACGCATCGGCGCGCACCAGAAAGCTGCCGCCCGGGCCTTCCTTGAAGACCGTGGCCTCCAACTCGGTGATGCCGTTCTGCTCCAGGTACTTGAGCGTCCAGAAGCGCTCCATCCCCGCCTGGTAGCCGTTGTAGGCGCTGTAGGTGGCGTCAAAGCTGCTGATGATGGAGAACAGCTCGGCGTCCTTGGGCTTGAACGGCGCGGCCAATGCCGCCGTGGCACCGTGGCGCGCGCAGGCAATGATCTGCCACTGGTTCACCAGGTCGACATAGCGGCGCAGCGGGCTCGTGGCCCAGGTGTAGCTCTTGACGCCCATGCCCGCGTGCGGCAGCGCCTTGGTGCCCATGCGCACCTTCACGCCCGGCGCCATGCTGGCCTGGCTGCGGTAGATGCCGGGCACGCCCAGGCTTGCGAGCCACTGGCCCCAGGTGCTGTTGGCCACGATGGCGGCCTCGGCGACGATGAGGTCGAGCGGCGCGCCGCGCTGGCGGGTGGTGATTTGCACCGTCTCGCTGCCACTCGGCTCCCCGCCCTCTCCGCCCAGGAGGCGGAAGTTGTAATCCGGCCGGTTGAAGTTTTCGGGCTTGCCGCGCACCACTTCGCGCCCCGCCTTGAGTCTTTGCGCCAACCCGTACAAAAATGATAGCTGAGGACGCAGATCCAGCAAGCGCTGGGGGGTGTTTTCTATCTGAATTGACGGCTCACGAAGCCAATCTTCGGTGACGATGTGGTCCAGCTGGTCGTGGCGCAGGTTGGCCACTACGGGGACGCGGTCCAGGCGCGTCTCGGTAGCGGTGATCTCCAGCGTGGCCTCGTCGATGGTGCAGTACAGCGACACGGCGGGATTGTCGCGGCCCTCGTCCAGGGTGTAGATCTGCACCACGCTGTCCGGCAGCATGGTGAGCTTGTAGCCGGGCATGTAGACAGTGGAAAGCCGCTGGCGACCCAACTGATCGATGGCGCTGCCAGGAGCAATCGCCAGGCCCGGCGCCGCGATGTGGATGCCCAGCGTGACCGTGCCGGTCCCGAGCCCCGTGACGGAGAGCGCATCGTCGATTTCGGTGGTCTGAGAATCGTCGATCGAGAAGGCCTGCACCTCGGCCAGCGGCAGATCGGCCGGCGGCTGCGGCGCATCGAGCGCGGGGAATGCCGTGCCCTTGGGGAAGTTGTCGAGCAGAAAGCGCTTCCAGTGGAACTGGTAGCTTGAATCAATGGCGCCGGCCTTTTGCAGCAGGTCGAGCGGCGCGGTGTGTGTAGCGCGGCTGGCTTCGACCACAGCCTTGTATTCGGGCGCGTTCTTGTCAGGCCGAAACAGGATCTTGTAGAGCTGTTCGCGGATCGGTGCTGGGCAAACGCCTTGCCCGAGTTGCTCGGCCCACTCGGCAATTTGCGCCAGCACCGCCTTTTTCTTCTCGATGGCGGCCAGGGCCTGCTGCAGGATGTCGGCCGGCGCCTTCTTGAAGCGCCCCTTGCCTGCGCGGCGGAAGTAGTGCGGCGCCTCGTACAGGCGAAACAGCGCGGCTGCCTGCTCGGTCAGCGTGGCGTGCTCGGAAAAATAATCGCGTGCCAGGTCGGCAAAACCAAATTCGCCTTCGGGTGCGAATTCCCAGGCCAGCGGCAGATCAATGGTTTCGGCCAGTGCCTGGCCTTGCGCGAGCAGTTCGGCAGGCGCGGGCTTCTCGAACTTGAGCAGCAGGTTGGCGGCCTTGACCTTGACCCGCTTGCCCGAGTCGAGCTCGACCTGGGCCGAGGATTCGGCTTCTGACAGGATGCGGCCGGCGAAAAACTTGCCGGAATCTTCAAAAAGTGCGTGCATTGGCCGAATTGTCCCATGGCCGCATGGGGCTGCTTCGCCGTGCTCGCTCCGGCGTTTTTAGACCTCGATCAGCAGGCCGGGCGCGAATTGCGTGTTTTCGACCACGCCTTTGGGCGCATAGCCGCGTGGGTTGGCCACGACCCGCGTCTCGCCCACCCGGTAGTCGCAACTGTGGTGCACGTGGCCGTGCAGCCACAGGCGGGGCTGCCAGCGCAGGATTTGCGCTTCCAGGTTGGAGACAAAGCAGGCGTTCAGCGGTGAGCCGACAAACTGCGGCGCGATGCTGCCGGGGGAGGGCGCAAAGTGCGTGACCACTACCGTGGGGCCATCAAAGGGCTCGGCAAAGCGCGCTTCGAGCCAGGCGACGGACTGGTCAAACAGCATTTGCGAGACGGCGGGCGAAAAGCGGTCCGGGAAATCCGGGGTCAGACCGATGCGGCTGAAGTCGCGCACGAACGCCTGCGCCTTCTGCAGGCCCTCATCGCGCTGCGCGGGCGAGTCGAACAGCCGGTAGTCCGACCACAGCGTGCAGGCCAGAAAACGCACGTCGCCATGGCGCCATTCCTCGCGTTCCAGTACGCGCACCTGGCTGCCCTGCGCCTCGGTGCGCAGGTTGGCCATGGTGCTCACCAGGTCGGAGCCATAGAACTCGTGGTTGCCAGCGACGTAGAGCGTGGGCTGGCTGAACTGCCGCGCCCAGGCCATGCCTTGCGCAGGGCGTTGCAGGTCGCCGGCCAGGACCACGACATCGGCGTCGGTGTGCGGCAGTTCCAGGGGCTGCACGGACAGGTGCAGGTCGGAGAGCAGGGCAATTTTCATGGGCGGGTTCTGTGGAAACGAGACAGGGGCCATTCTGGCCCGGAGTCCGAAGCCAGCCTGGGCATGCGGCCATTGCGGATATCCGGGGGGCTGTCACCTTTTTGGTGTCCTCAGCGTCCAATGGTCACAAGCCCCAAAAAAGCGAGCCCACCATGCAGTCCTTGTCCCTAGCCCACGCTCAGCCGACCGTTCCCACCCCTCGTTCCGACGAGCAGCTGGTGGCGAGCGCTCTGCAAGGAGAGCAGAGTGCCTTCGAAACCATCATGCGGCGCCACAACCGGGTGCTGTTCCGCGCAGCGCGCGGGGTGGTCTCCGATGACGCCGAGGCGCAGGACGTGGTGCAGGAAACCTACCTGCGCGCCTTCACCCGGCTGCGGGATTTTCAGGGGGGCGCATCGCTGGCGACCTGGATGGCGCGCATTGCCATCAACATCGCGCTGGACGTGCTGCGCAAGCGCAGCCGGTCGGTGCCGCTCGACTCCCAGGATCTGGACCACGAGCCTTCTCCGGAGCACATGATGTCCTTTAGCGCTCCTGCGGGCGTATCGCCCGAATCCGTGCTGGCACGCACCGAGCTGCGCGCCCTGCTGCAGTCCGCCATCGAGGGGCTGCCGCCCATCTACCGCAGCGTATTCATCCTGCGCGCCGTGCAGGAAATGAGCGTGGACGAAGCGGCGTACTGCCTGCAGGTGAGCGACGCCGTCGTCAAGACCCGCTACCTGCGCGCCCGCTCCCTGTTGCGCGATGCGCTCGGCGCGCAAATCGAGGCGCATGCCGAGAGCGTCTTTGCCTTTGCCGGCGAGCGCTGCGACCAGGTCGTGCGCCATGTGGTGGCCGAGCTGCAGCAGCGCCATCTCATTGCGCGGCACTGAGCGCGGCCAAAACACCCCCCTGGCGACGCCGTCCCGTCTGGCCGTACCGCGCGTACGGCCTGCAGTGCTGCGCCTGGCCAGAGCCACCTTGTTCAAATTTGCCGGCCGTTCCAGATGCCGGCGCAACGGTTCATCAACCCACGGAGAAAACCATGAAGAGCACTTCCATTTACGTCCCCTCGCAGGCCTTGTTTCTCTCGCGCCGCCGCGCCATGTCGGCATCAGGTGCCGCCGTGCTGTCGGCCAGCGCCGTGGCCTTGCTGGGCGGGCGCGACGCGCTGGCAGCCGGTGCCAAGGTGAGTGCCCAGGAGCTGGAGGCCGATGTGCGCATCCTCAATACCGCCCTTGGCGCGGAACTGGAGGCGGTGGCGGCCTACCAGCTAGGCGCAGAAAGCGGCCTGCTTAGCAAAGGGGTGCTGCCGGTAGCCGTCGCGTTCCAGGGGCACCACAAGGAGCATGCGGCAGCCATTGCCAGCACGGTGCAAAAGCTCGGCGGCAAGCCGGTGGTGGCCAAGGAAAAATACCAGTTTCCCGTAGAAAAGCTCAAGGTGGAGGCCGACGTGCTGCGCTTTGCAGCGGGTCTGGAGCGCGGCGCGATCTCGGCCTACCTGGGCGCCGTGCCCCTGTTTGCTGACCGCGCGCTGGCGCAGGTCGCCGCGAGCATCCTGGGCGACGAGGCCATGCACTGGGCCGTGCTGCGCCAGGTCCTGGGCGAGGCTCCCGTGCCTTCTGCCTTCATGTCATGAAGCCGCGCCAGCTTGTCGTGGCGCTGGGGCTGGCGGGCGGCATGCTCGCCACCGGTGCCAGCGCGGCGCCGGACGCCGCAGCGCTGGCACGCGGTGAGCAGGTGTACGCGCGCTGCGCCGCCTGCCACGCCATCGAGGGCAACCGCACCGGTCCGCAGCACTGCGGGCTGTTTGGGCGCCATGCTGGCACCGCGCCTGGCTACGACGCTTATTCCAAGGCCATGCGGGAGAGTCAGTGGGTGTGGGACGAGAAGTCGCTCAACGTCTTCTTGAAAGACCCCATGAAGGCGTTGCCTGGAACCACCATGGGCTATGCCGGTGTGAAGGACGCCGCCGAGCGGTCGGACCTGATCGCCTGGCTGAAGGAGGCCTCGCATCCCGGCGCGGCGTGCAAGCCAGTTCCTTAGCGTTGCCGCGAGCGCAAGGGTCGATCCGGCATGCAGCCGCGCCGCTGGGATGCTGGAATCCATAAACAATGAGGAGAAGAGACATGAAACATGCAGGTGGTTGGGCACGCCGCTCGTCGGTGTGGCGTCTTGCAGGAGCTATCAGTGTGATCGCAGCGGCTGTCGTCGCCTGCGGTGGTGGGGCTGCGGTCGATGGCCCGGATGCGGCCCAGGCGGCGTTGGCTGCGCAAGGGCGGGACATCTTCCGCTACGACACGTTCGGCGATGAGGCCCAATGGACCGACGCTCTCGGGCTGCACGAGGTCATTGCGGCGGCGGTCGATCCCGTGACCGCCTTGTCCGTGGGGCTCAAGGTGGATGCCGAGGCGCTTCCCGCTGCCGTGGTGGCAGGCATCCAGGACGGCAGCGTGGACCTGAAGAATCCAGCCACCACGGTGGCGCTGCTCAAGCTCAATGCGGTGGTTGGCGTCCGAGGGACCGTGGAGACGGTCAACGGAGTGGACAAGCTCGTTCGCGTCGGCATTACCTGCGCCCTGTGCCACTCGACGGTGGACAACTCCTTTGCCAAGGGCATTGGCAAGCGCCTGGACGGCTGGCCCAACCGCGACCTCAATCCGGGGGCGATCATCGCCTTGTCTCCGGCCGTGGATGCGGCAACGAAGGCAGCACTCAATAGCTGGGGGCCGGGCAAGTTTGACCCGCGCCACAACATCGATGGCCTGAGCAAGCCGGTCGTCATTCCGCCCGCCTATGGCTTGGCGGGTATCCACCGGATCACGTTCACCGGCGATGGCGAGGACATCGCCTACTGGAACCGCTACGTGGCCGTGGCCGAAATGGGCGGGCTCGGCACGGTCTCGGAGCCGCGTCTGAACCTGAGCGTCACCCATGGCAGCGAGGACCTGGTGAGCTCCAAACTGCCGGCGCTGCAGGCCTACCAGCTCACGCTCCAGGCGCCGCCGGCACCCGTGGGAAGTTTTGACCCCGCCGCCGCAACGCGGGGCCGGGCCGTCTTCGAGGGGGCCGGAAAATGCGTGACCTGCCACAGCGGCAGCACTTTTACGGACGCAAACACCCGGCTGCATCCGCCGGCCGACTCCATGGCGGAACCCGAGAGTCCCAGCTATGCCTCTCGTTCCGCCACGCGCCAGTACCGGACCGCGCCCTTGAAGGGCGTTTGGCAGCACGCACCCTATTTCCACGACGGCTCGGCCGCCACGCTGGACGAGGTGGCGCAGACCTACAACGCCCGGCTGGGTTTGGGGCTGAGCGCGCAGGACGTGTCGGACTTGGCCCAATATTTGAAATCGCTGTGAAAGCGTGGAGAACCATCGAATGAATGCACCGGAAAAAAATATGCTCCTGCCCGACGTTCAGAGCAGTGCGGACGTCCGAGGCATCGAGATTGGCGCTGTGGGCATCCAGGGCCTGCGCTATCCCATCAAGGTGCGCAGTGGCGGCCAGGTCGCCGCAACCGTTGCGCAGTGGGCCATGACGGTGACCGTGCCGGCTGCGGTCAAGGGTACGCACATGTCGCGGTTTGTTGAATTGCTGCAGGCGCAGTCGGATGCGTTGGATGCGGCGGGTTTCCGTGCCTTGCTTCGGGACATGCTGGGCCGGCTGAATGCGCAGGCTGGCACCATCGAAATGCGCTTTCCATGGTTCGTGGAAAAAACAGCGCCGGTCTCGGGCGTTCGCAGTCTGCTCGACCACGATGTCCAGTGGCGCGCGAGTGTCTCCGCACAGGGACAGCAGTCCCTGTGGCTGAAGGTGGTGGTTCCCGTGACGAGCCTGTGCCCTTGCTCCCGGGAAATATCGGTCTATGGGGCGCACAACCAACGCTCGCATATCGCCATCGAGGTCGAGGTCCTGGAGCCGATCGAGGTGGAGGATCTGATAGTCATTGCAGAACGCAGCAGTTCCTGCGAGGTGTATGGGCTGCTCAAGCGTGCAGATGAAAAATACGTCACCGAGCGTGCCTATGAGAACCCGAAATTCGTGGAAGACATGGTGCGCGACGTGGCGGCGGCGCTCAACCAGGAGCGGCGCGTGGGCGCTTATGCGGTGGAAGTGGAGAATTTTGAGTCGATCCACAACCACAGCGCCTTTGCACGCATCGCACGTCCTGCGAGGGGCCCGGTGGAAATGCAGGCCTCACATGTGGCCGGCGGATGAGCGTGCGCAGTGCCTGCAAGGTTCAGTCGGTGCCTGACGCGAGCTGCAGGAATCGTGCAATGGTCTCCAGGTGCGCGGGGAAATCACTCAACGCATGGTCGCCGCCTTCGAGCAGCGTGAGCTGGGCCTGGGGATAGCGCGCCACCATCTCGCGCCAGTCCAGCATTTCGTCGCCTTTGGCAATGATGGCCAGCTGACGCGCTGCGGGCGGCTGGTTTCGCACGTCAAGCGCACGCAACTCATCGACGAACTCCGGCGCGAAGTAGAAATGCTCTGCCGGGTCGTGCCAACTGGTTTGGTCGCCAATGTGGTGTGCCAGGTCGCGCGCCGGGTCCACGGCCGGGTTGAGCAGCACGCTGGGGCAACGGGCCTGCTGCGCCACCCAGGTGGCGTAGTAACCGCCCAGCGAAGAGCCTATGACGGCCATGTTGGGGTTGGGCCAGACAGCAATGCCTTGGCGCAGCATGTCCATCGCTGCGCGGGGCGAGGGTGGCAGTTGCGGACACCAAAGCTGCACGTCGGGGTGCTTTTGTGCCACATACGTGGCCACGAGGCGCGCCTTGGCCGATTGGGGCGATGAGCGAAAGCCGTGCAGGTAGAGCAGGTGCGTGGTGGGGGTGGGTGGTTGCGGTGGAGCCATCAAGCGATTGTCTGCCAGCCGGGCAAAGGGGCAGGCCGCGATAATCGCACCCCATGGAAACCACGATCAACCAACCGACGCTGCTGGCTCGCGTCCTGCCACTGTTTCGTGGCTTTGACGGCTGGCTGCTGCTGCTGGTGCTGATTCTGGCAAGTGCAGGGCTGCTGGCCATGTATTCCTCAGGCTACGACCACGGCACCCGCTTTGCCGACCATGGGCGCAACATGCTGATTGCTCTGGCACTGCTGTTTGTCGTGGCGCAGATTCCGCCCCAGCGGCTGATGGCGTTTGCGCCGCCGATCTATGCCGCTGGCGTCGCGCTTCTGGTGGCCGTGGCGGTGGCCGGCGTCACCAAGAAGGGCGCGCAGCGCTGGATTGACCTGGGGGTGGTCATCCAGCCGAGCGAGCTGCTCAAGATCGGAATGCCTCTGATGCTGGCCTGGTGGTTTCAGAAGCGCGAGGGGCAACTGCGCGCGGTGGACTTTGCCGTGGCAGGGCTGCTGCTGGCCGTGCCGGTGGGCCTGATCATGAAGCAGCCCGATCTGGGCACCTCGCTCCTGGTGTTGGCTGCGGGCCTGTCGGTGATCTTCTTTGCCGGCTTGTCCTGGAAGCTGGTGCTGCCGCCCGTCTTGCTGGGCGCCGTGGGAGTTGCGCTGATTGTGGGTTTTGAGCCCCAGCTCTGTGCCGACGGCGTGCGCTGGCCGTTGCTGCACGACTACCAGCAGCAGCGCATCTGCACGCTGCTGGATCCGACGCGCGATCCGCTGGGCAAGGGGTTTCACATCATCCAGGGCATGATCGCCATTGGCTCGGGCGGGCCCTTTGGCAAAGGCTTCATGGCAGGCACGCAGACGCACCTGGAGTTCATTCCAGAACGTACCACCGACTTTATTTTTGCCGCGTTTTCCGAAGAGTTTGGTCTGATCGGCAATCTGGTGCTGATCGTCGGCTTTCTACTGCTGGTCTGGCGGGGCCTGGCCATCGCCATGCATGCAAACACCTTGTTCGCGCGCCTGATGGCGGCGGCCGTGTCCATGATTTTTTTCACCTACGCCTTCGTCAACATGGGCATGGTGAGCGGTATCTTGCCGGTAGTGGGGGTGCCGCTGCCCTTCATCAGCTACGGCGGCACGGCCATGGTCACGCTGGGTCTGGCGCTGGGCATTCTGATGTCCATCGTTCGCTCGCAGCGCGATCCGTCTCAGGTGCGCTGAGGGGCACCATTGCCACAACGGCTTGCGGAAGGTACAAGGCAGGGGCCAAGCCCTTTTGGTGCAACGAGGAGATCCGCATGGCCGCCAGGTTCGAGCTGAAGAAAACCCAGAGCGACAAATTTGTTTTCAACCTGCTGGCAGCCAATGGCCAGGTGGTTCTGACGAGCGAAACCTACGAGTCCAAAGCCAGCGCGCTGGGCGGCATCGAATCGGTGCGCAAAAATGGGCCCGACGACGCGCGCTTCGCGCGTCTCTCTGCCAAGGATGGCTCGCCGTATTTCACGCTCAAGGCACCGAACGGCCAGGTCATTGGGCAGAGCCAGATGTATTCGGGCGCCAAGGCGCGCGACGGGGGCATTGACTCGGTACGCAGCCATGCGGCCCAAGCGCCATTGGACGACCAGACGGGCTGATTCGCGCGCCGTGGGGGAACCGCGGTGTCCCGGACGTGGTTTCGGGTCCACGCCCTAAAATGCCCCGATGAGTACCCGCACCCCTTCTGCCGCATCCCGCGCCGCCCCCACGCGCGAGCGCATCGACCTGGCCGCGAGCCTGCTGCTGACCCCTTTTGGCCTGGACGAGAGCCACTTGGCGCGCGCGCTGGCCGAGATCCGCGCGCACCGCGTGGACGACGCCGACCTGTACTTCCAGACCACCCGCAGCGAGGGCTGGAGCCTGGAGGAGGGCATTGTCAAAACCGGCTCCTTCTCCATCGACCAGGGTGTGGGCGTGCGCGCCGTCAGCGGCGAGAAGACCGCGTTTGCGTACTCTGACGATATTTCCGAGGCCTCGCTGCTCGATGCAGCCCGAACTGTTCGGTCTATTTCGGCTGCAGCGCAGAACGGGCGTACGCGAGTAGCTTCTAAAAAGATAGCAAAAAGCCGGTCGCTGTATTCCGGCGTGGACCCCATTGGTACGCTGGGCAGCGCGGACAAGGTGGCCCTGCTGGAGCGTGCCGAGCAGCGCGCCCGCGCCAAGGATCCGCGCGTGGCCCAGGTCATGGCTGGGTTGGCGAGCGAGTACGACGTGGTGCTGGTTGCGCGCGCTGACGGCACGCTGGCAGCCGACATCCGCCCCCTGGTGCGTCTGTCGGTGACGGTGATCGCCGAACAGAACGGCCGGCGCGAAATGGGCTCGGCGGGCGGTGGCGGGCGCTTTGGGCTGGCGTACTTCGACGACGCGCAGATCGCCCAGTACGTAGACGAAGCAGTGAACGCCGCCCTGGTCAACCTCGAATCGCGCCCCGCGCCCGCCGGAGAAATGACGGTCGTGCTTGGCCCAGGCTGGCCTGGTATCCTGCTGCACGAGGCCATCGGCCACGGGCTGGAAGGCGACTTCAACCGCAAGGGATCGAGCGCCTTCAGCGGTCGCATTGGTCAGCGCGTGGCGGCCAAGGGCGTCACGGTGCTCGACGATGGCACGCTGCCTGACCGGCGCGGCTCGCTCAACGTGGACGACGAGGGCCACACCAGCGGGCGCAATGTGCTGATCGAGGACGGCATCCTCAAGGGCTACATTCAGGATTCGCTCAACGCGCGCCTGATGGGTGTGGCCCCCACCGGCAACGGCCGGCGCGAGAGCTATGCGCACATCCCCATGCCGCGCATGACCAACACCTACATGCTGGGCGGCGACAAGGACCCCAAGGAAATCGTCGCCAGCATCAAGAAAGGCCTGTACGCCACCAACTTCGGCGGTGGGCAGGTGGACATCACTTCGGGCAAGTTTGTGTTCTCGGCCAGCGAAGCCTATTGGGTCGAGAACGGCAAGATTCAATACCCAGTCAAGGGCGCCACCATCATTGGCAGCGGCCCCGAATCGCTCAAGCGCGTGGGCATGATCGGCAACGACATGCGGCTCGACAGCGGCGTGGGCACCTGCGGCAAAGAAGGCCAGAGCGTGCCGGTCGGCGTAGGCCAGCCCACGCTGCGTATCGATGGGCTCACGGTGGGCGGCACCGCGTAAATAGTGGCCGCGCGCGGGTGCGTGGACCAAAGCCCTCGCGCACAATGCGGGCATGGTCGCATCGCGTTCCCGCTCGCAGCTCACGGTCCAGTCCTTTGGCGACGTCAGTCGCTTTTTGCGCTCGGGCGTGGCCGACGAAGAGTCGCGCCAGCTGCGCGACAGCATCGGTGCGCTGGCCCAGCAGATTGACGACGCCATTGGCACCCGCCGCGCCACGCCCGCCGCGCCGGCCGTGCCGGACACCCCGGAAATTACGCGCCAGGCGGCCAACCTCGTGAAATGCGTGCGTGAGCACCAGTTGTTTGTGACCGGCATGGGCTCGGCCTGGCATGCGCTGTACGAGATGGGCGCCTACCAGCTGGCGCTGCGCAGCCTGCGCCGAGCCGTCGAGGCCTGGCACCATGCACTGGCGCAGCGCAGTCCGCTGGAGGGGCCTGCCTTCGATCGCGTGGAGCTGTTGTCTTGGCGCACGCTGGGCGAGGGGCTGCTGCTGATCGACATGTACGAACAGGGAGAGAACGTTCACAGCGAGCCGGCGGCACGCGCCAAGCCCGGCACATGGCAGCGCGCACTGGCCTGGTTGCGCCGCCGACGAAAGTGAACCGGCGAAGGACACTGTGGCGCTGTGATACATTCGCGCCCATGCATTTGCGCAGCGCTTTCTACTTTTGGTTCTGGTTCTCGGTCCCTGGCGGATGAGAGGCAAGCGCGCAAGCACCTGAACACTTCCCACCCAACCGCCGAAGCTGCAAAGCCCGGCGGTTTTTTGTTTTTCAGCCTTCCTCTCTTTGTTTACTTCTTTCGAAAGAGTTCCATGACCACAGCAGCACACCCTTCCAGCGATGCCTGGTACCGAAGCGTCGAGAAAACCAGCGAAACCGACGACGAACGTATCAAGGAAATCACCGTGTTGCCACCGCCAGAGCATCTGATCCGCTTCTTCCCGATTCGCGGAACCAAGGCCGAGAGCCTGATCAAGCGCACGCGGCGCAGCATCCACGACATCATGGCCGGCAAGGACGATCGCCTGCTGGTGGTCATCGGTCCGTGCTCCATTCACAACCCGGAAGCCGCTCTGGAATACGCCCGCAAGCTGCAGGCGGCGCGCGAAAAGTACAAGGACACGTTGGAAATCGTGATGCGCGTGTACTTTGAAAAGCCGCGCACCACGGTGGGCTGGAAAGGCCTCATCAACGACCCCTACCTGGACGAGAGCTACCGCATCGACGAAGGCCTGCGCATTGCGCGCCAGCTGCTGATAGACATCAACCGCCTGGGCGTGCCGGCGGGCAGCGAGTTCCTCGACGTGATCTCGCCCCAGTACATCGGCGACCTGATCAGCTGGGGCGCGATCGGCGCGCGCACCACCGAGAGCCAGGTGCACCGCGAACTGGCATCGGGCCTGTCGGCTCCCATCGGCTTCAAGAACGGGACCGACGGCAACATCCGCATCGCCACCGACGCCATTCAGTCGGCCAGCCGCGGGCACCACTTTTTGTCGGTGCACAAGAACGGCCAGGTGGCGATTGTCGACACCAAGGGCAACAAGGATTGCCATGTGATCCTGCGCGGTGGCAAAACGCCCAACTACGACGCTGCCAGCGTGGCCGCAGCGTGCAAGGATCTTGAAGCCGCCAAGCTGCCTGCCACGCTGATGGTCGACTGCAGCCATGCCAACAGCAGCAAGCAGCACGAACGCCAGCAGGACGTGGCGCGCGACATTGCGGCGCAAGTGGCCGCGGGCTCGCGCAGCATCTTCGGCCTGATGATCGAGAGCCACCTGGTAGCGGGCGCCCAGAAGTTCACGCCAGGCAAGGACCAGCCTACGGCACTTACCTATGGTCAGAGCATTACCGATGCCTGCCTGGGCTGGGACGCGTCACTTGCCACGTTGGAGGAACTCTCGGCTGCAGTGTCCACCCGGCGCAAGGCGGCGGTGTAAGCTTGTTTGTGTGGGACCGGGCCAGCGCCCGGCCGGTTCGTTTCAAAGAGAAAGGCATGCCATGCACAGCGAAGTGTCGGTCACCGTCGACCGCAATCAGGAATTCCGTTTCGACCTCGAAGGCCACGAGCCCATGCCATCGGATGTGGCGCGTCGCTGGCTCGACGATGAATTCATGCGCCTTGAATGCGAGCCCCTGCGCGCCAGCGGCAAGGTGCTGCTGGCCGACAAGGTGTTGACCGTGGCGCGCGCAGCCGGCCCCGTCTTGCTGGCCGACCCAGATTGGTTTCAGAAGTTTGCGCGTGCCACCCATGGCGCCCTGGCGAAGGCCATCGTGCGCATCGACCTGCCTTCCATGGCCATAAGTTATTAGACAAAATGGCCTCTAGCGCTTATTGGATAAGCGCTTTGAGCTACTTAAACGATAGCAATTGGATGCGCCAATGCCTCCAGCAGGCGCGCGTGCACGCCGCCGAAGGCGCCGTTGCTCATGCACACAATGTGATCTCCGGGCCGCGCGGCCTGGGTGATCTGTTGCACCAGTTGCTCCAAAGTGGCGGCCGTGCGAGCGCGCCCCTGCGGCCCGATTCCCATGGGGGCCAGTGCGGCGTCGGCATCCCAGTCCAGTCCAGCGGTATGGCAAAACGCCAGGTCGGCACTCTCCAGCGCCCAGGGCAACTGCGCCTTCATGGTGCCCAGCTTCATGGTGTTGCTGCGCGGCTCGAACGCCGCCAGGATGCGCGCTTGCCCCCCCAGGCTGCGGCGCAGGCCGTCCAGAGTGGTGCGGATGGCGGTGGGGTGGTGGGCAAAGTCGTCGTAGATCGAAATGCCGCGCACCGTACCGCACAGTTCCATGCGCCGGCGCACATTCTGGAACGTCTGCAACGCCTGTGCCGCAGCTGCCGGCGCCACGCCCACATGCGCCGCTGCGGCGATGGCCGCCAGGGCGTTGAGCTGGTTGTGCGTGCCGGTCAGCGCCCACTCCATCCCCGCGACGCGCTGCCCGCGCAGCAAGATGTCGAAGGCGCCTGGCTCGCCACTTGCGCTCCAGTCGCTGACCGCACTGCCAAAACTGCTGACCGGACTCCAGCAACCCGTGTGCAGCACACGTGCCAGACTCTCTTCCAGGCCGTTGACCACCACGCAGCCTGACGCCGGAACGGTGCGCACCAGGTGGTGGAATTGGCGCTCGATGGCGGCCAGATCGTCAAAGATGTCGGCGTGGTCGAACTCCAGATTGTTGAGCACGGCGGTGCGCGGCCGATAGTGCACGAACTTGCTGCGCTTGTCGAAGAACGCCGTGTCGTACTCGTCGGCCTCGATGACAAACAGCGGTGCACCACCTTGCGAACCGCCCTGCGTTCCCGGCCGCTCGCTCGCCCCCAGGCGGGCCGAAAGACCGAAGTTGAGCGGCACGCCCCCGACCAGAAAGCCCGGCGCCAGGCCGCTGCACTCGAGAATCCAGGCCAGCATCGACGTTGTCGTGGTCTTGCCGTGCGTGCCCGCCACCGCCAGCACGTGGCGGCCGACCAGAATGTGCTCGCTCAGCCATTGGGGGCCGCTGGTGTAGCGTGCTCCCGCGTCCAGAATGGCTTCCATCAACGGAAACTTGGGGCTACCGTCCTGCAATCGGGCGCGACTGACCACGTTGCCCACTACGAACACATCGGGTGCGAGCGCCATTTGGTCGGCAGAAAAACCTTCGATCAGATCGATACCGAGCGCGCGCAATTGTTCGCTCATGGGCGGATAGACGCCTGCGTCGCAGCCCGTTACGCGGTGGCCGGCCTCGCGCGCGAGTGCGGCCAGGCCGCCCATGAAGGTGCCGCAGATGCCGAGAATGTGAATGTGCATGGGAGCAATTTTAGTTGTTCGTGCGGCGGTGCGGACGGAACAAAGTTGAATGAAATTGGCTTCCAGCGCTTATGCAGTAAGCGCCTCCAGCTATTTTTTTGATAGTTTCCTGGCTGCCAGGGACCGGACGGCAAAGGCGCGTGGGGGGTCGAAAAACCGCCTGCTGCGTGCGGTCTGCGTGGCGGGCGACAATGCGTGCATGCCAGCCACTGAACCGCCCCTCTCGTTGGAGATTGCCCGCACGGCTGCCCGGCTGGTGGTGGAGGATGGCCTTGAGCTGGGTCGCGCCAAGCGCCGCGCACTGCAGCAGCTCGGTGCCTTGGAGGGCACCCCGCTGCCTGACAACAAGCGGGTGGAAGAAGCGATTCGCGAGCACATCGCGCTGTTCTGCGCGGACACCCAGCCCAGAGAATTGCGTGCCTTGCGCACCTTGGCGCTGGAATGGATGGAGCGCATGGAGGATTTTCGCCCGCATCTGGGCGGTGCTGTGTGGCAGGGAACGGCCACCCGCCATTCCGATATTTGCCTGCAGTTGTTCTGCGATGACCCAAAATCTGCGGAAATCGCGCTGATTGACCAGGGCGTGAGCTATCGCTTCGCCACGGTGCGCGGGCTGCATGGGCAGCCGGTGGAGGCGCTCACCATCGCTCTGCACTGTGACGAATGGGGCGAATGCGTCGGTCTGCACCTGCTCATTTACGATCATGACGACCTGCGCGGCGCATTGCGCGCGGGCAGCGACGGCCGTGCGCCCCGGGGCGGCACGCAGGCTGTGCGCAAACTTCTGCTGGAGCCACCGACGTGACCGAACCTGTTCATCTCTCCGCCGAGGCGGATGGCGTGCCGCACGCAAGCCGCCGACGCCTGCTCTATGGCGGCGTGGCCGCCGCCGCCGCGGCTACCGGGGCTGCGTGGGCCTGGTGGCGCTTGCAGCCCCATGCCGATAGTGCTGCGTCGGCAGGCGATGCGGCGTTTTTTGAGCAAAGCTTTGAGACCCCCGATGGCGCGCCGCTGGTGGCAGCGGCCTTTCGCGGCAAGCCGCTGCTGCTTAATTTTTGGGCAACCTGGTGCCCGCCCTGCATCGCTGAGCTGCCTTTGCTCAATGGTTTCTATGGCGAGCAACGAGCGCAGGGCTGGCAGGTTCTTGGTCTGGCGGTGGATCAGCCCTCTGCGGTGCGCAAGTTCCTCGCGCGCAGTCCGGTGGACTTCCCCGTTGGCATGGCGGGGCTGAGTGGCACCGAGCTCTCGCGTTCGCTGGGTAACCTGGCCGGCGGGCTACCATTCAGCGTGGTTTTTGCTGCAGACGGCCGGGTGGTGCATCGTAAAATGGGGCAGATCAAGCCACAGGACCTGCAGGACTGGACATCGAAAGTTCGCTGAGCGAACCATTGGCGGCAGGGTTCTCAGGCTGCGAGTTGACAGGGTTTACGTGGGAAAACGCTGATTTGCGTGTAATAGTTCGAAATTAGAGTAAATTCGCGCCCTGTTCTGAATCCGCTGCGGGAGCTTCCATGGATCTTCGAAAACTCAAAACCCTGATCGACCTCGTCTCCGAATCCAACGTGTCGGAGCTTGAGATCACCGAGGCCGAAGGCAAGGTGCGCATCGTCAAGAGTGGTGGCAATGTGGTTCAGCAGATGGTCCCGGCGCCTGCGTCCGCCACTGCTGCACAGCCCGCTGCGCCGGCTCCGGTGCCTGGACTGCCGGCCCCTGTCCCTGCCGAGCCCGCTGGCCATACGGTGAAGTCGCCGATGGTGGGAACCTTCTACCGCGCCTCCAGCCCCGGAGCCAAAGCATTTGTCGAAGTGGGAAGCGTGGTCAAAGAAGGCGAGACGATCTGCATTATTGAGGCGATGAAGATCCTCAACGAGATCGAATCGGACAAGTCGGGTACGGTGACCCGCATCCTCGGCGAAAACGGCCAGGCCGTCGAATATGGTCAACCGCTCTTTATCGTTGAGTAAGGTGCCCATGAGCACGAACGCAACGGCCCTGCGCCGAAAGGGGCCCCATGTTTAAGAAGATATTGGTCGCCAATCGCGGCGAAATCGCCCTGCGGATCCAACGCGCCTGCCATGAACTGGGTGTCAAGGCAGTGATGGTGTATTCCGAGGCCGACCGCGACGCCAAGTACATCAAACTGGCCGAGGAAGCCGTGTGCATCGGCCCAGCCCCCTCGCCGTTGTCCTACCTCAACATGCCGGCCATTATTTCGGCAGCCGAGGTGACCGACGCCGAAGCCATTCATCCCGGCTACGGTTTTTTAAGCGAGAACGCCGATTTTGCCGAGCGCGTGGAGAAAAGCGGCTTCCAGTTCATTGGCCCGACGCCCGAGAGCATCCGCACCATGGGTGACAAGGTGTCGGCCAAGCAGGCCATGATCAAGGCGGGCGTGCCTTGTGTGCCGGGCTCGGAAGGTGAACTGCCAGAAGATCCGGTGCAGATTCGCCGCATTGCCAAGGCCGTGGGCTACCCCGTCATCATCAAGGCGGCGGGTGGCGGCGGTGGGCGCGGCATGCGGGTGGTGCATACCGAAGCGGCACTGATCAACGCGGTGCAGATGACCAAGGCGGAGGCCGGGGCGGCTTTTGGCAATCCGGCGGTGTACATGGAGAAATTCCTCCAGAACCCGCGGCATATTGAAATTCAAATTCTGGCCGACAAGCATCGCAATGCGGTGTATCTCGGCGAGCGCGATTGCTCCATGCAGCGGCGCCACCAGAAAGTGATCGAAGAGGCGCCCGCGCCCGGCATTGCGCGCAAGCTCATCGAAAAAATTGGCGAACGCTGTGTGGCGGCCTGCAAGAAGATTGGATACCGTGGTGCAGGGACTTTCGAGTTTCTGTACGAGAACGGTGAGTTCTATTTCATCGAGATGAACACCCGCGTGCAGGTGGAGCACCCGGTGACTGAATGGATTACCGGCGTCGACATCGTGCGCACCCAGATCATGGTGGCCGCGGGCGAGAAGCTCCCGTTCACGCAGCGCCAGATTCAGATTCGTGGCCATGCGATCGAATGCCGCATCAACGCCGAAGACCCGTACAAGTTCATTCCGTCACCGGGACGCATCACCACCTGGCATGCGCCGGGCGGGCCGGGAGTACGGGTTGATTCGCATGTCTATACCAACTACTACGTGCCGCCCAACTACGACTCGATGATCGGCAAGATCATCGTGCACGGTGACACGCGCGAACAGGCGCTGGCGCGCATGCGCACGGCCTTGTCCGAGACGGTGATCGAGGGCATCAACACCAATGTGCCGCTGCACCGCGAGTTGATGGTGGACGCCAACTTTGTCACCGGCGGCACCAACATCCACTACCTTGAAGAGTGGCTCTCGCAGCGCAAGCGCTGACGCGTGCCTGCTGGTGTGGTGCTTCGCTCTGAAGATACCAATAGGGGTGAACACTACACTATGAGCATGCATGAACTGAGCCTGGCCTGTCCGCAAGAGCAGGTGGAGTTGTTGAGCGACGCGCTCGAAGCTCTCGATGCCCTGAGCGTTTCCGTCGAGGACGCCGATGCACACACCGACGCTGAACAGGCATTGTTTGGTGAGCCGGGCATGCCCGCGCCGCGCAGCGCCTGGCAGCGCAGTCGCGTGCTGGCCCTCTTCGCCACGCAGGCGCTCGCGCGCGAGGCCTTGGACTTGTTGCGCGCGCAGGAATTTTTCTCGCACTGCGAGGTCGTAGGCATGGCGCCGCTGGCCGAGCAGGACTGGGTGCGTTTGACGCAGTCGCAGTTTGCGCCAGTGTCGATCACCCCCGCGTTCTGGATCGTTCCGACCTGGCACGAGCCCCCGGGCGAGGCCCGGCAAGTGATTCGGCTGGACCCTGGGCTCGCCTTTGGTACGGGAACGCACTCGACCACCCGGATGTGTCTGCGCTGGATCGCTGCCCATGCCAGTGAAATGGTGCCCGCACGGGTGCTGGACTATGGCTGTGGCTCCGGCATTCTGGCTATTGGTGCCGCAAAGTTCGGCGCGCGCGACATCGACGCGGTGGACATTGACCCGGCCGCAGTCGAGTCGACACGCTACAACGCCGATGCCAACGGCGTGCAATTGCGAACGGGCCTTCCCGACGGTGCATCGGGCGTTTACAACGTGGTGCTGGCGAATATTCTGGCCACACCGCTTCGTGTGCTCGCGCCACTGCTCTGCGCGCATGTGGCCGATGCGGGACACCTGGTGCTGGCGGGCATCCTGGATCGCCAAGTGGCCGAGTTGCAGGAGGCGTACGCGCCTTGGCTGGCACTCTCGGTGGCCGATAGCGAGGACGGATGGGTTCTGATGACCGCCCGGCGGGGTTGACGCCGCTTTCCGCAGCGGTTTCTACAATCGAAAACCGATGAGCCAGACCACCTGCTGTCCTGCCTGCCACACGCGCTTCAAGGTGGTTGCAGACCAATTGCGAATCTCCGATGGATGGGTGCGCTGCGGACATTGCAAACAGGTGTTTGATGCGTCGGTCTCACTGGAACCGGCAGCGCCTGAGCCCATGCTGCCGGAGATCCGGCTGGACCAGTTGCGAGGGCCGGTGGAACGCGCCGTGGGGCCGACGTCCGAGCCGCGCGCATGGGGCAGCAGTGGCGGCGCTGGCGGTGCCTCATCTCGCGATGCCGCCCGGCCGTCGGTGTTGACTCCGGAGCCGGAGGAACCCGAAGACCTTGACGATGGTTTTGCGCCGACGCAAATCGGCTTCTTCGATACGGAGCCTGAGGTGCAAAGCCCTGCGGTTCCTGAGCATGTTCCGGCGTTTTTGAAGACTTTCGCCTCGCGCGAACCGGATTTCCTTCGACCACTGGCGACACGGCAGCCTGGCGACGGGAGCCGTTTTGGCCTCCAAGCGGAAGTGGCTGGAGCGGCTGAGAAGGAAATGCCGCCGGCCGAATCTGCATCGCACGGTGCGTTGGACGAACGCATCGATCCCACTTGGCGAGATCCGTGGCGGACTGCGGACCGGCACCCCGACGGGCATACCGCGGCGACAACGGAAGCGCCGCAGGGCGGCTATGAGCTCCCTGGCGCACAGATTGACGACACCGACACCGATTGGCCTGCGCTTTTTGACGAATTGCCGCCAGCGCAAGTCGCGGCATCGACAAAGGCTGCACGCTGGGACCATGGAGACGCGCCCGAACCCGACCTAGCCCACTTCATCGCTGAAGTAGCCGAGTGGTCTACAGAGCAGACTGCAAAGGCTGTGCCAGTCCCCACCGCCGCTCCGGCATTGCCCATCGCACTGCCGCCGTCTGTATCAACATCAGCCCCAGCGCCCGCTGCGGCCGATGAAGCAGTCGCAACTTCCAGCGATCCTGAAGCGCCCCCAGACTCCGACCAGCCTGACGACTGGACCTTGGTGCAGGACGGTCTGCCACACGAACCTTTGTCAGTATCCGCCGCAGTGCCGAGCCCATTCAGAGAGCAGGTGGACGGACACGAAGGAAGGCCAGCGACCGAGCCGCAAGCGCTTGATGAGTCGGATCTGGAGCTGTCTTTCGTGCGCCACGCGCGGCGCCGTGCCTTTTGGTCTGGCGCAGGGGTGCGAGCCGGCTTGTTCGTGACCGTGCTCGTGCTCTTGTTGGGCCTGGCCGCACAGATCGGTTTGCATGAGCGCGCCCGCCTCACCGCCCTGTGGCCCCAAAGCCGTGCATTTTGGACTTTTGCCTGTGGGTATTTGCAGTGCACCGTGGGCACCTACCGGGATATGAGCGCTGTGGTGGTGGATGGCTCCTCATTCAACCGTGTGCAGGGCGAACGCTATCAGTTCGCTCTGACGCTGCGCAACCGCGCTGCATTGCCTGTGGAAGCGCCCGCCATCGAGCTGACCCTGACCGACACCGAAGACCAGCCCGTGCTGCGCCGGATCCTGATGCCGGCCGAGCTCGCCGTCCCCAACCCGCTTCGGCCTGGCGCCGAATGGAGTGCTGTCATTCCCATGACCATTCCGAACAGTGGACCGCGCATTGCCGGCTACCGGGTGCTGGCTTTTTATCCCTGATGGAGCTGCGGCTCCGAACGATTGATTTTCATGGCAGTACTGATTTGCGGCTCTCTGGCTTTTGACACCATCATGACCTTTGAAGGGCGTTTTGCCGACCAAATTCTTGCCGAACAGTTGCATATCCTGAACGTCTCGTTTCTGGTGCCCTCCTTGCGCCGTGATTTTGGTGGCTGCGCCGGGAACATCGCCTACAGCCTGAACCTGCTGGGCGGCAAGGCGCTGCCGATGGCGACCTTGGGCAGCGACGGGGAGGACTATTTGCAGCGGCTCGAAGCACTTGGAATTGGCACACGATTTGTGCGGCAGGTAGACGACGCATACACAGCCCAAGCCATGATCATGACGGATATGGACAACAACCAGATTACGGCATTCCATCCTGGCGCCATGATGCAGGCCCACGGCAACGCGATTGACCAGGACTCGGCCCATGGCATCCGCCTGGGCATCATTGCGCCGGATGGGCGCCAAGCCATGCTCGAACACGCGGCCCAGTTTCATGCGGCGGAGATTCCTTTCGTGTTCGATCCCGGACAAGGCCTTCCGATGTTTTCCGGGGAAGAGCTCACGCATTTTGTCGACCTTGCAACTTGGGTCACAGTCAACGACTACGAAGGGAAAATGCTGTGTGACCGTACCGGTTTGGGTTTGGCCGAGCTGTCCGAGCGCGTGCGAGGCTTGGTAGTTACCTTGGGTGTCGAGGGGTGTGAGGTGTGGGAGGCCGGCTCGAAAACTGCTGTCGCGCCGGTGCAAGCCTCGCAGGTGGTTGACCCGACGGGCTGTGGCGATGCCTGGCGCGGTGCGTTGCTCTTTGGCCTGGAACAGGGCTGGTCACTGCCGCGATGTGCGGCGCTCGGGAACCGACTGGGCGCGTTGAAGATTGCAAGCCGCGGCCCGCAGAACTACCAGTTGGACTTCGTTCTGTAACAAGCGGGCAGCAGCGGCCTTCGCCCTCGGCCTGCAAGGCAAACCAGGGCCGCGCCGCAGCTGCCCAAAAAAAACCGGCGCCAGGCGCCGGTGGACAAGATTGCGGCCTGTCTTAGGGTTTGGTGCCCGTGGGAAAGGGCCAAGCCGCTTGTGGGTTGATCTTTGTCTGTGGAGCGGCCTCTGGGGCTTTGCTGGCCGCTGGCTTCTTCACTGGGGCTGATTTCGCGGCTGGCGCGGCCTTTTTGGCTGGCGCGCTCTTCTTCGCTGGCACCGCGTTTTGTGCGGGAGCGCTTGCCTTTTTGGCCGGCGCAGCGGCCTTCTTTGCAGGCGCTGCCTTTTTTGCAGGAGCTGCCTTCTTCGCAGGAGCCGCCTTCTTCGCAGGAGCCGCCTTCTTCGCAGGAGCCGCCTTCTTCGCAGGAGCTGCCTTCTTCGCAGGAGCCGCCTTCTTCGCAGGAGCTGCCTTCTTCGCAGGAGCTGCCTTCTTCGCAGGAGCTGCCTTCTTCGCAGGAGCTGCCTTCTTCGCAGGAGCTGCCTTCTTCGCAGGAGCCGCCTTCTTCGCAGGAGCCGCCTTCTTCGCAGCTACCGGTGCTTTTGCTGGTGCAGCGGCCTTCTTCACAGCGGCCTTTGCAGGGGCTTTTGTTGCTGCGGCAGTCTTGGCAGGCGCAGCTTTCTTCACAGGGGTTGCGGCCTTGGCGGCCGGCTTCTTCGCAGTTGCCATCATGTTCTCCTTGAGTCAATGAGCAAAGAGCACTCCACGCCTGCATCGGACACGGAGAGATTCATAAACCTGGAGCGGCGCTCCAGGCCATGAATGCTGGGGCACGCCTGCCGCATCGGCTTGCCAGCCTGAAGCGCGGAGGAGTGCATCAAAAATGTTCATTGAAGAGGATGGCAAGGCGGGGATCAGTCCCAGGCCAGTGCGCCGCCCGACTGGTATTCAATGACGCGTGTTTCGAAGAAGTTACGTTCCTTCTTCAGATCGATCATTTCGCTCATCCACGGGAAAGGGTTTTCCTCGTTGGGGTACAGCGCCCCAAGGCCGATCTGCGACGCGCGGCGGTTGGCGATGTAGCGCAGGTAGCCTTTGAACATGGAGGCATTCATGCCCAGCACGCCGCGCGGCATGGTGTCCTCGGCATAGCGGTATTCGAGCTCGACAGCTTTGCGAAACAGCGCTTCGATTTCGTCCTTGAAAGCGGGGTTCCAGAGATGTGGATTCTCAAGCTTGATGGTGTTGACCAGATCGATGCCGAAATTGCAGTGCATGGACTCGTCGCGCAGGATGTACTGGTACTGCTCGGCAGCGCCGGTCATCTTGTTCTGTCGTCCGAGCGCAAGGATCTGTGCGAAGCCGACATAGAAGAACAGCCCTTCCATCAGGCATGCAAAAACAATCAGCGACTTGAGCAGCGTCTGGTCGGCCAGCGGCGTACCGGTGATGAACGCCGGGTTCATGATCGCGTCAATGAACGGGATCAGGAATTCGTCCTTGTCGCGGATCGAGGGAATCTCGTTGTAGGCGTTGAATATCTCGCCCTCGTCCAGTCCCAAGGATTCGACGATGTACTGATACGCGTGGGTGTGGATGGCCTCTTCGAACGCCTGGCGCAGCAAAAACTGGCGGCACTCAGGTGCGGTGACGTGTCTGTAAGTACCCAACACAATGTTGTTGGCAGCCAGCGAATCGGCGGTCACAAAGAAACCCAGATTGCGCTTGACGATGCGGCGCTCGTCTTCGGTCAATCCATGGGGATCGCGCCACAGGGCAATGTCGCGCGTCATGTTGACTTCCTGCGGCATCCAGTGGTTCGCGCAGCTGGCAAGGTATTTGTCCCAGGCCCATTGGTACTTGAATGGCACCAGCTGGTTGACGTCGGTCTTGCCGTTGATGATGCGTTTGTCCGTGGCGTTCACGCGACGGGCGCCGGACTCTGCTGTGGTGGCCGCAACTGCACGGGCCTGGGCCCCAGCGCCTTGGGCCGTCGACGCAGCGGCAGGCGTCGCTGCGGCAGACTGCGGCGCAGCGTGTGCTCCGCGGTCGGTAGAAATTTGCGAAAGCGTTGTGACTTCGTCGTCCCAGGTCAGCATGGTTTTTCCAGTGCTCGCATTATGAGAGCACTGCTCCGAAATGAAAAGCGCGCAAGCGCGGCGCGACGCGGTTTCTGTTGCTTCACAGCACAAGAACAATCGGGTTGGCGGGTTCTCTGCGCCTACTGACAAGCCTCGCACTCGGGGTTGTCGATGGAGCAGAACGCAACATCACTGCCAGACATCGACGCGCCCCCACCGGGTATGTCGTCTGCTTGGCTGGATACAGCGTTGAGTTGTCGCGAATGCACGGTGCTCATCTCCACATGCGTGGCCGATTGCGTGCGCAGGTAGTAAGTGGTTTTGAGGCCGCGTATCCAGGCGAGTTTGTAGGTTTCATCAAGCGTTTTGCCGGAGGCTCCGGCCATGTAAATGTTCAGACTTTGTCCTTGATCGATCCACTTCTGGCGGCGCGCGGCCGCTTCCACCAGCCAGTGCGGCGCGATCTCGAAAGCCGTTGCATAGAGGTCCTTGAGTTCCTGGGGGACGCGGTCAATGAACTGGAGCGAACCCTTGAAGTGCTTGAGGTCCATGAGCATCACTTCGTCCCAGACGCCAGCACGCTGGAGGTCGCGCACCAGCCCATGGTTGATGACGGTGAATTCGCCCGAGAGGTTGGATTTGACAGAAAGATTGCCAAAGCACGGTTCTATCGACGCGTCGACGCCAATGATGTTGGAGATGGTGGCTGTCGGCGCAATCGCCACGCAGTTGGAATTGCGCATGCCATCGCGTGCGATCTTGCTGCGCAGCGCCTCCCAGTCAAGGCGCGACGAGCGATCGACTTCGACATATCCGCCGCGTTCGTTATTTAGCAAGTCGAGCGTGTTGAGCGGAAGAATTCCGCGATCCCAGAGCGATCCCTTGAAACTGCTGTAGCGCCCCCGTTCCACTGCCAGATTCGACGAGGACTCGTAGGCGTAGTAACACAGTGCTTCGGTCGATTCGTCGGCAAACAACACGGCCTTCTCAGAGGCGTACGGGATGCGCAGCGCGTACAACGCGTCCTGGAAACCCATCAGGCCCAGGCCGACCGGGCGGTGGCGCAGATTGGCGTCACGTGCCTTCTTGACTGCGTAATAGTTGATGTCGATGACGTTGTCGAGCATGCGCATCGCAGTGGCTACGGTGCGGCGCAGCTTCGCGTGATTTAGCGCCAGGACTCCGTTCTCATCTTGCGCGAGGTGATTGAGCAGGTTCACGGAACCCAGGTTGCAGACGGCGGTTTCGGTGTCACTTGTGTTGAGCGTGATCTCGGTGCACAGATTGCTGGAATGCACCACACCAGCGTGCTGCTGCGGGGACCGCAGGTTGCAGGCGTCCTTGAACGTGATCCATGGATGGCCTGTTTCGAACAGCATGGTGAGCATTTTTCGCCACAGATCGGAGGCCTCTACCGAGCGAGATTGGGCAATTTCTCCGCGTCCCGCTTGCGCTTCGTATTCGACATACGCCGCTTCGAATTCGGCACCGAAAAGATCGTGGAGATCCGGAACGTCGGAGGGCGAAAACAGTGTCCATCTTCCTTTCTCCAGCACGCGTCGCATGAACAGATCAGGGATCCAGTGGGCGGTGTTCATGTCGTGCGTGCGGCGTCGGTCGTCGCCTGTGTTTTTTCGCAGATCCAGAAACTCTTCGATATCCAGGTGCCAGGTCTCCAGATAAGCGCATACGGCGCCTTTGCGCTTTCCGCCCTGATTGACGGCGACGGCCGTATCGTTCACCACTTTGAGAAAGGGCACCACGCCTTGCGACTCGCCATTGGTTCCCTGGATGTGGCTGCCGAGTGCTCGCACGCGGGTCCAGTCGTTGCCCAAGCCCCCGGCGTACTTGGAAAGCAGGGCGTTTTCCTTGATCGATTCGTAAATGCCATCGAGATCATCCGGAACTGTGGTCAAGTAGCAACTGGAGAGCTGTGAGCGACGGGTTCCGCTGTTGAACAAGGTAGGTGTGCTCGACATGAAATCGAAGGCGGAAAGCAGTTCGTAGAACTCGATGGTGCGTACTTCCCGATCCACTTCGTTCAGTGCCAGTCCCATGGCCACCCGCATGAAGAAGGTTTGCGGCATTTCGATGCGACGCTTCTGTACGTGCAAAAAGTAACGGTCGTACAAGGTCTGCAGTCCAAGGTAGTCGAACTGCAGATCACGCTCCGGGTGCAGCGCAGCCGCCAGTCGCTCCAGATCGAACTGCAACAGACGCTCGTCCAGCAAGCCGTGGTTCACGCCCTCGCGCAGGCGCTCGGAAAACGCTTGGCGATAGCTTTGATCGTGCTGATCGGTGGCCATTTCCGTGCCCAGCACCTCGCGTGCAATGGTGTGCAGCAGCAGACGTGCCGTCGCGTAGCTGTAGTCCGGGTGTTCTTCGATCCTTGTGCGCGCGGCAAGAATCGCAGCCTTGAACACTGCGTCGAGCGCAATTCCGTCATAGAGGTTGCGCAAGGTCTCCTGCACGATGGACTCTGCGGCGACGTGATCGCCCAGGCCACTGCAGCTGGCGTCCACCAGTGCGCGGAGTTTTCGCATGTCCAGGGGCACGCGTTCACCACTGTGCAGGATATGTAGTACTGGGGCGCCAGCCTGGTGCTGTTCCGGGTGCTGGCGGACTCTTTCCTGGGCGCGCCGCTCGCGGTAAAGCACATAGGCGCGAGCGATGTCGTGCCGCTCTGCGCGCATCAGACCCAGCTCAACCTGGTCCTGCACGTCCTCGATATGGAAGGTGCCGCCGCTGGGGCGTGAGCGCAGCAGCGCTCGCACTACGGTCTGGGACAGTGTTTCTACCGACTCGCGGATGCTGGCCGATGCGGCGCTCTGCGTGCCGCGCACGGCCAGAAAGGCCTTCAGCAAGGCTACCGTGATTTTCTGCGGTTCGAAAGGCACGACGGAACCGTTGCGGCGAATGATCTGATAGTGCGCCAAGGCATGCGGAGGTCCTTGCCGGACAGGCTCGCTGGAGGACGGAAGCGGTGGCATCTGGCCAAGATAAGACACGGAGAGAGTAGGTTGCATGGGGTGGGAGTCCAAAGAAATTGAGACGACATGCAACTATATATAGTGTTAAAAATAAGTTCAATGCACTAAATGTAGTGTTCAGAAAAATAAAAAATCCGCTCAGAAGAAATATTCTTCAGACGGGGCACTGAGACTTGTGTTGCATCGCGCCGGCAAGACGTCATGCGCTTATCGGACGGATTTGTCCCGCGAAGCCGCACGGCGTCTGCAAGACACCTCTGCAAAAAAAGACTTCGTGGACCCCGCCGCCCGCCGGTCAGCGTGCAGGTAAGTGAATGCCGGGCATGCGGAGCCCTTGCTGGAGCTGCGCCCAATCGAACGCAGCACCGGGGTCCGCCTTGCGACCGGGGGCGATGTGTTCGTGCCCCGCAACAAAGGCAATGGGATAGCGCTGGGCAAGCGCTTGGCACAGCCGCGTGAGCGCTGCATATTGGGCGGGTTCGAAGGCTTCGCCCTCCAGGCCTTCGAGCTCTATGCCGATCGAATCGTCATTGCATCGATTGCGGCCGCGGTAGTGTGATTCGCCCGCGTGCCAGGCGCGTTGATCACAGCCGACAAACTGCACCACAGCGCCCGAGCGCCTGACAAAAAAATGGGCAGAAACGCGCAGACCGCGCAAGCGCTCGAAGTAGGGATGGGAAGCACAGTTGAGCGTGCCAAGAAACAGGGCCTCCACCTCGTCCCCTCCATATTGCCCTGGAGGCAGGCTGATGGAGTGCACCACGATCAGATCTGTGTGGGCATCCGCTGGTCGGGGGTCGAAATGGGGCGATGCCAGGGCGCTGGCAGGGCGGTACCAGTCGTCCTGCCAGAGATCGGGGCCCTCAGGCGTCCTCGTCGGCATGGTTGTCGCCAGGCGCGCTGATGTTGAGTCGTGCAATGCGATAGCGGATCTGGCGTAGGCTGATGCCCAGGCGGGCCGCAGTCGCGGTGCGGTTGAAATGGTTTTCTTGCAGCGCGCGAACGAGAATGCCGCGTTCTTGCTGGTCCAGCCAACCCTGCAGGTCGCGAGGCAGGGGCTCTGGCGCAAAGGGTGCGGAAAGGGCGGGGGCATCCGGCGCCGCGGTCGCCGCAAAGGCGGGCAGGGGCGTGACGCTGGATACCGCGCAGTCCACATGCAATTCGTTGCCGTCGCCCAGTGCAACCGCTCGATGCAGCAGGTTTTCCAGTTCGCGCACGTTGCCTGTCAGTGGATGGGCTGCGATGGCTTGCACCATGGAGTCGGTCAACTCGGGTGCAGTCGTCCCCGATTCATGGGCGATGCGTGTCAGCAGGGCGCGGCACAAGGCGGGAAGGTCTTCGCGGCGCTCACGCAGCGGTGGGATCACTACCTCGATGACGTTGAGGCGGTAGTAGAGATCTTGTCGAAAACGCCCCGCCTGCACGTCGGCTGCCAGGTCTCGGTGGGTGGCGCTCACGATGCGCACATCCACCGGCTCTTCCTGCGTGGCGCCGAGGGGGCGCACGCTGCGCTCCTGGATCGCGCGCAGCAATTTGGATTGCATGGCCAGCGGCAGATCGCCAATTTCATCAAGAAACAGGGTGCCGCCTTGTGCGGCTTGAAAATAGCCGGCGCGGTCTTGGGTGGCGCCGGTGTAGGAGCCTTTGCGCGCGCCAAAGAACTCGGCTTCCAGCAGCGCTTCGGGGATCGCACCGCAGTTGACAGCAATCAGCGGCCCGGCGGCGCGCTGGCTGTTTTCATGCAGGGCGCGTGCCACCAGCTCTTTGCCGGTACCCGACTCGCCACGCACCAGCACCGGCGCCATGCCGCGCGCCACCTTGGCCACGCGTTGCTTGACGTTGCGCATGGCTTCGGACTCGCCCACCAGGCGATCCAGTGCAGTGCCGCCGACGCGGCTGGCTGAGCCTGGCGCACCTGGCCGTCCAGCCACAGCGCGCGGTGGCTGGACGCCCTCGGTCCCCTGAATTGCAGAGGCCACCACGGCGCGGAACTGTTTGAGATCCACCGGTTTGGTCAGGTAGTCGAACGCACCGGCGCGCAATGCCTCCACCGCATTCTCGGCAGACCCGTAAGCGGTCATCACCAGGCAGCGCTCGGGACGCTGCTGATGGCGCAGATCGTGCAGCAACTCCATGCCAAAGCCATCGGGCAAACGCATGTCGGTAATGACCACATCGTAGCGTTGGCTTGCAAGCAACTCTCGCGCTTGCGCTACGGTGCCGGCCGTGTCGATGCGGTAACCCTCGCGCAGCAGCGTCAGTTCATACAGGGTGCGCAGGTCGGGCTCGTCGTCAACCACCAAAATGGAAGCGGGCTGGGAGTTCATCGAGTAGGAGGGGATCAAACCACAACGGTATCAAAAAGAGAGGCATCCGGCGAGGACAGGATACCGGTACTGCGAAAGCGAACGGTAAATGCATTGCCGCTGCATTCGCTTTCGGCGACGTGGCGTTGCAGGCGCTGGTAGCCGATGCTGGCCCCGTGGCGCTCGCACAAGCCGCGGCAGATGTACAAGCCGAGCCCGCTGGAGCGACTCTCTGAAGAAAAAAACGGCTCGAACAAATGCCGCTCGACCGATTGGTCCATTGGCGGGCCGTTGCTCCAGACCTGCACACTGGCCTGCCCAGGCGATTCCATGCGCGTGTGCAATTGCAGCGAATCCGATGTACCTGAACGATAGCGCAAGGCGTTGTCCAGCAGGTTGACCAAGACTCGGCGCAAATGCTCGGCGTCAAACTCGACTTGCATGGTGGGTGCGCCCAAGCGCAGCAAACCCTGTCGCTGCGAGGGGGCATGGGCCTGCCAATCGCGCCAGATCTGGGCTACCGATTCGTCAAGCGCCAAGGTGGCGGCGGGTGCATGGTCCATCTGGTGCTGCACGCGGGCGATGTCGAGGATTTCTTCGGCAATATGCGCCAGTCGGTCGGCATTCTGTCCAATCATCTGCGCAAGTCGCTTCTGGGAGGGTTCGTGCAAGTCCTCGTCCAGCAGCGCATTGGCCTGCACAATGGCAGCCAGCGGGTTGCGGATTTCGTGCGCCACAGCGGCCGACATGCGGCCCATGGCTGCGAGCTTTTCTGTCCGCAGGCGCGCTTCGAGTTCGCGCAAATCGTGCAAAAACATTACGCACAGGCGCTGCCCGGGTGCATCGGAGCCGGATGCCAGCGGCGCTGTCAGCCAGGTGCGCACATGCAGACCGATGGGGCTCTGGGTTTCGCTGATCAGGTTGATGTCCGCCACCTGCGGCGCGTTTTGTCGAAAACTGCGCCTCGCCAGCGACGCAAGTGCTTGCCAGGCGGGCCGTGCCTGCAACAGGAACGGTGGGCTCAGACTGGCTTGGGAGCCCAGCATCATCAGGGCAGCAGGGTTGGCGGTGCGCACCTCGAACGCTTCGTCCACCACCAGCACTCCTTCAGTAAGGTTCTGGATAACCAGCTCGCTGACCTGGCTCTGCACCAGGGCGGTCGCCTGGCTGCTTTGGGCAATATGCTGCTCCCGCACCAGGCGCAGCGCCAGCTGCTGCACCATGAACGCGACGATGAAGTAGCCAGTGCCTGTCAGCGCCGCCTGCAACGAGCGCTGCGTAGCCTCGCTGCCACTGGGATCGCCAAACCACCAGGCCCATGCCAGCAGCAGCAGCGTGACGGCTGCCGTCGTTCCCATTGCCAGCGTGAGCGTGCCCAGCACCGAAGCCATGAGAATGGGCAGTCCGAACAAGGGCGTGAAGCTCATGCTGCCGTTGTGCAGGAGCTGCAGAGCACAAACCAAGGCCAGATCGACGCCGATGGAGGGCAGCCAGTGCACGCCGGTTTCCGGCGAAGGGGCCGCTTTGCCGGAAACCAGGCGCACGGCCATGGTGGCGCCCAGATACAAAACACACACCAGAACCACTGCCAGTTCCGCGTTCTGGTTGAGCATCTGACTGGCGAGCTGGAGCGTCAGCAAGGCCAGTGCCACCACCACACGCCCGGTCAGGAAGCCTTGCCACAAACGCAGAAATGCCGCGTCCTGCCCAACTCCTCGGCGGCGAGGGGGCGTCGGCGTGCTGGGTGGCCCCGCGTCAGTGGCCATCTTGTTGCTGGTGCTCGCGGCAGCAGTAGCTGCGTCCGTCGCTCAACCAGGCGTCACCGCGTGGCACGTGGACACCGCAACGCGCACAGGCCAGCATGTCCTGCGGCGCGGGCAAAGACCGGGCTTGCGGGCGCGATGGATTTTTTTCCACCCGCTTGCCGCGCCAAACGAGGTACGCCACGAACAAGACCGCCAGCAGAACAAGAAACTTCATGGTGCCCGCCCCAGAACGACTTCCAGCGCAAAGCGCGAACCCACGTACGCCAGCAGCAGCAGAACGGCGCCAGCGTACAGCACGCGCACGGCGCTGCGCCCGCGCCAGCCAAAGCGTCGGCGCCCCAGGAGCAGGGCGGCAAAGGTCAGCCACGAGAGGACCGAGAACACCGCCTTGTGGTCCCAGCGCCAGGCGCGGCCATAGAGCGCTTCGCTGAACAGGACGCCAGCAATCAGCGTCGCCGTCAGCAGCACGAAGCCTGCCGTGACAAAGCGAAAGGTGAGGCGCTCGAGCGTCAGGAGCGGCACGCCGCTCTGGGTATCTTCCGCCAGGCGAAGGCGCTTTTCCGCGCGCGTCATCAGCGCCGCATGAACGACGGCAGCGCCGAACAGGCCATAAGCGGAAATCCCCAGCGCCAGATGCAGCGGCAGCCAGGCGCTTGCGCTGACATGCAGCGGCTGCCCAGGGAACACCAGTGCCAGCAAGACCGTCAGCGCCCCCAAAGCAGCCAGCACCCAGCGGGTGCGCAACTTGGGAAACAGCTCGCGCTCAATCGCGTACACCGTCAGTACCAGCCAGGCCGTCACCGACAATGCGGGTGCGAAACCAAAGCGTGGGGCGTTCTGCAGCATCCCTGCAGCCAGCATGGCGCCGTGCAGCGCCCAGGCCAGCCAGAGCGCCAGCCGCGCGCCAGTTTCTCCCAGGCGCGAGGCAAAAGCTGCTGGCACCGTGTAGGCTGCCGCGGCCGCTATCCCCAGCAGCAAGGCGATGGGGGAGCTACTAGCTAAAATCATGGGCGCAGTTTACCTTTCGCCCAGGCACGCATCCTGGCGCCCTACCGCCCGCAGCTGCGGGCGCTTACCCGGAATTTCCCCACATGGCCTCCGCCCTTACCGACAAACTTACGCGCCTGGTAAAAGAAATGCGCGGCCAGGCCCGCATTACCGAATCGAACGTGCAGGACATGCTGCGCGAGGTCCGCATGGCGCTTCTGGAAGCCGACGTGGCGCTGCCCGTGGTGCGCGACTTCATTGCCCGCGTCAAGGAAAAGGCGCTGGGCCAGGACGTGCTGGGCTCGCTCAAGCCCGGTCAGGCCCTGGTGGGCATCGTCAACCGCGAGCTTGCAGCCACCATGGGCGAAGGCGTGGCCGACATCAACCTCAATGCCCAGCCGCCGGCCGTCATCCTGATGGCGGGCCTGCAGGGCGCCGGCAAGACCACGACAACGGCAAAATTGGCCAAGCACCTGATCGAGAAACGCAAGAAGAAGGTGCTGACGGTCTCCGGCGACGTCTACCGCCCAGCCGCCATCGAACAGCTAAAAACCGTCACGGCCCAGGCTGGCGCCGAATGGTTTCCGAGCACCCCTGACCAGAAACCACTGGATATCGCCCTCGCTGCGCTTGATTACGCCAAAAAGCACTACTTCGATGTGTTGCTGGTCGACACCGCAGGCCGCCTGGCGATTGACGAGTTGCTGATGCAGGAGATCAAGGACCTGCACGCTGCCATCAAGCCGGTGGAAACGCTGTTTGTGGTGGACGCCATGCAGGGCCAGGACGCCATCAACACGGCCAAGGCCTTCAAGGAGGCGCTGCCGCTGACCGGCATCATCTTGACCAAGCTCGACGGTGATTCGCGCGGCGGCGCGGCGCTCTCGGTGCGCCAAATCACGGGTGCACCCATCAAGTTCGCCGGTGTTTCGGAAAAGCTCGACGGCCTGGAGGTGTTTGACGCCGAGCGCCACGCCGGCCGTATTCTGGGCATGGGCGACATTGTCGCCCTCGTCGAGCAGGTGTCGGCAGGTGTCGACATGGAGGCCGCGCAGAAGCTGGCCGCCAAGGTGAAAAGCGGTGATGGCTTTGACCTCAACGACTTCCTTGGCCAGTTGCAGCAGATGAAGCAGATGGGCGGCTTGTCGAGCCTGATGGACAAACTGCCCGCGCAGTTGATGGCCAAGGCCGGCGCGGTGGACATGGACCGGGCCGAGAAAGACATCAAACGCAAGGAAGGCATCATCCAGAGCATGACGCCCAAGGAACGTCGCAAGCCCGAACTCATCAAGGCCACCCGCAAGAAGCGCATTGCGGGGGGCGCTGGCGTGCAGGTTCAGGAAGTCAACCGCCTGCTCAAGGAGTTCGAGCAGATGCAGGGCATGATGAAGAAGATGAAGGGCGGCGGCCTGATGAAGATGATGAAGAAGATGGGCGGCATGAAGGGCATGGGTGGCGGTGGCATGCCCAAGATGCCCTTCTAAATTTTTAGTGTTTTAGGCCTCTAGCGCTTATTGGATAATCGCTAGTAGCTATAAAAATAGAAGCAAAATGGCATTCAACCTGCTCTTCGCTTCAGGGGTACTTTCGGTGCATTACGCCGCTTCGCGCACCAGCACCTCGCCGCGCAAGGTGTAGGCCTTGGCTTCGGTAATGGTCACATCCACCATTTGCCCCACCAGCCGCGGCTGGCCGGCGAAGTTCACCACGCGGTTGCACTCGGTGCGGCCCATGAGTTCTTCGGCGTCGCGTTTGGACGCGCCTTCCACCAGAATGCGCTGCACCGTTCCCACGCGCTGCTCACTAATCGTTTTGATGTTGGCGTTGATGACGGCCTGCAACTGGTGCAGGCGGCGCAGTTTCACGTCGCCGGGCGTCTCGTCGTGCAGGTTGGCGGCGGGCGTGCCCGGGCGGGGGCTGAAGACGAAGCTGAAGGAGTTGTCGAAGCCGATGTCGTCGATCAGCTTCATCATCCTGGCGAAATCATCTTCGGTCTCGCCGGGGAAACCGACGATAAAGTCGCTGCTCATCGCCAGATCGGGCCGGATGGCGCGCAGCTTCTTCACCGTGCTCTTGTATTCCATAGCGGTGTAGCCGCGCTTCATCGCCATCAGGATGCGGTCTGAGCCGTGCTGCACGGGCAGGTGCAGGTGGTTGGCTAATTTTGGAATGCGCGCATAGGCCTCGATCAGCCGCGGGGTGAATTCGTTCGGATGGCTGGTGGTAAAGCGCAGGCGCTCGATGCCGGGAATGTCGGCCACGTATTCCAGCAGCAGGGCGAAGTCGGCAATCTCTGCCGTGTCCCCCATGGGCCCGCGATAGGCATTGACGTTCTGGCCCAGCAGGGTGATCTCCTTGACCCCCTGGTCGGCCAGGCCCGCCACTTCCACCAGCACGTCTTCAAACGGGCGGCTGACTTCTTCGCCGCGCGTGTACGGCACCACACAGTAGCTGCAGTACTTGCTGCAGCCTTCCATGATGGAGACGAAGGCCGATGCACCGTCTACCCGTGCGGGCGGCAGGTGGTCGAATTTTTCAATCTCGGGGAAGCTGATGTCCACTTGCGGGCGGGCCTGCACGCGGCGCTGCTCCAGAAGCTGGGGCAGGCGGTGCAGGGTTTGCGGCCCGAACACGATGTCCACGTAAGGCGCGCGCTTGATGATCTCCGCGCCTTCCTGGCTGGCGACGCAGCCGCCCACGCCAATTTGCACGCCGCGCTCCTTGAGGTGGCGCACCCGGCCCAGGTCGGAAAATACCTTTTCTTGTGCCTTTTCACGCACCGAACAGGTGTTGAAGAGAATCAAGTCGGCTTCTTCGACGTCCTGCGTGGGCTCGTAGCCTTCCGCAGCGTGCATGACGTCCAGCATCTTGGCTGAGTCGTACTCGTTCATCTGGCAGCCAAAGGTTTTGATAAAGACTTTTTTGCTCATAAAGAAATCTCGCGGGGCCATGCCCAAAGCAGCCACCAGCCGTGGCGCAGCTCAAAAATGCCCGCGTCTTATCGCGGATCAGCGTCGCTCTCGAAGCGGAAGTTGCGCTGCTCGCCGCTGCCGGGGCGCGGCAGGGCGATTTCAGCCTTGTTCAGAATCCAGGCGGTGTGCAGCATGCCGGTGCTGGGTTCGATCCGGAAATTCACCACGTATTGCTTGCCGACCACGGAGTGCAGCATGACCAGCGAGTTCTGCGGGCTCAAAAGCCGCATGCCCGGCGCCATGCGCACGGGTTTGCCGTCGATTTCCGCATCCACAGTGGACAGGATGGCCAGCGTGCCGCGCTTCGCCTGCTCGGGGAAGGTGCGAGAGCCGCCCAAGTCGCCTGGCACTTGGGCCAGGGCCGTGCCAGCGGGCAGCAGGCCTGCGGCGCACAGGGCGAGCAAGACTGCGAGGGTCGGGCGGCGAAACGCGTGGAGGCGGGTGCAGCGGATCATGGGTCTATCCAGGGGCTGAAACAGGGGATTCTAGGCGCATGCCCCACCTCGATGCCGCAAAAGGAAAAGCAAAAACCCCTTGGAGGCGCGCCTGCAAGGGGTTGAATCTGGTGGTGATAGGTGGACTTGAACCACCGACATCAGCATTATGAATGCTGCGCTCTAACCAACTGAGCTATATCACCGAGAGCAAAATTATAGAACAGATTTCGGGGTCAAAACTCAAAGATGGGTGAACGTCGCCTTGCGCTTGTTCACAAACGCATCCATGCCTTCCTTCTGGTCTGCTGTGGCAAACAGCGCGTGGAACAGGCGCCGTTCAAACATCACGCCGTCGGACAGGCCGCTCTCGAATGCGCGGTTGACCGATTCCTTGGCGGCCATGACGGCAATGCGCGAAAAATCGCTGATGACCAGCGCGGCGCCCAAGGCTTCGTCTTGCAGTTTGTCGAGCGGCACGACGCGGCTGACCAGCCCGGCGCGTTCGGCCTCCACGGCATCCATCATGCGGCCGGTCAGGGCCATGTCCATGGCCTTGGACTTGCCCACCGCGCGGGGCAGGCGCTGTGTGCCGCCGGCGCCAGGAATCACTCCCAGCTTGATTTCGGGTTGGCCAAATTTGGCGTTGTCGGCGGCAATGATGAAGTCGCACATCATGGCCAGCTCGCAGCCGCCGCCCAGCGCAAAGCCGCTGACGGCGGCGATGACGGGCTTGCGAATGCATCGGATGGTTTCCCAGTTGCGCGAGATGTAGTCGCCCTTGTACGCATCGGCAAAACTGAACTTGGCCATGGCGCCGATGTCCGCGCCGGCTGCAAAGGCCTTCTCGCTGCCGGTGAGCACGATGCAGCCGATGGCTTCGTCGCGGTCAAAGGCTTGCAGGGCTTCGCCCAGTTCGTCCATGAGCTGATCGTTGAGCGCATTGAGCTGCTTGGGACGGTTGAGTGTGATGACGCCGACTTTCTCGGCTTCGGTGCGCACTTCGATCGTGGTGTAGGACATATTTTTTCTTTCATCGATGCCAAACGGGAAACTATACCGAAAGGGCTGGCGCGCCGCGCTGCGACGGATTCAAAGCTCTGAGAGCCAGCGGGCCGCCAATGCCGGGTCGGTCAATCGCAGTTGCACGGTGTCGCTTGCAGCGTCCGCACCTGCCGAGAGCTGCAGGGGCAGGCGCAGCAGCCGCTGGTCGCGCGCAACGAGGGCTGTGACCTGCGCAGTATTGGGTGGTGCATAAAGTGGCAGGTCGTCCAGGCGCTGAAGACGCCAGGCTCCGCCAGGTGTTTCAATGCCTAGCCATTCGTCCCCGGCAGCCAGCCCGGCGCGCTCGGCCAGGCCGCCGCGCAGCACCGTCTTGATGCGCACGCCGTCACCCGGCGCCACGCGAATTCCCAGACGCTGTGCCGGCTGCGCCACGTCGGCCTGCAACTGCACGCCATGGGCGGCGAGCAACTCAGCCAGGGGCAATTCGTCCGTTGAATGGACCCAGGCCGTGATCTCGCTGGCGTAGCTGCGTCCCGAAAGCTCCTGCAACACGGCCAGGACATCGGACTCCTGCATGGGGCCGCCTTGGCAGCGCTGCCACAGCGCGCGCATCACCGCGTCCAGCGTGGTGCGGCCTTCACGCCGCAAGCTCAGGTCCAGGCACAGGGCCACAAGAGCGCCCTTGGTGTAATAGCTCACCGTGGCGTTGGGGGTGTTTTCGTCCTGCCGGTAGTACTTCACCCAGGCGTCAAAGCTCGCCTGGGCGACACTTTGCTGCCGCCGCCCGGGGGTTTGCAGAACCTGATTGATGGTTTTGGTGAGGAGCTTGAGGTAGCCGGCCGCGTCCAGCAGACCAGCGCGCACCAGTAGCAGGTCGTCGTAATAGCTGGTGAAGCCTTCGAAGAACCACAGCAGCTGTGTGTAGTTCTCGGTGGCATAGTCGTAGCGTTCAAACTCATTCGGTCGCAGGCGCTTGACGTTCCAGGTGTGGAAATACTCGTGGCTGATGAGACCGAGCAGTGTGATGTAGCCGTCGCTGGGTTTCCAGGCTGCGCCGTCACCATGGCTGCGCGGAAGGTCTCGCCGGGCGGCGATCAGTGCGGTGGAGCCGCGGTGCTCCAGCCCGCCGTAGCCATCGTCCACGGCATTCAGCAAAAACAGGTACTCGCTCAGCGGCGGCGCGCCAGCACCGTGCCAGAACGCAATGGCGGCAGCGCAGATTTTTTGCGCGTCGGCCAGCAGATGCGCACCGTCAAAGGAGGGCGCAGCACCGCTCACTGCCCATCGGTGGTGGATGCCTCCCGTGTCGAAAGCCCCTTCCCAGTGGGGTCCCATTTCGACGGGACAGTCCACAAGTTCGTCGTAGTTGCTGGCGCTGTAGAGCCCAAAACCCGCCTTGTCCGTCTGCTCGGCGTGCAGTGCGGTGGCGAGGCGCCAGTCAGGCGCACCGGGCGGTGCGACGATCTCCACACTGTGGAGAGCGTGCTCAAACCCAAGCGCACGCAAGAACACGCTGGTGCCGTTGAAAAATGCGCGTGAGGCGTCCAGCCATGCGCTGCGCACGGAAGCGTCGGCAGCATAGACCTCGTAACGCAATTCCAGAGCTCCATCGCCTGCGCAATCGGCGCGCCAAGTGCATTTGTCCAGCTGCGTCAAGCGGATCGGCTGGTCGTCTTGCCAAGCCTGCAATCCCTGCAGGTGCCTGGAAAATTCGCGCAACAGGTAACTGCCCGGAATCCATGCCGGCAGCTGGAACGCTTGGCGCGCCTGCGGCTGCGGCAAGCGCAGGGTGACGGCGAAGAGGTGGGCGTGGAGATCCCGCAGTTCAATGCAAAAGTGCACGGCAGCCGAAAGCCCTTTTGCGGGAGTGACGTGACTGCCGCTGCGTGCGTTCATTTCGCAGACGATTGCGCCTGTGCCAATCGTTTTTCAACTTCCGTGTCGTTGATGGCCCCTGGGACGCGGCTGCCGTCGACAAAAATCAACGTAGGCGTGCCGGTGATTTTGAATTTCTTTCCAAACGCCAGGTTGCGCTGCAAGGCGCTGGTGTCACAGCTGGCCGGGGGTGTGACTTTCTCGCGCAGCATGTGGTCTTGCCACGCCGCCACGCGGTCCTTTGCGCACCAGATGTTGCGCGATTTTTCGGCCGAATCGGGGCTGAGAATGGGGTAGAGGAAAGTGTAGATCGTCACGTCCTGAACCTTCTGCAAATCGCGCTCGAAACGCTTGCAGTAGCCGCAGTTGGGGTCTTCAAAGACGGCGAGCTTGCGGGCACCCGTGCCATGCACCACGGTGAACGCGTCGGCCAGCGGCAGTGCGGAGAAATCGACAGCGCTCAGTTTGGCAATGCGGTCCTCCGTGAGATTTCGGCGTGCCTTGGTGTCGATCAACTCGCCCTGAATCAGGTAGTTGCCTTTGGCGTCGGTATAGAAAACGTCGGTTCCGATGCGAACCTCGTACAAGCCGGGCATCGGTGTGCTTTGGACTTCGTCAATTTTTTCCAGCTGCGGAATGCGTTCGGCCAGGGTTTTTCGAATGGCGCTTTCCTGCGCTGATGCGAACAAGCTGGTGGCCAAGGCCGTGCTGGCCAGTAGCCAATGGAGAGTCTTCATGGGTCAGTGTTTCCATTAAATGCTGCAGAGCGTGCAGCCGGATCGGTGTTCATGGCCTGGCGCGCCATCCAGTGCTTGAGCGGACCGCTGTGGTCAAAACCTTGCATGCCCCAGTTGCGCAGCGTTTGCAAAGGCGCCTCAACGCGCCCAAACAGCTGCGCCAGGGCGTCGGTGGTCAGGCGCATGGGCAGCAAGGCGCTTTTGCGCTCGCGCTCGTACTGGCGCAGGACGCGCAGATCGCCCACGCTGCGCCAGCTGCTGCGCGCAGTGAGCAGCCGGGCCAGCGTCTGCACGTCGGCCAGTCCGAGGTTAAGCCCCTGGCCGGAGAGAGGATGCACGGTGTGGGCAGCGTCGCCTGCCAGCACCCAGGACTGCCCGGCGCCGGTGGCGCCCGCCACCAGTCCGCACCAGCGCTCAGCGCGTGCCAGCTGCAGCGGCCAGGCACGGCGCTCGCCTTGCACTTGGAGGGCGCCCAAGGCGCCGCCGCTGGCCTGTGCGAGTTCGCTGGCAAAGACCTGATCGCTGTGCGCAAGCAGTTCGCGGGCACGCTCGGGCGCGACGGACCAGACCACCGCGACTTCCTTGCCGTGCGCGCCGCCGAGCGGCAGAAAAGCCAGAATGCCCTCGGCTGAAAACCATTGCCGCGCCGTCTGCTGGTGCTCCAGCGTGCCGCCAACGCGCGTTGCAATGGCCGTCTGCGGGTAGGGCGAGGCGTCAAACCGAACGCCGAGCTCCTCGCGGGTGCGGCTGGTGCGTCCCTCGCAAACCACGGTCAGAGGCGCACTGACGGGGCTCGCCACCTGCTCGACGCGCGGCTGGTAGCGCACCGCTTCGGCCAGGCGGGCTTCCAGAGCAGGCACATCGGCGATCCAGGCAAGCGCCGGGACCTGCTGGGCGGCAGCGTCGAAATGCACGTTGCCGCCGCGATCACCGCAGACATGCATGTGCAGTACGGGGGTGGCGTGTTCTGGCTCGGGCCAGCAACGCAGCGATTTCAGTAAGGCGTGAGAGGCCGCGTTGAGCGCATAGGCACGGATGTCGGCGTGCCCGATCCCCGACGTGGAGGGGTCGTTCACCAGCGCAACACTGAACCGCTCGCGCGCCAGCAGCAATGCCAAGGTGCGACCCACAATGCCTGCGCCGCGTATACAGATGTCATAGGACTTGGCCATCGGGGGATTGTAGAAGCCTGCTCTCGGTCGGGCTGGCAGTTAAAATCATAGGCTTGCCCGCGCAAGCCTGCCCGTGTTGACCGTTGCTTCGGTCCGCAGCTCGGCAGTGTCCTTTCGCGGCGCGCGATCTCACCACAAGGATTTTCATGAGCCTCCAATGCGGCATCGTGGGCCTGCCCAACGTCGGCAAGTCCACCCTTTTCAACGCGCTGACCAAGGCTGGCATCGCGGCCGAGAACTATCCCTTTTGCACCATTGAGCCCAATGTGGGCGTGGTGGAAGTGCCGGACCCACGCTTGCAGCAATTGGCCGAGATCATCCAGCCCGAACGGATTGTTCCTGCAATTGTCGAATTTGTGGACATTGCAGGTCTGGTGGCAGGGGCAAGCAAGGGTGAAGGCCTGGGCAACCAGTTTCTGGCGCACATCCGCGAGACGGACGCCATCGTCAATGTGGTGCGCTGCTTTGACGACGACAACGTCATCCACGTCGCTGGTCGGGTCGATCCGATTTCGGACATCGAGGTCATCCAGACCGAGCTGTGCCTGGCCGATCTGACGACGGTGGACAAGGCGCTCAACCGCTACAGCAAGGCCGCCAAATCGGGCAATGACAAAGAAGCCGCCAAGCTGGTGGCCTTGCTCACGCGCATCCAGGAGGCGCTGAACGAAGGCAAGCCTGCGCGTTCGGTAGAAATGAGCAAGGAAGAGCTGCCGCTTCTCAAGCCGTTTTGCCTCATTACCGCCAAGCCCGCCATGTTTGTTGGGAACGTGAGCGAAGACGGCTTCGAAAATAACCCTTATCTGGATCGGCTCAAGGATTATGCTGCCGGCCAGAATGCGCCGGTGGTGGCTATTTGCGCAAAGATCGAAGCGGAAATGGCGGAGATGAGCGACGAAGACCGCGATATGTTCCTGGCGGAAATGGGCCAGAGCGAGCCTGGCCTGGCGCGGATGATTCGCGGCGCATTCAAGTTGCTCGGCCTGCAGACCTACTTCACTGCAGGCGTCAAGGAAGTGCGCGCCTGGACCATCCATATCGGCGACACCGCACCGCAGGCCGCGGGCGTCATTCATGGCGACTTCGAGCGGGGCTTCATCCGGGCGCAGACGATTGCATTCGATGACTTCATCTCCCTCAAGGGTGAGCAGGGCGCAAAAGACGCTGGAAAGATGCGCGCCGAAGGCAAGGAATACATCGTAAAAGATGGGGATGTGCTGAATTTTCTGTTTAACGTCTGATCAGTGGCAAATTCCCAGGCCGGCAGTTGTAACAACCCGTACTAATTCCCCGCAAGCTGTTATCTTCGAGCCAAGCCCTCGCCTTTTCCTGAAAAGGTCCTTCTACGCGTTTCCGTAACTCTCCCGCTTTCATTCAGCGGCAAATGTCATGGGTGCATTCGGTTTCCGATCAATGTTCTCGGCGCGCCGGGACATGGGTTTCGCAATGAGCGAAGGGTTCCCCTTGTCCGACACCATGGCGTCGGGCTTCAACGACTCAGCGGACCATTCGGGGCAGTTTTCGCGCCGGCAGTCGGACGCCGTGCGATTGCGCCGCCAGCGCTCGAACGCGCAAAAATGGGTGATCGTGTTAGCGCTCGTCGGCGGCTTTGGGGCCGTGGCACTGATCTTTCATCTGCTGGGCTTTGTGCAGATGCGCACGCTGCTCGTGTTGCTGGGCATGGTGGGTGTGGGATTGGCGGCGTTCTTGCTGCTGTTCCGTACTGGCCTGCACCTCAAGTTTCGTGAGAAACGCCTGAAGCTCCCCATTGTTGTGTGTTGCCTGGGGGGCATGCTGGCTCTGGTGTACCTGGAGCCGGCGATGCAGATCCTGCTGGCGCCCTTTACTTTTGTGACTCTTGCGTACGGCATGTACCGGATTTCGCGCAACACGGCGTTTGTGCTGGTCGCCGCCGAGTTGCTGGGCTACGCGTGCGTGATTGCCTTGCACTATCTCGAGCGGCAGAACCCCGCCCTGCTCGAGCTCGAAGCCATGCACTTTGCCGCCCTGGCTGTGGCGCTTCCCGGCTTTGTGTATCTGACGGGGAAAGTGCCTTTGTTGCACATGGTGCTTAACCAGGCCAGCAGAAAGATTCGCACCATCGAGGCGGACGCGCGGCGCGATCCGCAACTGGGCTGCTACAACCGGCGTTACATCGTCGCGGCTCTGGAAGAGCAAAAGCAGTTGGCCGATGATCTCAGTGTGCCGCTGTGCATTGCGATTCTGGATCTGGACCATTTCAAGCGTATCAACGATGAAATGGGGCATTTGGGCGGAGACGAAGTGCTGCGCACCTTTTCGCGCGTGGCCCAGCAAAGCGTTCGGGACGAAGACATCTTCGGCCGCTACGGGGGTGAGGAGTTTCTCCTGATCTTCCCTGGCACCTCGCTGCTGCCGGCGCTCAACACCTGCGAGCGCGTGCGTGCTCAGGTAGAGGACCATGTCTGGTCTGACGGCATGCGTTGCCGGGTGACGGTGTCGATTGGCGTGACGCAGTACGTCCACGGCGAATCGGTGCTTGAATTCTTCTCGCGTGCAGACACCGCCACCTATCTCGCCAAGGAAGGCGGACGCAATCAGGTCGTCGTCGAGGAGCCAGTGGAGCGCAGCAAGGAGGCAGATTTTGCTGCCACAGGCGAAGCGCAGAGTGAAGACACAGGAGAAGGAACCGATGAGGAGTTTCTGCTTCTCGAAGAAGCCGGCTTTATCGAGAGCAACCGCGCGCCGCTAAAAAACTCCTGATTTTGGCCTCGAGCGCATGCTCGTCGGGCATATACAGCTACCAAAAAGAGAGCATTTGAGCGAGCCCCTCGCTTTTTCCTGGCACCATGGCCAGCAAGGCCGTGGTCATGGCCAGGTAGCGCAGAAACTTGCCAATCGCCATATAGAAAACGCAGGGCCAGAACGGCAGCTTCAGCCAGCCGGCCACCGCGCAAAGGGGGTCTCCCACCACTGGCAGCCAACTCAGCAGGCAGGCGCGCGCGCCGAAGCGTTCGAGCCAGACCAGCGCTCGCGATTCGGTCTTGCTGCCGCGTACCCGGTCTGTCACCTTGTGCGCGCCCAGACCTATCCACCAGCTGAGCGCACCGCCAAGCGTGTTGCCGACCGTGGCTACCAAAATGGCGGGCCAGAAAAGCTCCGGGTTGAGTTGGATCAGCCCGAAGACGGCCGGCTCGGAACCCAGCGGGAGCAGCGTGGCGGAGACAAAAGAAACCACCAGCACCGTGCTGAGCCCGAACTGTGGCAGGGCAAGCCATTCGAGCAACTGTGACCAAGCTTCCATAGGGGAGCGAGTTTAGGCGGCGCGCCAGGGTCTGCCATTCGCCGCGGGGCCCAGTCCTACGGCGTTGTGCGGCAGAGACGCAAGACTGCAAAGCGGGCGCTTTGTATCGTAGGGCTTTTGCCAGGCACGAGCGGAAGGCCAGTCATGAGTTCAACGTACCGATTTGCTTCAGTCAGCGCCGTAGGCCTGCTGCTGGCCGTTCTGACTGCAGGCTGCATTCAAGGACCGCAGTCCTTTGCAGGCGGCATGCCGTTGGGTGGACAGTCAACCGGTTGCGCCGTTGCCAGCCAGCAAGAAGAGAATTGGCGCGCTCTGGTGGCCGATCTGCGCGCCCAGGGCTTGGCGCTGGATGCCCAATGTGCACGGGCGCCCAACCATTGGACAATGACCCTGCTCGTTCTTGATTCGACCCGTGCCAGCCAGGTGCTGCGTGGGCCCCTGGCCGATGGCGAGCCCGTGGACATGGGGGAGGGGCCCGGCGCCATCGCTGGCGCGGAGCCCTCTCCCGACGTGCAATACAACCGCGGCTGGCTGCGCGCGGCGCTGCTCGGCCATCGTTTCCATGGGGTGTCGGCCGATGGGCGGCACTTCGCGCCGGCCCCGCCGCCGGCGCTCGAGATCGCCGCGCACTGAGTGCTGAGAGCCTGTTCACGATCCCCCGCGAGATCGTGAACAGGCTCTCAGCAAAGGCTTGCCGGCGGCGCGCGCAGCGCCGGTCAGGTTGCTGAAAATTTGAGCAGTTACAATGCCGCCTCTTCCTCCTGCGCGCTCTCGGATTTTCATGCACATCGGGTCTTTCCTGTTGCCCAACCGGCTGTTTGTCGCGCCCATGGCAGGCGTCACCGACCGGCCGTTTCGCATGCTGTGCAAATCGCTTGGCGCGGGCTACGCGGTCAGCGAGATGGTGACTTCGCGGCGCGATCTGTGGAACAGCCTGAAGACCTCACGCCGCGCCGATCACAGTGGTGAACCGGGCCCGATTGCGGTGCAGATTGCCGGCACCGACGCCGCAATGATGGCCGAGGCCGCGCTACACAACGTGGAGCGCGGCGCACAGATCATCGACATCAACATGGGCTGTCCAGCCAAGAAGGTGTGCAACAAATGGGCCGGTTCGGCGCTGATGCAGGACGAAGCCCTGGCGATCTCGATTGCCCGCGCTGTGGTGGACGCCTGCGCCCCGCGCGGCGTGCCCGTTACCCTCAAGATGCGCACCGGCTGGTGCCAGCAGCACAAGAATGCGGTGGCGCTCGCCACCCAGTTGGAAGCGGCCGGGATCGCCATGCTCACCGTGCACGGCCGCACGCGCGAGCAGGGCTACCGCGGAGCGGCCGAATACGACACCGTGGCGGCCGTCAAAGCGGCGGTGTCCATCCCCGTGGTGGCCAACGGCGACATCGATTCGCCGCAAAAGGCGCGCGATGTGCTGGCCGCTACCGGCGCCGACGCCTTGATGATTGGGCGCGCCGCCCAAGGCAGGCCCTGGATTTTTCGCGAAATCGGCCACTTTCTGGCGACTGGCGAACTTCTTGCGCCGCCGCTAATCGCCGAGTTGGAGCGCGTACTGCTGGCGCATCTGGAAGACCACTACCGCCTCTATGGCGAAGAGACTGGCGTGCGCAGTGCGCGCAAGCACATTGGTTGGTATCTGCGGGCGCTTCCCGGCGGAGAGGCCTTTCGCCAGCGAATGAATGGCTTGGACGACAGCGCTGCGCAACACCGTGCGGTGGCCGAGTACTTGCAGGGCCTGGGCAGCGAAATGGACCGGCTGCCGCCAATGCGCGCGGCGGCCAACGACGAAATACAAGAAACAGAGGGATGGGCGGTATGAGCCGGCAACACATAGATGCATGCGTGCGAGAGAGTCTGCACAGCTACTTTCAGGATCTGGACGGCGAAGCGCCCGACGGCATGTACGACATGCTGGTGCGCGCCGTCGAAAAGCCTTTGCTGGAAGTGGTGATGAGCCACGCCGACAACAACCAGTCGCGCGCGGCCGAATGGCTGGGCCTGAACCGCAACACCTTGCGCAAAAAGCTGCTGGAGCACAAGCTGCTGTAAGTGTGCTCTTTCTTTTATAGCTACTAACGCTTTCTGGATAAGCGCTGGAGCCCATTTCATTCAAAACTCTGCGGCCTATGCCATGAACGCACTCCTCTCCGTCTCCGACAAGACCGGCATCGTTGACTTCGCACAAGCCTTGCACGCGCTGGGCATCAAGCTCCTGTCCACCGGCGGCACCGCCAAGCTGCTGGCCGAGAAGGGCTTGCCCGTGACCGAGGTGGCCGAGCTCACCCAGTTCCCCGAAATGCTGGACGGCCGCGTCAAGACCTTGCATCCCAAGGTGCATGGCGGCCTGCTGGCCCGGCGCGAACTGCCTGAGCACATGGCGGCGCTGAAAGAGCACGGCATCGACACCATCGATCTGCTGGTGGTCAACCTCTACCCGTTCGAAGCCACCGTTGCCAAGGCCAGCTGCACGCTGGCGGACGCGATAGAGAACATCGACATCGGTGGCCCCGCCATGGTGCGCAGCGCCGCCAAAAACTGGCGGGACGTGGGCGTGGTGACAGACGCGTCGCAGTACTCCGCAGTGCTGGGCGAACTGAAAGCCCACGGCAAACTGACCGACAAGCTGCGCTTTGCGCTGTCAGTGGCCGCGTTCAACCGCGTCGCCCAGTACGACGGTGCCATCAGCGACTATTTGTCGTCCGTCACATTCGAAGCTGAAAAGCTGTCGGAGACCTATGTGCCCGCGCGCACCCTGTTTGCTGGGCAGAGCAATGGCATCTTCACCAAGGTGCAGGACCTGCGCTATGGCGAAAACAGCCACCAGCAGGCCGCGCTGTACCGCGACCTTTACCCGGCACCCGGCTCACTGGTGACGGGCGTGCAGCTCCAGGGCAAAGAGCTTTCCTACAACAACATCGCCGACGCCGATGCCGCATGGGAATGTGTCAAGGGTTTTGAGGCCGCCGCTTGCGTCATCGTCAAGCACGCCAACCCCTGCGGCGTGGCCGTGGGTCTGGACGCGCTTGGTGCCTACACCAAGGCCTTGCAGACCGATCCCACCAGCGCCTTTGGCGGCATCATCGCGCTCAACCGCACGCTCGACGGGGGTGCGGCTGCACAAATCAGCAAACAGTTCGTCGAAGTGCTCATGGCCCCGGAGTTCACGGCCGAGGCGCTGGAGGTGTTCAAAGCGAAGGCGAATGTGCGATTGCTCAAGATTGCACTGCCTGCGCATGGCGGCAAGACCGACTGGGAGCGCGGCCGCAACGCCATGGACGCCAAGCGCATTGGCTCGGGCCTGCTGCTTCAGACGGCCGACAACCACGAGCTTTCGCTGATCGACCTGAGGGTGGTGACGAAGAAGCAGCCCACGCTGGAAGAGATGGAAGACCTGTTGTTTGCCTGGAAGGTGGCCAAGTACGTCAAAAGCAACGCCATCGTATTCTGCAAGGGCGGCATGACCATGGGCGTCGGCGCCGGGCAGATGAGCCGGCTGGACTCGGCCCGCATCGCCAGTATCAAGGCGCAGCATGCTGGCTTGAGTCTGCAAGGTACGGCCGTGGCGAGCGATGCCTTCTTCCCCTTCCGCGATGGCCTGGACGTGGTGGTGGACGCGGGCGCGAGCTGCGTCATCCAGCCCGGCGGCAGCATGCGGGATCAGGAGGTCATAGACGCCGCCAACGAGCGTGGCGTGGCCATGGTGTTTTCTGGCGTGCGGCACTTTCGCCACTGAACTCGGTACTACCCCCTGAGCCTCTGTGCGGCTTCCCCCTTCTCTTGCAGCGCTTTGCGCTGCGGAAGGCGGACGACGCCAGCGCGGCGGGGCGGCCCTTGCGCGGCGTCCGCTGGTGTGGGGCGTGCCAATTTTGAGGGCTGAAAGCTCAGCTTGCCAAGCCGTCGGTGTTGCTCAATAGCTGTCCAATCTCATCGTCCTTGGCCTGCCACAGCTCGTTCACCCAGGATTGCACCGCAGCGCGGGGAACGGGTTCGTTCGCGGGCGGCAGCACCTGCGGCGGGATGGCACGCAGATGGGCGCGGACGACCACCTTGCCCATGCGCCCAGCCATGGCGTCGGTGAAGGTGGGCGTGCCCTGCGGGTAGACGATGGTGACGTCAAGAAAACCCGTGAACGCATCGCCCAGTGTCTCCAGCGCCATGCCAATGCCACCCACCTTTGGTTTGAGCAAGTGGCGGTAGGGTGAATTTTGCTTGGCGTGTTTGGCCGGGGTCAAACGGGTTCCCTCGACAAAGCTCATGACCGACGTCGGCACCAGCCGAAACTTGGCGCAGGCCTGGCGCCCCGCTTCCATGTCGGCCCGTGCACTGGCGCCGCCCTTGCGCTGCATGAAGGGGAAGTCGAGCGCCCACCAGGCAAAGCCGATCACCGGCACGTAAATCAGCTCTTTCTTCGTAAAGAACTTGAGCATGGGAATGCGGCGGTTGAAGATCCGCTGCAACACCACGATGTCTACCCAGCTTTGGTGGTTGCTGGCCACCAGGTACCAGCCGCGCGGGTCCAGTCCATCTACGCCGGATACATCCCAGTGTCCGCGGTTCACGGTGCCGAGCCAGAAGCCGTTGATGTCGATCCAGAGCGCGGCAATGCCCATCAGCGCGCGATCGCAGGCCCGGCGCACGCCCTGCATGGGAAGCGCCAGCTTGACGAGCGCCACTGGAATCATGGATGGCACCAGCACCAGGGTGTTGATGGCAAGAACCAGCGAGGCAAACAGAAACTTGAACGCAGCGGACATGGATGGGCGGGGGCAGAAAGAAATTTAGGTATTTTTGGCCTCTAGCGCTTATGTATAAAGCGCTAGAAGCTATTTAATTTATAGCGCTCTGAACACTTCGCGGGCCGCCGCTACGGTGGCAGCGATGTCTTCGTCCGTATGGGCTGCGCTGACGAACCCGGCCTCGTACAACGCAGGCGCGATGTACACGCCGCGATCGAGCAAGCCATGAAACAAGCGGTTAAAGCGTGCGCCCTCGGTGCGCATCACCTGTGCGTAGTTCTGCGGCAACTCGGGCAGCAGGAAGAAGCCGAACATGCCGCCTTCGCTGTCGCCGCAGAAAGGAACGCCCTCGTCGGTAGCCGCGGCTTCCAGCGCTGTGACCAGTGCGCGCGTGCGGCTTGCCAGCGCGTCGTAAAAACCGGGTTTGGAGATTTCCTGCAGCGTCGCCAGCCCGCAGGCCGTGGCCACCGGATTGCCCGAGAGCGTGCCGGCCTGGTAGACGGCGCCCAGTGGTGCGAGTTGCTCCATGACCTCGCGCCGGCCGCCAAAGGCCGCCAGCGGCATGCCGCCCCCAATGACCTTGCCCATGACCGTGATGTCGGGTGCAAACCCCGGAATGTGCTGGGCATAGAGGCTCTGCGCCCCACCCAGCGCCACGCGAAAGCCGGTCATGACCTCGTCGTAGACCAGCAGCGCGCCGTATTCGGTGCACAGCTCGCGGCAGCGGCGGGTGAACTCGACGCTGGCGCGCACGAAGTTCATGTTGCCGGCAATGGGCTCCATCATCAGGCAGGCAATTTCGCGACCGTGCAGGGCGAAGGCCTCTTCCAGCTGGACGACGTTGTTGTACTCCAGCACCAGGGTGTGCTGCACCACCTCGGGCGGCACGCCCGCGCTGGTGGCGTTGCCAAAGGTAGCCAGGCCCGAGCCGGCCTTGACCAGCAGCGCGTCGGCATGGCCGTGGTAGCAACCTTCAAATTTGAGGATCTTGCTGCGCCCGGTGGCCCCGCGCGCCAGCCGAATGGCACTCATGCCGGCTTCGGTGCCCGAGCTGACCAGCCGCACCATGTCCATGGACGGCACCCGCTCAATGATGGCTTCGGCCAGCTGTACCTCGCGCTCGGTGGGGGCGCCAAAGGAAAAACCATCGAGCGCGGCCTTTTGCACGGCCTCCAGCACGGCGGGATGGCCGTGGCCCAGAATCATCGGCCCCCATGAACCGATGTAGTCGATGTACTTCTGGCCGTTGGCGTCCCAGAAATAAGCGCCGTGGGCGCGTTGGACAAAGCGCGGCGTGCCGCCCACCGCCTTGAAGGCGCGCACCGGCGAGTTGACGCCGCCGGGGATTACGACCTTGGCACGCTCGAAAAGTGAAAGATTGCAGTCAGTGTTTTGTGTCATGCGGGGGAAGGCCAAACTCGATCGGAGTTGGCAGTTCTTCGTTGTCGGGCGAGGGCTCGTCGGAATCATCGGTTTCGGCCCAGAACATGCGGTCAGGTACCACATGTCCCATGCCGGGCCGAAACCCCGCTTCAAGGCAGCCGTCGAGATAGCCCAGGGCTTCGGTGCAGGCTTCAGTCAGATCGCAACCCGTTGCCAGCAGGGCGGCAAGGGCCGCAGAAAGCGTGTCGCCGGCGCCGGTGAAAGTGGCGTCAAACAGTTCGACGCGCCCGCTGCAGAGAATGGTCTCGGGCGTGGCCAGCGCATTGTCCACGAACTGTTCCGGCAGGGCGATTCCGGTGACCAGCGTGTAGGGCACGCCCACTTCCGCAGCAGCCGCCGCAAGGTCCCGCGGCCCGGGGCTGACGTCCTTGTCCCAGTCCGGCAGCAGCCAACGCCACAGGGTACTGTGGTTTCCTACCAACACTGTGGTTTGCGGTAGCACAAGTTCTCTGAACGCATCCAGATAGAGATCGATGCGCTCTTCCTCCCACCAGGACAGGTTGGGCATGTACGAGACCACGGGCAGCTCGGGGTAGTCCGACATCAGTTCGGCCAAGGCGCTGAGGTTCTCTGGCGTGCCGACAAAGCCGATCTTGATGATTTGCACCGGAAGATCTTCAAGCGCCGCCCGTGCCTGCTCCATGACCGCTTCTTCATCGAGTGCGTAATAGTCGAAGATCTGCGCGGTGTCGCGGATATAGGTTCCTGCCACTACGGCGACGGGATGGCCTCCCACCGAGGCCGTCGTCGCAATGTCGGCCGTAAGGCCCGCAGCTCCGCTCGGGTCGTTGGCATTGATCAGCATCACGCAGGCCGGGGTGCGCGTCTGCGCCAGCTTGGCGGCCAGGTCTGGCTTGGGAGCGAAAAGGGAGTTGTCCGTCATGAACCCTAATGGCGCAGGGGAGGGTGGTGCAAAAACGGCAGGCTGCTGTTTTGCCTAGATACAATCGTTGCATTCTATGTGAAGCCCCCTTAAGCTGTGACCGAACCAAAAACCTGGATGTGTTTGATTTGTGGCTGGATTTATGAAGAGGCCAAGGGTTATCCCGAAGATGGGATACCTGCAGGCACGTCATGGGAGGAGGTTCCCGCCAGCTGGCTGTGTCCCGAATGCGGGGCGGGCAAACAGGATTTCGAGATGGTCCAGATTTGAAATGTGGACTCTTACTCTCGTGTTTTATTTTCCATCGGAGCAGTGACAATTGACTACAACCGGTGCCTCTTTCAAAGTGCTCGTGGTGGATGACAGCAATACCATTCGGCGCAGTGCCGAAATTTTTCTGAAGCAGGGAGGGCACGAAGTGCTTCTTGCCGACGATGGTTTTGATGCCTTGGCAAAGGTCAATGATTATCATCCTCAGGTGATTTTCTGCGATATTTTGATGCCCAAGCTCGACGGCTATCAAACCGTCGCCATCATCAAGAGAAATCCCAATTTCGCGCAGACGCCTGTCGTCATGCTTTCGTCGAAGGACGGCGTATTCGATAAGGCCCGCGGAAGAATGGTTGGATGCCAGGATTATCTGACCAAGCCGTTTACCAAAGACCAATTGTTGCAGGCTGTGCAGCAATTTGCCAGTGTTTCCCAAGGAGCGATGTGATGGCTATCCAGAAAGTATTGGTTGTCGATGATTCGAAGACCGAATTGATGTTCCTTACCGATTTGTTGCAGAAAAAGGGCATGCAGGTCCGAACGGCGGAAAATGCCGAAGAGGCGTTCAGGCGTTTGGCTGAAGAGAAGCCAGATCTGATTCTCATGGATGTGGTCATGCCCGGCCAAAACGGTTTTCAGCTGACGCGCGCCATCAGCCGCGATCCACAGTACGCCGATGTGCCCATCATTATGTGTACCAGCAAGAATCAGGAGACCGATCGTGTCTGGGGGATGCGCCAGGGTGCGCGTGGTTACATCACCAAGCCTGTGGACCCCGTAGAGCTTCAGGCCAAGATCGACGCCCTTAACTAAGCGGCGTCGAATTTCTATGGCAAATCGTGAAGCACTCCGCGAACTCCAAATTCGTCTGGCCAGCCGCTTGCAGGCGGCGCGCAGTGAAAATCTGTCGGTTTCTTCTTGGCTGGCTGTGGAATCGGCCGGCCAGAACTATTTGATGCCGTTGGCGCAGGCGGGTGAGATTTTCCCGTGGACATCTGTGCAGGCCGTGCCGTACACACAAGACTGGTTTTTGGGCGTGGCCAACTTGCGGGGCGGCCTCACGGGCGTGGTGGACCTGGCGCGTTTGTTGGGTCATGGCGCTGTGCGCAGTGAACAGGCGCTTGGCGAGTCCAGCCTGCTTGCGTTGAATGCTGCGCTGGAAGTCAATGCGGCACTGCTCGTCGATCGGTTGGCCGGATTGCGCAGTACCGAGGTGTTTGTGAACTCCGAACCTCCCGCCGACGATGCCCCGGATTTTTTTGGGACTACCTATATTGACGCTGGCGGCGCTCGCTGGCAGGAGCTCAATTTGCAGGTGCTTTCGCAGCATCCCGCATTTCTGAGCATCAGTGCTTGAATTTCTCTGTAAGGCTGCTCCATGTCTGTTGCTCAAAATTTTGGAAAACTGTTCAATCGCACTCCGGCCGCTACCGTCGACGGCGCACTGTCGGGTGAGCAAGGGGCTGTGGGGCCTGTCATGAGCGATCCGCTGCGTGAGCACTATCCGGGCGATGCGCTTAACAGTGTGCAGGGGAGTCCCGATCCCGCAGACGTGGAACTTCCGGAATCATCCATCGATCGCATCTCGTTGCCTTTGTTGGGTGAGGCCACGGCAGCGGAGCATCAGCGCCGACTGCTGATGCTTCTGGCGTTGGGCGTGGTTTTGTTGGCATTGATTGCCGGCTGGGTCTTGCGCCAGTCCGAGCGTTCGGCACAGCAGTTGGCGGCCACTGGACAGTCGCTGATGCAGTCGCAGCGCCTTGCAAAATCGGTTTCTCAGGCCTTGGTGGGTAGCCCCCAGGCCTTCCCCGATGTGGTGGAGAGTTCGGGTGTGCTGGCCCGCAACGTGCGCGCTCTGCAGGCTGGCGACAGCGAACTGGGCGTGCAAGAGCTCGGCGTAAGCTATCAGTCCGATCTCCAATCGATCCAGCCTTTGATGGAGCGGGCCGAACGCAATTCCACTGTCGTGATGGGACAGCAAAAAATTCTTACGCAGGTGGGTGATGCGCTGCGCACCATCAACCGCCAGTCTTCCGATCTTCTCGAGATTGCCGAAACCGTGTCGTCGCTCAAGCTGCAGCAAAATGCGCCGGCTTCAGAAATTTCAGCGGCTGGGCAGCTTGTGATGCTGACACAACGTATCGGCAAATCGGCCAACGAGTTTCAGACTACCGAGGGGGTAAGCCCGGAGGCGGTGTTTTTGCTGGGCAAGGACTTGAATTCGTTCAAGGAAATTGCACAGGGGCTGCTCGATGGCAGTCCAGAATTGCGTTTGAGTGCGACGCGCGACGCGCAGACGCGCGAGCAACTGACCGCACTCATCAAGCTGTATGAAGAAACCCGCACGCAGGCCAGTGCCATTCTTGGCAACCTGCAGGGTTTGGTCTCGGCGCGTGAAGCGCAAACCGCCATCATCGGCGACAGCGAACCGCTGCGTCGCCAGCTCGAAGCTCTCCAAAACCGCCTCACGGCCCAGACCGGCATGGGTGCCGGGCAACTCGCTGCGTTGGTGCTGGCCGGTCTTTTTGTGATCTTGTGCGGCGTGGGTATCTCCCGTGTGCAGCTGCTTGACAGCCGCAGTCGCCAGCAGGCTGCGGAAGCGCAGCACCGGGACGCGCAACGCCAGGAGCACGAGGCCAAGCGCATCAATGACGCCAATCAAGCTGCGATTTTGCGACTCATGAACGAGTTGCAGTCCGTCGCTGAGGGCGACCTGACCCAGGAAGCCACCGTGACCGAAGACATCACCGGCGCCATTGCCGACTCGGTCAACTACACCGTGGAAGAGCTGCGACAAATTGTGGGAAGCGTGCAAAACACGGCGACACGCGTGGCCCAGACCACGGCGCTGGTGGACAACACGTCCACCGAATTGCTCGCTGCCTCGACGGAACAATTGCGCGAGATTCGCGAAACGGGTCGCTCGGTGCTGGACATGGCCTCTCGCATCAACGAAGTATCTACCCAGGCGCAGGAATCGGCCACGGTGGCACGTCAGTCGCTGCAGGCCGCTGACTCGGGTCTGCAGGCCGTGCAGAACGCCATCGGCGGTATGAACTCCATCCGCGATCAGATTCAAGACACCTCCAAGCGGATCAAACGCCTGGGCGAGTCGTCGCAGGAGATTGGCGAAATCACTGAGCTGATTTCGGACATTACCGAGCAGACCAACGTGCTGGCCCTGAACGCCGCCATTCAGGCGGCATCTGCAGGCGAAGCCGGACGTGGATTCTCGGTGGTGGCGGAAGAAGTGCAGCGTCTGGCTGAGCGTTCGGGCGATGCCACGCGCCAGATTTCTGCATTGGTGAAAGCCATTCAGACCGATACGCAGGATGCCGTAGCCGCCATGGAGCGATCCACACAGGGTGTAGTGGAAGGGGCTCGATTGTCTGACAGCGCCGGTACGGCCCTGTCGGAGATTGATCGGGTGTCCCGACGCCTCGCCGAGCTGATCGAGTCGATTTCCTCGTCCACTTCGCGCGAAGCCACACTGGCCAACGAAGTGGCAGACAACATTCAGCACATTTTTGCCGTGACCGAGCAAACAGGCGAAGGCACCCGCACCACTGCTCAGCAGGTTCGCGAGCTCTCCACGATGGCGGAAGAGCTGCGCCAATCTGTTGCGCGTTTCAAGATCGCCTGATCTCTGTCTGACTATTGAACAGGCCGCGCGCCGCCGGGAACGAATCCATGTTGCCAAATGATGTCGCCAACGTTGCCGTAGCCGAGGGTGGGCACGGCGAACTGGACCTGGGGCCTTTGGCCTGGGTGCTGGACGAGTTGCGCAAGTCGCTCGACGGTGCCGTCAAAGCCCTGCGGCGATTTGTATACGACGCAGAGATCGCTCGCGAATCTGACCTCGCCTCCCTCGACGCCGCCACCTTGCGCATGGCACGCCAGCAGCTACACCAGGCCAGCGGTGCGCTGGAGATGGTGGGTATGACGGCGCCTGCCCTGTTGCTGCATGCCATGGAGAATGCGGTGCAGCGCTTTGTGCAGCGCCCGGAGCTTTGCACGGACGACGCCGCCGGTGCCATCGAGCGTGCCAGCTTTGCCCTGAGCGAATACCTTGAAATCGTGTTGGCAGGCAAGGCAGTCTCGCCGGTCGCGCTGTTCCCTCAGTACCGCGATGTCCAGGCCTTGACCGGGGCCGAGCGGGTCCATCCAGCCGACCTGTGGCCCGCCGAGCGGCGTTTTCGCGAGCCCGATTTTGCGATTTTGCAGTCCCCCGTTGCCTATAGCCCGGAAACTCGAAGCCGGCTTGACCAAGCGGTGCTTCGCATTGTCAAAGACGGTGATTTCGAAGCTGCCCGTGATCTGACGGATCTGTCGCTGGGTCTGGCAGCCGCCCAGGAAGATCGCCAGGGCCGCGCCTTCTGGAAGATTTGTGCGGCATTTTTTGATGCTTTTTCTCGCGGCATGTTTGTCGCCGACGTGTATGTGAAGCGCGTGGCATCGCGCGTGCTCATGCAGTACGCGGCGCTGGCGCGCGGGGAGGACGCGATTGCGGACCGTCTGGTTCAGGATGTGCTGTTCTTCTGCGCTCAGGCGAGACCGAGCGAGGGGGAATCGCTGCCGCTTTTGGCTGCGGTGCGCCAGTCTTTTGGCCTGCAACGCTTTCAGCCGGTCGACTATGAAGCCAGGCGCTTTGGGCGCTTCGATCCCGCCGTTCTTGCGCAGGCACGCAAGCGCATTGCGGCTGCCGCAGAAACCTGGTCGGCACTTGCTGGCGGGGACCGCAACAAGCTCAAGCCTGCGGCGGATCAGTTCAGCCTGGTCTGCGATTCCCTGCGCAAACTCAACCGCAACAGCGAAAGTCTCGCTCAGGCACTGACGCGCACGCTGGATCAGACCGTGCGCTCGGCCGAGCCGCCTTCGGCTGCATTGGCCATGGAGGTTGCGACCTCTGTTCTCTATTTGCAGGCGGCGCTCGACGAGACGGATACGGCCGACGATCAGTTGGTTGCACGCGCAGGGCATTTGGCGCAGCGGCTGGACCGAGTGAGTGCTGGGAAGGAGCCAGAGCCTCTTGAGTCGTGGATGGAGGATCTGTATCGCCGTGTCAGCGATCACCAGACCATGGGCAGCGTCGTCGATGAATTGCGCGTCACGCTGGGCGAAGCGGAACGCTCCATGGACCAGTTTTTCCGCAATCCCGAAGACACTGCGCCGCTGGCTGCGGTGCCGAGCCGTTTGGCGCAGATGCGCGGCGTGCTTTCGGTGCTCGGGCTCGATCAGGCCTCACTTGCCGTACTGCGAATGCGCGATACGGTCGAGCGGCTGCTGATCGGCGATGTGATTGACTCCGACGAGCGCAAAGCACTCTTTGAAAGACTGGGCAACAGCCTGGGTGCGTTGGGTTTCATGATTGACATGCTCAGTTACCAGCGTGCCATGGCGCGCAAACTGTTTGTCTATGACGAGGAACTGGGCGAGCTTCGGTTGATTGCTGGACGTGCACGCACGCGTGCCACAGACAGCGCAGTCGATGCGGACGATGTGGCGCACAAGGTGGAAGAGCGTGCTGCAGTGCCTCTTCCCGACGTGGTTCCGAGGGTTGATTCACGCACGCCTCTTGCAGCACTCTCCCCAGAGGCCAGTCCCGAATTGCCATCGGTTGAAACTGCGCCGGTCCCGACGGCAGAGATGTCGGTCGAAGAAAGTCTTACGCCGTCTGATGCGGTTTTGGCTGCATCTTCGGCTGAGCCGGCCGCCGCCCAGATTCATGTGCGCGGGCCGGAAGTCGAGGACGAACTGCTTGAGATCTTTCTTGAAGAGGCCCGCGAAGTGGTGGAGAACGGCCTGGGCGCTGTGTCTGCCTTGCAGGCCGCGCCTGGGGACTTGAGCGAACAAACCACCTTGCGCAGGGCGTTCCATACCCTAAAGGGCAGCTCGCGCATGGTGGGGCTGAACAATTTTGGTGAGGCTGCTTGGTCCATGGAGCAGCTGCTCAACGCATGGCTTGCCGAGCAAAAGCCAATGGAGAGTCCTTTACTGGAGATTTCTCGCCAAGCCTTGGACGGTTTCGGCCGCTGGGCTCTGGATATTGCGGCCGGCGACGACTCGGCCTGGGATGTCAACGCCTTCCGCAGCGTGGCTGAAGCCATGCGCCTGGAGGGCAATGTGCTTCCCCTTGTTTTGCCGCCTGCGCGCGGCAGTGCCGAGGGGCTCGCCGAACCGGTTAAGCAGTCTGGGCTGGACAGCGCCGCCAATGAGGCGATTGCCTTGTCTGCAGATGTCCTGCCCACGGCAGATGCACTTGCATTCCCAGAAGTTGAGTCAGTCGCGCAAGTTGAAACGGCGACCGAGCTTGCCTCCAGCCAGATCAGCGCCGAGCATCTAGCCCCCGTGCTGGGCGATTCGGTGGATGCGGCCGAAACCGCGCAGGAGCCGATACCAGTCGTTTCGGGAAGCGACATCGATTTCGCTGAGTTTGAAGCGGCCCTCGAGGCATCGGATGTGGAAAGCGGAGAACGCTCCGGGCAGCCGGCCGCGTTGGATGCGACAGAGCGCGAAGAAGACGTGGTGCAGTTCAACGAACCTGCGCTTGATTTGATTTCCGTTGAACAGGTTGACGAGCCTCAATCCGTCGAGCGCATTGAATTGCCGCTTGTGGCAGACACCGATTTCTCTGGCGAGGCTGCTGAGCCGTTCCCAGAGCTACCAGCGGAGGATCTGCCCCAAGGCGATGCAGCCAGCACAGACGACAACGTCAAGCTCATTGGCGACCTGAGTATCGGCATCCCCCTCTACAACGTTTATCTCAATGAAGCCGACGAATGGTCGCGTCGGTTGACCACCTGCCTGCAGGAATGGGAACTTGAACTGCACGAGTGCTTGCCAGACACCGCAGTCGCCTTGGCGCACTCGCTGGCGGGCAGTTCTGCGACGGTGGGCTTTGATGCCCTGTCCCAAACGGCACGGTTGCTTGAACACGCGCTTGAGCACGTGCAGCTGCAGCCCATGGGTGAGCCGGAGCAGGCAGCGGTGTTTCTCCGCGCTGCCGAAGAAGTCCGCCGTCTGCTGCACCAGTTTGCTGCCGGCTTTCTCAAGGAGCCCGATGCACAGGTGCTGCAGGACCTGCGCGAGATTCTGGAAGCGGAGGTCAGCACGACGCTCTCGCCCTCACTGCCTGACATGGACGCCCAAGCTCAGGCGCACTCTGAGATAGAACCTGCAGCACAAGAGCCGCTAGTGCAGGACGCAGCGCCTGAAGCGTCTGAAGCGCATCAGGGGTCGGCGGAGCTGAGTGATTGGCAGGAAGCAGAGCCGGTGGAAGCGCTTGTCCCCGCCGACGTTCAGCCGCCCGTGGTGGGCACGGTCGTGCCCGCACTTTCCGTCCCAGTGCGCGATCGGGAGCAGCAGATCGATGACGCAATCTCCCGAGCCATGAGTCTTGGGTCTGATCTCGACGACGACATCGATGCTCTGGACGTCATCGACCCCGACCTCTTTCCGATTTTCGAGGAAGAGGCGGCCGAGCTGTTGCCGCATTTGGGCGGCGCTTTGCGTCAGTGGGCCGCTCGCCCCGAGAACCTGGGTGCGCGCAGCGAGGTATTGCGGGCATTGCACACGCTCAAAGGAAGCTCGCGTCTTGCGGGTGCGATGCGGCTTGGCGAAATGGCCCACCGCCTCGAATCGGCCATCGAAGCGCTCGACGCAGAAGCCGTAACTTCGGAGGAGATCGAGCCGCTGCTGGGGAGCTTCGATGCGCTGCAGGCGAACTTCAGGGTGTTGCGCGCCGTCGATGGCGAATTGAAGGACGACGCGGTAGAACCGCTCGCTACTGCCAGCCCGTCGCCTAGCCAAACCCCTGAAGAGACCGAAGCCCCAAGTAGTCGCGTCCAGTCTTCGATTCTTGTGCGTCCGCTTGGCGCTCCCAAGGCGTCGGCGGCGCATGCCGCGGCCCAGCACTCGGTCCGCGTGCGCGCTCAATTGCTCGATCGGCTCGTCAATCAGGCAGGCGAGGTGATGATCACCCGCTCACGGCTGGAGTCGCGACTGGGGCTGCTCAAAGGCTCGATGGGCGATCTTTCCATCAACCTTGACCGTCTTCGTCAGCAACTGCGCGATATTGAAGTGCAGTCGGAATCGCAGATGCAGTCGCGTCTGGCCTTGTCAAAGGACAGCGCGGCGGGTTTCGATCCTCTCGAATTCGATCGCTTTACGCGGGTCCAGGAACTGACCCGCATGATGGCCGAATCGGTCAATGACGTGGCCACCGTGCAGCGCAACCTGCAGCGCGTCGTGGAAGGAACCGAGGACGATTTGATCGCCCAGGGTCGGCAGGCGCGGGAGCTGCAACGCGATTTGCTGCGCACCCGCATGGTGGAATTCGAGGGCATTGCAGAGCGGCTGTACGCGGTGGTGCGCCAGTCGTCCAAGGAAACCGGCAAACAGATCAAATTGGACATCACCGGCGGTTCCATCGAAATGGACCGCGGCGTGCTGGACCGCATGACGCCCGCCTTCGAGCATCTGCTGCGAAACTGTGTTGCGCACGGTATTGAATTGCCCGATGTCCGCACGGCTGCTGGCAAGCCTGCCATGGGCACGGTCAGCGTGGCTTTGCGCCATGAGGGCAACGACGTTTCTGTCGAATTCCGGGACGATGGTGCGGGCCTCAATCTCGCGGCTATCCGAAGCCGTGCGGTTGCGCAGGGCATCATTGCTTTACCGTCGGATGCCAGCGACGAAGAAGCTGCCAACCTGATCTTCATGCCGGGCTTCACCACGGCAAGCGAAGTCACAGAATTGTCCGGCCGCGGAATCGGGATGGACGTGGTGCGTGCCGAGGTTCAAGCTCTGGGCGGTCGCATCGAGACCCATAGTGAGGCGGGCGCCGGTGCGGCCTTTCGCATGGTTCTGCCGCTCACGACGGCGGTGACGCAGGTGGTCATGCTGCGCGCCGGTGAACTTGCATTCGGTGTCCCAGCCAATGTCGTTGAGTTGGTTCGCCGGGTGCCTGTAGCCGATATCGAGGCGGCCTACAAAACGGGTCAGTTTGACGTTGCGGGCGAAAGCGTTCCTTTCTTCTGGGCCGGGGCGCTTCTGCAGGCGTCCAGGCGCAGCCAGGAAGGTGCGGGAAAGACGCGTCCGGTGGTCATTTTCCGCAGTGCCTCGCAGCGAATTGCGATGCACGTGGACGATGTGCTGGGAAACCAGGAAGCCGTGGTGAAAAACCTCGGGCCACAACTCTCTCGGCTGCCCGGGTTGGCCGGGATGTCGGTGCTCGCGTCAGGCGCAGTGGTGCTGATCTACAACCCGGTTGCTTTGGCTACCGTCTATGGAGAGCAACTGCGGGGTCTGCAGGAATCCGGGGTAGCCAGCGAACCAAGCAGGGGCGCAGCGGTCCCGGCAGCGCCAGTGGCGCCAGCAGGGAAGGTCCCGTTGGTGCTCGTGGTGGACGATTCAATCACCGTGCGCCGCGTCACACAGCGTTTGCTGCTCCGTGAGGGCTACCGCGTGGCGCTCGCTGCCGACGGTCTGCAAGCGCTTGAACGCCTGCAGGAAGAGCGTCCCACGGTGGTGCTGTCGGACATCGAGATGCCGCGCATGGACGGCTTCGACCTAGCACGCAATATCCGTGCCGATGCCACGCTGCGCGATCTTCCCATCGTCATGATCACTTCGCGCATTGCCCAAAAGCACCGTGACCACGCGATCGAACTGGGTGTCAACCACTATCTTGGAAAGCCTTACTCCGACGAGGAATTGCTCAGCCTGGTCAGGCACTACGCCCAGGCTGTCACGGACGAGGCCGTGAGCGCTTGATGAGTGGCGACCCGGAGCGGCCCCTGCATGGCGCGGCGGGGCCGGCTTTTGCAAGTCTGCTCGACCTGCTGACCGCCATGGTTCGCGAGGAGGCTTCGGACCTGTTCCTGATCGCAGGAGCGCCCCCCACGGTGCGCCGACACGGGGAGTATCTGACGCTTAAGCAAGCCATTCTGTCCGGTCCGGATATCCAGGCTTTTGCCGCTTCGGTCACGAGTGCAGCTCAGGCGGAGGTGTTTGAAACCCGCAAGGAATGCGACTTGGCTCTGCAGCTGCCGGGGACAGGGCGCTTTCGCGTCAACCTGCACATGCAGCGGGGACAGCCCGGCATGGTGGTGCGCTATGTTTCGTCGCACATCGCTTCCATCGAAGCCTTGGGCTTGCCCCCCGCAGTGCAGCAGCTCGCGTTTCTCAAGCGTGGACTGGTACTGGCCGTGGGCGCCGCTGGCGCCGGCAAAACTACTACATTGGCCGCTTTGCTTGACCACCGCAACGCGCGCATTCCGGGTCACATTCTCACCATCGAGGATCCCATCGAGTATGTGCATACGCACCAGCGCTCCCTGGTGACCCAGCGAGAGGTGGGACTCGATACCTTGTCGTACGACGAAGCCTTGCGCCACGCCATGCGCGAAGCGCCCAGCGTGATCATGATCGGCGAAATTCGCGACCGCGAGACCATGCAGCACGCAATGCATTACGCCGAGTCCGGCCATCTGTGTGTTTCCACCCTGCATGCCAACAACGCCAGCCAGTCGATTCAGCGCATCCTCAATTTCTTTCCGGACACGGCGCACGCGCAAATTCTGCTGGACCTTTCGCTCAATTTAAAGGCAGTGATTGCGCAGCGTCTGCTCCCCGGCCTGCATACCCGCCAGGTGCCGGCGGTGGAACTTCTGTTACTCACCAATTTCGTCGCGGATTTGCTGCAGAAAGGCCAGATTCACGAGATTCGCACGGCACTGGAACGAAGCAGTCAGGTGGGGATGTGCACCTTTGACCAGTCGCTGTTTGCGCTCTTTGAGCGGGGCGCCATCAGCCGCGATGAAATGCTGGCCCATGCGGACAACCGAACCGATCTGACGCTGCGCCTGCGCCTCGCTGCGGGCGCGCCGCTGGAAGTCTCCGGGATGCGCATGGCCGACCTGGAGCCCAATTCGGGGGGCACGTCGTCTCCCGCGCCCCTGGGCTGACGCTTCGCTCAGGTAGCGTCGCGTGTGTGGTCCCTCACCACCGCGTAGCGCGCCAGCGTGCGTTCACGCGCCTGCGCGTGGTCAACGATCGGCAGCGGATAGTTCCCTCCCAGCACCACGTCCGCCGTGCGCAATGCATCGGGGGGCGCGGTCCATGGCGCGTGGATATGTTTGTCGCTCAAAGCTGCGAGCTGTGGCAGATAGCGGCGGATAAAGCGGCCCTGGGGATCGAACTTGAGGCTTTGGGTGACCGGGTTGAAGATCCGAAACCAGGGCTGGGCATCGCAACCGCTCGAACTTGCCCACTGCCATCCGCCATTGTTTGACGCGAGTTCATAGTCATTGAGCAGTTCTGCAAAATAGGCCTCTCCGCGGCGCCAGTCCAAGCCCAGGTCTTTCACCAGGAAGCTGGCCACCACCATGCGCAGGCGGTTGTGCATGTAGCCTGTTTGATTGAGCTGCTCCATGGCGGCGTCCACCAGCGGGTAGCCGGTCTGTCCAGTTTGCCAGGCGGTCCAGAGGGCGTCGGCCTGTGCGCCCGTCTCCCAGGCAATGGCGTCGTAGGCCGGCTTGAAACTGCGCTCCATGGCGTGGGGGAAGTGCGCCATCAGCTGCTGGTAGAAATCGCGCCAGATCAGTTCCGACAACCAAGTGGCGGCGCCCGGGCTACCGGCCTGCATGCGCTCGTAGGCGTCGCGCGCCAGTTCGCGGATGGAGAGGGTGCCAAACCTCAGATGGACGCCCAGATAGCTGGGCCCTTTAACGGCTGGAAAATTCCGAGCGCGGTCATAGGTGTCAATGCGGGCGGCGAAGTCCTGCCACAGCGCCCGCCCACCCGAGGTGCCGGACGGCACCTTCAAAGCGAGTTCTTCGCTGGGGCCGAAGCCGATCGCAGTGAGACTGGGCACGCCTGCCTGCGCCCAAGGAGGGCAGGGCGCAAGATTCCCTTGACCGTCGGGTACGGCGTAGGGGGTCAAGAAGTACTCGCTGATCTCGCGCAGCCATGCATTTTTGTACGGCGTGAACACCGTGTACGGCGTCCCCGCTTGCGTCAGCAGCTCGGAGCGCTCAAACACCGTATGGTCCTTGAACAGCCGCAACTCACGCCCTTGCTGCGCCAGCGCCGTGCGTACGTGTGCATCGCGCTCCAGTGCTGCAGGCTCGTCGTCCCGGCCGGCGTACACCGCCTGCACGTCCAGCCTTTGGGCCAGCTCAGGCACGGCCGTTCGCGCGCACGCGTGGAGCACGATCAATCCGGCATGGGCGTCGTGCGACAGGGCGCGCAAGGCCTGATCGAGATCGCACAGGCTTTCACGGATGAAGCGCACACGCCGGTCGGCGCGCGGCAGACGCGCGAGGATGTCTTCGTCAAACACAAATACGCAATGCACCTGGGCACACTCGCGCAGGGCATGGAGCAGTGCAGGGTGGTCATGCGCGCGCAGATCGCGCCGGAACCACACCAGTCCGCAGGAAAGGGGTGAAGGCATGTTGATCGTAAAATCGACGAATGTCCGCTGATTTTGCGCCCATGAACCTCACGAACCACTTCCTGATTGCCATGCCCGGCATGCAGGACGCTTCGTTTGCGCGCAGCGTGGTTTATGTGTGCGAGCACAGCGAGCGCGGCGCGCTTGGTCTGATCATCAACAAGCCTACCGACATCAACCTCGATGGCTTGTTTGAGAAGGTCGAACTGTCGCTGGGGCGGAGCGATCTGCAGGGCGCGCCGGTCTTTCTTGGCGGACCGGTGCAGACCGAGCGCGGATTCGTCTTGCACGAACGGGTGCAGCTCGAATCTGATAATGAGCCAGCCTACGCGTCCACCATGGTGATTCCCGGCGGACTGGAGATGACTACCTCCAAGGACGTACTGGAGGCGCTGGCCACCGGCGCTGGCCCACGCCGCGTGCTGGTGACCTTGGGCTACTCCTCCTGGGGCGAAGGGCAGCTGGAATCGGAAATGGCCGAGAACAGCTGGTTGAGCGTCGGGGCCGATCTGGCGGTGATTTTTGATACCCCGGTGGACTCGCGCTACGACAGCGCCCTGGGATTGCTGGGGCTCGAAGCCTGGCGGCTCGCCCCTGGGGCAGGCCGCGCATGACGCAGGGAAGCGCACGCGCAGAGGCGCCGGCGGTTCCCTCCCACTGCCAGAGTTTTCTGGCCTTTGATTTTGGTCTCAAGCGCACCGGGGTCGCCATTGGCACGCGGATGCTGCGCAGTGCCAGCCCGCAGCCCACGGTGCGCGCCGAAGGCGAGGCGCGGTTCATCGCAGTGGCCGAGCGCATTCGCGAATGGCAACCCGACGCCCTGGTGGTCGGCGTTCCCTACCACCCGGACGGGGCGAGCCACGAGAACACGCGCCGTGCTCAGCGCTTTGCGCGGCAATTGCATGGGCGATTTCACTTGCCGGTCTTCGAGGTGGACGAGCGTTACAGCACCACCGAGGCGCTGTCGCAAGGCGCAAAGGACGCGGATGCCGCGTCGGCTTGCATCATTCTGGAGCAATTTTTGAGGACTCTTCCATGACAACCCGTTCCGCAAGCGACGCTCCGCCGGGCGGCCTGTCGCTCGATGCCGAGGCGCTCTACCTGGCGCTTGTCGATGGCGTGCGTGCACTTCGCCGCTCCGATACGCAACTGGCCGGTATTGCCTCGGGCGGCGCCTGGCTGGCCGAACGCCTGCAGCGCGATCTCGGCCTCGCAGGCGACGCCGGCATTCTCTCGTCGAGCATGCACCGCGATGATTTTGCCCAACGCGGCTTGGCCGCCAGCACCCAGACGCGCCTGCCCTTCGATGTCAACGGAGCCGACATCCTGCTGCTGGACGATGTGCTCTACACCGGTCGCACCGTGCGCGCCGTGCTCAACGAGCTCTACGACTACGGCAGGCCGGCGCGGGTGCGGCTGGCAGTGCTGGTGGACCGGGGCGGGCGTGAGCTGCCTGTGCAGGCCGATTTCGCTGCGGCCCGTGTCACGCTGCCGCCATCGCAGGCCCTGGCCTTGGCGCAGGCGGGCGCAGGCGGGTTCGTATTTGAACTGCGGGAGGCCGAGCCGTGCTGAACCAGCGCAACCCCCAACTCAATCGCAATGGCGAGCTGATCCATCTGCTCTCTGTCGAGGGTTTGCCGCGCGACATCGTCACGCACATTCTTGATACGGCCGCGACCTTTGTGTCGGTCAACGACCGCGAAGTCAAAAAGGTACCGCTGCTGCGTGGCAAGAGTGTTTTCAACCTGTTTTTCGAAAACAGCACGCGCACCCGAACCACGTTCGAGATTGCGGCCAAGCGCCTGTCGGCCGATGTGTTCAATCTCGACATTGCACGCTCTTCGGCCAGCAAGGGCGAGTCGCTCCTGGATACCATCGCCAATCTCTCGGCCATGGCCGCGGACCTGTTTGTGGTGCGGCACAGCGAGTCGGGCGCGCCCTATCTGATCGCGCAGCATGTGGCGCCGCATGTGCACGTGATCAATGCCGGAGACGGACGCCATTCGCACCCCACGCAAGGCCTGCTCGACATGCTGACCATTCGGCATTTCAAAAAGGATTTTTCCAATCTCACCGTCGCCATCGTAGGCGACGTGCTGCACTCGCGCGTGGCACGCTCGGACATCCATGGCCTCACCACGCTCGGCTGCCCGGAAGTGCGCGTCGTCGGGCCACGCACCCTGGTGCCCGCCGACATGGCGCCCATGGGTGTGCGCGTCTGTCATACGCTGGAAGAAGGGCTCAAGGATGCCGACGTCGTCATCACCCTGCGCCTGCAGAACGAGCGCATGAGCGGCGCGTTGCTGCCTTCGAGCCAGGAGTATTTCAAGAGCTTTGGGGTCACGCCCGAACGCATGCGGCTGGCCAAGCCGGACGCCATCGTCATGCACCCGGGGCCCATCAATCGCGGTGTCGAGATCCATTCCGCCGTCGTCGACGGTCCGCAAAGTGTGATCCTGCCGCAGGTGGGTTTTGGCATTGCGGTGCGCATGGCCGTGATGTCCATCGTGGCGGGAAACACCGCATAGGAAGAATGCTTCTGTTTTGATAGCTGCTAACGATTTATAGATAAGCGCTAGAGGCCAATTTTGCACTAAATTATGAAGATACTCATCCAGAACGGCCGGGTGCTCGACCCCGCCAGCGGCTTGGACCGGACCTGCGACGTGGCGCTGGCGGCGGGGCGCATTGTTGGCCTGGGCCGCACACCCGCCGATTTCGCGCCCGCGCGGCGCATCGACGCCGCCGGCTGCCTGGTGCTGCCGGGTCTGGTGGATCTCGCTGCCCGCCTGCGCGAGCCGGGACACGAGCACGAAGGCATGCTGGAGTCCGAAATGGCGGCGGCCATAGCCGGCGGTGTGACCAGTCTGGTCTGCCCGCCCGATACCGACCCGGTGCTCGACGAGCCGGGCCTGGTCGAAATGCTCAAGTTCCGCGCCGAGAAACTGCACCAGGCACGCCTGTTCCCGCTGGGCGCCCTGACCCGTGGGCTGGCCGGCGAGGTGTTGACCGAAATGGCCGAGCTGACCGAATCGGGCTGCGTGGGGTTCAGCCAGGCCGAGGTGGCCTTGGCGAGCAACCAGGTGCTGCAGCGCGCGCTGCAGTACGCCGCCACCTTTGGCTACACGGTATGGCTGCGTCCGCAAGACCTGAGTCTGGGCAAGGGCGTAGCCGCCAGTGGCGCTCTGGCCACCCGCCTGGGCTTGGCCGGCATCCCCGTGGCCGCAGAAACCATTGCCATGCACACCATCTTTGAGCTGCTGCGCGGCACGCAGGCGCGTGTGCACCTGTGCCGCATCAGCAGCGCAGCCGGCGTGGAACTGGTGCGCCGCGCCAAGCAAGAAGGTTTGGCCGTCACCTGCGACATCAGTGCCAACAGCCTGCACCTGACAGAAAACGACATCGGTTTCTTTGACAGCCGCGCCCGCCTCGCGCCGCCCCTGCGCCAGCAGCGCGATCGCGATGCGCTGGCTGCGGGGCTCCTGGACGGAACCATCGATGCGCTGGTCTCGGACCACAACCCGGTGGACGAAGACGCCAAAACCTTGCCCTTTGCCGAGGCCGAGCCCGGCGCCACGGGCCTGGAGCTGCTGCTCAGCCTTGCCCTCAAATGGTCTCAGGAGGCTGGCGTACCGCTGGCGCGTGCGCTGGGCGTGGTGACCTGCGAGCCGGCGCGGGTGCTCGGTGCGGCGCTCGGAACCTTGTCTGCCAGCGTGGGCAAGCTGGTGGAGGGGGGCGTGGGCGATCTGTGCATTGTCGATCCGCAGGCCCATTGGACGGTGGCGCCTGGCACGCTGTGCAGCCAGGGAAAGCACACACCGTTTGGTGGCTATGAGCTTCCTGGACGCGTGCGCTTCACGCTGGTGGGCGGACAGGTCGCGTTTGAGCGCGATTGAGGACTGGGCGGATTGCCGAGCGGCAAAGGCCGTTCGGACGGTAGCCGGCAGCGCCTGAAGCGGACATATTCCACGCTTTGGCGGCGCAATCTTCGTCAGGACTTGCCCCGCAGGCGGTCCGCGCTTATGGTTCGCCCTTTCGCCAGTCCGCAATCTGCGGATCTATTTAGACAGGGAGGGTCCATGAACATCGTCGAGCGCGCCAAATCCATCTTGCTTTCCCCCCGGCCGACCTGGGAGGTGATCGATACCGAGCAGACCGATACCGCAAGCCTTTACACCGGCTACCTGATGATTCTTGCGGCCATTCCTGCAGTCTGCGGGTTCATTGGCATGTCGATCATCGGGATGGGGATGTTTGGCGTGTCCATGCGCGTTCCCTTCCTTGCGGGCCTGGCCAACATGCTCGTGTCATACGTGCTGAGCCTGGTGGGCGTGTACGTGCTGGCCGTCCTCATCGACCTGCTTGCGCCGCGCTTTGGCGGGGTGAGCAGCCGCATTCAGGCATTGAAAGTGGCGGTGTATGCCAGCACCGCGGCCATGCTGGGGGGGGTGTTTGCGCTGCTTCCCATGCTGGCCATGCTGAGCGTGCTCACCGGCCTCTACTCCGTTTACCTGCTCTACGCTGGCCTGCCGATTCTGATGAAGAGCGCGCGCGAGAAGTCGGTGGCCTATACCGCGGTGGTGATCGTCGCTGCCATCGTGCTCGGCCTGATCGTGGGTGCCATCAATGCGCTCTTCATGCCGCGCGGCGCCGGGCCTTGGGCTGCTGGCGATACACCCGTGGTCTCGGTGCGCACGCCAGGCGGCGAGGTCACCATCGATGGGGCGGGCGTGGCCGCCATGCAGCGCAAGATGGAAGAAGCGGCGCGCAGCATGGAGAAGGCCAGTGCGCAGAAAGATCCCGCAGCCATGGCCGCCGCCACGCGCGATGCCACTGCAGCGGCCGCCGGCATGTTGGGAGGCGGCAAGGCCCTGGGCGCCCAAACGCTCAAGGCAGCGTTGCCGGAACAGCTCGGTGATCTGGCGCGCACTGGCTTTGAAGTGCAGGATGGCGCCGCGTTGGGACTGCCCACCAGCCAGGCCAGCGCAGACTACGGAAGTGGCAATCGCACAGTGCACGTGGAGATCATGGATCTGGGCGGCCTGGGCGCCATGGCGGCAGCGGCTTTCGGCTTGGCCCAAGGCGAAAAGGAAGACCAGCACCATGCGGAGAAGACATGGCAAGAAGGCGGGCGCATCCTGCACGAGAGCTACGCCAAGGACGGCAGCTCGGCGGAGCACAAGATGGCGCTCAAGAACGGCGTTCTGGTCAGCATTTCTGCGGACAACATGGATATTGCCGCGCTGCGCAACGTGGCATCGCAGCTCGATATTGCTGCCCTGGAGCGCCTGCAGCGTCCAGCGAACTGAGCCGCCGCGCCAGCCGGCTTCGGCGCGATGGAGTGTGCACTCGGGGGCGACCGATAAAATCGTCGCCTGTCTGCCACCCGGTGCCCGCCCATGACTTCGTCTCTCTGTTCACCTGCGGGTGTCCCATCTTTATGCAGCGAGGCCGATGACGGCGTCGTGCAAGACACTGTGCGCTGGCTGGAGCGTGCGGTGATCGGCCTGAACCTGTGCCCGTTCGCCAAAGGCGTCCACAGCAAACAGCAAATCCACTATGTGGTGTGCCGCGCAAACCGTGCTGAGGACGTGCTGGCCGTCCTGGAGGCCGAATTGCTTGCCCTTGCTGCGCTGCCCGCGCAGGAACGCGATACCAGCTTGCTGATGCTTCCAGACGGCATGGCGGATTTCCTGGATTTCAATGATTTCCTGGACGAATGCGAATCCTTGCTCAACTCGATCGGCCTCGCTGGGGTCTTGCAGATTGCCAGTTTTCATCCCCAATTTCGCTTTGCTGGAACGGCCGAGGACGATGTGGGTAACTGTACCAACCGCGCCCCCTACCCCACGCTGCATCTGCTGCGCGAGGAAAGCATTGACCGTGCTGTGGAAGCCTTTCCGCAGGCGGAAGCAATTTTTGAACGCAACGTGGAACGGCTTGAAGAACTGGGCATGGACGGCTGGACTGCATTGGATGTGGCTGCCCGGCGCGCTCCAGTGGGTGAGGGGGAAGGCGTATGAAGGCGCGCAAGGCAGCAAAAGCACCCGACAGCGTGGTGGCCGAGATACCCGAACTGCGGCCCGGGCAGTCGGTGGAACTGCTCAAAGAGCTGCATATCCTGACAAGGGACGGGCGCCTGAACCAGGATTCGCGCCGCAAGCTCAAGCAGGTAAGCCACTTGTTCCAGTTCATTGAGCCGCTGCTCGAAGAGGCGGCGGCCCAAGGGCATGCTCCTTCGCTGGCCGATCACGGCGCTGGCAAATCGTATCTCGGCTTCATTCTGTACGACCTGTATTTCCAGGCGCTGGGGCGCGGGCAGATCTATGGCATTGAGACGCGCAGTGAGCTAGTGGACAAATCGCGGCAGCTTGCAAAGCGCCTCGGCTTTGATCGCATGGCGTTTCTCAACCTATCCGTGGCCGAATCGGCCGACGCGGCTGAACTGCCCGAGCGCATCGACATCGTCACTGCCTTGCACGCCTGTGACACCGCCACCGACGATGCCATTGCCTTCGGACTGCAAAAGCGCGCGCGCGCCATGGTGATCGTGCCCTGTTGCCAGGCGGAGGTAGCTGCGTGCCTGCGCGCCGGCAAAGCCCTGCAACTGGCGCGCACGCCCCTGGCCGAACTGTGGCGCCATCCGCTGCATACGCGCGAATTGGGCAGCCAGATCACCAATGTGCTGCGTTGCCTGTACCTGGAAGCCAGTGGCTACCAGGTCACAGTGACCGAGTTGGTAGGCTGGGAACACAGCATGAAGAACGAACTCATCATTGCCCGCTACACCGGCCAGCGAAAGCGCAGCGCCGCCGAGCGCCTGCGCGCCATCCTGGTGGAATTCGGCTTGGAACAAAGTTTGGGCGCACGCTTCGGGCTGGTGCCCACCCCAAGCGAGTAATTGGGAAATAATTGGGGTCAGACCCCCATTCGGGCGCATCGGAGCTTCCTCATGGCCAGACTGCCCAGACTTACGGTTCCCCATTGCCCGCACCATGTCATTCAGCGCGGCAACAACCGCCAGGTGATCTTTCAAGACGCGCAAGACTTTGAGCGCATGCTGGATACGGTGAAGGAGTACGCGCAGAAGTTTGCCGTGGCCGTGCACGCCTACGTTCTCATGCCCAACCACTTCCATTTGCTGGTCACGCCCACGACGGGCAATGGTCTGGCTCTGATGATGCAGGCCGTGGGACGCAGCTACGTGCGCTGGTTCAATCAACGCCATGCGCGCACCGGAACGTTGTGGGAGGGCCGCTACCGATCCACCTTGATTGAAGCCGAGCGCTATCTGCTCGCCTGCATGGTCTACATCGACCTCAACCCTGAGCGGGCGCGTCTCGTCCAGAATCTGACCGATTGGCCGTGGTCCAGTTGCGCGTTTCATCTGGGGCTGCGCAGCGATGGCTTGCTGACGCCCCATGCCTTGTACTGGGCGCTGGGCAACACCCCGTTCGCGCGCGAGGCGGCCTACCGGCAAATGCTTCAGACCGGACTTGATCGCGACCAAACGAATGCCTTGACCGACGCCACCTTGCGCGGCTGGGCGCTTGGCGGCGCAAAATTCGTTGCCGATCTGCACAGCAAAACCGCTCGCCGTGCTGTCAAGGCGAGTGCCGGGCGCCCTCGCATCGATAAAGAAACCAAAGCAGTTTGACCGGTTTGCGCATGCTGCATAAATAATTAGTGCTATCATTATTGATGCGTCCCTAATTTAGTTGGAATAAGATGAATTAAAAATTAATTGGAATCTGACCCCAATTATTTTTCTTGCATAGATATGCTGCAATGCACTAATCTCGGCTCCCCTGCGAAAAAACTGAGGAGTGCGCCATGACCACGGCCGCCGAGATTGAGCATCTGAAGCAACACGGGCTGTATTCGCCCGCCAACGAACACGACGCCTGCGGGCTGGGTTTTGTCGCCCATATCAAGGGGCACAAGCGCCACGACATCGTGACGCAGGCGCTCAAGATTCTTGAGAACATCGATCACCGGGGCGCCGTCGGCGCCGACAAGCTGATGGGCGATGGCGCGGGCATCCTGATCCAGATCCCGGACACGCTGTACCGCCAGGAAATGGCAGAGTCCGGCAAGGCGCCGGATGGCTCGGTGGGCGTCACCTTGCCTGCCGCTGGCGAATACGGTGTCGGCATGATCTTCCTGCCCAAAGAGCACGCCAGCCGCCTGGCCTGCCAGCAGGAGATGGAGCGCGCCATCAAGGCCGAGGGCCAGGTGCTGCTCGGCTGGCGCGACGTTCCGGTCAATCGCGACATGCCCATGTCGCCCGCAGTGCGCGCCAAGGAGCCCATCCTGCGCCAGGTGTTCATCGGCCGCGGCAACGACGTCATCGTGCAGGACGCGCTCGAGCGCAAGCTCTATGTGATCCGCAAGACCGCCAGCGCCGCGATCCAGGCGCTGGGCCTCAAGCACAGCAAAGAGTATTACGTGCCGAGCATGTCGAGCCGCACCGTGGTCTACAAGGGCCTGCTGCTGGCGGATCAGGTGGGCAAGTACTACCTGGATTTGCAGGACGAACGCTGCGTCTCGGCTGTGGGTCTGGTGCATCAGCGGTTTTCCACCAACACCTTCCCCGAGTGGCCGCTGGCCCACCCCTACCGCTACGTGGCGCACAACGGCGAGATCAACACCGTCAAGGGCAACTACAACTGGATGAAGGCGCGCGAAGGCGTGATGGCTTCGCCGGTGCTGGCGGCTGACCTGCAAAAGCTCTATCCGATCAGCTTTGCCGATCAGTCGGACACGGCCACCTTCGACAACTGCCTGGAGCTGCTCACCATGGCTGGCTACCCGATCAGCCAGGCCGTGATGATGATGATTCCCGAGCCCTGGGAGCAGCACACCACGATGGACCCGCGCCGGCGCGCGTTCTACGAATACCACGCCGCCATGCTCGAGCCCTGGGATGGCCCGGCTTCCATCGTGTTCACCGATGGCCGCCAGATCGGCGCCACGCTGGACCGCAACGGCCTGCGGCCCTCGCGCTATTGCATTACCGACGATGACCTGGTCGTCATGGCGTCGGAATCGGGCGTGCTGCCGATTCCCGAAAACAAGATCGTGCGCAAGTGGCGTTTGCAGCCCGGCAAGATGTTCCTCATCGACCTGGAACAAGGCCGCATGATCGACGACGACGAGCTCAAGGCCAACGTCGTCAATACGAAGCCGTACAAGCAGTGGATCGAGAACCTGCGCATCAAGCTCGACAGCATCGTCGAGACGGAGCCCGTTGCAGGCCAAGAGCCCGCGCGCGAGCAAAAAGATGGCGAGCCGAAGGCCGGTCCGTCCTTGCTGGATCGCCAGCAGGCCTTTGGCTACACCAAGGAAGACATCAAATTCTTGCTGGCCCCCATGGCCAGGAACGGCGAAGAAGGCATTGGTTCCATGGGCAACGACAGCCCGCTGGCCGTGCTCTCTGGCCGCAACAAGCCGCTGTACAACTACTTCAAGCAGCTGTTTGCCCAGGTGACGAATCCGCCGATCGACCCGATCCGCGAGGCCATCGTCATGTCGCTCAACAGCTTCATCGGCCCCAAGCCCAACCTGCTCGACATCAACCAGGTCAATCCGCCGATGCGGCTGGAAGTCAGCCAGCCGATCCTCAATCGAGCCGACATGGCCAAGCTGCGCGATATCGCGCGCCATACACAGGGCAAGTTCCGCAGCAGCGTGATCGACATCACCTACCCCTTGCTGTGGGGGCGTGAGGGGGTCGAAGCCAAGCTGGCGTCCCTCTGCGCGCAGGCTGTGGATGCCATCAAGGGCGGCGCCAATATTCTGATCATCAGCGACCGCGCGCTGAGCGCGACCCGGGTGGCGATTCCTTCGCTGCTGGCGCTCTCAGCCATCCACCAGCACCTGGTGCACGAGGGCCTGCGCACCACCACGGGTCTGGTGGTCGAGACCGGCACGGCGCGCGAAGTACACCACTTTGCCGTGCTCGCCGGCTACGGCGCCGAGGCCGTGCATCCGTGGCTGGCCATGGAAACCCTGGCCGACATGCACAAGGACCTGAGCGGCGAGCTCTCAAGCGACAAGGCCATCTACAACTACGTCAAGGCGATCGGCAAGGGCCTGTCCAAGATCATGTCGAAGATGGGCGTGTCCACCTACATGAGCTACTGCGGCGCCCAGCTGTTTGAAGCCATCGGCATCTCCAGCGCCACGGTCCAGAAGTATTTCACCGGCACCTCCAGTCGGGTGGAAGGGATTGGCGTGTTCGAGATAGCCGAGGAAGCCATCCGCATGCACCAAGCGGCTTTCGGCGACAACCCGGTGCTGGAAAACATGCTGGACGCCGGCGGTGAATACGCCTGGCGCACGCGCGGCGAAGAGCATATGTGGACGCCCGACGCCATCGCCAAGCTGCAGCACAGCACACGCTCGAACAACTGGAGCACCTACAAGGAATACGCCCAGATCATCAATGACCAGAGCCAGCGCCACATGACCTTGCGCGGCTTGTTCGAGTTCAAGTTCGACCCGACCCAGGCGATCCCTGTGGACGAGGTGGAGCCCGCCAAAGAGCTCGTCAAGCGGTTTGCCAGCGGCGCCATGTCGCTGGGTTCTATTTCTACCGAAGCGCATGCCACACTGGCGGTGGCCATGAACCGCCTGGGCGGCAAGAGCAACACGGGCGAGGGCGGGGAAGATGCAGCGCGCTATCGCCAGGAACTCAAGGGCATCCCGATCAAGCAGGGCGACAGCCTGAAAAGCGTGATCGGCGCCGAGAACGTCGAGGTCGATCTGCCGTTGCTGGACGGCGATTCGCTGCGCAGCCGCATCAAGCAGGTGGCATCCGGGCGCTTTGGCGTCACGGCCGAATACCTCACCAGCGCCGACCAGATCCAGATCAAGATGGCCCAGGGTGCCAAGCCGGGCGAGGGCGGCCAGTTGCCCGGCGGCAAGGTCAGCAACTACATTGGCAAGCTGCGCCACAGCGTGCCGGGCGTCGGCTTGATCTCGCCCCCGCCGCACCACGACATCTACTCCATCGAAGACCTGGCCCAGCTCATTCACGACCTGAAGAACGTGGCGCCGCACGCCAGCATCAGCGTGAAGCTGGTGTCCGAGATCGGCGTGGGCACGGTGGCCGCAGGCGTCGCCAAGTGCAAGAGCGACCACGTGGTGATTGCCGGCCACGACGGCGGCACGGGTGCCTCGCCCTGGTCGTCCATCAAGCATGCCGGCAGCCCTTGGGAAATCGGCCTGGCCGAGACCCAGCAGACGTTGGTGCTGAACCGCTTGCGCGGCCGCATCCGCGTGCAGGCCGACGGCCAGATGAAGACCGGCCGCGACGTCGCCATTGGCGCGCTGCTGGGCGCCGATGAATTTGGCTTTGCCACGGCTCCGCTGGTGGTGGAAGGCTGCGTCATGATGCGCAAGTGCCACCTCAACACCTGCCCTGTTGGCGTGGCCACACAAGACCCGGTGCTGCGCAAGAAGTTCTCGGGACGGCCTGAGCATGTGGTGAACTACTTCTTCTTCGTGGCCGAAGAGCTGCGACAGATCATGGCGCAGCTCGGTATCCGCAAGTTCGACGACATGGTCGGCCGCAGCGACCTGCTCGACATGCGCAAAGGCCTGGAGCACTGGAAGGCGAGCGGGCTTGATTTCTCGCGCTTGTTCGCTCAGCCCAAGGTGCCGGCCGACGTGCCGCGCTTTCATGTCGAAGCGCAAGACCACAACATCGAGCACACGCTGGACCGCAAGCTCATCGAGCGCAGCCGCCCCGCCATTGAAAAGGGCGAGCGCGTGCGTTTCATCGAGGTGGCGCGCAACGTCAACCGTTCGGTGGGCGCGATGCTCTCGGGCGCGGTCACCCGCGTGCACCCCGAAGGCTTGCCCGACGACAGCATCCATATCCAGCTCGAAGGCACCGGCGGCCAGTCGTTTGGCGCGTTTCTATGCCGCGGTATCACGCTGTACCTGATTGGCGACGCCAACGACTACACCGGCAAGGGCCTCTCCGGCGGTCGCATCGTGGTGCGCCCGAGCCTCGATTTCCGTGGTGAGGCTGCGCGCAATACCATCGTCGGAAACACCGTGATGTACGGCGCCACCAGCGGCTCAGCCTACTTCGCCGGTGTCGCTGGCGAGCGCTTTGCGGTGCGCCTCTCGGGCGCCACGGCAATGGTCGAGGGCACGGGCGACCACGGCTGCGAGTACATGACGGGCGGAACCGTGGTGGTGCTGGGCAAGACCGGGCGCAACTTTGCTGCTGGCATGAGTGGCGGCGTGGCCTACGTGTACGACGAGGACGGCCAATTCGACACGCGCTGCAACATGGCCATGGTGACGCTCGAGCGCATCCTGCCCCACGACGAGCAGCAGGCCAGCCACGCGCGCGCCACCTGGCACCTGGGCCAGAGCGATGAAGAGCAGCTCAAACGCCTGCTTGAAGAGCACAACCGCTACACCGGCAGCAAGCGCGCTCGCGAGCTGCTGGACAACTGGGCAGCGTCGCGCAGCAAGTTCGTCAAGGTGTTCCCCACCGAATACAAGCGCGCACTGTCGGAAATGTACGAGCGCCAAGTGCTGGAAGACTCGTCTACGCCGCCCGTGGCCGGGCCTGAACTGACAGCCGTAGCCGCGAAGTAAGCGCCGACGTCTCACGAGGAAAAGAACATGGGAAAGATCACTGGTTTCATGGAGTACGACCGCATCGAAGAGGGCTACCCGCCCGTCACCGAGCGCGTCAAGAACTACAAGGAATTCGTCATCGGCATCACCGATGCGCAGGCCAAAGTACAAGGCGCGCGCTGCATGGACTGCGGCACGCCGTTCTGCGTCAGCGGCTGCCCGGTCAACAACGTCATTCCGGACTTCAACGATCTGGTCTACCAGAGCGACTGGAAGAGCGCGTTCACGGTGCTCGATTCGACCAACAACTTCCCCGAGTTCACCGGCCGCATTTGCCCCGCCCCGTGCGAGGCGGCCTGCGTGCTCAACATCAACGACGATGCTGTGGGCATCAAGAGCATCGAGCACGCCATCATCGACCGCGCCTGGGAGCACGGTTGGGTGACGCCCAAAGTGCCAGAGCACAAGACCGGCAAGCGCATCGCCGTGGTGGGGGCTGGCCCCGCCGGCATGGCAGCAGCGCAGCAGCTGGCGCGTGTGGGCCATGACGTGACGCTGTTTGAAAAAAACGACCGCATCGGCGGCCTGCTGCGTTACGGCATCCCGGATTTCAAGCTCGACAAGGTGCACATCGACAAGCGCGTGGCGCAGATGGAGGCCGAGGGCGTGGTGTTTCGCACCGGCGTTTTTGTCGGCAGTGCGCAGGATGGCCTTGGCAAAGACTCCAAGGTGAACAACTGGGCCAAGGAAACCATCACGCCCGAGCAACTGCGCCAAGACTTTGACGCCGTGCTGCTGACCGGCGGCGCCGAGCAGTCGCGCGACCTGCCGGTGCCTGGGCGCGACCTCGCCGGCATCCACTTCGCCATGGAATTTCTGCCGCAGCAGAACAAAGTCAACGCTGGCGACAAGCTCAAGGGCCAGATCCGCGCCGATGGCAAGCATGTCATCGTCATCGGCGGCGGCGACACCGGCAGCGATTGCGTGGGCACCAGCAACCGCCACGGCGCGGCCAGCGTCACGCAGTTCGAAGTCATGCCCATGCCGCCCGAGGTGGAGAACCGGCCGCTGACCTGGCCTTACTGGCCGATCAAGCTGCGCACCAGCTCCAGCCACGTTGAAGGCTGCACGCGCGAGTTCGCCATCTCCACCAAGGAGTTCACTGGCGAGAAAGGCAAGGTCAAGGGTCTGACCACCGTGCAGGTGGAATTCAAGGACGGCAAGCTGACCGAGGTGGAAGGCACGCAAAAGCACTATCCCGCCGATCTGGTCCTGCTTGCCATGGGCTTCGTCAACCCGGTCGCTGCGGTGCTCGACGCCTTTGGCATCGAGAAAGACGGCCGCGGCAATATCCGCGCCAGCACCGAGGAGGGCGGCTACGTCACCAATTTGCCGGGCGTGTTTGCGGCAGGCGATATTCGCCGAGGGCAAAGCCTGGTGGTGTGGGCGATTCGAGAAGGCCGGCAAGCGGCGCGCTCGGTGGACCAGTTCCTGATGGGATCGAGCGAGCTGCCTCGCTAAGACGTTCCGGGTTCGGCCTTCTCGAACCGCCCAGGGGGCGCAGGATGGTGCTGCAGGCTGGCCGCCCGCAGCGCGCGAAGGCCGGCAAGCGGCGCGCTCGGTGGACCAGTTCTTGATGGGTTCGAGCGAGCTGCCTCGCTAAGACGTTCCGGGTTCGGCCTTCTCGAACCGCCCAGGGGGCGCAGGATGGTGCTGCAGGCTGGCCGCCCGCAGCGCGCGAAGGCCGGCAAGCGGCGCGCTCGGTGGAC
>Ga0207971_100052_pt1 | contig 129177 bp, 113 predicted proteins | sample LakWasMet56_HOW8_2_FD_183890 | JGI IMG/M metagenome (GOLD analysis project Ga0207971, IMG submission 183890) | Freshwater sediment methanotrophic microbial communities from Lake Washington under simulated oxygen tension - Sediment Metagenome... | ecosystem: Environmental > Aquatic > Freshwater... | reverse complement strand
GAATTCTAACTCTTATATAAGAGCTATTGCCATATTCAAGGCCCCCACGCAGCAAGCTCGGCTTGCTGCCGCATTGCAGTGATGCGCAATCGTCAACAGCGCAGCGCAGCATCCGCCCTAGAATTGCCTCTCATTTTTGCGCTGGCGCGAGCCACCGCGCCCGCCCTGGAGAACCCCACATGACCGCATTGATCGAGGCTGCCTCGCCCCACGTGATGAACACCTATGGCCGCGTGCCGATCGCGCTGGAGCGCGGCCAGGGCTGCCGCGTGTGGGACGTGAACGGCAAGGAATACCTCGACGCATTGGCCGGCATTGCGGTCAACACGCTGGGCCACAACCACCCGCAACTCGTGCCGGCGCTGTGTGACCAGATCGGCAAGCTGATCCACACCTCCAACTATTACCACGTCCCTGGCCAGGAGCAACTGGCCGCCAAGCTGGTCGCGCTGTCTGGCATGAGCAAGGTGTTTTTCTGCAATTCAGGGCTGGAGGCCAACGAGGCCGCACTGAAGATTGCCCGCAAGTACGGCGTGGACCGCGGCATCGCCAAGCCGCAGATCGTCGTGTACGAGAAGGCCTTCCATGGCCGCTCGATTGCCACCATGTCGGCCACCGGCAACCCGAAGATCCACAGCGGCTTCGGCCCGCTGGTCGAGGGCTTCATCCGCGTACCGATCAACGACATTGCCGCCATCAAGGCCGCTACCGAAGGCAACCCGGACGTCGTCGCCGTGTTCTTCGAGACGATTCAGGGCGAAGGCGGCGTACACCCCATGCGCGTGGAATACCTGCGCGAGCTGCGCCAGCTGTGCGACGAGCGCGAGTGGCTCATGATGATCGACGAAGTGCAGTGCGGCATGGGCCGCACCGGCAAGTGGTTTGCCCACCAATGGGCCGGCATCGTGCCCGACGTGATGCCGTTGGCCAAAGGCCTGGGCTCGGGCGTACCCGTCGGCGCCGTGGTCACTGGCCCGAAGGCGGCCGAGGTGCTGCAACCGGGCAACCATGGCACCACCTTTGGCGGCAACCCGCTGGCCATGCGCGCGGGCAACGAGACCATCCGCATCATGGAAGAAGACGGCCTGCTGGCGAACGCCGCGGGGGTGGGCCAGCATCTGATGGCGGCGCTGCAGCGCGAGCTGGGAGGCTTGCCGGGCGTGAAGGAGATTCGCGGCCAGGGCCTGATGATCGGCGTCGAGCTGGCCAAGCCCTGCGGCGCACTGGTGGCACGCGCCGCCGAGGCCGGGCTGCTGATCAGCGTGACGGCTGAGAATGTGATCCGCATCGTGCCCGCCCTGATCCTCACTCCCGACGAAGCCGATGAAATCGCCACACGGCTTGCCCCCCTGGTGCAGGCTCTGCTGGCCGAATGAAGCGCACAGTGCGCCTGATGCCATGAAACACTATCTTCAATTCAATGACCTGGATGCCAACGAGTACGCGTACCTCTTCGAGCGCGCTGCGCTGATCAAGAAGAAGTTCAAGTCCTACGAAAAGCACCACCCGCTGGTGGACCGCACGCTGGCCATGATTTTCGAGAAGGCCAGCACGCGCACCCGCGTGAGCTTCGAGGCCGGCATGTACCAGATGGGCGGCAGCGTCGTGCACCTGACCACCGGCGACAGCCAGCTCGGCCGCGCCGAGCCCATTGAGGACAGTGCCAAGGTCATCAGCCGCATGGTCGACCTGGTGATGATCCGCACCTTTGAGCAGACCAAGATCGAGCGCTTTGCCGAACATTCGCGCGTGCCCGTCATCAACGGCCTGACCAACGAGTTCCACCCGTGCCAGATCCTGGCCGACATCTTTACCTTTCTTGAGCACCGCGGCACGAATTCGGAAGGCAAGCCCGACCTGGCTTGCCTGGCCGGCAAGACGGTGGCCTGGGTAGGCGACGGCAACAACATGGCCAACACCTGGCTGCAAGCCGCCGCCCTGCTCGGCTTCAAAGTGCACGTCAGCACGCCGCGCGGCTACGAAATTGACGAGAAAATGGCCGTTGGCGCAGACGGGACAAGCGCTAGTAGCTATCAATTTTTTAGCAATCCACTGGACGCCTGCAAGGACGCAGACCTGGTCACCACCGACGTCTGGACCAGCATGGGCTACGAGGCCGAGAACGAGGCGCGCAAAAAGGCCTTTGCCGACTGGTGCGTAGACCAGGAAATGATGGCCGCCGCCCGCCCCGACGCCCTTTTCATGCACTGCCTGCCGGCCCACCGCGGCGAGGAAGTCGCCGCCGACGTCATCGACGGCCCCCAATCCGTCGTCTGGGATGAGGCGGAAAACAGGATGCACGTGCAGAAGGCACTCATGGAGTACCTTCTGCTCGGCCGGGTTGCATGAAATGCAAGCCGGTGGCGCGCCAGCGCCGGCATCCTGTTTCGGCGCAGGCTCCTATCCGCGCAGCGGATGTGAAGCAGCCGCAGGCTGCGCGCCGAAGCCAAAATCGCATGCACGTGCAGAAGGCACTCATGGAGTACCTTCTGCTCGGCCGGGTTGCATGAAATGCAGGCCGGTGGCGCGCCAGCGCCGGCATCCTGTTTCGGCGCAGGCTCATATCCGCGCGCAGCGGGTGTGAAGCAGCCGCAGGCTGCGCGCCGAAGCCAAAATCGCATGCACGGAAATTAATTGGAATCTGACCCCAATTCTTTGCACCCTTGCCTGAGCTGCGGCGCCTGCTGCGCGAGCTTTCGGGTGGATTTTTCGGTCTTCGAGCGCAGCGACCACGGCGGTGCGGTGCCGGATGGCCTCACGGTGGATGTCACCGACACCTTCTGCCGCATGCGCGGCACCGACCACAGTCCCCCCCGATGCGCTGCGCTGACCGGCACCATAGGCAAGCGCGCGGCCTGTGCGATCTACGAGTGGCGGCCTTCACCCTGCCGGGAATTTGCTGCGGGCTCCGAGGCCTGCGAGCGGGCACGCATGCGGCGCGGCTTGGCGCCCTACCCGTGCTGAGCGACTCGCCCAAGCCCATACGGGTTTGTAAAACCGCCTCAGTCCAGCGTCAGAATCGTTGACCCCGTGGTCTTGCGTGCTTCCAGATCGCGGTGCGCCTGCTGCACATCGCGCAGCGCATAACGCTGTGCAATATGAATCTTGACCTGCCCACTCTCGACGACCGCGAACAGTTCGTCCGCCATGGCCTGCGTACTCGCGCGCGTGGCAATGTGGGTAAACAAGGTCTGGCGCGTCACATAGAGCGAGCCGCGCCCGCCCAGTGACGCCGGCGCAAACGGCGGCACCGGCCCGGAGGCATTGCCAAAACTGGCCATCAGGCCGAAGGGGCGCAGGCAGTCGAGCGATTTTTCCCAGGTGTCCTTGCCCACCGAGTCGTACACCACCTTCACGCCCTGGCCTTGGGTGATTTCCTTGACCCGCGCGGCAAAGTCTTCGGTGCGGTAATTGATGGCATGCGCCGCACCGTTGGCCAGCGCGAGCTGGCATTTGGCGTCCGATCCGGCGGTGGCAATCAGCTCCAGACCCAGGGCGCGTGCCCACTGGCAGGCAATCAGGCCCACGCCACCCGCAGCTGCATGGAAGAGCACCGCGTCGCCGCGCTGCAGGCCTTGCACCGGCAAGGTTTTCTTCAGCAAATACTGCGCCGTCAATCCCTTGAGCATCATGGCAGCGCCGGTCTCGAAACTGATCGCCTCGGGCAGGCGGCAGACGCAGCGCGCGGGCATCACACGCTCGGTGCTATAGCTGCCGGGCGGGTTGCTGGCGTAGGCCACACGATCACCCACGTTCAGGTGCGTGACCCCCTCGCCCACCGCTTCGACCACGCCGGCCGCCTCCATGCCCAGTTGCAGCGGCATGGGGAAAGGGTAGAGGCCGGTGCGCTGGTAGACGTCGATGAAGTTCAGGCCGATGGCATGGTGGCGCACGCGGATTTCCCCCGCCGCCGGATCGCCCACCTGGACCTCCACCAGTTGCAGTTCTTCCGGGCCGCCGTTCTGGCGAATCTGTATGGCAAGGCTCATGGGGGCTCCTGTGGGTGCTGTAAAACGTCTTTCATGCTGCCATGTTTTTGCAAGGCTCGCCCCTGAAGGGCCGCTACAGTCAAGGCATGCAAGAAAAGCTTGGGGGCCGCACAGCGGCGCTGCTTGTCATTCCACCCCTGCTGTGGGCCGGCAACGCCGTGGTGGGACGCATGGTGCACGATCTGGTGCCGCCGCTGACACTCAATTTTTTGCGCTGGTTGCTCGCCTTTGCCCTGCTGCTGCCACTGGCACACCAAGTCCTGCGCCGCGACAGCGGCCTTTGGTCGCACTGGCGCCGCTACGCGCTGCTGGGGCTGCTGGGCATCGGGCTTTACAACGCGTTTCAGTACATGGCGCTGCAGACCTCCATGCCGATCAACGTGACCTTGGTGGGCTCCAGCATGCCGGTGTGGATGCTGGCGGTGGGGGCCTTGTTCTTCGGCACGCGAATTTCGCAGCGCCAGCTGATCGGCGCTCTGCTGTCCATGACGGGCGTGCTGCTGGTGCTCAGCCGCGGAGAATGGAGCGCGCTGCTGGCGCTGCGCCTGGTGCCGGGAGATGTCTTCATGCTGCTCGCCACCATCTGCTGGGCTTTCTATAGCTGGCTGCTGGTGAAAACCAGCGAGCCCGCACGCCTGCGCGGCGACTGGGCAGCCTTTCTGATGGCGCAACTGGTGTTTGGTCTGGGTTGGTCCGGCATGCTTGCAGGCGGCGAATGGGCAACCGGACGCACCGAGATCGTCTGGGGCTGGCCGCTGGTTGCCGCCCTGGCCTTCATTGCCATCGGCCCTGCGGTCCTCGCCTACCGCTGCTGGGGAATCGGCGTTCAGCGCGCAGGGCCTACGGTGGCGGGTTTTTTTGCCAACCTCACTCCGCTGTTTGCGGCCTTGCTATCGGCCGCATTCCTGGGCCAGGCACCCCATGCCTACCATGCAGCGGCCTTCGCGCTGATCGTGGGCGGTATCGTCGTGTCTTCGCGGCGCGCGTAGAGCGGGGTGGGCTGCCATGCTGTTCGGTCCCCGACCCGATCGGCCTCTCAAGCGCCTTCGGATTCCGCATGGAACAAGCGCCCCTTGCCGGCCCGCTTGGCGGCATACATCGCCTGGTCTGCACGGTTCATTAGCACCTCCAATTGGCCTGGAAGCGGCGGGTGCATCGCCACACCGATGCTTGCGCCAATCTCCAGGTTTTGCCCGTCTACGATCATCGGCTGACTCAGCGCTTCGATGATGCGCTGGCCGATGCGCTCGGGTTCGAGCGGGGTGACGTCCTTGTCGAGCATGACCAGGAACTCGTCGCCCCCCAGGCGGGCCACCGTGTCTCCCTCTCGCACGGTGCGCAGCAGGCGCTGGGCGACGATGCGCAGCACTTCGTCGCCCGCCTGGTGACCCTGCTGATCATTGATGCGCTTGAAACCGTCCAGATCGATGAACAACAGCGCCAGCAAGTCGGCCGGAGGCCGCGTCTGCGCCAGCGCTCTCTCCAGACGCTCATGAAAAGAGGCCCGGTTGTCCAGGCCGGTCAACGCGTCGTGGTTGGCCTGGTGGTGTTGCTGGCGCGCCATCTGCACCCTTGCTGAGACGTCCTGCACCAGCGTCATGATGGACGTGACCCGACCTGTGGCGTCTGTCAGCGCCGAGTTGAACCACTCGGCATGGATTTCGGTGCCATCGCGACGCACAAAGGAATTTTCTTCGCGATTCTGGGATTCCTGACCGCTCTGCAGGCGCTGCAGGGCCTGGTTCAAGCGCGCATCCGTCGCATCAAGCAGTTCCAGCAGCAGGCGGCCTTCCACCGACGCCTGATGCTCCCAGCCCATCAACTGAACGGCACGCTCCGAGCAGTGGATGAGGCGCAGTTCGTGGTCCATCTCCAGCACCGCCAAAGGGCTGTTGTCGATGTGCGACGACAGCCGCTGATTGGCCGCACGCAGCGCACTGAGCGCCACCTGCAGTTCGTGTACGTCGATCGCTGAAGCGACGAAACCAGCAATGGCGCCCTGGGCATTGCGCGCCGGAGTCAGGCAGATGGTGCGCCACTCCTTGGCACCGTAGGGGTTGGTGAGCAATCGCTGGTATTCCAGGCGCTCGCCTGCCCGCACACGCTCCACGAGGGGCAGGATACGCAAGCCATCGGCCTCACCATAGAGCTCGCCCACCGTCTTTCCGATGACTTGGGAAGGCTCGGTGCCAAACCAGCGCGCGTATTCATCGTTGCAGTAGATCAAACAAAGCTGCAGGTTAAAGACGCCCACTGTGGCACCTACGTCGCGCGTGATCAGTGCCAGCAGCTCCGTATCCGACAGGCCGAGCGGCAGTGAGCAGGCTGCGTCGGATGCAAGGGTGGACTCAGTCGTCATGCCCGCCCCCGGCCACCTATCAGGCGCCGCCGCGCAGCCTTTGGTGCAAAGTGCCATGCTTCAAAAACCGGGGTCATGGGAGCCAAGCTCAAAAATGTAAGTGATTGTTCAGCCCAGCTTAGCAGCTCTGTGCCCAGTCCACCCCGTCGAACCCCCGGAAATTTTGGGTGGACGGCGGCGCCGTTCGCGCCCGTGCAAGGGTCTTTCACGACGCAATTTTCGGCTTTCGTCGCAAGGCCCTGGGCAGCGGCCGCGCACAAAACGACAGTAGCGGACATCTTCCTTGATTTTGAAAGGTTCCGCCATGCTTCTCACCCTCGTCACACAGCAACCTCGCATGCTGCTCACCATTGCCCAGCACACCCCCAACTGGGTGTGGATGCTGCTTGCCGCCCTGATCTGGCTGGGCGCCAGCCAGTGCTTTGCGCGCAGCGCCGGCTTGCGCCGGGTGCTGTTGATGCCGATTGCGATGGCGGTGTTTTCGGCCTGGGGCATGGCCTCGGCCTTTGGCGGCGCGTCGCAGATCGCCGGCATTCTGGCCGCCTGGCTGGTCACGGCCTGTGCCGTGGCTGCGGTCTCGCTGTGGCTGCGCCGCACGCCACCCGCAGGCGCACGCTACGACGCTCCGAACCAACGCTTTTACCTGCCCGGCAGCGCCTGGCCCCTGCTGCTCATCGTGGGCATTTTTCTGGTGAAGTACGTGGTGGGCGTGGAGCTGGCTTTGCAGCCGCCGCTGGCGCATGACAACGACGTTGCCCTGCAGGTTGCCCTGGTGTATGGCGCGTTCAATGGCGTGTTTGCCGCGCGCACTGGACGGCTGCTGCGCCTGGCTAGAACTGGTCCCGACGCGCACTCCATCGCCACCGCCTGAAGGAAAACACCATGACCCACACCACAATCCCCCTGAGCGCCGAAACACTCGAACGCTTGGCACAGCGCCGCGCCAAGGCCAAAATGGGCTGGTACGCGCACGCCTCGGTGTACCTCCTGGTCAATCTGCTGCTGGTCACGCTGTCGGCCAGCAGCGGCCGCCACTGGGCGGTGTTCCCGGCGCTCGGCTGGGGCTTGGGCCTGCTGGTGCATGGTGTGTCCGTGTTTCTACTGGCCGGAGGCAGCGATCTGCACGCGCGCATGGTGCAGGCAGAGCGCAATCGCATCGTTGCCCAAGACCGCCGTTCCTGAGTGCGCCAACCCCGGAGAGACACCTTCATGAAGCAGCTACTGATGGCATGTTGCCTGGTCTTTGCCACCATGGCAGGCCACGCGGGTATGGGTTTGATGGAACTTCCCGGCGCCCAAGGTGGCGGCCCCGTCACGGTGTTCTACCCAGCCAGCGAAGCAGACGAACCCGTTCAGCGCGGCCCCTTCCCGCTGCAACTGGCCTGGCAAGGCACCCCCGTGCAAGGCAATGGCCGGCTGGTTGTCATCTCGCATGGCTCCGGCGGCAGCCCCTGGGTGCACACCGATCTGGCCCGCGCGCTGGTCACGGCCGGATTCGTGGTGGCGTTGCCCGAACATGCAGGCGACAACTACAAAGACCCGTCCAGCCCCGGCCCCGAGAGCTGGAAGCGACGCCCCGCCGAGGTCTCCCGCGCGGTGGATACCGTGGCACAGAATGCCCGGCTGGCACCCCTTCTGGCCCTGGACAAGGTGGGTATTTTTGGCGGCTCGGCCGGCGGCCACACTGCACTGGTTTTCGCCGGGGGCCGCTGGTCACCCGCACGCTTCAAGCAGCATTGCGAAGCCCACATCGCTGAGGATTTCTCTTCCTGCGTGGGCTTCACCACCCGGTTGCGCGGCAACCTGCTGGATGGACCGAAGAAGGCGGTGGCACTGGCTGTCATACGTTATCGCTTTGGCGACGACACCCTGTACACCTACCACGACCCGCGCGTGCAGGCCGCCGTGGCCAGCGTGCCATTTGCCGCCGACTTTGACATGGACAGCCTGGCCACCCCGCGCATTCCCTTGGGCCTGGTCACCGCCGGAAAAGACACCAACCAGGTGCCGCGCTTTCACAGCAGCGCCATGCTGGCCGCCTGCCAGGATCGCTGCACGCACATCGCCCACCTTCCGAACGCGAGCCACGGCGCCATGCTGTCGCCGATGCCCCCATTGCACCTGCTCAATGACTTGGAGCGCGAACTGCTGGGCGACCCGCCCGGCTTTGACCGCAGCGCATTGCCACAGATGGATGTACGCATCGTGGCGTTCTTTGCAGCGCACCTGCAGCCCTTGCAACAGCGCGCGCAATGAATCGGGACTTTGCACCCGGTGCGCCAAAAACGAACACCCGCCCTTGCCTAAAATTCCTTATGCCCACACCCCTCTCCCCCGAAGCGATTGACCAGCTGGCCCGCAGGCGTGCCGGCGCCAAGCTCGGTTGGTACCTGCACGCGCTGGTCTTCACGCTGGTAAATCTGGCGCTCTTCGCCCTGTCGCGCTATGGATTCGGTAGCCGCCCCTGGTCGATCTTCCCGCTGTTAGGCTGGGGTTTGGGGCTGGCGCTGCACGGTATCTCGGTGTTTTTGCTGGGCACGGGCAGCAGCCTGCGCGAGCGCATGGTGCAAAAGGAGCGCGAGCGGTTGCAGCGCCAGCGCGATGGAGGCTGACACCGCGCCCAAAGCGGCGCAAGCCCCGAAAATCGACTGGATCGACAAGCTGCGGCATCTGCTGCAGACACTTGCCTTCTGCCTGGCGATCGCGGCCATTCAGTATGCAGTCCAGCCCGAGCGACCCTATGAGCTCCCCCTTGTCTATTCACTGGCCATCGGCAGCCTGACCTGGGCCTGCATCGATTTCGGGCGCCATCTGTTCCCCTCCAACGCCGCGACTGGCTGGCCCGCTGGTATCCCAGGCATTGCGCTGCCCGCATGCGGCATGGTGCTGGGCTACCTGGGCGGCACCGCGCTGGCCGACGCGTGGTTCGGCTGGTCGTCGTGGGACGGGAGTGGCCTGGCCCAGCTGCGGGTTTCGGTGGTCATCACCTTGCTTGCCGGGCTTGCAGGCACCTATTTTTTCTACACCCGGGGTCACAGCGCCACGCTGCGTGCGCAGGTCAGCGAGGTACGCACACAAGCAACCGAAGCGCGGCTCAAGCTCCTGGAAGCCCAGCTTGAGCCTCACATGATGTTCAACACGCTGGCCAACCTGCGCGTGCTGATCGCCACCGACCCGCCGCGCGCCCAGGCCATGCTGGACCACCTGATTGCCTACCTGCGTGCCACCCTGGGCGGTGCCCGCGCCGCATTGCACCCACTGGCCGATGAGTTTGCGCGCCTCGCCGACTACCTGGAGATCATGGCCGTGCGCATGGGCCCGCGCCTGGCCTTTGCCCTCGATCTTCCCGAAGCGCTGCGGGGGGTGCCCGTGCCCCCGCTGCTGCTGCAGCCCCTGGTGGAAAACGCCATCCGACATGGGCTGGAGCCGCAGGTGGCAGGCGGCCACATCGGTGTGCACGCCAGCACCCGGTTCGGCCCCGACGGGGCCTTGCTGGTGCTGGAAGTGGTGGATACCGGCGTGGGCCTGGCGCAGTCACCAGCGCACGACACGAACCACCCCGGAAGCCACTTTGGCCTGACGCAGGTGCGCGAGCGCCTCGCCACCCTGTACGGCGCACAAGGCACTCTTGAATTGATAGCTGGAGATGCAGATGGTACCTGCGCTAGAGTCACTTTTCCTTTGAATTCACCCACCCCATGATCATCCCTGCACCCCGCGCCCTGATTGCCGAGGACGAGCCCCTGCTGGCCGCCGCCCTGCGCCACGAACTGGGCCAGGCCTGGCCCGAGCTGGAGGTAGCGGCCAGCGTAGGCGACGGCCTGTCTGCCGTGCGCGAAGCGCTGGCACTGCAGCCCGAGGTGCTGTTCTTCGACATCCGCATGCCCGGCCAGAGCGGGCTGGAAGCGGCCGCCGAACTGGTGGATGCCTGGCCGGACGGCAAAGCCTTCCCCGCGCTGGTCTTCCTCACGGCCTACGACCAGTACGCGGTCCAGGCCTTCGAGGCGCAGGCGGTGGACTATTTGCTCAAGCCACTGCAGGCCGGGCGATTGCAAAAAACCGTGGCGCGCGTGCAGCAACTGCTGGCCGCACGCAGCGCCGCCGCGCCGCTGTCAGAGACCACGCTCGCCCAATTGCGCAGCCTGCTGGGGGCCGGACTCAGCCCTGCGACGGGCGCAGCGCCCGCAGGCGGCCTGCTGCGCTTCATCCAGGCAGGACACGGCAGCCGCATCGAGATGGTGCCGGTGGATGAGGTACTGGTCTTCGAGGCGGCCGACAAATACGTGCGCGTGCTTACCGCTGCGCGTGAGCACCTGATCCGCACGCCGCTGCGCGAACTGCTGGCCCAGCTCGACACCCAGCAGTTCTGGCAGATCCACCGTGGCACGCTGGTGCGCGCCAGCGCCATCGCCAGCGCGGTGCGCAGCGAGAGTGGCAAGCTCACCCTGCAGCTGCATGGCCGGCCGGAAGCGTTTGCCGTCAGCCGGCTGTATGCGGCGCAGTTCCGTGCGATGTAACCAAAATTCGAAGACTTTTTGGCCGCTACCGCAATAGCTGTATGTGTAGGGTGCTATCTTTTTTGAAGTACTTTACTTCGCATCCGGCAACGCCAGCTGCGCCGTCCAGGAAACGTCCACCAGCGGCACATCGTGCGCCACCACGATGACGCGGTCCGGCTGCTGCGCGGCATCGGCAATGGCCGCCGAGAGGTAGCGCGCCGAGGCGATATCCAGCCCGGCCAGTGGCTCGTCGATCAGCGTCAGCGGCGCGCCGCTGGCCAGCGCGGCCGCCAGCCAGGCCTTGCGGCGCGTGCCGGTCGAGAGCATGAAGAAGGCCTTTTCCTGGTGCGGCGCCAGCGCAAAGCCATTGATGTGCTGCGCCAGTGCCGCAGCGTCCCAAGCCGGGTAGCGCCCCGCAAGCGCGCGCCACCAGTCGCGCACCAGCACCTTTTCGCAGCCCGCGGCTTCGCGCTCGGGCCAGAACACCTGGGCGGGCTGTACGGGACCGCCTTGCAGCAGGATGCGCCCACGTGTTGCCGACAAGGCCCCCGCCAGCAGGCGCAGAACGGTGGTCTTGCCGCTGCCCGGCCCACCTTGCACCAGCGCGGCGCCGGCGGGAACGCGCCACTCCAGCCCCGAAAATAGGACGCCGTGGGGCCAGCGCAGGTGAATCTGTTCAAGTATCAGGAGGGGTTCGGAAGCGGGCATGGCGAAAAAATGGCGTAGGGGCGCAGACAATGCGCCCATGGTTCTGGAATACCTCGATTTTGACCACAGCGACGACTCCGAGGGCGCGGGCAGCTGGGACGCGCTGGCCAGCGTGCGGCCAGAGCGCCTGCCCGCTGCATTGCGCGAAGTGCGCGCTGTGCTCGACTGGGCGCACGCGGCCTTCGGGGCTCCCGATGCCGGTGGCGCCGAACTGGGCGAATGGAGCTACGCGCTGCAATGCAGCCAGGAGGGGGTGGGCGATCTGGCGCTCGCCTACGACGCCGGGCGCGAGGCCCTGGACCACGCCCCGATAGCAACCGGCGGCGGGCGCTGCACGCTCAGTTTGACCGTGGGCGGATCGGCAGGCTTCTCGCACGCCTTGGCCCAGGCGTTTGGCCTGGATTGACAACGATCAGCCTGCAAACGCCTGGACGCAATCGAGCGCAGCCCGCACATCGGCCGGACCCACGTCCAGGTGCGTCACCCAGCGCAGCCGGGTCTGCCCGCCGTACAGGCTGCTGGTCACGCGCACGCCGCCACGCGCCAGGGCTTCGGCGAACGCGGGAGCGATGTCCGGCGCAATATCGGTGAACAAAATGTTGGTCTGCGCTGGGTGCACCAGCAGCCGCCCTTGCAGCGCCGCTTGCGTGCGCTGCGCAGCCTGGAGGCCGTCTGCGAGCTGGCGCAGCAGGGCGTGGTCGTCCGCCATGCGCCGCACGTGGTGTTCCAGTGCGTAGTGGCCCGCAGCGGCCAGCACGCCTGCCTGGCGCATGGCGCCGCCCAAAATTTTGCGCGTGCGCCGTGCCTGGCGAATGAAGCTGTGGCTGCCCAGCAGCAAGGAACCGACGGGCGCGCCCAGGCCCTTGCTCAGGCACAACGAGACAGTGTCGAAATGCGCGCAGATGGCACGCGCCTCGTCGTAAACATCGCTTGCGTTGGCCTGCGCATTTGCCGTCGCGGCATTGAACAAACGCGCGCCATCGAGGTGCATGGCGAGACCGCGCGCACGGGCAAGTGCAGCCACCTCGGCAATGTAGGGCGTGGGCAGCACCTGGCCGCCGGTGGTGTTCTCCAGTACCACCAGTCGGGTGCGCGCAAAGTGCGGATCGTCGGGTTTGATGGCAGCGGCAATGTCGGCCAGCCGCAGCGTGCCGCCGGGCTGCGTTTCCACCGGCTGGGGCTGGATGGAGCCCAGCACCGCCATGCCGCCAGCTTCCCAGCGGTAGGTGTGCCAGCTCTGGCCCACGATGGCCTCGTCGCCGCGCTGGCAATGGCCCATGAGGGCGATCAGGTTGGTCTGCGTGCCGGTGGGGGCAAACAGCGCGGCCTCAAAGCCCAGCAACCGGGCCGCATGCTCCTGCAGCGCATTGACCGACGGATCGTCGCCAAAAACGTCGTCGCCCAGCGGCGCAGCCAGCATGGTCTGGCGCATGGCGGTGGTGGGTTGGGTGACGGTATCGCTGCGAAAGTCCGGCATGAGCGGCTCCAGGAATCAACAATAGGACTTACGCAAAATGGTTCCAGCAAGGTGCTCTGACGCAGACGGTGCAAGCGCACGGCAAGGAAGAGCAACGCCGCTGGGGCGATTTTGCGTAAGTCCTAAACAAGGCTGGGATGGTAGCCGCGCATGGGTGAGGGGCCAATTCAAGGCGTGAGAGCCCAGTCACCCCCCAGGTTTTTCAGCAAGGCATTGACCGCCACCAATTGCTGGCGCTGCAGCTCGATCAGGCTGCGCTGGCCCGCGAGCAAAGTAGCCTGCGCCGACAACACGTTCAGGTAGCCCACGGTGCCCGCGCGGTACTGGTTTTGCGCCACCGTGAACGCGCGCTGGGCAGCCGCTACGGCAAGCTGCTGCGCCTGTGCCTGCTGTTGCAGGGAGGCACCGGTACTCAGCGCATCTTCCACCTCCTGGAGAGCGGTAATGACCGCCCCCCGGTACGTGGCTGCCGCCAGGTCCACATTGGCCAGGGCGCCCTCCACCGCCGCCGTGCGCGCACCGCCATCGAACAAGGCAAGCGCCAGTTGCGGCCCCAGCGACCACACAAGGTTGGGAGCCGAGATGAGCGATGCCAGGCTGCTGGCACGGTAGCCCGTACTGGCCGAGAGCGTGAGCGCCGGGAAATAGGCGCTGTGCGCCACGCCGAGCTGGGCATTGGCGGCGGCCACGTTGAACTGGGCGGCAGCGATATCGGGGCGGCGCTGCAGCAGCTCGCCGGGCAGCGCCAGCGGCACGGCCGGCGGTCGGGGCAGCTGCGCCGACGGCGCCAGCGAAAAGTGGGCGGGCGCCTCGCCCACCAGCGCGGCCAGGGCGTGCTCCCATTGGGCGCGGGTGGCCTGCGCGTCCAGCCACTGGGCGCGCGTACTCTGGTACTGGGATTCGGCTTGGTCAGCGTCTGACGGCGGCGCCACCCCGGCCTGCACACGGTTGCGGGTGAGCGTGCGGCTTTCGTCGTAGGCGGCGAGCGTGGAGGTCAGCAATTGCTCCTGCGCTTCGGCCGCGCGCAGGGCGAAATAGCTTTGCGCCACCAGCGCCTGCAGCGACAACCGGGCCGCTGCCAGGTCGGCGTTGCTGGCCTGGGCACTCGCCTGGGCGGCATCGACGCTGCCTGCCACGCGCCCCCACAGGTCGACTTCCCAACTGGCGTTCAGACCCAGCGACTGGCTGTTGGTCGGACTGCTGCCTGGCGCCGCCTGCGCACGCTGGCTGCTGGCGGCCAGGCCCAATTGCGGCAACAGCGGCGCACGCGCACCGGCCACGGCTGCCTGCGCGGCGCGCAAGCGGGCCACACTTTGCGCCAGGCCCGGGTTGCCGCGCTGCGCCTGGTCTTGCAGCGTGTTCAGCACAGGGTCGCCGTAACGCGTCCACCAATCGGCCTGCACGCCCTCCCCCGGCTGGGCCAGGAGCCAGAAGCCGGCCTGGGCCGAAGCGCCCTCTTTCCACGCGGCGGGCACCGGCGCGGCGGGCAATGTCGGCCTGGGTGGTGCGGCGCAGCCAACGAGCAGGCAGACCAGGGCGATCTGGGCCACCTGGGCGAGTGGCATTCGTGACGGCGCAAACAGGAACTGGCGGGGCAAAGCCAACATTAAACGGTCTCCAGGCGGGGCACGGATGCAGGGCGGGGCGGCGTGCGCTGCACCCGCTGGCGCAGGCGCTCAAGCACCATGTACACCACAGGCGTGGTGTACAGCGTAAGCAACTGGCTCACCAGCAGGCCGCCGACCACGGCGATGCCCAGCGGCTGGCGCAGCTCGGCGCCGTCGCCCCGGCCGAGCGCCAGCGGCAGCGCGCCAAAGATGGCAGCCATGGTGGTCATCAGAATGGGGCGCAGGCGCAGCGAGGCGGCGCGGTAGATGGCCTGGGCAGCGCTGGCATGGCCGCTGCGCTGGCGCGCCAGGGCGAAGTCGATCATCAGGATGGCGTTTTTCTTGACGATGCCAATCAAGAGAAACACCCCAATCAGCGCGATGAGTGAAAACTCGGTGTGAAACAGCATCAGCGCCAGCAGCGCGCCGACCCCGGCCGACGGCAGGGTCGAGAGGATGGTGAGCGGGTGCACCAGGCTCTCATACAACACCCCCAGCACCAGGTAAATGGTCACCAGGGCCGCAAGAATCAGCAGCGGCTGGCTTGCCAGCGCCTTCTGGAACGCCCCCGCATTGCCGCCAAAGCTGCCGCGCACCGACACCGGTACACCCAGGCTGGCCACGGCCTGCTCGATGGCATCGGTGGCATCCGACAGCGACACACCCTTCGCCAGGCCAAAGCTGACGGTGCTCGCAGGCGTTCCGCCCTCGTGGCTGACCGACAGCGGCGTGACGGTGCTGCGGACCTTGGCAAAGGCCGACAGTGGCACCTGCTGGCCGGTTTTCGAGATGAAAAAGAAACCGCCCAGGGCTTTGGGGTCCTGCAGGAAACGCGGCGCCGCCTCCATCACCACGCGGTACTGGTTGAGCGGGTTGTAGATGACACCCACCTGGCGCTGGCCAAAGGCGTCGTTCAGCGTGGCGTCCACCTGCGCCACCGTGAGGCCCAGGCGCGCCAGGGCATCGCGGTCGATATCCAGCGTGGTCTGCTCGCCGTGGTCCTGCACGTCGCTGTTGACGTCTTCGAGCTGGGGCAGCGCGGCCAGGGCTTCGCGGATGCGCGGCTCCCAAGTGCGCAGATCGGCCACGTCGTCGGCCTGCAGCGTGTAGTCGTACGAGCCGCTGCTCTGGCGCCCACCAATGCGGATATCGCGCTGGGGCACCATGAACAGGCGCGCGCCGGGCTCATCCTTGAGCTGCCTGCGCAGGCGGGCGATCACCGCGTCGGACGACTGCCCCCGCTTGAGCGTCATGAACATGGCGCCCGCGTTGCTCTGGCCGCCTCCGGTAAAACCGGTGACGTTGTCCACCGCCGGATCGGCCTCCACAATGGCGAGAAACCGCTTGATGCGCCGCTCCATCGCCTGGTAGGAGCTGGCCTGGTCAGCGCGGATGAAACCCATGATGCGGCCCGTGTCCTGCTCGGGCAGGAAGCCCTTTTCAATCGTAGCGTAGAGAAATACGTTGAGCCCGATCACGCCCACCAGCGCGCCCAACACCAGCGCCGGGTGGCGCAGGCACCACGCGAGGCTGCGGCGGTACAGGCGCTGGCTGCGCGCCCCAAATCGGTCCATGGCCTGCCCCATGCGCGACGGTGCACGCACCGGGCGCGGGCGCAGCAGCAGGGCGCACAAAGCGGGTGTGGTGGTGAGCGAGACCACCAGCGAAATCAGAATGGCGGCCGACATGACGACGGCAAACTCGCGAAAGAACCGCCCTACCACGTCGCCCATGAACATGATGGGCACGAACACCGCCACCAGCGAAATGCTCATCGAAAGCACGGTGAAGGCAATCTCGCGCGAACCCGCAAGCGCCGCCTGCAGCGCGCTCTTGCCGCCCTCCATGTGGCGCGCAATGTTCTCCAGCACGGCAATGGCGTCGTCCACCACGAAGCCCGTGGCAATGGTGAGCGCCATGAGCGAGAGGTTGTCCAGCGTGTAGCCCGCCAGGTACATGACACCAAACGCACCCATGAGCGACGCCGGCACGGCCACGCTGGGCACCAGCGCAGCGCGAAAACTGCGCAGAAACAGAAACACCACCATGACCACGAGCGCCACAGCAAGCAACAGCGCACGCTGCACCTCGCGCACCGAGGCGCGCAGCGTGGGCGTGCGGTCGGAGACGATCTGCACGTCGATCGCCGCCGGGATGGAGGCTTCGAGCTGCGGCAACAAGGCCCGCACGCGATCGACCGCGTCCAGGATGTTCGCACCCGGCTGCTTGTACACCTGCAGCAGGATGGCCGGCTTGCCATTGGCCACGCCGTAATTGCGGACGTCCTGGACGCCATTGACCACATCGGCCACATCACGCAGCAGCACAGCGCTGCCATCGGCCTTCCAGCGCAGCACCAGCGGCGCGTAGTCGGCGGCCAGGCTTGCCTGGTCGTTGGCGCCGATCTGCCAGTAATGGTCTTCACGCTCCACCACCCCCAATGGCCGACGGCCATTGGTACTGGTGATGGCGCTGCGCACCTGCTCGAGCGAAATGCCGTTGGCAGCCAGCCGTGTCGGATCGAGCTCGACGCGCACGGCCGGCAGCGCACCGCCGCTCACCGTGGCCTGGCCCACGCCCTCGACCTGCGAGAGCTTTTGCGCCAGCACGGTGGAGGCGGCGTCGTACATCTGGCCGCGTGTCAGCGTGGCGGACGTCAGCGCGAGAATCAGGATGGGCGAATCCGCCGGGTTGACCTTGCGGTAACTCGGGTTGCTGGGCATGCCGCTGGGCAGCAGCCTGCGCGAGGCGTTGATGGCCGCCTGCACGTCGCGCGCCGCGCCATCGACCGTGCGGCCCAGGTCAAACTGCAGCGTGACGCGGGTACTGCCCTGGGACGAGCGCGAGGTCATCTCGGTCACGCCGGCAATCGCGCCCAGCGCACGCTCAAGCGGCGTGGCCACGGTGGCGGCCATGGTGTCGGGGCTGGCGCCGGGCAGGCTCGCAGATACGGAAATGGTGGGGTAATCGACCTGCGGCAGCGGCGCCACGGGCAGCAAAAAGTAGGCGACTGCGCCGGAGAGGACCAGGGCCAGGGTGAGCAGCAGGGTGGCGACGGGGCGGTGGATGAAGGGGGTGGAGAGGCTCATGGCTGCACTCTGCCACCAAATTTATGGTGTTTCTGTGCTCTAGCGCTTTCCTGTATTGAGTTGGCAGCTATTCTTTTTGATAGCTTGCTTATGCTGAGGGCGGAAGCCGGGGGGTGCGCCCGGCGGCGCAGTAACTTTCTCTTGGCCGCCAAGAGAAAGTCACCAAAGAGAAGGCGACCCTGCTGTCTGCGACCCCTTCGCTGCGCTACGGGGCAACCTGCGTCGATGCCTTGGCGGGGTGCGCCGTGGAACTCACTTCGCGCCTGAGGCGCTGCGTTCGGACAACCACGGCGAGTCAGTTTACGAAGCGTGCGTGTGTCCTTCGACACACCCACGCCACCCCACCAAGGCATCGCCACAGGCGCATCCAAAAGGGTTATGGAGTCCACACGCGCCATCGCTGCGCTCGGCGCCGTTGTCGCGGTACGCAGCGCCGGCGGGGCCGAGCGCAGCGATGGCCCGTCTCCATGGGTTCCCTTCTGGCCGTACCGAGAAGCGCAGGGCGCGGGGCGGGCGTGTGCCGAAGGACACACGCCTTCGTCAACTGACTCGCTGCGGCTGTTTGAGCGGAGCGCGCCAGCGCGCAGCGAGTTCCGCAGCGCGCCCCGCGAACGAGCATCGCAGGTTGCCCCCATGCGCAGCGTGGGGGTCACGGACAGCAGGGTCGCCCTTTCTTTGGTGACTTTCTTTCGGCGACGCGAAAGAAAGTTACTGCGCCGCCGGGCGCAAATCCCGGCACCCGCCCGCAAAGCAAGCAAGAAACCCGAATGCGAAGCCGGCTTTCCCCTCGCCCCTCCCCACCGAAAGCCAATCAATTGGAATCTGACCCCAATTATCCGGCTACACATGGCGTGTGCTCCAGCGCTGCGACCAGGCTTCGAAGGTCAGGTAAATAACTGGCGTGGTGAACAAGGTCAGCAACTGGCTGAGGATCAGCCCGCCCACCACCGTCACCCCCAGCGGGAACCGCAGCTCGCTGCCCACGCCGCTGCCCAGCATCAGGGGCAGCGCACCAAACAGCGCCGCCAGCGTCGTCATCAGAATGGGGCGAAAGCGCAGCCGGCAGGCCTCTACGATGGCGGCACGGGCGGGCAAACCCCGCTCGCGCTGCGCGTCGAGCGCGAAGTCGATCATCATGATGGCGTTCTTCTTGACGATCCCGATGAGCAGCACGATACCGATCACGGCCACGATGTCGAGCTCGGCCCCCGCCAGCTTGAGTGCCAGCAGCGCCCCCACCGTGGCCGAGGGCAGGGTCGAGAGGATCGTCACCGGGTGCACCATGCTCTCGTAGAGCACGCCGAGCACGATGTACATGGTGACCACCGCCGCCAGGATCAGCAGCAGCGTGTTCGACAGCGACGCCTGGAAAGCCAGCGCCGCCCCTTGAAAGCTCGCGTCGACTGCTGCGCCAACAGCGCCGCTGGCGCGGGCCTCCTCCAGCGCCTTTTGCACCTGGGCAACGGCATCGCCCAGCGCCACGCCGGGCGCCGCGTTGAACGACAGCGTGGCGGCCGGCAGCTGGCCCACATGGTTGACGGCCAGCGGTGTGTGCCGCTCTTCGATCTGCGCCACGGATGAGAGCGGCACTGGCGCGCCGCCCGCCACACCCGTCGTCGGCACATAGATGCCGGTCAACGCTTGCGGGCCGATTGCAAAGCGCGGCGCCACTTCCAGCACTACGCGGTACTGGTTGGACTGGGTGAAGATGGTGGATATCAGGCGCTGGCCGAAGGCGTTGTAGAGCGCGGTATCGATCGCCACCACGGTGACGCCCAGCCGGCTGGCCTGCGCGCGGTCGATCGCGACGTAGGCCTGCAAGCCCTGGTCCTGCAAGTCGCTGGCCACGTCCGAGAGCTCCGGCAGCGCGCGCAGGCGCTCCTGCATCGCCTGGGTCGCCGCCTCCAGCGCCGCGGCGTCGGGCGACGACAGCAGCAACTGGTACTGGGTGCGCGCAACGCGGTCTTCAATCGTCAAATCCTGCACCGGCTGCACGAACAGCCGGATGCCGGGAAGGCCCTGCACGGCCGCCAGCAGCCGCTGCTGCACCACGGGAGCGGCATCGCGCGTGCTGTGCGGGCGCAGGCCAATCAGCATGCGGCCGCTGTTGAGCGTGGTGTTCTGCCCATCCACACCGATGAACGAGGAGACGCTTTGCACCGCCGGGTCTTGCAGCAAGCGCTCGGCCACAGCCTGCTGGCGCTCGGCCATGGCGGCAAACGAGATGGATTGGTCGGCCTCGGTAGTAGCTTGCAAAAGCCCCGTGTCCTGTGTCGGGAAAAACCCCTTGGGCACCCAGAAATAGAGCAGGACTGTGAGCGCCAGCGTGGCCAGGAACACCACCCAGGTCAACACGCTGTGGTCCAGCACCACTTCGAGCATGCGGCCATAGGCGGCGATGGTGCGGTCAAAAAAGCGCCCCGTGGCGTGGAACAGCCGGCCGTGCTTCTGCGGCTCGGGCGCGCGCAGCAGGCGCGCGCAGAGCATGGGTGTGAGCGTGAGCGACACGCCAGCCGAGATCACGATGGACACCGCCATGGTGATGGCGAATTCATGGAACAAGCGCCCCACCACGTCGCCCATGAACAAGAGCGGAATCAGCACCGCGATCAGCGAAATCGTCAGCGAGATGATGGTGAAACCGATCTGGCGCGAGCCTTCCAGAGCGGCTTGAAGCGGGGTGATTCGGGGCGCAGCGTAGTCCTGGGTGTTTTGGCTTCGGCCGGGCGCATACGCGTCCGCCTGCGCCGAAACATTGCCCGGCATCTCAAGATGCCGGGCAATGTTTTCAATCATCACGATGGCGTCGTCGACCACGAAACCGGTGGAAATGGTCAGTGCCATCAAGGTGAGGTTGTTGATGGAAAAGCCCGCCAGGTACATCACGCCCAGCGTGCCGATGAGCGAGAGCGGCACCGCCACGGCCGGGATCAGCGTGGCGGTGGCGCTGCGCAAAAACACGAAGATGACGGCCACCACCAGCGCAATGGCCAGCAGCAGCTCGTACTGCATGTCGCGCACCGAAGCACGGATGGTGACGGTGCGGTCGGAGAGCACCTGCACGTCAAGCGAAGCCGGCAAGCTGCTGCGCAGTTGCGGCAGCAGCGCCTGGATGCGGTCCACCGTGTCAATGACGTTGGCGCCGGGCTGGCGCTGGATGTTGAGGATGACGCCGGCGCGGCTGCCCGTCTCCGGTGTGCCGGCCCAGGCGGCCAGGCGCGTGTTCTCGGCGTCATCTACTGTTTCGGCAATGTCGGACAGGCGAATCGGTGCGCCACCGCGAAACGCCAGCACCAGGTTGCGGTATTCGGCGGCCGATTGCAGCTGGTCGTTGGCGTCGATGCTCGAGGCCCGATCCGGCCCGTCAAAGCTGCCCTTGGCCTGGCGCACGTTGGCCGCGGCAATAGCGGTGCGCACGTCCTCCAGGCTCAAACCCAGGCCCGCCAGCGTGGCCGGGTTGACCTGGATGCGCACGGCCGGCCGGCGCCCGCCCGCCACCGCGACCAGGCCCACCCCGGAGACCTGCGAAAGCCGCGGCGCCAGGCGGTTCTCCACCAGATCATTGACGCGGATCACCGGCAGCGAAGGTGAGGTGATCGCCAGCGTCATGATGGGCGCATCTGCCGGGTTGACCTTGCTGTAGAGCGGCGGCATCGGCAAATCGTTCGGCAGCAGGTTGCTGCCGGCATTGATGGCCGCCTGCACCTCCTGCTCGGCCACGTCCATGGCCACGCCCAGCGAAAAACGCAGCGTGATCACCGAGGCCCCGCCCGAGCTGGTGGACGACATCTGCGTCAGGCCCTGCATCTGGCCGAACTGGCGCTCCAGCGGCGCGGTGACCGTAGCGGTCATCACATCCGGGCTGGCGCCCGGGTAGAGCGTCGTGACCTGGATGGTGGGGTAATCCACCTCAGGCAGGGCAGAGACCGGCAGCAGGCGCAATGCCAGCAGGCCGGACAGCAGCAGCGCCACCATCAGCAGCGACGTTGCCACCGGCCGCAGGATGAAAAGGCGCGAGAGGTTCATGCGCAGGGAACTCGGCTTAAGAGACCGGCCGAGGCGATCACGGCCGAGCGGCCGAGGCGCGTGCGGGGACTGAGGCTGGAGCAGCGGCCGGTTCGGCTGGACTGCTGGCCGCAGCCTTGGCCCGGCGCGCGGCAATGAAGGCGCGGCGCTCTTCGGGCGACATCGTGGCCAGCTTGGCGCGCACATCGGGCGGCAGCGTCGAGGGGTCAAACCGCTGCGCCTTGGCCACCGGCGCCGCACCCGGTGCAACGGGCGCGATGACGTTGACCTTGGCGCCATCGCGCAGGCGGTCCAGCCCATCGGTCACCACCTTCGCCCCCACGGGAAGATCTGCCTGCACGCTCAGTCGATCGCCGTCCTGCGGGCCGGCGCGCACCGCCGTCCAGGCCACGGTGCCATCGTCTTTCACCAAGTACACATGGCCATTTTGCAGGGCCGTGGCCGGTACGGTAAGCGTGTCTTTCAAGGTATCGAGTTCAAGCTTCACATTGACGAACTGATTGGGAAACAGCGCGCCGTTCTCGTTGGGAAAGGCCGCCTTGATACGGATGCTGCCCGTGGCGGTGTCGATGGCGTTGTCCAGCGCACTGACCACGCCCGATCCCAGGCGCTGGCGCATCTCGCGGTCCCACAGCTCGACGGGCAGCGGGGTCTTGCTCGCCAGCCGCGGCGTGATTTGCGGCAGCAGGCCTTCGGGCACCGAAAACACGGCGTCGATGGGCCGCACCTGGGTGATGGTGACGATACCGCTCGCATCCCCCGGGGCCACCACGTTGCCCCGGTCGGCCTGGCGCAGGCCAAGGCGCCCCGAAATGGGCGCCGTGATGCGGGTGTATGAGAGCTGCAGCTGCGCCGCATCGCGCGCCGCACGGTCTGCGGCCGCAGTGCCTTCGAGCTGGCGCACCAGGGCGGCCTGCGTGTCCACCTGCTGGCTGGCAATGGAGTTTTGCTGCTGCAGCTCGCGGTAGCGCGCCAGGTCCATGCGCGCGTTGGCGAGCAAGGCCTCGTCCCGGGTGAGCGCACCCTGCACCTGGCCGAGCGCAGCCTGGTAGCTGCGCGGGTCGATGCGGGCCAGCAGCGTACCGGCCTTGACCTCGTCGCCTTCCTTGAAGTGCAGCTCGGTGAGTTCGCCCGACACCTTTGCCCGCACCACCGCCGTGGCGCGCGCACCCATGCTGCCAATGGCGCTGACGCGCACGCGCACGTCTTCACGACGCACCTCGCCCACCGACACCGGCTGTGTGGCAGACCCCGCGAAACCGCCACCTCGAGCGCCCCGGCCGGATTGGCTCGCCTGGGAGCCCGTGGGAGCCCCATCGCTGCCGCGCTGCTTATTCCACCACCAAGCGCCGCCGCCAAGAGCCGCCGCCAGCACGAACAGGCCGAGCAACAGCCCCCAGCGCACTCGGCCATGAGCGAAGCGGGGACTGTGGCGAGAAATGAAGAATGGGGGACGGGCGAAAATTCGACAAGAAGGCAGCATGGCAGTCAGGCCAAAAGGCGGGCAGTGACCTGCCATGGTAGCCAGCGCCCAGCTTCTTTGCGGGGCCCCCTGGCTGCCTTTACCGGCCTTTTACGCGTCGTCGACCAGGGCCAGTGCCTCGCGCCGAAGGCATTTGTCCGCAACAAACGGGGCAAATACTCATGAATCGATAGCTTCCAACGCTTTATGGATAAGCGCTGGAGGCCGATTTGAATCAGAAATCAGAACTTGAGGTTCAGGCCCAGAGCACCTTCTTGCGCGACTCTTCCCACTCGTTGAATTTCGCCGCATACAGATCTTCAATGCGATTGCGCTTGACCTTGAAGGTGGGGGTGATGATGTCGTTCTCCACCGTCCAGGGCGTGGTGCTGACCACAATGCATTGCAGTTGCTCGTGCGGATCCAGGGTCGCGTTGACTTTGGCCAGGTGCTGCGTCAGCGATTGCTCCAGCGCCTTGCGGCCCTCGGCCGACTGGGCGCCGGCGGCCGCCTCGAGGTTGAGCATGACAATGCCCAGCGGCTGGCCCAGATTGGCGCCGGTCACCACGCAGGCCTCAACGGCTTCGTGCCCGCCCAGCTTGTCTTCAATGGGTGCGGGCGCCACGTATTTGCCCTTGCCCGTCTTGAACAAATCCTTCACACGGCCGGTGATGTGCAAGCACTTGTCAGAATCGATGCGGCCCTTGTCGCCGGTGCGCAGCCAGCCGTCCGCCGTGAACGCGTCGCGCGTCTGCTCGGGGGCCTTGTAGTAGCCCTGCATCACCGCCGGACTCTTCATCTGGATTTCGCCGCTTTCGGGATCAATGCGGTCCTGCACACCCTCGTAGGCCGGGCCAACGCTGCCCTGCTGGTTCTTGCCCGGCACGGTAATGTGCGAGACGGCGAGGTTTTCCGTCATGCCATAGCCTTCATTGATGGCGATGCCCAGCTTGCTGTACCACTGCAGCAGCGCCAGCGGCATGGGCGCGGCGCCACCGGCGCAGATGCGCGCCTGGTCCAGGCCCAGCGTCTTTTGAATCTTGCGCCGCACCAGGCCGCCGATGAGGGGCAGGCCCAGCAGGCGCTGCAGCTTGTGCTCGGGCATCTTGTGCTGGATGGCTTGCTGGAACTTGACCCACAGGCGCGGCACCGAGAAGAAGATGGTGGGCCGGGCGCGCTGCATGTCGGTGGTGAAGGTGTCGAGCGAATCGGCAAAGAACACGTGCATGCCCGTGCGCAGCCAGCCGTGCTCCACCAGCACACGCTCGACCACGTGGGCCAAAGGCAGATAGGACAGCATGCGGTCGTCCTTGCCCATGGGCAGGCGGCGGATACCTGCATCGAGCGCCCAGGCAAAGTTGTTGAAGTTGTGCATCACACCCTTTGGCATGCCCGTGGTGCCCGAGGTGTAGATCAATGTGGCCAGATCTTCACCGCCCCGCACCGGCTGGCCGGTGATGGGCTTGGCTGCCTTGCACAGCGTGTCCCACAGCGGGTAGGCCTTGCGCGCCGAATCCGGCGAGAGCGCGTAGCTGATGCAAGGCAGGTCTGCCGGCACGCCGGGTGCCATGGCCTCCCAGCCGTCGAGCTTGCCGATGAAACAGGCGCGCGCCTCGCTGTGCTTGAGGATGTGCGCAATGGTGTCGGGTGCGAGCGTAGGGTAAAGCGGCACCGAAACGCCGCCTGCCATCCAGATCGCCAGATCGCTCATCAGCCACCAGGCGCAGTTTTTCGACAGGATCGCCACCTTGTCGCCCGGCTGGATACCGATGGATTGCAGGTGCCCCGCCATGCGCCGCACTTCACCGGCCAATTCGCTCCAGGTGAAGTCGCGCACGCTGCCGTCGCCCATGGGCTGGGTCAGGGCCACCCGCGTCGGGGCCTCTTTTTCCCAGGCATAAAGGCGCTGCAGCGCAAGCAGCTCGGGGGCAATTTCTGTCGGCATGAGGTCTCCCACGGTGGTTATCACGCCAGTGTAGGAGCCCCTGCAGGGGCTCAAGGTGGGTAAAGACCCTCAGATAGAGTGGTCTGCCTACCCCAATTGATATCCATCAAAAGAAGAAACGGTGAAAACCGCGTCCCCCAGGCAATGGCTCAGTCGATGCGTTCGCGCACCTGCTTGGCCTCTCCCACCTCCATGTCGCGCGGCAGGACGACACCGTTCTTCACCGCCAGCACCTCCGCCATCACGCTCACCGCAATCTCGGGCGGGGTCTTGCTGCCAATGTAGATGCCGATTGGCCCGCGCAGGCGCGCCAGGCTCTCGTCGGTCTGCTCGAAATGCTCTTTCAGGCGTGCGCGCCGCGCCGCATTGTTGCGCCGCGAGCCGATGCCGCCGACATAGAAAGCGTCGGTGTCCAGCGCTTGCAGCAGCGCCAAGTCGTCGAGCTTGGGATCGTGCGTGAGCGCCACCACGCAGGTGCGCCGGTCCGGCCGCATGGCACTGACCACGTCGTCGGGCATGTCGCTGACCACGCGGGCGCCGGCCACGCTCCAGCTGCTGCGGTATTCCTCGCGCGGATCGCACACGGTAACGGCAAAGCCGGAGAACAGCGCCATGGTGGCGAGGTATTCCGACATCTGGCCCGCGCCGATGATGAGCATGCGGTATTCGGGGCCAAAGGTGTTGACCACCTGCTCGGCGTTGGCCAGCAAGGTGGCGGGCGTGGCAGCCAGGCTCTGCACGACCGCGCCATCCTGCAAGCGCACGCTGCGCTGCATCAGCTTGCCGGTTTCCAGTGTCGACAGCAGCTCGGCCAGCGCCGCTGCGTCGGGGTCGAACTCAATCAGCAGTTCCAGCGTGCCGCCGCAGGGCAGGCCAAAGCGGTGCGCTTCGTCGGCCGTGACACCATACTTGGCAAACACCGGCGGGCCAGAGACACGCGCGGCGTCTTCCCCTGCGCCCGCCCAGGCACGGGTGTAGCGGGCAATCAGGTCGTCCTCGATGCAGCCGCCCGAGACCGAACCCACCACGGCGCCGCTCTCGCACAGCGCCATGATCGAGCCCTCGGGGCGGGGGGATGACCCCCAGGTACGCACCACAGTGGCGAGCAGCGCCCGCCGGCCGGTGCTGCGCCAGTGGCTCAGCGCGCGCAATACGGTCACATCAAGGTTGTCCATGCCCCCACCTCAGCTCAGGTACATCGCCACCGCCACCAGCGCGGCGGCAATCGCACCCCAGACCCAGACCGGAACGCCGCCTGAGGGCGCCGCCCCCGCGCGTGCCGACGCATCGGCGCCAGGCCGGGAATCGAGCAATACCGTAGCGGCGCCTTCCCGTACCTCGGCGTCCGTCGGCTCGGTATCGGCCGGCGGCTCGGCGCGCGGGTGGCGGCGGCGCAATTGCTCATCGAAGCGGCGAAAAAAGTCTTCGGCCATGCCTTTGGCAGCGCCGTCGATCAGGCGCTGACCGAGTTGGGCAATCTTGCCGCCGACGGTGGCGTGCACGCTGTAATGCAGCTCGCAGCAGGGCTGGCCGAGGGCATCGTCCGCCACGGCTTCCAGCCGTACCTGCGCCTGGCCTTTGCCAAAGCCGGCCACGCCGCCCTGGCCGTCAAAGGCAAGCTGGTAGCTTGTGGGCGGGACGATGTCGCTGAGTGCGAGCTTGCCGCTGAACTTGGCCGAGACCGGGCCGATCTTGAGCGCCATGCCGACGGTGTACTGCCCCTCCCCGGTGGCTTCGAGCTTGTCGCAGCCCGGTATGCACAACTTGAGCATTTCCGGGTCATTGAGCGCATCCCAGGCCTGTTGCTGGCTTGCGGGAAGCGCCCGGCTGGCTTGCATTTCCATAAGGAAGTTCTCCTCGACGTTCGGGTTATCGGGTTATCGGGTGCGCGCGGGCGCACGCAGCACCTGCGCCAGGCTGCTGGCGAGCTGCTGCAGGCTTTGCAGGTTGTGTACTGCGAGCATGGCGTCGGCCGCGCGGTGCAGTTCGGCTGCGCCGCGCGCGCTGGGCTCATAGCCACCAAAGCGCAGCAGCGGGTTGAGCCACAGCAATCGCGCACAGTGGCGCCGCAGCCAGGCCAGTTCCTGCGCCAGCGCAGCAGGCTCGCCCGTGTCGAGCCCATCGCTTACCAACAGCACCAGCGTGCGCCGACCGACCAGGCGCCGGGCGTGCTGGGTGCGCAGCTGCGCCAGCGATTCGGCCAGCCGCGTGCCACCGGCAAAATCGGGAATGGCAGCGCTGGCCAGATCCAGCATGGTGTCCGGGTCCTGGTGGCGAAAAGCGGGCGTGAGGTCGGTGAGCGTGGTACCAAAGGCAAACACGTCGCGCCGCCCTGCCCCGCTCTTGGGGGCCGTGGCGGCATGCAAGAACGCCAGCAGCAGGCGCGCGTAGCGCTCCATCGAACCCGAGACGTCGAGCAGCACCAGGAGCGGCAGCGGCTGGCTTTGGCGCGCCAGGCGCGGCACCTGCACCAGCTCGCCGCCCGTGCGCATGGCACGCTGCAGGGCCAACGGCCAGTCGGCGCGCGCGCCATGCGGGCCGGGCCGGGTGCGGCGTGCGGCGTAGTGCGGCAGGGGCAAGGGAACGCGCTGGGCCAGGCGCTGCACCAACAGGTATTCACTGGCGGAGAGCTGGTTGAAATCGGCCGCGTGCAGGCGTTCGCGTTCGCTTGCCGTCATGGCGGCGTCGAAATCTATTTTGTCTTCTTCGGGTTCCGTGGGCACGCGGGCTGCACGCACGGGCGCAAGCGCTTCAGCCACCCGCGGGCGGCGTTTTACCGGCTCGGCGTGGCTTTCCGCGATGGGCAGCATCTGCGCCAGCAATTTTTGCGCGACGTTGGGGTTGCGGAAGTAGGTGGCAAAGAGTTCGCGAAACACCAATAGGTCTTGCTCACGGGTGACGAGCACGGTCTCCAGCGCGGCGCACAGGTCGGCACGCGCCAAGCCGACGAGCATGGCGGCCTCCTGCGCCAGCGCCATGCGGGCGGCGTCCACCGGGACACCGGCACGGCGCAGCGCGCGGCCGAAGCCAGTGAGGTTGTCGGCAAACTTGCCGCGCCGGGCGTCGCCGAGCTGGCTGACCCCTTGGGGCATTGCCGCGGATGGCGAAGCCGGTGCCTGCACGTCAGCTCTCCGCGTCGCTGGGGGTGAGCAGCTGCGCCGCCATATCCTGCGTCAGCGCAGCGACATCTTCGCGCTGCTTGAACAAAATGCCGGCGGTGTCCTGCACCACTTCGGGGTCCACCACCAAAGTGTCGAGCGCCACCAGCGCTTTGGCCCATTCCACGGCCTCGGCGATGCCGGGGGCACGCTGGAAGGCGTTGGCAAAGGGCTGGCTGCGCAGACGCGCCACGAAATCGGCCACCTGCTCCGACAGGGCGCTGCTGGCATCCGGCACCTGCGAGCGGACGATGGCCAGTTCGCGCTCACGGTCGGGGTAGTCGAGCCAGTGGTACAGGCAGCGGCGCTTGACGGCGTCGTGCAGGTCGCGCGTGCGGTTGCTGGTGAGCAGGGTGACAGGCGGCACCACGGCGCGCACCGTGCCCAGTTCGGGAATGCTGACCTGGTACTCGCCCAGATATTCGAGCAGAAACGCTTCAAAGGGTTCGTCCGCGCGGTCGATTTCATCCACCAGCAGCAGCGCGCCGGGCGCGGGGGTGCGCAAGGCCTGCAGGAGCGGGCGGCTGACGAGGTAGCGCTCCTGGTAAATCTCGCGTTCGATGTGGGCCGTGTCCAAGCCGCCCTGGGCTTCCGCAGCACGCATGTGCAAGAGCTGCGCGCTGTAGTTCCATTCGTACAAGGCTTCACGCTGCTCCAGCCCGTCGTAGCACTGCAGGCGGATCAGCGGCCGGCCCAGTGCGCGCGCCAGCGCCTGGGCCAGTGCCGTCTTCCCAACGCCGGGTTCGCCTTCAAGCAGCAGCGGTCGCTGGAGCTTGAGCGCGAGCCAAGCCGCCGTCGCCAGCCGCCGGTCGGCGAAATAGCCTTCGGCTTGGAGCGCCTGGGCCAGCGCGTCGATGGACGCAGGCGCGAGAACCTGCGGGTCTGCGTTCATTTGCTATTGTTTAAATAGCTGCAAGCGCTTACCCAATAAGCGCTAGAGCCATATTTTCCTTGAAATTTCAAGCGGATGCAGGTGTCAACCCAGCATCTGCTTGACTGCCCGCTGCGTGAGCACGCTGATGAGCTGCGCGCGGTACACCGGACTGGCGTGGATGTCACTGCCCAGGTCCGAAGCGTCCACCTTCACCGCCGCTGCCGAGGCTGCGGTGAAGCTCTGGTTCAGCGCGGCCTCCAGCGCGCTCTGGCGGAACACGCTGCTTGCAGCACCCGTCACCGCCACGCGCACACCGCTGGCGGTCTGGGCCACAAACACGCCCACCAAGGCAAAGCGCGAGGCGCCCTGGCGAAACTTCTGGTACGACGCCTTGCGCGGGATGGGGAAGCGCACCGCCGTGATCAGCTCGCCCTCTTGCAGCGCCGTGGTGTACATGCCGACAAAGAAATCATCGGCCGCGATTTCCCTTTGGTTGGTGACGATGGTGGCGCCCAGCGCCAGCGCAGCGCTCGGGTAGCAGGCGGCGGGGTCGTTGTTGGCGAGCGAGCCGCCCAGCGTGCCGCGGGCGCGCACCTGGCGGTCGCCAATGTGGTCCGCCAGATCGGCCAGTGCGGGGATGGCCGCGCGCACTTCGGCGCTGTCGGCGACTTGCTGGTGGCGGGTCATGGCGCCGATCACCATGTGGTCGCCCTCCTTGCGGATACCGGCCAGCTCGGGGATGCGGCCCAGGTCCACCAGCTGGCCCGGGTCGGCCAGCCGCAGGCGCAGCGAGGGCAGCAGGCTTTGCCCACCGGCAATGGGGCGCGCGCCGGCGGCGGCTTGCGCGGCTGCCGCGGCGGTCGAGGTGGGCGCTTCGTAGGTAAATGCGTACATTGCTGGAATCTCCTTAGGCGCGTGCGTTCTGGATGGCCTGCCACACACGGTGCGGCGTGGCTGGCATGTCGAAGTCCTTCACGCCCAGGGGCGCGAGAGCGTCGAGCACGGCGTTGATGACCGCTGGCGGCGAGCCAATGGCGCCCGCCTCGCCGCAGCCCTTGGTGCCCAGCGGGTTGTGCGTGCAGGGGGTGCAAACATGGCCCAGCTTGAACTGCGGGAAATCGTCGGCACGCGGCATGGCGTAATCCATGTAGCTGCCGGTGAGCAGCTGGCCGGTTTCGCGGTCGTAGACGCAGTTTTCCATCAGCGCCTGGCCGATACCCTGAACCAGGCCGCCGTGCACCTGGCCCTCCACAATCATCGGGTTGATGATGGTGCCGAAGTCGTCCACCGCCGTGAAACGGTCCACGCGCACCACGCCGGTCTGCGGGTCCACCTCGACTTCGCAGATGTAGGTGCCGGCCGGGAAGGTGAAGTTGGTGGGGTCGTAGAAGGCTGTTTCGTTCAGACCGGGTTCGAGCTTGTCCAGCGGGTAGTTGTGCGGCACGTAGGCGGCGAGGGACACCTGGGCAAACGGGATTTTCTTGTCGGTGCCCTTGACGGTGAACTCGCCGCCGGCAAAGTCGATGTCGGCGTCGCTCGCTTCCATCAGGTGCGCGGCAATCTTCTTGGCCTTGGCCTCGATCTTGTCGAGCGCCTTCATGAGGGCGGCGCCGCCCACGCTGATCGAGCGCGAGCCGTAGGTGCCCATGCCGAAGGGCACACGGCCGGTATCGCCGTGGACGATGTCCACGTTTTCCACCGGAATGCCCAGGCGCGCCGCCACCACCTGGGCAAACGTCGTCTCATGCCCCTGGCCATGGCTGTGCGAGCCCGTGAACACCGTGACGCTGCCCGTGGGGTGCACCCGCACTTCGCCGCATTCAAACAGGCCGGCGCGCGCACCCAGCGCCCCGGCAATGTTGGAGGGCGCAATGCCGCAGGCTTCGATGTAGCTGCTGTAGCCCATGCCGCGCTTGAGGCCCTTGGCTTCGCTGGCGGCCCGCCGCGCTGCAAACCCAGCCACATCGGCCAGCTCCTGCGATTGCGTCATGCAGGCGTGGTAGTCGCCCACGTCGTACTGCAGCGCCACCGGTGTCTGGTAGGGGAAGCTGGTGATGAAGTTGCGCTTGCGGATGTCGTCTTGCGACAGCCCCATGTCCCAGGCGCAGCGGCTGACCAGGCGCTCCAGCAGGTAGGTGGCCTCGGGCCGGCCGGCGCCGCGGTAGGCATCCACGGGAGACGTGTTGGTGAACCAGGTGTCCACCTCGACATAGACCTGCGGCGTGGTGTACTGGCCCGCCAGCAGCGTGGCGTACAGGATGGTCGGCACCGCACTGGCAAAGGTGCTGAGGTAAGCGCCCACGTTGGCGTCGGTGTGCACGCGCATGGCGAGGAACTTGCCGTTGGCGTCCATCGCCATTTCGGCGTGGCTGGCGTGGTCGCGCCCGTGGGCGTCGGTGAGGAAGGACTCGCTGCGGTCGGCCACCCACTTGATGTTGCGGTTGAGCTTTTTCGACGCCCAGGTGAGGCACACGTCCTCAGCGTAGAGAAAGATTTTCGAGCCGAAACCGCCGCCCACGTCGGGCGCAATCACGCGTACCTTGTGCTCGGGCAGACCCATGACAAAGGCCGTCATGAGCAGGCGCTCGACGTGCGGGTTCTGGTTGCTGACGTAGAGCGTGTATTCGTCGGTGCCCCGGTTGTACGAACCGATGGCGGCGCGCGGCTCCATGGCGTTGGGAATCAGGCGGTTGTTCACCAGATCAAGCTTGGTGACATGTGCCGCATTGGCAAACACCGATTCGACGGCGCCCTTGTCACCAATCGCCCACTTGAAGCAGTGGTTGTCCTCGGCAATGTCGTGCAGGCCAGCACCCGCCACGGCGCCCGCGGCCGCATCCTGCACGTTGACGACCGCCGGCAGCACGTCGTAATCGACCTCGACACGTTCGGCGGCATCGCGCGCCTGCTGCAAGGTTTCGGCCACCACCATGGCCACGCCGTCGCCCACATAACGCACCTTGCCCTGCGCCAGGATGGGGTGCGGCGGCTCCTTCATGGGCTCGCCATTGGTGCTGGTAATGAGCCAGCCACACGGCAAGCCGTTGATGTTGTCGGCTGCCACATCGGTGCCAGTGAAGACGCCAATCACGCCGGGGGCAGCCTTGGCCGCGTCGGTGTTGACGCTAACCACTTTGGCGTGCGCGTGCGGCGAGCGAACGAAAACGGCAAAACTTTGCGCAGCCAGGACGATGTCGTCGGTGTACTGGCCGGCGCCAGTCAAAAAGCGGTAGTCCTCCTTGCGGCGGACGGATTCGCCGATGTGCGGCAGCTTGGAAAAGTCGGATGCACCCATGGTTTGTGTCTCCTTCGTTGGTCTCAGGCTGCGGAGGCAGTCATGGCCTGCTGGCCCTGCTGCACCGCCTTGACGATGTTCTGGTACCCGGTGCAGCGGCACATGTTGCCGTCGAGCAGCGCGCGGATTTCGGACTCGCTCGCGCCGGGGTAGCGCTTTACCAGGTCAACGGCGGAGAGCACCATGCCGGGCGTGCAGAAGCCGCACTGCAGGCCGTGGCACTCCTTGAACGCCGCCTGCATCGGGTGCATGGCGCCCTCCGCCGTGGCCAGGCCTTCGATGGTGGTGATCTCGCAGCCCTCGGCCTGCACGGCCAGCATGGCGCAGGATTTGATGGCGCGGCCATCGAGCAGCACGGTGCAGGCGCCGCACTGGCTGGTGTCGCACCCCACATGGGTGCCGGTGAGGTGGAGGTGCTCGCGCAGCGCGTGCACAAGCAGGGTGTTGGCGGTGGCGTCGACGCTGGCCGGCCGGCCATTGACGGTGAACTGCACGGGCATCGGGCTGTCTCCTGGTGGGGATGGCTGGAAAAATAGCAACCGCCATCTTCTGCCCCCCAACTGGGCAGGTGGCTAGGGACAACCCTGAACTCGGCCGCGCTGCTTGGGGATATTCTCAATTTGAAACATGCTGCGCCGCAGCGTCTTCGCTTGGAACGCCCCTTGTGACGCCTCTCCATACTCCGACCTTCGATCGCAGTTCACTGATTGCGCAGGCGCGCCACGCGGTACTGGCGCGTGGCGGCGCGCAGCCGCCCGGCATGGAGCCCTGGATCGCCCGATCGTGGCAGCGCTGCCTGCAGGCGGGCCGTACGCCAGAACAGGCACTGGCCTTTGACTGTGTCAGCCGCGCAGCGCTATGCCGCACCCACGACGAGCACGCGCAGCTCCTGCGTGCAGCGGGCCCGGTGCTGACGCACCTGGTGCACGCCATCGGCGGCATGGGCTACTTCGCACTGCTGACCGACAGGCGCGGCGTGGTGCTCGACGTCAAGGGTCCGGTGGACCACCGCGACCCGCGCGCCCACGCCATTGGCCGGGCCGGTATCGATCTGTCGGAGGGCAGCGTAGGCACCACCGCCATCGGTGCCGCACTGACCGAACTGCGCCCCGTGTGGCTGCACCGCGGGGAACATTTCTTTGACGCCAATGGCAGTTACAGCTGCGCCGGCGCTCCGCTGTTCGATCCGCTGGGCCACTGCGTGGGCATGTTGGACCTGACCGGTGTCGATGTGCCCGAGCGGCCCGAACTGCGCCACGTGGTGGCCCGCTCGGCCCGTGCGCTCGAAGACGCTTTGCTGCTGCAGGAGCCGCACGCCCTGCTGCTGCGCCTGAACTGGCCCGGAGCCCAGCTCGGCAGTGAATCCGATGGTCTGATGGTGCTCGACGCCGACGGCTATCTGCTGGGTGGCAACAGCGCCGCGCGCCAGCTTATCCCCATGCCGCGCAGCCTGCCCGGCCAGCGCCTGCATAGCAGCGACCTACTGGCCCTTGACTGGCCGCGTCTGTTCGACGCCGCCATGCATGGCCAAAGCATCGACCTGCCGCTGTGGTCCGGCCTGCGCCTGCAGGCGATGGCCACGCGTCACAGTGCCTGCGCCCTGCCCGCCCACTCGGTGCCCAGCGCGCCGCTGCGAGAAACCGAGGCCGAATGGATCCGCAGCGCCGTGCGCGCCACGCGCGGCAACGTTGCGCAAGCCGCACGCGCGCTCGGCATCAGCCGCGCCACGGTGTATCGCAAGCTGGGGCGGAAGGCGAAGGATTGAGGCTGCGCTGTGCCTGAATGAATTCGTAGAAAAATGGCTGCTTGCGCCCTATTCACAACGTTTTTCAGCTACTTAAATAATAGCGACTGCAATCGGCGCAAAGCGCCTACCGTGAGCGAGCCCAAAAATAGGCCAGCACAAACACTGCGGCCGCTGCGAGTACAAGCCATCCCAGCCTGGGAAAGGCGGGCGCCTTGGCGCTCGGCTTCTGCCGCTGCGGAGCGGGCGCACGCGAGGCGCGGTCCAGCAGCATGGTGGGAGCGCCAGCGCGCTCATCGGCGTCCATGTCTTGCGGCGCGGCGCGCAGCTCGGTAGGAGCGGCGCGGGGATAGCGGCGGCGCAGCTGCTCGTCCAGCCGACGAAAGAAATATTCCGCCAGACCTTGCGCCGCACCCTCCACCAGGCGCGGATCGAGTTTGGCGATGTTTCCATCCAAACTGACGTCTACGCTGTAGTGCAGTTGGCAACGCGGATGCCCGGGAGCGTAATCCGCCAGTGGAATGAGGCGGGCCCGCCCCACGCCTTTGCCCATGCCCGCCACGCCGCCATCGCCGTCGAAGCGGACCTGGTAGCGCTCGGGCGGAAACCGATCGGTCAGCTGCACATTTCCGCGAAATCGGGGCGAGCCGGCACCGATCTTCAGGGCCAGATCCAAGGCGTATTGGTCCGTATCCACGGCTTCGAACTGCTCGCAGCCAGGGATGCAGGCCTTGAGCACATCGGGGTCGTTGAGTGCGTCCCACACCTCTTGCTGGCTGGCAGCAAAGGCCCGGCGGGCTTCCATGTCCATGGCGGGGTCTCCTAGGGTTCTTTGTCAGGTGGGAGCAAACGGGCAGAGGCTCAAACCTCTGCCAATGCCAATACCACCGCATTTTCTTCCAGTATCAGCGCAATCCGGTTGCCCGAGCGCAAACCACTGGCGGGCGCGGCGAATCCCACCATCTGCAGACCTGCTGCCAGTTCGGCAGACACTTCGTCGCCCGATGCTCCGCGCCGCACGCGCACCGCCTTGGCCGGGAGCCTCAAGCCCCCTGCGGACCCTTGCTCATCTGCCTCGCTCGCCTGACCCCCCGCTCCCACACGCTCCACGCGCACCGCCGTGGCTTTGCACAGCGCCTGCACCGGCAAGCCCGGGCGCAAGCCGAGCAGTTCGGCGCTCTCGCGTGTGATGCGCGACACCAGGTCGGCCGGTGCTGGCGCAGCGCGCTCGCCCAGCGCCAGATGCACGCGCACGATCTGCCCGATCCGCTCGAGCCGCTGCACCACGCAGGGCAACTGGTTGCGCATGCTGGTTCGCACCGCCAGCCGCGCCAGGGCTGGTCCGGCGTGCGGCGTCGCCTGCCAGCGCGAAAGCACCTCACCGCGTGCCCGCGCCATGGCATCGGCCGCTGCCAGCAGTTCGCGCCCAGCAGCTGTCAACGCAGCGCCGCCGCCGCCCGCACCGCCCACGGCCCGCGCCACGAGGGACGCACCGGCCAGGTTGGTCAAGGTGTCGATGGCCTGCCAAGCAGCCTTGTAGCTCACACCGACGGCGCGCGCCGCCTGCGAAATAGAACCACAGGCGCCCACTTCGCGCAGGATGGCAATGCGCTTGTCGGTTGGCTCATGGCCAAGAGCGGCGGGCAGGGCGAGAGGCGATGGCATAAGCGATGGCATAGGCACAATGGTGCCTCATGAAGCCATCGTCCAAGGGCAGCGCCGCCCTAATGTTGGCATAAGACTTGGCTTTGACAATTGCGCCTTCGCTCTCCACCGGACCAAGGCTGTAGCCATGTCTCTCGACTCCGCGCTCTTTTTGGCGATCAATGGCTCGGCTGCTTCGCCGCACTGGTTGACGGCCCTGGCACTGTTCGCTACCGAACGTTTACCGCTGCTGCTGGCCGGCGGCACAGGCGGCATATTCCTGGCCGCCGATCGCCAGGTGAGATTGCGTGTGCTGCAGGTGCTTGCCGCCATGGCCACAGCGTGGCTGCTGGCACGGCTGGGTCAGTATTTCTTTCCAATCGATCGGCCCTTTGTCGTCGGGCTTGGCAAACAGTGGCTACCGCACGCAGCGTCTCCAGGCTTTCCGAGCAACCATGCGAGCGTGGTCTTCGGGTTTGCATCGGCCGTCGCGCTGACGGCAGGACGTTGGTATTGGGCCTCGCTGGCTTTGGCCGCTGCCGTGCTCGTGGCCTGGAGCCGTGTCTACCTTGGGCTGCATTTTCCCTCGGACGTTCTGGCCGGCGCCCTGGTGGGTGCCGCCAGCGCCTGGGTGGCATGCCGCCTCCTTTTTCGCAATCCCATACGGCCCGCAGTCGCTACGGGTCTCGCATGATCGCGAACGCAGTCTCCGCCGCGGCGCTGCAGCATCTCAGAAGTCTTCGCCGACGCCTGGGCCAACCTGACGACCAAGGCAACCCGGATGCAAGCGGCGCGCGATACCACAGAGCCAAAACTCGATGCATTGTCACCATCAGGACCCGATGCACCAAGGGTTTCTGTAGCCGAAGCACTGACAACCCGGCCTAAGGGACGTCCTGCATAACTCCTTGCGGCGCGTGATGGCGCGGACTCGGGCGGTCTGCGTCGTTGCGTTTCACAGCCAATAGCTACGGCTACAGCCTGCAAAACACGCCTAGCATCCCATCCCGATCCGCACTACACCCACTCGCGTAGAGTTTTGCAGGACATCCTAAGCGCCACCTCCCGGCGTTCTCGGGTTGGTCGCGACCTTATCGCGCAACTCGCGGCGCAGGATTTTTCCGATGTTGCTCTTGGGCAAGGGCTCGGTACGAAACTCGATAACGCGCGGCATCTTGTAGCCGGTCAGGTGCTGCTTGCAGTGCGCCAGCACATCGGCTTCGGTCAGTGCCGGATTGCCGGCCACGATCACCACCTTGACCGCCTCGCCCGAGCGCTCGTCTTTGATCCCAATGGCCGCCACTTCCAGCACGTCCGGATGCAGCGCCAGCACGTCTTCAATCTCGTTGGGAAAGACCTTGAAGCCAGAGACCACGATCATGTCTTTCTTGCGGTCTGTGATGCGGATGCTGCCGTGCTCGTCCATGACACCCATGTCGCCGGTGCGCAGCCAGCCGTTGGGGGTGAACACCTTGGCACTCTCCTGGGGCTGGTTCCAGTAGCCCTTCATCACCTGCGGCCCGCGCAGGCAAATCTCGCCCACTTCGCCCAGAGGGATGGGCCCGCCGTCGTCGTCCAGGATGGCTGCCTCGGTGCTGGGCACCGGCACGCCGATCTGGCCGCTCCACTCCTGAATGGTGACTGGATTGGCAATGGCCACCGGGGAGGTTTCGGTCAGTCCATAGCCCTCCACCAGCGGTACCCCGGCGCGCTCTTTCCAACGGTGCGCCACGACCTGCTGCACCGCCATGCCGCCGGCTACCGCCAGCTTGAGCGGACGCAGGTCGATCGCCGCAAAGCCAGGCGCATCGAGCATGGCCCGAAACAGCGTGTTGACACCAATGATGGCGGTGAACTGGGCACTGCCCAGGACCTTGAGAAAATCGGGCATGTCGCGCGGGTTCGCGATCAGCACCGCCTGCGCACCCTGGCTGAAGAAGGACAGCGCTCCGGTGAGCGCAAACACGTGGTACATGGGCAGCGGCAGGATCAGCGTCTCCTGGCCCTCCTGCAAGTTGGGTGACATCCATGCGCCTACCTGCAGAACGTTGGCCACCATGTTGCCGTGGCTGAGCTGCGCGCCCTTGGCCACACCGGTGGTGCCGCCGGTGTACTGCAAAAAGGCGAGGTCGTCGTGGCCGAGCGGCACGGCATCGAGCTGCTGAGCGCGTCCGGCCGCCAAGGCATTGCGCCAGCCCACCGATTCGGGCAGACGCCATGCCGGCACCATCTTCTTCGCATGCTTGACCACTGCGTTCGTCAGCAGGCGCTTGAGCGGCGGCAACAGGTCGCCCACCTCGGTGGTAACCACCGTGCGCACCTGTGTGTTGCCGATCACCTCCTGCAGCGTGTGCGCGAAATTTTCCAGCACCACGATGGCGCGCACATCGGCGTCCTTGAGCTGGTGTTGCAGCTCTCGGGGTGTGTACATCGGGTTCACGTTCACCACCACCATGCCGGCGCGCAGGACGCCAAACAGTGCCACCGGGTACTGCAGCAAGTTGGGCATCATCAGCGCGACACGGTCACCGCGCTGCAGCCCGGCGGACTTCTGCAGCCAGGCGGCAAAAGCGCGGCTGGCCTCGTCAAGCTCGCGAAAGTGCATGGCCACGCCCATCGACCGGTACGCAGGCAAATGCGCAAAACGCTTGCAACTGTCGGTGAGCATGTCGACCAGCGACCCGAAACGCTGCATGTCGATTTCGGCGGGCACGCCCGCCGGGTATTGTGTGAGCCAGGGTTTTGTCATCACTCTTGTTCCCATCGAACCATCGTGTATCGGCGAATAGCGCGCCAGCTTTTAGAAGACATCTTATGTCGCCCGGCTACAGACTATTGCGTGGGGTGCTCGACGCGGGCTGACCAAGTCGGCTACTCCGTCTGCCAGTTGGTGGCCTTGTGCTGCTGCTTCTTTTGCACGTCATCGGTGGGGCCTATTCTTGCAAACTCATCACCACGATTGGCTGCCATATGACGCACGCCACCAAGCGATTGAGCCAGTGAAAGGAGCGCACTCTGATGGTCAGCGCACTGACGTTGCTGCCCCGCTGCGCAGCGTGGCATCATGAAGTTTTGCGCAAGGCGGACACTTGAATTCCTATTCCCCAGCACGCAATGGCGCGTGGCTTGCCCTGGCGGCGGCGGCTCTGTTTGGGCTCAGCACCCCTTTGGTCCAGCAATTCGGCCAAGGGCTTGGCGCGTTTACCACGGCAGGATTGTTGTACCTGGGCGCAGCAGGCGTGGCTTTTTGGCAGCGCCAGCCCGCCTCCCGCGAGGCCAGGGTCAGACGGGGCGACGCCCTTCGCTTGCTGAGCATGGCTTTTTTTGGCGCTGTACTGGGGCCGGTGGCGCTGGCTTGGGGCTTGCAGCGCACCAGTGGGACCAGCGCGTCTCTGATGCTCACGCTGGAAGCCGTCTTCACCGCAGTCCTGGCCTGGCGCATGTACGGAGAAACGATGGACCGGCGCGTGGCGGCTGCGCTGCTGCTCCTGGTTGCCGGGGGCGGCGCGCTGGTGTTCGAACAAGGGCTTGCAGGTGGCAACCAAATGCTCGGGCTGCTTGCGGTTCTCGGTGCGACCGCAGCCTGGGGACTGGACAACAGCCTGTCGCGGGGCGTAGCCGAGCGCGATCCGGGCCAAGTGGTGCTGTACAAATCGGCGCTGGGCGCCACGGCCACACTATTGATAGCGCTTGCAGTGGCCGAACCCCTACCCCCATGGCGCGCAGCCGTGGCCTTGCTGGCGGTGGGCGCCACTGGCTACGGCCTGAGCCTGCGTCTGTATCTGCTGGCGCAGCGGGCATTTGGCGCGGGCCGCACCGGCTCGGTGTTTGGGTTTGCACCGTTTATCGGCGCACTGGGCGCTTGGGCCATGGGAAGCCGCTCGGGCACCTGGTGGCTGGCCCTCGGCGCGGCGCTGATGCTGCTGGGCGTTGCGCTGCACCTGTTCGAAACCCACGACCATGAGCATATCCACGAATGGCTGGAGCATGAGCACGCGCATTCGCACGGCGATGGCCACCATCTGCACACCCACGACCCGATGCCGAAGCAGCCGCACAGCCATTGGCATGAGCATCCGCCCATGCAGCACGCCCACCCCCATGTGCCGGATGCCCACCATCTGCACACCCATGGTTGAAGCGGTGCGGGATGGTGCGCCTATACTTTCGTTATTCCATTTTTGAATAGCGCTTCGGCGTTTGCACTGCCATGCATCTCTCCTTCAAGCGTCTGAGGCGCATTCTCGGCGCGCTGACCCTGACGTTCTCCAGTCTGCACGCCGCCCAGGCCGCCGACGTTCAGGTGGCGGTAGCCGCCAACTTCACCGCCCCCATGCAGGAAATCGCCGCGCTTTTCGCCAAAGAAACCGGCCACAAGGCCGATCTGTCGTTTGGTTCGACGGGCAAGTTCTATGCGCAAATCAGCAACGGCGCTCCATTCGAGGTGTTCCTGTCCGCTGACGACAAAACCGCTGCGCGGCTGGTGTCCGACGGCAGGGCCGTTGGCACCACCTTGATGCCCTACGCGCTGGGCAGTCTGGTGCTGTGGAGTCCCACCGAGGGCATGGTGGACGGCCAAGGCAAGGTGCTGGCCACCGGCACCTTTGCCCACCTGGCGGTCGCCAACCCCAAGCTCGCTCCGTACGGCGTGGCCGCCATGCAAGCGCTGCACAAGCTGGGCTTGGCCGACAAGTTGCAATCAAAAATCGTGATGGGCGAGAACATTGGCCAGACTTACCAGTTCGTGCACACCGGCAATGCACAGCTGGGTTTTGTCGCGCTCTCCCAGGTCATGAAGGACGGCGAAATCTCCAAGGGCTCCGCCTGGCGCGTGCCGGCCGAGATGCACGCCCCCATTCGCCAGGACGCCGTCATGCTGGTTCGCGGCAAGGACAACCCGGCCGCTGCGGCTCTTATGCAGTACCTCAAGAGCGATGCCGCCCGCGCCGTTATCCAATCCTACGGCTACGGAATCATCGAATAAGCCTTACCGCTGGCCGCCATGCCCTTCAACGAAACCGACCTGCGCGCCATCGGCCTGACACTGCGCCTGGCAGGCACCACCATGGCGCTGCTGCTGGTGCTGTGCACGCCGCTGGCCTGGTGGCTGGCGCGCACGCGCTCGCGCTGGCGCGGGCCGCTGTCGGCCGTGGTAGCGCTGCCCCTGGTGTTGCCGCCCACGGTCATTGGCTTCTACTTGCTGGTGGCGCTGGGGCCCAACGGCCCGCTGGGTCAACTGACCACCGCGCTCGGGCTGGGCACCCTGCCCTTCACCTTCTGGGGGCTGGTACTGGGCTCGCTGATTTATTCATTGCCGTTTGCCGTGCAGCCGCTCCAGGGTGCGTTTGAGGCCATTGGCGAGCGGCCGCTCGAAGCCGCCGCCACGCTGGGCGCGGGGCCGCTTGACCGCTTCTTCACCGTCGCGCTGCCGCTGGCGCGCGGCGGCTTCGTCACCGCCGCCATCCTGAGCTTCGCGCATACCGTGGGAGAGTTTGGTGTGGTACTCATGCTGGGCGGCAACATCCCCGGCGTGACACGCGTGATTTCCGTGCAAATCTACGACCACGTCGAAGCGCTGGAGTACACGCAGGCGCATTGGCTGGCTGGCGGCATGGTGGTGTTCTCCTTCATCGTGCTGCTGGGCCTGAACCTTACGCGCCGAGCGCGGCTGCTGCCATGAATGAAGAGAGTGAGGGCATCAATGCGCGCTTGGTGGTCCAGCGCCGCACGTTCACGCTGGACGTGGACCTGCAGTTGCCGGGGAGCGGCTTCATCGCCCTGTTTGGCCCGTCGGGCTGCGGCAAGACCACCTGCCTGCGCGCACTCGCTGGCCTGGAGCGCGCGAATCCCGGCCTGGTACGCGTGGCCGGCACCACCTGGCAGGACGACACGGCCGGCATCTGGCTGCCCACCCACCAGCGCGCGCTCGGCTATGTGTTTCAGGAAGCGAGCCTGTTCGCGCACCTCAGCGTGGGCGGCAATATTGCGTATGCGCAAAGGCGTGTGCGTCCCGGCGCGCGCAGTGCGGCCGCCGCGCCTGCAGTCGCCCTGGAGCGCGCAGTCAATTTGCTTGGCCTCACCGGTCTGATGGACCGGCGCCCGGCCACGCTCTCGGGCGGCGAGCGCCAGCGCGTGGCCATTGCGCGAGCGCTCGCCGCGCAGCCGCGCGTGCTGCTGATGGACGAACCCCTGGCCGCCCTGGACGCCGGGCGCAAGGCCGAGCTGCTGCCCTACCTTGAGGCCTTGCAGCGCACGCTGGCGATTCCGGTGCTGTATGTGAGCCACGCATTGGATGAAGTCGCCCGTCTGGCGACGTACATGGTCTTGCTGGACGCCGGCCGCGTGCGCGCCAGCGGCAGCGCCGAAGACTTGATAGCCCGCCTTGACCTGCCGCTGGCCCAGGGCGATGCCGCAGCCACCATCGTCGAAGGCACGCTGCTGCGGCACGACGGTGCAGAGCATCTGTCCACGCTGGCCTTTTCCGGCGGCGAACTGCACGTGACCAGCGCCACGAGCCGCCCCGTGGGCCAGCGGCTGCGCGTGCGCATCCTGGCGCGCGACGTCAGCCTGACGCTCGCGCGCCAGAGCGGCACCAGCATTTTGAACATCGTGCCCGCCACCGTGACCGGTTTGCGCGAAGACAGCCCCGGCCAGTGGATGGTGGCGCTCGACGCTGGCGGCGCGCGCCTGCTGGCGCGCATCACGCAGCGCTCGGTGCACGTGCTGGGCATAACGCCAGGCCGCACGCTGTTCGCGCAAGTCAAAGGCGTGGCACTTCTGGAGTGAGTGCATTGCTATTCTAAATATAGCAATAAACGCTCTAAATGCCTGCGCTAGCGGCCAAAAATACTGAATTTTTGAGCGCTCGCATCCGTCGGCTGACTGTCTGCGTTTGGGAAGAACCGTTGCTGGCCATTGATCGTGTCGTCGGCAAGAGTGCGCTGGCGAGCAGTGGAGGTCAGCCAATCGACGAACTTCTGCGCATCTTTCGCCTTCACCTGCGGGTACTTGGCGGGGTTCAGCGCCATCACGCCGTACTGGTTGAACAAGCGCTGGTCGCCTGCTACCAACACGCCCAGGTCCGCACGGTTCTTGAAGTTGCGCCAGGTGCCGCGGTCGGTCAGTACGCAAACGCCGCTGCCGGCCATGGTGCTGGCGATGAGCGCCGTTCTGCCATGGGGGAAGTTTTCGGCAGAAAGGCGGGTTTTTTGTTCTACGCGTTAACCCTTATAGCTATGCTTTCAGTAGCAGCAAGCGCTCGCGGAGCCTAGGGAATACACCGTCACGCTGCTGTCAGCCTGCGCCTACAGTGCTTCGTAGAATCGCAACCGTTCAAAAAGTTACAGCACAGCGTCGCGCCTCTGCGTGGCATTGCGCCAGTTCATCCCAGCGTTCTTGGAGACTTCATGCAGGCATTACTTAAACTATCCAGAGGCATCGACTGGCTCAATGAGCGCGTCGGCCTGGCCGTCATCTGGCTCATTCTCGCGTCCACGGTAATCAGCGGGCTCAACGCCGCGGTGCGCAAGATCTTCAATTACAGCTCCAACGGCTTTCTTGAAATCCAGTGGTATCTGTTTGCCGCTGCCTTTCTGCTCGCCGCAGGCTACACGCTGCTGCACCGGGAGCACGTGCGGGTGGACGTGGTCTCCAGCCGGTTCTCCAAGCGCACGCAGATCTGGCTTGACGTAGTTGGCTTCGTGATGTTTCTCACGCCGGTATGCGGGGCGATCCTGTGGTTCGGCATCCCTTTCTTCCTGCAAGCGCTGGCGTCTGGCGAAATGTCCAGCAACGCCGGCGGCCTGATTCGCTGGCCGGTCTATCTGATGATGCCGCTCGGTTTTGCGCTGCTGCTGCTGCAGGGTTGGTCGGAACTCATCAAGCGCATCGCTTTCCTCAAAGGCCTGATTCCCGACCCGACGGTCAAACCCGATGAGAAGACGGCAGAGGAAGAGCTTGCCGAATCCATCCGCCGCCTTGCCGAAGCTGCCAATGGCAATGGCAAGCCAGCTACTCAAGCCGACTGAGCGGAGACACATTCATGGAATTCATCACTTCCAATCTGGCCCCGATCATGTTCGCGGGGCTGATCGTATTTTTGCTGATGGGCTTTCCTGTGGCCTTCAGCCTGGGCGCCTGCGGCCTGTTTTTCGGTTTTATCGGCATCGAGTTGGGCATGTTGCCTGAAGCACTCCTGCAAGCGCTGCCGCTGCGTATCTACGGGATCATGCAGAACGACACCCTGCTGGCCATTCCGTTCTTCACGCTGATGGGCCTCATCCTTGAGCGCAGCGGCATGGCCGAGGATTTGCTGGAAACCATTGGCCAGCTCTTTGGCCCGGTTCGCGGCGGCCTGGCGTTCGCTGTGATCTTCGTCGGCGCGCTGCTGGCCGCCACCACCGGCGTAGTCGCTGCATCGGTCATCTCGATGGGCCTGATCTCGCTGCCCATCATGCTGCGTTACGGCTACGACCGGCGCATCGCCACGGGCGTGATCGCCGCGTCCGGAACCCTGGCGCAGATCATTCCACCGTCCCTGGTGCTCATCATCCTGGCCGACCAGCTGGGCCGCAGCGTGGGCGACATGTACAAGGGCGCCTTCATCCCCGGCTTCATGCTGACCGGCATGTACACGGCCTACATCGTCATCCTGGCGCTGTTCAAGCCCAAGTGGGTGCCGGCCCTGCCGGCCGAGGCGCGCACCATCCGCGAGGACAACGGCAACAGTGGCCTGCCCTCGCTGCTCCTGCTGACCCTCGTGTCTGTGGGCGCATCGCTGTTCTTCGCGCACCACATTGCGGACGTCCACACCTGGTGGACGGGCGAAGAGGTGACCAAGGTCGCCAAGGACGAAACCATTGTGGTGTCCATGTGCGTGGGTGTCGCACTGGCATTCTTGCTCTCGATGATCAACAAAGTCACGCGACTGGGGTTGCTTTCCCGCATGGCCGAGCGCGTGACCTTTGTGCTGATTCCGCCGTTGCTGCTGATTTTCCTGGTGCTCGGAACCATTTTCCTCGGAGTCGCGACCCCAACAGAAGGCGGCGCCATGGGCGCGCTGGGCGCGATCGCCATGGCCATGTTGCGCGGCCGCCTGAGCTACAAGCTGCTCAAGCAGGGTTTGATCGCGACCACGCGGCTGTCCACGTTCGTGGTGTTCATTCTGGTCGGCTCCACCATTTTCAGCCTGGTGTTCCAGGGAGTGGATGGCCAGCGCTGGGTGGAACACCTGCTTACCGGCTTGCCGGGCGGCCAGATTGGCTTCCTCATCCTGGTCAACCTGCTGATTTTCTTCCTGGCGTTTTTCCTGGACTTCTTTGAACTCTCGTTCATCGTGGTGCCGCTGTTGGCGCCGGTCGCGGACAAGTTGGGCATCGATCTGATCTGGTTCGGCGTGCTGCTGGCCGTGAACATGCAGACCTCGTTCATGCACCCTCCCTTCGGCTTCGCCCTGTTCTACCTGCGCAGCGTGGCGCCAGCGGTGGCCTACACCGACCGCATCACCAAGAAGCTGATTCAGCCCGTCACCACCATGCAGATCTACTGGGGCGCAGTGCCCTTCGTGCTGATTCAGGTGATCATGGTGGGGCTCATCATCTTCTTCCCCGGCATCGTCTCCAGCGGCCTGGACAAGAAGGAGGTCTATGACCTGGACAAGATTCGCATACAAATGGAATCGCAGATGCGCAATCTCGACGCACTGGATGCCGCCGCACCGCCGCCCGCGCCTGGCGAACCGCCAGCTAGCCAGTCTGACGTACAGGAAGATCCGCTCAAGGCTGCTCAGGAGGCCATTCAAGGAGAGAAGAAGTAAAACGGGTGGCCTGATCTCCCTCCCCGTCTTGGCAAAGAGCCCCGCCCATCGCGGGGCTCTTTTTTTTCGTCCACTTTCGAGCAGGCATCAAGGCTTTCTGGGGAACGCGTCGTCTCCCGGCCAACTCCGCACATCAGAACCGTACCGTGGTGGGCCCGTGGAACCCAAAAACAAGCGCCAGGGCCTGCGCCGCTCACCAGTGCCGCACGATCGACCGAACGCAACGAATCAATGCGCGCGTCCACAGCGATGTGCAGCAGACATTTCTGGAATTCGCGAGGGTGCTGATGAGCCACCGTGGGCAATGGCGCGGAACGTTTGCCCTTGCTCTATCTGCTGACCGCCGCTCGTGGTGCCGGTGGAAGACGCCGCTGCGGTCTGCGCGGGACGCACGCGGCACCCACCCAGAGTCAGCTGGCCCCGGGCAATTGCTGCGCGCTCAAGCTGCTCCAGCACGCAGGCGCACATCCTTTTTGGCGAAAAAAAACCCCGCACAAGGCGGGGTTCTTTGCTTGCTTGGCGCTTAGAGCTTTTGGCGCTGCATGAAGTTGTCGAACGTGCCTTCGGCAAAGCGGAACCACAGCACCTGGTCGCGCTGGAAGTCGAGGTAGTCGGCATACATCTTCTTCCAGTCGGGGTTCTTCGCGCCGATCTCGGCGAAGACTTCCTTAGCGGCCTTGAACGAGGCGTCCATCACCGACTGCGGGAAAGGCAGGACCTTGGTCTTGGCGCCGACCAGCTGCTTGAGGGCTCCCGGGTTGCGTGCGTCGTAGCGCGCCTGCGTGGTGACGTGCGCTTCATGGGCCGCGGCCTGGATGATGGCCTTGTACTCGTTGGAGAGGCCGTTGAATGCCTTGTCGTTGATGTAGAAGGACAGATTCAGGCTGCCTTCCCACCAGCCGGGGTAATAGTAGAACGGGGCCACCTTGTTGATACCCAGTTTCTGGTCATCGTACGGGCCGATCCACTCGGCCGCGTCGATGGTGCCCTTTTCCAGCGCCTGGTAGATTTCTCCGCCGGGAATGTTCTGCGGCACGCCGCCCATGCGCTCAATCACCTTGCCGGCAAAGCCGCCGACCCGGAACTTCAGGCCCTTGATGTCTTCTGGCGACTTGACCTCCTTGCGGAACCAGCCACCCATTTGGGCGCCGGTGTTGCCGCCGATGAAATCAACAATGTTGTACTGCGCGTAGAACTCGCGCGTCAGCTTGTGGCCGTTGCCGTCCACCATCCAGGCGGTGAGCTGGCGCGAATTCATGCCGAAGGGAATGGCGCCGCACAGTGCGAAGGCCTCGTTCTTGCCGAAGAAATAGTAGGGCGCGGTGTGCGCCATTTCCACGGTGCCGTTCTGCACGCCATCGACCACGCCAAACGCGGGCATCAATTCACCGGCAGCGTGGACCGAAATCTCGAACTTGCCTCCAGACATGTCCTTGACGGCCTTGGAAAACACCTCGGCCGAGCCGAAAATGGTGTCGAGCGATTTGGGAAAGCTCGACGCGAGGCGCCAGCGCACTGCCGCCTGTGCGTGCACGGCGGGTGCGACTCCTGCCGCGAGCACCCCGGCGATGCCGGCATTTTTGATAAGGGAACGACGATCCATTGCAAGTCTCCTGTGATGAAAAAAGGTGGTGGTGGTGCTGATGCGATGCCAAAAAAAAGCCGGCGTCAGGCCCACACAGATGCGGGCCCGAGACTCCGGCGGCTTGTGGCGATCAATGCGTTCATGGCTCAATCGCGACAAGAACGGTGGCTGGCTACAACTTGACCGAACTCATGTAGCTGTCGAAGCGGAACTCCGAGAAACGGCCCCACAGGATCTGATCGCGCTGGAAGGCGCGCATGTCCTGGTGGATCTTCTTGAACTCTGGCGATTTGGCTTCGTGCTCGGCAAACACTTCCATGGAAGACTTGAAGCCTGCGTCCATGAGTTCTTTGGAGAACGCCTTGAGCTGGGTCTTGGCGCCCACGAGCTTCTTGAGCGCAATGGGGTTGAAGGCGTCGTACTTGGCCGTCATGTCGCGCGCTGCGACGGCAGTGGCGGCATCCACCATGGCCTGGAACTCTGGCGTCAGGGCCGCGTACGCCTTGGCGCTGATGAAGAACTCGAGCTCTGCGCCACCCTCCCACCAACCGGGGTAGTAGTAGTACGGCGCCACCTTGTTGAAGCCGAGCTTTTCGTCGTCGTACGGGCCGACGAATTCGCAAGCGTCGAGCGTGCCTTTTTCAAGCGCCTGGTAGACCTCGCCCGCAGGCATGTTTTGCGACACAACACCGAGTTTTTGCATCGATTCGCCGAACAGGCCGCCACCCATGCGCATCTTCAGACCCTTGAGGTCTTCAACGGTGTTGATTTCCTTGCGGTACCAGCCACCCATTTGCGTGCCGGTGTTGCCAGCGCTGCGGCTCTTGATGTTGTAGTTGGCATAGAACGCGTCCATGAGCTTGCGGCCGTTGCCGTGCTCCATCCAGGCGTCCATCTGGCGCGCGGTCAGGCCGAATGGCACGGCGCAGCCAAAGGCAAAAATGGAGTCCTTGCCGGTGAAGTAGTAGGGCGCCGTTTGCGCCATTTCCACTGTGCCGTTTTGAATGGCATCGACCACGCCGAAGGGAGGCATCAGCTCGCCGGCAGCGTGCACCGAGCATTCAAACTTGCCACCCGACAAGGCCTTGAGCGTCTTGGAAAACATTTCTGCGCTGCCGAAAATCGTGTCGAGCGACTTGGGGAAGCTCGAAGCCAGGCGCCAGCGAACGGCGGTCTGGGCATGCACAGCAGGAGCGACCCCTGCGGCCAGTACGCCGGCAATGCCGGCATGTTTGATGAGTGAGCGACGATCCATGAAAACCTCTTGATAAACGGGGTTGCAAAAATGCCGAACGCGGGGCTATCGAGCCGCGCGGCCAGCCACTTTATCAGCCATGGCGGAATTGTAAAAAGACGCTTTCCAGAGCCTTTGCGGGTTTTCCCGCGAAAACCCGCCACAAGGCGCATGCCTTCAGGGTTCTGCAAGCTACGGCAAAAATCGCCTTGCGCGCCGCAGCGCGGGGCGAGCGGGGATGCTCAGGCGACGCGCTCGTTCACGGGTCGCGCCGCAGCGCCAAACCGTGCGCGCACCGAGGCCGCAATACCTTGCGCATCCAGCCCCTGCAAGGCCAGGAGCTTGGCCGGATCGCCGTGCTCGATGAACACATCGGGCAAGCCGAGCTGCAGCACCGGCCGTTGCACATCGGCGGTGGCCAGGGCTTCGAGCACCGCGCTGCCTGCGCCGCCCTGAATGCAGCCCTCTTCGAGCGTGACGAGCACGTCGTGGTCAGCGGCGAGCTGCAGCAGCAATTGAGTGTCCAGCGGTTTGGCCCAGCGCATGTTGGCCACCGTGGCGTCGAGCTGCTCGGCGGCTTCCAGCGCCGGATACAGCAAGGTACCAAACGCCAGGATGGCAATGCGCGGCAAGCCTGCCGGGCGCAATGCGCTACTGCGCGTGCGGCGGATTTCGCCTTTGCCGTACGGCAGGGCATCCAGCCCCGGCAGGGGTTCGACCCCGGCGCCGCTTCCACGCGGGTAGCGCACGGCCACCGGGTGGTTCTGCGCAAAGGCGGTGCAGAGCAATTGCCGACACTCACGTTCGTCCGCCGGGCAGGCCATGGCCAGATTGGGCACGCAGCGCACAAAGGCGATGTCGTAGGCGCCGGCATGGGTAGCGCCATCGGCGCCCACCAGACCTGCGCGATCCAGTGCAAAGACCACCGGCAAGTTTTGCAGGGCCACGTCGTGAATCAACTGGTCGTAGGCGCGCTGCAGGAAGGTGGAATAGATGGCTACCACCGGCTTGACGCCCTCGCACGCCATGCCCGCAGCGAACGTCACGGCGTGTTGCTCGGCAATGCCCACGTCGTAGTAGCGATCGGGGAAGCGCCGCTCAAACTCCACCATGCCCGAGCCTTCGCGCATGGCCGGCGTGATCCCCACCAGGCGCTCATCGTGCGCGGCCATGTCGCAGAGCCACTGGCCAAACACCTGGGTAAAGGTCTGGCGTGGCGGCGTTGCTGGCTTGACGAGACCAATCTTCGGGTCAAACCGCGAGGGGCCGTGGTAGGCCACCGGGTCGGCCTCGGCCAATTTGTAGCCCTGGCCCTTCTTGGTGACCACATGCAGAAACTGCGGGCCCTTGAGTTCCTTGATGTTCTCCAGCGTGGGAATCAAGGAATCGAGGTCGTGCCCATCGATAGGGCCGATGTAATTGAAGCCAAATTTCTCAAACAGCGTGGCCGGCACCACCATGCCCTTGGCCTGCTGCTCAAGGCGCTTGGCCAGTTCCAGCAGCGGCGGCACGGGACGCAGTACGGTCTTGCCGACGTTCTTGGCGGCCGCATAGAACTGCCCGCTCATCAGTTGCGCCAGATAGCGGTTGAGTGCACCCACCGGCGGGCTGATGCTCATGTCGTTGTCGTTCAGGATGACCAGCAGGTTGCAATCGGCCACACCCGCGTTGTTCAGCGCCTCGAAGGCCATGCCGGCCGTCATGGCGCCGTCGCCAATGATGGCCACGGCATGGCGTTCGTCGCCGCGCCGCTTGGCAGCCATCGCCATGCCCAGAGCGGCAGAAATACTGGTGCTCGAATGCGCGGTGCCAAAGGTGTCGTATTCGCTTTCGGCGCGCTGCGGAAAGCCCGAAACGCCGCCCAGCTGGCGCAGCGTTCCCATGCGCTCGCGCCGGCCGGTCAGAATTTTGTGCGGATAGGTCTGGTGGCCCACGTCCCACACCAGGCGGTCGCGCGGGGTATCGAACACATAGTGCAGCGCCACGGTGAGTTCCACCGTGCCCAGGTTGGAGCTGAGGTGCCCACCCGTCTTGGAGACACTGTCGAGCACGAAGGCGCGCAGTTCGTCGGCCACGCGCTTGAGTTCGGGGCGCGAGAGGCGGCGCAGATCGGCCGGAGAGTTCACGGTCTCAAGCAAGGGGTAAGCGTTCGTGGACATTCAATACTACTGATTTGATAGCTTATAGCGCTTATCCAATAAGCGCCAGGAGGCATTTTTACTGCTAATTTGAGCGCAGCAGCACCATGTCTGCCAGCGCCGCGAGCCGTGCGGTATCGCGCAGGCCGGACGCGGCCAAACCAGCCAGCGCGTCGCTGTGGAGATTCTGCGCGCATTGCCGTGCAGCCTCGATCCCCAGCAGAGAGACGTAGGTCGGCTTGGAATGAAACGCGTCCTTGCCGGCGGTCTTGCCCAGCGTGGCCGAGTCCTGCGTCACGTCCAGAATATCGTCCACCACCTGGAAGGCCAGGCCCAACGCCCCGCCGTATCGGGCCAGGCCGGCAAGCGCCGCCGCGGCTGGCGCGCCGCAGGCGGCGCCCATCATGACGCTGGCCTGAAGCAGCGCGCCGGTTTTCAGCTGGTGCATGTGGCGCAACTGGGCTTCGTCAAGGCGCTGGCCGACGCTGGCCAGGTCAATCGCCTGCCCACCCGCCATGCCGGCAGCGCCGGCGGCGCGCGCCAGCAGCCGGCACAGCCGGGCCTGCACCGTGGCGGGGATGTCACTGCGTTCGGGCGTGAGCAGCTCGAAGGCCAAAGCCTGCAAGGCGTCGCCCGCCAGCAAGGCGCCGGCCTGGCCATACTGCACATGGACTGTCGGCTTGCCACGGCGCAGCACGTCGTTGTCCATGCAGGGCATGTCGTCGTGGACCAGGGAATAGGCGTGGATCAGCTCGACGGCGCACGCGCCGCGCAGAGCCGCTTCGTCCAGTGCGCCGCGCAGGGCTGCCTCGTCGAGTGCAGCGCTGAAGTCGGCATGCCCCTCCCCCGCCACGGCCTCGCGCGCTGCCAGCACCAGGAGCGGGCGCAGGCGCTTGCCACCGCCCTGCACGGCGTAGCGCATCGCCTGGCCCAGGTCCGAGGGCGCGTCCACGCCCACCCAATCCGACAGCGCGGCCTCGGTGCGTGCAAGCTGCGCGGCGTTCCAGTCGGCCAGCGCTTGCCCAGGCATGCCGCTCATTCGGCTGTCCAGGGTTGGATCTGGCCGGCGTCCAGCACTTTGATCTGGTCCTGCACGGCTTCCAGGCGCTCACGGCAAAAAGCCAGCAGCGTGGCGCCGCGCTGGTAGCCGGACAGCAACTGCTCCAGGGGCATCTGCCCCGATTCGATGCGCGCAACCAATTGCTCCAGCTCTTCCAAGGCGGCTTCGTAGCTGGCGGGTTCGGCGATTTTGATTTTGGCCATGGGCTGGAGAATGCAATCGGGCAGGCGAAGCCATTGATTTTAGGACGAGTGCGCCCTGAGACCCCTCGGCTCGCCAGGCAGGAATACACGCAGCGCGCCTGCGGACATTGGCATGCGCCCAAATAACCCCACCACCTATAATCCCATTCATTCCCCCAACCGGCACTCTGCCGGTTTATTTTTTTGCCCGGCCTTCGCATTGAATTGCCGTTTTCTGTTTCTCCCTGTGGGGAGTTGCGAACATGTCTGATTTAAGTCTTCGACTGCAGCCGGCTGCCAGCCAACTACCAGTTTCAAGCTACTTCGATCGCGCGCTCTTCGAGCGCGAGATGGCCACGCTGTTCCAGCGTGGGCCGCGTTACGTGGGGCACCAGCTCAGCGTGCCGCAGGCAGGCGACTACCACGCCCTGGCGCAAGAGGCCGAAGGCCGGGCGCTGGTGCGCGCGCCCGGCGGCCAGGTGGAACTCATCTCCAACGTCTGCCGCCACCGCCAGGCCATCATGCTGGGCGGGCGCGGCAGCTTGCAGGAACACACCAAGGGCAGCGCCGGCGGCAACATCGTCTGCCCGGTGCACCGCTGGACCTACAGCCCCAAGGGCGACTTGCTGGGCGCGCCGCATTTCAAGCACGACCCCTGCCTCAACCTCAAGAACTACCCGCTGTGCGAGTGGAACGGGCTTTTGTTTGAAGACAATGGCTACGACGTGAAGGGCGACCTGGCGCAACTCGGCCCGCGCGCCGACCTCGACTTCACTGGCTTTGCGTTTGACCGCGTGGAACTGCACGAGTGCAACTACAACTGGAAGACCTTCATCGAGGTCTATCTGGAGGACTACCACGTCGGCCCCTTCCACCCGGGCCTGGGCAGTTTCGTCACCTGCGAGGACCTGCACTGGGAATTCGGCCGCAACCATTCGGTGCAGACCGTGGGCGTGGCCAATGGTCTGGCGCGCGCCGGCAGTCCGGTGTACGAGCGCTGGCACAAAGCGCTGCTGGCCTACCGCGGCGGCCAGGCACCGACGCACGGTGCCATCTGGCTGACGCTGTACCCACACATCATGGTGGAGTGGTACCCGCATGTACTCACCGTCTCAACGCTGCACCCCATCAGCCCCGAGAAGACGCTGAACATGGTGGAATTCTTCTACCCCGAGGAAATCACCGCCTTCGAGCGCGAGTTCGTCGAAGCCCAACAGGCCGCTTACATGGAAACCTGCATTGAGGACGACGAGATCGGCGAGCGCATGGATGCCGGCCGCAAGGCCCTGTACCTGCGCGGCGACAACGAAGTCGGCCCCTACCAGAGCCCGATGGAGGATGGGATGCAGCATTTCCACGAGTGGTACCGCAAGGCGATGGGGACCAGTTCCTGAGCGGCCGCTTTACTGAATCAAGCAGGGACAATTGCTATTTTTTCAATAGCTTTTAACGCTTACTGTATAAGCGCTAAAGCCCTATTTAATTCATAGTTTCGGTGCCATGAAAGCTCTCTGGATGGTGCTCGCCGCCCTGCTGTTTGCCAGCATGAGCGTGTGCGTGAAGTACGCCTCGGTGTACTTCACGTCGGCCGAGTTGGTGTTTTATCGCGGGCTGATCGGCATGGGGCTGATGGCCTGGCTGGCCCGTTCGCGCGGCGTCTCGCTGGCCACGCGTTACCCGCGCATGCATGCCTGGCGCTCGCTGGTAGGAGTGACTTCGTTGGGCAGCTGGTTCTTTGCCATTGCCCATCTGCCGCTCGCCACCGCCATCACGCTCAACTACATGAGCAGTGTCTGGATCGCCGCCTTCCTGGTGGGTGGCTCCCTCATGGCCTGGCGCCCCTCGCCCGCCGCGCCGCGGCCACAGATGCACACCTCGTTGCTGCTGACTGTGGCGGCCGGGTTTGCGGGTGTGGTCATGCTGCTGCGCCCCAGCATCGGCCAGGGGCCCGAGCAGGCGCTGGGCGGCATCGTCGGATTGCTGTCGGGCATGTGCGCGGCGCTCGCCTATATGCAGGTGGTGGCGCTCTCGCGCCTGGGCGAGCCCGAATCGCGCACGGTGTTCTACTTTGCCGTGGGCTCGGTGGTGGCCGGCGGCGCCGTGGTGCTCGCCACCGGGCATTCGGTCTGGCCCGGCTGGCCGGCGTTGTGGCTGCTGCCGCTCGGCGTGCTGGCGGCCGGCGGCCAGTTGTGCATGACGCTGGCCTACGCCAGCGCCCACAACCCGCGCGCGACGCTGGTGGTGGCAAACCTCCAGTATTCGGGCATCGTGTTTGGCGCGGGCTACGGCGTGCTGCTGTTTGGCGACGTCATTGCGCCGCTGGGCTGGCTGGGCATGGCGCTGATCATCGCCAGCGGCATTTTGGCCACGGTGCTGCGTGCCAAAACCGTGGCGGCTCCAGCTGCCGAAGAACTCTGACGCACGCGCCGGGCTTGCCATGGTCAAAATGGGAGCCATCGCCATTTCTGCCTTCCGCCATGCCTTACACCCATCTCATTTCCGCCGAGGACCTGCTTGCCCTGCGCGCAAGCGACACGCCTTGCATGGTCTTCGACTGCAGCTTTGACCTGGCCCAGCCTTCGGCTGGCCGCGCGGCTTTTCTCGACGCCCACATTCCTGGCGCCGTCTATGCACACCTGGACGAAGACCTGAGCGCACCGCACGGCGCACCCGGAGCCGACGGCAGGGTGATCACGGCGCATGCGGCCGACCGGCCCATGTCAGGCGGTCGCCACCCGCTGCCCACCCGCGAGCGCTTTGCGGTCTGGCTCTCCAGCGTGGGTTTTTCCAACGCCATGCAAGCGGTGGTCTACGACCGCAACGCCAGCGCCTACTGCGGCCGCCTGTGGTGGATGCTCAAGTGGATGGGCCACGACGCCGTGGCCGTGCTCGACGGCGGCCTGCCCGCATGGTCCGCTGCGGGGGGCGACTTATCCAGTGGCGAAGAGCCCGCCCACTTCCAGTCCAATTTCGACCTGGGCGAGCCGCTGCGTGTGCTGCGCACGGTAAGCGAAGTACAGGCGCAACTGGGCCAGGCGGGCCAGACGCTGATTGACGCGCGCGCCGCCGAGCGCTACCGCGGTGAAGTCGAGCCGCTGGACCCGGTGGCGGGCCACATTCCGGGGGCCTTGAACCGGCCCTTTTCGCAGAATTTCGGACCCGACGGCAGGTTCAAGACGGCCGAGCAATTGCACCGTGAATTTGCAGCCCTGCTGGGAAGCCGGCCACCCGAGAGCGTGGTGCACCACTGCGGCAGCGGCGTCACCGCCAACCCCAACCTGCTGGCCATGGAGTTGGCTGGCTACGCCCCCACAGCGCTTTTCGCCGGAAGCTGGAGCGAATGGTGCAGCGACCCGGCGCGGCCGGTGGAACGCGGCTGATTGCCATGCCTGGCGCTCAGAGCGGCGAATAAAACTCAGCGCAGCGGCCCTGGTTAGGCGTTCCGTCGCAGGCAGTACCCACCGTACGACAAGACGGAACAACGACACCAGGGGAGTCTTAAGGACCCTCTGCATAACTCCCTGCGGCCCGTGGCAGCGTGGTCTCGGGCGCTCCGCTGCGTTGCTTCTCTTGCCAATAGCTCTGCTATTGGCTGCAAAAAGCGCCTTGTGGCCCATCCCGATCCGCACTACCCCAGCCTCGCGAGGGTTATGCAGAGGATCCTTAATTGCCGCTCTAGCGGCAGCAGCGGTAGGCCAGTCCCACCGTCACCCCATAGTCGTTGGGCTTTTGCACGATGGGGCTGCTGCGCGCGTCGCCGCGCAGCTGGCTGAAGCGAACGCCGCCAAAAAGCACCCAACGGTCGGTGATGGCGCTCTTGATCTCGATGCCCAAGTCGGTGCTTTTCACGCCGCCACCGGGCGCGTAGGCCGCATAGGGCGTGCGCACGAGGGCCACATCGGCGGGCACGCCGAAAAAGCTGCGCAAATGGGTGGAATCGGCCAAGGTGAAGCCTGCTGCCAGGCCGATTTCGGTGCTTGGTGTGATCTGCCACTCATACTGCAGCGTGGTCTGCAAGGTGGTGCCGCCCTTGCGGCCCAGCAGGTCCTGGTTCAGCGAGCTGCGCAGGCTCAGTTCGGGTGAAAACAACCAACTGGCAGACAGGCGCGCGCGCAGCGTTTTGCGCACGTCGGGCAGGCCGTACAGCGGCGAATCGGCGTCGCTGGTCCGCGCGCCCCCAATGCGCAGGCCAGCGCTCAATTTCAGACGGTCCGCATCCAGCAGGCGTGCGCTCACGCCCGTGTAGCGCGGCTCCAGGTCAAAGTCGAGCAGCGAGCCCCCACCGCCGCTGCTGATCGTGTAGCGACCGATGTCCAGTCCAATCACCGGGCGCAGATTGCTGCCGCGCTTGTCGCTGCCAGCATAGTCCGCACCATTGGACGCGGCCAGGCCCAGCGCCCAGGTGAAGCCTGGCTCTTCTGCAGGCGGCGGCGCGGAGGCGGACTGTGGGCTTTGCTGGGCCACAGCAGACAGGGGCAGACAAAGCGCGCAGACCAACGCTGCAAAGGGTCGAAAAAGGGGCGTATTCATGGCCGCTATCATGCCGCGTCCCAGCGCACCCAGCCCATCAGCCACGTTGCGAGAACGACACAGCCAAACGCAATGCGGTACCAGGCAAAAGGCACGAAGCTGTGGCTGCTGATATAGCGCAGCAGCCAGCGCACGCAAACCCAGGCGCTCAAGAACGAAAACACCAGGCCCACGGCAAATACCGGCAGGTCGTTTACCGAAAGCAGCGCACGCTCCTTGTAGAGGCTGTAGACGCCCGCACCAATCAGCGTGGGCATGGCCAGAAAAAACGAATAATCGGTGGCCGCCTTGCGCGACAGGCCCAGCAACATGCCGCCAATGATGGTGGCTCCGCTGCGGCTGGTGCCCGGCACCATGGCCAGGCACTGCGCCAGGCCGACTTTGAGCGCATCGAGCGGTTGCATGTCGTCCACCGAGTTCACGCGCGCAGCGGCCGGCGCCCGCCGCTCCGCCCAGAGAATGACAAACCCACCCAGAATAAAGGTGCTTGCCACCACCAACGGGGTGAACAAGTGCGCCTTGATCGCCTTGCCCAGCAGCAAGCCGAGCACCACCGCAGGAAGGAAGCCAATGAACACATTGAGGGCAAAGCGCTGCGCCTGCGGCTGGGTGGGCAGCGCGACCAGCGTCTCCCGGATCTTCTGCCAATACACCAGAATGACGGCAAAAATCGCGCCGGTCTGAATCGCAATGTCAAAAACCTTGGCCTTGTCGTCGTCCATCCCCAGCAGCGCACCGGCCAGAATCAGATGCCCGGTGGAGGAAATAGGCAGAAACTCGGTCAGCCCCTCCACCACACCCATGATGGCCGCCTTCAGCAGCAAAACTGTGTCCACGCGCACTTCCTTTGGCCACACGGACCCGATTTGAATGGCGAATTATCCCTTGCAAGGGATGTCGCAGAACCCAATTCGGTCGGTCTCCAGTGCGGGGGCCAAGTTTTGGGTGGAACCGCCCATGGTCAGGCACAACGCCGCTGTCATGCCTGGATGCTTCCCGCCCGCCCTGCCAACAGCGCATACAAGGCCTCGACTGGCATGGGCCGTGCCAATAGGTAGCCCTGGAAATAGCAACATCCATACTGCAGCAGCAGCGCTTGCTGCTGGCTGGTTTCCACGCCTTCGGCAATCACCTCCAGCTCCAGATTGCTCGCCATGCCGATGATGGTCTGCACGATGACGTCGTCCGTAGGGCGAACGCCCAGGTTGCGCACGAACGACTGGTCGATCTTGAGTTGGTGCAAAGGCAGCCGGGTGAGATAGGCCAGAGACGAATAACCGGTGCCGAAATCGTCCACCGAGAAACGGATACCGCGCGCACGCAGCTGGTGCATGCGGGCCACCGTTTCCTCCACGTTGTCCAGCACCAGCGACTCCGTCAACTCCAGGGTGAGCAGGTGCGCACGCGTACCCAGGCAGGCAACGGTTTCAAGCACCTGCTCGACAAAGCGCGGGTGGCGAAACTGGCGCGCGCTCACGTTGACGGACAACTGCAGCGCCTCGCAAAGGGGATCGCTCTGCCACTGCACCAATTGCTGGCAGGCCGTCTGCAGCACCCAGCTGCCGATGTGCACGATCAAGTCGCTCTCTTCGGCCGCAGCAATAAAGGCGCCCGGGGGCACCAGGCCACGCTCTGGGTGCTGCCAGCGCAGCAACGCCTCGGCGCCCACCATGGCCCCGTCCTGTGCGAACTGTGGCTGGTAATAAAGAACCAGCTCGCCTTGTCGCAAGGCGGTCTTCAGATCAACTTCCAGCTGGGCACGGTCACTGATGGCGGTTTGCATCTGTGGGTCAAAGAAGCACAGGCCATTGCCGCGCCGCGCCTTCACCTGGTACATGGCAATGTCGGCCTGGCGCAGCAGTTCGGCGGCCGAGCATGCGGCTTCGCCAAACAGCGTGGCCCCGACACTGCCGGTGCTTTGATGTTTGTGGCCCTGCAAAATGTAAGGCTGATCCAACGCCCGCAGCAGCTTTTCGGCGACGCGCCGGGCCTGCGCGGCGGCTTCCACCGCGCCGCTGGAGAGATCGCAGAGCATGATGACAAATTCGTCCCCGCCCAGACGCGCCACGGTGTCGGCGCTGCGCACGCTGGCGCTCAGCCGCTGCGCCACCTGCAGCAGCAGTTCGTCGCCGATCTCGTGGCCGCGCGTGTCGTTGAGCGTTTTGAAATGGTCCAGGTCAAGAAACAGCAGCGCGCCGAGCTGGCCCGAGCGCTGCGCCCGTTCCGTGGCCTGCCCCAGACGATCAAGCAGCAAGCGGCGATTGGGCAGACCGGTGAGCGGGTCATAAAAGGCCAGGGTTTCGATTTCGGCACGCGCGCGGCGCATGTCGGTGACGTCGCTGTACGTGATCACCATGCCGCCGTCGGGCGTGCGGTGCTCCATGATCTGCAGGGTGCGCCCGTTGGGCAACTGCTGCTCGTGCGGTCCCTTCGAGTTCTTCTGCTCGAGCAGACGTCGCTCAACCCAGTTGGCGCGTTCGGTCGCACTCGCTTGCGGCAGGTGGTGGGCCACGGTGGTTTCCAACACCTTGCGAAATGGCAGCTGCGGCGCCATGACGCCGGCAATCCAGGGAAATATTTCGTCGAAGCGGTGATTCCAATGCTGCACGCGGTGCTGGCTATCGAGCAGCACAAACCCGTTGATCATGGACTCCAAAGCTTGGTCGAGCTGTATTTTGGATTGCGCCAGCGCCTGGCGTGCGTCGGCCATGCGCTGCACGTAGCGCGTGAACAATGCACCAGCGAGCAGCAGCAGCAGTACAAACACCGCGATCACCGATGCCTCCGCAATCGCCTCAATCCGCCAGTCCGCCAGTGCAGCCTGGCGCGGCAGGCTGGCGGAAATCCACAGGTCGTCGTAGATGATGGAACGCGCCAGCACCCGGCCGGGCAGAGCCTGCAGCCGCGTCGGCGTGTCCCAGCCGCCGCTCTCGCGCAGCACTTCTCGCAGGGGTGCGACGGGCGCCCGGCGCGTGCCGTCGGCAGCGTCGGGAACCGCAAGCAGCAGCGAACCGCCGCCGGTTTCCAGCGTCACTTCGAGCGATGGAATCTCCGCGCCCTGTGTCAGCACCGAAGTGAGCATGGCCACAGAGACCTCTGCAACGGCCACCAATCGGGCGCCACTGGCCGCGCGCAGGTGGCGGGCCATGTACACCACGTTTTCCGAACTGACGAAGCTGCGCACGGGTTTGCCGATGACCAGCACAGAGACAGCAGGCGCGAGCGCTTGCTCGAGAAAGCCTTCTGGCAGATGCAGCTCCAGCGCGGCCGCCCGTGGGGAAGAAGAGGCCAATACATGGCCTTGCGCATCCAGCAGCGCCACCATCCGCACCGCGAGGTTTTGCCGCGCCGTTCGTTGCAGCACGGCGCTCGCGGTGTCGGGTCGCCCCCAGTCCATGGCGTCACCGGCAAAGTCAAGCAAGACGTCGGAACTGGCCAGCAGCACGTCTACGCTCAAAAAAGCGCGGTTCAGCGCGGCCTCGGCGCCCGATACGTAGCGAGCGAGCTGCGCCTCGCTCTCATTCAAGGCCGCCTTGCGCGTCGTCTCGATCAGCGCAGAGGCAGCGACCACCAGGGCGCAGACGAAAAACACCACCACGCTCCAAACGGCGGAACGTATGCGCAGGGGTTGCACTGCCTTCATGGGCGCGTGACCGCCAGTCCGCGTGCCGGGCCAATGGTCTGCTGCCAAATCTCAGCGCAGCGCGGGCCGCAGCGTTGCAGCCATTGCGGCAGCACGGTGTTGGTAAAAATCTCCCGGGTGCGCCGCTGGTCCTCGGCCGTCGCAGGCACGATGACCATCTTGCCGGGCGTCCCATCCTTGCAACCGGACGCGCCGCTGTTGCAGGCCAGGCCCTGCGCCGTATCGCGCTCCGATTCCGCCCAGATCACCTTCTCCAGTTTGGGCAGTTCGCGGCGCAGCAAGGCACGCAAATCCTCGGGCAAGGCCTCCCACGCGGTCCGATTGGCGGCAAAAATCGCCATGCCCCAATTGAGCGGCAGGGCATACAAATGGGTGGTCAGCCGGGGCAGGCCCAGCGTATTGCCCGACATGGTGCCGGTGATCGCGCAGTCAATGGTTCCGGCCTCGAAGCGGGGAACGATCTGCGAAAACGCCGTATGCACCGGCGTAGCGCCCAAGGCGCCAACAAAGTCGGCCTGTCCGGCCGAAGACACCCGCACCCGCCGGCCCGTCAAATCGTCCAAATGCTTGATCGGCTGCCTGCAAAACAGCATTTGCGCGGGATAGACGTAAATCGCCAGCGCCTCGATGCCCTGCTCTTCGCGCAAAGCGCGCTCCAGGTAGGGGCGAAAAGCCAAGACGCTGGCGCGCAAACTGGCCATGTCCGGGTTCAGGCCCACCAGATCGGCCGCGCCATACTGCGGAAACTGGCCGTTGAGCGAGACAAGAAAGGTGCCAAAGGGCACCACGCCCAGCTCCAGCAACCGCAACATGTCGGCACCGGGCACGCCAGCGCGATCAAAAGGCACGATGGTGGCGCTGTAGCGGCCACCGCTCAGGCGGGCCAGCTCGTGGCTCCAGAAGGGCTCCTCAAACCGTGTGAATTGCGCCACCCCGGCGAGGCCGCCCACCACGCGCAGCGTTTGGACAGGAGCGGATCGCTGCACAGGCACCGAGGCGCCAGTCGTTTGCGCCTGCGCCCAGGCAGTCAGGCCCGACAGCGCAGCAAACGCCATCGGGGCAACGAAGCGTCGCACCCATGAGGCCATCGAATGCGGTTGGAGCAAAAGCCCCCGAAAGGCAGCAAGCATGGAGCCATTCTGCATGAAGGAATGGCCTTTCCAAACCCGCTCGACACGCGCGCCGGCGTGCCAGTCCACGCTCAAAAGGCGCCTGGGTACGCCCCGCCGTCGGCCAGGAGGTTTTGCCCCGTGATGTAGCCGGCATGCACACTGCACAGGAAGGCGCAGATGGCACCAAACTCGCTCGCCTTGCCAAAGCGCCCGGCGGGAATGCTGGCCCGCTGGGCGTTCTGCACGTCCTGCAGCGTTTTGCCGCTGCGCGCCGCGGCGCCAGCAAAGGTGGCTGCCAGGCGATCGGTGTCGAACTTGCCCGGCAGCAGGTTGTTGATGGTGACTCCGCGCCCGGCCACTGCGCTGCGCGCCGCACCGGCAACAAAACCCGTCAGCCCGCTGCGCGCCCCATTGGACAAGCCCAGAATGTCGATGGGCGCCTTGACCGCGCTCGACGTGATGTTCACGATGCGGCCAAAGCCGCGTGCCGCCATGGCGTCGACGGTGGCGCGAATCAGGGCAATGGGGGTCAGCATGTTGGCGTCGAGCGCGGCCATCCAGGCGTCCCGGTCCCAGTCGCGAAAATCACCGGGCGGCGGTCCGCCAGCGTTGGTGACAACGATGTCGAAATCGCGCCCCGGACCGCCCGGTACCGTGAAGACAGCCTCGCGCCCCGCTTCGGTGGTGATGTCCGCGGCCACCGTCAGTACCTGAATTTTCGACTCATTTTTGCCTCCGGCGCTTGATACATAATCGTTATTAGCTATCAAATCAGAAGCAGCCTGTGCCAAACCAGGCTCGCCGCGCGCATTGATGACCAGGTTCACCCCTTCGCGTGCCAGCGCCTGGGCGCAGCCCAGCCCCAAGCCCTTGCTGGCGCCACACACCAGCGCCCATTTGCCCGCAATACCCAAATCCATAACAATCGCCCCGCTTCGCCATTTTTGGCGTCCAATGATCATACGAGGGGTCCACTTGATGAAACCAGGCCTTATTTCGCGCGCAGGGCTCGCCGCGCTGCTGACAGCCGCCGCCTGGGCGCTGCCCGCTCTGGCGCAACAGGACGGCTCGGTCATTCAGCGCGCCACAGAACTGCGCGACGCGCCCGGCGCCAGTGGTGCCAGTCTGGGCCCCCTGGCCGAGGGCAGCGCCGTGGAGCGCACGGGCGAACGCAAGGGCTCGTGGATCAAGGTGCGCACGCCGCAGGCCACCAGCGGCTGGGTGCACATGTTCGACGTGGGCACGCGGGCCAGCGCCGCGCCCGCCAGCGGCAACGCCGCCACCAGCGGCCTGCGCAGCCTGGGCGGTTTGCTCAGCGGTGGCTCGGGCACCACCACGGCCACGTCCACCGTCGGCATCCGCGGCCTGGAGGCCGAAGACATCGCCAATGCACAACCCAACCTGGCGGCGGTAGGTCAGGCGGAGCAGTTGCGCGCAAGTGCCGAGCAGGCGCGGCGTTTTGCCAGCAGCGCCTCGCTGCGCACCCACAACGTGGCGGCGCTGCCCGAGCCGGCGCGCCCAACGTCGCCCAGGGCGCCAGCGGGAGCCATTGGCCCGATGAACGACAACATCAGCCCCAACTGAAGGTGATCACCATGTTTGTGCTTCTGCCTTCCCGCACCTTGCGCCGCGCCCAGCTCGCGGCTGCCTGCGCCGTACTGGCGCTTGCGCCGAGCCTGGCTCCCGCGCAGGGCATGATGAACTTGCTCAATTCCCTGGGCAGCAGCGTCGGCGGCGGATCGTCGCCAGGCGGCCTGCTCGGCACGCTCTCGGGCAACGCAGCCCCGCCTGCAGCCCAGGGCGACGATCTGATCGGTCTGCTCACGCGCTCGACCGAGACCATCGACGAGGCGAGCGAAATTCAGATTGGCCGCCAGCTCGCTGCCGTGCTGCTGGGCAGCAAACCGCTGCATCCCGATGCCCGGCTGCAGGCCTATGTCAACCGGCTGGGGCGCTGGATCAGCCTGCAGTCCGAGCGCCCCGACCTGCCCTGGACCTTTGTGGTGCTGGACGACAACGGCTACAACGCCTTTGCCGCTCCGGGCGGCTATGTGTTTGTCACCAAGGGGCTGATCGATCGCTGCGCCGACGAGTCCGAACTGGCGGGCATCCTGGCGCATGAAATCACCCATGTCACGCAGCGCCACCACCTGCAGGCCATGCGCAAAACGGCGCAGTCCGGGCTGCTGACGCAACTGGTGGCTTCGCAGATCAAGACCAATGCCGTTGGCGGTCTGGTGGCGTCACAGGTGCTGGCACTGGGGCGCAACCTGTATGCGCGCGGGCTGGACCAGGGCGACGAGTTCGAAGCCGACCGCCGCGGCGTGGCATTGTCGGCGCGCAGCGGCTTCGATCCCTTTGGCCTGCCAGCCGCGCTCCAGGTGCTGCGTGCGGCATCTCCCGGCAACCCCATGTTCACGCTGTCGCTGGCCACCCATCCGCCGGCCGATCAGCGCCTGGACCAGCTGCAGCAAGCCATGGGCAACCGGCTCGATGGCCTCGCGGGCGCGGGTCCGGTGACGCTGGCGCAGCGCATCCAAGGCTCGGGTGGCTCGGCTGGGGCCGCAGCTGCAGCGGGTGCAGCGGCTGCAGCAGCAATGGCAGCGCCCGCGGCTGCACCCGAACCAACCAGCCACAAACGCAAGAAAAAATAGCGCCGCTCAGACGCGCGCGGTGCCCGAGGCGCGCGAAAACACAAAGATCCCCGCAATCACCAGGGCAGTGCCCAGCGCCACGCCCGCGGTGAACGGCTCGCCCAGCAGCCATACGCCCATCAAGATCGTCGCCATCGGCCCCACCATGCCGGCTTGCGAGGCCGCGCTGGCGCCGATGCGCTCAATGGCCATCATGACCATCAGCACCGGCACGGCGGTGCACAGGGTGGCGTTGAGCACCGAGAGCCAAATCACTTCGGGAGCCACCAGCGCCGCGCTCCAGGGCCGCAGCAACGCAAACTGGAGCAGGCACAGCAAGCAGGCCACGGTGGTGGCCAGGCCCACCAGGCGCAGCGAGCCCAGGCGTTGGACCATCTCGCCGCTGTAGACCAGGTACGCGGCGTAGCTCACGGCGCTGCCCAGCACCAGCAGCGTGCCCCAGGCTGCGCCCGGTCCCTGGTGCGCGGCCTCCTGGCCAAAGACCAGCGCCACGCCGCAGTAGCTCACCACCATGCCAAGCATCTGGCCCCAGCGCACGCCGCGGCCATACAGCGCCCAGCCCAGCAGCAGCACCAGCGTCGGGTTGAGGTACAGAATGAGCCGCTCCAGGCTGGCCGTGATATGAGCCAGGCCGGCAAAATCAAGAAAACTCGCCAGGTAGTAGCCCGAAAACCCCAGGCCCAGCACTCCCAGCCGATCGCGCGGCGTGAGCGCCGCCTTGCCCCGGCTGGCCCACCACGCCATGGCGGCAAACAGCGGCAAGGCAAACAGCATGCGGTACATGATGAGCGTGACCGCATCGACGCCATAGCGATACGCCAGCTTGACGATGATCGCCTTGCCACTGAAAGCCACGGCGCCCAACAAGGCCAGCGCGAGGCCAATTGCTCTGTTTTCTGTAGCTGCTTGCGCAGTATGGATAAGCGCTGGAGGCACTTTTCTATTCAATTCTTCAAGCGCGCAAGAAAGGCAGCGGGAATGCAGGCGACGGTGCGGCTGGCAGCGTCCACAAACACCACGCCCACCTTGCCACGCGCCACCTCCCGGCCGCTGCTGCGCTCCGTCATGCAAAAGACAAGATCGAAGCCGTATTTATTGAAATCGCTCGGCAGTATTTGCACGCGCAGCGTCTCGCCGTGAAAGCCCTCGGATTTGTACTGCGCCACGATGTCTCCGACCACGATCGCCAGGCCTTCCACGCCCGATTCACGGTAACCGAGCGACTGAAAAAAGCGCACACGCGCCTCGGAGACCAAGGTCAGCAGCTGTGCGTTGTCCAGATGACCCCCCGTGTGCAGTGTTTCACCCCTATTGGTGCTTTCAGAGCCCCGAAAAAGTTTCACAGTAAGGCGCAACACGCAGGCAATGGCTGGCCCTTGCCAAGTGTTGCAACGCAGCTGTGGGGCTTTTTCGGGGCTCCCTTCGGGCGAGTCGCCAAGGGACCATCTACGTCGTTGCTTGGGCTTGGAATAGCACGCTATTCCTGCGCCCAAACGCCTAGCAGCTGACCCCTTGGCAACTCGCTGAAAGTACCAATAGGGGTGAAGCACTGCACTAAACGTGGCTGATGTAAATCTGCATCTCAGTTTCAAAACTGAAAAGCGCGGGAAGCTCAAAAACGATGCGCGGCATGGCAATAAAAATCAGTGCTTGGGGTGGAACACGCGCTGGTGCAGCTGGCGCAGCGACCACCACACCGACAGCGCCACCACCGGAATCGCCAGCGCCGCCGTGGTTTCTGGAGCCAGCGGCCAGCCAAGCTTTTGCCCGCCCTTGGCGAGGTAGCTCACCAGGCCGACGATGTAGTAGGTGATGGCGGCCACGGACAGGCCTTCCACTGTGGATTGCATTTGCAACTGCATGTCCTGGCGTCGGTTCATGCTGGCCAGGAGCTGCTGGCTGCTTTGCTGCTGCTCGATCTCGACGCGGGTGCGCAGCAAGTTGCTGATGCGTGAGACGCGCTGGGAAAGCGCCTCCTGCCGCCGCGAGGCCCAGGCACAGGTGCTGCGCGCCGGACTCAAGCGCCGTTCCATGAATTCGGCGATGGTCTGCATGCCGGCCAGGCGGGATTCGTGCAGATCGGCAATGCGCCGATCCACCAGTTCAAAGTAGGCGCTGCTGGCGGAAAAGCGCGAATGCGTGGCGGCGAACTGGCTCTCCACCTTGCCCGCCAGCCGGGTCAGGCGGTCGAGCAGCTCGGCTTCGGCGTTGCGGTCTGCGGTCCGAATGGCGTCGGCCAGGGAGGCGAGTTCGCGCTCGGCGCTGCCCAGCACGGTGGATGCATCGCGCGCCGCCGGCAGGCCCAGCAGGGCGGCCATGCGGTAGGTCTCGATCTCCAGCAACTGCTGCACCAGCCGGCCCAGCCGCCGGGGCGTCATGCCGCCGACGAGCAACACCATGCGCGCACAGCCGTCGGCATGCAACGCAAAGTCCGTGTAGACCTCGCCGTGGCCGCCCGCGACGATGGAGGCCACCAGCGTGTCTTCATTGAGCACATGGCCCACCAGGCTGGCATCGCCGAAATCGCTGTTTTCAAGTGCCCACAGATTCAGGCTGCACAGGCATTCGCCCGGCAGCGCAGCCAGCCAATCGCGCGGAATGACCGTGGCCACGCCCGTGGGCTCGCGCTCCCCGAAGCCCTCCGTGCGCAGCGCCGTGGTGAACGTCCAGGCGACAAATTCGGTGTGCAGCTCCCAGCGCACGCGAAATGCGCCCAGATCCATGCGCAGATGCGTGGTCTGCGCATCAGGCAGGGGCGCATGGTGGTCCCGCAAAAGGCTGGCGAGGTGCGCCCGGCTGGCCTCGCGCATGTCGGCGTCGGCCAGCATCACGATGTGCAGGCAAGCCAGCGGGGCCTTGACTGCCTCGGGCGGCCGGGCATGGATTTCGTTGTGCAGCGCGGCACGCTGCGGGTGCTGGGTGAGGCGTGGTTCGGTAGGCATGAACGGGCGAATCGTCTGAGGGCCGTATTGTGCGGGCTTAACAAGACGCTACCCTGCCACGTGGGCGTGTCGATAAAAGCGGCACTCGAAGGTGCCGCAGCTGCACGGACAGGTCCGCAGCGTCGTCAGTCCTCCACGAAAGCCTCTTCGCGTTTGGCCTTGACGGTAGGCAGCATGACAATGACCAGCAAGGCCGCAGCCACCAGCAGCAAACCCGCAGAGATCGGACGCGTTGCGAACACGCTCCAGTCCCCGCGCGAGAGCAGCAAGGCGCGGCGCAGGTTCTCCTCCATCATCGGTCCCAGGATCAGGCCCAGCAGCAAGGGCGCCGGCTCGGCGCCGAGCTTATGAAAGACATAACCCACCACGCCAAAAATGCCGACGACCCAAATGTCAAACAGGCTGTTGTTGGTCGAATACACGCCAATGGCGCAAAACAGCACGATGGAAGGAAACAGCCAGCGATAGGGCACCGAGAGCAGCTTGATCCAGATGCCGATCAGCGGCAAGTTGAGCGTGACCAGCATGGCGTTGCCGATCCACATCGAGGCAATCAAGCCCCAGAACAGCTCGGGGTTGCTGGTCATGACCTGCGGGCCTGGCTGGATGTTGTGGATGGTCATGGCGCCCACCATCAGCGCCATTACGGGATTGGGCGGAATGCCCAGCGTCAGCAGCGGGATGAAAGAGGTCTGCGAACCCGCATTGTTGGCAGACTCCGGCGCAGCGACGCCGCGGATATTTCCCTGGCCGAACGGAACCTCACCAGGATGCAGCCGGGTTTTTTTCTCGACCGTGTAGGCAGCGAAGGACGCCAGCACCGCGCCGCCCCCGGGCAGGATCCCCAGGAGCGAGCCGATGCCCGTGCCGCGCAGCATGGCAGGGACCATGCGCTTGAAATCTTCCTTGGTTGGAAACAGACCCTGCACCTTGGCCGTAAACACTTCGCGCTGGTCCGCAGGGCGGGCCAGGTTGGCAATTATCTCGCTGTAGCCGAAGAGCCCCATTGCGATGGCGACGAAACCAATGCCATCGGTCAGCTCGGGGATACCAAAACTGTAGCGCGCCACGCCCGAATTCACGTCGGTGCCGACCAGGCCCAGCAGCAGGCCCAGAATGATCATGGCCACTGCCTTGAGTAGCGCGCCCGAAGCCAGCACCACGGCGCCGATCAGGCCCAGCACCATCAGCGCGAAGTACTCGGCCGGGCCGAACAGGAAGGCCACTTCGGTCAGCGGCCCGGCAAAACCGGCCAGGATGAGCGTGCCCACGCAGCCAGCGAAGAAGGAGCCGATGCCGGCCGCTGCAAGCGCCGGCCCCGCGCGGCCCTTGCGCGCCATCTGGTAGCCATCGATCACCGTCACCACCGACGACGACTCGCCGGGTAGATTGACCAGAATCGCCGTGGTCGAGCCGCCGTACTGGGCCCCGTAATAAATGCCCGCCAGCATAATTAGCGCAGACACCGGCGGCAGCGCGTAGGTGGCCGGCAGCAGCATGGCGATGGTGGCCAACGGGCCAATGCCAGGGAGTACACCGATCAGCGTGCCCAGCAGGCAGCCAACAAAGCAGTAGAAAAGGTTCTGCGCCGTAAAAGCGACGCCAAAGCCCAGCGCCAGATGGTCAAACAATTCCATGGTCTGCCCTTGTCCTCAACCCGAGATGAAACTTGGCCACACCGGAAACTGCAGCTTGAGCGCCAGCACAAAGGCCGCGTAGCTGCCGACGGCCAGGAGCGTGGCTACTATGAACACTTCCTTGGCTCTGAACTCGGTGCCGGCCAGCGCGGCGATGAAGGTCAGGCCGTAGATCGCCACGATCAGGCCCATGGGCGCAATTCCCAGTCGGGGCAACCCCACCAGCAGGATGCCAAAAGCAAAGTTGCCCAGAACAATGAGCAACAGCGGCCTCCGGCCCCATTTGCCGATCTTGTCGCCGTCCTCGGTGTGGACCACGGTGGCCTTGACGGTGATGACGGCACCGATCAGCGCCAGCAAGCTGCCCAGCACCAACGGGAAGTAGCCTGACCCCATGCGCGCGCCCGTGCCCACTTGGTAAGTGGTCGCACCCCCTGCAAAGGCCAAGCCGATGCCCAGAAACATGAGGCCGGAATAAAAGTCCTTCTGGCTCTTGATTTTCATAACAAAATGTCGGCTGTACTTATAGGTTCGGAGAGGCCGATTTTGCGGATACGGCCAGCCTCTGCCGATAGGGTAAGCCCCTGTCCCCTGCGTGCCTGACAAGACGGCTAAAAAGATGCATTCCAATGCGCAGCCGAACAGCGAGAAACCACTGGCGCAGTCCACTATCGGCGGGCGCAGCGCTTCAGGGCGAGCGGCGTCTTCACGGCAAAGCACAACTCCCGGATCGCTCCAGCCGCAGCGTTGGCTACCAGCTCTTCACCAGACAAAGCGCCTCAGCGCAGCTCCAGCGGCGGCGTAGCGCTCAGCACCTCTTCCAGGGTGGTCAGGCCTTCGGCCACGCGCAGCGCGCCGGCCAGGCGCAAGGGGCGCATGCCGTCCACCACCGCCTGTCGGCGCATGCCGGACAAGGACGGCTCTTTGGTGAGTTCGTGCTTGAACTTCTCGCTCACTGTCAGCAGTTCGTACAGCCCCATGCGGCCACGAAAGCCGGTCATGCGGCAATCGACACAGCCCACCGGCTTGAAGGGACGGTAGTCGCCCGAGAGCTTCCAGGGTTTGACTGCATCGGCCAGTGCTTCGTGCGAGGCGGCTTCGTCGGGCTGCTTGCATTGCTTGCACAGCGTGCGAACCAGGCGCTGGGCCAGCACGCCCAGCAGCGTGGCGTGAATCAGGTAGCTGGGAATCCCCAGCTCGATGAGGCGTGTGATGGCGCTGGGCGCATCGTTGGTGTGCAGGGTGGAAAACACCAGATGCCCGGTGAGCGCCGCCTGCACCGCCATGTCGGCCGTGGGCAGATCGCGGATCTCGCCCACCATGATGATGTCCGGGTCCTGGCGCATCAGGGCGCGCACACCTTCCGAGAAACTGAAATCAAGCTGCGGCTGCACCTGCGTCTGGTTGAAGCTGGGCTCGATCATTTCGATCGGGTCTTCCACCGTGCTGACGTTGACCGCCTCGGTGGCCACGCGCTTGAGCGTGGAATACAGCGTGGTCGTCTTGCCCGAACCCGTGGGCCCCGTCACCAGAATCACACCGTGCGGGCGTTTGATGAGCTCTTCCCAGCGCTTGGCGTCGTGGGGGGTAAAGCCCAGGGCGTCGAGGTCTTTCACCGCCGTGTCGGGGTCGAAGATGCGCATCACCATCTTCTCGCCAAAGGCCGTGGGCAATGTCGCCAGGCGCATTTCGACTTCATCGCCGCGCTGGTTGCGGGTTTTGATGCGGCCGTCCTGCGGGCGGCGCTTTTCCACCACGTCCATGCGTCCGAGCAGCTTGATCCGCGCCACCATGGCGCTCATCACTCCGAGCGGCATCTGGTAGACCGGGTGCAATACGCCGTCGATGCGAAAGCGGATCACGCCTTGCTCGCGCCGGGGTTCCAGGTGGATGTCGCTGGCGCGCTGATCAAAGGCGTACTGCCAGAGCCAGTCGACCACCTTGACCACGCCCTGGTCGTTGGCATCGAGCTGCTTGTTGCTTTTGCCCAGTTCGACCAGTTGCTCGAAGTTGCTGGTGGCAGACTGCCCGCCCGACTTTTGCGCGGCCCGCACCGATTTGGCCAAGGCAAAAAACTCGACCGTGTAGCGGTGGATGTCCAGCGGGTTGGTCAGCACGCGGCGCACCGGGCGGCGCGCCTGGCGCTCGACCTCGGCGACCCAGTCGGTGATGAAGGGCTCGGCCGTGGCCACGACCACTTCCTTGAGAGTCACCTGCACCGGCAGCACCTTGTGCCGCTCGGCATAGCTGGCGCTCATGGTGTCGGCCACCTTGCCCACATCCACCTTGAGCGGATCAATGCGCAGGTAGTCGAGCCCCACGCGCTGGGCCAGGTACTGCGTGAGCATTTCGATATCGAGCGGCTTGCCGTCGCTGGCGCGCGACATGGCGACGCTGTCCAGGCGCACCAGCGGGTGCTGGCTGCTTTCGGCCTGCGAGCAGCGCGCAATGGTTCGCGTGGCCTCCTCTTCGCTGATCACGCCATCGGCTCGCAGCCACTCGACAATGCGCCGCCATTGCAACGGGCCGGCGGGGCGGTCCGTCTTCGAGGCGTGGGTGGCTGCGTGCATGGATGCGTGCGTGGTGGTCATGGGCGCATTTTGCGGCAGGTCTGGCGCAGGGGGTTACAGCCGCACCGGCCGCAGCCCGCGCACCCAGCGCGCCGTAGGCAGGCCCCAGCGCTCCTGTACGTCGGCGCAGCGCTCGGCCTGCTCGCCGCGCTTGAAGCGCGTCGGGGTGCGCTGGGCCAGCACCACGGTGTTGCCTTCGCGCGTGGGCTTGAACGCCCAGAGCGCGTCTTCGCCAAAGACCGAGGCCATCTTCTCCAGGCTCTGCACGAAACTCGATGTGCGGCCAAACAGGTTGACGGTCATGATGCCGTCTTCGGTCAGCAGCGCACGGCAATCGGCGTAGGCGGCTTCGCTGTCGAGCACCGGGGCAGAGGCGTCGTCGTCGTACAAATCAACCGCCAGCGCATCCACCGTGCCCTGCCACATGGCGTTTTTGATCTCCTCGCCCGCATCGGCCAGCACCACGCGCAGCTTGGGGCCGTCGGGCGGCAGCTTGAACCAGGCGCGGCACACGGATAGCACCTGCGGATTGAGCTCGATGGCCGTGGTGCACAGGCGCAATTTCTTGTGGCAGAACTTGGTGATGGCCCCAGCCCCCAGACCGAGCTGCATGGCATGGCGCTCGCGCACGCTGGCGGGGTCCACAAACAGCAGCCAGGCCATCATGCGCTGGATGTATTCGAGTTCCAGGTCAAACGGAGCGGCGATGCGCATGGAGCCCTGAATCCAGGGTGTCCCCAGGTGCAGGTGGCGCACCTCGCCATCGTCGGAGACGCTGACTTCGGGCAGTTCGGCAGGGGCGGTGGAGCGGGATCGGGTGGAAACCATCGGGCAAAAATAGTAGATCAGATCAGGCCGTGGGCGGCAAAGACGCTGCCCCAGGCTGCGCATTTGCGCTGGAAACTCCAGGCGGCGTGGGCCGGGCTGGTCGACGGAAGGCGGTGGCTGGAAATACGCTGCGCGCTGCGGGCAAGCGCCGATTGCACCGCCGCCGCATGCCGCGCACTCTCGCCGCCATTGTGGGCGATGGCCGCCAGCCGCGGGCACTTCGCGGCAATGCGCGAGAAATCGTTGCGCTGGCCGTGGCGGATGGCGGCGTCCAGGCTGCCGCTGCGCTCGCAGGCGGCATACACGTCCCACAGGCCCAGGCCCCGCGCCAGCAGCCAGGCGCAGCGCCCGGCGTAATCGTCCGCGCCCGGCTGCGGGTGCTGTGGCCACAAGGCCGCCAGCAGCGGCCAGAACTGGTTGCGCAGGTGGGCGTAGTACTGCTGGGCCTGCAGCGACGCGGCGCTGGGGAAGCTGCCCAGCACCAGCAGCACGGTGTCTGGCCCGACGACTGGCGCCAGGCCGGTGTGCGGCTGAGGCACGGGGGTTGGGGCATTTTTTGCTACCCTATTCATAGCTATTAGCGCTTTAACCATAAGCGCTAGAGGCCATTTTTCATCAAATTCTCAAGCTTGGGCAAGGCGGCTTGTGCATTGCGGCAGGTTTGCTCGGCCAGCGCCTCGGGCGTCACGCCGCGGAGCTGAGCCAGCAGCTCGGCGATGCGCGGCAGCTCGCCCGGCTCATTGCGCGCCTGGGGCTCGCCAGCATCGCGCTCGGCGGCGCTGCGGTAGAGCCAGTGCGGTGGAATGTCGGGCGCGTCGGTCTCCATCACGATGGCTTCGGACGGCAGCGCCTGGGCCAGTCGGCGCACCTGCAGCGCACGGTCAAACGTGAGCGTGCCGCCAAAGCCGAGCTTGAACCCCATGTCAACGAAGCCGCGCGCCTGTTGCGCACTGCCATTGAAGGCGTGGGCAATGCCGCCCGGCACCGGCACCTCGCGCAGCGCCTTGAGCACGCGGTCCACCGAGCGGCGCACATGCAGCAGCACCGGCAAACCAAAGCGCCGCGCCAGGCGCAGTTGCGCGCGCAGCAGCGCCTCCTGGTGGTCGGCATCGAGCTCGGGAACGAAATAGTCGAGCCCGATTTCGCCCACTGCGACGAGCGCCGGGTCGCTCCGGCCCGCATCCAGCGCGCATTCGAGCGCCTGCAGGTCGGCCACTCCCGCACCGGGCGAGCACAGCGGATGGATGCCCAGCGCGTAGCTGTCGCCGTGGCGGTGCGCCAGCGCACGCACCGCGTCGAAGTTGTGCATGTCCACCGCCGGAATCACGATCTGGCCAACGCCGCGCTCGCGGGCACGCTGGCGCACAGCGTCCACATCCTGCGCGAACTCGCGCGCGTCCAGGTGGCAGTGGGTGTCGATCCAGAGGGGCATCGCGGGAGGGATTCCAAAGAGAAAATTGGGGTCAGACTCCAATTTCTTCTCCGCAAAGTCAGGCCGTCAGGCGGCGCGCGGCGCCATCCCGTCCAATCGACCCGCGACCAAACGCAGCACCCGGTCGCAGCGCGCCGCCAGGGTTTCATCGTGCGTCACCATCACAAAGGCGGTGCCCTGCTCGCGCGCGAGTTGCAGCATGTGCTGGAACACGCCCTCGGCGGTGGCGCGGTCCAGGTTGCCGGTGGGCTCGTCGGCCAGCACGCAAGCCGGACCCGTGACCAGGGCGCGTGCAATCGCCACACGCTGGCGCTCGCCGCCCGAGAGTTCGGCCGGGCGGTGCTGTACACGCTCACTCAAACCCACCTGGGCCAGCATCTTCGCGGCCTGGCGCGTGCATTCCTCGTACGGCAGGCGACGAATACGCAGCGGCATGGCGACGTTGTCGAGCGCACTGAACTCAGGCAGCAAATGGTGGAATTGGTAGACGAAGCCCAGGTGCTGGTTGCGCAAAGCGCCCTGCTCAGCCGCCGAGCGCTGCGCCAGGTTCTGGCCCAGCAGTTGCACCGTGCCCGACGTGGGCGCATCGAGCGCGCCCATCAGGTGCAGGAGCGTGCTCTTGCCCGAGCCCGAGGCGCCGACGATGGCCAGGGTTTCGCCAGCGTACACATCCAGGTCCACGCCTTGCAACACGGTGACGTCGAGGCGCCCTTCGGTAAACCGCTTGGTGAGGCCGCGGACCTGCAAAACAACGTCATTTTTCACGGCATTCATCTCAGTTATCCATAGCATGACACTGGCGCTCGCCAGGCCAGGGCAGCCGCGCAAGGGCCGCCCCGCCGCGCTGGCTGCGTCCCCCTGCCCGCATTGCGCAGCAATGCGAGAGCGGGGGGAAGACGCGCAGCGTCTCAGGGGGGTGTTTCTCATTCATAGCGCAGCGCCTCGGCGGGGTTCACGCGGCTGGCGCGCCAGCTCGGGTACAGCGTGGCGACAAAGGCCAGCACCAGCGAAATCAGCGCAATCGGCACGATGTCGCTTTGCTGCGGCTCGCTCGGCATCTTGCTGATGAGGTAAATATCCTTGGGCAAAAAGCTCGCGTGCAGCAGGTGCTCGATGGCCGGCACGATCACGTCGATGTTGAAGGCGATACCCAAGCCCAGCGCCAGGCCAGCCAAGGTGCCGATCACGCCCACCATGGCGCCCTGCACAACAAAAATCGCCATGATGCTGCGCGGGCTGGCGCCCAGGGTGCGCAGGATGGCGATGTCGGCGCGCTTGTCCTGCACCGTCATCACCAGGGTGGAGACGAGGTTGAAGGCAGCCACCGCGACGATGAGCGTCAGGATGATGAACATCATGCGTTTTTCGAGCTGCACCGCCGAAAACCAGGTGCTGTTCTGCTGCGTCCAGTCGCGAATCAAGAGGTTTCCGCTCAGCGTGGCGGCGAGCTGCTGCGCCACATCGCGCGCCTGGTGCAGATCGGTGAGCCGCAGGCGCACGCCGGTCGGGCCTTCGAGCCGGAAGATGCGCTCGGCATCCTCGATGTGCAGCAGCACCAACGCGGAGTCGTATTCGTAGTGGCCCGAATTGAAGGTGCCGGCCACCGTCATCTGCTTGAGGCGGGGCACCACGCCCGCGGGTGTCACCTGACCGGACGGCGCGATCAGCGTCACCAGGTCGCCCACTTCCACCCCCAGAGCGCGTGCCAGCTCAACGCCCAGCACTACCCTGAACGCGCCCGGCACGAGCTGCGCCACGGCGGCGGCATTGGTGCTGGCCAAGTCGGTCACCTCGGCCTCGTGCGCCGGGTCGATGCCGCGCACCAGGGCGCCTTTCATGTCTTCGCCGCGCGCCAGCAGCGCCTGGGCGGACACAAAAGGCGCCGCCCCGATCACCTGCGTGTTGCGCCGCGCCTCCTGCATGGTGAGGCCGGGGTCGGCCATGGCCGCGCCGCCCGGAGCAAATATTTCGATGTGCGAGACCACGCTGAGCATGCGGTCACGCACCTCTTTCTGAAAGCCGTTCATCACCGAGAGCACGATGATCAGCGCCGCCACCCCGAGCGCAATGCCCAGCATGGACACGCCCGAGATGAAGGAGATGAAGCCGTTGCGGCGCGTGGCACGGCCGGCGCGCGTGTAGCGCCAGCCCAGGGCCAGTTCGTAGGGGATTTGCATGAATGCTCGATTGTGCCCCGGCGCACAATTGCGGGCATGTCGGACACAACCCATTTGCTGGTGCCCTGGGCGGCAACCAGTTCACCGGGCGGCGACCAGGCCTGGCAAGGCCTGCAGCTGCCGCAACTTGAACGCCTGATCAGGCAACTCACGCCGCTGGCTCCCGATGTGCAGGACGAAGCGTGCTTCTCGCCCCCGCACGAGCGGGCGCTGGGCCGCGCGCTGGGCCTGGGCGACGCGGACGGGCGCATAGCCTTCGCTGCGCTGCACGCCGCACAGACCGGCTTGGCCGGTGCCGCCAAGCCCGGCGACGGCTGGGCCTTTGTCACCCCCTGCCACTGGCAGGTGCGCACCGACCACGTCACGCTCTCGGACCCCATCGGTCTCGAACTGGGCGAGGAAGAATCGAGCGCACTGATGGCCTTGATGGCACCGTGGTTCGCGCAAGACGGCATGGCTCTGCACTACGAACAGCCGGGGCGCTGGCTGGTCAGCGGCGCGCTGCTGGCCGAGGTGGCCACCGCCTCGATGGACCGCGTGGTGCAGCGCGATGTGCGCGCCTGGCTGCCGCCGGAAGACGCCGCCAGCCCTCTGCGCCGCCTGCACAGCGAAATGCAGATGCTGCTCTACACCCACCCGCTGACTGACACCCGCGAGGCACGCGGCCAGCCGCCCGTCAACGCCTTCTGGGTGCATGGGTCGGGCGCCCTGCCCGCACCGCTCCCCGCCAGCCCACCCCCGCAGGTGGTGGATGCGCTGCGCGGCCCCGCCCTGCGCGAGGACTGGGCTGCGTGGCGCAGCGCCTGGGAGGCGCTGGATGCTGGCCCCGTGGCACAACTTGCGGCCCGCGCTGCGCAAGGCCAGCCGGTGCAGATCACGCTGTGCGGCGAGCGCGGCGCGCTCTCGTGGCGCAGCGCACCGCGCAGCCTGGGACAGAAGATTTCAAGCATTTTTGGCCGTCAGCGCTTATCCCAATTGCGCGAGCAGCTATGAACATCGTAGCAAGGCAAGTGCCCCCACGCGCCGCCTGGGCGCTGGAGCAAGCGGGCGTGCACCCGCTGCTGGCACGCTTGTTTGCGGCGCGCGGTGTGCTGAGCCACGACGAGTTGGACGACGGCCTGGGGCGCCTGCTGCCGCCCGCCGGCCTCAAGGGCATTGACGCCGCTGCCCGGCTGCTGGCCGATGCCATTGGCGCGCAGCAGCGCATCTGCATCGTCGCCGACTACGACTGCGACGGCGCCACCGCCTGCGCCGTGGCGCTGCGCGGCCTGCGCCTGCTGGGCGCGCAGCACGTGGACTACCTGGTGCCCGACCGCGTGGTGGACGGCTACGGCCTGACGGCGCCGATCGCCCGCCGCGTGAAGGAGCGCGGTGCGGACCTGCTCGTCACTGTGGACAACGGCATCGCCAGCGTGGATGGCGTGGCCCAGGCCAAGGCGCTGGGCCTCGCGGTGCTGGTGACCGACCACCACCTGCCGGGCGAACAGCTCCCCATGGCCGACGCCATCGTCAACCCCAACCAGCCGGGCTGCGGTTTCGAGAGCAAGGCCCTGGCCGGTGTGGGCGTGATGTTTTACGTGCTGCTGGCGCTGCGCAGCGAACTGCGCGCACGCGGCGTCTTCGACGCACCGAGCACCGCCGGGCCGCCCCAAGGTGCGAGCGCCCCTTTGGGGGGCAGCGCAGTACACGCAGTGGCAAGCGTGGGGGCAAACAAGCCCTTGCAGCCCCGGCTCGAACCGCTGTTGCCCCTCGTCGCCCTGGGCACCGTGGCCGACGTGGTGCGGCTGGACGCCAACAACCGGCGCCTGGTGGCGCAGGGCTTGAAGCGCATCCGCGCCGGCCACGCGAGCGCCGGCATCACCGCATTGTTTTCGGCCGCCGGCCGCCGGATGGACGCGGCCACCAGCTTCGACTTTGGCTTTGCCCTGGGCCCGCGCATCAATGCCGCCGGGCGCCTGTCCGACATGTCGCTGGGAATTGAATGCCTGCTGACCGACGACGCAAGCCAGGCCGCGCAGCTTGCCACCCAGCTCGACGCCATCAACCGCGAGCGCCGCGACATTGAGGGTGGCATGCGCGAGCAAGCGCTGCTGATGGCCGAGAACCTGTTTGAAGAAGGCGCCGACCCCCCGCCCGCCGTCAGCGTGTTCGACGCCGATTTCCACGAGGGCGTGGTCGGCATCGTCGCCTCGCGCATCAAGGACAAGCTGCACCGCCCCACTTTCGTGTTCGCCACCAGCGGCGCGCCGGGCGCCCAGGGCGAACTCAAGGGCTCGGGCCGCTCGATCGCCGGCTTCCATTTGCGCGATGCGCTCGACCTGGTCGCCAAGCGCCACCCTGGCGTGCTGCTCAAGTTCGGCGGCCACGCCATGGCGGCGGGCTGCACGCTGGCGGCCGGTCAGTTCGCGGTGTTCGAGCAGGCGCTGGCGCAGGTGGCGCGCGAATGGCTGGACGCGGCTGCGCTAACGCGCCGCATCGACACCGACGGCACGCTGGCGAGCGAATATTGCCGCGCCGACCTGGTGGACACGCTGCACCGCGAGGTCTGGGGCCAGGGCTTCGCGCCGCCCACCTTCAGTGAGGAGGTGGAGGTGCTGAGCCAGCGCCTGGTGGGCGAACGCCACCTGTCGCTCAAGCTCATGCACCAGGGCCGGCCGGTGGACGGCATCTGGTTTGGCCATACCGAGCAACTTCCCGCGCGCGTGCTGCTGGCCTTTCGGCTGGATGTGAACGAGTGGAAGGGCGAGCGCAAGGTGCAGTTTCTGGTGGAGGGCGCGCAGTTGAAGTGACCCCCGTGTCGTGCGCGCCTTCCCCTGGGGGGACGCTCCCAGCGCGGCGGGGCGGCCCTTGAGGGGGCCACTGGCCTGGGCTCCCGCGCTGGTTTCAGGCGATGGTGGGCAGTACCGCCCTGTGGATCACCCAGACACGCTCGCCCGAATCCCTCAGTGGCGTGCTTTGGAAGCGGCGTGCGAGGCGCTGAGCAGGCGGTCGGTCAGCGCGATGGCCAGCGCGCTGAGCAAAAAGACCACGTGGATGATGGTCTGCCACATCAGCACCTTGAGGTCGTAGTTGGCGGCATTGATGAAGGTCTTGAGCAGGTGGATTGAGCTGATGCCGATGATGGCCGTGGCCAGCTTGACCTTCAGCACCGAGGCGTTCACGTGGCTGAGCCACTCGGGCTGGTCGGGGTGGCCTTCAAGGTTCATGCGGCTGACGAAGGTTTCGTAGCCGCCGACGATGACCATGATCAACAGGTTGGAGATCATCACCACGTCAATCAGCGCCAGCACCACCAGCATGATGATGGTCTCGTTCAGGCTGGTGATCTGCACGTCGGTCTTGTAGCCGATGCTGGTGATCAAGGCCTGCAGGGCGTTCGCGTTGCCAAACACAGCCTCCAGCAGGTGCACCAGCTCCACCCAGAAGTGGAACACGTACACCGCCTGCGCCGCGATCAGCCCCAGGTACAGCGGCAGCTGCAGCCAGCGGCTGGCGAAGATCAGGGCGGGCAAGGGGCGCAGGGCGGGACTGGGTTGCTGGGGCAGGGGCATGGTGGGTTCTCGGTGAGGGGGGCGAATTGTAAAAGCGCCCGGCGCCGCTGGCGGGCCATGCCCCGGCCCGCCGACCGAACTCGCTCCCAAGTATTTGAGAAAAATAGGGCTTTAGCGACCATGCAACAGGCATTGATAGCACTACTTTTCAATAGTGATCTGTCGCTCTCAGCCGGGTCGATCGGGCCTGGCAAAGTGCCTGCGTCAGAAGCTTTCCCAGTCATCGTTCGGTCCTGCGGCGCGGCGGGGCGCGGGCGCAGCGGCGCTGGCACACATCTTGAAAAGGACGTCCGTACCCGCAAAGGGTAGCGCCTGGTGCCGCCGACCGCGCTGCGCCTATGGGGACATACCCGTAGAATGAATCGGTGACCACCTACGCCAACGCCGACCTGCACTGCCACTCCGTCGTCTCCGACGGCACCCTCACGCCCGAATTGCTGGCCGCCCGCGCCCACGCCAATGGTGTGGACCTGTGGGCCCTGACCGACCACGACGAAGTGGGTGGGCAAGCCCGCGCGCTCGCGGCGGCCCAGACGCTCGGCATGGCCTACGTGAGCGGCGTGGAGATTTCCGTCACGTTTGCCAACACCACGGTGCACATCGTCGGCCTGGGGTTTGACCCGAGCGATCCGCAGCTGATCCAGGGCCTGGCCGCCACGCGCGGCGGGCGCAACGAGCGCGCCCGCGACATGGCCGAGCAGCTCGCCGCCGTAGGCATCGCCGGCGCCTACGAAGGTGCCCTGCGCTATGTGGGCAACCCGGAACTGGTCTCGCGCACCCACTTTGCGCGTTTTCTGGTGGAAACCAAAGTCTGCCGCGATACGTCCGAGGTCTTTCGCAAATACCTGATCGAAGGCAAGCCCGGCTACGTGCCCCACCGCTGGGCCTCGCTGGGGGACGCGGTGCGCTGGATCACGCAAGCGGGCGGCGTGGCCGTCATTGCGCACCCGGCGCGCTACCGCTTCACGGCAAACGAAGAATTTGCGCTGTTCTCCGAATTCCAGCAGCACGGCGGGCGCGGCGTCGAAGTGGTGACCGGCAGCCACTCCGCGAGCGAGGCCGTGCGCTACGCCGACCTGGCGCGCGAACTGGGCCTGGCGGCATCACGCGGCAGCGACTTCCACAGCCCCGACGAATCCCACACCGATCTGGGCACCCTGCCCCCCTTGCCAGCCAACCTGACGCCCGCCTGGGACCTGGTGGCAGCGCATATCCATCCGGGCCGCTGAAGCCCTTTTCCCATCCAGCCCCCCATGGCCCTGTATTTCGAAGTTCATCCCGAGAACCCCCAGCCCCGTTTCATCAAGCAGGCCGCCACGCTGCTCAAGCAAGGTGGCGTGCTGGCGGTGCCCACCGATTCAAGCTACGCCCTGGTCTGCCAGCTGGACGACAAGGCCGCCGTGGACCGCCTGCGCCGCATCCGCGGCGTGGACGACAAGCACCACCTCACGCTCTTGTGCCGCGACCTCTCGGAACTGGCCAGCTACGCACGTGTGGACAATCGCCAGTACCGGCTGCTCAAGTTGGGCACGCCGGGGCCGTACACCTTCATCCTCGACGCCACCAAGGAAGTGCCGCGCCGCGTGAGCCACCCCAGCCGCAAGACGATTGGCCTGCGCGTGCCCGAAGGCGCCGCACTGCAGGCGCTGCTGGAGCTGCACGGCGGGCCGCTGCTGGGCACCACATTGATCGCACCGGGCGAGACGGAATCCATGAACGACGCCGAGGAAATCCTGGCGCGTTTCGACAAGCTCATCGACGGCGTGATCGATGCGGGCGCCTGCCCGTCGCAGCCCACCACGGTGCTGGACCTGACGCCCATGGAAAAGGGCGGCGACCCCGAGGTGGTGCGCGAGGGGCGCGGCAAGCTGGCAGCGCTTGGGCTTTGAATTTTATAGAAAATTGGCATCTAGCGCTTATCAAATAAGCGCTTCAAGCTATCTATAAAATAGCAAAATCATGCAATCTGGTGCTGCCGCAACGCGTCCCTGGCCGCACTTTGGGGCGTGCGCAGCGCGCAACGCGCGCCATAAGGGACAATGTGGCGGGTGAACTTTTCCAACACCCTCCAGACCGTCCTCATCTACGCACTGCCGGTGCTTTTCGCCATCACGGTGCACGAGGCCGCCCACGGCTACGTGGCGCGCTACCTGGGCGACCCCACGGCCGCGCGGCTGGGGCGCGTCACGCTCAACCCCTTCAAACACATCGACCCGGTCGGCACCATCCTGATGCCGCTGATCCTGTACTTTGCGACCTCGGGCGCGTTCCTTTTTGGTTATGCCAAGCCCGTGCCGGTCAATTTTGCGGGGCTGCGCAACCCCAAGCGCGACATGGTCTGGGTGGCGCTGGCCGGGCCGGCGTCGAACTTCATTCAGGCCATTTTGTGGGCGCTGGCACTGGTGGCGCTGCTCGCCCTGGACGTGAACGAGCGCTTTTTCATCGAGATGGCGCGCGCGGGTGTCCTGGTCAACCTGGTGATGTGGGCGTTCAACCTGTTTCCGCTGCCACCGCTCGATGGCGGTCGCGTGCTGGTAGGGCTGCTGCCCTGGAAGCAGGCGCAACTGGTCTCGCGCGTTGAGCCCTGGGGCTTCTTCATCGTCATGGCGCTGGTGCTCGCTGGCATCGTCGGCACGCTGTGGCTGCGCCCTCTGATGTCCCTGGGCTACGCTGCCATCAACCTGCTGCTGTCGCCCCTCGTCGCCCTGCTGGCATGAAGCACCCCCTGAGTCGCCTTTGGCGCCTTCCCCCTCTCTCGCATCGCTGCGCCATGCGGGAGGAGGACGCCCCCAGCGCCCGGAGTGCAGACGACAGTTGCATGTCGTGGCGGCCCTTGCGCGGGGGCGCTGGCCTGTGCAGCGCCGGTTTCAAAGGCTCTGCCCGGTAGACGTCACCGTGCAACAGCCCGTTTTTTATCTTTCTTTCCTGCTGATTTCGTTCCCATGAGCACCACCCGCTTTCTCACCGGCATCACCACCACCGGCACGCCGCACCTGGGCAACTTCGTCGGCTCGATCCGCCCGTCCGTCGCCGCCAGCCTGCGCCCCGGCGTGCAAAGTTTTTACTTTCTGGCCGACTACCACGCGCTCATCAAATGCGAAGACCCGGCGCGCATCCAGCGCTCGACGCTGGAGATTGCCGCGAGCTGGCTGGCAGCCGGGCTGAATCCCGAGAAAGTGATTTTTTACCGCCAGTCGGATATCCCCGAAATCCCCGAGCTGACCTGGCTGCTGACCTGCGTGACCGGCAAGGGCCTGCTCAACCGCGCCCACGCCTACAAGGCCAGCGTGGACAAGAACCACGAAGCCGGCCGCGAGAGCGACGACGGCGTGACGGCGGGCCTGTTCATGTACCCGGTGCTGATGGCAGCCGACATTTTGATGTTCAAGGCGCACAAGGTGCCCGTGGGGCGCGACCAGGTGCAGCACATCGAGATGGCGCGCGACATGGGCGCGAGCTTCAACCACCTCTACGGCGAGCATTTCGTGCTGCCCGAGGCCGCCATTGACGAGCATGTCGCCACCCTGCCTGGGCTGGACGGCCGCAAGATGAGCAAGAGCTACGACAACACCATTCCACTGTTCTCCAGCCGCGCACAGTTGCAAAAGCTGATTGGCGGCATCGTCACCGACTCACGCGCGCCGGGCGAGCCCAAGGAAGTCGAAGGCTCGGCCCTGTTCCAGATCTACCAGGCCTTCGCCACGCCCGAGGAAACCGCTGCGCTGCGCCACCAGTACGCCGCAGGCATCGCCTGGGGCGAAGCCAAGGCATTGCTGCTGGAGCGGGTGGATAGCGTGATCGCCCCGATGCGCGCGCAATACGAAACCTTGATGGCCGACCCGGCTCGCATTGAAGCCACGCTGCTGGCCGGCGCCGAGCGTGCACGCGCATTGGCCATGCCCTTCCTGCGCGAACTGCGCAGCGCGGTGGGCCTGCGCAGCCTGGCACAGGCCAGCACGGGGGCCAAACCGGGAAAGCCCATCAAAGTCGCCCTGCCCTCGTTCAAGCAGTACCGCGAGCAGGATGGCAAGTTCTATTTCAAGCTGGTGGACGCCGATGGACGCTTGCTGCTGCAAAGTCTGGCGTTCGATGCACCCAAGGACGCTGGCGTCGCCATTGGGCAGTTGCAAAAAGATCCCGCCGCTCTGGGTCGGCTTGCGAGCCGGCTGGACGCAGTCCCCGGAGTGACCGAGCAAGACGTGACAGCGGCCCTGGCGCTGCTGCGGGATTAGCTTCTGTTTTTATAGCTGCTAGCGCAAGCCCAATAAGCGCCAGGAGCTAAAAATCATCCACAAAACAAAGCATATGTTGTCCGCTGCTCATAGGGAGAGCGCAAACAAAGGCATGTGGCGATAAAGCATGGAGTGGCCGAACGGAATCCTGCGAGCGCTAGCCTCAAAGTATCGAGAGGTCTACAGCCCCTGCTGGCGACGTCCTCCAGCGTAGCCGCGAGGCCCGGCATAGACTGCGCCATCATGGAAAAGCCTGCCGCCAATCGCTATCGAGGTGACTTCGTTGCCTGGACAGGCGTGTGCGGCTTCATTGGCGAAGGCGGTAGCGGCGCCTCCATCTCTCCGCATTCGCACTACGCGATACAGCTGGCCATCGGCGCGCCCTCGGGCCTGCGAATTCAGTTTGGCCGCCACGGTGACTGGCAGTCCTGTGCGGCAGCGTTAGTGCCCTCCAGAGCGACCCACACCATTGACGTGAATGGCTGCGAGATGAGCATCGTTCTCTTCATCGAGCCCGAAACGCCCACGGGGAAGGCTCTGTCTGCCCGGCTGCAGGGCCGACTCGAACTCCTCGACGCGGGGACTGTCGAGGTTGCGGCCAAGAATCTGGACCGCGCCTGGCGGGTCGAGAAAAGCTACGACGCGGTCAAGGGGGTCTGCATGCAACTGGTCCAGGAGATTTCACGCACTGAACCTCGTGAGCCGTCTGACCCGCGGGTGCTGGCAGCCGTGGAGTATCTTCGCCAGCGAGTGGGCCAGGCCGTGACGCTTCCTGAGGTCGCGAGGGTGGCAAACCTGTCCCCTGGCCGGTTCCGGCATCTCTTCGTGGAAGAGACGGGCATGCCCCTGAGAACATACGTCTTGTGGCGCCGGCTGCTGCACGTCTGGACGCTCCTTATGCAGGGAGAGACGCTGTCTACGGCGGCCCACGCCGCAGGATTTGCGGACTCCGCACACCTCTCCAGGACTGCGCGAAACATGTTTGGCCTCGCGCCGTCCACCCTCCAGATGACTGGGCCACTCAGCGCGCAAACGCGTGACCTGGAGCATCACTTGGGCTGAACGACCGGGCCAGTGACAGCGCCGAGGAAAGCGGCCAGGTCCTGGATGTCGGCGGCCGATAGCCGGATGGTCTGGCGCTCAGCATGCTTCTCGTCAGGCCGCGCAAGTTCGCTGTGACCAATCGCGGCCTTTGGCGATGTGGCGTAGTGCTGCAGCACCTGGTCGAGGCTCGCGAACTGTCCGGCGTGCATGTACGGAGCTCTGGCTGCCACGTTACGCAGGCTTGGCGTGCGGAACGCCCCGAGCTGGCCTGTGTCGTTCGTGTTCAGGAACTGAAGCTCGCCGCACTGCTCCAGCTTTGCGTCGCTGTAGGGGCCAAGACAGTTGAATTCGTCCTTCAGCAGCTTCTTCAACCCCTCGATGCGTCCGCGGTCGGGGTTCTTGGGGTCTATCGACGGCACACCCGTGTTGTGGAAACCATGGTCCGTCAGCAGAGGCCCGTTGTGACAGGTGACGCATTGGCCCTTGTTGAGGAATGCGCGCAGCCCTCGTACCTCTTGAGGCGTAAGACTTTCCTGACCTCGTGCATCGCCACGGACAGTAGCCTCGGCGTACTGGTCGAAGCGCGACTCTCCATAGGCGATGTTGCGCTCGTAAGCAGCGATGGCCTTGCCCATATTCGCAAATACCCGATTGACTCCGTCTCGCGCAATCTCCGGAAGGGCTGCCCAGGCCGTGCGCTCGGCATCGGTGCCATTGGGAGAAGCGTTCTCCGGGAGCTTGCCCAGTGCAGGCGCGGGACCAAACACAGCCTGGTACCGGGCCTTGTATTGGCTTAGCACAAGCTGCACAAAAGCCACGCGGTTGCCGCCGTGCTCCGCGGGGTCCTCCAGGGGGCCGAGCGCCTGGGACCAGGCGCTGTCCTTGCGACCATCCCAGAAGAGGAACGGTGAATGCGCTGCGCCCATCACCGGCATGGTGCGGCGCTTGCCAGTGCCGACACCTTGACCGAACTGCCGGCCATCTTCGAACTGGCCTGTAGCCGAGTGGCAGCTGGCGCAAGAGACTTGACCGTTCTTGCTCAGCCGCGTGTCATTGAACAACGCGCGACCCAGCGTAGCCGCCTCGGTCTTTAGCTCGTAGGCGTTGGACAATTCGGCCGGACGCTCGCCAGCCACTTTGAGGCGCATGGACGCGATGATGGCGACTTCCTGAGCCGTCCACTTGTCGCGCAACGGCGCGCTCAGTTCCTGTGCGGCGAATACGGAGGCTGTGAATGCGGCTGCCGCAGCAAAAGTCCAGATGACACGCTTGTTCATCCGCAACCTCACCGCGCGCTCGGGTTGGTCACCATCGTGTTGAAGGTGACTTTGTCTGCTCCCTGAGGTCCGTCGATGGCCAGCTTCATCTCCCACCAGCCCGTCATGCTGAATTTCATTCCATCCAGCGCGTAGGTACCCGCTTCCATTTCCCGTGTAACGCGCGGCTGTGTGGGCAAGCCATGGCCGTGCTGAGGCATGCCTCCATCGACCAGGAACTTTGCGCCCCGAACGGGCACACCCTCGGCAGTGGCCAGCTTCACCTTCCAGCTGTGCATCTGGTTGATGGCGGGCGCTTGCGCGGGGGGGAGCAGCTCCACCTGGTAGACGCCGCTGGCGGATTTCTTTGCGAGAGACAAGTCCAAGTTCTTGGGCGGTGCCATGCAGCCCGCGGTCATGAGTGCGGCCGTTACTAGCGCGGCCGAGATAGTCATTCTTTTGAGCATGATTTCTACAGAGTGGGTTGTTTCAGGCCCGCGCAGCGTCAAGGGCTTGCTTCAGGTCGTTCGGTACAGGAAGGCCGCGGAATCCACTGACGTCCGTGCCACCGGTATTGCCTTCGGGCACAAGTCCCAGCGCAGTGAATATGGAGGCGGCAAACATCCGCCAGAGTTGGCCGCTAGCTTCGCGGTGGCGGCGGTTGCGCAGCGCAAACTGAAACATGCGCCAGTGCACGCGTACATGCTCGACGGTCGTTGCTTGGCCGAGCACGTGGGCTCTCTCAAGGTGCTCAAAGGCGGTGTAGAACTCGCCGCGTTGCTCGGCCACTGAAGCGGCGGCCAGTTCTGCTCGCACGGCGGGCTTGATGCGAATTGCGAAGGTTTTCATGAGGTGCTCCGGGTAAGTTCCGATGCACTGAATTGTTCGCAAAAAGAGGATTTTTGAATTGAATGCAGGGGCTGAGTTGGCAGCCCTTTCGTTCAACAGCGGGGATGCGTATCAATGGCCGCCATTGGAAGGCATCGACTGGCCGGTGGCGAAATCCGGCATGAAAGGGCGACACAGACACACATGCTCTTGCTGTCTCGAAACCCTAGCGCGCGACCGCTAAACGTACTTGCATCGCCCCGTCATCCAAAAAAAAGCCCGCGAGCTGTAGCTCGCGGGCTTTTTCACTATCACAAAGGCGCACTAAAGCAAAAACTGGCCAATCGGGAAATCAAGCATAAGGTGGCCAAGTGGCCACTTTATGCTTAACGGCACACAAACTGAAAACAGTTAGGCCTTCTATGTATGGTGGAGCTGGCGGGAATTGAACCCGCGTCCGCAAGCCTTTACCGGGCAGATCTACATGTTTAGCGGTCTGATTTAAGTCTCGCCACCGGCATCGCGCAGTCGCACGCTATACCGGCCGCCAGTACCCTATTGTCTCGCCCCAATCCAAGGTACCCGGATCAGGACCAGCCCATGTAATTATCCTTGCAGCCGGGAGGCGTCGATTGCTCGATACCCCCTTGCCCAGCCCATCGGCCAACTGTTGCAAGGCTCACTGGCAATTAAGCAGCGAGTGCGAAACGTTCGTCGTTTGCAGTTAGTTTTTTGAATGCAGATTTACGAGCGCCAATCAAGCTCGACATGCACCACGCCGATTCCGAACCCACGTCGAAACCAGGGCAGCCCCAAGCGATCTATATTAAGCCACCGGGCAGGAATTGCAAGAGCTGCAACGGCGAATTAATTTCTGCATCCGCGCGCCAGGCCTTGACGGATGCCTCAGAACCCAGATAGCCGTAATTGGCGGCGACGGTGACCATGCCTGCCGCTCGCCCTGCCACGATGTCGCGCTCGTCATCACCGACATAAATGCACTGGCCTGGAGCGATTCCCAGGCGCCGCGCCGCCTCGAACAGGGGTTCAGGATGCGGCTTGGCGTGCGGTGTGGTGTCGCCGCTGACGGCAACGGCACAGCTCGCGAAAACGGGCAGAGCCCGCAGCAACGGTTCTGTGAAGCGCGCTGCCTTGTTCGTGACAACGCCCCAGCGAAGACCGCGGGCATCAAGGGCTGCAATAAGGTCCGTCACCTCGTCAAAGGCGGCAGTGTGGTCGAACATGCACGCGGTGTAATTGGAAAAGAACTCTTCGCGCAGGAGGTCGAAATCTGGATCGCCAGGCGCAATGCCAAACGCAATTCCCAGCATGCCGCGCGCCCCCGCGCCCGCCATGGCGCGGTATTGGGCCAACGGACGCGGCTCCAAGCCACGGTCGGTCCGCATTTTGTCGGCGGCACGGCCGAGGTCGGTCGCACTATCCACAAGCGTCCCGTCCAGATCGAACAGGACGGCGCGGCTTCCTTCAAACATTTGAGGGCAATCGCTGCGCTGCAACCAGATAGTTGACACTGGTGTTCTGGCTGAGCCAATAGCGTCCAGTCAGCGGGTTGTGCTCGAGACCCTTGGTATGGGCAATTTCCAGCCCCGCGCTGCGGCAGCTCTGCGCCAGTTCGCTGGGGCGGATGAGTCGCGCGTAGTCATGGGTGCCACGGGGCAATAGCCTCAGCAGATATTCGGCCCCCAAAATCGCAAATGCAAACGCCTTGGCATTGCGATTGATGGTGGAGAAAAACACCCAGCCACCGGGACGCACCAATTGGGCGCAGGCCCGGACGATGGAGTCCGGGTCGGGGACGTGCTCCAGCATTTCCATGCAGGTGACGGTATCAAAGCCTGCCGGTTGCTCCAGCGCCAGGGCCTCGGCACTGATCTCGCGGTAGCTCACTTGAGGGGTTTCGGCTTCAAGGGCATGCAACTGGGCCACTTTGAGCGATTTGGTAGCCAGGTCAATGCCCAGCACCTGGGCGCCTTTGCGCGCCATGGCATCGGCAAGAATGCCGCCACCGCATCCCACATCAAGCACCTGCTTGCCCGCCAATGGGGCGATGGAATCGATCCACGCCAGGCGCAAGGGGTTGATTTCATGCAGCGGGCGAAATTCACTTTCCTTGTCCCACCATCGATGGGCGAGCTCGGAAAACTTGGCCAGCTCGGCAGGATCAACGTTGGCGGTATTCGTCATTTCAGTCATCGATGGAAAAAACATGGAGGCAAAGAGACCATGAAAAAAGCCCCGTTGCCGGGGCTTTTTTGCAAGCAATCAGAGATTACTTGGAAGAGCGGGTACCCACCACTTCGATTTCCACGCGGCGGTTCTTGGCGCGACCTTCTTTGGTCTTGTTGTCGGCCACAGGCTGCTTCTCGCCCTTGCCTTCGGTGTAGACGCGGTTCTTTTCGATGCCCTTGGCCACCAAATAGGCCTTGACGGCTTCAGCGCGGCGGATGGACAACTTTTGGTTGTAAGCATCGGAACCAATGGAGTCGGTGTGGCCGACAGCAATGATCACTTCAAGGTTGATGCCTTGGACCTTGGAGACCAGGTCGTCGAGCTTGGCCTTGCCAGCGGGCTTGAGAACCGACTTGTCAAAGTCGAAGAACGCGTCGGCGGCGTAGGTCACCTTGCTAGACGCGGCCACTGCGGGAGCCGGAGCGGGCGCAGGAGCAGGAGCTGCTGCAGGCGCAGCGGCCGGGGCGGGAGCAGCGGCTACGGGAGCGGCCAGAGCACCGTCGCAACCAGGAGCTGCCGTAGCAGGGGTCCAGTTGGCATCGCGCCAGCACAGTTCGTTGGTGCCATTCTTCCAGACCAGTTCGTTGGAACCGTTCTTCCAGTTATCAACAGTCTGCGCGCCAGCGGCGGTAGCAAGCGCTGCAGAGGCCAACAACATCGCCACTTTGTTCAGTTTATTCATGGTTCTCCTCTTGGGGGCAAAGGCCGCAGCAGCGCTGCGAATCAAGGACGTCATTCGGTGACCATCACCAAAAACGTTGACCAGATTGTGCCATACGTAACAGTGGCGAGAGCCCCAAGCCGACTGTCAGATCGTAGGACAAAAGCGCTTGAACCCCCAAATGTTGCTCTGCAGCTACAAAGCCTTGCGCCTAAAATGCCCAGTCCCCGCCGCTTTGTACCCATCCTATGACCCAGTTCGCCAAAGAAACGCTCCCGATCAGCCTCGAAGAGGAAATGCGGCGCAGCTATTTGGATTACGCCATGAGCGTGATCGTGGGACGGGCCTTGCCGGACGCTCGGGACGGCCTGAAGCCCGTGCACCGGCGCGTGTTGTATGCCATGCATGAGATGGGCAACAACTACAACAGCAAGTACCGCAAAAGTGCGCAAGCCGTTGGCGAGACAATGGGTAAATACCACCCACACGGGGACTCAGCCATTTACGACACGATCGTGCGAATGGCCCAGCCGTTCAGCTTGCGTCACCCTCTGATTGATGGCCAGGGCAATTTCGGATCGGTCGATGGCGACAACGCGGCGGCCATGCGGTATACGGAAATCCGCTTGGACAAGATCGCCCACGAAATGCTGGCCGACATCGACAAAGAGACGGTGGATTTTGGTCCGAACTACGACGGCAGCTTGAAAGAGCCCATCGTGCTGCCCAGCAAGCTGCCCAATTTGCTGGTCAATGGATCGTCGGGTATCGCCGTGGGCATGGCCACCAATATCCCGCCCCACAACCTGAACGAAGTGGTGGACGCCTGCCTGCACCTGCTGCACCATCCGGATGCCTCCATCGATGAGCTGATGGAGATCATCCCGGCACCTGACTTCCCCACGGCCGGCATCATCTACGGCATCAACGGCGTCAAGGACGGCTACCGCACCGGGCGGGGCCGCGTGATCATGCGCGCCAAGTGCCATTTTGAGGACATCGACCGCGGCCAGCGACAGGCCATCATCGTTGATGAGCTGCCCTACCAGGTCAACAAGAAGACGCTGCAGGAGCGCATGGCCGAACTGGTGCACGAGAAGAAGATCGAGGGCATCAGCCACATTCAGGACGAATCCGACAAGTCGGGCATGCGCCTCGTCATTGAGCTCAAGCGCGGCGAAGTGCCCGAAGTGGTACTGAACAACCTGTACAAGCAGACGCAGTTGCAGGACACGTTCGGCATGAACATGGTGGCGCTGATCGACGGCCAGCCACGCTTGTGCAATTTGAAAGACCTGGTCAGCGTCTTCCTGCAGCACCGGCGCGAGGTGGTCACCCGCCGCACCGTGTTCGAGCTGCGCAAGGCGCGCGACCGCGGCCATGTGCTTGAAGGCCTGGCGGTTGCGCTGGCCAATATCGACGACTTCATTGCCATCATTCGCAGCGCACCCACGCCGCCAGTCGCCAAAACGGAGCTGATGGCGCGCTCCTGGGACAGCAAGCTGGTGCGCGAAATGCTTACCCGCACGCGCACCGACGGCGGCGTCATCAATGCCGACGACTACCGACCCGAAGGGCTGGAGCGCGAGTTCGGCATGGGCCAGGATGGCCTGTACCGCCTGTCGGACACCCAGGCGCAGGAAATTTTGCAGATGCGCCTGCAGCGCCTTACCGGCCTGGAGCAGGACAAGATCGTCGCCGAATACAAGGACGTGATGTCGGTCATCGAAGACCTGCTCGACATCCTGGCCACGCCCGAACGCGTCTCCACCATCATTGGCGACGAACTGACTGCCATCAACCAGGAGTTCGGCCAAACCAAACTCGGCGCTCGGCGCAGCCTGGTGGAATACAGCGCGCAAGACCTGTCCACCGAAGACCTGATCACGCCCACCGACATGGTGGTCACGCTGAGCCACACGGGCTACATCAAGAGCCAGCCGCTGGGTGAGTACCGCGCGCAAAAGCGTGGCGGACGCGGCAAGCAGGCCACCGCAACCAAGGAAGACGACTGGATCGACCAGCTCTTCATTGCCAACACGCACGACTACATCCTGTGCTTTTCCAACCGTGGCCGACTGTACTGGCTCAAGGTCTGGGAAGTGCCGGCGGGCTCACGCGGTTCGCGTGGCCGCCCCATCGTCAACATGTTCCCGCTGCAGGAGGGCGAGAAGATCAACGTGGTGCTGCCGCTGACCGGCGCCATGCGCACCTTCCCCGCTGACCGCTATGTGTTCATGGCAACCAGTATGGGCACCGTCAAAAAGACCGCGCTCGACGACTTCTCCCATCCGCGCAAGGGCGGCATCATTGCCGTCAACCTCGACGAAGGCGACTTTCTGGTGGGCGCGGCGCTCACCGACGGCGAGCACGATGTCATGCTGTTTTCGGACGGCGGCAAGGCCGTTCGTTTCGACGAGAACGACGTGCGCCCATTGGGACGCCAGGCGCGTGGTGTGCGCGGCATGATGCTCGAAGAAGGCCAGAGCGTGATTGCCATGCTGGTGGCCGAGGACGAGAGCGCAGAGCGTGAAGGCTCGGAGTCAACACGGACCAGCGTGTTGACCGCCACCGAAAACGGCTTCGGCAAGCGCACCAGCATCGCCGAATACACGCGCCACGGCCGCGGCACCAAGGGAATGATTGCCATCTCGCAAAGCGAACGCAACGGCAAGGTGGTGGCTGCAACCCTGGTGCACGCAGACGACGAGATCATGCTCATTACCGACAAGGGCGTGCTGGTGCGCACCCGCGTCTCGGAAATCCGTGAACTGGGCCGTGCAACGCAAGGCGTGACCTTGATTGCACTGGACGATGGCGCCCAATTGATCGGCCTGCAGCGCATCGTGGAAAACGACGCGCAGGGCATGGACAGCGCAGGTGCAGAGACGCCGAACGCAGCCCCTGACGAGCTGCCCGATACAGGCCCGCAGCCGGAATGAGGGCGGGATTGCACGGCCTGTTCGACTTGATAAAACTATACTTTTTATAGCTTGATACGCTTATGCAGTAAGCGCTAGAGCCTTATTTAACTGTTAATTTTTCCATGCAACGCCCCTACAATTTTTCAGCCGGCCCGGCGGCAATTCCAGAAGAAGTGCTGCGCCAGGCGGCTGCCGAAATGCTCGACTGGCATGGCAGCGGCATGGGCGTCATGGAGATGAGCCACCGCGGCAAGGAATTTATCTCCATCTACGAAGCCGCCGAGGCGGGCTTTCGTGGGCTGCTGGCCATTCCGCCCGAGTTCAAGATTCTTTTCATGCAAGGCGGCGGCCTGGCCGAAAACGCCATCGTTCCGCTGAACCTCTCGCGTGCGGCGGGCGTGGACTTCGTCGTCACCGGCAGCTGGAGCCAGAAGTCGCAAAAGGAAGCCCGCAAGTACGCTTCGGACGTGCACATCGCCGCCTCAGGCGAGGCCAGCGGCTTCACCACCTTGCCCGAGCCGGCCAGCTGGACACCCAGCGTGGGCGCGAGCTACCTGCACATCTGCAGCAACGAAACCATCAACGGCGTGGAGTTTCACGAATTGCCTGACCTGCGCGCCCTGGGTTGCGACGCGCCGCTGGTGGTGGATTTTTCGTCCCATGTGGCCTCGCGGCCGGTGGACTGGTCGCGCGTTGGCTTGGCTTTTGGCGGAGCGCAAAAAAACATTGGTCCTGCGGGCCTCACCATCGTGGTGGTGCGTGAAGACCTGATCGGCCAGGCCCTGCCCGCCTGCCCCAGCGCCTTCGACTATCGCCTGGTGGCCGACAACCAATCCATGTACAACACGCCGCCCACCTGGGGCATTTACATGGCCGGGCTCACCTTTGACTGGCTGGCGCGCCAGACCGAGGGCGAATCGCGCGGCATTGCCGCGATGGAGCGGCGCAACATCGCCAAGGCCGAACTGCTGTACGGCACCATCGACGGCTCGCAGCTTTACTACAACAAGGTCTCGCCGCCTTGCCGCTCACGCATGAACGTGCCTTTCTATTTGCGCGACGAAGCGCTGAACGACGCCTTTCTGGCCGGCGCGCGCGAGCGCGGTCTGCTGCAACTCAAAGGCCACAAGTCGGTAGGCGGCATGCGCGCCAGCATCTACAACGCCATGCCGTTGGCGGGTGTGCAGGCGCTGGTGGATTACCTCCACGATTTCGAGAAAGTCCGCGGATGAGCGCCTCACCACCGTCGCCCGCGAACCAGCCAGTCGCCTCGCCCGATCTGGCCAGTCTGCGCGTTCAGATCGACAACATCGACCAGCAGCTGCTCACCTTGCTCAACCAGCGCGCCCTGGTGGCCGAGCGCGTGGGCGAGGTGAAAAAACGCGAGGGCACGCCCTTCTTTCGCCCGGACCGCGTGGCGCAGGTGATCGAAAAAATCGTCCGTGCCAACCCCGGTCCGTTGCGCAGTGCGCATGTCTCTGCCATCTGGCGGGAAGTGATGTCGGCCTGCCTGGCGCTGGAATCCCCTCAGCGCGTGGCGGTGCTCGGTCCCGCCGGAACATTCTGCGAGCAGGCCGCCATCGAGTACTTCGGCGGTGCCGCAGACATCGTTTATTGCGCCAATTTCGACGAAGTCTTCCATGCCACAGCCTCGGGCAGCGCGCAGTTTGGCGTCGTCGGCGTCGAGAATTCCGTCGAGGGTGTGGTCACGCGCTCGCTTGATCTGTTCCTGCACACCCCTACGCATGTGGTGGGCGAAGTAAGCCTGCTGGTGCGTCACAACCTGCTGCGCACCATTCCCTCGGCAGAGGGTATTGAAGCGGTGCTGGCACACCCACAGGCGCTGGCACAGTGCCAAGCCTGGTTGTCCAAGCATCTGCCCCATGTGGAACGCCGGCCGGTATCGAGCAATGCCGAAGGCGCGCGCCTGGCGGCCACCAATCCGGCGTGGGCGGCTCTGGCCAGCGAGCGCGCGGCCACGCAGTTCGGCCTGCACATCGTGGCGCACGCCATCCAGGACGAGGCCTACAACCGCACGCGCTTTGCCGTCATCTGCCTGCCGCACACGCTGGAAACGCCGCCGCCTTCGGCACACGACTGCACCAGCCTGATTGTCTCGGTGCCCAACGAGCCCGGCGCGGTGCACGACCTGCTGGTGCCGCTCAAGAAGCACGGTGTCTCCATGACGCGCTTTGAGTCGCGCCCGGCGCGCACCGGCCAGTGGGAGTACTACTTCTACATCGACATCGACGGTCATCCGAGCCAACCGCATGTCGCAGCTGCACTGGCGGAACTGCGCAGCCTCAGCGCGTTCTACAAGGTGCTGGGCACCTACCCGGTGACGCCATGACAAACTGCAGCATTTTTGCGCCACACCTTCAGGGGCATGACCATGTTTGAACAACTCGGCCTGATCGGCTGCGGCCTCATGGGCGGTTCGTTTGCCTTGGCGCTCAAGAAGGCGGGCCTGGTCAAACGCGTGGTGGGATACAGCAAATCGCCCTCCACCACCGACCGCGCGCGCCAGTTGGGCGTCATCGACGTTGAGGCGCCGTCGGCGCTGCTGGCCGTCGCGGGCGCTGACATCGTGCTCGTTGCGGTGCCCGTTTCAGCCACCGAAGCCACGCTCAAATCCATCCGCCATCTAGTGACGCCCCAGATGTTGATCATGGACGTCGGCTCCACCAAATCCGACGTAGTGCAGGCCGCGCGCCGGGCCCTGCGCGACCAGGTGGGGTCCTTCGTTCCGGCGCATCCGATCACCGGACGCGAAGTTTCGGGGGTAGAGCACGCCGACGCCGAACTCTACAGCGGCCGCCAGGTGATTCTCACCCCCACCGAGCGCACCCTCACCGTGCAGCTGCAGCGCGCGGAACAGGTCTGGACCGCCCTGGGCTGCCGGGTGACAAGCATGTCGCCCGAATCGCACGATGAGGCCTTTGCCGCCGTCAGCCACTTGCCGCATTTGCTTGCGTTCTCGTTGGTCAACAGCATTACCAGCCAGACCCAGGCGGACACCTTTCTCTCACTGGCGGGCCCAGGTTTTCGCGATTTCACACGCATTGCTGCGAGCGACCCCAAGATGTGGCGCGACGTGCTGCTGGCCAACCGCGACGAACTGCTGGCGCAGTCGAAACTGTTCCAGCAGGCGCTCTCGCAATTGGAGAACGCCATCCGCACCGACGACGTGCAGGCGCTGGAAGACATGCTGACGCTCGCCAGCGAGACGCGTGCGCACTGGCGCATGGGTGCTCAGAGGAAGAAGTAGCCCCCTGAGCGAAAAAGCGAAACCCCCTGAGCGGGCTGCGCCGCTTCCCCCAAGGGGAACGACGCCAGCGCGGCGGGGCGGCCCTTGCGCGGCGTCTGCTGGCCTGGGGCGCGCCGGTTGCATAGGCCTTTGGTCGTAGAGACCCGCTCTGCGCCCTGCCCATTCGGTTTCTCAATCAATCGAGTACGCGAAGGCGAAGCGCAGACAGTACAAGCGTACGGCAAGCGAAGCCGACAAAGTAATCGTTTGATTTAGAAATCGAATCGCACTGGACGAATTTACCGATGTACAGCACCGCATTTCTCGACATTCCGGCACTCGCCACGGCAGGCGGCAGCGTCCAACTGCCCGGCTCCAAAAGCATCTCCAACCGCGTGCTGCTGCTGGCGGCGCTCAGCCGTGGCACCACCACGATCCACGATCTGCTCGATTCCGACGATACGCGCGTCATGCTGGACGCCTTGCGCGCGCTGGGCTGCGGGGTGGAGGACGACGGACAGGCCACGCACATTGCCGGCCTGGGGGACACCCGGCCGATGGCGGCACAAACGCTGTTCCTGGGCAACGCGGGCACCGCCATGCGGCCGCTGACGGCAGCGCTTGCGCTGCTGGGCGGCGAATACACACTCGATGGCGTGGCGCGTATGCGCGAGCGTCCGATTGGCGATCTGGTGGACGCGCTGCGCCAACTGGGCTGCCGCATCGACTACCTGGGCAGCGAAGGCTACCCGCCGCTGCGCATCAATCATGCCGAGGGTGTGCCGACCCTGGAGCTGGACCAGCCCATTCGGGTGCGCGGCGACGTCTCCAGCCAATTCCTCACTGCGTTGCTGATGGCCCTGCCCCTGGTGGCGGACACGCAGGAGGTGGCGGTGGAAGTGGTGGGCGAGCTCATCTCGCGGCCCTACATCGCCATCACGCTGGCGCTGCTCGATCGCTTTGGCATTGCTGTAGAGAACGAGAACTGGCAGCGCTTTCGCATTCCAGCCGGCAGCCGCTACCAGTCGCCGGGCAGCATCCACGTCGAGGCAGATGCCTCATCTGCTAGTTATTTCATAGCACTAGGTTCAATAGCACCAAGCGCTGTAGGCAAAAAAGGCATCAAAATTCAGGGTGTGGGGCTCGATTCCATCCAGGGAGACATCCGTTTCGTGGACGCTGCGCGCGCCATGGGCGCCGAGATCAGCGGCGGCCCGAACTGGCTGCAGGTCGAGCGCGGCGCCTGGCCGCTCAAGGCCATTGATCTGGACTGCAACCACATCCCGGACGCCGCCATGACGCTGGCTGTGATGGCGCTGTACGCCGACGGTCCCACGGTGCTGCGCAACATCGCCAGCTGGCGCGTCAAGGAAACCGACCGCATTGCCGCCATGGCTGCCGAGCTGCGCAAGCTGGGCGCTGGGGTGGAAGAAGGGCCAGACTTTCTGCGCATCATCCCGCCCACAGCGGCACAGGCATGGCGCGCTGCCAGCATCCACACCTATGACGACCACCGCGTCGCCATGTGCTTTTCGCTGGCGGCCTTCAATCCCGCCGCGCTGCCAGTGCGCATCGAAGACCCGCGCTGTGTGGCCAAGACCTTTCCCGACTATTTCGAAACCCTGTTTTCCGTGGTGCAAGCCGCCGCCCAGGTGCCGGTGATCTGTATCGACGGCCCCACCGCCTCCGGCAAAGGGACGCTTGCGGCGCAAGTGGCGCAGCGCCTGGGCTACCGCCTGCTCGACTCAGGCGCCATCTACCGCGTGGCGGGCCTGGCCGCGCGGGGTGCCGGCCTGGACATTGCCCCCGCCAATGCTGTCACCATCGCGAACCTGGCGCGCAGCATGGCGCTGCGCTTTGACGGCGCGCAAGTGCTGCTCGCGGGCGTAGACGTGAGTGACGCCATCCGCACCGAGCAGGCCGGCATGGACGCGTCCCGCGTTTCGGCCCTGCCCGAGGTGCGCGCTGCCGTCATTGACGTGCAGCTGGCTTTTCGCTCCCTCCCCGGCTTGGTGGCCGACGGCCGCGACATGGGCACGGTGATCTTCCCAGGCGCGCTGCTCAAGGTTTATTTGACCGCCAGTGCGGCCCAGCGGGCTGAGAGGCGCCATCAGCAGTTGCTTGCGCGCGGTTTGGACGCTAAAATAGCCGACCTTCGTGCAGACTTGGAGGCGCGCGACGCGCGGGACATGACCCGCAGCGTTGCCCCCTTGAAGCCTGCGCAGGACGCTTTGGTGCTGGACAACTCCGAACTCACGATCGAACAGGCCGTGGACCAGGTTTTGGCCTGGTGGCAACAGCGCCAGCCCTTTGCGCAGTCCGCAGCGGGCTGAAGAACCGGGGCCGCAAGGCTCCACACTGGCCCACATGGCCTCCAGCCCGCGCCGCAGCGCACTGGCCCTGTGGTTGTTTCAACTCTAACCCGCGGCACACGCCGTACCCCAACCACCACGGGCAGCCTTTGAAACCGCAGCAATGGTGCTGCCGTAAAACCTGCACGTGGCAAGGAAATACATGTCTGAATCTTTTGCCGACCTTTTCGAAGAATCCTTGCAACGCACCGAGATGCGCCCCGGTGAAGTCATCACCGCAGAGGTGGTGCGCGTCGAGCACAGCTTCGTCGTGGTCAACGCCGGCCTGAAATCTGAAGCCTATGTGCCGCTCGACGAATTCAAGAACGACAAGGGCGAAGTCGAAGTCCAGGTGGGCGATTTCGTCTCCGTGGCCATCGGCTCGATCGAAAACGGTTACGGCGACACCATCCTCTCGCGCGACACGGCCAAGCGCCTCGCGTCCTGGATGAGCCTGGAAAAAGCCCTGGAATCCGGCGAATTCGTTACCGGCACCACCAGCGGCAAGGTCAAGGGCGGCCTGACGGTGCTGGTCAACGGCATCCGCGCGTTCCTGCCCGGTTCGCTGATCGATACGCGCCCGGTCAAGGACCTGACGCCGTACGAAAACAAGACCATGGAATTCAAGGTCATCAAGCTCGACCGCAAACGCAACAACGTGGTGCTGAGCCGCCGCGCGGTGGTCGAAGCCTCGATGGGCGAAGAGCGCGAAAAGCTCATGTCCACCCTGAAGGAAGGCGCCATCGTCAACGGCGTGGTCAAGAACATCACCGAATACGGTGCGTTCGTGGACCTGGGCGGTATCGACGGCCTGCTGCATATCACCGACATGGCATGGCGCCGCGTTCGCCATCCTTCGGAAGTGGTCACGGCCGGCCAGGAAATCACCGCCAAGATCCTCAAGTTCGACACCGAAAAGAACCGTGTCTCGCTGGGCCTCAAGCAAATGGGCGACGACCCATGGATGGGCGTTTCGCGCCGCTACCCACAAAGCACCCGCCTGTTCGGCAAGATCACCAACATCGCCGACTACGGCGCGTTTGTGGAACTCGAACCCGGCATCGAAGGCCTGGTGCACGTCTCTGAAATGGACTGGACGAACAAGAACATCGCTCCTTCCAAGTTGGTCACGCTGGGCGACGAAGTCGAAGTCATGGTCCTCGAGATCGACGAAGACAAGCGCCGCATCAGCCTGGGCATGAAGCAGTGCAAGGCCAACCCCTGGCAAGAATTCGCGCAGGACACCAAGCGCGGCGACCGCGTCAAGGGCCCCATCAAATCGATCACCGACTTTGGCGTGTTCGTGGGCCTGGCTGCCGGTATCGACGGTCTGGTGCACCTGTCCGACCTCTCGTGGAACGAGCCCGGCGAAGCTGCCGTGCGCAACTACAAGAAGGGCCAGGAAGTCGAAGCCATCGTGCTGGCCGTGGACGTGGAGCGCGAGCGCATCAGCCTGGGCATCAAGCAGCTCGACGGCGACCCGTTCACCACCTTCGTGACCGTGAACGACAAGGGCCAGACCGTGACCGGCAAGGTCAAGACCGTGGACGCCCGTGGCGCTGAAATCGACCTGGGCGAAGACATCGTCGGCTACCTGCGCGCTTCGGAAATCTCCCGCGACCGCGTGGAAGATGCCCGCAACGTGCTCAAGGAAGGCGACGAAGTGACCGCCGTGGTGGTCAACGTGGATCGCAAGACCCGCAACATCCAGCTGTCGATCAAGCAAAAAGACATGATCGACGAGCAAGGTGCCATGGCCAACCTGAGCCAGCAGTCGAGCCGCGAGAGCGCCGGCACGACCAGCCTGGGCGCCTTGCTGCGCGCCAAGCTGGACAATTCGGAGAAGTAAACCAAGCGGTCACCGCCGGCCCCTTGGGTGCCGGCCAAGATGGCGGCCGGGTGAGTGCACAATGCGCCCACCCGGCATTTTTTTGTGCATTGAACGTATGACCCGATCCGACCTCGTTGAAGCCCTGGCCGAGCGTTTTCCCCAGCTGACGCACCGCGACGCAGAGATCGCCGTCAAGACTTTGCTCGATGCCGTGGGCGACGCTCTGGTGCGCGGCCACCGCATCGAAGTGCGGGGTTTTGGCAGCTTTTCGGTCAGCCACCGCCCCCCGCGCCTGGGCCGCAACCCGCGCAGCGGCGAAGCCGTGGCCATTCCGGCCAAGCGCGTGCCGCATTTCAAGCCCGGCAAGGCGCTGCGCGAAGCAGTAGATCAGCGTACCGAAGAGCTCATTCACCCGGCAACAGGTGGTTGATGCTATTTAATTTATAGCGACAAACAATTGCAGGATAAGCGTTAGAGGCCGAAAATACCTAAAATTCGGCAATCCTCGCCAAAGCCCGCGCTTTGCAGCCATCGCTTCGTAGAATCGTCCCACCACCGGGGACGCCATGAAATACTTCCTGTGGCTGCTCAAGGCAGCCATTTTCTTTACGCTTTTCGCCTTTGCGCTGAACAACCAGCAAGACGCCACCGTGCACTTGTTCTTTGGCACGCAGTGGCGCGCACCGCAGGTTCTTATCGTGCTGACAGCCTTTGCCTTTGGCTTGGTCGCCGGAGTGCTCGGCATGGTGCCACGCTGGTGGAAGCACCGCAGTGCCGCACGGCGCGTGCACGCCGCCCAGATGCCGTCCGCCGCAGCGCCCGTGCCCAGTGCACCCCCAGAGTCTCTCCCGCCGCATGGAATTTGACCTTGTCTGGATTCTGTTGGGGCTGCCGCTGGTCTTCATGCTCGGCTGGGGCGCATCGCGCCTGGACCTGCGCCAGCTGCGCGCACAAAACCGCGATGCCCCCAAAGCCTACTTCAAGGGCCTGAACTTCCTGCTCAACGAGCAGCAAGACCAAGCCATCGACGCCTTCATCGAGGCGGTACAGAACGACCCCGACACGTCCGAGCTGCATTTCGCGCTGGGCAATTTGTTCCGGCGCCGGGGGGAATACGACCGGGCAGTGCGCGTGCACGAGCACCTGCTCTCGCGCGGCGACCTGAGCGGCGCCGACCGCGACCGCGCCCAGCACGCGCTGGCGCTGGACTACCTCAAGGCCGGCCTGCTGGACCGCGCCGAGGACGCGCTGGCGCGCCTGGAGGGCACGGCGTTTGAAGGCCAGGCCCGACTGGCGCGGCTGGCCATCTTTGAGCGTTCGCGCGACTGGCCCCAGGCCGCCGAGGTAGCGCGCAAGATGCACGCCGCCGGCCAGGGTGATTTCAGTACCCGCCAGGCGCACTATCTGTGCGAGCAGGCACAAAGCGAACGCACCGCGGGCAACAGCAGCGCCGCCATCGCCCGGCTGGAGCAGGCACTCGGTGCAGCGCCCCAGGCGGCGCGCCCCCACATCGAACTCGCGCGCCTTGCGCAGCAGGCGGGCGACACCGCCCGCGCGCTTGCGCTGCTGCGCGCCCTGGGCGAGCAGGCCCCGTCCGCACTGCCGCTCGCCGCTGCGCTGCTGACCGAGATCGCCCGCGAGAGCGGACGCGAGACCGAGGTGCTTGCCCTGCTGCACGCACATTACGCGCAGGCCCCATCGCTGGACGTCCTCGACGCCATCGTGGCGCTCTCGGAGCACGCGGGCGCCGCGCCCGCAGATCAGGGCAAAAGCCGCATGTGGTACCTGCGCCATCTTGAGCACGAACCCTCGCTGGTTGCCGCGGCCAAGTGGCTGGCCGGCGAACGGTTGGAACACGAAGAGTTTCATCCGCAAATTCAGGCGGCGCTCGACACCGCCGCCCGCCCGCTCATGCGCTACCGCTGCGCGGCTTGCGGGTTCGAAGCGCGCCAGCACTTTTGGCACTGCCCGGGCTGCCAGGCCTGGGACAGCTACCCTGCCCAACGGGTGGAGGAGCTCTAAGCCATGGGCCTTCGATCTCTGTTGCTGAGCGCCGCACTGCTCTGCTCGGGCGCTGCGCTCGCGCAAATTGACATCAATACCGCCACCGAAGCCGAGTTGGACGGCATTCGCGGCATCGGCCCAGCCACCACGCGACGCATTCTGGACGAGCGCGCGCGCCAGCCCTTCAAGGATTGGGCCGACCTGGTGGCGCGGGTGCGCGGCATTGGCAAAACCGGCGCGGCAAGGTTCTCAGCGCAAGGCTTCACCGTCAATGGTGAGCCCTACGCGAAGGAAAGCGCTGGGGCGCCAGTCCCGGCGCAGTAGAGAGATATTTCCAACCCATGGATTGGCCGCAGCTGCCGCTCATTACCCTCGTTGCCCTGCCCTTCGCCGGGAGTCTGCTCGCGGCGTTTCTACCATCCAATGCGCGCAACACCGAATCGACCCTGGCGGGGCTGATTGCCCTGCTGTGCACGATTCAGACGGCCTTGCTGTTCCCGCAGATCGCTGCGGGCGAAGTGCTGCGCCAGGAAATCGCCTGGGTTCCGGCACTCGGCCTCAAGCTGGTGCTGCGCATGGACGGCTTTGCCTGGATCTTCTGCATGCTGGTGCTGGGCATTGGCGCGCTGGTGGTGCTGTACGCGCGCTACTACATGTCACCGCAGGATCCAGTGCCGCGATTCTTTGCCTTCTTTCTGGCCTTTATGGGCTCCATGACGGGCGTCGTGCTGTCGGGCAACCTGATTCAGCTCGCGCTGTTCTGGGAGCTGACCAGCCTGTTTTCGTTCTTATTGATCGGCTACTGGTACCACCGCAAGGACGCCCGGCGCGGCGCGCGCATGGCGCTCACTGTGACGGGCGCGGGCGGCCTGTGTCTGTTCGTCGGCATGATCGTGCTGGGCCACATCGTGGGCAGCTACGAACTCGACAACGTTCTGGCCGCCGGCCCCTTGGTGCGCGCCCATCCACTGTACCTGGTGGCGCTGTGCCTTATTGTGCTGGGGGCGCTGACCAAGAGCGCACAGTTTCCCTTCCACTTCTGGTTGCCGCACGCCATGGCGGCGCCCACGCCCGTATCCGCCTATCTGCATTCGGCCACGATGGTGAAGGCCGGCGTGTTCCTGCTGGCGCGGCTGTGGCCGGTGCTCTCGGGGACTGAGCCGTGGTTCTGGATCGTGGGCGGCGCCGGTCTGTGTACGCTGCTGCTGGGCGCTTACGTGGCCATGTTCCAGCACGACCTCAAAGGCGTGCTGGCGTATTCGACACTCTCGCACCTGGGTCTGATCACGTTGCTGCTGGGGCTCAACAGCCCCCTGGCCGCGGTGGCGGCGGTTTTTCACATCATGAACCATGCGACTTTCAAGGCCTCTTTGTTCATGGCCGCAGGCATCATCGACCACGAGACCGGCACCCGCGATATGCGAAGGCTTTCTGGCCTGCGCCACAGCATGCCGGTGACCGCCACCCTGGCCACCGTGGCAGCGGCGGCGATGGCGGGGGTGCCCCTGCTCAACGGCTTTCTATCCAAAGAAATGTTCTTTGCCGAAACGGTGTTCGTGCAGGCGAACCCGCTGGTGGAAAGTCTCCTGCCCTGGGCCGCCACGCTGGCGGGCCTGTTCAGCGTGGCCTACGCACTGCGCTTTTGCGTGGAAACCTTTGGCGGGCCGCCTGCGGACGATCTGCCGCGCCAACCCCATGAGCCGCCCCACTGGATGCGCGTTCCCGTTGAACTGCTGGTGCTGATCTGCTTGCTCGTCGGTGTGCTGCCCCAATGGACCGTGGGCGGTTTTCTTGATGCCGCTGCACGTCCGGTGGTGGGCGGCGAGATGCCCGAATTCAGCCTGGCGGTCTGGCACGGCTTCAACACGCCTTTCATGATGAGCCTGGTGGCCTTGGTGGGTGGGACGCTGCTCTACTTGCTGTTGCTGCGCCGACGCAGCAGCAATGCACCCGCCCACACGCCTGGGCTGGCCCGGCTCGATGGCAAGGAAATGTTCGAATGGGTGCTTGCGGTGCTGACGCAGGTGGGCCGACGCGGGCGCACACTGCTGGGCACGCACAAGCTGCAATGGCAAATGCTGTGGCTGGTGGCATTCGCGCTGATGGCGGCCGCGCTGCCGCTGTGGACGCGCGGCCTGACCATTGGCAACCGCGCCGCGCTGCCGTTCGAGCCTGCGTTTGCCCTGCTCTGGGCCTTGGGCATGGGCTGCGCACTGGCCACGGCCTGGCAGGCCAAGTACCACCGCCTTGCGGCCCTGACACTGCTGGGCGCCACGGGGCTGATCACCTGCATCACTTTCCTCTGGTTTTCCGCGCCCGATCTCGCACTGACGCAGCTGGCGGTAGAAACCGTCACCACGCTGCTCATTCTGCTTGGACTGCGCTGGCTGCCCAAACGGCACGAGGAGCTGCGCCACACGCTGGCAGCGTCCGTGCGCCGCCGGGCGGCACGGCGCCGCGCGCGCGATTTCGCGCTTGCGATGGCAGCGGGCAGCGGCATGGCCTTGCTGTCCTTTGCCATGCTGAGCCGCCCGTTTCCCCGCAGCACCTCGACGTTTTTCCTGGAGCACGCGCTCACGGGCGGGGGCGGCGTCAACGTGGTCAACGTGATGCTGGTGGATTTCCGCGCTTTCGACACCTTTGGCGAAATCGTGGTGGTGGGCGTGGTGGCGCTCACTGTCTACGCGCTGCTCCGGCGCTTTCGCCCTGCCATCGAGATGCTCGACCTGCCACCGCAGCAGCGTGCCTTGCCAGCCGACCTGGACACCGACCTGATCAACCCACGCCTGGCAACGGACACCGCCGTGGGCTACTTGCGCGTGCCCGCCGTTCTGGTGCGCCTGCTGCTGCCGTTTGCCACGCTGGTAGCGGTCTACCTGTTCCTGCGCGGACACAACGCGCCGGGCGGCGGTTTTGTCTCGGGCTTGGTGTTCTCGGCCGCCATCGTGCTGCAGTACACCATCTCGGGAACGCAGTGGGTCGAGGCCCACTTCACGCTGTACCCGCGCCGCTGGATGGCAGCGGGCCTGCTCACGTCCCTGGCCACCGGCCTGGGTTCGCTGGTCTGGGGCTATCCGTTCATGACCACGCACACCGCCCACCTCACCCTGCCGCTGCTCGGCGAAGTGCATGTGGCGAGTGCCATGTTCTTTGATACCGGCGTGTTCGCACTGGTGGTGGGAGCCACGCTGCTCATCCTCACTTCCATCGCCCACCAATCCATTCGCGGCCACCGGGCGCACGCCCGCCGGCTGGAAGAAGCTGCGGCGGCCCAGACAGGGGGCGCTTGATGGAGCTCACCCTGGCACTATCGATTGGCGTACTCACCGGCTCGGGCGTCTGGCTGCTGCTGCGCCCGCGCACGTTCCAGGTGATCATGGGGCTCTCCCTGATTTCCTACGCGGTCAATCTGTTCATCTTCAGCATGGGGCGCCTGGGCCTGGCGACCGGCAAGGAACCCGTGCTGCGCGCCGGCGTGCCGCAAGAACTGGCCCACTACGCCGACCCCATGCCGCAGGCACTCGTACTCACCGCCATCGTCATCGGTTTTGCCATGACGGCGCTGTTCCTGGTGGTGCTGCTGGCCTCGCGTGGCCTCTCGGGCACCGACCACGTCGATGGCATTGAGCCGCCCGAAGGCATGGAGCCCGACGACGACGGAGCGCGGCCATGACCGGCCTCGCCGATGCCGCCCCCATGCAGCACCTGATGCTGGCGCCGGTGCTGCTGCCACTCCTGGTGGCGGCGCTCATGCTGCTGCTGGGCGAAGAACGCCACCGCCTCAAAATGGCCCTCAATGTGGGCTCCTGCGCGGTGCTGCTGGGCGTCTCTTGCCTGCTGCTGCTGCGCGCGGCGAACGAAGGCGCACCCCAGGCCGTGGGGGTGTATTTGCCAGGGAACTGGCAGGCTCCGTTTGGCATCGTGCTGGCGCTCGATCGGCTCTCAGCGCTGATGCTGGTGCTGACCAGCCTGGTAGGGCTGGCTGCAGCGCTGTTTGCCTGTGCACGCTGGCACCGCGTGGGCGTGCATTTCCACGTGCTGTTCCAGCTCCAGCTGATGGGGCTGGCGGGCGCCTTCCTGACGGCGGACCTGTTCAATCTGTTCGTTTTCTTCGAGGTAACGCTGGCGGCTTCTTACGGCCTGCTGCTGCACGGCTCGGGGCGCGCGCGGGTGCTCTCGGGCATGCACTACATTGCCATCAACCTGGCGGCGTCGGCACTGTTTCTGATTGGCGTGTCCATGCTCTATGGCATCACCGGCACGCTGAGCATGGCCGATCTGTCGCAACACATTCCGACGCTGCGCGACTCCGACCGAGGCCTGCTGCACGCCGCGGCGGGCATCCTGGCGACGGCCTTTCTCATCAAGGCGGCCATCTGGCCACTCAACTTCTGGCTGGTACCCGCCTACAGCGCTGCCACCGCACCCGTGGCAGCACTGTTTGCGCTAATGACCAAACTGGGCGTCTATTCCATCTTGCGCCTGTGGACGCTGCTGTTTGGCGGCGAGGCCGGGGCATCGGCACAGTTCGGTAGCCTGTGGCTGATCGGCGCCGGCATGCTCACCATGGGCTTTGGCGCCATCGGCATGATGGGTTCGCAGCGCCTGGGGCACCTGTCGGGCTACGCGGCCCTGCTGTCGTCGGGCACGGTGCTGGCCGCCGCCGGCTTCGGGCAGAACCTGCTCACAGCGGCCATGTTGTACTACCTGCCCGCCTCCACACTGGCCATCAGCGCCCTGTTTTTGCTCGGCGACGTGCTCGACCGCTGGCGCAGCCCGCTCGAAGGCGCCGACCCTTACGAACCCAAAAGCGAAGCAGCCCCGTTTCTCAACGCGCGGCTGGAGCCCACGCGGGGATTCAACCTGGACGAAGAAGAGCAAGCCTTGGTGGGTCGACCCATTCCGGCCGCCACAGCCTTCGTGGGGCTTGCTTTTTTGATGTGCACACTCATGCTCTCGGGGTTGCCGCCGCTGCCCGGATTCGTGGGCAAATTCGCCATGCTGAACGCACTGTTCAACCCACTGGGGCTTGCCGCATCGGCCGGTGCGCAGCTCGGGCTCACCGGATGGACGTTTCTTGCGGTGCTGATCACCAGTGGCTTCTTTGCACTCAGCGCGCTGGTGCGTGCCGGCATCGCGTATTTCTGGACCGCGCAGGGGCGCGGGCCTTTGCGCGTCGGCCTGGCCGAAGGCGTCCCGATCGCCGCGCTGCTGCTGGCCTGCGTGCTGCTGAGCGTCGCCGCCGGGCCGGCCCTGCGCTACACACAGGCCACGGCCGATGCGCTGCACGCGCCGAGCGGCTATGTGCAGGCGATCCTGGGTGCGGAACCGGTGCCCAGCGTGGCTGCAGGCTCTACCTCCGACGAAGCCGCAGAGGGCACGCCATGAAGCGCCTGCTGCCGGCGCCGCTGCTGTCGTTCGCACTGTTCGTGCTGTGGATGGTGCTCAATCGCAGCCTGGGCTTGGGCGACGCACTGATCGGCCTGGCGCTTGGCGTGGCGATTCCGCTGCTCACCCGGGGCCTGCGTCCGCTGCCGGTGCGCGTGCGCCACCCCATCACCGTTCTTCGGCTGGGCCTGCGTGTGGCGGCCGACACCGTTGAGTCCAACTGGGGCACGCTGCGCTTGTTTCTGTTTCCGCAGCTGCGCCGCCACCCTGCCGGCTTCGTGCACATTCCGCTGGAGCTGCGCGACCCGAACGCGCTGGCGGTTCTGGCGATGATTGTCTGCATCACCCCCGGAACCTCGTGGGCCGAACTCTCCAGCGACCACAGCATGCTGATGCTGCATGTACTGGAACTGGGCGACCGCCCGGCCTTCGTTGCCCACATCAAGGCGCGGTATGAGCGCCCGCTCATGGAGATATTCGAATGAACCCGGTCCTTTCCTACGCGCTTCCCGCTGCGCTCGTGATTCTGGTTCTGGCCATGGGCTGCTCGCTGGTTCCCGTGCTGCGCGGCCCCACTGCGCAAGACCGCGTACTGGCGCTCGACTGCCTGGCCCTCAACGGCATGCTGCTGATGCTGGTGCTGGGCATCCACCAGGGCAGCGGCAACTATTTCGAAGCAGCACTCCTGATTGCGCTGCTGGGTTTTGTCAGTTCCATGGCCATGGCGAAATTCCTCCTGCGCGGCGAGGTGATCGAATGATTGCGTTGCCGCTGTGGGCCGATGTGGCCGTGTCGCTGCTGGTGCTGGCCGGCGCGCTGATTGCGCTGATTGGTTCCTTCAACCTGATGCGCTTGCGTACGTTTTTCGAGCGCGTGCATGCGCCCGCCGTCATTGCCACGCTGGGCTGCTGGTGCGTGATGGTTGGCACCGTGCTGTATTTCTCGCTGCAAAGCCACGCCGTGGCGGCGCACGGCCTGTTGATCGCGGTGTTCCTGGCGATCACGGTACCGGTGACCAACATCTTCCTCATGCGCACCGAGCTGTTTCGGGCCCGCTTGGCGGGCCGGGACGTGCCGCCGGCGCTGAGCGGCAGCGGCGAAGGTAGCAAGGCCGCTGGATCTGGCGAGCCTGTAGCGCAGCGCAGAAACTCCTGAATAGATAGCTACTAACGCTTACTGGATAAGCGCTAGAGGCCATTTTTCCTTTATTTTTCTGGCTCTCCAAAGCCGCCGCCGCCGGGCGTGGTGACTTCAAACACGTCGCCCGCCTGCATCTGCGCCTGACCGATGTGGCCCAGCAGCTCCACGCTGCCGTCCGCACGCAGAACCCGGTTGCGGCCCGGTGCGCCCGCGCTGCCACCCGCCATGCCAAAGGCCGGGTGAATGCGGCCATTGGAGAGGATGCTCGCCGTCATGGGCTCCAAAAAGCGCACCCGCCGCACCCCGCCGTCACCACCGCGCCAGCGTCCGGCGCCGCCCGAACCGCGCTGGATGGCAAAGCTCTCCAACCGCACCGGAAAGCGAAACTCCAGCACTTCAGGATCCGTGAGGCGCGAATTGGTCATCTGCGCCTGCACCACGCTGGTTCCCGGGAAGCCGCCGATCAAGCCACCGGCGTCGTCAAACACCCCACCCGCGCCGCTGCCGCCCGCAATGGTTTCGTAGTACTGGTGCCGCTCACTGCCAAAGGTGAAGTTGTTCATGGTGGGCTGGCTGGACGCCATCACGCCCAGCGCGCCAAACAGCGCATTGGTGATGCAGGTGGAAGTCTCCACATTGCCCGCCACCACCGAGGCCGGTGGATTCGGGTTGAGCATGCAGCCAGGCGGGATCAGCACCTCGATGGGTTTGAGGCAACCGGCATTGAGCGGAATGTCGTCGTCCACCAGGCAGCGGAACACAAACAGCACCGCTGCCATGCACACCGCCGTGGGCGCGTTGAAATTGTTGGTCTGCTGCGGCGAGGTGCCGGTGAAATCGACCACCGCGCTGCGCGCGGCGGCGTCGAGCCGAACCGACACGGTGATCTGCGCGCCGTTGTCGAGCTCGAGCGTGAAGGCTCCGTTTTGCATACGTGTCGCCAGGCGCGTGATCGCGCGGCGCACCGATTCCTCGGCGTTGTCCTGCACATGGCCCATGTAGGCCTGCACCACGCTCAATCCGAACTGCCCGGCCATGCGGCGCAGCTCCTGCACGCCTTTTTCGTTGGCGGCAATTTGGGCTTTCAGGTCGGCAAGATTCTGCTGCGGGTTGCGTGACGGGTAGTCACCCGAGGCGAGCAGCGCCAGGATCTCCGCCTCGCGCAGCACGCCCGCATCGACGAGTTTGAAGTTGTCGATCTGCACGCCCTCTTCCTCGATGCGCGTCGAAAACGGCGGCATCGAGCCCGGCGTGGTGCCGCCCACATCGGCATGGTGGCCGCGGCTGCCGACATAGAAATTGGGCTGGCCGCTCTGGTCCAGATAGACCGGTGTGATGACGGTGATGTCGGGCAAGTGCGTGCCGCCGTGGTAGGGGTCGTTGAGCACAAACACGTCGCCCGGCTGCATGGCGCCTGCGTTCTTGCGGATCACCGTCTTGATGCTCTCGCCCATGCTGCCCAAATGCACCGGCATGTGCGGGGCGTTGGCAATCAGCTGGCCCTCGGCATCAAACAGCGCGCAGGAGAAATCGAGCCGCTCCTTGATGTTGACCGAGTAGGCCGTGTTCTGCAGTTGCAGCCCCATCTGCTCGGCAATGTTCATGAACAGGTTGTTGAACACCTCCAGCAGCACCGGGTCCACCTGCGTGCCCACGGCGTGGCGCTGGGCGCGCGGCACGCGGCGCGTGAGCAGCAAATGGTCGCGCGCGGTCAGCCGCGCTTCCCAGCCGGGCTCGACGATGGTGGTGGCGTTTTGCTCGGCAATGATGGCCGGGCCGGCCAGCCGGTCGCCCGCACGCAGGTCACCCCGCACCACCAGCGCGGCATCCTGCCAGGCGGGCAGTCCATCAGTGCCTGCGGTGTACATGCGGGTGTTGGCGCGGCGCGGCACCTCGCGCTCGGGATGCACCGGCAAATCGGGTTCGGCCGGCGCCTCGCCGGGCAGCACCGCCTCGACGGAAACAGCCTCAACCACCAGACGCTTGCCTTGCATGACAAAGGCGTAGCGCTGGCGGTAGGCGGCCTCGAACGCCGCCACCAGCAACGCCTGGCGGATGGCAATGTCGTCAGAAGCCTGCGGCAAATACGGCACCACCAAGGCGGCGTCGCTGCCTTCGTAGCGCAGATGCACGCGCTGGTGGATGCGCAGCGGCTCGGCCTCCTGCTGCGCAGCCGCATCCGCGTCGGCGGCAGGGCGCTGCGCGGCCAGCTCGTCGGCTGCGACGTGGCCCAGTTGCACCAGGCTGGCCTCCACCTCCGCCAGGGACTGGGGATCGAGCAGTCGCTCAATCGCCTGCTCGCGGATCACGTTCTGGTCCGCCAGGCCCATGCCGTAGGCCGACAGCACACCAGCCAGCGGATGCACCAGCACCTGCTCCATGCCCAGCGCATCGGCCACCAGGCAGGCATGCTGGCCACCCGCGCCGCCAAAGCACTGCAGGGTGTAGCGGGTGACGTCGTAGCCGCGCGCCACCGAAATCTTTTTGATGGCGTTCGCCATCTGCTGCACCGCGATCTGGATGAAGCCGTGCGCGACATCCTCTGCACCGCGGCCGGTCTCAGTGGCCAGGGCGCCAAACTGGCGAGCCACCACGTCGGCGTCGAGCGCCTCGTCGGCCGCCGGGCCAAAGACCTTGGGGAAATGCGCCGGCTGGATCTTGCCCACCATCACATTGGCGTCGGTGACCGCGAGCGGCCCGCCGCGCCGGTAGCTGGCCGGGCCGGGGCTGGCGCCTGCGCTCTCGGGGCCGACGCGAAACCGCGCGCCGTCAAAGCCCAGAATGGAGCCGCCGCCCGCCGCCACGGTGTGAATGCTCATCATGGGCGCGCGCATGCGCACGCCGGCCACCTGGGTTTCGAATTCGCGCTCGAAGCTGCCGGCGTAGTGGCTCACATCGGTGGAAGTGCCGCCCATGTCAAAGCCAATGACGCGTGTGTGCCCGGCTACTTCCGCCGTACGCGCCATGCCCACAATGCCACCTGCCGGGCCGGACAAAATCGCGTCCTTGCCTTGAAACGCCCCGGCATCGGCGAGGCCGCCCGAGGATTGCATGAAATACAGCGGCACGCCCGGCATCTCGCGCGCCACCTGGGCCACGTAGCGGCGCAGGATGGGCGAGAGGTAGGCGTCCACTACCGTGGTGTCGCCCCGGCCGACGAACTTCATCATCGGGCTGACCTCGTGCGAGCTGCTGATCTGCGTGAAGCCCAGCTCGCGCGCAATGCGCGCCGCAGCCTGCTCGTGCTGCGCGAACCGGTAGCCATGCATGAAGACGATGGCCGCGCTTTGCAGGCCGGCGTCGCGCGCAGCCCAAAGGTGTTCGCGCAGATGCGCTTCGTCGAGCGGCGTCACGACTTCGCCCTGCGCGCCGATGCGCTCGCTGGCCTCGACGACGCGCGTGTACAGCAACTCGGGCAGCACGATGTGACGCTCGAACAAACGCGGGCGGTTCTGGTAGGCAATGCGCAGCGCATCGCGAAAGCCCCGCGTGGTGATGAGCAGCGTGGGCTCGCCCTTGCGTTCGAGCAGCGCGTTGGTGGCCACCGTGGTGCCCATCTTCACGCACTCCACCTGCTCGGGCGTCACCGATTGGCCGCTCGCGAGCCCCAGCAGATGGCGAATGCCCGCCACGGCCGCATCCGGGTACTGCTCGGGGTTCTCTGACAGCAGCTTGTGCGTCACCAGGCTGCCATCGGGCCGCCGGCCAACGATGTCGGTGAAGGTGCCGCCGCGGTCAATCCAGAACTGCCAGCGGGGGGAGTGGGTGGGCTCGGTCATGGGTTTTGCTCTTTTATTGATAGCTTATAGTGCTTTCCTGCATTGCGCTGGAGGCCTATTTTTCATGAAATTTCTCTACAGCGATGCCGCCGCACGTGCGGCCTGGTCATACATACCCGAGAGCACGCGCAGCAGGCGCGCGAGCTCGCCAATGTCGCGATTGAGCGACTCGTCCGCGTTGAGCGCGTCGATCAGGCAGCTTTCGCGGATTTCTCGGTAGCGCTGCACGTAGGCGCGGCCTTGGTCGGTGGCGGCGTAGGTCACTTCCTTGCCGCTTTTGGTCGACTGCACCACGCCCAGCGCCTGCAGTTTTTTGAGCGAATAGTTGACGAGGTGGGTGTCCTCGACATTCATGATGAAGCAGATGTCGGCCAGGCGCTTGTCGCGCGCGCGGTGAGTGACGTGGTGCAGCACCAGCACATCGAGCGGCGTCAGTTCCTTGAGCCCGGCCGCCGACATGCAGTGGACCACCCAGCGATGGAACGCGTTGCCGGCGACGATCAGGCCGAATTCGAATTCGCTCATCTCGGCGCTGTGCGCCGACACCAGATGCGCCGAGGAAACGATGGGGCCCGACTCGGGTCTGGAGCGCTTCACAGGTTTCATGCCAAAACTCCGGCTGGGCGCTGGCACGGGACGTGCAAGGCGCCACTGAGCGCTGAATTGTAGGGAGTCATAAAGATAATTTGTCGGCAATTTATCGACGTTTAGTACAAACACCTAGAGGCTTGGGGCAATGCGCGCACTACATTCAAACGCTCTTTTCCCACAACCCCTTGCCGTGGAGTACGTCCCATGAAGCGTCGAATCTTTACCACCGCAGCGCTCGGCTTTGCGCTGGCAGGCAGTCTGGCCAGCGGCCCGGCATTTGCACAAACCCGCTGGGATCTCGCATCGGCCTACCCCGCCACCAATTTCCATTCGGAAAACATGGCCCAGCTGGCGGCCGATGTGGACAAGGCGACGGGCGGAGCTTTCAAGATCACGCTGCACGCCAATGCCTCGCTGTTCAAGGCACCCGAAATCAAGCGCGCCGTACAAGGCGCGCAGGCGCAGATGGGCGAGATCATTTTTGCCAATTTCCAGAATGAATGGCAAATCTACGGCGCCGACGGCCAGCCTTTCCTGGCCACCAGCTTTGCCGATGCCAAAAAGCTCTACGCCGCTCAGAAACCCATGCTGGAGAAAAAGCTGGGCGAACAGGGAATGATGCTGCTGTACTCCGTAGCCTGGCCGCCCCAAGGCCTGTACACCAAAAAGCCGATTGAATCGGCCGCAGACCTCAAGGGCATCAAGTGGCGCGCCTACAGCCCGGCCACGGCGCGCATTGCCGAGCTGGTGGGCGCGCAGCCCGTCACCGTGCAGGCGGCCGAGTTCTCGCAGGCCCTGGCCACCGGCGTGGTCGAATCGACCATGACGTCCGGCGCCACGGGCGTAGACAGCAAGCTCTACGAGCACCTCAAGTACTACTACGACCTGCAGGCCTGGCTGCCCAAGAACGCAGTGATCGTCAATAAAAAGGCGTTTGACGGCTTGAACAAGGGGAACCAGGAAGCGCTGCTCAAAGCCGGCAAGGACGCCGAAGATCGCGGCTGGGCAGCGGCCGAAAAGGTCAACGAAGACACCCTGGCCAAGCTCAAGGCCAACGGCATGCAGGTGCTTCCTCCCTCGCCCCAGCTCAAGGCCGACATGGCCAAAGTCGGCGACACCATGCTCAAGGAATGGCTGGAAAAGGCCGGCCCCGAAGGCAAGACCCTGGTAGACGCCTACCGCAGCAAGTAGAGCCTGCACATGCGACGCCTGCTTGAGGGAATCTACAGCGGCGCTGCAGTGCTGGCGGCGCTGTGCATGGTGCTGCTGCTCCTGGCGGTGCTGCTCTCGATTGCGAGCCGGCAACTCAACTTCCAGGCACCCGGCATCGACGCCTATGCCGGCTACCTGATGGCTGGCGCAGGTTTTCTGGCGTTGGCGCACACGCTCAAGCGCGGCGAGCACATTCGCGTCACGCTCATCCTCAACCTGCTGCGCGGGCGCTGGAAAAGACGCATGGAGTTGTGGGCGCTGGGCGCCGCCTCGCTGCTGGCGCTGCTGTTTGCTTTCTACAGCTGCAAACTGGCCTGGCAGTCGCATGTCTTCAACGACATCTCCACCGGCAACGACGCCACGCCTTTGTGGCTTCCACAGATTGCCATGGCGCTGGGCACGGTGGTGCTGGCGATTGCGTTTGTCGATGAGCTGGTGCTTGAAATGCTGGACCGGCGCGAGCAGGTCCAAAGCAGCGAAGCGCTGCGCAACGAATAAAGCCGGGGCCTATTCATGAGCGATCTCACCATCACCGCGCTGCTGGTTGCCACGCTGTTTCTCATCCTGGGCAGCGGCGTGTGGATCGGGCTCACGCTCTCGGGCGTAGCCTGGATCGGCATGCAATTGTTCTCGTCGCGCCCCGCAGGCGACGCCATGGCGGTCACCATCTGGGGCTCCTCGTCAAGCTGGACGCTCACGGCCCTGCCGCTGTTCATCTGGATGGGCGAAATCTTGTTTCGCACCCGGCTCTCGCAAGACATGTTCAAGGGCCTTGCGCCCTGGGTGCAGTCGCTGCCCGGCCGCTTGCTGCACACCAACGTCATCGGCTGCACCATCTTCGCCGCCGTCTCGGGTTCCAGCGCTGCCACCTGCGCCACCATTGGCAAGATGACGCTGCCCGAACTCACCCGGCGCGGCTACCCCGAGAACATGGTGGTGGGCACGCTGGCGGGCGCGAGCACGCTGGGCCTGCTCATCCCGCCGTCCATCATCATGATCGTTTACGGCGTGGCGGCCGATGTCTCGATCTCGCAGCTCTTCATTGCAGGCGTCTTGCCGGGCATTCTGCTGGCCGTGCTGTTCTCAGGCTACATCGCACTGTGGGCGCTGCGCCACCCCGAGCTGGTACCCAAAAGTATCGAGCAATTCACGTTCTTGGAAAAAATCTCCGCCTCGCGCAGCCTGATCCCGGTGGTGCTCCTGATTGCGGCCGTGCTGGGTAGCATTTATACCGGCATTGCCACCGCGACCGAGGCGGCGGCTGTGGGCGTGGCGGGGTCGCTGATTCTCTCGGCCGTGCAGGGCTCGATGGACTGGCAAACCTTCAAGGACGCGCTGATGGGCGCCACGCGCCTGTACTGCATGATCGCGCTCATCCTGGCGGGCGCGGCCTTTCTCACGCTCTCCATGGGCTACATCGGCCTGCCGCGCCATCTGGCCGAATGGATAGGCTCGCTGGGTCTGAACCAGGCACAGCTGGTGGTGGCGCTGGCGCTGTTCTACATCGTGCTGGGCTGCTTTCTGGATGGCATCTCCATGGTGGTGCTGACCATGGGCGTGCTCATGCCCACGGTGCAGGCGGCCGGCATCGACCCGATCTGGTTCGGCATCTTTGTCGTGCTGGTGGTCGAGATGGCGCAGATCACGCCGCCCGTGGGCTTCAACCTGTTCGTGCTCCAGGGAATGACGGGGCGCGAACTGACCTGGATCGCCAAGGTGGCCATGCCCATGTTTTTCCTGATGTGCGTGGCCGTGGCGCTGATCTACCTCTTCCCCGGCATCGTCACCTGGCTGCCGCAGCAGATGCGGGCGCACTGACACGAATTGGCAGGCCCATTCGCATGCGAGCTACCATTGCGCGCCATGCTTAACGTCCTGTTCATCTGCATTGGCGCCAGCTTAGGCGCCCTGGCCCGCTGGCGCCTGAGCCTATGGCTGAGCCCTGGAGGCCTGCTGCCCTGGGGCACGCTCGCCGCCAACCTGATCGGCGGTTACCTCATCGGGCTGGCGGTGGGCTTCTTTCAGCTCGTGCCGCAGATGGACCCGGTGTGGCGGCTGGCATTCATCACCGGCTTTCTGGGTGCGCTCACCACCTTCTCCACCTTCTCTATCGAAACCCTCGGGCTGCTGCAACAGCAGCGCATCCTTCTGGCGCTGGGAAGCACCACCCTGCACCTGTGCGGCTCACTGCTGCTGACCTGGCTAGGTTTACAGACCGTGGCGCTGGCCCTGCGCAACTAGATCAGCCGGCCTGCAGCGCAAGCAATCGCAGCGGCACCCGCGCCCAACCGCTCGCCGGGTACAGGGCCGGTTCGGGCGATTGGCCGGGCACCGCCTCCATGCTTGCGCCGCTGGCCAGCACCTCCTCCAGCAGGACGCGCAGCTCCATCTGCGCCAGCGGGGCGCCGGGGCAGACATGAATGCCCGCGCCCCACAGCAGGTTGGCTTCCTGGCTGCGTTCGGGGCGGTATTCCAGCGCGGCGTCGAATGCGCGCGGATCGCGATTGGCCGCCGGCCAGTGCAGCGTCACACGTGAACCCGCCGGCAAATGCCGGCCGCCGATGTCCACTGGGCAGGTGGTAACACGCCGGTTGGTGGCCAGCGGCCCGCGCAGGCGCAGAATTTCTTCCACCGCCGCAGGAATGGCAGACGGGCGCTCGCGCAGCAGCGTTTGCACCGGTGCATGGTGAGCCAGCCAATCGCACAGAATGCCGGCCGACGCTGCCATCGTGCCGATCTCGCCCACCGTCCAGTTGCGCAGGATGCTGGCAATTTCTGCATCGGTCAGGGGTACGCCATTGACCTTCTCCTGCATCAGCGCGCAAGTGATGTCGCCCGGCGCTGCTGCGGTGCTGACGCCGCGACGCCGCTCCAGCTGCGCCGTCACAAGGGCCTGAAAATGCGCCGCCAGCTTGGTGTGCGCAGCGCGGTCCTGCGCCAGCGTCGCCGCGTGGCTGGCCTGCATCCACTGCGCCAGGCCCGCATGGTCTTCGTCCTGCCAACCCAGAAAGTCGCACTGCGCCCACACGGCAAACGGCAGTGCCAGCGCACCCATCCACTCAATAGCCGGCCCACGCGGCAGGGCGGCAATCAAACTGCGCGCCATGGCCCGGCACTGCGGCTCGAAAGCATCCACACGCTCTTTTGAAAAATACGGTTCGATGGCGCGCCGGTAGGCTGCGTGCTGCGGCGGATCCATGCCATTGGGTACCGCCACATGGCGCGACACGACACTGCTGAACGTGGTGTGGTCTTTGACAGCACGCAATACATCGGCTTGGCGAAACAGCGACCAATGCAGCGCCTGGCTCCAAGCCACCGGGCAATGCTCGCGCATACCGTCGGCTGTGGCCTGCGGATCGCGCTGCGCCTCAAGCGACAGCGGGTCCCAATCGGGGTTTGGATGGTTTGACATGAGGGCATTTTCCGGCATATCCACCCGCGTACCCAGCGCGGCGCGGCTGCCGTCAGCCTTCGGGCACCACGGGGCTACGCAGAGAAGTGCAAAATCACTATCTCTTTCATAGCTGGCAGCGCTTTCCTGTGATGCGCAGAGGGCATTTTTTGCCTATTTTTCCTTCGCTTTTGCCTTTCGGGAACGCAAGACCTCAAGAAAATTCCATGGACGCCACCACCCACCTCCACGAACGCAGGCTTGCCGACGCGCTGGCCGAACTGCAGGCCGATCCCCTGGACGCTGCGGCCATGCAGCCGCACGCGGACCGTCTCGCCTTCACCGACACCGAATTCATGCTGCGCCGCGAGACGCGCGGGATCCGCTTTCAGCTCGAAATGCTCAAGCCCGACCTCGGCCAGGCGGCGCAAGGCATTGAAAACACCATCGTCGTTTACGGCAGCGCACGTTTTGTCGCGGCCGACGAAGCCGCCGCGCTGCTGGCCACTGCGCAGGCCACTGGCGACGCGCAAGCCATTGCCCTGGCCGAGCGCGCCGTGCGCAACGCGCGCTACTACGAGCTGGCGCGCGAGTTCGCCAGCATCGTCGCCCAGCACAGCAACCTGCAGGAGCTGGCCAACCGACTCTACGTATGCACTGGTGGCGGCCCCGGCATCATGGAAGCGGCCAATCGCGGCGCCAGCGAAGCCGGTGCGCTGACGGTAGGTCTGAACATCGCCCTGCCGCATGAGCAAGGCAGCAACCCCTACATCACGCCCACGCTCAGCTATCGATTCCACTACTTCGCGCTGCGCAAAATGCATTTCATGATGCGGGCCAAGGCGCTGGTGGCCTTCCCCGGCGGTTTCGGCACCATGGACGAACTGTTTGAAGTGCTGACCCTGGTACAAACCGGCAAGGCCAAGCCCGTCCCCATCGTCCTGTTCGGCGCCGATTTCTGGAACAGTCTGCTCAACTTCCAGGTGATGGTGGACGCCGGCACCATCGCAGAGGAAGACCTGGCCTTGTTTCACATCACAGACGATCCGCAGGACGCCTGGAACAAGATCAAGGCCTTTTACCAGCTCTGAGGGTCGAGCGACAACACCACCGGCTCACCGAATCACTCGAATCGGAGTCGGAATTGAGATGATTGGAGGCAGTCTCACCGGCGGGACGACAGGGGGCCTGGTCCCACCGCCCGGTGTCGTAGTTCCAGGCGCCGTAGTTCCAGGCGCCGTACCTCCGGGTCTCGTGCCGCCCGGTGTGGTCGTCCCACCGGGTCTCGTGCCGCCCGGTGTGGTCGTCCCACCGGGTGTCGTGCCGCCCGGAGTAGGCGTCCCCCCGGGTGTCGTCCCTCCTGGAGTAGGCGTCCCTCCGGGTGTCGTGCCACCAGGTGTCGTACCCCCAGCGTCAGGCGGAGTGGGCGTCTCCGGAACGACCGGCTCAGGCGTCCGGAACACCGACGCATTGCTGCCACCGCTGCGCACTTGCTCGCCTATGGCAAACGGCCTCGTAGGCGTAGGCAGGGGAAGCAAGGCCTGCGTATTGGTATAGACCGCTAGCCGGTCGCTGGACAGCACGAGCACCGACTCACCCACCTTCAACCCGACACAGCCAGCTTGGGTGCAGACTTCGATCTCGTCTTGCTCACCGCCCACTTCTAGCTGCCCTTGAGGGTTATAAAAGGCCCTATAAGCAGAACCCCGAATGCCAACCACCGCCGTCGGCGTGGTGAGTTTGTAGTTGGCGGGGTTGCGCTTGCCAATCAGCCCCGTGATCGCGCGCATGCCACCTCGCAGCAGGCTGACGGCAAAGCTATCCTGCGCTGGGTCCCCGCTGTCTACGTAACGCGCCACGGTGAACTCGGAATCGGAGTACAAGGACACGAGACCACCGTCGGTAAACCGAAGCTGGGCACGGCCCGTCGTCCCGGTCAAGACGGTATCACCGGTCTCCAGAGACGCTCCACTCGCCAATGCGGCCAGTGCAATGCCCCGGCGCATCTGAACGTCTCCCGTTGCAAACTGCACCAAGCCAGCAGCTGCCAGCGCCGACAACGGAAGCCCTGCTGCAACGACCAGCACCAGGCACAGGCGCGCAATGCAATGCTTAGGTTTCATGACATGTCTCCGTCTGGCTGGGACACCGGCTCGCTTCAGAAGTCACGCCGCACCGTGATGGAAAAGACCCGCCGCTCGTACTGGGTGACCGGAATGCTGGAATCGTTTTTCACCAACATCCATTGCGGGGTAATGCGCCAGTCCTGCGCCGGCACCCAGGACACGCCCAGCGACACGCCCGCCTGCTGGTCGCGCCGTCTCACTGCAAAGAACGGGTCACTCGCGCCGTAATTGCGCCTCTCGCCACTGAGCGCGGCAAAGAGCGCCAGACTGTGTGTCAGCGGCACCTGCCCACCCAACTGCCAGCCCATCAGATGCTGCCCAATATCCTCTACCCCAGACATTTGCGGAGATTCACGCCCTCCATAAAGACTGCCATAGGCCAGCGCACCATTGCGAAACACCTGGGAATATGAAATACCGGCAATCGAACGGCGCACGCTTCGGATGGACTGGTTGGGGTAGCGCACATCCAGCCATTGCACAAAGCTTCCCCATTGGCGAAAGCCATCGATCCGGTAGATCCATTCGCCTTGCACACCGCCCATGCTGCGCAGGCGCTCGCCATCAAGCAACTGCGACCCATACACCGCAGAGAGAATGACTTCGTTGCGCTCCCGGCGCCATGCCACACCGGCATTGGCATCGAGCTGGCCGTTGTCATAGGCACGCGCAGCTTGTGCGTGGCGCCGCGTGCTGGCAGAGGCCGCCCCCACCAAGGACCAGCCCGCATCCAGCACATGGCGACCACGCACCGCCAGCAGCGCCGAAACAAAACTTGCGGCGGTCTCCTGGGCTCCGGGAGCCAATACCCACGCGGGTATCCCGGCCAAGGGGACCGCCAATATGTCGCCTGCATCCGGCCCCGCATTCGCATTCGAATCGTGGCCCACGGTGAACTCGGCGTAGCCCTTGGTACTGGAGGCACCTCGGTAGTCAGCTCGGTCGTAGGAGACTAAAAACTGATCAATATCCAGGGCTGCATCGACTGGAATACCTTCCTCACGCACCAGCTTGGAGACGGCCAACGCCGTGCGCTTGTCACCTACGGCAAACAGAGCGCGACCCAACTCCAACTGGGCCATCGCGTTGTCTGGCTGCAAGGCGACCACACGCTCCCAAGCCATCACAGCTCGGGGATATTGACCCGCAGCATGCGCGGCGCGGCCCATGGCTGCGTCAAAGGTTGGATCGCCGGCGCGCACCGGCTCTTGCTGGCCCAGCAGCACAAACGCCTGCTCGGCGTCGCCCTGCTCGACAAGGCTTTGTGCATGGTCCAGCAGCGCATCGGCCTGCGCCGGGGGAGAGAGCGCCAAACCCAGCAAGGCCGCAAAAAGCAGCCGCCGGCTGCGCAACAAGCCCCAAGGAATGATCATTTCCGGCCCCCTGTACCGTGACGGGTGGAAACAATCTACTCCTTTTGTGGCAATTTGCTACTGCTGCAAGCCCTTGAGATGCCCAGCGCAGCAGTTCGCGGCTAGAAATCCTCGTCTGTGTCCGGCAGAGCAAGCGCGCCCGACCCTTGCACAGCAACGCCCTGTGCCTCGGGGGCCGGCAAATCCTGCACATCGCGCAGCCGCCGCTGAATGGCGCGAGTGCGTACGTCTACCTGTTCGAAGCGCTTGGCGGCGGCGTCGATGGATTTTTTGGTGGCTTCGACCACTTCGCCGAACTTGCTGAACTCGGTTTTCACGGTACCCAGCAGCGCCCAGACTTCGGACGAACGCTTCTCGATCGCCAGCGTCTTGAAGCCCATCTGCAGGCTGTTGAGCATGGCCGCCAGGTTGGCCGGGCCGGTGATCATCACGCGGCAGTCGTTCTGCACTGCTTCGACCAGGCCGGGCCGGCGCATGACCTCGGCAAACAGGCCTTCGGACGGCAGGTAGAGCACGGCAAAGTCGGTGGTGTGCGGGGGCGAGACATATTTGGCGCAGATCTTCTTGGCTTCGAGGCGGATCGACGCCTCGAAGGCGTTGCCGGCCGAAGCGATGGCCGGCTTGTCCGCCGCCTCCTGGGCGTCCTGCAGGCGCTGGTACTGCTCCACCGGGTACTTGGCATCGATGGGCAGCCACACGGGTGTTTCGTGCGACTTGCCGGGCAGGCGGATCGCGTATTCGACCATTTCATCGCTGTCCGGCACCGTCTTGACGTTGCGGCCAAACTGATCGGGAGTGAGCACGTTGTCGATGATGGCGCCCAATTGCATCTCGCCCCAGGTACCGCGCGACTTCACGTTCGTCATCACGCGCTTCAAGTCGCCCACGCTGCCGGCCAGGGTCTGCATCTCGCCCAGCCCCTTGTGCACCTGCTCCAGCCGGTCGCTCACCAACTTGAAGGATTCGCCCAGGCGCTGCTCCAGCGTGGCGTGGAGCTTTTCGTCCACCGTGCGGCGCATCTCCTCCAATTTTGTCGAGTTGTCGGTCTGGATGGCCGCCAGGCGCTCGTTCAGCGCCGTGCGCAACTGTTCGGCGCTTTGCTGGCTGCCCTGCACCAGGCCGCTGAGCTGCTGGTGCACCGATTCCTGCAGGAACGAGAACTGCGTGCGCAGCTGCTGGCTGTTGTCAGCGAGCTGGTCGCGCAGCGTGTTTGCCATGCCCAGCAGTTGGGTGTGGATGTCGGCCTTGAGCGAATCGAGCGACTGGCGCGTGGCCTGGGTCAGCGCCTCGAAGCGCTCCTGGATGCGCTCTTGCGCCTGCGCGCTGCTGTGCGCCAGCGCCTCGCGCGACTTGACGCTCTCGGCCGCCAGTGCACTGGTGGTCGCCACCAGTTCGGTGCGAAACGCCGCCAGCGTGCTCGCCAGTTCACCGCGCGCTGCGCGCGATTCGCCGACGGCCTGTGCCAATCGCTCATCGACCGCCTGGCGCAAGGATTCCTGCGCCGCCTGCGTGGTCTGGGTCCAGCCGCGCAGTTGCTGGCCCATGGCGTGCAGCGCACCGTCGTTCTTGGCAACCGCCCATTGCGTGGCCTGGGCGCTTTGCTCCAGTGCGTGCAAGCGCGCCAGCCACTCGGGCGGCAACTCAACGCGCGGCTGGCGCAGCAAGAGCAGCAACACAAGTACCAAGAGCCCAACCAGAGCCCCCAAGATGAGCCAAGTCTCCATGCTCATTTACTATACTTTCAATAGCTGTAAACGCTTATAGATAAAGCGCTAGAGGCCAATTTTACTTGTATTTTGATGGGCAGGCACGTTGATGGCGCTGGGCAGGGCTTGCCCCGCAAAAAAAGCCAGCAGGTTGTCGGCGGCCTTGTTGGCCATGGCGCGTCGCGTAGCAAGCGTGGCGCTGGCGATGTGCGGCGTGAGCACCACGTTGGACAGTGCCAATAGATCGGGGTGCACTTGCGGCTCGCCCTCAAACACATCCAAACCGGCGGCGGCAATGCGGCGCGCGCGCAGGGCTGCGGCCAGGGCCACATCGTCCACGATGCCACCGCGTGCAATGTTGACCAGTGTGGCCGTGGGCTTCATGCGCGCAAGCTCGGCCGCGCCCATGGCGTGGTGCGACTCTGCGCTGTAGGGCAGCACCAGCACCAGGTGGTCGCTCTGGGCCAGCAGCTCGTCCTTGCTGACGTACTGCGCAGCGCACTGCGCCTCCAGCGTGGGCGCCAGGCGGGAGCGGTTGTGATAGATCACCCGCATGCCAAAGCCGTGCGCCCCGCGCCGGGCAATGCCCTGGCCGATGCGGCCCATGCCCAGGATGCCCAGGGTGCTGCCGTGCACTTCGGCGCCAGCAAACAGGTCATAGCGCCACTGGGTCCAGCGCCCGGCGCGCAGGAAATGCTCGGCCTCGGTCATGCGCCGTGCCGTGGCCATGAGCAGCGCAAAACCGAAATCGGCGGTGGTTTCGGTCAGCACATCGGGCGTGTTCGTGCCCTGCACGCCAGCGGCGTTCATCGCATCCACATCGAAATTGTTGAAGCCCACCGCCATGTTGGCCACCACCCGCAGGTGTGGGCAGGCCGCCAGCAGCGCGGCGTCGATGCGCTCGCCGCCGGTCGTCAGCACGCCATCCTTGTCGGCCAGCCGGCGCGCCAACTCGGCCGGCGACAGGACCTGGTCCTCCTCGTTGGCTTCGACATCCAACGCAGCACGCAGGCGCTCCAGCACCTCGGGAAACACGGCCCGGGCGACAAGAATGCGGGGGCGCTCCATCAGAACCATATGAACGTGATCACGACAAACAGCGGCACCAGGATGCCCCCGGACCACAGCATGTAGCCAAAGAAGCTGGGCATCTTCACGCCGCGGTCCTCGGCAATCGCCTTGACCATGAGGTTGGGCGCGTTGCCGATGTAAGTGTTGGCACCCATGAACACCGCACCGGCCGAAATGGCTGCCAGCGTCGGGGCCAGCGTCGTCATCAGCGTGACCGGATCGCCACCAGCGGTGTTGAAGAACACCAGATAGGTCGGGGCGTTGTCGAGGAAGGACGAAAGCGCACCCGCAGCCCAGAAATACATGGCAGGCAGCGGCGTACCGTCTGGACCCGTTACCGCTCTGACGATGGCACCAAACGGTCCGTCCACTCCGGCCTTGAGCATGGCGATCACGGGAATGATGGTGAGGAAGATGCCGGCGAACAGCTTGGCCACCTCCTGCATGGGCGCCCAGCCGAATTGGTTGGCGTCATGCACGCGCGCAGGGGTCAGCCAGAGTGAAAGGCCCGTTACCACCAGCAAGCCGACGTCGCGCACGATGCCTGGCAGGCCCACTTCGGTGCCAGCGATATGGAATACCACCGGCGATTTCCAGAAACCGCTCAGCAGCACCAACGCCACCACGGTGCCCAGCAAGGCAAAGTTGACCTTGCCGTCAAAACCGATGCCGCGCGTGTCGGGAGTGGGATCGGCAGCCATGGTTTCGCCGATCTTGTGGAAAAACCAGCTGTCAATGGCAAAGAACAGCGCCAGCAGCACGCCTATCAGGAACAAGGTTTCCGGAAAGATGTGGCTCACGGTCCAGAAGAAATCGACGCCCTTCAAGAATCCGAGGAACAGGGGCGGGTCGCCCAGAGGCGTGAGCGAGCCACCGGCGTTGGAGACAATGAAGATGAAGAACACCACCACGTGCGCCTTGTGCGCGCGGTTGTCGTTGGCGCGGATCAGGGGACGAATGAGCAGCATGGACGCGCCGGTGGTCCCCATGAAACTCGCCAAGACCGCACCAATCGCCAAAATGGCGGTATTGAGCAGGGGATTGCCGTGCAAATTGCCCCGGATATAGATGCCGCCGGCCACGGTAAACAGCGCCGTCAGCAAGATCACGAACGGCAGGTATTCGGCCAGCAGGGCATGCACCAGGCTGACCCCGGCCGCGCCGCCGCCAAACGCAAGTGCAAACGGGACAAGAAACGCCAAGCCCCAGGCCGCAGTTACCTTGCCAAAGTGGTGGTGCCAGAAAATGGGCACCAGCAGCGGCATCAGCGCAATCGAAAGCAGAAGGCCGGCGAAGGGCACGCCCCACCACAGAGCCAGGGCAGCGCCGTCGATGTCGGCCGCACGGGCCAGTGTCGGAAGCACGAGCAGCGCCAGCAAAGCGCACCTGCGCAGAAATTTCATCGGTCAGTCTCCATTTGTCTTTTTTAAAACCTCTGCCCGTGCGATCGCTCGCAGGGCTGCCCCTGTGCCAAGTGTAGGCGGCCGACGCTGAATACCGCCTTTCAGGCAACTGTCAGCGGCTCCAGCACAGCCCGCAAAAGTGCGGGCAACACGGCAGGGCGGCGCGATTCCCGGTCTACATAGACGTGGATGAAATGACCGGCCGCCGCCGTCAGCGGCTCCCCCTGCGCAAACAGGCCGACCTCGTAGCGCACGCTTGAGCTTCCGACGCGGGCCACTCGGATCCCGGCATCAATCTGCTGCGGAAACGCCAGTGGCGCAAAATAGTTGCACTGGGTCTCGATGACCAGGCCGATCGTGTCTCCGGCGTGGATGTCGAGCGCTCCCGCTTCAATCAAATGCGCATTGACCGCGGTATCGAACCAGCTGTAATAGACGACATTGTTGACGTGGCCGTACACATCGTTGTCCATCCAGCGCGTGCTGATGCTGCGAAAGACCCGGTACGCACTGCGCCGCTCAGGCGCCGCGCGGGAAGGAGAGGCGTTGGAACTCATGGGGCGACATTCTGCCAGCCACCTTTTTGGCGCAGGCGGCAAGGGTTTTGCGCCTCCTGGAACTCACTCAGGTGTTTCAGTATGTTGCAATGCAGCAAAAATACTTGCATTTGTACGGGATCACCCTAAAATAATGCTCATGCTGCACTGCAACATACCATCCGGAATGACCAGCGCAGATATTTCAAGTCCCGTTTTTGCCGGGCTTTTACATCTACTGGAGAACTGACATGTCCCTGACCCCTGAACAAATGCTCGCCGCCCACAAAGCCAACATTGAAACCCTGTTTGGTCTGACCAACAAGGCCTTCGAAGGCGTGGAAAAGCTGGTGGAGCTGAACCTGACCGCTTCGCGCGCTGCTTTGACCGAAGCCGCCACCCACACCCGCGCTGTTCTGAGCGTGAAAGACGCACAAGAACTGGTGGCCCTGCAAGCCAGCCTGTTCCAGCCTTTGGCTGAAAAGGCTGCTTCCTACAGCCGCCACCTGTACGACATCGCTTCGGGCACCAGCAATGAATTCGGCAGCGCGGTACAAGCCAAGACGGCCGAAGCCCAAAAGAACTTCACCGACCTCGTCGAGACCGCTTCCAAGAACGCACCTGCTGGTTCGGAAACCGCCGTTGCTGTGATGAAGAGCGCTGTCTCTGCCGCCAACAACGCTTTTGAATCGGTTCAAAAGGCCGTCAAGCAAGCAACCGACGCTGCCGAAGCCAACTTCAACGCCGTCGCCGCCACCGCTGCAGACGCTGCCAAGTCGGCTGCACCCCGCAAGCGTTAATTTGCATCGGGCGGCGCACGCGCCGCTGCGATCTGCACCAAAGGCCCGACATGTCGGGCCTTTTTTTCGTCTGGCGCTTTTCTGCCACCTGCTTCAATCCATCGGAAGGCCAGAATCCATCATTTATGGATAGGAATGCGTCGCGTTTGCGTTATCATCCAAATTCTTCCTTGCACGAGAAATCATGATGTCCTTTACCGCGCTCAACCGCTGGATCGCCCCCCTGATGGTGTTGGCCAGCCTGGCGGTTTCTGCCCACGCCGAAGAAGCCGTGCTCAACCTCTATTCCGCACGCCACTACGCTACCGACGAAGCCCTGTACGCCGGCTTCACCAAGGCCACCGGGATCAAGGTGAATCGGGTGGACGCTGACGACGCCGGCATCATCGCGCGCCTCAAGGCCGAAGGCGAAGCCTCCCCGGCCGACGTGATCCTGCTGGTGGACGCAGCACGCCTGTACCGCGGCGAAAAGGACGGCCTGTTCAAGCCCATTCAGTCAAAGGCGCTCCATAGCGCCATTCCAGAAAACCTGCGCAGCCAGCCCACGGCCGACGGGGGTATTTCGTGGTTTGGCTTATCAACCCGCGCCCGCATCATTGTCTACAACAAAGTCAAGGTGCAGCGGGACGACGTTGATACCTATGAAGAACTGGCCGACCCCAAGAACAAGGGCAAGCTGTGCATTCGCTCGGGCTCGCACCCCTACAACCTGAGCCTGTTTGGCGCAGTCAATGAGCACCTGGGTCCGGAAAAGACAGAAGCCTGGCTCAAGGGGATGGTGGCCAACCTGGCCCGCGCCCCCAAGGGCGGCGACACCGACCAGATCAAGGCCGTGGCTTCGGGCGAATGCGAGATCGCCGTGACCAACAGCTACTACCTGGCGCGCTTGATGCGCTCAACCAAACCCGAAGACGTGACCGTGGCCAACAAGGTGGGCGCCGTGTTCCCCAACCAGCAGAGCTGGGGCACGCACGTGAACATTGCCGGCGGCGCGGTGGCACGTTATGCCAAGCACCCGGAAAACGCAGTTCGTTTCCTGGAATACCTCGCCACCCCTGAGGCACAAAACTACTTTGCCAACGGCAACAACGAGTGGCCCGCCGCCAAGGGCATCCACACGGAAAACCCAGCGCTCCAAGCGATGACCGGCGGCAAACCCTTCAAGAGCGAGAACATTCCGATCAGCGCAGTAGGTGCCCACTTGGGCGCAGTACAGCAAATGCTGGACCGCGTAGGCTTCAAGTAAATCACTGGCACTTGCACAAAGGCCACCTCGGTAGAGGCGGCCATTTTGCGTCCACCCACTTCCCCCATAATTGACGTTTACGTCAACGTCACATAGAGGAGATTGGGCATGCAGATCAAGGGCAAAGTATTCATCGTCACTGGCGGCGCTTCGGGCTTGGGCGAAGGCACGGCACGGCGGTTGGCAGCACAAGGCGCCACCGTCGTGGTGGCCGACATGCAAGCAGACAAGGGCGAAGCCGTAGCAAAAGACATCGGCGGCGCCTTCGTACGCTGCGACGTCAGCAGCGAAACCGATGGTCAGGCCGTGGTGGCCAAGGCCGTATCCCTGGGCAAGCTCATGGGCCTCGTCAACTGCGCCGGCATCGCACCCGCGGAAAAAACCGTGGGCAAGAATGGCGCGCATTCGCTGGCCCTGTTCAGCAAAACCATCACCGTCAACCTCATTGGCAGCTTCAACATGATCCGCCTGGCAGCCGATGCCATGGCGAAGAACGAAGCCGAAGACACGGGCGAGCGCGGCGTGCTGATCTCGACCGCCAGCGTCGCCGCCTACGACGGCCAGATCGGCCAGGCCGCCTACTCGGCCTCCAAGGGCGGCATTGTTGGCATGACCCTGCCCATCGCCCGCGACCTGGCCCGCAGCGGCATCCGCAACATGACCATCGCCCCCGGCATCTTCGGCACCCCCATGCTGTTTGGCATGCCCCAGGAAGTGCAGGACGCCCTGGCCGCCGGCGTCCCCTTCCCCAGCCGCCTGGGCACGCCCGAGGACTACGCCAAGCTGGTGCAGCACATTATCGAGAACGACATGCTCAACGGCGAGGTGATCCGCCTGGATGGCGCCATCCGCCTGGCACCGCGCTGATCGATCGCTGGCGCTCCAAAAAGCAAAAACCCCTGTAACTCATTGAGTTACAGGGGTTTTCTTGTTACTGGCGGAGAGGGTGGGATTCGAACCCACGGTGATATTGCTACCACGCCTGATTTCGAGTCAGGTACATTCGACCACTCTGCCACCTCTCCGCTCGAAGCCTGCGATTCTAGCAGGAGATTTTGCTGCTTACGGCAGCAAAACGTCGATACCGCCCATGTACGGCCGCAGCACCTCAGGCACCTGCACCGAACCATCCGCCTGCTGGTAGTTCTAGTTCCGGCACGCTGCGCTTAACTTTCGCTCTGCGAAAGTGAGCCTGCACTGAAACCATCCGCTCATGTCGGCGCAAGCTCCGACACTCCGCCCATGTATGGGCGGAGAACGGACGGAACCTCAACGGTTCCGTCCGCACGCTGATAGTTTTCCAGCACCGCGACCAGCGTGCGCCCCACCGCCAGGCCCGAGCCGTTCAAGGTGTGCACCAGCTCGTTCTTGCCCTGCGCATTCTTGAAGCGTGCCTGCAAGCGCCGGGCTTGGAAGGCTTCGCAATTGCTAATCGAGCTGATCTCGCGGTAGTTGCTCTGGCCGGGCAGCCAGACTTCCAGGTCATAGGTCTTGGCGGCGCCAAAGCCCATGTCGCCGGTGCACAGGCTCATGACGCGGTACGGCAGGCCGAGCTTTTGCAGCACGGCTTCGGCGTGGCCGGTCATTTCTTCGAGGGCTTCGTAGCTGTGGTCAGGGTGCACGATCTGCACCATTTCCACTTTGTCGAACTGGTGCTGGCGGATCATGCCGCGGGTGTCGCGGCCGTAGCTGCCGGCCTCGGACCGGAAGCACGGCGTGTGGGCGGTGAGCTTGATGGGCAGCTGATCTTCAGCCACCACCACGTCGCGCACGAAGTTGGTCAGCGGCACTTCGCTGGTGGGAATGAGGTAGAGCGCCG
>Ga0207971_100050_pt1 | contig 130841 bp, 103 predicted proteins | sample LakWasMet56_HOW8_2_FD_183890 | JGI IMG/M metagenome (GOLD analysis project Ga0207971, IMG submission 183890) | Freshwater sediment methanotrophic microbial communities from Lake Washington under simulated oxygen tension - Sediment Metagenome... | ecosystem: Environmental > Aquatic > Freshwater... | reverse complement strand
ATGGAACAAATGGAGTTGATGGAGCAACAGGCGCAACTGGTACAGCAGGTACAAATGGAACTAATGGTGTTGATGGTGCAACAGGTGCAACCGGAACTGCTGGTACTAATGGAACAAATGGTGCAACAGGTGCTACTGGAGCAACCGGAACTGCTGGTACAAATGGAACAAACGGTATAGATGGTGCTACTGGCGCAACCGGAGCAACCGGTACAGCAGGTACTAATGGAACAAATGGTGCAACAGGAGTTATTGGCGCAACCGGAACTGCAGGAACAAACGGAGTAGATGGTGCAACCGGAGCAACGGGTGCAACCGGAACTGCGGGTACAAATGGAACAAACGGTATAGATGGTGCTACTGGCGCAACCGGAGCAACCGGTACAGCAGGTACTAATGGAACAAATGGAGTTGATGGAGCAACAGGCGCAACTGGTACAGCAGGTACAAATGGAACTAATGGTGTTGATGGTGCAACAGGTGCAACCGGAACTGCTGGTACTAATGGAACAAATGGTGCAACTGGCGCAACTGGAACAGCAGGTACTAACGGAACAAACGGTGCAACAGGTGCTACTGGAGCAACCGGAACTGCTGGAACTAATGGAACGAATGGTGTTGATGGTGCAACAGGCGCAACTGGAACAGCAGGTACAAACGGAACAAACGGTGCAACAGGAGCTACAGGTGCAACTGGAACAGCAGGTACTAACGGAACGAATGGTGTAGATGGCGCAACCGGAGCAACTGGTACAGCGGGAACAAATGGAACAAATGGAGTTGATGGTGCAACAGGAGCAACCGGAACGGCTGGAACTAATGGAACGAATGGTGTTGATGGTGCAACAGGCGCAACTGGAACAGCAGGTACAAACGGAACGAATGGCGCTACGGGCGCAACAGGTTCTACTGGCGCAACTGGTACAGCAGGAACAAATGGAACAAATGGTGTTGATGGGGCAACTGGCGCAACTGGTACAGCAGGTACAAACGGAACGAATGGCGCTACGGGCGCAACAGGTGTAACCGGAGCAACTGGAACAGCAGGAACAAATGGAACGAATGGTGTTGATGGGGCAACCGGAGCAACTGGTACAGCAGGTACAAACGGAACGAATGGCGCTACGGGCGCAACAGGTGTAACCGGAGCAACTGGTACAGCAGGAACAAATGGAACGAATGGTGTTGATGGGGCAACCGGAGCAACTGGTACAGCAGGTACAAACGGAACAAACGGTGCAACAGGTGCTACTGGAGCAACCGGAACTGCGGGTACAAATGGAACAAACGGTGCAACTGGTGCAACCGGAGCAACAGGTACAGCAGGTACAAACGGAACGAATGGTGCAGATGGAGCAACGGGTGCAACCGGAACAACCGGTTCGACAGGGGCAACTGGTGCAACCGGAGCTGATGGTGCTTTAAATGCATGGGCTTTATTAGGCAATGCTGGTACGGTAGATGGAACAAATTTTATTGGTACTACGGATAACGTACCATTGAACTTTAGAATAAACAATCAAAAAGCAGGAAAAATTGATGCGACTTTGTCTGAAACATCATTCGGGCATAGAGCATTAAATGCTAATACGGGTGCAGATAATGTTGCATTTGGTATTCAGGCAGGTTTAACAAACACAAGTGGAAATTTAAATACAGCAATTGGTGCTTATTCATTAAATCTAAACGTTGTAGGAAATAACAATACCGCTGTTGGTTATCAGTCTTTAAGAAGTACAACAGGAAGTAATAATACTGCAATAGGAACAAATTCTGCATTTAGCAGTACTGGCTCTTTTATTACGGCATTGGGTTCTAATACATTATATTTAAATACAACAGGAGTAGACAATACGGCTATGGGTTTTGAAGCTCTTTATTCAACTGCCACAGGAAGTAGAAATACAGGGGTTGGTTTATACGCATTAAGATCAACAACAGGTAATAATAATACATCATTGGGTTGGAACTCGGGTGATTTTAACACTTCAGGAACCTTAAATACGTATTTAGGTTATAATGCAGATGCAACAGTAAATAACTTAACAAATGCAACGGCAATTGGTGCGAACGCTGTTGTTTCTCAGTCAAATAGCTTGATATTAGGTAATGCTGCAAACGTTGGTATTGGAACATCAACACCTACAACATTATTACACATAAATTCAGGAGTATCACCAGCTTTAAGATTAGTGGATGGAACACAAGGTGCTGGTAAAGTATTAACTTCTGATGCTAGTGGTAATGCTACTTGGCAAAATGCTTCTGCTGGCTCTGATTGGACATTGACAGGTAATGCAGGTACTGTAGATGGTACTAACTTTATTGGAACAACAGATAATATCCCATTTAATATTAGAGTAAATAATTTAAAATCTGGTAGAGTATCTCCTACAACATTTGAAACATCTTTAGGCTACCAAGCATTAAGAGTAAATACAGGAAATAATAATACAGCATTGGGTAATACAGCATTATTTAACAATACTTCAGGTAATGGGAATACAGCTATTGGATCGAGTGCTTCTAGAGATAATGTAATTGGAATAAATACAACTGCAGTTGGTTATTCAGCTTTAATGCTAAATACAGCTAGTAACAACTCTGCATTTGGTTATACCGCTTTATCTAGTAACACTTCTGGGACTTTAAATACTGCATTAGGCTATGGTTCGCTTTCAACAAACAGTAGTGGAAATAACAACACAGGTGTAGGTAGTAATTCAATGCAATTCGCTACAGGTACCGACAATACTTCTGTAGGTTATTTTTCATTAAGAAATTCTACAGGAAATAATAATACGGCATTAGGTTCTTCATCTGGCAATATCAACACTACTGGGTCAAATAACACCTTTGTAGGATCAAATACTAATCCCTCTGTAAATAACTTAACAAATGCAACGGCAATTGGTGCTAATACAGTTGTTTCTCAGTCAAATAGTTTGATATTAGGTAATGCTGCAAACGTTGGTATTGGAACATCTACTCCTTCTCAATTATTAACAATATCTGCAGCAACTAATCCAATCTTCAGATTGGAAAGAAGTAATGTTTCTGCATTTGATTGGGAAATTTCAGCGAATGGATTAGGTTTCCAAATTAATGGTGGTGCGGATGCTACAGGAGTCGGTTTAACTAATTTTGTTACTGTTGATGGATTTGGTAAAGTTGGTATTGGTACCAATGCTCCAACAACACTTTTACATTTAAATTCAGCAACATCTCCTGCCTTTAGATTAGTAGATGGCACTCAAGGCGCTGGAAAAGTATTAACCTCAGATGCTAGTGGTAATGCTACTTGGCAAAATGCTTCTGCTGGTAATGCTTGGACAATACTAGGTAATGCAGGAACTGTTGACGGTACAAATTTTATAGGTACTACGGACAATGTTCCTTTTAATATTAGAGTAAACAATTTAAAAGCTGGTAGAATAGATGCTGCTAATAGCAATACCTTTTATGGTTATAGAGCAGCTGAAGTTAATACAGGTGGACAGAATACTGCTGTAGGTACAAATGCCTTAATTGCTACTACAGCTGGCGGACAAAATACTGCTGTTGGAGCTACCGCTTTAGCGACAAACACAACAGGTACATTAAATACTGCATTAGGATACAATGCAAATGTTGCTTCTTCTGGATTAACAAATGCAACTGCAATTGGTGCAAATGCAACTGTTAGCTCATCTAATTCTGTTGTTATTGGAAACGCAGCAAAGGTTGGTATTGGTATATCTAGTCCTTTAGCAGATTTGCATGTTGCAAATAATACGAATTCAATTATTTTTAATCAGGTAGCAGCAGGTACATCTAATGTTCAGAGCGGTATTATAATGGCTCGTTCAAGAGGAACAACTTCTGCTCCTTCAGTAGTGTTTGGTGGCGATAGTTTTGGAGAATTTGGTTTTATTGGATACGATGGTACTGGATTTAATGTTCCTTCTGCTGGAATAAGAGCTGAAGCAACGGAAAACTTTACAGCAGCCGCACTAGGAACAGCCATGTATTTTTCAACCACAGCTAATGGTACTAACTCTTCTCAAGAACGAATGATGATAGATCAGAATGGAAACATTGGTATTAATGAATTAGCTCCTTCTACTTTACTTCATATTACTGGAACATCGCCAGTATTCAGGTTACAAGACGGAACAGAAGGCCTTGGTAGAGTATTAACATCCGATGCAAACGGTAATGCTACTTGGCAAGCAGCTGCTGCAGGTATAACAGGTACAGGTGTAGCCACTCGAGTAGCATTCTGGAATACAGCAAGTTCTTTATCTTCCAATAGTAATTTATATTGGGAAAATACCAATGGTAGATTAGGTGTTGGTACAAGTACTCCACAATATAGGCTTACTGTTGCTGGTGATGGAACTTCAAATCTTTCGTCTGTAATGGGCGTTGAGGCATATGGTACAGGTGCAGGATCAAATACATTGGCAATCATTATGCGAAGAGCTGGTGGTACACAAGCTGTTCCAACTGCAACTTCAAACAATGAAAGTTTAGGAACATTTGGATTCCAAGGACATACGGGTGGAGGTTTTTCTGCTAACTTAAGTTCGTTTATTGGTGCACAAGCTACTGAAAACTGGACTGTTGGTGCTAATGGTTCTGGAATGAATTTCCATACCACGCCAAATGGTTCTACTACAAATGTGAAACGATTAGGTATTGCTTCTGATGGTAACATCATTGTTGGTAGCGGTACTTCTGCAACTGAAAATAATGCCATTACAGTTGCTTTAACAAACAATACTGGCGCTGCTTGTACTGCTGGAGATATCGTGATTGTTGGTGGTGTAGACAACTCGTTTACTACAACAGCAAGTCCTGGAAATTATTCAGTTATTGGTGTTGTGATAGATGGTGCTTCAAATGGTGCTGTTGCTCGTGTTGCTGTTTCTGGTGTAGTTACTGTTAACGTTGGAGCTGCAGCAGTTGTTCGCGGTCAGCATTGCATTACAAGTGCTACCTCAGGAAAAGCTGCAGGTATTGCAATTCCAAATGCAGGAACAAGTATTGGCGTGTTTATTACAAATGGTTCTGCTGGTGGAACTGCAAAGGTTTTATTGAAATAATTAATTCTATAATAGATATAGTATGAAAAAATATTTAGTTCTATCCATTTCGTTTTTGCTTTCAGTTGTTAGTTTGAAAGCTCAAGTAGAAATTGTTTCTGCGGGTACGGGAGCTGCTTATACATTAAATGTTCCTGGTGTTTTTCCATTAACAAATGGTTTGCAAGTAACTTTTAAAGCACATGCCTCTTGTTCGGCAAGTGCTACGATGAATGTAACAGGTACAGGTCCCAAATCTATTATGAAAGAAGGAAATACTGTTCCTGTAGTAGGTGGTGATATTAAAGTAGGGCAAATTGTAACACTTGCCTACGATGGAACCAATTGGCAAATGCTTTCTCCTATTGGTAATTCAGCAACCTCCTCTGTTAATGGGACAACCAATAGAGTAATAAAATTTACTTCTGCAACTTCTGGTGGAGATTCTCAAATTACAGATGATGGTACTAATGTTGGTGTAGGAACAACTACTCCTGGTCATAAACTAGAAGTTTTTAATACAATAAATTCAACCTCACCTTTAGCCGCAATAATTAATGGACATGCAACAGGTGATGGATCTTTAAGATTTACAGGCGGTTCGACTCATTATTCAATTGGAGCTGATAATAGTGATGATGCATTTAAAATATCAAACTCCGCTTTTGGTTTAGGTACAACCGATCGTTTTACAATAACTAATACTGGTGCTGTGGGTATTGGAACGGCTTCACCTGTTGCAACCTTTGAGGTTTTTCAATCTACCAATCCTCAAATGAGATTAAAATCATCTGCTGGAGCAGGAGTTGTATTTGATTATAATAATACCGCATTTAGTATTTTAAATTACGACAATACCCCCATTTACTTTGCAACTGGTGGTGGTAGTACTAGAATGAATATCCAATCAAATGGTGATGTAGGAATTGGTACAGGTGTTTTTACTCCTTCTGCAAAATTACATGTAATAGGTGGTGCTAGAATAACAGATCTTGTTGGTCCAGGAACTGTTATCGCTGATGCATCTGGAAATTTGAGTGTTGTAGCGGGTTCTTCCGTTACTGGTTCAGGAACTACAAGTTATTTAGCACGTTGGACATCTCCAACGCAATTAGGGATTGGTGCAACATACGACAATGGAACAAGTGTTGGTATTGGAACTTCAACACCTGGTAAATTAGCTGGAGCTAATCGTTATTTAACTATTGCAGGAACAGATGTTGGAACTAATAATACAACAGGGTCATTAGAAATTGTAGGAAATATTGGCACCACAAATACGATGGCCTCTAAAGTTGATTTTTTAGGATTAGACCTTTCGAGTGTTGCTGTTCCACGTGCAAGAATAGAAGCTCGTTCAGGAAATGGCGCTACTTTAGCAGGACAAATGCTATTTTATGTAAACTCAAATGGTTCTGCTGCAAATCTAATTGAACGTATGCGTATTCGTGAAAGTGGTGAAGTGGGGATTGGGAATGTTGGTGTTGTTGGTTCTCTATTGGCGATTGGTGCTAGTAATCAATTTCAAGTAAGTAGTGCAGGTAATTTATCAAGAATTAATAATGTCCCTTACACTTGGCCAGCTGCAAATACTGCTGGTTTTTTGAGCAATGATGGAGCAGGTGTGCTTTCTTGGAGTACTGCTGGAGTGCTAGCAGGTGGAACTACGAATTATGTACCTAAATGGTCTGCACCCAATTCGCTTTCTTCTACTTCTTTGATTTTTGATAATGGAACATCTGTTGGTATTAGTACAGCTTCACCTTCCGCATCCTCAAAATTACATGTGGTTGGTGCAGGTAATGGAAGTACATTGAATGTAGATGACAATGGTCTAACGAATGGATCCGTGTTGTATTTATCATCAACATCAACAGCTGGTACTGCTTCCAATAATAGTAGAATGATTACGATTGCTCGTTCTGGAGCAAATGCAGGTGCTTCCCATACAGCTTATGGTTTGCAAAGTACGATAACTAATACTGGTACTACAAGCACAAATATTGCTGGTTTTTTTAGTGCTTCTGGTGCAACTAATAATTATGCAATCATTGTTCCGAGTACTGGTGGTAATGTAGGTATTGGGACCACTACACCTACACATTCATTTACACTGTCAACAAATACAGGAGGTGCTACATTACAATCAATAAAAAGTTATGCAGCAAGTGCTTTCGCCAGTTCATTAGCATTTCAAAAAGGAAGAGGTACTGAAGCTGTTCCTGCTGCTGTGTTAACTGGTGATGGTTTGGGATATCTTGATTTTTATGGGTATAATTCAGGGAACGCATCAATGCAATTAGGTGCTTCCATATCTGCAGAAGCAGCACAAGGTTTTACAGCTCTAAATGCTGCTGGTTCTAATCTTGTATTCTCTACATCACAATTAAATACTGCAGCTGTTATTGAACGAATGACGGTGTATTATAACGGTAATGTTGGTATTGGTACTACTGCTGCACCTACCACTGCAATGTTAAAAGTAGAAGGAGATGTTGAAATTCCAGCAGCAAATGATTATACTTATACTACTGCGAAAACGGATTATATTTCTTTATCATCTGCTTCATTTACAACTATTAATGCTCTTGCTGTAGATGGCAATGCTACAGGAAATGCTCGTTGGATATCTAGTGGTACTGCTGGTGTAGCTGATAATATGTTTGCTACAGTTAATTTGCCTAATGGAGCTACCATTACAAATATTGATGTATATGTAGTGGATAATGATGCTACATATGAGGTTTCTGCAAACTTGGTAAGAAATACATTAGCATCTAATACTAATTCAACCTTAGCTACAACAACAGGAACAGGTACAACAGCAGTTCCAGGTGTTACTGTTGTTTCGTCAACAGTGAGTTCAGTTGTTAATAATGCGCTTTATATGTATTATATAAAATTTAATACAAGACAAAACAATACAAACTTGTGGATTAGAGGTGCTATTATTACTTACACAGTTACAAAAGTAGATTAATTGAAATTTATCATTTACATATCGTCCCTCATATTGATGTTATTACCACTGAATATCATCGCACAAGTACAACCCAACCCTCGTCAGGTGTTAGGTAGTACTGGTGGGACTGGTATTGCTCCATGGGGAACTGTTGATTATACCGTGGGTGAAGTGATGACAGAAACTTATACACAAGGTTCTCCTTTTGTAATTAAAACAGTTACACAAGGTTTTCAGCAACCGAATTCTGTTGCAGGAACATTAAGCGTTACGCAAGCAAGTGTTAACTCAACTTGTATTGGTGGAAATAATGGAAGTGTTGCATTAACTCCTTTAAATGCAGTTGGTAATGTTACTTACACTTGGAATCCAGCCATTGTTGGTGATACAAATGTTGCAAGCAACTTACCTCCTGGTACCTACCAATACACCATTTCGGATAGTTTATCCATGATAAGTGGAACGGTGGTGGTTACCGAAGATCAAGTAGAATGTATTTCTATTTTATGTAATTTTTACAATGGTATTACGCCTAATGGTGATGGAAATAACGATACATGGGTAATTGATTGTGTAGCCGATTTTCCGCAAAACATGGTTTCTATTTATAATCGTTGGGGAGATTTAATTTGGGAAGGAAAAAATTATGATAACACCACAGTTGTATGGGATGGGAAAAATAAAAATGGAAACCGAATGACAGATGCTACTTATTTCTATTTAGTAGAGGTAGGCGATAAAAAATTTAAAGGTTGGATTGAATTAACAAATTAAGATGAATAAATTGAGGGACATCGTATTATTGTTTTTACTCATTGCTTTAGGCTTGAGTAAGAATTCTTTTGCTCAGCAAGATCCTCAGTACAGTCAATACATGTTCAATCAAATGGTTCTAAACCCTGCCTATGCAGGTAGTAAAGATGCCATCAATGCAGCTGTTTTTTTACGCAGTCAATGGACAGGTGTTGACGGTGCTCCTAATACTCAAACGCTTTCTATTCACGGACCAACACGTAAACGTAAAGTAGGTTTAGGCTTTGCTTTAGTTGCTGATCAAATTGGTCCCAAAAGTAGTATTGGCGTTATGGGTTCATACGCATATCGAATACAAGTAGGAAGTGGAAAATTAGCGTTTGGAATTCGTGCAGGTGTTTATCAATACGTTTATAATTGGAATGAAATAAATTACAAAGACCAAGGTGATATTTACAATACGCAAAATAGAACATCTACGATTGTTCCAACTGCAGATGCTGGTTTATATTATCATACACGCACCTTTTATGCAGGCTTAGCTGCAACACATCTTTACAATGGAAGATTAACAACTATTTCGAATTTGAATGGCGACAATGCACACCTTTCGCCACATTTAATTTTGACAGTAGGGAAAGGATGGGAGATTAATGATAAGCTTACATTTAATCCTTCTGTTGTTGTAAAAGCGGTAAAGAATGCACCAATAAATGCTGATATAAACTTTAGCTTTTTAATTCAGAAAAAATTATGGGTAGGTGCTTCTATTCGTTCCGATAAATCATTAGTAGCATACACACAGTTTTATGCTACCGAAAAATTTAAAATTGGATATGCTTTTGATTTTGGTTTTAGCAAGATTGCGAGAGTAGGTAGAGGAAGTCATGAAATTATGCTAGGGTATGATTTCAATATTAAAAAATCAAAAATGTTATCTCCACGACATGCTTATTTTTAAGCTTAAAAGTGTTGTGATAGATTTGGTATGAAAAAGAGTGTATTATTCTTAATATGTTTTATAGTGTTTGTTTCAGCAGCTTTTGCTCAGCTTAAGCGTGCGAATACGCATTATGAAAATTTTGAATATGCCAAAGCAATTGGCCTTTATAAAAAAGCGCTTAAGAAAAAAGAAAGTACCGAAGCACTCGAAAAAATTGCTTATTCCTACCGAAAAATAAAAGATTACGAAAAAGCAGAGTTATACTATGCTCGCTTAATGAAACAGCCTGATATTCGACCTATAAATCACTTTTTTTATGGACAAGTTTTAAAAGCAAACGGCAAACGTGACGAAGCTCGTGAGCAATTGAAATTTTATGCCGATGCTGTTCCTGAAGATAAAAAAACAGAAATTACTTTAAAGTCGTTTAGTGAAATAAAAACATGGATTTCACAAACTCAAGAGTTCGATGTTACACCACTTGATAATATCAATACACCACATGCCGAATTCTCACCAGTGGTTTATAAAAATAAATTAGTGTTTACATCCGATCGTTCTCAAGATTTAGTGAATAATTCAACTTACTCCTGGGACGATACTCCTTATCTGAATGTTTTCGAAGCCGAGATAAAAACACAACCTGATGGTAAATCGCAAATTTCTAAAAAAGCAAAATCCTATTCTTGGTTGGTCAATACCGAGTTTCACGATGGCCCCGTTTGTTTTAGTGCTGATGGAAATACCATGTATTTAACACGCGTAAATTATGTGCTAAATAAAAAGGATCCCAATTTTATTAATAAACCCAGGTTGTTCATTAGTCAATTAAAAAATAATAAATGGGCTAAATTACAGCCCTTCAAATACAACGATAATTCATATTCCGTTGCTCATCCAAGTATTTCTGCTGATGGACAATGGTTGTTTTTTGCTTCGGATATGCCGGGTGGATTTGGAGGAATGGATATTTATGTTTGTAAAAAAGAAGGCGAAGATTGGGGTAAGCCAACAAACTTAGGGGATGAGGTGAATACATCAGGGACAGAAGTATTTCCTTCTATTCGAAAAGATGGTAAACTCTATTTCTCATCCGATGGACATGCTGGATTCGGAGGTTTGGATATTTATTCTACTAACAAAATTGATGGAAAATATACTGCAATTAAAAATTTAAGTACGCCTTTAAATTCATCTACCGATGATTTTGGAATTGTATTTTCAGATGAGGATTTTTCGAAAGGTTATTTTTCATCCGATCGAAAAAGTGGAAAAGGTTCGGATGATATTTATGCATTTGGATGTTTAAATAAAGTAATTGCTGTTTCTGGAAAAATTCTATTTAGTAGAGATCTCAATGATCCAGTTAAGAATACAAAAGTGATGCTTTACAAAGAAGGTGATGAGGTGATAATTGCTGTTTCTAATACCGACTCCACTGGTTATTTCAAATTTGACAAGCTTGATCCAGAACATAAATATTTAGTAAAATTGGATGAGAGCGACCCTGCCGTTGCTGCCAAGAAAAAATACTTTTTAGCGGATGATAAAGGACAGATTATTCGTGTAACAGTTATTAACGATCGTGGAGAACGGTTCATTTTCCAAAATTTGCCTGCTGATCCAAATTCGTTACCCGATTTAAATTCAAACGATGTTAGTATTGCTGGTAACTTGTTAATGGGCGAAAATCCATCTACTCCAATTGCAAATGCTGTTGTGAATTTGTTAAATGAAAGAGGAGAAATTATTCAAACTACTACTACTAATGAAAATGGGTCGTTTGTATTTACAGATTTGCCAGCTGATAAAAACTTCTTGGTAAAATTAGACGAGTCCGATGCAAAGCTTTCTCCAAACGCAAAAATTAAATTAACGACCAAAGATGGTAAAGTTATAGGTTCTGATAATGTGAATGAAAAAGGGAATTTTGTGTTCACGCTTTTAGCAGGTGAAAACAATTCATTAAAACAATTGAGTGTTGCCGACTCTGAATTACGATTAGATTTAAAAGGGAAATTGTTGGATGAATTGAAAAATCCTTTAAATAATACAACTGTTAATTTGGTGGATGAAAAAGGTATTGTATTGAAATCTACATTAACAAATTCATTGGGTGAGTTTAAGTTTTATGGATTGCAAGCGAATAAAGATTTGAATTTTTCATTGAATGAAAATGAAGAACAACTGAAACCATTTAAAACCTTATACATAACCGATAGCGAAGGGAATATTATTAAGGAAATAACGCGTTATCAAGGACAGTTTAAATTTACGTTGTTGCCAGCCGATCAAAAACAAATGGGAACCATCTATGCTGAAGACCCTGCTTTAAAACCGATTGTGAAATCGACCAAGCCAATTTCAATTGCAGGGAATGTATTGTATGGTGGTAATCCCGAAAAACCATTGGGCGAAGTAAATGTGTATTTGTACAATGCAAAAGGAGAAATGTTACAATCTACATTAACAACTGAACTTGGTGCTTTTGTGTTTACCGATTTATCTCCAACTGAAAACTATTCGCTTAAATTAAAACAATCAGAAATTAAACTTCCTGCTGGTACTGTTGTTAAAATAACGAATAAAGATGGTAAAGTAATGGCGACAATGATTAGTCAGGCCGAAGCAGATTTTGTATATACATTATTGTCGGGTGATAATAAATCATTAGAGCAAATGACAGCCTTTGACAGTGATCTTAAGTTTGATATGAAAGGCAAGTTGTTAAATGATTCAAAAGGACCATTAGCAAATGCTACTATTAATTTAGTGAACGAAAACGGACAGATTTTAAAAACTACCAAAACGGGTAATGCTGGTGAATTTAGATTCGCCAACTTGCCAGCTAATAAGGATTTATTATTTGCATTGGATGAAAACGATGAAGCTGTAAAACCTTTTTCTACTCTCTATTTGACGGATTCAGAAGGTAAGATTATCAAAGAATTTGAACGCTACCAAGGTCAGTTTAAATTTACTGTCTTGGCTAGTGAACAGAAAAAATTGGGAACACTCTCTGCCGAAGATCCGATGTTGAAATTAACCAACAAGGATTTGAAGTTTGATATGAAAGGGAAATTACTTACCGATGCAAAAGCTCCCTTGGCAAATGCTACCATTAATTTGATGGACGAATCTGGTAAAATTATCAAAACAACAAAAACGGGTGATGCAGGCGAGTTTAAATTTACTGGTTTACAGGCAAATAAAGATTTAACTTTTGGTTTGGATGAAAATGAAGAAGTTATTAAATCATTCGCAACCTTATATCTAACCGATGAAAATGGAAACATTATTAAGGAATTTAAACGCTATCAAGGAGCATTTAATTTTACGGTATTAGCGAGTGAGCAAAAACGATTAGGGACCATTTATGATGAAGATCCATGGGTGAAAGCGATGAATGCCGTTAATAATAATTTGGTTGATTCTGTAATCAATTTGGAAAATATCTATTACGATTTTGCAAAATTCAATATTCTTCCTCAAGCACAAGTTACACTTGATAAGGTGGTGGTAGTAATGAAGCAGAATCCGAAAATTAAAATTGAATTGTCGGCTAATACCGATGCTCGTGGTGCAGCTAATTACAACTTACAACTCTCTGTTAAACGTGCTCGTTCTGCAGTTGAGTACATCGTTTCAAAAGGAATTGAACGCAAACGTATCGTTTATAAAGGATATGGCGAATCGAATTTGGTGAACAATTGCTCCGATGGTGTAACATGTACTGAAGAAGAGCATGCAAAAAATAGACGAACAGAATTTAAAATTTCAAGAATAAAATAAAATTTACGGCATAAAAAATGTATTGCCAATGTTAAAACCAATAGTTATGAAAAAAATATACTCTTTTTTAATTGTTTTGCTAAGTCTTATTGCTGTTAGCGATTCAATAGCACAAAATCCACATCCTTGGGAATTAGGATTAAATGGTGGAGCTGCTTGGCTTAAAAGTGATGTAAAAATGAAAAAGCTAGGTCCTGGCTTCGGATTTACATTCGGACAAACCTATTGTTATAACGAAACAAGTCCTTTGTTTTGGGGTTGGAGATTTAGATATTTAGGTTCCACTACCTACGGACAAGATTATCAAAAATCGTTTGGTTTAAAAAATAATTTTGCACTAAACGGTCAAAATGATACTACTCTTAACTATTTCTCGAATGGTGGTTATGTTTATCAAAATTATAAAACTTCGCTAAGTGAATTTTCATTAGAAGTTAAAATTGGCGCCAATCAATTAAGAAGAAAAACCAATATTTTAATGTATGTTTTTGGTGGAGCAGGTTTAGTAAAGTCTGTTACCAAATTGGATCAATTGGATGAAAATAATAAACGCTATAATTATGATTTGGTTGATTCTGCTGGGAATGGAAGTAAGTCGGATATCTTATCACGTTTGAATGATATTTACGATGGAAGCTATGAAACATTAGCAGAAGGAAGTAAGAATCCAAAATGGAGATTTATGCCTTATGTTGGTGTTGGTTTAGGCTACCAGTTTACCAAAGGTTTTTCAATGGGATTCGAACATAAAATGACTTGGACACGAAATGATTTAGTAGATGGTCAGCAATGGACAAGCACCAACGAAAATACAGGAACGAATGATATGTACCACTATTCATCGGTATGGATGAAATTTAGTTTTGGTGGCAAGGGACGTACTACTTCAACAACAGCTACTACCAATTCAAATGTGAATACTTATACTGATGTAAACACAAACACAAATACTAATAACAATACGAATACAACTGTAAATACAACTACAACAGCTGCTGTAGAAGTTCCTAAAATTACATTCACGTCACCTACATCAAATCCATTTAGCACAACTCAAAACACAATCACAATCACAGCGAATGTTTTAAATGTTGCTAATTCTTCTGGAATTAACTTGATATACAATGGTGCTGCTGTTAATGGTTTTACCTATGCAAACAATGTATTATCATACACAACACCACTTGTTGTAGGGAACAATAATTTTGTGGTAAATGCTACAAATACTAGCGGAACAGTTACAGCGAGTACGAATGTTACGTATTCGGCTCCTGTTGTTTCTACACCTGCACCAATTGTTGCAATTACAAATCCTGTTGGAAATCCATTTAATACAAGCCAAGGAATTATCATCGTGAACGGAACAGTTCAAAATATTACTTCTAAATCTCAAATGCAGGTTACCGTAAATGGTGTGGTAGATAATAATTTCATTTATACGCCAAGCACGAAAACGTTTTCGGTATCTGCTAATTTAATCCCAGGTGCAAATGCTTTTGTTATTTCTGCTACTAATGCAGGTGGTACCGATTCAAGATCCGTTACTGTTATTTATCAGCAACAAATCATTCAGAATACGGCTCCAGCTCCTGTTGTAACTATTCTTTCTCCGAATGTGAATCCATACACTGTTTCTACACCAACTACAAATGTTGTTGCGAGTGTAATGAATGTAACATCACAAAGTCAAATTGTGCTTACTCAAAATGGAATCATTACACCATTTAGCTTTAATGTTAATTCACATCAATTAAGCTACAATGCTTTATTGGCTGTGGGTGCAAATACAATCACCATTACTGCAACCAATTCTGGTGGAAGCGATTCTAAAACAGAAACTGTTATTTACAACAAGCCAGTTACTGTTGCTCAGCCGATTGTAACAATCACCAATCCTTCTACTGCAGTAACAAATAGTACATTAACTCCTACACCAATAAATGCAATTGTACAAAATGTAACTGCAATTGGACAGTTAGCAGTAACTGTAAATGGAGGTCCTGTTATGGCGAGCGCATTGAATTTTAATGTTGCTTCTGGTCAATTATCATTTAATGCGAACTTGATTGTTGGAGCCAATACAATTACTGTTTCAGCTACCAACATTGCGGGTATGGATAGTAAATCAATTACAATTGTATATGAACAAGCAGCGCCTCCTGTAATGCCTCCAAGCGTTACAATTACAAATCCCGTTGCAAATCCATTTACAACAACACTTTCTACACAAGTTGTAAATGCAAATGTGTTGAATGTAAACAGCCAAAATCAAATTAGCGTTTCTTTAAATGGAGCTGCAATTCCATTTAATTTTAATGCTGCTTCACATCAGTTATCATTAACAGCTAATTTAATTCAAGGTGCAAATGTGGTAAGTATCACTGCAACCAATGCGGTGAACAGCGATTCAAAATCAATTACAATCATTTATAACAGACCTGCTACTGTGCCAGCTCCTGTTGTTACAATAACAAGTCCAGCAGCATCACCTTTTACAACTACTACAAATACAGTTGCCATTGGTGCAACTATTCAAAATGTAACCGCTGTTGGTCAGCTTGCTGTTACTGTAAATGGAGGTCCAGTTATGACTAGTGCTTTGAATTTTAATTCAACTACAGGTCAATTGAACTTTAACGCGAATTTGGTACAAGGTGCAAACACAATAACTGTTTCTGCAACAAATATTGCTGGTGCCGATTCAAAAACAAAAACAGTTATCTACAATCAACCAGCACCTGTTGTTGTGCCTCCCGTTATTACTGTAATTACACCATATACAAACCCTTCTTCAACAAGTGTAAATTCCGAAACGGTGAGTGCAACTGTTGCGAATGTAAATGCTTCTAACCAAATTACGGTTAGCTTAAATGGGGTGAACTCAAATTTTAATTTCAATTCCTTGACGCATCAATTAAATTTTGTTGCTAATTTAATCGTAGGGACAAATACCGTAGTTATTACAGCTACAAATGCTGCAGGTACTGATTCAAAAACAATTACATTTAATTACAGCATACCAGTGCAGTTGTTGCCGCCAGTAGTTTCGTTTATAAATCCAGCAACAACTACAGAAACGTCAAATGCGGCAACATATGCCGTTGTTGCAAAAACATTAAATGTGAATACAAGTAATCAGGTTACCGTTACTGTAAATGGAGCTGCAATTACAAATTTTGTGATGCAGCCAATAACTAAGAAAATATCATTCACCGCGAATCTTAATTTAGGTGCGAATGTAATTACTGTTTCCGCTACAAATAACTCAGGAACAGATACAAAATCGGTAACCATTAATTATGTTCGTTTAATTGATGTTATGAGTCCAGATACATTAAATACTCCTAATGTGGGCCGACCAAATAAACCAAATTTGAATTTAGGGACACCTAACACAGCAAATTTGCCTGTAATTACTGTTGGATTACCTGCAAGTACACCATTTACAACTTCAGATGCAAGTTATACAATTGGAGGTTCTATCACAGGAGTAGTAGCTGCAGCGAATATTGTGATTAAGCAGAACAATGTGGTAGTTCCATTTAACTACTTAATTACTAAGAAAACATTTTCTGCAACCTTAAATTTGGCAAATGGTACCAATACCATTTTGATAGAAGCTACAAATGCTTCTGGAACCAAAACACAAACAATTGTGATTAATAAACAATAATACACACTCAAAAAACGAAAAAAGCAGGCATTTTGCCTGCTTTTTTCGTTTAAAAACAATTAATTGTTGCTTTCAGCGTTTGTCTAAAATTCGTACATTCGTAGCTTAAATCAGAGATTATTAAGAATATATGTTGAAGGGCATTTTTCAGTTTATTAAAACCAAAACATTTTTTAAAAATTTAGGAATATACCTAGCAGTAATGGTAGTGCTTTTCCTAATCATTACTTTTTGGTTAAATTCTTCTACTAAGCATGGCGAAGCAATTAAGGTTCCCGATTTTAATGGGGTGAAAATTGCTGATTTAGAGAAATTTGTAGAAGATAAAAGTGTACGCTTCTTGGTAATCGATTCTATCTATGATGTAAAGGCTCCTGCAGGAACCGTAGTTAAACAAGAACCGGAACCAAATGCAGAAGTAAAAGAAAACCGAATCATCTTCTTGTACGTAACCTCTATATTGCCTCCAAGTATCGAAATGCCAAAACTAATCGATCGTTCCTTGCGTCAGGCTACATCAATGGTTACAACGTATGGTTTAAAATTAAATCCGAAAATAAAATTTGTTCCTGATCAGTGTGCAAATTGTGTGTTGGATCAATTGGTAAAAGGAAAACACATTGAGCCAGGTGAAGTAATTGAAAAAGGAACCGTAATTACATTGGTTGTAGGAAAAGGCCTGAGTGAAGAAGAAGTTGGTGTTCCTTGTTTGTTCGGATTAACAAAAAAAGAAGCATTGCAAGCATTGGCTGAAGCATCATTGAGTATTGGTATTGTTACCTACGATGCACCCAAGGATTCATTAAGTTCGGTAGTATACCGACAAAGTCCTGCTTGCGGAAAAGATAATTTAGTGAATTTAGGAGCTACCGTTGATTTATATTTTACTGCTGATAAAAGTAAAGTACCAGCATCAGCTTCGAATTCTGGTGAAACAACTAAAGAAACTAATTTTGATGAATAAGAACAATCTACTTTTATTGATACTGATTTTAGGCTCTTTCTCTTTGTTTTCTCAAGGATTAGAAGAACAACCGCTTTCAGTAAATCCAACCTTGATAAGTTATCAAAAAGGATTAAAATCATCTTTAAAAGCACCTTCTGTTTACGATACAGTTAGCTTGGGTACAAAAGGCATACTCGATGATTTTTCGTATGCTGGACCTTTTCCGGATACTGCTCTTTGGTTGGATAAAAAAACATTTGTAAATCAAGGTTATGCAAAAGCGCCAATCACAGTTGGAGTGGTAACATTTGATGGCGTTGATTCAGCTGGTTATCCCTATAATTTCAACATGGCTTCCGGAGCAACGGGTATCGCTGATTATTTAACATCAAAACCGATTCGATTAAATTATCCTGATTCTGATTCAATTTATTTTAGTTTCTATTATCAACCTCAAGGATTGGGAAATGCTCCCGAACAGTCCGATTCATTGGTGCTTGAATTTAAAGGCAGAGGAACATTGGCTTCATGGGATCGTATCTGGGCTAAAAAAGGAACTACACTTGCCATTAATGATAGTAGCTGGACATTGGTTATGATTCCTATTACGGATACTACTTATTTAAAAGATGGTTTTCAATTTCGTTTTAAAAACTATGCAACATTAAGTGGTAACCTCGATCATTGGAGTGTAGATTATATTTATCTGAATCGTTTTAGAACAAAAACCGATACCATTTTCGAAGATATTTCTTTTGTTTACAACAATACTTCTTTATTGATTGATTACACGGCAATGCCATGGCGACATTTTACTCCTGCGAATATGAAAACAACGTATTCAACTGTTATTCGTAATAATCACAATGCAGTAAAGAATGGTAGTTTTACGTATTCCATTTTTGATGAATTAGGAACGCAGGTAAATACAACCTATTCGGGTGGAAACATCAATATTGATCCATACAATCCCAATGGTTATTTAGCGTATGCACCTTTTAGTTCACCAGCACTTAATTATACCATTCCAACATTGATTGATTCGAGTGTTTATACCATCGAGTGTGCTGTTAATTCTACTCCTGATTTTTATAGAGCGAATGATACCATTCGTTATGCACAAGAGTTTGCAAATTATTATTCCTACGATGATGGTTCGGCCGAATCGGCATTGGGATTAAGTACACTCTATGCGCAGTTGGCGGAAAAATTTACGGTTACCACTGCCGATACCTTACGTTGCATTGATATCTTTTTTAATCCAATTTTAACCAATGCCGAACCTTATACGTTTCGTTTAAAAGTGTGGGCTGCTGCTGGTAGTATTCCTGGTACAGCTGTTTTTACAAGTGATACAACACTTTATCCGGGATACGGACATTTGTTACCCAACCAATTTATACGTTATTATTTAGATCAGCCGGTAGCTGTAAATCCTGGAACATTTTTTATTGGCTTTATCCAAAACACCAATCAGTTTTTAAATGTTGGCTTGGACAAGAATATCAATACATCCGATAAAGTGTATTACAACATTGCGGGTAGCTGGTTATTATCTCCTTATCCAGGATCGTTGATGATGCGTCCTGTTTTTGGACCAGCATCTGATTTTACTGGAATAAATACCATTTCAAAAAACGATCAACAGTTTGCCGTGTATCCAAATCCTGCAGCTGATAAATTGTTTTTGAAATCGAACAAAGCAGCAAGCGAAAAAACAAGCTATTCAATCATTGATGTTTCAGGAAGAGTATTATTAACAGATACATTCGTGAATGACGAGTCAATTGATATTTCGATGCTTTCGAATGGTATTTATTTCATTACCATTGCTACACCTACAAAAACAGCAACACAAAAATTTGTTGTTGCTAACTAATTGCATTTAACCATCTCAGAAAATGATTGACGAAGAATTAGAATTGCCCGAAGAACAAGATGGTGATCAAGAACTATTTGAACATTACCGCGTAACTGCAGATAAAGGTCAAGCGCCTTTACGAATTGATAAATTTTTGATGAACCGCATCGAAAATGCAACTCGTACAAAAATTCAACAGGCTGCCGAAAATGGAAACATTCATGTAAACGACAAGCCCGTAAAATCAAATTACAAAGTAAAACCACACGATGTAATTACGGTTGTATTTGCGCATCCTCCTCGTGAGATTGAATTGATTCCACAAAACATTCCATTGGACATTGTTTTTGAAGATGATGATTTGATTATCATTAATAAACAACCAGGGATGGTAGTACATCCTGGATATGGCAATTACAAAGGCACCTTGGTAAATGCATTGGTATATCACTTTCAACAATTACCGATAAGTAAATCGGGAGCAAGCTTAGAACAAAATAAAAAAACAACCGAGCAAGCTGTTTTACGTCCGGGATTAGTGCATCGCTTGGATAAAAACACCAGTGGAATTATGGTGGTTGCAAAAAGTGAAATTGCAATGACCAAATTGGCACAAGACTTTTTTGATCGTAACTTGGACCGTATTTACATTGCCTTGGTATGGGGAGATTTTAAAGAAGATTCAGGAACCGTTGTTGGAAATATTGGTCGTCATTTAAAAGACCGTAAACTGATGGATGTTTTCCCAGAAGGAAGTGAGTATGGTAAACATGCCGTTACACATTATAGAGTACTCGAACGATTTGGTTATGTTACCTTAATTGAATGTAAGTTAGAAACTGGTCGTACACACCAAATTCGTGCACACATGCAACATATTGGTCATTCATTGTTTAATGATGATACCTATGGTGGAAATAGAATTTTAAAAGGAACAACCTTTGCAAAATACAAACAGTTTGTAGAAAACTGTTTTCAATTATTACCTCGTCATGCCTTGCATGCAAAGTCGTTAGGCTTTAATCATCCTACTACTGGAAAATACATTCATTTCGATTCTGAATTACCTGCCGATATGCAAGCAGCTATTTCGAAATGGAAAGGGTATGCTACAAGTAATGGATTCGAAGAGGAATACATTCAAGAAGACGATTCCAAAATTAAAAAGTAAGTTATCCTTGCTCTTGCTCAGGTTTAAGCATCTTAGCATCCAACACAAATGTTCCGAATGGAAGGAGTGAAGCAATAAATGCTATCGCTACCTTTTTTAAGGACCATTTTCTATCACTAGCTACTTGGTATAGAAAAAACACGTAAGCAACAAATAAAACACCATGTGCCATTCCAATAATTTTGTTGGGTGTAGGCATGTCGAACATGTATTTTAAAGGCATTGCCAAGGCAACTAATAAAATAAACGATACACCTTCAAGTGCTGCAATTATGCGGAATTGTTTTAACGATGATTTCATGTTTTAAAGGTATAAAAAAAAGCTGTACAATTATGTACAGCTTTTTTTTGTTCAAGTATTAAAAATTAAGGAAGTGTGATGTTGTAAACATTTCCGTTTATCGTTACTGTTGCATCGTTATCACAAGTTCCCGTTCCAAAATTGATGTAACGTGTTGCTTTTCCATCAGGAGTTATTGCTAATTGACCAGCAACAATGTTTCTGCAACTCATATCTCTACGCAATGCTTGTACAATGTTTGCCGTATAAAAAGTTCCTGCAGCACTTGTTCCATTCCCTGTTCCTGCAATGTAATAACTATCATCGCTCCAAGCAGGTGTGCTTTCGCCTGCAAACCAAGTGCGCTGACGAGCAGATGTCCATGTAATTGTTCCACCACCATTTGCTTTGATGATTTGACCATTTACTTGAATAGAGTAAACCAAATACCCCGATGCATTATGACCGTTGTTGGTTACTGATTTTGTTCCCAAAATTTGATTGTCGTTTACAAAGTAATTGGTAAAGGTGATTGTATGTGTAGAAGCAGAGTCACGGTACTGACCAGTATACGCTACATTTATTTTTCCTCTTCTATTTCTTCCATCGCTGCACAAGCAATTTGTTGTTCCAAAATCAATGGTTAACAATTTGGGTGTTACAGTTGTGTCGTTCGTGATGGTTGCGCAAGCACTAAAGAATGCTTTCTCATCCGAATTGTTGGGTGTTAAATACGAACTCAAGGAGCCGCTTGCTGCTTCATCAGCAATATTATTCACATCGTTAAAAGTCGATTCCGCTAAGGAATGATCACCAGCTACAGCTGTATCATTGTCTTTGTCTTCATTTTTTTTACAAGAAGTAATGAAGATACCTGTTGCAAGCAATAGGCTAAGGATTTTGATGTTATTTTTTGTTTTCATTTTATGTATGTTTTGTATCTATGACGAACAACTTTGTCAAAAGTTTAGTAAAGGTCAACTTTTTTTTTCAAAATCTTTTTTTATTTCCCCTTTTTCGTGGGTAATACTTGTCGGATAAAGGCAAAGCCCGTTTTTCCACTTTCTGTAAATACGCCTTGATTTGCATTTTTAATGTCCTCAATCGAATAAAATGCGGTTGGATTGTGTTCCTGAATCAATTTTACTACTGCACGGGTGTTTTTACGTTTTACAATTGTAAATATCATTTTCACTGGTCCCAATGCACCTTGCGCATCCACAATCGTAACGCCATGGTTATCGAGTTTTAATGCTTCTAACAAGGCTTCGTAGCTTTGGTTGGTAATGATGCGGATTACTTGTAAGCCCAAAGCCAAACGTTCTTCAATGCGCAAACCTACATATGTTCCTGTTGCGAATCCACCTGCCCATGCTAAATAACAAGCAATGTTGTTTAAATTTTTCATTACCTGTGCAACTACTACAATCCAAATCAATACTTCAAAAAAGCCCAAGAGCGGAACAATTTTCCGAAATCCTTTGGAGATAAACACATGGCGCAATGTTCCTAAGCTAACATCGCATACACGAGAGCTAAATATAATGAGTGGTAATACAATCCAACTGTAATAATCAAAGTTTCCGAAAATAGAATGCAGCATCTTTTAATTCAATAATTATAGAGTAAAAGTAGCGCAAAAAAAAGTCCTTCAATTGCTTGAAGGACTTTTTAACTAACATCGAATTGTTTATTGATTAATTTACAATTATCAGTTTATTGGTTTTGCGTCTGTCGCCTACAGTTAAACTGTAGTAATACATTCCTGCTTTTAAGTTGTTACGGTTAAAGTTAACTGTATGCACACCTGCTTGCATTGTTTCATTTGTAAGTGTTTGGATCAATCTTCCACATTCATCCCATACTGCTAAATTCACATTTTCTTTTTTATCCAATTTGAATTCAATGGTTGTTGATTGATTCATTGGATTCGGATAATTGCTTAATTGCAATTCTTGTTTGCTAGCAGTAATATCATTAATGCTTACAATGTCATTCACACTGGTAATGTTTGCCGAGAAAATTCCGTTGGAGTGAGTTGCAACAACTACTAATCCATCCGATAAACGGTAATCAATCATATCACATACCGAATTGCCAATGGTGTTTGCACCTTGTTGTACCCAAACGGTTGCTGTTCCATTTAAGGAATCCGTTGCATACACACCTGTGCTACCTGCAACCATGTAAATAACGCCATCGCTCACAGGAATAATACTAGCCCAACGCATAGATGGACCCGAGCCTGTTCCGTTTACATTTCCTTCTAAGTTACCACCTGCTTTTGCCCACGTTGCACCACCATCGCTGGTGTAAAAAAGACTATAAACAGCATAGTTGGAAAATACCACCATTATTTTATCGCCATCTGTTGGATCAACAGCAATGCAACTAATGTATCCTGCCGAAGGGAATGAAGTAGGGCTAATGTCAACCGGTGTAGGTGAACCCACATTTGCATTGTCTACTTTATAAATACGTTTTTTATCGGTTCCGTAATACACTCTGTTTGCTGGAACTTTACATGCTGTTACTGCAGTAATCTCAGCATTCGCTGTTGGAACCGAATCGTTGAAACGTACCCAGTTAGTACTTACCGAATCCCATGTGTTTGCTAAAGGAATACCTGATAAATCACTGTTTCTCCATAAATATTTTCCACCTGCCAAATACATAATGTTGTTGTTGTTCGGATCAAGTGTGTACGGATTAATAAATTGTGGTTTCTCTAAACCGATAGGATCAATACGTGCAAAAGCTGTTTTGTTTCCGTTTGCATCCAAGGTTGCTTTCATCATTTTTCCATTTTGTATCGAAAAATAATACATGCTTTGATTGTCAGCAATAGCACAATACGAACCATCTCCCCCACGTGGTGTTACCCATGGTGCCGTTGGGTTTGCCGAATTGGTATACCACGATCCATTGTCTTGCGCACCAGCTACAATAATATTATTTCCTGGAGTTGCATGGTCAATAGCAACAGTATAAAACATACTTGTTAAATAACCATTGTTTAACGATTGCCAAGTAATGCTTGTTGCTGTATCGTTGGTAGTTTTAAAAATACCACCATCGTTTGCACTGAACATTACATTCGGATTGGATGGTAAAAACTCAATCCAATGTTGATCAGGATGATGATTCGGGTACGAGTTAATTACTGGCAATGCCGAAAATTGTTCATAGCCACCAATGAATGTTGTATTTAATGAATCGGTAAATCCAGTTGTTGAACGGTATAAATTAGTTCCACCTATGTATACAATGTTTTGTTGTGTTGGATGCACACGTACAATCATATCGTACGATCCTTGTACTTGCCATTTGTCGAACATACCACCAGTTCCTGGTAAGTTTTGTGACAAGGTATCCCATGTTCCATTTGCACCTGCTCCGTCAGCAGTTACATACGTGTATTTATAAAAACTATTCCACTCGGAGTTTCCTTGCCAATCAACCGTTACTTTTCCAAAACCTGGAGTGTTTGCTAAAAAGTAAACTTCATTTTCGTTCGAAGGATTTATTCCAATTACAATTCTGTTGTAGGCTGTTGGAAATCCTGTTGGTGTAATGTTGGTAAATGTAACACCATCTGTGGAGCGCCAAATACCTTTTTGTGTTCCATCATCACTTAATGTTGCATACACCACACCTGTTGTAGTAACTGCCACATCCGTAAAGTAAGAACCACCACTTCTTGCTGTTGTCCAGCTAGTTCCTCCATTTACACTTCTGTAAACAGCACCATACGTTGCTGCATAAATTTCGCTGATGGTATCATGTGCCGATACATCGTTTGCTACGTTCCAAAACAATTGCCAGTTGGTAGTAAATGAGTTAGGTGCTCCACCAGCTGTAGATGTAACTGGTGCCCACGTTAATCCACCATCGGTCGATTTAAACATACCATCTCCTAAATAATATGCTGCACCACCACTTGCCGATGCACCGTATGCTTCACCACTTCCGTAATACCATACATTTGTATGTCCAGGGCGTTTATCTTGCACCAAACACGTTGCATTTTTTAATTGCGATTGTGTATTGGTCATGTTCCATGTACCACCACCATCGGTACTCAACCACATTCCGCCCGAAGCCGAACCTGCTAAAATTCTATTTTCATTACTCACATCAATACCAAATGCACGTGTTCTACCACCTACATTCCAAGGACCTCTGTTTGTAAAATTAATTGTTCTCGATAAAGATGCATCGCTTGGCAATGTTGCTGCAAATGCTAATTCTTTTTGGCGGATGTTATCAGGAATACGTCCTGTTGCTGGATCAGCCAAACGCTTGCGTTCCCAAATAGCACGTTTGCTAGCACCATGTGTCATGGCTTCGTCCGTGCCTTTGTTTACACGTTTTAATTTTTTCTCATCACCGCCTTGTGATATATACGTTAATGCCGATGCCGAAAAAGCAATCGCGAATAAAAAGGTAAAAGTTGATTTCATTAATTCGGTAGTTTTTTATGTATATCAAATATACATTATAAAATTTAATTTTAGAATTTCTTCTTCATGCCTTCCACAATCTCGAATGCAGCCGGACAAATAAAGGTGTTTTTAATGGTAAGGTCGAGCAACTGATAAAAACGTTTGCGGTTCGTATGCGGATATTCTCTGCAAGCGGTTGGTCGGTCTTCGTATATCAAACAATAATTTTCAGCATCTAAAAAAGGACAAGGTGCTACGTTTAATACAAAGTCATTGTCCTCATCCATGTGTAAATACTTCTGAATAAAATCTGACGGGCGCATGCGCAATCGTTTCGAAATGCGATCAATATCAATGTCTTTAAAAATGGGACTTGTTGTTTTGCAGCAATTGGCGCAGCTTAAACAATCAATGTGCTCAAACGCTTCATCGTGGAGTTGATGCACCACATCATCCAAATTTTTCGGTTTGCTCTTTTTTAACTTCTCAAACAATTTTTTGTTTGCAGGTTCAGCGTTTTTTGCTTTTTCGTTTAATTTTCCAATGTCCATAGTCTGCGAAATAGGGAGATTCAAATTTACTAATTACTATGAATTACGAATGAACGAATAATAAATTACTTTTGCGCCATGCGCTTTTTAATCCTTGTTGTCCTACTTACCACAAATGCTTTGTTTGCTCAAACAGGCAATCAATTGCAAGTGCATGGTCACCGAGGGTTCCGTGGTTTGTATCCCGAAAATACACTCATTGCTTTTAAAGAAGCCATAAAAGCAGGAGCCGATTACATAGAGTTGGATGTGCTCATCACAAAGGATTCGCAAGTAGTAGTTTCGCACGAACCCTGGTTCAATCCAAGCACCTGTACTTCGCCCGATGGAAAGGCGATTACAAAAAGAACCAAAAATAATTTACATCAACTAACATATTCCGACATTAAAAAATACGATTGTGGAAAACGAGGAAACAAAAAATTTCCAGAACAACAAAAGCTCGAAGCTTACAAACCTTTGTTGAGCGAAGTGATTCAAGAAATGGAAATATTCACCCAGGAAAATAACTTGCCAGCCATTCATTACAACATCGAAATTAAAAATCATTCCATGGGCGATCGTAAGTATCATTTCCCAACAAAAACTACGGTTGCTTTAATTGAGGAGGTGTTAAAAAAGTTCAACATCAACAAGCGTATTTTAATTCAAAGTTTTGATACCCGTTGTTTGAAAGAAATGCATCTTTTAAATCCCATTGTAAAAATTGGTTTGTTGGTTGCCAACCTTTCCTCTGTAAAACACAATATTAAAAAGTTGGGATTTACGCCCGATTTTTACAATCCAGCCTTTAAAATTTGTTCTACCAAAAAAGTGCAACAAGCACATAAAAAAGGGTGCAAAGTGGTGGTTTGGACGGTGAACTCCGCCAAAGGCCGAAAAAAGCTGTTAAAAATGGGGGTGGATGGCATCATTACCGACTATCCCAATTTGGCCCTAAAACCGCTACCAGCGGAATAAAGAACGGGTTCAAACACCCCTCCAAAAGGTAATTTCAAGTTAATACCGATTTTTTGGTCAATCCGTAAAAATTTTCTTATTTTGCATCCTTAAATTTTGTTCTTAAAACAAACAAGTAAACGTAATATAGTTTAATTATGAAGGTAGGTATTCCATCGGAAATTTCCCCAAATGAGTTAAGGGTAGCAGCTACTCCCAAAACCATTAAACGACTACAAAAGCAAGGATTTGACGTTTTCATTCAGCACAATGCGGGTGTAAAAGCAAATTTTTCGGATAAAGATTTTGAAGAAGCAGGAGCAACCATTGTGAGCACTGCTGCCGAAATCTATGGCAAATCAGACATTGTATTGAAGGTAAAAGAACCTTCAATGGAAGAGGTGGACATGATGAAAGAAGGTTTGGTATTGTTGAGCTATTTATGGCCAGCACAAAACCAACCATTACTTCAAAAGTTAGCCGATAAAAAAGTAAATGCTGTTGCAATGGATGCGATTCCTCGTATCTCTAGAGCACAAAAAATGGACGTATTATCATCCATGGCAAACATTGCTGGATACAGAGCTGTAATTGAAGGTTCGTATCATTTTGGTCGTTTCCTTAACGGACAAATTACAGCAGCAGGTAAAGTAGAGCCAGCAAAAGTATTGGTGATTGGTGCAGGGGTTGCAGGTTTAGCTGCTATTGGTGCTGCCAATTCATTAGGTGCAATTGTTAGAGCATTCGATACACGTAAAGAAGTTGCTGAACAAATTGAATCAATGGGTGCACAATTCTTAACAGTTGAAATTGAAGAAGACGGTGCAACAGCTTCGGGTTACTCAAAAGAAATGAGTAAAGAGTTTATCGAAGCCGAAATGAAATTATTCTTGGAGCAAGCAAAAGAAGTAGACATTGTAATTACTACTGCACAAATCCCAGGACGACCAGCTCCAAAATTATGGATGGATTACCATGTAGATGCAATGAAACCAGGATCGGTGATTGTGGATTTAGCTGCAGCAACTGGTGGTAACTGTGCATACACTCGTAACGGAGAAATTTATACTACCGACAACGGAGTTACCATTGTAGGTAAATTAAGTCAATTACCAAATCAAGCATCTCAATTATACGGAAACAACTTATGCCATTTATTAGATGACATGGGCAAAGCCGAAAAATGGAAAATTGATATGGACGATGCTGTTGTGTCAAGAGCAATGGTAACGTACAACGGAAAAATTAACTGGCCACCAGCGCCACTTCAAGTAAGTCCTACAGCAGGCGGTGCTAAAAAAGTAGTACCACCAACAGCAGAGGAAGTGCGTGTTTCGGAAGAAGCAAAATCGAAAAAAGCTGCAACATCAATGCTTATTCGTTTAGGTGTAGTAGGTGTATTATTATTGTTAGTTGGTAAATATGCACCAGCCGAATTTATTCAACATTTCACCGTATTTATTTTAGCAGTGTTTGTAGGTTGGCAGTTGATTACCAATGTAGCCCATTCGTTACACACACCATTAATGGCGGTAACCAATGCTATTAGCGGTATTATTGTAGTAGGTGGTTTATTACAAACTACCGATGACATTGCTAATCCAATGACCATATTGGCATTTATTGCCATCTTAATTGCCAGCATCAACATTGTTGGAGGATTTGTGGTTACACATCGTATGTTGAAAATGTTTAAGAAATAGCCCTTCTACCCTTCGACAGGCTCAGGGTGACGCAGGGTAAATTCTTTGACAGGTTCAGGGTGACACATTAAACGAAATAAAAACTAAAGAGATAAAACAAAAATTATGTTTATAGCAAAAGAAATACAAACCGCAGCTTACTTATTTGCTAGTATTCTGTTCATTTTAAGTTTAGGAGGATTATCCTCTCAAGAATCCGCAAAACGCGGTGTACTTTACGGAATCGTGGGTATGATCGTAGCCATTATTGCTACCGTTTTGGGGCAAGGCGTTGCCGGACATATCTACATCATTGGAGCCATTGCAGTTGCTTCCATCATTGGATTAATGTTGGCACGTAAAGTAGAAATGACATCCATGCCACAGCTAGTAGCTATCCTTCACAGCTTTGTGGGATTAGCAGCCGTGTTGGTTGGTTTTGGTTCTTACTTAGATCCAAAAACACATGAACTAGTTGGTGCAGCACACATCATTCACTTGGTAGAGGTGTTTGTTGGAATTTTTATTGGTGCCATCACATTCACAGGTTCTATTATTGCTTGGGGAAAATTGGACGGAAAAGTTCCTTCCAAACCTTGGAGTTTTAGTGGATTACAAACCATGAATTTAATTTTGCTTTTAGCATGTACTGCTCTTGGTGTTTTGTTTTGCAGAGCCGAAGGAACAAGTGGAATGTTATTCTTATTAATCATGACAGCCATTGCATCCTTCATAGGAATTGTATTGGTAATGGCAATTGGTGGTGGTGATATGCCAGTAGTAGTTTCCATGTTAAATTCTTATTCAGGTTGGGCAGCATCAGCAGCAGGTTTTATGTTGGGCAACGATTTATTAATTGTAACAGGAGCATTGGTTGGTAGTTCAGGTGCTATTCTTTCCATGCACATGTGCCATGCAATGAACCGTTCATTCTTCTCGGTAATATTTGCAAGTGGAGGTGGAGCAGCAAAAGGTGGCGAGAAAAAAGCTATGGAAGGCGAAGTAACAGCCTTGAATCACGAAGAAGTAGCAGGATTATTAAAGGAAGCAAAATCAGTGGTGATTGTTCCAGGATACGGTATGGCAGTAGCAAAAGCACAATACCCAATTTTTGACATGGTACAAACATTACGCAAAGCAGGTAAAAATGTACGCTTTGCAATCCATCCAGTAGCTGGTCGTTTACCAGGACACATGAATGTATTGCTTGCCGAAGCAAATGTACCTTACGACATTGTAATGGAAATGGACGAGATCAATGACGATATGCCCGATACCGATGTAGTAATGGTAATTGGTGCGAACGATGTGGTAAACCCAAGTGCGCAGGACGATCCAAACAGTTCAATTTATGGAATGCCAGTAATTGAAGCGTGGAAAGCCGAAAAAGTAATCATCATGAAACGCTCTATGAGTGCAGGATATTCAGGGGAGGACAATCCTTTGTTCTACAAACAAAATTCTGAAATGTTATATGGTGATGCAAAAGAAAGTGTAGAGAAAATTTTAGGTTTCTTAAAAGCGTAATCTATATGTAAGATACTTTACAATATTTGTAAAACAAAAACGCTCCGCAATTGTGGAGCGTTTTTGTTTTGGTGTATATTTGGTTGATAAACTCTTCTTTCAAATAATTTGTAGGGTTTGTTATAGGTTTTACAGATTAGAGTATAATCCATTTTAAATGAAGATACAATGAAAATAGAAGAATCAGAAAAAAATAGTTTTTACTTATTGGTGGACTCTTTAAAAAAAAGTAGACGAGCTGACCTTTCGGACATAAACAATGACGATGATATAATTGAAGAACTTTATGTTGACCCATTGGATGGAGACTTTGTTTTGAAATCATGTCTAAGACCGAACACTACAATGTTAATTGGGAGAAAAGGAACTGGCAAATCAACAATTATAGCAAGGCTTCAACACGAATATCGAAAAGATACTGACAAACTTTCATTGTATATTGATGTTAAGACAATATTTGAACAGTCAAAAAACTTTACTTACGATTCAACACCATATAGGAATCTAATAACGAATACCGACTTAGAAAGATATTTGATTTATAAAACATTTTTAAAACAAATTATTGAACAGATTAAATCAGAGGTTAGAACTAATACACTTAAGTTTTTTCTTGCTAGCATTTCTAAAATATTTGGAACAGATAAAAAAACTTATGAAGTTGAGTTAGAAACAATTTTCAATGAAATAGAAAAAAATGAATTTATTGATATACAAATTCTAAAAGAAAAAAATGTAAATCAATCCTCGCAACAGAATACTGAACAAAAAAGTGCAACGGATTCAAACTCAAATTTAAAAATTAGTTTAGAAGGGATGTCTTTAGGGCTTTCAGATAATAGAAGTGACTCTTTTCTTGAAGGTAACAATAATAGCCTAGAAGAAAAGTATTCCGAGATTCTTTTGAAATGCTTCAACCCTACAATAATTCTTAATAACATAAAAAATTTACTTAGTAAGATTGGTATTAAATATATTGTAATATGCTTAGATGACTTTTCTGAAATTGAGGAAAGAGCAATGAAAGTATTTGTTGATACGATAATTTCGCCATTAAATAACTGGTCTGATGAATACTTTAAGTTTAAAATAGCAGCATATCCAGGTAGGATATACTTAGGGGATATTGATCCTCAAAAAATAGAACAAATTAGACTTGACTACTATGATTTATACCAATCACGAAAAGTAACAGATATTCAGGCAGAAGCCCAAAAGAGTGTGAAAAAATTGCTTTCGACAAGGATTGAATATTTCTGTAAACAACCTCCTGAATATTTTTTTGATACATCTAAAGTTCCTCTAGATGATTATTATAAAATGCTTTTTGATATTACATCAAGTGTTCCGCGAAACGTTGGTTGGATTCTCTGGTATTCTTACCAAAACAGTATTTCGAAAGATCAAAAAATTACACTGAAAGACCTTGAACTTGCATCTGAAAAATATTACTCTGATTCGATAAATCCATATTTTTCTCAGAATAAGTTTATGAGAGAGCCATTTAATATTAAACTTGAAAAATATCATTTAAGAGAGCTGCTCCAAAGTGTAGTTAATGCCTCAAAAACTAATAAACGTGAAATACCTACACTTGAATCAAAAATATTTCAATTGGACAAAGATAAGCCACCTACTAGCCATTTTTACATTGACAGTAATCTTGAAGAAATTATTTCTTCGCTTGAGCTTCATTTTTTTATAACAAAATATAATGAGCAAAAAGACCAAGATAGCCAAAATGTAATGAGTTTTTACACATTAAATTATGGGTTGTGTATGAAGGAAGATATATTCTATGGTAGAGGCAGTGATAGAAAGTATGTTATTCAAAGGCGATTTAATTATACTGAAATTATAAAAAAATATATTTCTTCTGCGAAACAAATTAGATGTCAGAATATTGAATGTGCTAAAGTATATAGCTATGAGACCTTGCAAAGTTTGCAACTTTTCAATATGCTCTGCCCAACATGTAGAAAGGGCAATTGCGAAATTGAGCATGTTACTGTTGAAATACCTAGTGTATCAGAGAATATTCAAATTCCGGAATTTGACGTTAATTTATTGAATTCGCTAAAAATTGAAGCACCACAATATCCTTCTTCATTAGCACAAGAGCTAGATTGTACATATCAAAAAGTTTCAAAACGTTCTATCAAACTCAAAGATCTTGGTTTAGTGGAAAGTGAGAAAAAAACCATTGATACTAAAATTGGAGAACGGACATATTACACCTTGACTGATAAAGCAAAACAAACATATTTTAATGAGGACTAAAAGAAATGTAATAGCAGCACTTTAATAAAAGAGTCATGAAAATACGAATGTTTGTGTTTTGTAAAGCATTTATATATTGATAGTTTTCTTTTTATCGCCTTATTCAATTGGCTGAAAATTGATAGAGAAATTAGATTAAATATAAAAATGGAAATAATAATTGAGACAGATGCTTCACATCTTATTACGAAATAAATTAATTAAGGATGCCTCTTTTAACCCATTTTGTGATAAGTTTTCCTATGAAAATGTAAAAACTGAAGTAGGAAAAATGATAGAAGGCCTTGATAGTCGTGTTGAAAATGGGACTGTCGACATCGTGTTAGTGGAAAAAATCTGTGAAACAATTTCTTTACTTCCTTTTTTTAATGAATGGTATAAAGATTATTATACTTACACTCTCGAAAAACTTAACGAGGTTGATTATTCAATTATTGATATAATTAATTTTCAGTTAGCTCTGCATAATAGAGAAATTTCAGGTGTATTTAAGCAAGTAATTAAGGAACTGGCAGACCAAGGAGTTGATAGTTTTGAAAAAGTGTATGGTCACAAAGTTCAAACTATTACAAAAGACGTAAAAGCAAATTCTCGCAACGCAATAGAGTTGAGTGTTGACGCAATAAATGTAATTCTAAATTACTATCGTTTCTTTTTCGACACTAAAAAATCAAATAATAAAGCAACTTTTTTAAATGTTATTAATTTTTGCCATAACACAGATATAAGAAGTAAGATATATCAAGTATTAAAATCGGAGTATTTTGCTTTTACTTGGGGGGATGGGAATATAGTATTGGATGATTTAAACCGTGTGTTTAAATTTTCATACGAAAATACTGATCAAATCATTATGCAAAATATTGGCTTTTTTAGATTAAATAGAAATTCACTTGGGCCGCTAATGCAGTTTATGAATACTGTTGAGCATACTCCTATATTAAAAAAAGAATTAGAAGAAAAATTTCAAAAATGTAATCGTAATACCCAGATAGAGAAAATAGAAATAAGTAATGGGGTGGTTGATTGTACATTAAAATCAGGTATTGACGAAGATGAGCATATGTATCATTTAAAAGGATATGCAGAAATAAGCTCTTATTATAATTTTTTGAATGATGAAATTATTCCAAAGACACCAGATTTAAAAGTAATGGATTTGGTTGAACTTTATTTGCCTCTAAGGTATTTGTTTGGTAAAATAGCGGATGAAGTAACTGAAAAAAATGAAGTATTAAGCTTTGAAGATATTGGCAAGTTTCCTACAAAAATATCATACGAGGGTTTGAAATCTTACTTGTTGTCTAGAACATGCTATTCTGAACAACAAGTTGAGTTTTTTCTTTCGCTATTAATACAAGTGGACATCAGACAAAGAATTAATTTGTGGGATAAATTTTTTCTTAGAAATGGAGAATATCTATACTTTTCACTTTTACCTGTTTGTTCTTCTTTGCTTATTTATTGTATAGATACTTGGTTAGAGTTCTGTGGAATGGACCTCGACTTTCGAGGGGATTTGTTTGAAAATTATTTGCAGAATTCATTACGTGCAGAGTTAGTTGAGAAAGGCTATTTTTTTAAGATGCCCCAAATGCAGAAACTAGAATTAGCTGATGGGAAATATGAAGAGGTGGATTTGCTAATAGTCCTTAAGGATAAAGTCATTTTAGGGGAACTAAAATGTGTTAAATTTCCTATGAATCATATCGACTATCATAATTCGCTTAAACGATTGAAAGGTGGTATTGACCAAGCTATAAGAAAAATGAACTTTATTATTAAGCATAAAGTTGAACTAAAAGATAGAATTGGTGATATTAATGGGAAAGAAATAATTCCGATAGTAATCACGAATTGTTCTTTATATACAGGTCTTTCCTTTAAGGAAATTCCTATTGTAGATTATTTTCTTTTAGAAGCATACTTTAATACAGGAGTATTTGGTAGAGATAAAATAGAAAATGACGGTACAAAAGTATTAAATATAGAAAGAATTGAGGAAATAATTTTTTATACAAATGAGGATGAATTTGGGCAGAACTTTCATTCTCATATGAAAAATCCTCCAGCAATAGAGGATCTTAAACAGTATATTGAGATTGTTGATCATCCAGTAACTTTTCCCAAAGAAATCGGTTATTCTGTTATGATTAGTGGGGTTGATTTTAAACAAACACCGAATTGACATGATTTCTCGTTGGATATAGCATCCCGCTATGGTCATTATGCCATTCCTTCCACAAACAAAATACTTTAACACACCCTCCCAATCATTACCACCTTTTTCATTTTCATTGCATCCTTTTACAAAAGCATTGCATGTTTTTAAATGTTATTGCATCCTTTTTAAAGTGCATTGCTAATTATTGTTAATACGGTGCATCTTTTTTCCAAAGCATTAAAATATTTTGCAAATGTATTGCGTTTTCTTTTAAAACTAGTTCACATTTTAACTTCATTCCATGCTACACTTAGATCTTTACAGGGTATTTGAAGACAAAGGAATTGATAATCCGCATCATTTTTTAAAACAAAATGGTTTTACGGCTCATACCACCAGTAGGCTTTTAAACAATAAAGTAGAAAGCATTTCATTCAAGCATTTAGAGCAAATTTGTTTGCTGCTCAATTGCTCCATCGATGACCTTTTCTCTTGGAAAAACAATGATAAAACTGGCCTCTACAAAAACCATGAACTGCAAAAACTCAAACGCGGCCAACGAAAAGGAAACATTACCCATTCCCTAAAACAACTTCCACTCAATAAACTAAACGATGTCCGTAACTACATCGATCAAATTGCAAAAGCTGGGAAGTAATTGTGTAAATTGTAGTTAATTTCATACAGGATAAAAAAGCAAATGAAATCACGAATAATCATAGTATTGCTCTTTCAGAATTTGTTTTGCTTTTCACAGCAGGCAATAAATAACCTTAGCCTCGATACACTTGGTACTCTTAAATGGAGTGTTACTTACATGTCGTCCGAATTAGAATTAGAGATTCAACAAAAACAAGCAGGTAAATGGGTGGCCATTTCTAAAACAGGACATCAAATTAGTTACATTCAACAAGTTGGTGCTGAATACAATCCACCTGCCGTGTCAATGACTTTTCAAGACTCTTGTAAAGTTCCATTAAATAAAGGAGTAAATACGTATCGCCTTGTAATGACAGTTCCTGCGAAGATTGAATCAAAAGAGGTTTCTGTAAATCTGTTTTCAACCAATAACAAACAACAGCTATTTGCAGATAAAGACAATTATATCCGCTTCGATAAAGGTGTATTTTTTTATATAAATGATGCTTTTGGAAATGAAGTCTGGAAACCCGACACAGGGCGAATGATTAATACCTCAAAATTAAAAGTCGGACTTTATTATATTATCGTTAACGGTAATATTTATGAGTTCTATAAAAAGTAGGGTGATGTTTCCCTTTGTTGGGTGTAGCAGCTGCTAGGTCCTTTTTTAATGTCGTCTCGTCCTACATCAAAATTGTTTTAAATTAATTATATTTGAATTGATAGAATATAGAAAAGTCTTTAGGACTGTCGGATTATAAAATGAAATTATTAATATGATTTTTTGTGAATGTATCTTTTATAGAAATGTTCGTTGTAGTATAAGATTTGTACCCTTTCAAAAATGAGAAGACTTAGTTGGATTTTAATTCTTTTTACAATTTGTCTTTTTAGTTGTTCGCCAACTAAAAATTTTGAATCTCCTCTTAGCAAGATAGATTTCAAAAAAGATAAATGGATGATAGTGTATTCTGAAAAAAAGAGTGTATTTGATTATGAAAGTAATTATGAAAAAAGACGGGAATGGGTGGTGATTGACCCCAAAATTATAGATTCCTTGAAGTCTGAATTTAAGGTCGATTTGAATAAACAATCGGATTGTTATAAATGCTTTATAACTTCTGTTTATAAAAATGGTGATTTATATGATATGTATATATTTGACAATAAGAAAAACTATTCATTCGGTAAACTAAAAAAGAAGTTGATTCCAGTTTTGTCACAGAATATTGATTGTGTTGATTATAAAAAGGCTAATACTCTAGTTGATAGCCTAAATAACTTGAAAATTCTGAATGTGTGTATGCCTGATTTGACTGAAAAATATCATTATGTTCTCCAAGTAAAATTTAGTTATAAAAAATCAAATGACTCCAGTTCTTCAAAGAGTTCCTTGCTGAACCCTAGATTTGATTCTATTACAAAATTGGAATTCCTAAAGTTTTGTCCTGAATTAAATTTTGATCAAATTTATACAAACACCTACAATAATAGTGGAAATGCATTTATAGAATGTAACGACAATTTTATTTTAGATGCAACTAAATGGAATGGAAGTGATTTAATAAAAATTGAAGATGTTTTAGCAGTAGTACCCAAGCAATATACAGTAACTTCTTTTGAAATAATAAAGAATTAGTTCACTTTTGAATTTATATTTTTCATAGAGTTAGGTTGGTTTTAATCAAAATAATAAAAATGACTACAAGCAGAAACATACTATTAATTGTAATCTTCTTCTTTACAACTTTTGGCATACAAGCCCAAAAGCTGCGGCCTGTTATAACAAAGTTAGTAGACTCAATTGCGAAATACAACGAACTGGAGCAAGAGCATGTTGGATATGCTGGCATAACAACCAATCAATACGAAAACTTTATTAAACTCCGCAACAAAGCTACCACAGAGGAATTACTCTTGCTTCTTGAAAATAAGAACTCTGTAGTTAAAGGTTATGCAAGTTGGGCATTGGCCGATAATAAATACACCAAATTACATGAGGTGCTTGAAACATTTCTTAATTCTGGTGAAATTGCTCCAACGCAACATGGTTGCATTGTTTCTAGAAATGAACTAGCCAGCGAATTTTATTACAGAGTGTATTATCAGCGATATGAAAACGAACTGAGCACTTCGGATAGTATTTTCTTTTATAATCAGTTGGTGCAAATGGATAGTGTAATTCTCTATTCAAAGAAAGATACAAGACTGCTACGTACAGCCTTAGGAAATAATAATGCTAATCCTAAAACCTACGATAGAATAAAGCAGCTTGCCGAAAAGAAATACAATGCAGCTGGGTTGGTAGCTTTAGCCAAGTATAAAAAACAAAGCGATATCCCTTTTATTATCGACAAAGGCAAAAGTTCATTTCTTGCAATTTCATCTTTTCCTGACAACGCATTTTTTGATTTTCTGTTAAGCTACAAATCACAAGAACGATCATTGGATTATTTTTTAGCAGTTTCAAGTTTTAAAAATGAATCGGCTAGGGATGTATTAACGGATATTTATCCTAGTTGCGATTCAGCTCAATTAATTGAATTATATGAAGGCTTGATTGATAATTATTGCGCTTTGTATCAAGATTTAATCTTGAAAATTTGGGAAGAGCAAAAAACAATTGATTGGGCGGGCACACAACAGTTGATTGCCGATAGTCCACAAAAAGCCTCAAAAGCTTTTGCTGCTGGCTTGCTCACAGATAAACGTTTTAATCTATTAGAGATAAATGAAAAATACGGCACAAAAGATTCAATTCTTAAGGGTATGCTTCGGGTTATTACAAAATATGACAATGAATTGATTCTTCCTATTTGTAATAAAAATTTACAAACGGCACGGTTTAGTTCCCTTATTGTATTTCTTACCTACATTAATGAAAATAAATTGACTGCTACATCGGCTAGTATACTTCAGCGATTGAAAGGAAAGAATCAAGCCTATGAAATTTTCCACCTCATGGATTCACTTCTCTTGTTTAATGATGTAGAATCAAAAAAGGAGCTTACAGCTATTTTAATTACAAATCAGAAAGATTGGGATTGGGGGAATTGGTCGGATGCTTTCCGAAAAACCTTTAATGCCAATGATATTCAAATTCAATGAAACAATTATTTTTCATCTTCCTTTTTTTTGTTTCTGTAATTCTAGTTGGACAAACATCCAAGGGTATTGATTACAAACACATGCTTTGTGAAAAGAAATTTGAAAAAGAAGGTGTTGTTTGGAAACATTGCGATTATTATAGCGAACGATTTACAAGTTTTGATACCATTAGAATCTACCGACAAACAAAACGCGAAAATATAGAAGGAGTAGAGAAGTGCGGTTGGAATAGTAAATGCTGGCGCTTTTTTAATAAAAACCAATTCAAAGAAAGTATTTCCTATTCTAAAACCGATGAAGAGTCGGAGCTAAGTACATACAGCATTCGTTTTGATCGAAATGTAAACTTGTATAAACTTACCATCAAATACAAGGATCACAGAAGCAATAAAAAATACACCTTATACGATTATTACATTTACAAAATTGTTCAGGACAACAATAAAACGGTTACACAATTAGTTTTAGTAAAAACGACATGCTGGAAATAATCAGCAATGACAATTGTTAGGCGTTTTAGAATTGCCTATATTTGAGTAATTGCCAAGCACATTAGTTGATATAAAATTACTTAGTACATTTTATGGACGAGAAAGTCATTGAATTAAAATACTGTCGTGAAGATTTTGAGGAGATTTATTTTCGAAATGGCAGTGAAAAAACTTTTTTCAACAAGCAGTTAATACTGGAGTGTAATACCTTTCTTATAATTGGTGTTATTTTTATTGCGGATCTCATCTATCTTCTATCTACCAGCGAGAATTTTGTGTTTCTAATTGTTATTGGAATTCTATTTAGCTATTCCTTTTTTAATTGGTATAAAAAAGCACTACCTGGTATCAAATGGAAGCGTGAAGTGAAAAATTACCTGAACGATTTGGATAAAATTAAACACAACAAAATTATATTAACAAACAATGCATTTACGCTTGTTCAAGACCAAAAAGAAACCATTGAAAAATGGACAGAATTTAAGCGATTAGAATTGGAAGAGAAATTTATTTCCTTAATCAGCAATAGTACAACTTATTTAATTCCAAAAAAGTCGATGACTTCTGAAGAGTTTTTGTTTTTCAAAACAATGATTGTTTCGAAAATAAAAAATGAGATTTAATTGCAATAAAATAAAGTATAAAACCATTTTAAAATTGAAAGCCATGAACAGAAGAATCATCTTTTTTATGCCCATGTTGGTTTTACTTTTTAGTTTTCTTTACATCACTGAAAAAGGCAGTCAACGTGCATATTATGAATGTACCGAACCATTAAAAATTGATACATCACTTTTTCCATTAAAAAAAGGACAAGTTTATTTTCATTTTAATCAGGACTTAAAACCAAAAGGATTAAAAGCGAAAGGTTTTTTGTGGATGGATGATAATCCGAAAGATTATTTTACTGCCTACTTAATCAATACCAGCGATGCTACTTTTAATGCCAAACGACAAGATGGAAGTCTGATCATGATTCAAGAGGCAATGGATGATGAAGGAAAATGGCAACCCATTGAATATTGGGTGTATAGTGGTTGTGGTAACAGTTATTTCGATCCATTAGCACTTGCTCCCAATCACTATGTGATGATTCCCATCAAACACTACAAGGGAAGTTTTAAAACCAAATTTCGATTGAAAATGAAAAAGGATACCTCCCTCTTTTATTCCGATACATTTGAAGGAAGCATCGATAAAAGCCAGTTCGAAAAAGAAACCAGGGAAGTGAATGGAATTCTATATCATGGTCCAGCAAACTATTTGGATGATAAATAGATGTTTGATCTTTTGCAAACAAATTTCTTATCTAAGCACTTGTTCTAATTAAGCAAATGAAAAATAATTTAATCGGGGATTTTAAATTTAGTCTAGCCCAATTTGTTGTTGGATTAGGATTGTTATTTCTTCCTGTTAGTTCAGTGGCTCAAATCCCTAAAAGAGCATTTTCAATGGTAGATTCTATTTGCCAAACTCGAATGCTATGTCCTGCTACAAAAATTGTATTTAAAGATTCCATCTTTTATCCGAAAGAAAAAACGAAGTATCAAGACCGAAAAACAGAATCCTACTTTTTTAAATTTGCAGTTCAGTTAAAAGAGGATATTGTAACAGATTTATACATATATATTAATGAAGATTTTTCGATTAATTATATTTCTGGACTTCCTGATAGCACCTATACTTATAAGCCTTGTCAAATATTGTCGAGATACGAGCTATGGCAAATTGCTAAACAACAAGGTTTGCGAACAAAATTTGGGAAATGTAGGTACTATTTGGAATTTGAAAATGATGGTATTTTTATTCGTTTCCAGGAGCGAAAATCAAAATGCAACTACGATTTTTATTCATTAGATGCAATTACAGGGAAATACCTAAGCCATGTAAAAACAAACTTGAATTTTTAAGTGAAGGCAAAATAGGTTATAAAAAAAACAGGAGGCGCTAGGCTCCGCCTAGTGTCGATTTCAATTTTCCTCATTAGGCTCAGGGTCTCGCAGAGTTTACACTGAACAGCGTGAATGTGTCTATCTTCACATGGCGTCTCGCCATAAATCAATAATTGTTTTTTAATATTTATATTTGAATAAATATAGAATTTAAAAATCTTCATTGTATTAAAACTTGTTAAGCAGAAACGGGTTTAGTACAAAATAGAATAAAACATGCATTATGGAAATTGGAATAGATAGTTTTGCCTCGGCAATGATTAGTAATAATAGCAGTACTTCAATTAGCTCAGCCGATGCTATGGCACAATTGCTTGAGCGAATTGAGTTTGCCGACCAATGTGGATTGGATGTTTTTGGAATTGGCGAGCATCATCGTAAAGAATTTTTAGATGCTGCACCAACTGTTATTTTAGCAGCAGCAGCAGCTCGTACAAAAAAAATAATTTTAACAAGTGCTGTTACTGTGCTTAGCGCAGCTGATCCGGTGAGGGTATTTCAAAATTTTTCAACACTCGATTTAATTTCAAATGGTAGAGCAGAAATGGTTGTTGGCCGTGGCTCTTTTACCGAATCGTTTCCTCTTTTTGGTTTTAATATTCACGATTACGATGCATTGTTTGCCGAGAAATTAGAATTATTGTTAAACATTCGTAACAATGAATTTGTAACCTGGTCGGGTAAATTTCGTGCCCCTTTGCATAATCAAGCAATTTATCCTCGACCATTACAAAAACAAATTCCTATTTGGCTAGGTGTTGGTGGAACTCCCGAATCATTTATTCGTGCAGGATCATTGGGTTTGCCATTAATGGTAGCCGTGATTGGTGGCGAAACACATCGTTTTCGTCCGCTCATCAATTTGTATCGCGAAGCAGGAAGAAAAGCAGGATTTGCTCCCGAACAATTAAAAGTTGGATTGCATTCATTGGGCTATGTTGCCGAAACAACCGAGCAAGCTGTTGCTGAATATTATCCTGGTTATGCTGAAACATTTACTCGCATAGGGAAAGAACGTGGTTGGCCTCCAGTAACCAAAGCTCGTTTTGATGCGCAAGCAGGACCAACTGGAGCTTTAATAGTAGGAAGTCCGGAAGATGTTGCGGAAAAAATTATTCGTCACAGTGAAGCATTGGGTGGTATATCGCGTTTAACTTTTCAAATGGATAATGCTGGACTAGCTCCCGAAAAATTATTAAAATCAATTGAGCTCATTGGTAAACGAGTTGCTCCTCTGGTGAATAAATAGAATTATGTTTATACACAAAAACGCCCCGCAATTGCGAGGCGTTTTTTTTTATAATGTTAATTGTTATTAAGCAAAAGCACAAATCACACCACCCATTAAAGCCAAGGTGATGGTCCAGTAACCAGTATGAATAAGCGTGTATTTAAAGCTCTTACGTTCAAACAATGCATTGATTCCAACAATTGGTAAGGCTAAAAACAAGCCTGCAATGGTTCCATGAAATGCACCATGTTTGAATGTTCTAAAATTAGAACCATACTTCGCCATAAAATCGCTCAACATCATTCCTACTTCCGAATTAGGATCTTGAAAACCTGGGTCGCCTTGAAAAATAGAATATACATGGTACTGATGAATAACAATAAATTGTTCTGCCATGGAAAGCATGAATGAAAATAAAATACAAAGACCAAAAATCTTGATCATGTTTGCATTTTTCATTTTTTCTTCGGTCATCTCAGCTTCCTTCATCCAAGCATTTCCCAATGTTTTTGGATTGTAATAAATAAAGCCGATTAGCAATGGAATGATTGCCGAAATCAATAATACTACAAAGTTGATGTGCATAGTTTTAAGTTTTTAGAGTTTATCAAATATATAAAAAAAAGGGAATAGGCAATAAATAGTAAATTGTAAAAAGGGAATAGGCAATAGAAAATAGGGAATAGGTAATAGGTAATAGGGAATAGTAAATAGGGAATAGTAAATAGGGAGTAGGAGTAGGAGTAGTGCGTATAGCATGTCATGCTGAGAGAACGAAGTATCTGCGGGAAGATTTGTTTGGAAGAGATTCTTCACTACATTTCATTGCGCTCAGAATGACAAAAGTAAAATGAAACAAAACTAATCGCTATTCGCTAATTACTATAGCAGGCAAGAATGCTAACGGTGAAATGAAACCAAACTATTCCCTAATCGCTATTCGCTAATTACTATAGCAGGCAAGAATGACAAAGGTGAAATAAAACCAAACTATTCCCCAATCGCTATTCGCTATTTACTAAGAAAAAATGCCAAAGGAGAAATTTCTCTAGTCTAATATCTTATGTCTAAAATCTACTTGATTTTCATATACAAATCCCACATCACAATACCAACCGATACTGCAATGTTTAAGGAATGTTTTGTACCTACTTGTGGAATTTCGATAACATCGGTACTGGCATCAATTACTTCTTGTTCAACACCTTTTACCTCGTTACCAAAAATGATCGCAATTTTTTGTTTGCGACTTGGCATAAAGTTGTTTAGCATAATAGCCGATTCGGCTTGCTCAATGGCATACACCAAAAAATCATCTTTCTTTAATTCTTCAACAGCATCTAAAGTATTCTTGAAATATTTCCAAGCGATGCTATCGGTAGCACCAAGGGCTGTTTTTTGTATTTCTTTATTGGGAGGAGTTCCTGTAATTCCACACAAGTATACCGCTTCAATTAAAAATGCATCTGCAGTTCTAAAAACAGAACCCACATTGTTCAAACTACGAACATTGTCGAGCACAATAATGATAGGCGTTTTAGTTGCTTCCTTAAATTCATCTACACTAATACGGCCTAACTCTTCGTTTTTTAACTTTCTCATTTTTAATTTCTATAACGTGTACACTATGTAATGTTCGTTTTCATATACCACTTTAAATTCAAGATTTAAAGCGGTGGTATCTATTTCATTCTTATTCAAAAATAGGCATTTACATCCTCTTTTAATAATAGAATTGATAAATTCTTTGTCGAGCACTTGCTCATTGCTCAATCGCCAGCCTTTGCGGTGTGTAAAGTACAACTGTTGCGGACTCTCACCACCGTTAATAGCAATACACTCATTGGGCTGTGATACTTTGTCGGCAATGCTTTCCAAATCTAATTTATAGGCTTCCGATTGTTTGAACCTAAAATCGTCTTGTTGGTTAGCAATGGCTTCAATACACAAAAGAACAAGCAATCCGTATTTCCAAGTGTTGTTTTTTAATTGGTTTATTCCATAAGCGATAACAATTGCCATTACGGGTGTGTACGGAACAATGTAATAACTGTGCAATGGAAAAACATAACCTGTTTTTAAAACAAACAAGAAAAAAACAATACTCAACAAACTAAATACAATCAAAGCGGACTTTTGTTTTGTCTTTATAATAAAAAACAATCCAACCATAAAAAAGAGAAAAGCGATAAAGCTTTGCATGGAGCTAAAATAGAATCGTTCAGCAGTCAGTCCAATACGTTCCATTACTTCGATCCAGCCTTCTTTTAAACTGCGTGGAAAGTAGAGTTGATTGCCTTCAATGCTTTCTAAGTAAGGAACCCAGTTGAAATACCAAAAGAATACAATACCCAAAACAAAAACAGAAGCTATTGAAAAATAGATTTTTGTTTTGATTAAAATGCCAGCATCAAAAATTGGAATTACAAAAATGCCTAAGAGGTAGAGTCCTGGTATTTTGCACAAAATACCAATGCTTGCAAATAAAAGGTAGAGCAGTAAATGAATTATTTTTTGTGAACGGAAATAACTCAAGCCATAATAAATACCAATGAATAAAATAGAAATGCTAAAGGTATCGGGCATCGATTTGCGAGAAAAGATAAACCAAATGGAGCATAGTAAAAGAATACTTGCTGTTAAACTTAATTTGCTGCTGATGTATTCATGCACTATTTTGTAGAAATAGAAAATACCAATGCTCGAAATAATCAAATTGATTAATCGTCCATACCAATGTGCATAGCCAAACATTTTTGAAACCAGAAAAATAAAATAGTTCAACAAAGGAAATTCTGTTCCCACCACACCGGTATTGTTTCCATAAATGGGTGCTTTGGGATAAAGAATGTTAGCGTCCACATCCAGAAAACTGCGTGCTACCAAATTGGTGAATGTTTGTCGCCAATTGTGCGCAATTTCAATGGGTGCTTGTGTAATTCCATACAAACGCAGCACAAAAAACAAGAGTATCCAAAAGCGGATATCGCTTATCCACTTGGTTATTATTGTTTTAGCCGAATTTTGTCCCAATGCATTCATTGCTACAAATCTAAAAACAAATTGCTCAAAACGTGTTAAAAACTTTGCATTTATGGTGCTGGTGGTTTTTGTATTTTTACGCTGATGGCAAAGGAAAAAGCGGTAAAAAAAGTGAGTACAGAAGTGACGGAAACGCCACTGATGAAACAGTACAATACAATCAAGGCAAAATACCCAGATGCATTGTTATTGTTTAGAGTGGGAGATTTTTACGAAACGTTCGGACAAGATGCTGTGAAAGCAGCAAATATCTTGGGCATTGTGCTTACCAAACGTGCCAACGGTTATGCTTCATTCATTGAGCTTGCCGGATTTCCGCATCATTCCTTGGATACCTATCTTCCTAAATTGGTTCGTGCTGGTCAGCGTGTTGCGATCTGCGACCAACTCGAAGATCCTAAAATGACCAAAACCATTGTGAAGCGTGGTGTTACCGAATTGGTAACGCCTGGTGTTTCCTACAATGATAAAGTACTGGATCACAAAGCCAATAACTTTTTAGCAAGTGTGTTTTTAAGTGGAAACCCTAAAGACAAAGGTTCAGAAGCAGGTGTTTCTTTCTTGGATGTTTCTACGGGTGAGTTTTTTGTTGCAGAAGGCTCGGTAGAATACATCGATAAATTATTACAAAGCTTCCGCCCAAGCGAAGTGTTGTTTCAAAAAAACAAAAAGAAATTATTTTTAGATTCCTTTGGTGATAAGTTCTACAGCTATGGATTAGACGACTGGGCATTCACCCATGAGTTTGGTTCGGAATCATTATTAAAACATTTTGGCACCAAATCATTAAAAGGTTTTGGTATCGAAAACTTGGTGCAAGGAATCATTGCTGCTGGTGCTGCATTGCATTACCTAGCCGATACACAACACGATAAGGTAAAACACATCAGTACCATTTCGCGCATCGAAGAAGAAAAATATGTGTGGTTGGATCGTTTCACCATTCGTAATTTGGAATTGTTTGGTTCGCACAACGACAATGCTCGTACGCTCATTGATATTATCGATCAGACGATTTCACCAATGGGTTCACGTATGTTAAAACGTTGGTTGGCATTGCCATTAAAAGACAAAGCACCCATTGATGAACGATTAGAAGTGGTGGATTATTTTTTACAGCATCCTGAACTTACGGATTCCATTTCTCAAAACATGGAATTGATAGGCGATTTGGAACGTATTATTTCAAAAGTGGCAACAGCACGCATCTCACCAAAAGAAGTGGTGCAGTTGAAACGTGCATTGAGCGCTATTGAACCGATAAAATTAATTTGTGATCAATCAAAAAATAAATCGCTACAAAAAATTGCGGAGCAATTAAATCCTTGTCGCTCGGTAATCGACCGCATCGAAAAGGAAATTACACAAGATCCTCCGTATTTGATTGCCAAAGGAAATGTAATAGCCGAAGGTGTAAATGCTGAGTTGGACGATTTAAGAGCCATCTCTTTTTCAGGCAAAGATTATCTGTTGCAAATTCAACAACGCGAAAGTGAACGAACTGGAATACCTTCGTTAAAAGTAGCATTCAACAATGTGTTTGGTTATTATTTAGAAGTAACAAACACACACAAAGATAAAGTGCCTGCAGAGTGGATGCGTAAGCAAACCTTGACCAATGCGGAGCGTTACATTACTGAGGAGTTAAAACAATACGAGGAAAAAATATTGGGTGCCGAAGAAAAAATAATGGCACTTGAAACAAAACTGTTTAGTGATTTAATTCTTTCTTTAACCGATTACATTGCCGTAATACAGTTGAATGCCTCTTTGATTGGTCGTTTGGATTGTTTATTATCATTCGCAAGCATTGCGCAAAAAAACAATTATGTGCGTCCGCATATTCTAGAAAATAAAATTTTGGATATTAAAGATGGTCGCCATCCAGTAATCGAAAAACAATTACCAATAGGCGAGGAGTACATTGCAAATGATGTATACCTCGATAATGAAACGCAACAAGTGATTATGATTACCGGTCCGAACATGAGCGGTAAATCGGCATTGTTGCGCCAAACTGCATTGATTGTATTGATGGCACAAATGGGAAGTTTTGTTCCAGCCAAACATGCAAACATTGGATTGGTAGATAAAATATTTACACGTGTTGGAGCATCCGATAATATTTCATCGGGCGAATCGACCTTTATGGTGGAGATGAATGAAACCGCAAGCATCTTAAATAACTTGTCGGACAGAAGTTTGATTTTGTTGGATGAGATTGGTAGAGGAACAAGCACCTACGATGGTATTTCAATTGCATGGGCAATTGCAGAGTTTATTCACGAACATCCAACAGCAAAAGCAAAAACATTGTTTGCAACGCATTACCACGAGTTGAATGAGATGACGCAATCGATGAAGCGCATTAAAAATTACAATGTATCGGTAAAGGAAATCAATAACAAAATATTGTTCATGCGTAAATTGGTGCCAGGTGGCAGTGAACATAGTTTTGGTATACATGTAGCAAAAATGGCCGGAATGCCTAAAAAGGTTTTGGATAGAGCCAATCAGATATTAGCAGAATTGGAGAGTCAGCGAGAAGGAGGAGAGAAAAAAGGAAAGAAAGCGAAACCTATTACCGATTTTCAACCTGCTATTGCGCCAGTTAACGATAACATGCAATTAAGCTTTTTTCAGTTGAATGATCCAGTGTTGGAGAACATCAAAGATGAGTTGCAAAAAACGGATATCAATATGCTAACACCAGTAGAAGCATTAATGAAATTGAATGAAATAAAGAAAATGATTGGTGGGTAGTTTAATTTGACAAGTTCAAACTTTAAACTACTTAACTTAATTAAGCACCTTCAAATTCCGATTCCCAAGCAAAGAATAATTCTTTAAGGTATTTGTTTTCGTCAGGCGTAATTTTTTTATCGGCTTTTACCATTTTAACGGCAAAGTTTAAAAAGTCGGTACGCTCTTGCGGAAGAGAATCTTCGTAAAAGTCGTTCATGGCATTGTTAAAGTGCAAAAAGTAGTCGGATTGAGGCAAAGCACTCAAAATTTCCATTTCATGATCAAGATTAAAGCGGTATGGGAAAGCATCTTTCAGGTACTGAACAATCACTTTTCCTTCGGCTTTATCAAAATCTCCGTCTACTTGCGACAGTATCATTAACATGTGATAGCCTGCCATTACTTTATTCATCTTGGTCATAATCGTTTGTATTTGCTCTATAAATATACGGAAATGTTTAAAAGCAGCTAAAAATGGGGTAAAATAAAATTCTAACGATTTTTTGAAAAAAGTTTTGCAGAATTAAAAAAATAGTTACTTTTGCAATCCCATTAAGCGAAAGTAGCTCAGTTGGTAGAGCACGACCTTGCCAAGGTCGGGGTCGCGAGTTCGAGCCTCGTCTTTCGCTCAAAAATAAAACCGTAAAGGGCTTATTTTTAGAGTATAGTGAAAAGGATGCCCAGGTGGTGGAATTGGTAGACACGCAGGACTTAAAATCCTGTTATCATTGCGATAGTGCGGGTTCAAGTCCCGCCCCGGGTACACAACCGGACTTCTCTGACAAATTCAGAGAGTCCGGTTTTTTTATTCCTTCTAAAACCTTTGATGTGTGGGCGACACAGCCAATCACATCGTTTACAATTGGGGTTCGATAATGCTCTATTTTTGAATCATAGACCAAGCCTTTAGGAAACACAGTATTTTGAAAAATTTGCTTTTGATAATAATCGCCCAAAGCCCAAGCAGTAGCGAGGTTGGCGGTTAATCTACATGAAAATTGTATCAATTCATTAGGGTTCGATAATTTTTGATTCAGTTTCTCAAGGTCACCCAAAAGCTTCTCTTTTCGAACTTTCATTTCAGTCGAAAACTCCTCGTAAATATCTAAACTTACAGCCCCAATTGCGTGCCTTTTGCGCAAATTATAAAACTCTTCTTCTACCTCGTTTAACTTCAACGAAAGGGCTTTTTTCTCCCCTGTGTTCGTTTCTGTTAGGTTTTCCCAAGTATAGCGCAGTTGGATCGCCAAAGGCTCAATTTGGGCAGAATCTACCGTATAAGTTGCTAATAGTTCTTTGAACTTATCGTGCATAATATTGGTGCTACGGTTTATCCGAATTCCTATTTTATTTACCTTGTAATAATACAATCCTTTCTTTTTTACCAAATAGCCTGTAAATGGCGCACCACTTTCAGCATCTTTTACAAATACCTTTAATGGCAGGTTATCATTGGCTTTGTTACTTGTAAAGCCATCCGCTTTCTTTATCTCGTTTGCTCGTAAAAATAAATCCTCATCAATTAATGCCGGATGCCTTCCTTTTATTACTTCGCCATTCAATAAATTATGCGACATAAATCCGCAATAAAAAGGATTCTTGAAAATTCCGCCAAGCGTTTGTTTTGGCATGTTTAAACCTAAGTGTTTTAATTTTTCAATAATCTGTTCGTAGGTCATTGCGTTGGCTCGCCAAATAAACGCTTGTTTAATTAGTTCTCCTTTTTCATTGATAACAATGGTTTGCGATTCCATTCCTTTTACAAATGAATAACCCGTTGGTGCATTTCCAATCCAATCTCCTCGTAGCAATTTCTCTCGCATGCCATCAATTGTTTTTTGTCTTCGTAAATCGTTATCGTATTTACTAAAGATAAATTGAATGTTTTGTTGCAATGCTCCTGCGTGTGAATTGGTATCGATGGGCTGTGTAACAGCCATAATATTTACTCCTGTTTTCTTTAACTCTCCTGCGATATAAATTGCACTATCTCCTGTTCGGCTGAAACGGTCTAAGCTATAAACTAAAATGAATGAAATTTTTTCTTTACTTGCTTTTACAAATTTGAGCATCCTGCTAAACTCTTTCCGTTCATCGCTCTTGGCACTTTCATACGTTCCACCAAAAAATCCTCTAACTTCTAATTTATTTTTAATGGCGTATTCTACACAATACTTTTTCTGCCACTCCAAACTTTGATTGGTGTCCATTTGTTCTTTAGAACTTACCCTTGTATAGATCACACAATTTTGTATACCTAAATCTTTTGCTTCGTTGCTTTTGCCTTTGGCAAATTGTTTAAGCAACATCTCGTTCTCCTTCTTCATATATTTCACCTCCTTTTATTTGTTTAACTTTTTGTTGTTGTAGTTTCTGTTTCATATAAAGCTCATAAAACAGAATAGATAATTTTTCTAACGATTTAATTGTTTCTTCAGCGTGTTCGTCTGTATAGTTTTCAAAACCTTTGCAGTTCTTTAATTCGGCAATGGTCAATCGCTTGTGTACTTTCTCCTTCTTCTCAGCCATTGTGCCTTCTTACTCCTTAACAGTTATTACTTTGTATTTACGTTTGCTTCTTGGGTCAGTATTTTCTACCAAGATTTTTTTATCAATAGGTTCTTTGGGTTCATCTTCTTTATCTGTAATTCGGAACTCATTATTTTTTTTGTCAATTAAAATAAACTCTCGGTATTCTTTTTCACGCAGGATTCTGATGATAGATTCCTGAGCAGTTTTACTTTTTGTTATTTCGAGTGGCTCAAGTTTTTTAGATTTAAAAAGAACAAATACTTTTTTGTAATCACCTTCTTTAATATAATACAATAGCTTTCTTTCCTTTACGGTAAATAGATGTAAGCCATTTAAGTATTCGATTAAATAATCTTCCACAATAAATTTGAAAATTAAATCGGTGATGTTTACTCTTACTTGAGAATGAAATTCTTTTTTGTAAAGTAGCTCTTGTGGGTAATGATGTTCGTTCTCCTTAATAAAAGGAAACCACTCACCATCACTAAATACAATAAGAGATACCGATTTACGAGTTGCAATGGCTTCTGTTATTAAAATTTGCAAATAATTAAAGTTGAACGGTAGTGTATCGTAGTCGGCAGTTTTATATTCTCCTGATTTAAAGAAATTTAAAAATTCTTCTTTTTCTTCGCCTTCATAATCTTTTAAAACATCCATGTGGTTAACGAAGTTTTCAAATAACTCCTTTAATGGCAATGCTTCATAAACATCATCGGTAATTTTTTTGATAACCGGAAGTTGAATACCAAAGGATCGTAATTCATTAACTACCTTAATCCATATAAAATCTACAAAACTAAATTTGCGATTGCTCTCTTTTTTTTCTCTTGAAAAACGTATGATCCCCTTTTCATCCCAATGATTAAGCACACGGTAATTTACTCCCGTATCTTTTGCGCTTAATTTTTCTTCGCATAGCAATTCATACAACTCTGCGAGTTTATCAAGGCTTTTGGTGTCTATAAACTCTTCTAATTTTACTGAAATCATACTTCCTTCTTTATTAAATGGTTTTTCTTTTTATTATACACAAATGTAAGATAATTCAAACGATAATTCCAAGCAAAAGTTTCACTATTTTTATCAAAATCAGTAAATAATTGCTAAAAATCAGTAAATCATACAGTTAAATATTTATATTGATAATCAAGTATATAAGTCAATAATAATCAAAAAGTGATACCGGAACAATCAAAACTATTGTGGGATTAATTGGGGATGATTACATTTGCCTTAAGAACTCTATAAGACTACGTTAAGAACATTATAAGAGAAGTGTTAGAACAGTGTAGTACAACATTAAGAACTCCATAAGAAACCAATTGCGGAGTAATTGAAAACACAATGATTAAAGCTCAAAACAACAATAAACTGATGTTAAAATGAAAGATTTAGCGATTAAATACTTAGAAAGACTGGTACTTCAACAGCAAAGTAAAGATGAATTGATTAATAAAATACTACAATTACAGGAACGTGATAAGGATTTGGTGGATAGATACAGCAATTTGTATAAATCGAAGAAGGAAAGCGATAAAAGCTACCAAGAACGCATTAAAGAATATGAAGATCGTATTGAAGAAGTATTTAAAATGCACACGCATGGGCAAATTATTACCGAAGAGTATAAACGCTTGGTTGATTTGAAGCTGGGCAACACTTATAACATTAATGCTACTTGGATTGATAAGATTGTTTTTGTTTTAAAAGCAGCCGGAAGACCAATGCGTTCTGCCGAAATTATAGAAGTACTTTTAAAAAACGATATGACCTTCCGTACCCTTACCGATCATCAAAAAGGCTTATCAGCTCATTTAACTAAGGCATTAAAGTATGGTAGGATAATTGGAGAAAAACAAGCCGGACAAAACGGATATTTGTTTTCTTTGCCAAACGATACAATAAAAAACTCTCCCGAAAAAAAGTAGCTATGATTGAGCCATTAAAAAACTTAAAACGATGCGAACGTTGTGGGACTTCCTTTAAGTGTAACGCAAACGATATATCTAACTGCTTTTGTAAAAACAGTGTTTTATCTGAAAAGGCAATGGAAGCCATTAATAAAAATTTTAAAGATTGCTTGTGCGAAACGTGTTTACGTTATTTTCAGAATAAAGCACATTAAAATTGCATTGTGGTGTCTTGTCCTGAAATAGGTTGACACTAAAATGTCAAAAAATGAATATAAAAAAGTCAAAAAAAGGTCCTCCGCATAAGTATGAGCTATCGTTAAAACGAAAAATATGTGAGGAATTATTATCGGGACAATTTACTGCAATAGAGTTATCGAAAAAGTATAATGTAGCAGGTGCAGGAACAGTTATGCGTTGGTTAAAATGGTATCAGGACGAACAAAATCAATTATTACCTTCATCGGATATGGTATCTGTTCTTGAACAAAATTGTGAAATTAACGACGACAAAAATGCAATTCAAAAGGAATTAGAGCTTGCCAAAGCGAGAGTTGCTACGTTGGAAACGATGATTGATATTGCAGAAAAGCAATTTAACATTGAAATCCGAAAAAAGTCTGGCACCAAACAATCCTCAGAGTAAAGCAATTGTACCCAGAATATGGGCTGCAAACAATATGCGATGTGTTTGGAAAAACTCGTCAAGCTCATTATAAACAGATTAATCATCATAATGAGCTTGCAATGCAGCAAACAATAATAATAAAAATGGTAGAAGCAATAAGAATAGACATGCCTAAAATTGGTGGACGTAAATTATTTTTTATGTTGAAAACACCAATGTTGGAGCATGATATAGACATTGGGCGTGATAAGTTTTTTGAAATTTTATCATTCTATGGCTTCCTTATTCGCAAAAGAAAAAGACGAAAACCGATTACAACTGATTCTAATCACCCATTCTACAAATACCCTAATTTGATAAAGAATTTGGAAGCTCTATATGCAAATCATATTTGGGTGTCAGATATAACCTACATCTCTCTATGGCATAAATTCGCCTATTTGAGCTTAATAACAGACTTGTATTCAAAAAAGATAGTTGGTTATTGTTTGTGGCACAACTTATCTGCTCAAGGCACTTTAAATGCTTTAGAAATGGCTCTTGGTAATCGTACAAGCAAGCAATTATTAATTCATCATTCAGATAGAGGACTTCAGTATTGTTGTAAAGATTATACACAAACTTTAATGAAAAATAGTATTGGGATTAGTATGACTGAAAGAGGCGACCCTTATGAAAATGCAGTTGCAGAAAGGCTTAACGGGATACTAAAAGATGAACTCGGTTTATACAAAGTATTTAAAACTTTTGAGTTAGCTAAAGAATGTGTTGATAATGCCGTAAGAATCTATAATCAACAAAGACCGCACATGAGTTCTGAAAACTTAACACCCAATCAAGCGTTTTTACACGAAGGAAGATTAATTAATAAATGGAAAAAGGATGTTGCCGTTAAAACAGTATAGTGTAGGTTTTTTGAGGCATTTTATCGAATGCGTAAGCTGGGAAAAAGAACACCAGCCTCCTTAGAAACTGGTGTTAGTTTACGCTATCGAGTTAAGTTTATTCCTTTAGTAGTTGCTCCTCAGCAGAGCTACTATCCGCTTTTCTTAACAGTTCAAATATATGAATTGTAAACCAAAATTAGGATTAAGAAAGGCAGGTGTAAACTTTAATTAGGATTAATTATATTTGCGTAAACTAATTTTAGGATTAAGAATTACTGATGTAAACTTAATTCAGGATTAAAAAAAACAGTGTAACCCAATATCAGGATTAATTAATAACACTGTCAACTTATTTCAGGACGATACAAGGACGATACATTTGTTATTGGGGAGCATTTGGAATTGATTGCGGAGCAATTGGGGAGTATTTGACAACACTCATTTATCCATGTGTTTTAATTGGAGAGGAATTGAAAAACATTTGGTTTTTTTAAGATTTAGTGGGATAAATGATTTTATGAAGGGTTTCTGTTAAGGGAGGAAAAGATAAAGTCCCTTCTTCTCGATCGGCTTTGAAGAGTAGAACTAAATCAAGAGCGTCTTTCAAGTCATTTCGTTCAGGTCGTATTAAAGTTTGTTCTAACTCCTTATAAATTTCATCTACTTTAACTGTGAGTTCAGGCATTTTTTCATATTTACCCTTTTTGTAAATATATTTCAAGATTGTTAATCCGTACATAATTATGTTGTAATCTTTAAGATAAATAGCAGCATCATAAACTAAACTAAAAGCGGTATTTATACACTGAATCGCCAATTGCATTATTTTTTCTCTGTCCTTCGTATCTTCCGAGTACGGAAAGAAATCCATAGTAAGCGAAAAAATTGAAATTGTCACATTTTGTGTCATCCCTCCACGAGTTTGATCTGCGGCACTCGACAAGAAATTAAAAACAAGTTCTGCAACTGTTATGTTAGTGTGGTCAGAATATTTATGAAACTCTCGTAGTACATTTTCTCTCTCCTCCCAATTTGCATCAAAATATTTTTCTTTAATTTTTTCTATTTCAATAATTATAAGCGCAGTTTTAGTTATTCTCAAAACATCTTCCTCTGTTAAACACGGTTTTTCTTTTGAAATAGTCCTTTTACTATTTGATGTAACCTTAATTTTTTTAGAAGTGGGCATCTTTTCCTTATTCATAGATGTAAATTGTTTACTGCTCATATAAAGTTTATATTTATCAAATGACTTAGTGAAATATCTCCAAAAGAGATCTCGTAGCTCTTGTCTGCTAATAATTAATTTTTCAATGCGCCTATGATCGAATATTTGTGATTCTATTTTTGTAAGCCCAAATAGTAGATTACTCAATGAAGTGGCAGCAACTGTTGAGTATATTCCAATAAACCCCTTACAATTATTTGCTTCTAGACGCTCCAATATATTTATCTCGTCTCTATCATTTACTGAACGTGCAGATTTAGAGTGCGCATTATGTTTACAGCTAACAAGCCATAATATATCTGCTTTAGAATCATCGAACTTTCCGTAGATTATCATATCCTTCTTCCCATCCGCACCACGACTTGGATGTTGAATAATTTTGAAGCCAAGATCTTCAAAAAAATCTCGACTAAAGAATTCAAACTGATCTTGTTCGTTCCCTCCAGTGTTACCTGCTGGTATTTCTCTAAAATCTATTATCATTCAAATTGTAGGGTTTGTTTACTTTCAAAATAATATTTTTTTTAATCGTTCAATCCTTTTTTTACTTCAGCAATTAATTTAAATCGCTCCACCAACGTATCGCCTTTTTCTCTCACTTGATACATTGAATCAATTTCTTTATCGGAAAAGCCTTTTAAACGGCTCACTAAAATTTGGTTCAATTTAGTAGATAATTCCTGATTTCCCAACGCAATGTTTTTAATTTGTCTGCCAAGCAAACGTGCGGAAGCAATTGCTAATTCAAAATCATCTTTTATTAAATCATCGTGTTCAACGCCTTCAAATAATTGGTCACCGGCTATATCCCCATAATTCTCCAGCAGAAAATAAAAATCTTCTAAATCCTTCGCTCGTCTGTCGGGCTTTTCGTTAAAGGCTATTAGTTTTAAAACGCATAATCCGGGCAGAGTAACGACTTTAAATCCGCCCTCTACAATTTCGGCATGAGCCACAACTTCCTTTGTTCCATAAACGGAAAGTTCGGTAGGCGGATTTTCCAATAAAACTTCTCCATCTTTTTCTATTCCACCAAAAGGAATTAAATCAATTGTACCGTTAAAGTAAAAGCGATACGGTTCGTCTTCATCTCTTGTAAATCCATACGTTTCAACTAAATCTTTAACAAGTGTTTTGTATTGCTGGTGTTCGTTTATGTAAATACAAAAATCGACATCTTCGGTAGTTCGTTTTTCGCCAAGCGAAATATGATCCGTCCATAAATCTCTTGCACGTGCGCCAATTAAATAATAGTCGATTCCGTACTTTTTAAAAGCCAGTTCTAATACTTCAAATGTCTCTTTGAGACCTTCGTTTTTTAATCGTTCAAAATTTTTCTTTAAAAAGCTCATTGTATATTTTTTGTGCTGTTTCAATACAGCGATGGTCGCCTGTATTCATTAAATCGGTATAAATCAATAAAGGAGGAACGGTGTTGTCATTCACTTCATTGTACTTCCAAAATTTTTTGTACACCTTAACATTTCCTTTCGGATCAGGGATTAACCTATAATGCTTTATCAAATCGTTTCTTGTTTCAAGCGTATAAAGAGTAAGCACAGCAGGTTTTAAATAATCAGTAAATAAATTTCCGGCAGGTTCGCCACCCCACCACGTTTTACCGTGTTTTATTGGTAGCCTTTTCCAATTTGCAAAGTCTTCCTCTTTTAAAAATCGGAATGTTCCTATTTCTAATTCGGGTTTTAACTTCTCTGCATACTTTATCATCCAAGTATTCAGTAATTCTTTTTTATTGGTTAGTTTATATTCGTCTTTATTCATTTTTAAAATAAAGCCTTTTTCTTTTAACCCATTTAAAATGTAATTGACGTTGCCTAATGCTATTTCTGCTCTTTGTGCAATTTCACGATAGGGAGCATTTATTAAATTTTCATCACGTAAAAAATCAAACAACACTTTTAATCCTGTTTTTGTAAAGGCACGGTTAATTTTTTCTTTTTCTTCGGGTAGCGTTTTATTCGCATCAATCCATAGCAAGGCTTTACCAAATTTTAGCCAAATATTTCCATTAGCTTCTAAATAAGCAATGTTGTGATTTCGTAATTCTTCTTTTATTTTCGGAAAAATGTGATCGGCAATAATGATTAATGGAGCATGGTCTTTTGCTAATTTGTAAATTAAGGGCAAATTGATTGTACGGAGGTTGTTTTTAACCTCTGCATTCAATTTTACGAGAGTTTCATCAAGCGTAAGTTCAATTTGCCCATCCAAGCCATTGTCGGCTCTATTTAAAGCAATAGGCTTCCACTTGCCCTTAATTTGGGCAGTTCTTTGGAGGTTTTCCAAAGCCATAGTTGCTGTATTGTGTTCTTTCATGTTCACCTTATTAAGTTAGTTCACGAAATCGTGAACATGCAAATATGGTGAACATTATTGAAATAACCAAATTGTTCATGTTTTGCCGTTGTTCACGCATTCGTGGACATGAATTAGTTAATTTTGAAGATGAGGCATTTTCTCTACATTTTAGCTGATTGGAAGTAATTATCGAAAGGATATATATTTTTGTATATTTGTTACCAAATAAGAAATGAAAAAGTCACTCATCATATTGTTCGCTTCGTTTTACTTGATTCTTGCATCAGGCTTAAATGTTAGTTTGCATTACTGCGGTGGTAAATTAAAAGACATTTCATTATTCAGCAACGGCAATGAAGACGGATGTTGTGGAACTAAAAAGAAAAGTAAAGGATGCTGTAATGAAAAGTCAACTTTTATTAAAGTTAAAGACAATCATTTTTCAGGAAATAATCTAAAGGTTTTAAAAAGCCCAATAAAGGCAATCCCTGCACCTGTTTTCAATCAACTATTTATAATTCAAAATGCAGAAATTTCTTATACTGCATTAAATTATCACGCACCACCCGTCTTATACGACAATCCAATATACCTTAAGCATAGGGTATTAATTATCTGATTTTATTGATTTCTCTGCCTATCCCGACTATTAAATAGTTTCGGGCTTTACCTTTTGTACCCTATCGTGTACTCAATTTAATTATTAATTATAAAACAATATAAAATGAAAAAGACAATTTTATCAATCGTATCGGTAGTTGCATTTACTGTATCTGCTATGGCACAAATTCCAAATGCAGGATTTGAAACTTTTACATCTATGGGTGCTTATGACGTTCCTAATGGATGGGGAACAATGAACAACACAACTGCGCTCGCAAGCGTTTATACAGCGGCAAAAGGCACACCGGGAAGTCCTGGAGCATCTTATTTAAAACTGACTTCAAAAACAGTTAGCTCCACAGTAGTAAATGGAATTGCTGTTAGTGGGGTTTTAGATTCGATGACAATGATGCCAAAATCGGGATTTGCTTATAATATGCGTCCTGCAAGTTTAACAGGCAAATGGCAACACATGATTTATGGAAGCAGTCAAGGTTCTATTCAAGTTACTCTTACACGTTGGGATACGGGAATGAATATGCGTATGCCTGTTGCTACAGGAACTGTTACACTTTCGGGTATGGCAATGAGTTGGGCTAACTTCACAATTCCTTTAACTTATGTTGATGGTAACAATCCGGACACGTGTATCATTTTTATGAAAGCAAGCGGTAGCACTCCAACAAATAACGATTACTTATGGGTAGATAATCTTGCTTTTAGTGGATCTGTAACCGGAATTGAAAATCATGCATCGGTTGTAACAAATATGGTTGTGTTTCCAAATCCATCTACCGAAACGATTAATGTGAATTTGAATTTAAAATCTTCACAAAAAGTAAGTATTCAATTAACTGATATTACTGGCAAATTAATTCTTACAAAAGATGTAGGAACACTTGCAGGAGAATCAAAACAAACACTTAATGTAAGCAGTATTTCAAAAGGAACTTACTTAGTAAGAGTTGTTACTGAAAGCGGAGTTGAAGTAAGAAAAATTGTTATCGAGTAAATTTCGTTCCCTTAAAAAAGGAATAAAACCATATTGATATGAGAAAAATAATTACTTTTTGTTTAGTGCTTATCGGTTTAAATACCCAAGCACAAACGCAGCTTTTTATTCCGGACACATTAGTTGGCCCCAGTTATACATTGAATATGCATAAGGATAGTGTTCAGTTTTTTCCTTTAGGAAATAAATCGAAAACCTTTGCTTACAATTTAAATAAGTATTTGGGGCCAACTCTTATTTTTAATAAGGGAGCAAATGTAAATATCACGGTGAACAATTTAATTGGAGATACCACAACTGTGCATTGGCACGGGATACATCTTCCCTCAAAATGGGACGGTGGCCCACATACGCCAATTTTACCAAGCGCAACTTGGAATCCCACATTTACTGTAATGGATAATGCCGCAACTTATTGGTATCATCCACATATGCATATGAAAACTGCGGAGCAAGCCATTAAAGGAGCAGCAGGATTAATAATTGTTCGTGATCCAATTGAAGCAGCATTAAACTTACCAAGGAAATATGGTGTAGATGATTTTCCTGTGATAGTTCAATGTCAACAGTATGACGCAGGCAACCAAGCCATGCCTCTTGGTATGCAGGACTCAACCATTTTAGTTAATGGAGCAAGAGCAAATTATGGATATACGGTTTATGCTAACTGTCCTGCGCAAATTGTTAGAATGCGTATTTTAAATGCTTCGGGCGAACGTGCTTTTAATTTTGGTTTTACAGCAAATAAACCATTCAAAATTATTACAAGTGATGGTGGTTTATTAAACGCTCCTGTTACTGTAACACGTTTAAGGCTTGCACCGGGAGAACGAGCAGAAATTTTATTGGACTTAAATGGAATGAATGGACAAGTAATTCAGTTAATGAGTTATGCTTCTGAATTGCTAATGGGAATACAAGGTGGCCCAACTATGCCAATGCCAAGTGGCCCACCAATGGATAGTCCTTTAAATGGAATTGATTTTAATATCATGCAAATAAATGTTGTTCCTCCAACTGCAAGTCCTGTTACAACAATTCCAAGTACATTAACAAGCAATACGGTTTACACTCCGGGTATGGCAAGCGCTACAAGAACGATTCGCTTTACAGCAGATAGTTTAATGGTAATGGATGGTCCATTTTATTTTAATGACAGCACTTTTGATATGATGCGCATTGATTATGAAATACCATTAAACAGTATTGAAGTTTGGAAGTTAGTAAATGAAACAATGGTTGCTCATCCGTTCCACATTCACGATGTACAGTTCTATTTATTTGATAGAAATGGCAGTACACCGCCAATGGAAGAATTAGGCAGAAAAGATGTTGTACTTGTTCCTCCCGGAGATTCAGTAATGTTCATTACAAAGTTTGAAGATTTTGCAGATACTCTTATTCCGTTTATGTTTCATTGTCACATTTTAATGCATGAAGATGATGGTATGATGGGGCAGTTTGTTGTGAAACCAAACATAACAGGAGTTACAGAATTGTCTTTAAACAATGCCAACGTTAAAGTATATCCAAATCCTGTAAGGGATGTGTTTAACATTAAAATAGATGTTATAGATAATACTCAGCCTTTTCAACTGAAAGTTTACGATGTAATGGGTAAAACAATTTATACATCAACACTCACTCAAATGCAAAGTAGTTTAAATACTTCCGCTTGGGCAAAGGGCTTGTACACTATTGAATTAATGCAAAATCAAAATAGTATCCACAAAAAAATAATAATTGAATAAAATGAAACTAAGTAAAATTATAGCAATTGCTTTTATAGTATTGGCAATTGGGGCTTGTGGAAGCAAAGCCGATTCGGTAAGCACGGAAAGTAAAACTGAAGTAGAGAACGGAATAGCAACTTCTAATTTTAAAGTATGGGGTAATTGTGAAATGTGTAAAGAAACGATTGAAGGCTCATTGAAAGTTGACGGTATTTCCAAAGCAGATTGGAATAAGGATACAAAGATGATTTCAGTTTCTTATGATACCACAAAAATATCGTTGGAGCAGATTCAAAAAAACATAGCGGTAGTTGGTTATGACAACGAAAAATACAAAGCTGATGATAAAGCATATGCCGGGTTACCTGAATGTTGCCAATATGAAAGAAAATAAAATATTGAGCGTAGTTGCTGATTTTTTTAGTGATGTTTCATAGCACATTTGTTTGATTGGTTTCTACGCTCTAATAATATTAAAATGAAATTGTACATTAAGAATATGGTTTGCGACCGCTGTAAAATGGCGGTAAAATACGAGTTGATGAAATTGGGCATCAAACCTATTCGTGTGTATTTAGGCGAGGTAGAAACGGAGGACGATCTGACGGAAATACAATATCAAAAATTTGCTGATATATTGAAGGAATACGGCTTTGAGATAATCGATAAAAGTAATGCACGAATCATTGAGAAAATAAAGAACACTGTTATAGAATTGGTACATGGCTCGAATGAAACAATAAAAATCAATTACTCTGCCCATATAGAAGGGAAATTGAAAAAGAAATATAATTATTTGAGCAATCTATTTTCAGAGATCGAAGGAATTACAATTGAGCAATTTATTATTTTTCAGAAAATAGAAAAGGTAAAAGAGCTACTGGTATATAATGAGTTAAGTTTAAGTGAAATTGCCGATAAATTGGGATACAGCAGCGTTGCATATTTATCAACGCAGTTTAAGAAGACAACGGGTTTAACCCCAAGCTATTTTAAAAGTGTAAAAGACAAAAAGCGACAGTCATTAGACAATTTAAAACCTGTAAATAACATAAAACGAATTAGCCAAAACACAACGAGAGAAAGATAATACCTGCCGAAATTTGTAGTGTAATTAAAATCAAAAAAAATGAAACACACTTATAAAGTATCAGGTATGACTTGCACGGGATGTCAGGCAAAAGTTCAACATTTATTATCGCAAGTAAAAGGAGTAAACAACGTAACCATTGATTTAGCAAAAGGAGAAGCAGATGTAACAATGGAACATCATATTGCAACTTCAGAATTAAAAGGTGCTTTAAAGGAATATCCAAAGTATCAATTGAGTGAAAAAAGCGTAGATATGCCAAAGGTAAGTTCTGCAGCGTTTGTAGAAGAACAAAAAGGTTGGTTGGAAACGTATTACCCTATTTTATTAGTGTTTGGCTATATAACAGGCACAACACTTTTGGTTCAATTTGTGAATGGTTCTTTTAGTTGGATGCAATGGATGAATCATTTTATGGCAGGATTCTTTTTAGTGTTCTCGTTCTTTAAATTATTAAATTTAAAAGGCTTTGCAGAAAGCTATGCTATGTATGATATTGTAGCCAAACGATTAAAGGGTTATGGATATCTATACGCTTTTATCGAGTTAGGATTGGGTATTGCTTACTTAACAGGATTTAACCCTTTAGTAACGAATTTAATCACAGTAATTGTAGTGAGTGTAAGTATAATAGGAGTATTGCAAAGTGTTTTAAACAAACAAAAAATTAAATGTGCTTGTTTGGGCGATGTATTTAATTTACCAATGAGTACGATCACAATTATTGAAGATGCCTTGATGATAGTAATGAGCTCGATAATGCTAATAAAAATGATTTAATGAAAACAGTAAAGAAAATGGGTATAGTGGTCTTAAATGTATTCAAAGTACTATTTACCAAAAAGAATTGTTGTAAATAATAAACGTAAACTAATAATCAATCAACCATGAAATCAATAGCAAAAATATTTTTAACCACTATTGCAGTTCTTTTGTACGCAAGTGGTATCGCACAAATTAAAAATGCAAAAACGGAAACAGTAAGGATAGGTGGAAACTGTGGTATGTGTAAAACAACCATTGAAAAAACAGGAAACAAAAAGAAAGTGGCAAAAGTAGATTGGAACAAAGATTCCAAGTTTGCCACCTTAACCTTTAACTCCAAAACAACAAGCGAAGATGAAATACTAAAACGTATTGCGTTGGCTGGGTATGACAATGAAAAATACCTTGCTCCTGATGATGCCTATGCGAAACTTTCGGAATGTTGCAAGTACGAAAGAAAGAAAACTACCAAGACAACGGTAACACCTAAAAATGAAACAGCAGTTCAGGATACTATCAAAAAAGAAGCTATAAACCCTTTATTGGAAGTTTATACAGCGTATTTCGGCTTGAAGGACGCTTTGATTGCAAATGATGGTGTAACTGCAAGCAGCAAGGCAAAAGAGCTATTTAAAGCTATAGATAAAGTTCCAATGGATAAAATGGCAGCGGAACCGCACACGGTATGGATGAAATACATGACTAAACTTTCTTATGATGCAGAGCATATTAAAGGCGTAACCGAAACAGATCATCAGAGAGAACATTTCAGTTCACTTTCAAAAAATATGTTTGAAGTTATGAAAGTGATTAAGCCTTCTTATACCATTTATTATGACCATTGTCCAATGTATAATGATGGCAAGGGTGGAGACTGGATCAGCAAAGAATCAGCTATAAAAAACCCATTTTACGGTAGTCAAATGTTGAGTTGTGGTAAAACTGTAGAAACAATAAAATAGATTTTTACAGACTATCAATACTAAATTATGAAACTCCTAAATCAGTTGTCAAATATTCTTTCTTCTCAAAAATTGTTGCTGTTGGCAATCGTTTTATTGGTGTCCCCAACTATTATCGTGGCACAAAAAACAGTTCGTTACGATCTATATGTTCGTGATACAATTGTAAACTTTACAGGAAAAGATAAAAGAGCAATTGCTGTAAATGGTCAGATACCAATGCCAACGCTTACTTTTACTGAAGGTGATACCGCGGAAATATGGGTTCATAATGAGTTAAACGAAAGTACTTCCTTGCATTGGCACGGTTTATTTCTACCCAATAAAGAAGATGGCGTTCCTTATCTCACACAAATGCCTATAAAACCACATACAACGCATTTGTACAAATTTCCAATCATACAACACGGCACACATTGGTATCACAGTCATTCGGGCTTACAGGAACAAATAGGAATGTATGGTTCTTTTGTAATGAACAAAAGAAAGGACGACCCCACATTTAGAAAAGGAATTGATGATTTGCCAACTGTTCCGGTTGTGTTAAGCGAGTGGACAAATTACAATCCGAAAAATGTACACAGAATGTTACACAATGCGACAGATTGGTTTGCCATTAAAAAGGGAACAACTCAAAGTTATGCGGAAGCCATAAAGCACAAACATTTTAAAACCAAACTAAAAAACGAATGGAAGCGGATGTTGGCGATGGATGTGAGTGATGTGTATTACGATAAATTTTTAATGAACGGTAAAAACGAAGATCAACTTTCTCAATTTAAAGCAGGAGATAAAGTAAGGCTGAGAATTTCTAATGGCGGAGCATCTTCCTATTTTTGGTTAACGTATGCCGGAGGGAAAATTACGGTTGTTGCAAACGATGGAAATGATGTGGAGCCTGTTGAAGTTGATAGACTAATTATTGCTGTATCAGAAACCTATGATGTGATTCTAACTATTCCAAATGACAGCACATCCTACGAATTTTTAGCTACTTCAGAAGATCGTATCAATTCAACTTCATTATTTATAGGTAACGGCATTAAGCAATTGATATCACCATTGCCAAAATTGAAATATTTTGAAGGAATGAAGATGATGAATGGGATGATGAAAATGAATGGTGATTTAGATGATATGGGTATGCAAATGAGTCTAAATCAAATGGACATGAATGTGGTTATGTATCCCGAAATTACAGGAGCAGAGAACAAAAAAGCCGATATGAAAATGCAAGGTATGGATATGGGTAACAACCAAAATCAATACAATGCAAATGCACTATCAGATATTGTTACTTTGAATTATTCAATGCTCAAATCTCCTGATAAAACTTCGCTTCCCAAAGATGCTCCTGTTAAAGAATTACACTTTGAACTTACAGGAAACATGAATCGTTATGTTTGGAGTTTGGATAATAAAGTAGTTTCTGAAACCGATAAGATTTTAATTAAAAAGGGCGAAAATATTAGGCTTATAATCTACAACGGTTCGATGATGCGACACCCCATGCATTTGCATGGTCACGATTTTAGAGTTATTAACGGGCAAGGGGACAATGCACCGCTAAAAAATATTATTGATATAATGCCTATGGAAACAGATACATTAGAGTTTAATGCTAATGTAGATGGTGATTGGTTTTTCCATTGCCATATTTTATATCACATGATGAGCGGAATGGGTCGGGTTTTTACTTATGAAAATCAACCTAAAAATCCATTAATCTCAAATCCTAAATACGCTTTTAGAAAATTAAAAAGTGATGATAGAAAATTTCATTTTATGGGAGAGAATGATATTGCCACAAATGGAAATGATGGAATGGCGATGCTGCAAAACACTCGTTGGAGTCTGATGTCAGAATGGCGTTTAGGTTATCACGATATGCACGGTTATGAAATAGAAACACATTTAGGAAGATACATTGGCAAGATGCAATGGTTTATGCCTTTTATTGGTTTCGATTATCGTTACAGGAAACATGGAATAAATTTTCAAGAGGAAAATCTTTTTAAGCAAACAGATACTAAAGATACCCGACAGGCGTTTTCAGCTGGTTTTTCATATACCCTTCCTATGTTAGTGCATTTTGAGGCAGAAGTGTTTACTGATGGCACAGTTTTATTACAATTAAAACGAGAAGATATCCCTATTACTAAACGGTTAAGATTGGGATTAATGTATAACTCTGATAAAGAGTATATGATTGATTTACGGTACATTTTAAACAAAAACATGGGTATTAGAACCCATTATGATAGCGATATGGGGTTTGGTGTAGGGCTTAATTTTAACTATTAAATTTAATTTGTATATTTGTGTAGTTGAAAAAAGCGTTTCACATATTATTTTGTATTTATTTTATCGCATTGGTAATAGTACCATGTGGAGATAAGGACGATTGCAATGAAATAAATCATTCAGAAATTTCTCAAACAACCGATCACCAAGAGCATTCGGGCGAACTTTGTACTCCCTTTTGCAGTTGCGCTTGTTGTGCTACTCATTTTATAAGTAAAGATTTTCATTCAGCCGTAAGCATTGTTGCGGTTATCAATACTGTTTATACAGTCCACAAAGAATCCAAAATTTCTTCTGCCATAATTCCAATTTGGCAACCGCCAAAGCTTGCTTAATTCATCTCAGTTTTATAACTGATTACGGACAGAGAATTCCTCTGTTCTATTTCCGTTTTATGTATTAATCAAAATGAACAAAGCCTTGTGCTTGGTTTATATTATTTGTTATAAATTATGTTAGATAAGGTCATACTCTTTTCTATAAAGAACAAAATCATTATCGGGCTATTTACGCTCGCTCTGATAATTTGGGGTGGTTACTCAGTAACCAAGCTCCCAATTGATGCTGTACCTGATATTACCAATAATCAGGTACAAATAATTACGGTGTCGCCATCATTGGCAGCAGAAGATATTGAACGATTGGTAACCTTTCCGGTTGAACAAACAATGGCAAACATTCCGGGAATTGAAGAAGTGCGTTCTTTTTCACGCTTCGGTTTATCGGTAGTAACCATTGTGTTTAAAGACGAGATTGATGTGTATTGGGCTCGTCAGCAAGTTAACGAAAGGTTAAACGAAGCTAAAACTATTATTCCGCAAGGCGTTGGTATTCCTGAATTAGCCCCTGTTACAACAGGCTTGGGCGAAATTTACCAATACGTTATTCATACCAAAAAAGGCTACGAGAAAAAATACTCGCCAATGGAATTACGAACCATTCAGGATTGGATCGTTCGCAGACAGCTATTGGGTACAGAGGGTGTGGCGGATGTTAGCAGCTTTGGAGGTTATTTAAAGCAATACGAAATCGCTTTAAATCCTGATAAACTTCGCAGCATGAACATTAGTATTAACGATGTGTTCATGGCTTTGCAAAAGAACAATCAAAATACGGGAGGTGCTTACATTGACAAAAAACCGAATGCTTATTTTATCAGAAGCGAAGGTTTAATTGGCACAAAGGAAGACATCGAAAAAATTGTGGTGAAAGTAAATCCGAATGGCATTCCAGTATTGATCCGCAATGTAGCAAGTGTTGATTTCGGTCACGCAACCCGCTACGGTGCTATGACACGCAATGATGAAGGCGAAGTTGTGGGTGCGATTGTAATGATGCTGAAAGGTGCAAATTCATCGGAAGTAATATCTAATGTGAAAGAGCGCATTGCACAAATAGAAAAAAATCTTCCTGAAGGAGTTGTGATTGAACCATTCCTCGACAGAACCAAATTAGTAAACAACGCAATTGGTACAGTAACTAAAAACCTCGCAGAAGGTGCATTAATTGTAATTTTTGTGTTGGTGTTATTGCTTGGCAATTTCAGAGCAGGATTAATTGTTGCATCGGTTATTCCTTTAGCCATGTTGTTTGCTATTGCCCTCATGAATTTATTTGGTGTATCAGGTAACCTAATGAGTTTGGGTGCTATTGACTTCGGTTTAATTGTGGACGGTGCTGTAATTATTGTAGAAGCTACACTCCATCACTTAACAGGTAGAACCTTATTACAAAAATTTGGTGGCAGAAGATTAAGCCAAGATGAAATGAATCTTGAAGTTTACGAGTCTGCTTCTAAAATAAGAAGTTCGGCAGCATTTGGTGAGATTATTATTTTAATAGTTTATTTGCCAATTCTTGCTTTGGTTGGTGTTGAAGGTAAAATGTTTAAGCCAATGGCACAAACGGTTTCCTTTGCCATTCTCGGTGCATTTATTCTTTCTTTAACATATGTGCCAATGGCAGCGGCATTATTCTTAAACAAGAACACCGTTCAGAAAAGAAATATCTCTGATCGCATTATGGATTTCTTTCAAAGAGTTTATAAGCCGATGATTTATTTTGCATTAAAACGAAAAGTGGCTGTATTAATTACTGCTGTGGTAATGTTTTTTGTAAGCATTGGTGTATTTATGAATATGGGCGGAGAGTTTATTCCAACTTTAGATGAAGGCGACTTTGCTGTTGAAACACGAGTATTACAAGGCAGTTCTATTTCACAAACGATTGAAGCAGCATTAAGAGCCGCCAAAATATTAAAAGCAAAATTTCCTGAAGTAAAAGAAGTCATCGGAAAAGTTGGATCAAGTGAAATTCCTACCGACCCTATGCCTGTTGAGGCTTGCGACTTAATGATTATTTTAAAAGATAAATCGGAATGGACAAGTGCCGAGACAAGAGATGAGTTAGCAGAAAAGATGGCGGAAGCCTTGGAGGATATTCCGGGTGTTACCTTCGGATTTCAGCAGCCTATTCAAATGCGCTTTAATGAATTAATGACAGGTGCAAGACAGGATGTTGTAATTAAAGTGTATGGCGAAGACCTGAATACTTTAACCGATTATGCCAACAAGCTTGGTAAAATTGCATCTACAATTGAAGGTGCGCAAGATGTTTTTGTGGAGCAAGTAACAGGTCAATCACAAATTGTAATAAAATTCGACAGAGATAAAATTGCACAGTTTGGTTTGAACATAGAAGATGTGAATCAGGTAATTAAAGCAGGATTCGCAGGTGACTTTGCAGGTTTTGTTTACGAAGGCGAAAAACGATTTGATATGGTAGTTCGTTTAGAAAAAGAAAACAGACAGACTTTAGAAGATATTAAAAGTCTTTTTGTTACTGCACCTAATGGAAACCAAGTTCCTGTTTCGCAGTTAGCTGAAGTTGAAATGAAAATAAGTCCTAATCAAATACAGCGTGACGATGCCAAGCGAAGAATTACAGTTGGATTTAATGTGCGTGGTAAAGATGTGGAAACGGTTGTGAAAGAAATGCAAAGCAAGGTGGATAAGGAAGTAAAATTTAGTGCAGGTTATTACCCAACTTACGGAGGAACATTTAAAAATTTGATAGAAGCTCGTCAGCGTTTATCTATCGCAGTTCCCGTAGCATTGCTTCTAATTTTTATGCTCTTGTTTTTTACATTCCATTCATTTAAACAAAGCATTCTCATTTTCACAGCCATTCCACTTTCTGCAATTGGGGGTGTGTTTGCGCTTTGGTTAAGAGATATGCCATTCAGTATTTCGGCAGGAGTTGGTTTTATTGCTTTGTTTGGAGTAGCTGTATTAAATGGAATTGTATTGATAGCAGAGTTTAACAGATTAAAAACAGAAGGTATGACGGACATAAAAGAAATCATCCTGAAAGGAACATCGGTGCGTTTGCGTCCGGTGATTATGACAGCATTGGTTGCCTCATTGGGCTTTTTACCAATGGCTCTTTCGCACGGATCAGGTGCTGAAGTTCAAAAACCATTAGCAACAGTTGTAATTGGTGGTTTATTAACCGCTACATTATTAACGCTTTTAGTATTACCTGTGTTGTATTGGTTCTTTGAGAAAATCGGTAAATCAAAACCAAACATTTCAGTTAATGCTGCTGTAATTGTTTTATTACTATTAGTTCCTGTATTCAGCAATGCACAAACTGCTAACGGTATTAGTTTGCAACAGGCCATTGATGGAGCATTAAAAAATAATGCCAGCGTTAAAGCCGGAAATTTTGAAATTGATTACAGTAAAGCATTAAAGAAAACATCAACGGATATTGGTAAAACCAATATATCCTTAATGTACGGTCAATACAATTCAATCAATACCGACAACAATATTTCAGTTTCTCAAAGCATTCCTTTTCCAACTTTGTTCAGTAGCCAAAGCCAATTGAACAAAGCCCACATTAAAGGAAGCGAATTAAAATTGCAGTTAACTCAAAATGAATTGGTCAACCAAGTAAAATCGGTTTATCATTATTTAGAGTATCTGCAAGCTGAAAGAAATTTATTGATGAGTCAGGATAGCATTTATTCTTCTTTTGCCAATGCAGCCAGCAGTCGCTTTAAAGCAGGTGAAAACACTTTGCTCGAAAAAACAACTGCTGAAACGCAGTTAATGGAAATAAAAAATCTATTGGCTCAAAACCAATCGAATGTTTTGATTTACCAATCGCAGTTACAGGCGTTAATGAATAGTAAAGCACCTGTGCAAATTGAACAAAAGCCAATTGCTAAATTGGAACTAAACCTTCCATCGGATAGTTCGGCTTATGCTCAAAATCCTTACTTGCTATACATGAAACAGCAAATTGAGATCAGTAATAAGCAAAAGAAAGTTGAAACAGCAAAGGTGCTTCCAGAATTTACGTTAGGTTATTTTAATCAGTCTTTAATTGGTTATCAGAACACCAATGGAACGGATACTTATTACGGTGCTTCAAAACGCTTTACTGGATTTCAGGTTGGTGTTTCAATTCCGCTTTGGATCGTTCCTCAAACAGCTAAAGTAAAAGCAGCTGGATTAAATCAAAAAATAATGGAAAGCAATTTTGAGCAATACCAAACCAATGTGCAAAATCAATATTCTCAATACTTGCAGGAATACATGCAGGATAAGAACACCTTGGAGTATTATGAAGACAGTGCTATCCCTAATGCTGAATTGATAATCAAACAAGCGGATAAAGGTTTTAAAAACGGAGAAATTGGTTATGTGGAGTATTTGCAAAGCATCAGAACAGCTTTAACAATTAAATCCAACCACTTGTCAAGCTTAAATCAATACAACCAAAGCATTATAAAACTCGAATTTTTGTTAGGTAAAAAATAAAATTAAACTCAGAAATATGAAAAAGACAATCATAAATAAAACAATTGTACTTCTCTTCACCGCTTTTCTTTTTGCAGCATGCGGAAGTAAAACAGAAGAAACAAAACAAGAAGAACACCACGAGGAAGAAGCAAGCGTGGTGGAATTAACACCTGAACAAGTTAAAATCATTAACTTGAAATTAGGCAAAATAGAAATGAAAGACCTTAGTGGTGCAATTAAAGTTAACGGGATGTTAGATGTACCACCACAAAATTTGGTGAGCATTTCTGCACCAATGGGTGGATTTGTAAAAAGCACCGAATTACTGCAAGGTATGAAAGTAAGTAAAGGGCAAGCCATTGTTGTAATGCAACACCCTGATTACATTCAAATGCAACAGGATTATTTGGAAACAAAAAGTCAGTTGGAGTATTTAGAATTAGAGTATAGAAGACAACAAGAATTATCTAAGGACAATGTGAACTCTCAAAAAACTCTGCAACAAGCAAAATCACAATACGAAAGTATGCTTGCTAAAAATGCGGGATTAAAATCAAAATTACTGATGTTAGGAATAAATGCAGATAAACTTACAAGCCAAACTATTCAAAACACGATTTCTATTAGTTCTCCTATTAGCGGATACGTTACACATGTAAATGTAAACATTGGAATGTATGTTAATCCAACCGATGTAATGTTTAAAATTGTGGATACCGAACACCTCCATGCTGAATTAACAGTGTTTGAAAAAGATGTACCTAAAATAAAATTAGGACAAAAAGTTCGTTTTACGTTAGCTAATGAAACAGACGAGCGTACAGCAACTGTTTATTTAATTGGAAGAGAAATTAGTGAAGATAGAACAGTTCGTATTCATTGCCATTTAGACAAGGAAGATTTAGATTTGTTGCCGGGAATGTACTTGAAAGCTTATGTTGAAGCCGGAACTCAAAGTTTACCTGCTATTCCAAACGAAGCCATTGTAAATTTTGAAGGGAAAGATTATGTTTTTGTTGCGGAGAAAGAAGCGAATCATTTTAAAATGTTAGAAGTAACAAAAGGGATAAGTGAATTAGGATTTACAGAAGTTGAAATAAAAGAAGGATTGAGTAAAGAATCTTTAATTGTAATTAACGGAGCCTACGACATACTTGCTAAAATTAAAAACAGCGAAGAGGAAGAAGGACACGGACATTAAATATTATGGGCGGAGCCTTGGTTCCTTTTAAGTTTGATAAAAACTTTTTTCATAGCCAAGTTCTCTCGCCCACCAAATTAAAAAAACGACAATGATTAACACCGATCCAAACCATAAACATACCTATGATGCACAAGGTAAAATGACCTGTTGCACCTTAGAGGATAAAATTTATGCGAAAGCGGAAGAGCATTCGCATGAAGGACATGATCACGACCATGAAGAAGAATCTGCATGGAAAGAGTACCTGCCTGCCATCATTAGCTTTATTGTGTTGATGTCGGGAATTGTGTTTGATAATTTTGTTAAGCCGGAGTTCTTTAAAAATTATGTCCGTCTAATTTGGTATATCGTTGCATATATTCCTGTGGGAATTCCTGTAATTAAAGATGCTGTGAATTCAATAGCAAAAGGTGCTTTCTTTTCAGAATTCTTTTTAATGAGCATTGCCACCATTGGTGCATTCTTTATTGGCGAGTATTCCGAAGGCGTTGCCGTTATGCTATTTTACGCAGTTGGTGAGTTATTTCAATCGGCAGCGGTCAAACGTGCGAAGACAAGTATTAAAGCTTTATTGGATGTTCGTCCTGATACAGTAAATGTAATTAGAAACGGATCAATAAAAACTGTTCCACCAAACGAGGTGGAAATTGGTGAAACTATACAAGTAAAGCCCGGAGAAAAAGTAGCATTAGATGGTGCGCTGATTTCTGAAGTATCCTCTTTTAATACTGCTGCTCTAACAGGCGAAAGCAAACCTGATACAAAACGAAAAGGAGAACAGGTATTAGCAGGAATGATAAATTTGAATACAGTTTCCGAAGTAAAAGTAACAGCTCTTTTTAAAGACAGTAAACTTTCAAGGATATTGGAATTGGTGCAAGAAGCAACAGCACGAAAAGCTCCAACACAATTATTTATTTCAAAATTCGCTAAAATTTACACTCCAATTGTAGTGTTCTTGGCAGTAGGCATTTGCTTGCTTCCGGCACTCTTTGTTGGTAATTACGTTTTCAATGATTGGCTTTACAGGTCATTGGTTTTCCTTGTGATATCTTGCCCGTGTGCTTTGGTGATCTCAATTCCATTGGGTTATTTTGGTGGCATAGGTTTAGCCTCTCGTAATGGTATTTTATTTAAAGGTTCAAATTACTTAGATGTAATGACCAAAGTAAATACAGTAGTAATGGATAAAACAGGAACGCTCACAAAAGGAGTTTTTAAAGTTCAGGAAATAAAAACTGTAGGTATTGATGAAAAGGAATTCTTGAAATTAACCGCTGCCATCGAAGGAAAATCGACACATCCGATAGCAACTGCAATTACCAAACACGCAGGAGATTTATTAAAGAATGTTGTAGTTCAAAACATAGAAGAAATATCAGGTCATGGATTAAAGGGAACTATTGATGGAAAAGAAGTGTTGGCAGGAAATTTGAAGTTGCTTAAAAAGTATAGCATTACTTACGATGCAGCAGTTGAAAGCATTGTTGAAACAATAGTAGTTGTTGCAATTAATGGAAAGTACACAGGATATATTACCATTGCCGATGAAATAAAAGAAGATGCAAAACAAGCCATTGCCGATTTGCATTTACTTAATCAAAAAGTAGTGATGCTGTCAGGCGACAAACAAAGTGTAGTCGACAAAGTTGCCAAAGAACTCAACATTGTAAATGCTTTTGGTAATTTGTTACCGGAGGATAAGGTTAACAAAGTTCAAGCATTAAAAAATGAAAATAGAACAATTGCATTTGTTGGTGATGGTGTAAATGACGCACCTGTAATTGCATTAGCAGATGCAGGAATTGCGATGGGTGGTTTAGGCAGCGATGCAACCATTGAAACCGCAGACATTGTCATTCAAAATGATATGCCTTCAAAAATTGTAACGGCAATCAGGATCGGAAAAGTAACACGAAAAATTGTTTGGCAAAATATTACAATGGCAATGGTAGTTAAAATTATTGTGCTTGTATTAGGCGCAGGAGGAATAGCTACCCTGTGGGAAGCAGTATTTGCCGATGTGGGAGTTGCATTGGTCGCAATTTTGAACGCAGTTAGGATACAAAACATTAAATTTCATTAATGGAGACTTCAAGAGATGAGACAATTCAGTTTATATTAAAATATAGCCAGTCCTTAAAAAAAGAAGAATTAGACAAACTATCTTTGGTGTCATTAGTAATTATTAAAACTCAGATTGAAATTGAAATTAATAACAAGAATAAGAAATGAAGAAGGAGGTCAGCGTTCATAACTTCAGAATGTCTTAAGATTTGTAAACGTATATTTATGTCATGAAAATTCTCCTAATTGAAGACGAACCTGATTTACGCAAGTCAATTAAACAATATCTTTATCAAGAAGGTTATGTTGTTGAATCGGCATCTGATTTTGTAAAGGCATCTGAGAAAGCAGGAGTTTACGATTACGATTGTGTTTTAGTGGATATAACCCTGCCCAAAGGAAGCGGATTAGATATTGTGAAGCAGTTGAAGGAAAGTGGCTCTAAAGCGGGAATTATAATTATTTCTGCCAAAAATTCTTCTGGCGATAAAATCAAAGGACTTGATTTGGGAGCAGATGATTATTTAGCAAAACCCTTTGATTTAGCGGAGTTAAATTCACGGATTAAAGCACTTATCCGGAGAAGGAATTTTGATGGTAACAAATCAATTGTTGTAAACGAGATTACCATATTGCCGGAGCAAAGGCAGGTTAATGTGAATAATGAACTCGTTTCGCTAACAGCCAAAGAATACGATCTTTTATTGTTTTTTATTTCAAACAAAAATAGGGTTGTTTCAAAAAATACTATTGCCGAACATTTATGGGGAGATGATTCAGATCAAATGGATAGTCACGATTTCATTTACGTTCATTTAAGAAATCTAAGAAAAAAATTATTGGACAGGGGATGTACAGATTATGTGCAAACGATATATGGTATAGGGTATAATTTTAAAGTAAGCTAATGAAATTAATAAGTAAAACACTGATTTATTATCTACTTATAAGTTTGCCGCTATTGGTAATAGCCGGATTGCTTTCTTATTTCTTAATAAAAGCTGAATTAAGAGATGGGACAGATGAAACTTTGATGAGTGAAAAAGTAAATGCGCAAAAATTAATTCATTCGCTAAAAGATTCTAAGACAATTTACTTGAGTTCTGATAGCCTTTCAAATATTAAATGGATTTTGGGGAAATTAAATTCAGGCTTTATTGATACACTTATTTATGACCAAGAAGAAAACGAGAATGTTGGTGCAAGAATGCTGAGAAGCTATTATGACTTTAACAACAATACCTATCAAATTACTATTGTTAAAACTACAATGGAAGAAGAGGAGTTGTTGGAAGGTATATTAGCAGCTTTCGCATTAATCATTGGATTTTTAATAGTATCATTTGTAATTGTGAACTGGTTGCTTTCTAAAACATTGTGGAACCCATTTTACAAAACACTTTCTGAATTGAATAAATATGAAATTAAAAACCATGAGCAACATAAATTTACCCCTGAGAAAACGCTTGAATTTAATCAGCTTAATGTAGCACTCAATAAAATGATGGAAAAAATTTATTCCGATTATGTTCAACAAAAAGAATTTACAGAGAATGCTTCACATGAAATGCAAACCCCTTTGGCTGTTGTAAAAGCCAATCTGAGTTTACTTATGCAATCACCACATTTGAAAGAAGATGAAATGAATCGCTTGCAAACGATTGAGAATACAATAAAAAAATTATCTTCTTTAAATAAAGCATTAATTCTACTTTCAAAAATTGAGAACAATCAATTCAGTGAAAGTGAAACAATACAGGTAAAAGCAGTCGTGTCGAAGATTGCGGATAATTTTATTGACGTAATTCATTCAAAGAACATTAGTCTTGACTTAATGCTTTATCAGGACATTTCATCTAAAATGAATCCTACTTTGGCGGAAATATTAATAACGAATCTTTTACAGAACGCTATCAGGCATAATACGGAAAACGGACAAATAACAATAGAGTTAAAAGAGAACAGCTTAATTATCTCTAATACAGGTAATCCGCTTACCATTCCAGAGGAACAGCTATTCATGCGGTTTAAAAAGAATGATGCTTCAAAGGAATCATTAGGGCTAGGTCTTTCTATTGTAAACAGTATCGCAAAATCGTATGGATTCGATATTAACTATTCCTACATCAATTCTTCGCACTATTTTAAAGTTGTATTTAACTAAAGATTTACTTTAGAATTGAGGTGTAGATTTGCATTATGAATTCTAGTATCAAAACATTCTCAAGCAAACACAAAACGATTCTTTTGTTTATAATCATTTTATGTAGTACAAATGCATTTGCTCAAAATGCCACCATTTCAGGAATCGTAAAAGAGAAAGCTACCACTAATACAATGCCATACGTAAGTGTGACAATAAAATCAGAAAAGGATAGCACTCTTATAGTCGGTACAATTACAAATGAAGAAGGTCGCTTTACTTTAACTAATGTTAAGCAAGGTCGTTATTACGTTGAAGTTACATTTATCGGATATGCAACTCAAAGACAGCCACTTTATGTCGGAAACTTAAATTCATTCTTAGATGCAGGAACAATTGAGTTATTAGAGGATGCGAAAATATTGGATGCAGTAGAAGTAACTGCTAAGCAAGATGAAGTATCTGGTAAAATGGATAAAAAATCGTATACCCTTGAAAATAACATTTCTCAAAGTGGTGGTTCGGTTTTGCAAGCTGTACAAAATTTACCCGGAGTTACTGTACAAGAAGGGAAAGTTCAGATAAGAGGCAGCGATAAAATAATTGTATTAATTGATGGGAAACAAACAGCATTAACAGGTTTTGGAAATCAAACAAGCCTTGATAATATTCCTGCATCCGCTATTGAAAAAATTGAAATCATAAATAATCCTTCGGCTAAATATGATGCTAATGGCAATGCAGGTGTAATTAATATCATTTACAAGAAAAATAAACAAGAAGGATTTAACGGAAAAGTTATATTAGCAACAGGTTTAGGAGCATTATGGATAAAGCAGGAAAACCTACCAACGATTCGACCGCAATATCAAAACACTCCTAAGTTTAATCCAACCCTATCACTTAACTACAAAAAAAAGAAAATTAATTTATTCCTTCAGGGCGATTACTTGCTTACCAATACATTAAATAAAAATGAATTTGTAGATCGCTACTATGATAGCGGAGAGATTATTCGTCAGCAAACGAAAAGAAATAGAAACACCACAGTTGCAACAGGAAGATTGGGCTTTGATTATAATCCTAATGAATACAACCAATTTAGCCTATCAGGTTTATTTAGTTCAGAACGAATTTTGGATCACGGAGATGAACCCTTTTTTAACGCTGATTTATCCGATAGGAAACGCTTATGGCAATTTTTAGAAGACGAACTTAAAACAACAGTTACTGCATCTTCTTCTTACTTACATAAATTCAAACAGGCTGGGCATACTTTAAATATTGGGTTGAATTATACATTTCACAGGGAAGATGAAAAATATTACTTTACGAACGTAATGCCAACCTTTACTGACAATGATGCGTTTAAATTAATTTCTGACGAGCATGTAGCAGATTTCAATCTCGACTACATTAAACCTTTAAAACATGGAAGAATTGAAATGGGAGGCAAATTCAGGTATAGAAATATTCCTACAAATATGTTGTTCTTTCCGGGACTTAATTCTCCTATCGATTCGGCAGCAGGAGGCTGGGCAACTTATAAAGAAACAATACCTGCTTTGTATGGAAACTACGTTCTTGAAAATAAAAAATATGAATTAGAGGCAGGTTTAAGAGTTGAGTATGTTAATGTGAATTACCAAGTAAATCCAAACCATCCTACCTATAAAAGTAATGGGTACAATTATACACAGCCCTTTCCAAACGTAAGATTTGCATATAAGTTCAACGACAACAATAAAGTTTCTTTATTTTATAATAGAAGAGTTGACAGACCAAATGAAGTTGATATTAGAATCTTCCCTAAATATGATGATGCAGAAATTATAAAGGTTGGTAATCCTTCATTAAGTCCGCAATTTACTAATCTGTTTGAATTAGGATATAAGGGTAACTGGAAAAACGGATATTTCTATTCAGCAGCATACCACAAAATAGCGGATGGCACAATCACACGTATTGCAAGCGTTGTTCCGGGCAGCACTTTGATTTATTCTATTATGCAAAATGCAGGAAGGAGTTATAATACAGGATTAGAATTAATAGTTTCTCAAGATGTAAAAAAATGGCTTTCTCTAAACATGAATTTTAATGGTTATCAAAGCACCATTGAGGCTTTTACAGCTTACAATAAATATCCTTATGCAAATACTTATACTTCTGATAGGCAGTCACTAATATCTTGGAACTCTAAGCTAAATGCTACTTTCCACTTAAAGAAAAATACAGATTTTCAATTAACAGGAATTTACCTTGCTCCGGATTTAATTCCGCAAGGAACGATAGGATCACGATTTTCTTTAGATATAGGAATGAAAAAACGAATTCAAAAAGGCAAAGGGGAATTATTCATAAACGCTACCGACCTTTTGAATACCATGCAGATTAAGAAATCTATTCAGGGCAATGGATTTAGATATGTAAGTACTGATTATTATGAAACACAAGTTGTAAGGATTGGATACAGTTATAAGTTCTAAAAAATTAAATAATGAAAAAGATACCTGAAATAACAATCGCATTTTGGATAATGAAAATATGCGCTACAACTCTTGGTGAAACTGCCGGGGATTTATTATCAATGACTTTAAATGTTGGATATGCTATCAGTTCAATGATATTAATTAGCATGTTTATGGTAACGCTTGTTATCCAGCTTATGTCAAAAAAATATAACCCAATTATTTATTGGCTTGTTATCCTTTCTACTAGTACTGCAGGGACAACGATGTCTGATTATATGGATAGGACACTTGGGCTTGGTTATGCTCTTGGATCGAGTATATTAATGGCAATTCTCTTTCTAATTTTCGTTTTGTGGAGAGTAAGTGAAAAATCACTTTCAGTAACAAATATTACAACTTTCAAAGGAGAAATGTTTTATTGGACTGCCATTCTTTTTTCAAATACTTTGGGTACTGCTGTGGGAGATTTTTTGGCTGATGACTCAGGGCTTGGATTTTTAGGTGGGGCAGTATTAATTGGAGGTTTATTAACCTTAGTTGTAGTAGCAAAGTATTTTACAAAAATTTCAACTGTATTGTTATTTTGGATCGCTTTTGTTTTAACACGCCCGTTTGGAGCAACATTCGGAGACTTATTAACTAAAACAACAGAAAAAGGTGGACTTAATTTTGGAACAACAGGATCATCAATAATTCTGTTTTCGATTTTGATTCTCCTTGTAATAAACTCAATTTTTAAGAAAAATAAATTTGAAGATAATTTGTAACGATTTCAATTGTTGCTAATGGACTCCTCATTTGAAATATAGAGAAAACAATTAGGGTATTCTCCTCTACTTTAGAATCTCTAAAGATTTGCTTTAGAATCATTCCGCACCTTTAATTAAAATCTTAGACAAATGATACAAACTAAACTGATTCAAAGGTTAATCCTTTGCCTTTCATTCCTCCTTTCCCTATTTTTCACTAATGCCCATGCTCAAAATGTTACAATTAGTGGTTATATAAAAGATGCCGAAACAGGGGAAACCTTAATTGGAGCAATAGTTTATGCGACCAAGACAAAAACAGGTGCATCAGCAAATACTTATGGATTCTATTCTCTTTCGCTACCTAAAGGGGACAGTACAGGATTGGTGTTTACTTATTTGGGCTATACGGCTCAAATTAAAAAAGTTGTGTTAACGCAAAACATTGAGTTAAATATTAAGTTACTTCCCTCATCAAGTCAATTATCAGAGGTTACGATTTCAGCAAAAAAATCTGATGAGAACGTACAACGACCTCAAATGGGGGTAATTGACATTCCTATTCAGAAGATAAAAGAACTTCCTGCAATTTTAGGTGAAACGGATGTATTAAAAATCGTACAGCTTTTACCCGGTGTTCAATCAGGTAATGAAGGAACAACAGGGTTCTTTGTTCGTGGTGGAAATTCGGATCAGAATTTAGTTCAGTTAGATGAAGCAGTTGTTTACAATCCCAATCACTTGTTCGGCTTGTTTTCTACTTTCAATACAAGAGCATTAAATAATGTTACATTAATCAAAGGTGGTTTCCCTGCTCAATATGGTGGTAGATTGTCTTCTATTCTTGATATTACAATGAAAGAAGGAAATAATCAGAAATACAAAGTGGAAGGTGGTATCGGAATCATTTCTTCAAACATAACAATTGAGGGGCCGATTGTAAAAGAAAAAGCATCGTTCATTATATCTGCTCGGAGAACTTATCTTGATCTATTAATAAAACCATTTTTACCAAAGGGAATTTCTACCACATATAATTTTTATGATTTAAATGCAAAAATTAACTGGCAAGTTTCAAAACGTGATAGAATATTTTTAAGTGCGTTTAAAGGAAACGATAAAGCAGGTTATACTGAGGCAAGTAGTATTAATTATGGAATTAAGTTTGGCAATTCAACTGCAACATTGCGTTGGAATCACTTGTTCGGACAAAAACTATTTGTAAATACATCTGTAATTTATAACACATATTTGCTAAACCTTTCTACTGTTCAAGGTAAATACTACGCACAGGTTTACTCTGGAATAAACGATCAAAATATAAAAACAGAATTTCAATATTTTCCAAACAGTAAACACAAACTAATGTTTGGTGCAAACTACACATACCACACATTTACATCAAGAGGGAAGTCAGATAAAATTCCTAAAAATTTACAAATAGCAAACATAAAAACGAATCAAATTCCTCCACGCTACTCAAATGAAATGGCAATTTATTTGAACGATGAATACACAATGTCTAAAAGAGTTGCTTTAAGTGCCGGAATACGAACACCTGCATTCATTACAAAAAACGCATCGTATTATACTTGGGAGCCTCGTGCTACCTTAAAAGTGTCGGTTGATTCATCCTCATCAATTAAAGCAGCATACACTGTAATGAATCAGTTTTTACACATCGTACCGAGTTCAAGTGCTTCATTGCCATTTGACCTTTGGATTCCATCAAGTAACATCACAAAGCCTGAGCGATCTGAACAATATGCACTCGGATACTTCCGGAATTTTAAAGAAAATAAATACGAGGCAAGTGTTGAAGTATATTATAAGACAATGCAAAATCAAGTTGCTTTTAGAGAAGGTACACAACTGCTTGAGCAAACAAACATTGATAGTTCTTTGGTATTCGGTAAAGGTTGGAGTTATGGAGCAGAATTCTTTTTAAAGAAAAATGTCGGAAAATTTACAGGATGGATTGCTTACACACTTTCTTGGACAAATCAACAATTTAAAGATTTGAATTATGGTGAGGTGTTCCCATTTAAATACGATAGGCGCCACGTTTTATCAGTTGTCGGAACTTATGAATTGACAAAGAGATGGACATTGTCGGCGGACTTTGTTTTGTCATCAGGAAGCGCATACACCTTGCCAGTTGGACGAGTTAATGTTGCTGATGGAGGAAGTTTATACGATGGAGTTTATTACGTGTATGATAAACGAAACAATTATCGTATGAATCCATATCACCGATTGGATATTGGTGCAACATACAGAAAAAACAAAACTTTATTTAAGGGGAAAGTTCCATTCGTATCGGAATGGGTGTTTAGCATTTATAATGTTTATAGCCATAGAAACCCCTACTTTGTTTATTTAACTGTCGACCCTGTAACGCAAGAACCGAAGGCAAAACAAGTATCGCTTCTTCCAATCATTCCAAGTGTAACCTATAATTTTAAATTTTAAGGAGATGAAAAAATTAAAAATATTATTCCTTGTAATATTCGCAATAGCTATAATACAAGCCTGTCAGAAAGATATAAAACTAAAGCCTTTACAATATGATAGTCAATTATCAATTGAATGTGTTTTGTATCCCGGTAAAGCACCTCAATTATTTTTAAGTACAAGTGTTCCATTCTTTAGTACAAGCGTGTCTCCTTCACAATTATTTGCAAGGGGAGCTGTTGTTACAATTACAGGAAGTTCAACAGATAATTTAGTGGCGGATTCTATTTTTGATAATTTCAGATGTAGGTGGGTTCCATATTATAAAGGCTCTGTACCGGCACAAATCGGACAGACATATAATTTATCTGTTACATACAACGGAAAAACATATACAGCTTCTACTACTATTAATCAACCGCAAGTTGCCATTACAGGAACATCATTTGTTAGTTCTTTCCACGATATATATGGCGACCACGAAGGTGTAGTAATTAATTTCAATGATATTTCAGGAAGCGAAAATTTTTATCGCTTTCAAATGAACAGAATGATTGACAGTTCTGTTTACGGTGCTTCTAATTTAGGCTTGATACATAGCACTTGTACAAATGGAGCATTTTTTCATATTAGTGAATTTGGTCGCTCCATCTATTTCGATAAAGGTCTTGACGGACAAGGGATGCAATTTGTTATAGAACCTGCTTTCAAGCACAAGCAAGATGATACGGCTTATGTATTTGTTCAATCTTTAGATAAAAATTCTGCTGAGTTTTATGATAATATTGATAAACAAAAATTGGCACAATTAAATCCTTTTGTTGAACCTGTATTTTTAAAAACCAAGATAGAAGGTTGTATTGGAGTGTTTGGGTCAGCTGTAGTCTCCGATTCGGTATTGTTTGTTTATCCTGAATAGGAGCCTATATTCTCTTTATAATTGCTTTAGAATCTGCAAATAACTTTGATGAATAAATTAATAAAAATGAAAACACATATTTTAACAGCAGTAATTGCATTAATCGTATTTGCAAGTTGTAATCAAAAAGCAAATGAATCAGATATCCCAAAGGGAATTATCGAAACATTTAATTCAAACTTTAAAGGATCAACCGTAGAATCGTGGGAAAAAGAAAATGATGGCGGTTATGAAGCTGAATTTGACTTGAATGGAGTTGAAACATCTGCTACATTTAGTGCAGATGGACGACTAATTGAAACTGAGCAGGAAATAGAGAAAAGTGCATTGCCCTCTACCATTAGTGATTATCTAAATTTTAACTATGCAGGCAAAAGCATTGATGAAGTAGCAAAAATAACAACAGGCGAAGGGATTGTTAAGTATGAAGTGGAAATCGAAAAAACGGATTTGATTTTTGATAACAAAGGAAACCTATCTAAATAATTTTATTTCAACTATAGAATTACTTTAGAATCGAGTAACACATTTGCATTATAAATTTAAAACTTAAAAAAATGAAACACTTACCAATTTTAATGCTTGGAGCTACAACACTCTTCTCACAAGCTTGCCAACAAAAAACAGAAGAAACAAAACAAACAACTGTAGAGGTTGCAAAAGCTGAAGTTAAAGAAGACCCTAATCAACTTGTATTTGAAAATTTAGATCAAATTTTATCTCCTTTTGAAGATATGACAGAATATGCTTTGGATAAAAATGACGAAGGCGTTGCGAAATCCCTCAGTAAAGTTGATGCAGCTATGAATGAAGGGGCTTTTGATAAAAACCTAAATCCTGAAAGTATGAAATCACTTTCGTTACAAATTGAAAAGCTAAAGGAGTTTGCTAAACTCAAAAATTTTGAGCAAGTAGCAATAGCATCTACGGATATTTTTGAATACAACACAAGTAATTTTGTTGATACTAAAAAAATTGAAAATCAAATACGAATAGAACATTTAGATTATATGGGGTTTAAAGTTCTTGCTCTTTTAAATCAAGAAAAGATTGATTGGAAAAATATCGAACAGACTATAGAAGGTGTTAAAAAAGAATGGCTTGTTTTAAGTCCTGAAATAAAAGATAATAATTTAAAAGATTCTTTTGAATACTTATTCGAAGGACTTGAGACAAGTGCTAAAAATAAAGACCGCAAGATGGGTGAGATTTTGGCTTCAATGGACTTGAGTTTAGTGGATGTTTTAGAGAACAGCTTTTAATGAAAACCAGTTTAATACTGAACAATATAACAACTTAAGATTTCCTTTAGATTCTTATAGTATTTTTGGATTAGAAAATAATAACAAATAAAAAATAAATAAAATGAAAACAACAATTGCAACAATCGCATTATGCTTCGGGTTTATCTACGCAAATGCACAACACTTAAAAGAGGCAGAAGTTCCTGCAAATGTTAAAGAAGGCTTTGCTAAAAAGTATCCCGGTTCAAAAGTGAAGGTATGGGAAAAAGAAGGAGCAGATTTTGAAGCTGAATTTGATTTAAACAAGGTTGAATCTTCTGCTGTATTTGGCGCAGATGGAACTTTTAAAGAATTAGAGCAAGAAATTAAGACATCTGCATTACCAAAAGCAGTTACTGATTATTGCACTAAGAACTATGTAGGTTATAAGCTTTCTGAAGCAGCGAAAATTACGGATGCAGCTGGTAAAGTAATGTATGAAGCTGAAATGGAAAAAGACAAAATGCAATTCGACGCTTTATTTGACGCAAATGGAAACTTTGTTAAAAAGACAGAAGCTACAAAAGAAGAAGAAGGTAAAGATTAATTTTTCATAGTTTGTTAGTTTAGTCAAAGCCTCCCGAAAGGGGGGCTTTTTCTTTAAAGTTCGAACATATTTACCTTATCCATTTGTAAAATCAAGCAAATTGGTTAATTATGCTAAATTTGGGTTATGATTAATTCAGATCTGACTTCTCTTTTTAAATATTTGAAAAAATATCATACGCTTTCGAAGGAGGCGGAGAAAGCCATTGCCGAAAATTCAAAGATCGTTAGCATTAAAAAAAACGATAATCTCCAATCAATCGGTCACACCTGCAAAACAATTTACTTCTTAAAAAAAGGTGTTGCACGAATTTATTATTTCAAGGAGGATATTGACATCACCGAGAGTTTTTCTTTTGAAAACAACATGGTTGTTAGGTTTGAGAGTTTATTTACTGGAAGACCTTCTAAAAAAGCAATTCAGGTACTTGAAGACTCAGAGTTAATTGCTATTAATTCAACTGAACTTTTTAAACTCTACGATAAGCACCATGATATCGAAAGTTTATTTAGGAAAATATTTGAAGCAGCCTTAGTTGATACTGTTAACAGAGTTGAAAGCATACAATTTCACACAGCGGAGGAACGTTACAATTCCTTAATTAAAGAAGCACCGGACGTACTTAAGCGAGTTCCGTTAAAGTATATTGCATCCTATCTTGGCATCACTCCTGTAAGCCTAAGCCGAATTCGAGGGCAAAAGTAATTTCTTATCATATGTAAAGTGTTTTCAAATTTCATCGGGGTAATTTTGTATTGTCAATTTACCCGAAATGGAAAATGTAAAACTTGGTCTTAAAGAAAATTGGATGCAGTTTACCCTGCTTGTAATTATTAATGCGTTTGTTGGAGGTATGGTTGGTCTTGAAAGATCAATACTCCCAAAAATTGCAGAAAGCGAATTTCATATTGCAGCTAAAACTGCAATCCTTTCTTTTATTATAGTGTTCGGATTAGTAAAAGCAATTACAAATTATTACACGGGTGCGCTTGCAAATAAAGTGGGTAGAAAAAATCTTCTTGTAATTGGTTGGCTGTTCGCTATTCCTGTTCCTCTCATTTTAATGTATGCACCAAATTGGAATTGGATCATTGCTGCAAATATATTGTTAGGGATCAATCAGGGATTAACTTGGAGTAGCACCGTTGTGATGAAGATTGATCTTGTTGGTGAAAAGCAACGAGGTTTCGCAATGGGATTAAATGAGTTTGCAGGATATCTGTCAGTCGCAATTGTAGCCTTTCTTACTGGATGGGTTGCAGGACAATATGGGCTGAGACCATACCCGTTTTTTATTGGAATAGCTTTATCATTGCTTGGATTTTTCGGAAGTTGGTTATTTATAAAAGACACTAAACATCATGTTGCCAAAGAAAGTACATCAAGCAATGTTCCTTTACTAAAAAATATATTTTGGGATACAACATGGAAGGATAAAAATCTTGGGTCAGTCACTCAAGCAGGGTTGGTTAACAATCTAAACGATGGAATGGTATGGGGCATATTCCCAATCTTATTAGCCCAAAAGAGTTTTAGCATCGAGCAAATTGGAATCATTACAGCGACTTATCCTGCGGTTTGGGGTTTGGGGCAATTAGTAACAGGAAAAATGGCAGATCATTTTTGTAAGAAGGATATGTTATTCACCGGGATGTTTTTACAGGGACTTGCTTTATTAATAATGCCTTGGGCTCAAACTATGACTCATTACATTATTCTCTCAGTTATTTTAGGTTGGGGAACAGCAATGGTATACCCAACTTTTCTTGCCACCGTTGCAGAGAACACAAATCCGCAGGATCGAGCAAAAAGTTTAGGAATATTCCGTTTATGGAGAGATTCAGGATATGCTATCGGTGCAATCTTAACGGGAGTAATTGCAGACTCATTAGGAATAAATGCTTCGATAATTGTAATCGGATTATTAACCGTTGGCTCTGCAATTATTATTCAATACCGGATGAAATGCAAAAACGATGGTTCAATTAAATTTTGGAATTGGTTAACAAAGAAAAGTAAGTTAAATGGAGAATGTACAATCCAACAATTGCATTGCTCTTAAAGAGTTAAAGCATTTAATCGAAACTAAACAACAGCAAGTTAAAATACTTGATGTACGAAGTAAAGAAGAGTATGAGGAATCTCATATACCGGGTGCGATTAATATGGTTATATTAGAAATAGAAGTGGCAAGTAAATTATTTGATAAAAACGATTTTGTAATTACGGCTTGTGGAAAAGGTGGAGGACGATCGACACAAGCAGCAGAGAAACTACAAGAGTTAGGCTTTAAAAACGCCACTTGGCTTTGCGGTGGAACTTTTGGGTGGCTTGAAAACTAAAATAATTTATATGAAAGTATTAATCATAATAAACGATGCGCCATATGGCACAGAAAAAGCTTGGAATGCCCTAAGAATTGCAATGCAATTTCAAAGAGATTTTGAAGGAACAGAAATTCGAATTTCTTTAATGTCTGATGGGGTATTTTGTTCCGTTTCAAATGAAGCCACACCCAACGGATTTTATAATATTGAGCGTATGATTGAGGCAGTTATTCAAAAAGGTGGAAAAGTCCGATTATGCACAACTTGTGGCGAAGCAAGGGGACTTAAAACCATGAAACTGATTGAAGGGACAGAATGGAGCGGAATGAAAGAATTAACAGAATGGATCGCTGACAGCGACAAGGTGATTAATTATTAATGCTTTCGCATTTAACCATATTTTTATACCTTAGTCTCGAAATTAACGGGTAGGGCTTCCCCAAATTACAGGATTAAAAGACCGATTTCCAGTTTCGAGAATTCATTAGGATTCTAAGTGTTTGAAAATCATCAATTAGGTTCGATAACTCAAACCCGTAGGGTACTAAAAACAGAGTGAGAAACAGAGCGAGAGCGAGGTTTTGATCTCTGTTTTTTTCTTTGTTCTCACTCTCATTCTCGCTCTAATCGCATTTGCAATGTTTGATTTTCAAAAACTAGAAGTATATAAAAAGGCTAAGGTGTTTCATGTAGAATGCAAAAACATTCTTCTTGCCAATAAATTTGATAGATATGTAAATGATCAACTTGGGCGTGCTTCTTTTAGTGTGCCTCTTAACATAGCTGAGGGTAGTGGTAAATTTTCTAAGGCAGATAGGAGGAATTACTTTACCACAGCAAGGGCATCTGTTTTTGAATGCATTGCAATTCTTGATATTCTATGTGATGGAAATCAAATAACAACATCAGAATTGGAACAACTAATGAATAAAGCAGATGAATTGTCACGAATTTTGTATGCAATGATCAAAAACCTTTCTTAATTTTAAGACATACAGAGCGAGAGCGAGGTTTTGATCTCTGATTTTTTTTGTATCCACATCTCTATCGAATTTTCCATACAAAATCATTCTACCCTTTTCGTTTAATTATCTTAATTTCAGCTACATTAACAGTACCGTTAATCAAAAAACAGAATTGCTTCAGAATTTTAAATCAAATTTGTACCATGAAAATACTATTGGTGGAAGATGAAACAGGACTTTCGGATTCGATAAGTAGCTATCTGAAGCAAGAGGGCTATTTATGCGAAGTTGTTAAGGACTATAAATCTGCCGATGAAAAGATTGAACTATATCAATACGATTGTATTTTGGTAGACATTAACCTACCTGATGGCAATGGTCTCAACCTTGTTAAATCGTTAAAGCGATTAAAAGCACAAGCTGGTATAATCATCATTTCGGCAAGAAATGCTGTTGATGATAAAATTGAGGGCTTAGATTTAGGAGCAGATGATTATTTATCAAAACCTTTTAGTTTAGCAGAACTAAATTCAAGAATAAAATCGGTTTTAAGAAGAAGGAAGTTTGAAGGCAATAATGAAATACTTTTTAATGAAATTACTTTAAAGCCTGCTGAGTCAACGGTTTATGTAAAAGGTGTTGTATTAAACTTAACAAAAAAAGAGTACGACCTTATCCTTTTCCTAATCAATAATAAAAACAGGGTGTTAACAAAGGAAACAATTGCAGAGCACTTGTGGGGAGATGATATGGACATGGCAGATTCCTACGATTTTATTTATACTCATATAAAGAACTTACGTAAAAAGCTAATGGATAAAGGGTGCGAAGATTATGTAAAAACAGTTTATGGAATGGGTTACAAATTTTCAGCAGAATGAGACTATTAACTAAAAACACGTTGATATTGCTTTTGGTGGCACTCGTTGTCTTTTCGGTTGGGGGATTTATTTTCTATGCCCAATTAAAAAATATTATGAACGAAGAAGCTGTTGAAGCACTTTATGCAAAGAAACAGGAAGTAGAACACTATGTTTCTAATAATCATAAATTACCAGAATCCGTTTCATTCGAAGAACTATTAAGCTTTGCCGAATCTCAAACACCTATTGATGAACGTTTGAGTGATCAGCTTATTTATATAGAGACAGAAGAAGAAGAATTGCCTTACAAGCAGCTATGTTTTAATTTGCTATTTGAAGGCAAAAATTACACATGTACAATTAGTACTTCTTTGCTGGAAGCCGATGATTTAATAGAAACGATATTCAGCTCGTTTGCAATTATTATAGTATTGTTAATAGCTGTTTTTATCACGATTAATTTTTTGTTTTCAAAGGTAATTTGGAAGCCTTTTTTCAAAACACTCAAGCAAATTAATGATTACGATATTGAAAAGCATCAGGTTTTAACAATTGATTCGAATTCTACAAAAGAGTTTCAGCAGCTAAATGAGGCGATCGTAAAAATGACTCAAAAAATTTCCAATGATTTTAATAATTTAAAATCATTTACCGAGAATGCCTCACATGAATTGCAAACACCTTTAGCCATCATCAAAAATAAAACAGAAGTTCTTTTGCAAACAGAAGGATTAACAGATGAACAGGCAAAACAAATTATTGAAATCAATCAAACAGCTAGTCGTTTGAGTAAGTTGAATCAAACATTGTTGTTAATGAGTAAAATTGAAAACAATCAATTTAGTGTCACAGAAACCTTGAACTTTACTCAAATACTTACAAATAAACTTAAGCAGTTTGAAGATTTAATTGAAATGAAGCAATTAAAAATAATTAGCTCTTTAGAAAATGTGGAGGTTAATTTTCATCCTATATTAGCGGATATGATTGTTTCTAATTTACTTTCTAATGCAATTAAATACACAGCAGAAAAAGGTGAAATAAAATTAGAGTTAACTCCAGTAGGATTTAAAATTTCAAATCAAGGAAAAGCCTTAAAGGCTGGCGCAGATAAATTATTTACTCGTTTTTACAAGGAAAATGAGGATGCAACCTCTACAGGTCTTGGTTTGGCATTGGTAAAACAAATTGCTATAATAAATAAGCATAAAGTAAATTACGAATATTTACATTCTTCTCACACTTTCACATACTTTTTCCATGATTAAATTACATTCCCAATCATGAAATCAATAGCAAATATACTAATCTTATTAAGTCTCTCGTTTCAGACCTTTTCACAAGTTACCCTATCAGGAATTGTGAAGGATAAAAAGTATAATACACCCTTGTCTTACGTTAGTTTAACCCTAAAAAATTTTAAAGATAGCTCCTTTGTTACAGGAGTAGTAACAAATGAAGAAGGCCTCTTTACATTAACGAATATTAAGCAAGGTGAATATTATATACAAGTTAGTTATGTTGGATATCAATCCCTAAATCAATCTGTTTTAGTAGGTAGTCTTAGTCCGTTTTTAAATTTAGGAACAATAACACTTGAAGAGGATTCAAAGTTGCTAAACGAAATAGAAGTAAGTGTTAAGCAAGATGAAGTAAGTGGGAAAATGGATAAGAAAACATATAATGTAACTGATAATACAGCTCAGGCGGGAGGTTCCGTTTTGCAATCGATGAAAAATCTTCCTGGAGTTACAGTCGATCAAAATGGAAAAGTACAAATACGAGGAAGTGAAAAGGTAACCATTCTAATTGATGGAAAACAAACTGCACTTTCAGGATTTGATAATCAATCGAGTTTAGATAATATTCCAGCATCTGCTATTGAAAAAATCGAAATCATCAACAATCCTTCAGCGAAGTATGACGCCAATGGAAATGCCGGAATCATAAATATCATTTACAAAAAAAGCAAACAGGATGGTTTTAGTGGCAAAGTTGGAATCGCAGGTGGTTTAGGTGCTTTGTGGATCAAAAAAGAGAATTTACCATCTGTACGACCGCAGTTTCAAAACACACCAAAGGTTAATCCTTCCTTATCACTGAATTACAGGAAAAACAAAGTAAATGTGTTTTTTCAAGGCGATTACTTGTATACACAAACATTGAATAAAAATGAATTTGTGGATCGTGATTATGACACGCTGGTTATACATCAACAAACAAAAAGAAATCGCACAACCACCATTGGAACTGCAAAAGCCGGAATGGACTGGAATATGAATGAACGTAATATGTTTACCGTATCAGGATTATTCAGCAGCGAAAAAATTCTTGACAATGGAGATGAGCCATTTTTTAATGAAGATTATACAGAGAGAAAAAGATTGTGGCAATTTTTAGAAGATGAATTAAAAACAACTATAACGGCAGCAGTAGCTTTTCAGCACAAATTCAAGCAGCCAGGTCACGTATTAAATGTTGGCTATAATTATACCTTTCATAGGGAAGATGAAAAATATTTTTTTACGAACACAATGCCAACCTTTATTGGTTATGATGCTTTTAAACTTCTTTCAGATGAACATGTTTCTGATATGAATTTCGATTATGTTCGTCCCTTGAAATATGGAAGATTTGAAACAGGCATTAAATTCAGGAGAAGAAATATTCCAACAAACATGCAGTTTATTCCCGGTATTAATTCGCCATTAGATACAAATGCTGGAGGCTGGGCAAATTATACGGAAACGATTCCTGCCTTATATGGCACTTATGTTTATGAAAGTAAAAAAATCGAATTTGAAGCAGGTTTGAGAGCAGAATATGTTGATGTGCAATACAAGGTAAATCCTGAACATAGTACTTATAAAAGTAATGGTTATAACTATACTCAACCATTCCCAAATTTGAGAATTGCATTTAAAATAAATGACAAAAATAAGATCTCTGCCTTTTATAATAGGAGAGTTGACAGACCTGGAGAAGTTGATATCCGAATTTTCCCCAAGTATGATGATGCTGAAATTTTGAAAGTTGGAAACCCTGCACTCAATCCACAGTTCACTAATTCATTTGAATTAGGCTATAAAACAGCATGGAAGAACGGCTATTTTTACTCTGCCCTTTACCATCGAATTTCGGAGGGAACAATAACACGCATCGCAACAACAGTTCCCGGCAGTAGCATTATCTATTCCATCATGCAAAATGCAGGAAAAAGTTACAATACAGGAGTAGAATTAGTGTTTACACAAGATGTAAAAAAATGGTTAACTTTTAATTTAAGTGTAAACGGATATGAAAATCGTATTGATGATTTTTCGGTTGAAAACAAATATCCTGCTATACATACCTTCAAAGCTGAAAGACAGCAACAATATTCGGGTAATATTAAATTCAATGGCAACTTCCATCTTCGAAATCAATTTGATATTCTAGTGACTTCGATATATTTAGCTCCGGATATTATTCCACAAGGTAAGATCGATCAACGCTATTCATTAGACATTGGAATCAAGAAAGCAATCCAAAAAGGAAAAGGTGAAGTGTTTTTGAATGCAACAGATATTTTAAATACAATGGTAACTAGAAAAGAAATTAAGGGTGAAGGATTTAAATTAATTAGTTCAGACTATTATGAAACTCAAGTCATCAGAATTGGTTACAATTATAAATTTTAATAACTACAGATTTGCTTCAAATTCACAACGTACTATTGTACTATAATTTTAAAAATAAATAAAAATGAAAACACTATTCACAATCGTAACATTAGGCTTAGGACTAAGTCTTGCCAATGCACAAACAGTAAAAGAATCGGATGTTCCAGCTCCAGTAAAAGATGCTTTTAAAAAACAATATCCTACAGCAAAAGCTGAAGAATGGGAAAAAGAAGGTGCAAATTATGAAGTAGAATTTCACGAAAACAAAGTAGAAACAAGTGTAGTTTATGATGGAACTGGTAAATTCATCGAATCAGAAGTTGAAATTAAAGAATCTGAATTACCAAAAGGAGTTGCTGATTATATTGCTAAAAATTTATCGGGTAAAAAGGTAAAAGAAGCAGCTAAAATTACTGATGCAGCTGGAAAAGTAAGCTTTGAAGTTGAAGTTGATAATGTTGACTACATCTTTGATTCAAATGGAGCTTTAATTAAAAAAGAAGTAGAAAAGGAAAGTGATGGAGATAAAGATTAATTAATTCTAATTGTTATTTATTGAGCCTCAGAGAAATCTGAGGCTTTTTTATTTCCAAATAAATTGTATTTTAGATAAATGAAGCACAGTAGCTACTTGCTATTATTATCAATTATACTTTTTCTTTTTTCATGTTCAGTAGAAAAGAGGTTGTATCGTCCTGGATTTTATGTTTCCAATAAATCCATAAAGCACGAATCTTCAAACAAAACTAATGCAATTGATAATTCAGAAGAAGTAATTACCAGTTCTACAGAAATAGTAGAGGAGAAGCTTGATGACACTAAATTGGGCGATGAACCAGAGAAATCGGTTTCACTTATTAATACAGAGTCTGTTTCGGAAAATGAAATAAAGCCATCCTCAGGAATTGCAGATATTTCAAAAAGGAATTCGATTGTTTCCACTATTGTTAAAACCACAACTAAGAAAGTATCAAAAGCGCGTTCTCGTGATTACGAAGATGTACTCATTTTGTTAGGTTTAGTCATTGGTTTTTCAGGAGTTATTTTGATTGTAATTAGTGCTGCCCTGATGAGCTCAAATCCGCCATTGTCGACTATGCTATTTGCAATAGGCATTGTGTTATTGATTGTTGGAATAATTACCGCAGGCATTGGCGATCCTTCTATTTTTCTGGATGTGTTATTGGGAATTTTGGATGCCCTGTAAATTGTTTTTTTATAGTAATATTGTATAAATTACACCTTAACGTTTATGAAAAGTTTAATAACCTGCTTGCTTTTTTGTATTTGTTCAATTAGTATGATTTCTCAGCCAGCAGATTCAGAAGATGCGTTCGCAGCATTTAAGAGTAAAGACTATCCAAATGCAATACGAATTTTTACGAATGAGCTATTAAAGGATTCAACCAATGTTGAATTGTATTATAACCGAGGTGTTTGTTTTTCAAAGATAAATGAATACAAAAAAGCAATTCTCGATTATTCGAAAGTAATTAAGATGAATCCAAATTATTTCGAAGCTTATTTAAACAGAGGAATTGCTTATTACCGGATTAGTAATAATCAAAAAGCGTTAGCCGATTTAGATATTGCGATTAGTTTAAAACCTAAGGATGATAGAGCTTATGTAAATAGAGCAATGGTATTTACCAATATGAAGCGATATACGGAGGCACTTAAAGATTTGGATAGTGCATTAAAAATAGAACCGGTAAATCTCGAAGCTGTTTTTAATAAAGGGATAGTGTATTTGAGTCAGAATAGTTATCCTGCTGCTATTATTAGTTTTAAATCTGCTATCGAAATAAATCCAACATTTGTGGAGGGTTATTTTTATTTAGGTCTTGCAAAGCAATTTAACAAAGACATTGTAGGTGCTTGTTCTGAATATTCCAAAGCAGCTGAAATGGGACATCCTGATGCAAAGGAAGCGGTAAAGAAAAATTGCAAAAAATGATTTTTTATTGAGGTGTTTTTCCTTACCCAATCTTCACCGAGGTCATAGTTAATGAGCCTGCCACGGGTTTATCATTGTGAATAGAGATTGTATCTTTTTCACCTTTTAAAGCAAGGGTATATAAAAGTGGTAAATAATGTTCCGGACTTGGTATTGCTAAATCCCACGCTTTACCTTGATTGCGATAATTAATCAATTGTTGATGATCACCCGATAAAATAAAACCTTTCATTTTTTCATTTGCTTCAATTGCCCAATCATAACCGTATGAATCGGCATTTAATTTATCCCAAGCAATCATTCCAAGGTTATGCACCATATTACCACTGCCAATAATTAATACTCCTTTTTTGCGTAGGGAAGCTAATTCTTTGGCTAACTCGTAATGGTATTGCGCATTTTGTGTATAATCAATACTCAATTGAATGACAGGAATATCTGCTTTCGGGTAAAGGTGTGTTACTACCGACCATGCGCCATGATCCAATCCCCATTTATCATCCAAGCCAACGGTTGTTTTGGTAATTATTTTTTTTGTTTCTGCTGCTATTGCTGGACTACCTGGTGCTGGATATTGAAAGTCGAATAAGGCTTTTGGGAAACCACCAAAATCATGTATCGTTTGTGGTTTATCCATAGCCGTTACAAATGTGCCTTTTGTTTCCCAATGTGCCGATACTACTAAAATGGCTTTCGGTTTTGGAATGTCTTTTCCCATTGTACGAAACCCAGCAACAAATTCATTTTCCTCAATGGCATTCATCGGACTACCATGTCCTAAAAATAGTACAGGCATTTTTTCTGTTTCTGTTAAACCATTGGTCATGGTTTCTAAATCTCTTAGTTTCATAGCCGAAAATAGTAGTGGTGAAGCCAACATTAATTTTAAAAAACGAGAACGTTCCATATCCAATGGATTAGTGTGGTTTTTAATTTAAATATAAAGTTAACGTGTTTGTTTTAATTCAATAAACACGTTAACCCAATTTTAATTATGCTTTTTTAGCAAATTGGATTTCTCCATTTATTTTTACTTCATCACTTACCAATACACCACCTGTTTCTAAAGCTGCATTCCAATTCAATCCCCAATCCTTACGGTTGATTTTTCCACTCAATGAAAAACCTGCTTTTTCATTTCCCCAAGGATCTTTGTTAACACCACCAAATTCAACATCCAAGCTTACTTCTTTGCTAACACCTTTGATTGTAAGTGTTCCTTTTAATTGATAGTTTTCATCATCTAATTTGGTAAACGATGTTCCTGTGAAATTAATTTCTTTGTGGTTTTCAGCATCAAAAAAATCAGCTCCTTTTAAATGTCCATCACGATCATCGTTGTTCGTAAAAACCGATGCTGCTTGAATGGTTGCACTAACCGTTGCTTTGCTAAAATCAGATCCTGCTGCAGTAATAGTAGCGTTAAAATTTCTGAATTCACCTTTTACACTTGAAATCATCAAATGTTTTACTTTAAATGTAATCTCACTGTGTGTTGGGTCCAATACCCATGTTGTATTTTCCATGATGTTGTTTGTTTATGTAGTTATTTAATAATTTAACGACACAAAGGTCCAACGAAAAATCATGAACCAACTTAACATAGGTTAATAAATGAAAAAGGGAAGAAATTATTTTTTGCTAATGCTTTCTTTTCGAATGCGACTGAGCGATTGGGGCTTAATGCCGAGGTAAGAAGCAATTAAATATTGCGGAATGCGTTGAATGAAGGCTGGGTACTTTTGTGCAAACTCTTGATACCTGTGTTCAGCATCCTCACTGTTTGTTTTGGCTAATCGGTATTGCAAAGCCACATAGGCATTTTGAATTAAGATTCTAAAAAAGCGATCAATCATGGGGCAGGAGCAACATGCTTTTTCGAAATTCTCTTTGTTTAACATCAATACACTTACAGGTTCTAATGTTTCGATGCTATAGATAGCATTGTTGCCAGAATAAAAGCTATATAAATCCGAAATCCAGTAGCCTTCTAACGAAAATTGAATGGCATGTTTGTCGCCTTTTAAATCAGTAATGTAGGAGTAACAAGCACCTTCTTGTATAAAGTAAATGTAATTGCATTTATCTCCTTCTTCAAGCATATGAATTTTTTTATCGTATGTTTTTTCAAACATAAAATTTCTAAACGCATCATACTCTTTATCAGAAATAGCTTGCTGAATTGTTTTTTCAATATTGGCTCTTAACGTAGAAGGCATAGGTGTTTATTTTGGTTGAGGAGGAATTAATCCTAGTTTTTCTAAATCCTCTAAATAAACTCTTTTTCCATTATAGATAGCGGTAACAAATGCATCTGTTTGTCCTGCTGCACGCACTTTGTCTTTGTGTGTATTCGCTTCATTCAATGTATTAAATGCGCCTCCAATTGTAAAGCGAGTGATACCATCATTTAATAAAAGTTTTTCAATTGCTCCCAATCCCTTTAAATGATTATAGTTGTAGTTTTTAGGCAAATTGTATGCTGCAATTTGAACTTTAAATTCCAAGCCTACTTTTGTTGAATTGCCAATATCTATTTTTGTATCTACAACAGTAGTTGTAGTGCTTGTTGAATCAATTGTTCTTTTATACGCAAGTAATGAATCTGCTTTTAAGATGCTGTCATTTACAATTTCAAAATTGATATCAATTGTTTTCTCCAAAAAGGCTGTTAAATTACGTGTGTCAATTTCTTTTACTTGGTTTGGAAACGTTCCATATTTATAGGTCAATTTATAATTGTGGCCAATAGGTAAATTCACCAAATAATTTCCTTCTTTTTCATTTGAAAGAATGGTGTTGAAAATTTGATTTTGATCTGTTATTTCAATTACTATTTCAGACTTTACTGGTTTTTTATCAGAAGTAATTGTTCCTTTTACCATTGCTAAAATTGGCGAAGCAAAATTATCTGGCATGTCTACCAAATAGATGTCATGAAGTCCGTACCCGCCTTTTTTACCAGATGCATAATAACCTCTTTTACCATCAGCAGATAATACAAAATAGATATCATCGTCTGGTGTGTTGATTGGATAGCCGATGTTTTTTGGAGTGGTCCATGATGAATCACTTGGATTGTATTCAGTTGTGAATATATCGTATCCACCCATGCTGTTTAATCCTTTTGAACTATAAATTAATGTCTTGCCATCGGGATGAATAAATGGAGCATCGTCATCGAGTGATGTATTTATTTTATCTCCTAAATTTTTTGCTGCTCCCCAGGTTCCATCTGCATTTTTGTGAGAAGAATAAATATCTTTACCACCCAGTCCTCCAATACGCTCACTCGAAAAGTAAAGCGTTTTTTCGTCTGCCGATAATGCACAACTACCTTCCCATGCAATGGTATTGATGTCTCCTTCTAAACGAACAACATCCGACCAATTAGAACCATCCAATTTACTAATGTAGATGTCCCCTCCATTGGAGCCATTATCATTGAATACAAATAATTTTTGTCCATCATTCGATAAGGCAATGGCGGCATCGTGTTCTTTTGTGTTAATGTTTTCACCAATGGATGAAGGTGCAACCCATGTTCCATTTTCTTTGTGTGTAATAAAAACATCTTCATAATAAATTCCCATAGGATCGGGTTGATTCAATCCATTTTGCAAGCCACCTTTACTTTGGTCGCCTCTGTAGGTAAAAATCATTACGTTTTCATCGGAAGAGATAACGGGTACATATTCTGATGCTACCGTATTTACTACATCTCCAATATTTTCAATTTTAGCATCAACAGGTGCAGCTACCAGTAGCTTGGCATTGTTACAATAGTTGATTAGTTGTTCTCCATTTTTACGTTGTAATTCTGTTAGCTTTTTATTTTTTAAATATTTTTCAAGAAGTAAAATGGCTTCGTCAAATTTGTAATTGTAGTGGTATGCACGTGATAAGTCATACTCGATATCAGCTGCTCTTTTGTTTTTTTCATACACATTACTTAATAGTTCCATCGACTTTTCGTGCATGTCGCTTCTGTACAAACCACAAATACCAAAAACATAACTGAGGTAAAGTTCTTTCGGATGACTGTTGTGCAAGGCTTCAAATATTGGAAGTGCCATTACGAAATTTTCCTCTTCAAATAAACCTTGTGCTTTAGTAAGTGAATCCAATTCCGTACTTCTCCATTTTCTGGTTTTCATATTGCCTTGGGCAAATGAATTGATGAAAACGAAACATAAAATCAAAGTGGACAGTATTTTTTTCATACTTCTTGAAGTTTTAGGATGAGGTATTCAAATTTAAGTATTTTTGTGATATGCCATCAATGAATTTACAAGTAGAGAAAACGCCCAATATGTTTAGAGCTAACATTAAGCTAGGGCTGGAGGTTGATATTGTCTTAAAAAAAGATCAACGAACAGGAAAACGAACGAGAGGGAAAGTGCATGCAATACTTACCAGTAGTGCTTTTCATTCAAGAGGAATTAAAGTTCAATTGGATTCTTACCAAATTGGTCGTGTGCAAGAGATTATTGCTTAGTTGGGAGCATTTGAATACATGGGGAAATTGTTATATTTGTCTAAATACCAGAATTGAGAGAACATGTTCGAATTTCATAAAAACAAAGAAGTTTATTTTAATCACCAGGCAATTAACTCGGAACGATATATTTTACCGTTTATAGAGGCAAAAAGAAAAGTTGATGCAGGAATGCGTGTTTTGGAAATTGGCTGTGGCGAAGGCGGTGTTTTAAAGCCGTTTTTGAACAAAGGTTGTAGTGTTATTGGCGTTGAATTGAATGAGTCGAAGTATGAATATTTTAAGCACTTTTATACGCAAGAAATTCAAGATAAAAAGGCCTTGGTAATCAATCGGGATATCTATAAAATTGATGTTGAAAATGATTTGGGTGGTAAAGTCGATATCATTATCTTAAAAGATGTGATTGAGCATATTCACAATCAAGAGAAATTATTAAAAGAATTGCAACTTTTTTTGAAACCAAAAGGAGTTATCTTTTTTGGGTTTCCACCTTGGCAAATGCCATTTGGAGGCCATCAGCAAGTTTGTAAAAGTAAATTTCTTTCTCGTTTTCCTTATGTGCACCTACTGCCATTTGGAATTTATGAGTTTTTGTTGCGTGCATTTAATGAAAAATCGGAAGATTTTATTGAAATTAAAGAAACAGGTATTTCAATTGAACGCTTTGAGCGCATTGTTGAATCAGCTGGTTATAATACCATTCATAAGATTCATTACTTGCTGAATCCTATTTATACGTTCAAATTTAATTTACGTCCTCTGAAGCAAAACTTCATTGTCAGAAATATTCCTTATTTCAGAAATTATGTAACCACTTGTGTATATTATTTAATAGAAAGTAAATAAGCTTTTAAATATTATGTCATCCAAAAAAACGAACAATCCACCTAGAAAAGCAAAATCCACAGGCAGTTCGGTAGCTGTTGAGTTGGATAAAAAATTGCTTTACCGTTTATCTTTTGTAATTGCACTTTTTGCATTTGTATTGTATGCAAATACCTTAAACCATGGATTTGTATTGGATGATTACTCTATTATCAAAGAAAATCAATTAACACAACAAGGAACAAAAGCTTTAAAGGAAATTTTTTCATCGAGCTATCGCGAAGGGTATGCAAATAATGAGAACAATCTGTATCGTCCCTTAAGTAAAGCAATGTTTGCCATTGAATGGCAATTGTCGCCCGACAATCCACACTTTCATCATCTTGTTAATGTTTTGCTGTATGCCCTGGGATGTGTGTTATTGTTTTTTGTATTGATTCGGTACACAAAAATGAATGCCTATTTTTCATTTTTAGTAGTCATGCTTTTTGCCGCACATCCAATCCATACTGAAGTAGTAGCAAATATTAAAAGTAGGGATGAGATTTTAAGTATGATCTTTTTGTTGCTTTCTTTATTAGCAATTTCAGCATATTTGAAAAGTTCGAAAACACTACACCTCCTTTTTGCATTAGTCGCCTTCTTTTTAGGTTTACTCTCTAAAGAATCTGCAATTGTATACGTTGCACTGGTTCCATTGTTTATTTATTTTTTCAAAGAAAATTCTACGAAACAAAATTTTAAAATTTCAGCTGCCATAGCGGGTGTTGCTTTAGTATACATAGTAATGCATATTAGCATCATTGGTAGCCTTGGGATTAAAAATATTCCGGTGATCGATAACTCAATATTGTATACAAGCAATGTGGCACATCAAAAACTAACCGCAATTTACATCATGGGGATTTACTTTTTGTTGTTGATTTTTCCACATCCATTATCCTGCGATTATTCCTTTGATACCATTCCGGTAGTTACTTCATTGGGAAATATAGGATTGTTGTTGGCATTGGCATTTCATATTTTTATTTTGGTTTATGCGATAAAAAAGATAAAAGAAAAGCACATCTTATCTTTTTGCATTTTCTTCTATTTAATTAGTATGGCTTTAGCATCGAATATTTTTATGTTAATAGGTACCCATTTAGCTGAACGTTTGTTGTTTTTCCCTTCCATTGCTTTTTGTATCGCTTTGGTATATTTGTTAAGCAAGTTGTTTAAGACCGATTGGTTGAATGTATCCGCAAAGTCATTTTTATCCTTTACAGGTACTAAAAATGTAATGGCGGTTTGTCTTTTACTAATTGTGGTTTATAGCGTTAAATCATATGCTAGAAATAAAGATTGGAAATCGGACACCACCTTGTTTGGAAAAGACATCCAAACCGTTCCGAACAGTGCGCATATGTTGTTTTATCATGCCAATCACATGGTGAACAAAGATACATTAGCTGTAGTAAGTCCTCAAGAACGCGAATACCGTTTAAAAACTGCTCAAAAAAATATTGAAAAAGCGCTTAAATTATACGAGTTGTTTCCGGATGGACACAATGTAGCTGGTAAGATCTACTACGAGCAAAAAAATTACGAAGCAGCATTCAAGAGTTATAGCCGAGCAATGGAAATGAATCCAGATAAAGGGATGTATCATAACAATGTAGGTACTTGTTTATTCTCGATTGGGAATTTCCCAGAAGCAGCAAAAGCTTTTCAAAAAGCCATAGAAATTAATAAATATGACGTAGAAGCACGATGCAACTTAGGAAGTGCTTATGGAGCCATGGGGGAATCGTATAAAGCTCAAAAAGACATGGAGAATGCGAATAAGATGTTTGTAAAAGCAATTGAAAGCTTTAAAGCAGCCACGGAGGTGGATAAAAACTACAAATCGGCTTACCAGTTTATTGGTTTGACCTATCGCAACCTTGGTGATGAAACCAATGCTCAAATTTGGCTAAATAAGGCAGCATCCATCAAAAAGTAGATTTCCTTTTTAATTCCTGATAATAATCATAAAAAAAAACATTTATTATGCTTGCATAATAAATGTTTTTTGGTTTATATTTGGCTATAAATATCTCTGAATGAAACTTATTTATTCATTTATTGCTTTTTGCTGCACATTAAGTATTTTAAATGCTCAAGATGTAACAAACAAGAAAAATTTTATTTCACTGAATCCATTTCAACTAGTTGTAAATGGAGAAATAGGTGTTACTTACGATAGAATTATCTCGAATACGAAAAGCATTTCCGTTTCATACGGACACCGGTTCTGGAATTTCAATTTTGTGGTGTATGGTGGAACGGATGACAATACAGGTATGGGCTATAAATATTTGCCTCAAACTGGCGAGGTTATAAAAGTTAGTTTTAAGAAAGCATATAAGGACAATTCCTTTTTTGATAAATTATCTCGTTATTATTTTGCTAGAGTCGGATTTGCATATCTACATACTCCAAAATTTTGGTGGAGAGATGGTTCTATTGGAGAGAGTGAAACCAATATCACGCTCATGTCAAAAGATAAATATTTAGGTTTTTTAGGTGGGGGATGGGGAATTCAAAAAACATCAAAAAAAATGCTGTTTGATATTTATGTTTGTTTGGCTGCTTATGCTGGTTCAGCCAAAGTCCATGTCTATTCTATAAAGGAAATAGATGGTTCTCCTTTAAGTGATTTAGAAAGAGTTTATTACAAGGCGTCTGTGTATCCAGCAGTGGAAATTGGATTAAAATTCGGCTTTGGAATTTAATTTTATTATTATGCTTGCATAATAAATATTTTTTATATATGTTTGTGTAGTTATGGCAAAACAGCATACCGAAACAATTGATTCGAAATTAAAGTCAGCTTGGCAAATTATTAGCCGTATGTACAATGCAGAAGCCGCGCAGTACGGTGGTAGTATCGCTATTGGACATTTTTTATTGAACATCGATAGTCATGAAGGATCATACGCTTCCGATATTGCTCCTAAATTGGGAATGGAAAGCACATCGTTATCGCGCATTATTAAAACCTTGGAGGATGATAAACAAATTGTTCGAAAAGCGGATAAAGCAGATAAGCGAAAAGTTAAGATTCTCTTAACACAAAAAGGAAAAGAAAATAAAGAACTTGCAAAAAATATCGTTCGTAATTTTAATACAGAAATTGAAACAAAATTGGGTAAAACCAAAATTGATGATTTTTTAAAAACGATGAATGAAATTATACAATTAGCAGAAGAACGTAATAAACTGATTAAACAATAGTAACTATGAATAGAAGCATAAAAAAAGTTGCAATTTTAGGTTCAGGTGTAATGGGAAGTCGCATTGCCTGCCATTTTGCAAACATTGGTGTTGAAGTAATATTACTCGACATTGTTCCTAAAGATGCTGGAGCAGATAAAAAATCGCGCAATAAAATTGTGGACGATGCTTTGGCTTTTGCATTAAAATCAAATCCTTCTCCAATCTATCGCAAAACATTTGCGAAGCGAATTGTTACTGGGAACTTTGATGATAACATGAAAGACATTGCTACTTGTGATTGGATCATTGAAGTAGTCATCGAACGTTTGGATATCAAAAAACAGGTATTCGAAAATGTAGAAAAATATCGTAAGCCAGGAACATTAATTTCTTCAAATACTTCTGGTATTCCTATTCATTTAATGAATGAAGGTCGTAGCGAAGATTTTCAAAAACACTTCTGTGGAACCCATTTCTTTAATCCTCCTCGTTATTTAAAGTTGTTGGAAATTATTCCAACTCCTAAAACATCGCCAGAGGTTATTGATTTTATGATGAAATACGGTGAATTGTATTTAGGTAAAACAATGGTATTGTGTAAAGATACACCTGCATTTATTGCGAATCGTATCGGTGTATTTGGGATAATGAGTTTATTCCACATGGTCGAAAAAATGGGATTAACTGTTGATGAAGTAGATAAATTAACCGGACCAGTTTTAGGCCGACCAAAATCTGCTACATTCCGTACATGCGATGTTGTTGGTTTAGATACCTTGGTGCATGTTGCTAACGGATTAGCTGCTGGTGTTCCGAACGATGAAGCAAAAGAATATTTTAAGCTTCCTGCTTATGTTGCGAAGATGGTTGAGAATAAATGGTTGGGTAGCAAAACAGAACAAGGATTTTTCAAAAAGGTAAAAGGAGCAAATGGTAAATCCGAAATTCATTCCTTGGATTTAAAAACTTTGGAATATAAACCATCTGTTAAAGCAAAATTTGCAACCCTAGAAAAAACAAAAACAATTGACAATTTACGCGAACGTGTAAAAGTGTTAGCAGCAGGAACAGATAAAGCGGGAGAATTTTACCGCGCGACTTTCTATGGTTTATTTGCGTATGTAAGTAATCGTATTCCTGAAATTACGGATGAGCTTTTCAAAATCGATGATGCAATGAAAGCTGGTTTCGGTTGGGATTTAGGTCCGTTCGAATACTGGGATGCATTAGGAATTGCTGAAACGGTTAAAGCGATGGAAGCAGCTGGAAACAAGCCTGCTCAGTGGATTAATGATATGGTTGCTAGTGGTGCTACTTCTTTTTATAAAGTAGAAAATGGTAGTCGTAAATATTATGATATTCCTTCTAATTCCTACAAAGTTATTCCTGGAACAGAATCTTTTATTCTATTAGATAATATTCGGCCAACAAAAACAGTATGGAAAAACAGTGGTGCTACACTTACTGATATTGGAGATGGAATTGTGAATTTAGAATGGAATACAAAAATGAATTCCATCGGTGGAGAAGTAATAGAAGGAATCAATAAAGCCATTGAAATTGCAGAAAAAGATTTTAGAGGATTAGTAATTTCAAATGAAGGAGCTAATTTTAGTGCTGGTGCAAATGTTGGAATGATTTTCATGATGGCAGTAGAGCAGGAGTATGACGAATTAAATTTCGCCATCAAAACGTTCCAAAATACAATGATGCGTGTTCGTTATTCTTCGATACCAGTTGTGGTTGCTCCTCATAATTTAGCATTGGGCGGTGCTTGCGAAATGAGTTTGCACTCAGATAGAGTAGTTGCTCATGCAGAAACCTATATGGGATTGGTAGAGTTTGGAGTAGGTTTAATCCCAGGTGGTGGTGGAACCAAAGAGTTCGCAGTTCGTTTGTCGGATGAGTTACAAGAAGGCGACATCGAATTAAATAATTTCCGCGATCGTTTCTTAACCATTGGTCAAGCAAAAGTTGGAACATCTGCTTACGAAGCATTCGACTTAGGTTATTTAAGAAAAGGAAAAGATGTGGTAGTGATTTCTCGCAATCGTTTATTAGCCGAAGCAAAATTAAATTGTATTGAGTTAGCTGAAGCTGGTTATACAAAACCAACACCTCGCAAAGATATTCGTGTACTTGGTAAGCAAGCCTTAGGTTTAGCTTATTTAGGAGCTAATTCAATGCAAGTAGGAAATTACATCAGTGAATACGATGTTAAAATTTCTCAAAAGTTAGCGTATGTTTTATGTGGTGGCGATTTATCTGCTCCAACATTCGTAAGCGAACAATACTTATTGGATTTAGAACGTGAAGCATTCTTGAGTTTGTGTGGTGAACGCAAAACCTTAGAACGATTACAGTCAATTATTACAGGTGGTAAAATCTTAAGAAATTAATAACTATGAATGCATATATAGTAGCAGGCTTTAGAACTGCAGTTGGCAAGGCCAACAGAGGTGGTTTTCGTTTTACACGCCCCGATGATTTAGCGGCCGATGTAATCAAACATTTAATGGCAAGTGTACCAAATGTAAGTCATGAGCAAGTGGATGACTTAATTGTAGGAAATGCTATGCCTGAAGCGGAGCAAGGTTTAAACATGGCTCGCTTAATTTCATTAATGGCATTTAATACCGATAAAGTTTCAGGTATGACAGTGAACCGTTACTGTGCATCTGGATTGGAAACAATTTCGATTGCTGCTGCAAAAATACATGCTGGTATGGCCAACTGTATTGTTGCTGGTGGTGCCGAAAGCATGAGTTTAATCCCAATGGGTGGATGGCGTATTGTGCCACATGCTGGTGTTGCATTAGCTCATCCTGATCACTATTGGGGTATGGGATTAACTGCAGAAGCCGTTGCAAAAGAATACAAGGTGAGTCGTGAAGATCAAGATGCATTTGCATTGAACTCTCATTTGAAAGCAATCAATGCAATCAAAGAAGGAAAATTCAAAGAAGAGATTGTCCCTATCAAGATTTCTGAAACGTATTTGGATGAAAACGAGAAAAAGAAAACACGCGACTTTATTGTTGATACCGATGAAGGACCACGTGCTGATACAACCATTGAAGCACTGGCAAAATTAAAACCAGTGTTTGATGCAAAAGGATTTGTAACAGCTGGTAATTCATCTCAAACAAGTGACGGTGCTGCATTCGTAATGGTAGTAAGTGAAAAATTCTTAAAAGAAAATAACCTTACCCCAATTGCTCGAATGGTGAGTTATGCTGCTGCAGGTGTGCCTCCACGCATCATGGGAATTGGTCCGGTTGCAGCTATTCCGAAAGCATTAAAATTAGCTGGCTTAACTCAAAATGATATTGACTTGTTTGAATTGAACGAGGCATTCGCTTCTCAATCATTAGCAGTTTGCCGTGAATTAAACATCGATCAAAGCAAAGTGAATGTAAATGGTGGTGCAATTGCATTAGGACATCCATTAGGTTGTTCGGGTGCTAAGTTATCTGTTCAATTGTTTGGAGAGCTAAAACGTAGAAAACAAAAGTATGGTGTTGTAACCATGTGTGTGGGAACAGGACAAGGTGCAGCAGGCGTTTTTGAAATGTTGTAAATTAAATCAACTTATAGACTTAATACTAATTACTTAATACTAGAAAATATGACAGCATTAAAAGGAGGAGAATTCCTTATCAAAGAAACAGAAGCAAAAGATGTATTTATTCCAGAAGAGTGGAACGAAGAACAATTAATGATTGCTCAAACATGTACCGATTTTTTGTCGCAAAATGTTTGGAATAATCTTGATCGCATTGATGCGCAAGAAGAAGGTTTAATGGTTGATTTGTTAAACAAAGCAGGTGAACTTGGTTTGTTAGGAATTTCAGTTCCTGAAGAGTTTGGTGGCTTTGGAAAAGATTTTACAACATCCATGTTGGCAACTGAAGTGTTGGGTGCTGGGCATTCGTTTGCCGTTGCTATTTCAGCACATACTGGAATCGGAACTTTACCAATTTTGTATTATGGAAATGCAGAGCAAAAAGCAAAATACATTCCTAAATTATCAAGTGGTGAATGGAAAGCAGCATATTGTTTAACAGAGCCTAGCTCTGGTTCGGATGCAAATTCAGGAAAGACAAATGCAAAACTTACTGCCGATGGAAAGCATTACATTTTGAATGGACAAAAAATGTGGATCACCAATGGTGGATTTGCAGATGTATATACTGTGTTTGCAAAAATTGATGATGATGAAAATTTAAGTGCATTCATTGTAGAAAAATCATTTGGTGGAATTACCTTAAATCCAGAAGAACATAAAATGGGTATCAAAGGAAGTTCTACACGTCAAGTATTCTTTAACGATTGCAAAGTTCCAGTTGAGAATTTATTATCCGACAGACAAAATGGATTTAAGATAGCTGTGAACATTTTGAACTTAGGTCGTATTAAACTAGCTGGTGCAGCAATTGGCGGTTCAAAAGAAACAATTTCGAAATCGGTTCAGTATGCAAATGAGCGTCAACAATTTGGAAGATCAATTTCAAAATATGGTGCTATCCGTTATAAAATTGCTGAACAAGCAATACGCGTATATGCTAGTGAAGCTGCTATTTACCGTGCAAGTCAAAATGTAGAAGATGCTACAAAATCATTGATTGCAGGCGGAATGGATGAAGCAAAAGCAAAATTAAAAGGTGTAGAGCAATTTGCTGTGGAAGCGGCAATTGTTAAAGTACATGGTTCAGAAGTGTTGGATTATGTGGTGGATGAAGGTGTTCAAATTTATGGTGGAATGGGATACAGTGCCGAAGCTCCTATGGATAGAGCTTATCGCGATGCTCGTATCAACCGTATTTTTGAAGGAACAAATGAAATCAACAGAATGTTAACAGTTGATATGATGCTGAAACGTGCAATGAAAGGCGAGTTGGATTTAATGGGTCCTGCACAAGCAGTTGCTGCTGAGTTAATGGCAGTTCCTGATTTCTCTACCGAAGAAACAACCTTGTTATCGAATGAGAAAAAATATGTAAAAGGATTCAAAAAATCAGTATTGATGGTTGCCGGTGCTGCTGTTCAAAAATTGATGATGCAGTTAGGAAAAGAGCAAGAGATTTTGATGAACATTGCCGACATGATTATTGAAACCTATGTTTCGGAATCAGTATTGTTACGTGCAGAAAAATTAGTTGCCATGAAAGGCGAAGCTGCTGCAAAAGAACAATTAGACATGATGCGTGTATACATCAATGATGCAGCTGATAGAATTCATAAATCAGGTAAAGAAGCAATCAATAGTTTTGCTTCAGGCGATGAGCAACGTGCCATGTTAATGGGTATGAAACGATTCACGAAGACAGAACCGTTTAACTCAACAGAGGCTCGTAGAAATATCTCTGCAAAATTAATTGCTGAGAATAAATATTGTTTTTAATAGTTAATAAAGTATCTATAAAAACGCAGCGCATTTATGCGCTGCGTTTTTTATTTGGAGACAATCGAATAAATGAATTAAATTTGTTGCATGTCAACCCAAACTACCTATTACCAATCACCTATCGGAATAATTGAAATTACTGCCGATGAGGATGGTATTACCTCCTTGTATTTTGTGGATGAAAAAACAAAACCCAACAACAAAACCAATTCCTTGTTAAAAGAATGTGTGACTCAGTTGGAAGAGTATTTTAATGGTATCCGAAAAGATTTTGGTTTAAAACTGAGTCCACAAGGAACCGATTTTCAAAAACGAGTTTGGAAGCAATTGGAAACCATTCCATTTGGTAAAACCGTAACTTATCTTGATGTATCCATTCTGTTGGGTGATGCAAACGCAACGCGTGCGGTTGGAAATGCCAATGGTAGTAATCCTATTTCTATTATTATCCCTTGTCACCGCGTAATTGGAGTAAATGGTAAATTAGTGGGATATGGCGGTGGATTGTGGCGAAAAGAGTGGTTATTAAACCATGAACGCAGTATTGTTTTCGGAAAACAAACACAATTATTCTAGTTACCGATTAGTTTGCTATTTTTGTACTACATAAACAGCAAATGGCTTCCTTTCTAAAAGAAAATATTCGAATTTCCTTACGTGCTATCAAAAGTCAATTGTTGCGTACAACTTTAACCGCATTAATTATTTCTTTTGGTATTATGGCATTGGTTGGTATTCTTACAGCCATCGATGCAATCAAATCATCCATCAACAGTAATTTTACGAGTTTAGGTGCAAATACATTTACAATTCGTAATCGTGAAATGTCTGTAAGGATTGGACGAAATGGTAAACGTCCAAAAAGCTTTAGAAACATTACCTACGATGAAGCCATAAAATTCAGCAAAGAGTTTTCTTTTCCTGCTAGTCCTTCTGTTTCAACAATGGCTTCGGGTGCTGCAACTTTAAAATACGAATCTGAAAAAAGTAATCCCAATATCCGTGTGTTTGGTGGCGATGAAAATTATTTGGCAACATCGGGTTATGAATTGGAATCGGGACGTAATTTTTCTTCTCAGGAAATTCAATACGGTAACCATGTCGTGATAATTGGTAAAGATGTTGTCAATGCTTTGTTTAATAAAAAAACGGATCCACTTGATAAAATCATAACCGTGGGAAGTGGAAAGTATCGTGTAATCGGAGTGTTAAAATCGAAAGGGAATAGTATGGGTTTTGGTGGCGATAAAGTGAGTATTTTACCTCTCGCGAATGTTCGTCAATATTTTTCGCGTCCGAATATGACCTTTACAATAAATGTAATGGTAACCAATTCGCAATTGATGGATGCTGCAGTCGGAGAGGCTATGGGCACCTTCAGACGAATTAGAAAAGTAGCTATTGGGGAAGATGAAAATTTTGAAATTACCAAAAGTGATAATCTTGCAAACTTGTTAATTGATAATATTCAAAAAGTAACTGCTGGTGCTACTGCTATTGGAATCATCACCTTGTTGGGTGCTGCTATCGGATTAATGAATATTATGTTGGTGTCTGTAACGGAACGTACACGCGAAATTGGTATTCGTAAAGCAATAGGAGCGAATGCAAAAACAATTCGTTCTCAGTTTTTAGTAGAAGCTATTGTTATTTGTCAGATAGGCGGTTTGTTAGGAATCGTTTTAGGAATTGCGATTGGGAACTTAATATCCATGCAGCTGGGCGTTGGATTTATTATTCCTTGGTTCTGGATTATTTCTGGGATAATACTATGTATGTTCGTTGGATTAATCTCAGGCTTATATCCTGCCATCAAAGCTTCTAAGCTTGATCCAATCGAAGCATTACGTTTTGAATAAAACTAGTTCGGCATTGCTTGTAAATATAAATTATTGTTACTATCCACATCTCCTTTCTTGTTTTGCATAAAATAAATAATACCTCCTCTTATCCTTATTTTTTGTGGAAATGCTTTTTTGATTTTGATTTTGTCAATTGACTTCCCTGTATTCAAATCGATGGCTTCCAAATAACAAGCATCTTTATAGGTGTAATTGTAATAGAGTTGTTGTTGTTCTTCATCCACTAGGATTGTTGGATAATGTACGGCTTGTGTTCGATACTTAATACTCAGTACACGATGAAAATTTCCGCTATGGTCAAATACATAAATGGAATCATTGTCATGATTTATAATGTAAAGCGAATCGCGTACAACTTTTAAATAGATAGGCAAATCATTTAAATGATTAAATTCTAAACTCCATTCGTTTTTATGTAAATCACGAACCTGACTTAAATCATCACGATCATTACTTATAAATAAATCACCCATATAGTTTTTACCAATCGATTCGAAGTATTCATTTTGTGCATTGTTAGCCATTGTTTGACCTATGTTGTAATTCGATTTATCTGCATTTAGATAGTTTGAAAGATAAAATGATTTACCTGTATTTAAATCGACCATCCTAAATTTTGTACTCGCTAGCAGTTTATTCGATTGTTTGTAAATGCCATAATTGTTATGGATTACTAATGGTTGTATTTGTTGGATGTATTTTGTTTTGTTAAATCGTTCTTTAACTGTTATTGAACGATTATTTTGAGTGATGTAATAAGATGAATCGGTTGTAGAAAGGATTAATTTATTATTCATTACATGCTCAATTTGAGTAATAGTGCTTGCTACTTTCGTATCAACAATAGTATCTGAAAATTGATTGATTGCAATCAATCGATTCGATTTTTTACTATTAAACAATAGCCATGTATTTGTGCCTAGTAGCTCATAATCATAGAGCCATTGTTTTTTATCTAAAATGCCTTCTTTGAGTGTTTCTTCAATTGTTACGGTATTTAAATTTTGATAAATTTTAACTAAATAAAATGATAGTTCAATGGTATCCTTATTGTTTTTCTGGAAATCGGATAAATTGATTTTTTTAGTTTGATTTTCATAGCCAACAAATGATATTTCAATAGAAAGCTGTTCTGCTTTTTCGAAATAACATACTCCATTTGAATTGGTAATTGCAGATTTTTTGCTTTCTAAATCAAAAATGCTAGCACCTTCCAATGCTTGTTTGGTTGCAGCATCCCAAACGAAAAATTTTATAGTCTTATTTTGAGATTGTAAACCAAAAGGAGCGATTACAATAAAAAAAAATAGTAATTGAAGGATGTTCTTCATTGAAAGAAACAGAATAAAACGAGGGGATGATTTGAAAATCTGATGAATCAAATTTACAAAAAGGCTGCTTTAAAAGCAATTTTATTATTCTCGATTTTTAGTGTCGATAACGATGGTAACTGGACCGTCATTTAATAAGTCTACTTTCATATCGGCTCCAAATTCGCCTGTTTGAATAGGTTTTCCTAAGTCGATTTGTAATTGTTGAATCATTTTTTCGTAGATAGGAATAGCTACATCAGGCTTTGCTGCTTTTATATACGATGGTCGGTTTCCTTTTTTTGTTGATGCATGCAAAGTAAATTGCGAAACAAGAATGATATCACCATTACAATCTTTAACAGATAAATTCATAATTTCCTGCTCATCTGCAAAGATTCTCAAATTAATGATTTTTGCACTCAACCATTCAATATCTTCAGTTGTATCCGCATCTTCAATTCCTAATAAAACCAATAAACCTGCGTTAATCGAACTTTTTACAAATCCGTTTATGCTTACCGATGCTTTTGAAACACGTTGAATAACTGCTTTCACTTTTAGTAGTTTTTATTCGTAATTGGTATGTTCCATTTCTTCACCATTGATAATTCCCAAATAGCTGTTGTATCTCGATTGTGCAATTTCGCCATTTTCCACTGCAGCGAGTACAGCACATTTAGGTTCATTGATGTGCATGCAGTTGTTGAACTTACAACTGTTTCGTAACGCTCGCATTTCAGGGAAATAATCTGCAATTTCTTCTTTCTCCATATCAACCAAACCAAGCTCCTTAATTCCTGGTGTGTCAATGATAAATCCTCCAAAGCTTAATGAATGCATTTCTGCAAATGTGGTGGTATGTTTACCTTTAAAATGAACATCCGAAATTTCACCTACCCGTAAATCCAATTTGTTATCCATCGCATTTACCAAAGTCGATTTCCCAACACCTGAATGTCCTGATACCAAAGTGGTTTTGTCCTTGGTTAATTTTCTCAATACTTCAATTTCTTTATTTTTTGTAGCGGATACTTTGTAACAGGTATAGCCTATTTTTTCATAGATGGCAATGAATGCATTTAATTCTTGCATCATTTCAGCATCTTCTTCGAATAAATCCACTTTGTTGAATATAATCACTGTAGGAATGTGATAAGCTTCAGCAGTCAATAAAAAACGGTCAATAAAACCTGCCGATGTTCTTGGGAGTGCTAAGGTTACTATCAATAATGCTTGGTCTACGTTTGCAGCAATGATATGCGATTGTTTCGATAGGTTAATTGACTTACGAATAATGTAATTTTTACGATCATCAATGGTATGGATAACGCCTTTCCCTTCCGCTTCTATGTCAAATGCAACCCTGTCGCCAACCGCAATCGGATTGGTAGTTTTAATGCCCTTTATCCGAAACAAGCCTTTTATGCGGCAATCCACCATCGTGCCATCATCGGCTAGTACGTTGTACCAGCTACCAGTTGATTTTATTACTACACCCTTCATTTGCCGTTTAACATTTTTTACGCTTCAAATTTATTAAAAAGAATTAGCTTTGTAACTACGAATTGTATATTCGTTAAAAGCAATGCTCTTTTTACGCTAAATTACAGTGTTATGTCTATAAAAGTAGAAAATATTACAAAGCTATATGGCGATCAGAAAGCTTTGAACGATGTTTCGTTCGAGGTGAATTCGGCCGAGATAGTTGGTTTCCTTGGGCCAAATGGTGCAGGTAAATCAACTATGATGAAAATTTTAACCTGCTTTATCCCTCAAACTTCAGGTAAAGCATCTGTTTGTGGATACGATGTAACGGAGGAGAGTATTGAGGTTCGTAAGCAAGTAGGATATTTACCTGAACACAATCCATTGTATTTGGATATGTATGTAAAGGAGTATTTGGAATTTATTGCTGGTTTACATCATGTAAAAAATGTGAAACAACGCATTGCAGAAATGATAGAGATTACTGGTTTGCAAGTTGAACAAAAAAAGAAAATTGGTGCTTTGTCAAAAGGCTACCGACAACGTGTTGGTTTAGCACAAGCATTGATTCATGATCCCAAAGTATTGATATTGGATGAGCCTACAACTGGTTTGGATCCAAATCAGTTAGCGGAAATTCGCAACTTAATTATTGCTGTTGGTAAACAAAAGACGGTTATGCTTTCTACTCACATTATGCAAGAAGTAGAAGCGATGTGTGATCGTGTTATCATCATCAACAAAGGAGAGATTGTTGCGAACGATGAAACCAAAACACTTCAAAATTCGCAAGTTCAGAATGGATATTTTATCATCGTTGAATTCGATAAGCCTACATCTAAATCGGCATTGAAAAATATTCAAGGAGTTACTGAAGCAAAAAACACCAAAGACAATGTTTGGCAATTGGAAGTTCATTCAACAGATGATATTCGTCCGCATGTATTTCAATTTGCAGTAAGCAGTGGTTTGGCTGTATTGATGCTGAATAAAGAAGAACAAAAATTAGAAGACGTATTTAAACAATTGACTAAAAAGTAAAATGAAAAAAATAACATTCATTACTATCTCCACTTTCTTGTTCGCCTGCTCGAACAATGAACCTAAAACCGAAAGCGAAGCTAATTTTATAGATCCAGTTACATCACACATCGATTCGTCCATAGCACCTGGTGAGAACTTTTTCTTGTTTGCAAATAATGGTTGGTTCAAAGCAAATCCAATCCCTTCTTCTGAAAAGAGCAATGGTATTTTTAGAACCATTCAGGATACCATCAATGAATCTATCAAGAAAATATGCGAGTCTTCAGCAAACGATGCAAAAGCTGCAAAAGGAAGTAATAAACAAAAGATAGGCGATTTTTACCATAGTGGGATGGATACCATTACCATCGAAAAAGTGGGTATTGCTCCAATTATTCCAACCTTTTCTAAAATTGATGCGATAACAGATGTTCCTAGCTTATTGAATACAATCGCGGAACTATACAAAATGGGTGTGCCTAATACATTTGGTTTTACGGTGACACGTGACGAAAAGAAAAGTTCTCAGTATGCTGTTTATGTTTCACAACCACGCTTAGGATTGCCCGATCGTGATTATTATTTTAATACAGATGAACGTAATACTTCTATTCGTAGTGAATATTCAAAACACTTAACTGCAATGTTTGAGCTGATTGCGTATGAAAACAAAATTGCAAAAAAGAATGCTGATGGTGTTTTAGCTTTGGAAACAACAATTGCTAAGTCGAGTCGTAAGATGGAGGATTTAAGAGATCCGTATAAAAATTACAACAAGATGAGCATTGTGCAATTAAATAAACTTACACCTTCTGTTAAATGGGAAGAAATGATTCAAAAACTTGGCTTAACCAATGTTGATTCGATTATCGTGGCGCAGCCCGAATACTTTACTGCACTTGAAAAAACATTAAATGCTGTTTCATTGGATAATTGGAAAGTGTATTTGAAATGGAGTGTGTTAAACCGTTTTGCGGATTACCTTCCAAAGAAAATTGCGGATCAAGATTTTTATTTTTATTCAACAGTGTTGGATGGTGTTAAAGAACAAAAACCAAGATGGAAAACAATTGTTGAAAGCACGGATGCTTCCTTAGGTGAATTGATTGGTCAAGTATACGTTGAAGAGTATTTGCCAAAAGGAACAAAAGAAAAGTTGTTGGAAATTGGAAATAACATTCGTGATGTGTATGCAGAACATATTAAATCACTTGATTGGATGAGTGATGTAACCAAAGCAAAGGCTCAAAGCAAGTTGAAAAAATTGAACATGAAAGTGGGGTATCCTGATAAATGGAAAGACATGAGTGCATTGGAATTGTCCCGAAATAGTTATGTTGAAAATGCAATCAATGTGAATAAGTGGGGCTACAACTTTATGATTGGAAAGTTTGGGAAGCCTGTTAATAAAGACGAATGGGAAATGTATCCTCAAACCTACAACGCTTATTACGATCCTACCATGAATGAAATTGTAGTGCCAGCTTGTAATATTATTGTTCCAGGTTTTGAAGGCAGAATGCCCGATGATGCAGTGTTGTATGGTATTATTGGAGGTTCCACCTTTGGGCATGAAATTACACATGGCTTTGATGATCAAGGAAGTTTATATGATGAAAATGGAAACTTAACCGATTGGTGGACCAAAGAAGACCGTCAAAAATTTGAAGCTAAAACGAACTTAATAGTTGAACAGTTTAATAATTATGTAGTACTCGATAGTATGCATGTGAGAGGCGAAAATACACAAGGGGAGAACATTGCCGATTTGGGTGGTGTGATTATGGGCTTAGAGGCATTTAAGAAAACAAAGCAAGGACAATCTACTGAGTTATTTGGTGGTTATACCGCTACACAACGCTATTTCTTGGCTTACGGATATGCTTGGATGGTGAATAGAACCGATGCCTCATTAGCAAAACAAATCATGAGCGATGTCCATTCGCCAGCCGAATTTAGGATAAATGGACCACTATCAGATATTGATGAATTTTATAAAGCCTTCACTATCAAAGAAGGCGATAAAATGTATCGACCAGCTGATAAGCGAGTAAAAATATGGTAATAAAAAGCCCTCTTTTCAATAGAAACGAGGGCTTTTTTCTTGTTGAATACTCTTAATAAAATATCTTTAAAACAATTTCTCAATTCCTTAATTAATCGTATTTTAGCGTCCGTTAATAAAAAAAATAATTTTTAAACTTTAAAATATAAATCTAAACATGGGGTATTTATTTACATCTGAATCGGTTTCAGAAGGACATCCAGACAAAGTAGCAGATCAAATTTCTGATGCGTTAATTGATAACTTTTTAGCTTTTGATCCTCAATCAAAAGTGGCTTGCGAAACATTAGTTACTACTGGTCAAGTTGTACTTGCTGGTGAGGTTAAGTCAAAAGCGTATTTAGATGTTCAAGAAATCGCTCGTGGTGTAATTCGTAAAATTGGTTACACAAAAAGTGAATATATGTTTGAAGCTAATTCTTGTGGTATCCTTTCTGCTATTCATGAGCAATCTGCTGATATCAACCAAGGTGTAGATAGAAAGAAAAAAGAAGAACAAGGTGCTGGTGACCAAGGAATGATGTTTGGTTATGCAACAAATGAAACAGCTAACTACATGCCATTAGCATTGGATTTAGCACATGGTATTTTGTTGGAATTAGCCGCATTGCGTAGAGAAAATAAACAAATTAAATATTTACGTCCTGATGCAAAATCACAAGTAACATTAGAGTATAGCGATGATAATGTACCTGTTCGTATTGATGCAATTGTTGTTTCTACACAACACGATGATTTTGATACAGAACCAAAGATGTTAGCTAAAATTAAAAAAGACATCATTGATATTTTAATTCCTCGCGTTAAAAAGAACTATCCTAAATACGCTCATTTATTCAACAATAAAATTGCATACCATATCAATCCAACTGGTAAGTTTGTTATCGGTGGACCGCATGGTGATACAGGATTAACAGGTCGTAAGATCATTGTTGATACATACGGTGGAAAAGGTGCTCACGGTGGTGGTGCATTCTCTGGAAAAGATCCTTCAAAAGTGGATCGTTCTGCAGCATATGCTACTCGTCACATTGCTAAAAACTTAGTTGCTGCTGGTGTTTGTTCCGAAGTATTGGTTCAAGTATCGTACGCAATTGGTGTTGCTCAACCAATGGGTATTTTTATTGATACTTATGGTACATCTAAAGTAAAAATGACAGATGGTCAGATTGCTAAAATTGTACAAAATGTATTTGATATGCGTCCTTACTTTATTGAGCAACGTTTCAAATTACGTACACCAATCTATAGCGAAACTGCAGCTTACGGACACATGGGTCGTAAGAACGAAGTAGTAACTAAAACATTTAAATCTCCTGATGGAAAAACAAAAACAATGAAAGTTGAATTGTTTACTTGGGAAAAATTAGATTATGTTGCTAAAGTAAAAGCAGCATTTAAATTGAAATAATTTTATTTAATTGTATAAAAAATCCCCTTCTGAAATCAGAAGGGGATTTTTTTATTTAACTACTTCGTAAATCACTTCTTGTATCTTCGTTCGTATTCCCGATTTGGCTAATTTGTTTTCATCAGCACTTGGGTTTACCCTGTTTGAAAGGAAAATGTAAATTAATTGATTGGCTGGATCGGCCCAAGCCAATGTGCCTGTAAATCCTGCATGTCCAAAACTCATATAGGATACACAATCACAAACCGGACTTTCTTTTTCTTTATTCGTTTCTGGTTTATCAAATCCAATTGCTCTTCTATTGTCTTTACAATATTGACATTTTGTAAACTCACTAACTACGGATGAGTCAATGTATTTTGTGCCACCATATTCTCCCTTGTTTAAAAACAATTGCATCAATACCGCTAAATCGTTCGCATTCGAAAATACACCAGCATGTCCACCAACACCGCCCATCATGGCTGCTCCTTGGTCATGCACATCACCATGAATCAATTGCTTTCTGAATTTTTTGTCCAATTCTGTTGGTGGAATGCGTTCTTTATCGAAACGTGTTAATGGTTTGTATCCCATTGTGGTCAATCCCAAAGGTGCATAGAATGTGTTTTTTACATACACGTTTAAAGGGGTATTGGTTTCTTTTTCAATGATTCGTTTTAAAAAGTAATATCCTAAATCGCTATACAAATATTTGCCTTTGTCTTTGATGGGTGAATCAATAATTTGTTTGAAAATGGTATCCTCGTAATTTTTATTGATGTATAGATTGTTTGCAACACGTTTGTAATATAGTTCTGTTGGGTCAGTATTGTAAATTCCAGCTTTGTATGTTCCATCTTTATTTACAGTTTTGTTCCAGAATGGAATCCAATCTTTTAATCCCGCTTGGTGAGTTAGCATTTCTCTGATAACAATGTTTTCTTTATTGCTTCCTTTTAATTCAGGCAAGTAAGTGCCTAATGATGCATCTAATCCTACTTTTTTATCATCCACCAATTTCATTAATGAGATCGTAGATGCTGCTATTTTAGTGATGGAAGCAATGTCATACAAATCATCATTTTTAACTTTTATTTTTTTATCGTACGTATGGTAGCCAAATGATTTTTGATAAATCACTTTACCACTTTTAACAACAAGTACTTGGCAACCTGGATACACTTTATCATTCACCCCTTTTAAAGCAATGCTGTCAATTTTGTTTAGCAATACACTGTTTGTTCCAACTTCTTCTGGTATGGTGTATTTTAAACGAACAACTTTTGTTGTGATACCTGTTCCATAGTTATAGCTTCCAATACTAATAGGTAGTTTTCCTGTTGCAGCAACTCCACCAAATATTAATTGAGCAGCATAGCTTTGGCTATACTCATTGTCTTCGTAACTCATTATAATACTCTCTGCATCTTTTACACTTTCAATTTTTTCTAGGATGTAGGGGTTAGCTGCAATATTGATGATTACTTTGTTTTGTTTTACCAATGCATCCAACATCGATTTTACTTGTGGTGTTAATCCAAAATCTTTATCAGGTTTTTGATTGGTATTGTTTAAGTGAACAATTACCAAGTTGTATTTTTTTAATTTGGTTAAAATGGTATCAAAAGCTATTTGCTTAGCTTCTTTATCGATACCAAAATGGGTTATTGGCGAATAATTTGAAAGTGTTTGTTGAAATACATTCAATTCCTTATATCCTAAATTTAGAGAAGCAATTTTTAACGTGTCTAGTTGTTGTAATGGAATACGATCATTTTTATTCTGTAATAAAGTTAATGCTGCTTCGTTTAATTTTCGGTTAATTAATTCAGCTTCCTTGGTATTTAAATCTTCGTATAAATTTTTGATTTGTATTTTTTTGTAGGCATCAAGTCCCGACCATTGTTTTACTAATAGTATTTTCATACAACGCTGGTCAATTTCTTCTTGAGTAATTTCTCCACGTTCTATGGCAGCTTTAATTTCTTTTATTCCTGTAGGAACATCTTCAGCAAATAATAAAACATCATTTCCCGCAATCAATGCTTTGGCGTCTACTTCGCCAGGTTTGTAAAACTTACTTACACCTTTCATGTTTAAGGCATCTGTAAAGATTAATCCTTTGAAGCCTAAGGTGTCTTTTAATAATCCTGTCACTATTTTTTTAGTGAGTGTTGATGGTTGATTGGGAGTAGTGTCTAATGCAGGGATGCTTAAATGCGCGACCATCATGCTACCTAAGCCTTGTGCTATAAGTTCTTTAAATGGATAAAGTTCTAATGAATCCAATCGTGCTCTTGAACTTTTTATAGTCGGTAATGTTTTGTGTGAGTCGCTATCGGTATCACCGTGTCCAGGGAAATGTTTACCGCAAGCTAATACATGATAGTCTTGTAAGCCTTTCATGTACATAATTCCTTTTCGAGCAACATTTAATTTACTCTCACCAAAAGAACGAGTTCCTATAACTGGATTTTTTGAGTTGTTGTTGATGTCAATATCTGGAGAAAAACTTACTTGCATGCCAATTCGTTTTATCTGACGAGCAATTTCTGCTCCCATATCATAAATCAAACTATCATTTTGAATTGCACCCAATGCCATCTGACGAGGGAATTTTGTAGTACTATCTAAACGCATTGCTAATCCCCATTCCGCATCCATGGAAACAAGCAAAGGAACTTTTGACAGTGATTGGTATTGGTTACTCAGATATGCTTGTCGCACTGGACCACCCTGAAAAAATATTAATCCTCCAATTTTATATTCTGTAATTAATTTTTTTAACTCATTCACATGCACTTTGTCTTTGTTGGAGTATGCAGCCACCATGAATAATTGTGCAATGCGTTCATCTGGCGTTAAGGTTTTGAATACTGAATCAGCCCAATGTGTATTGCTGGTATAAAATGGTGGTTGTTGTAATTCTTTCTTTGGAATAAAGCTTACAAGAATGATGCTCGCAATGGTAAAAATGAATACTGATTTTAATTTTAACATTCGTTGATTTTTGGACAGAAGTGTATAAACAATAATGATGCTAAAATTAAGTCCAAATAAAGGAGGGATTTTTCATTAAAGCTTATAATTATTAACCTTTTACTGTTAATGAGTTTATTTTAGAATTTCTGATGATTGCTGTAATTTCGTGTCTGTAAAATTGATATTATGTTTAAAAAGCTATTTGGTGTAATGGTGTTGATGATTACTGTTTTAACAGTAAACCTATTAACTGGTTATATTACCGATAATATTATTCATTATAAATTAGAATTGAATCCCTACAAATTCACCGCCATAGCCATGTTGGTACTTGTTTTTATTCTGGTACCTGCCTATAGCTATTTGAATGCTCGGGTAGAATTATTGGTTGCAAAAGTCCTTTTGTCGGGCAGTAATTCCTTTGGAAAAATACTCGGCTTATTGGTATCGTTCGCACTCATATTTGCTGTTTTGTTTGCTATTTATTTACACGATTGGTTTCAAATCAATATTTTGACCGAAATCAAGGCAAAATTCTTCTAAAAGCAGCATTATACTGCCTGTCAAATCGTCCTGATTTCATTAATAGTATTATTTTTGTAAGGCTTTTAAAACTATGGCAGATATCATTCAACTTTTACCCGATTCGGTAGCAAATCAGATTGCTGCAGGTGAGGTGGTTCAACGACCAGCTTCAGCTGTGAAGGAATTGATGGAAAATGCATTGGATGCAGGGGCTAAGAGCATTAAGCTAATCGTAAAAGATGCCGGTAAAACCCTTATTCAGGTGATTGATAATGGTTGTGGAATGAGTGAAACCGATGCCCGAATGAGTTTCGAGCGTCATGCAACTTCTAAAATAAGAAAGGCAGATGATTTATTTGCAATTCGTACGATGGGTTTTAGAGGAGAAGCATTGGCATCTATTGCTGCCATTGCTCAAGTTGAATTAAAAACCAAACGAATAGGGGATGAAGTAGGGGTGAAGATTGAAATTGAAGGAAGTGAATTGAAATCGCAAGAGGCCTGCAATGCGCCAGAAGGAACAAGTATTTCTATCAAAAATTTATTTTACAATGTTCCAGCTCGCAGGAACTTCTTAAAAACAGATTCGGTTGAATTACGACACATTATTGATGAATTTCAACGTGTTGCCATACCAAATCCCGAAGTTGCATTCACTTTGCACCACAATAATTCAGAGATATTTAACCTTACCGCAGGGAATTTAAAACAACGATTGATGGGAATTTTTGGTAATTCCTATAATTCTCGTTTGGTTCCTGTTGAAGAAGATACGGATATTGTAAAAATTAAAGGTTTTGTTATTAAACCCGAATTTGCTAAAAAAACAAGAGGAGAACAGTTTTTCTTTTTAAATAAACGGTTCATCAAAAATGCCTATTTGCATCATGCAGTGCAGGCGGCTTTCGATCAGCTATTGCCAAATGATAGTTTTGCATCGTACTTTTTGATGTTGGATGTAAATCCTAAAACAATCGATATTAATATTCATCCTACAAAAACAGAAGTGAAGTTTGAGGATGAAAAAGCGATTTATGCATTTTTACGTTCAACTGTAAAAAAATCATTGGGACAATTCAATATCGCTCCTAGTTTGGATTTTGATCAAGAAGCACATTTGTACAATATGCCATTAAAACCAATTGATGGTATTATTAAACAACCTACCATAAAAGTTGATCCCAATTACAATCCGTTTAAAACAGAAAAGCCAAGTTTTTCTAAAAACACAACGGATCGCGAATTATCCAATAAATCCAATTGGGAGAAAATGTATTCTCGCCATACAGATAATCAACAGCAGTTTGAGCTAAAGCAAGAGGATGCGCAGCAACAATCAATTGATGCTGACTGGGATAATGAATTGCATGAAAGCAATAAAAAAATAACCTATCAGTTACACAATAGATACATTCTGTCGCACATCAAAACCGGATTTATGGTAATTGATCAGCAAGGTGCGCATGAACGTATTTTGTATGAACGAATACTTGCAAGTTTTGAAAAACATAAATCAGCAACACAACAAGAGCTTTTTCCGAAAGCGATTGAACTAAATGCAGCAGATTTTGCATTGGTGAAAGAGTTGCGCGATGATATTCTTGCAATAGGATTTGATATTAGTGAGTTTGGAAAAAATACATTTGTAATTCACGGTGTTCCTGCCGACACAGCTCAACATGATTCGGTTCAGTTGCTAGAAGGCTTAATCGAGAATTACAAGCAGAACATGATGGAGTTGAAATCCGATAAACGTGAAAATTTAGCACGTTCAATGGCTTTTAATACAGCTATTAAATCGGGTAAAGTGCTTACGCAAGAAGAAATGAATAACCTTATTGATGAGCTTTTTGCTTGTAAAATGCCTTATAGTACTCCAACTGGTAAACCAACAATAACAACCTTCTCATTAGAGGATTTAGACAAACGATTTAAAAAGTAATTGAGATGTCATACCAACAATACCGTCCATCAAGCTTTAATACATTACCATTGGTTATTAAGAATTTATTAATCATTAATGGTCTTTTGTTTTTAGCAACATGGGTATTTAAAAATCAGTTTGGTTGGAATTTAGTTGACACACTCGGTTTGCATTATTTTTCATCTGAATTATTTCAGCCTTATCAATTTGTTACCTACATGTTTATGCATGGTGGTATCGATCATATTTTCTTCAACATGTTTGCCTTGTGGATGTTCGGAAATGTGCTTGAAAATGTTTGGGGACCAAAACGCTTTCTTATCTTTTACATGGTAACGGGTATTGGTGCCGCCTTAATATACATGGGGTATGAAGCATTTCATTTTTACCAAATACAACAATCGGTTGATGCATTTTTAGCAAATCCTGTTCCTGAAGAATATTATGCATTGGTAAAAAAACATTTTGGAGTTTATTTGGAAATCCCTGAAAACCAATCACAAATAGATGCTTTTTTTACGAGTTGGAATAATAATTTAAGTAGTAGCCATGTTTATATTCAGCAAGCAATTGCGGATATTAATCAGTTTGTTAGTTTTCAAAAGTCGAACCCTGTTGTAGGTGCATCCGGCTCTGTATTCGGGGTATTGTTGGCATTTGGTATGTTGTTTCCAAATACATTGTTATACATCTATTTTCTGTTTCCAATTAAAGCAAAGTATTTTGTAGTCCTTTATGGTGGATTGGAATTGTTTATGGGTATTGCAAATAATCCAGGCGACAATGTAGCTCACTTTGCACATTTGGGTGGAATGTTATTTGGTTTTATTTTAATCAAGTTGTGGAGTAGAAAAAAGAATAATTTTTATTAATAGAGATGGCAAGTTTAATAGTAGAAGATATAAAACAAAAATTCAGAAGTGATAATCCTGTTACTCGTTTAATTGTGATTAACGTGGCTGTTTTTTTTGTGATTAGTTTATTGCGAATATTGATTTTTGTGTCGGGTGAATCCTCTGTATTTACTGAAATTACAGCTTTTTTTATTCAGAATAGTTCGTTCCCAATTAGTTGGCAAGGCCTTTTGTTTAAGCCATGGACCTTGATTACTTATGCATTTACTCACATTGAGGTGTTCCATATTTTTTGGAACATGATTACACTTTATTGGTTTGGTCAACTCTTTATCAACTATACTTCTAAAACTAAATTGATTCCCTTATATATTTTAGGTGGAGTAGCAGGTGCCTTGTTTTCGTTGCTGGTGATACAAACAATTCCAGGTTTACACATGTATATCGGAAGTCCAATGGTGGGTGCATCGGCTGGTGTTACAGCAATAATTGTTGCTGCAGCTACTTTAATGCCTAACTTTCGAATGAACTTAATGTTTATTGGTGAAGTAAAATTGATTTACGTAGCCTTATTTTCGATTTTAATTGATGTGTTAAATGTGGCATCGTATTCGAATGTTGGTGGAAATTTAGCCCATTTGGGTGGGGCGTTGATGGGGTATGTATTTATTGTTCAATATAAAAAAGGAAATGATCTTGCAAAACCAATTTCCTCTTTTTTTAATTGGATTGCAAATTTATTTACACGTAGTCCAAAAATGAAAGTTGTACACAAAAAAAAGCCATTAACTGATGAAGAGTACAATCACAATAGAGCCGCAACACAACAGCAAATAGATTTGATTTTGGATAAAATTTCAAAATCAGGTTATGAGAGTTTAAGTAAGTCGGAAAAAGAATTGTTATTTAAAGCAAGTAAAAAATAAGTTACTCATTTGGTATCAGAACAAAAAATAGCGCAAGAACAAAGCAAGAAACGTAAAGGAAAGCGTTATCTCTTTAATCGTATTGCGATGTTTTGTAATCACCTTGCTGCTATAGCTTTACTTGTATCTTATTTGGCTCCTTATGTTAGTCCCGAAAATTTTTGGTTGTTATCATTTTTCGGATTGGGATATCCCATCTTGGTTGCAATAAACCTTGTCTTTGTTTTATATTGGGCTATCCAATTAAAAAAGAGAGCAACATATTCATTACTTATTATTTTATGTGGCTGGCCTCAGTTGCACGGATTCATTCAGCTTTCGTTCAAAAGTACTCCTGATAAATCGAAAGATGTATTAAAAGTGATGAGTTATAATGTTAAAGTATTCGATTTGTATAATTGGTCACATAACTTAGAAACTCGGTCAAAAATATTTGAATTGATTAAAGATGAAATGCCTGAAGTAATGTGTTTTCAGGAATTCTTTACTAGAGATAGCAGTAAACATAACAATATGGATAGTTTATTGCTTTTTAAAAATGCAAAATATGTCCATACGGCCTATTCTGTAAATGATAAGCATAAGCAGCATTTTGGAATTGCAACCTTTAGTAAGTATCCAATTGTTAATAGAGGTAAAATTAATTTTGGATATAGTGGAAACAATATTTGTATCTACACAGATATTAAAATGAATAAGGATACAATTCGAATTTACAATATGCATCTGCAATCTATTGCTTTTTCAAAAGATGATTATAAGTATGCTGATGATTTGAAAAACGATGTAGAAGCTGAAGATATTGCTCGTTCAAAGAATATTTTAAAACGATTAAAACGAGCGTTTGTGAAGCGTGCCACGCAAGCTGATTTAATTGCAGCAAATATCAAATCTTGTCCTTATCCTGTTATTGTTTGTGGCGATTTTAATGATACACCAGCATCGTATGCTTATAAAACAATTCGTGGTAATTTATCTGATAGTTTTATAGAGAGTGGAAATGGCCTTGGTAGAAGTTATATCGGAAAGTTTCCGTCTTTTAGAATTGATTACATTTTACATAGCGAAAAATTTGAAGCACACGACTTCATGACTATTCGTGAAGAGCTATCTGATCATTTTCCAATTGTTACCTCACTGGAAGTAAATAATTAATATCTATTGATTTACTTTTTTTACTTTTTTCAATGATAATAAATTCATTGGATTGGATGTTAATCCTTGGATGTTGTTGTGTACCAATCGAACTACCTGGTCATAGTAGAGTGGAACAATTGGTGCATTGTCAATCAGTAATTGATCCATTTGCTGATAGTAGCTGTATCTGATAGAATCGTTTAATTCATTTTTAGCTTTTTCATATAAAATATCGTACTGTGGATTATTATAATGCGTGTAGTTAAAGCCGTCTGGACTCCAATTTTTACTGTAAAACAACGATAAAAAGTTTTCTTCATCAGGATAATCTCCTACCCACGATTTTCTGAAAAAATTAATTTTTGCGTTTGCAATGTTTTCTGATAACACCGTTGCTTTTTGAACATCAATTTTAATTTTGATTCCAAATTCAGTCAATTGTGATTGAATGTATTCAGCCAGTTCAAGGTATTGTTCTGTTGTTGCTAATGTTATTTCAGGTAAGCCTTTTCCGTTTGGAAATCCTGCAAGGAATAATAATTCTTTTACTTTTTCAGGATTGTAGTCATAGCCTTTTACTTTCGTTTCGTCAAATGAAGGTAATCCCGGAGGGATAAATCCTGCAGTTGCTGCTTTCCCAAGGTTTTTACGTAAATATTTAACCATTTTTTTTCTGTCAAAGCCATAGTTAATAGCTTGTCGGATAGCTTTTATTTTAGTAGGAGAGTTTTTTACAGAAGGTAATTTTTCATCAATTAAAAAGCCTAAATAATCCGTTTTTAAGAACGGCTGCGTTTGCATGGTGAATTTATCTTTATAACTATCTTTAATTGTACCTTCGGGTGTAAGTACTTCATCCGTATTGATTGCATCAATACCTGAAACCATGTCTACATTTTGTTGCAAAAAGTCAAGGAATGAAGTTTCTTTACTTTTGATAAATGATACAGAAACTGCATCTAAGTAGGGTAAACGATTCGTTCCTTCAAATTCAAAGTAATTTTCGTTTTTTACAAATACCAACCGAGATCCTTCTTCCCACATTTTAAATTGGAAAGGACCAGTCCCAACTGGATTTCTTCTAAAATCCTCTCCAGTTCTATCAACTACTTCTTTAGGTATAACAGAGAAATATTTCATGGTTAAAATACCTAGGAAGGGTGTAAATGGTTTTTCTAAATGGATAGCAAATGTTGAGTCGTTTATTGCTTCAAAACCAGGTTTACTCGATGTATTAATGTTGGATAGGAGAGAAGTTGCACTGGAAACTTTTGCATCTAATAAACGATTAAAGCTGTAAACAAAATCACTAGCAATAACTTTTCTGCCCTTCCCTTCGCTAAAAAATTCATGGTCGTGAAAAAAAACATCGTTTCTTAAATGGAAAAGGTATGTCTTCCCGTTATTAATAATTTCCCAACTTGATGCTATGGATGGTTTGATTACTAAAGAATCGCTCATTTCAACCAAGCCATTGTATAGTTGGTTGACAGCCCATATGTTTTCGAACGTTTTAGCAGCAGCAGGATCTAATGAGCTAATTCCAGCCAAATCATTGTATTTAAATACAGTTCTTGTATCAACTGGATGTTTTTCATCAGAAGTACAAGCTGTAATAAAAATAGAAATGAGTATAAATAGGCTATAGTGGATGATTGTCTTCATAGATGTTTTTTTACTACATCAAGTTTATGAAAACATTTGCAATTAAACGGTTTAGGTTAATTGCAATTATCAACATGTTTTTTAACAAATTGCCTTAAACTTGAATCCCAATCACTAAAATATCATCCACTTGTTCCAAATCGCCTTTCCATTGGGTGATTGTCTGTTCCAGTGTTGTTCGTTGATTATTCATCGGCTTTAGATGATTTTCGAGGAGCAATTCTTGAAATTTCTTATACTTGAATTTTTTTCCTTTGGGGCCGCCAAATTGGTCGGCATAGCCATCCGTATACATATAAACAGAATCTCCCTTGGTTAATTGAACGGTGTTGTTTGTGAATGAATTTATTTCTTCTCCGATGAAAGTACCAATAGGGAATTTATCTGCCTTAATTTCTCTAAATTCTCCACTTGAAATTATCCAGATAGGGTTGTATGCACCTGCATATTGCAATTCGAGTGTGTCTGTATTAATGCAACAAAGTGCAATGTCCATTCCATCCTTTACTGTCGATTCTTCTTCATATTGACGTAAGGTATCGGTAATTCCCCTGTTAATCTCATTTAGTATTTTAGCCGGCTCAGAAATTTTATGTTCTTTTACAGCTTGATTTAATAAATTGTAGCCAACAATACTCATGAATGCTCCAGGAACACCGTGCCCAGTGCAATCTACGGCAGCAATGTAAATGAGGTTGTTTGTTTTCCACATCCAATAAAAATCGCCACTTACAATGTCCTTTGGTTTGTATAAAATAAAACCTTTTTCTTTGAATGTTCTTTCAAATTCAGCAGTTGGAAGGATAGCTTCTTGAAGACGTTTTGCATAATTGATACTATCGGTGATGTCTTTGTTTTTGTTTTCAATTTGTTCGTAGGCAACATTTAATTCGTTGTGTTGTCGAATAATTTCAACTTTTTGGAGCTCTAGTTTGGTATTGGCCTTTTGTTTTAATTTATAGCGATTGTAAATGATAAAGGCAATTATTAAGATGAGTATAAAGCCAATGATAAATCCATTTTTAATAAGTTTCGTTTTAGCAACATCTAATTCTTGAATTTCTTTCTCTTGCTTCAAAATTTGAATTTCTTTTTCTTGTTTTTCAAAATTGAATTTTCCTTGCATCTCGTGCATTGCTTTACTGCTTTCGATGCTTAAAATACTGTCCTTTAGGGAAAGTGCAAGGCTGAAGTATTTAGCAGCATTTTTATAATCTTTTAATTCAGAATAGGTTTCAGCAGCATTTTGATAACTACTCAAAACAATATCTCTTGCCCCAACTTTCTTTGCTTCTTCGCTTGATAATAAAAAGTATTTGACAGCATTTGTCAAATCATTCGTATAGTAATAGCTTGCACCAATATTAGTGAGTGAGCTTACCATTCCTCTCGCATCATTTATTTCTTTTTTTATTTCATACGATTTTATATAGTATTCACGTGCTTTTACGTGCTCATTTAAGGATGTATAAATACTTCCCAAATTGTTGAGTGTGTAGGCTATTCCTTTTTTGTTGCCTAGTTTCTCTTTTATTTCAAGTGATTTTTTAAAGTATTCAAGTGCCTTTTCATTTTCACCTTGATCTCCAAAAACATTTGCAATATTATTATAACAAGCCGCAATACCAGCCTGGTCTTTTATCCGTTCTCTAATCTTTAAGGATTGTATATAATAGTCATTTGCTTTTGCATATTGTTGCAAATTATAATAGACTTTACCAATATTGATGAGTGAAGAAGCCATTGCAAAAGAGTCATTTAATTCTTCTCTTATTTTTAAAGCTTTCAAATTGTAGTTTAAGGCAGCCTCACTATTACTAAGGTCAGTTTGAATGTTTCCTATGACATTGTATACTTCTCCTAAGCCTTCCTTGAAATTTGTTTTTGTAAATTCAGATTGCGCTAAATTTAGATATGCCAAGGCGTTAGTGTTGTCCGATTTAGCGTAATAGCCTTTGGCTATATTTAGACAAGATTGCCCAATACTTAAAATTGATTTATTGCTCTCTGCAGCTGTTCGGGCTTGCTTGCCATAGGCAATTGCTTTGTCGGGATCTCTATCAGTGTATTTTAAAGATAATGCATTTAAAATGTCGATTTTTTTAACTTCAGAACTTGTATTAAGTAATTCAACAAGACTATCTATTTCTGTTTTTTGCGCAAACAGGGAATACGAATGAAGGAAGGTAAATGTAGAAAGCAGGTATATGAAATACTTATTAAAGCTCATAAAAAAAGTAATTATACTTTTTAAAGATAGTAAAAAATAGCTAAAAGCAAAAAGCGAGGTGAATTTCACCTCGCTTTTTGCTTTTAGCTATGAAAAGAATTACTTAGTAGGATCAACTAATTCTACATAAACTGCTGAAACAACTTTATCGTTGTATAAATGCTGATATCTTACAGTCGCACCATCTTCAATTCCTCTCTCTTTCATGAATGGCACAATTGCTTCAATTTGTCCATAATTAGCATCTGTTATCATTCCTCTGTCTGTATCTTTGATAATGATAATGCCAGTTCTTTGTAATTCTACATTATATGCTGTTTTTTCTTTTGTAACATCATTAAAGTAAACATCGAATCGAACTGCTGCTTTGGCTCTTAAATTTAATAAATCGCTATCCGCTTGTACATATGGTATTTGTTTGCCACTGTCAGTTTGAATCATACCTCTGTCGGTATCCTTAATAATAATAATTCCTTTTCCCATAATTTTTTTTGATTTTAAATTAGTAATGAATTTATTTTAGTTATGGTAAATGTAGTAAGCTAAACTTAAAATCAAAATATTTTTAATGTTATTTTTGTGATGTAAGAAATTTGTTAATATTGTTTTCAACTCTGTTTAACACATTTGTTGCATCTGCTTTTGCAAATTTTTCACCCACAATGTTTTCGTAAAGCTCAATGTAACGTTCTGAAATCGAGTGGATTATTTTAGAGGTCATTTCTGGAACTTGTTGTCCATCTTTACCTTGAAATCCATTTGCCATTAACCATTCTCTTACAAACTCTTTTGATAATTGTTTTTGAGCTTCATTTTTTGCTTGTCGTTCAGCATATCCAT